>JAEEGJ010002148.1_pt1 | contig 132322 bp, 89 predicted proteins | sample 8958761 | NCBI WGS metagenome assembly JAEEGJ01 (sample SAMN16246546, study PRJNA631951) | gut metagenome | biome: gut microbiome; feature: rumen; material: RS-attached | host: Bos | place: Iran: Karaj | collected 2018-10
AGGCACACGCTGTAGCTTTCTTGCATTCGGGTTATCCACGATACCATGCTTCTTGGCAAATCTCAATGCCAACGGAAATACTATGGCCGATGTCAACAATGCCACCAGCCCCACCAATATCGCAATATTTGTGTTATTCATAAGTCATCATTTTTGTTCTACTTATTCCTTCTTTCATCTGCCATCATACGTCATCCCTCTACCGATAAACCCTCATATGCTTCTCACGAATCCTCTGAGCCCAACGGCTATAGCCCTCTTCTCCAACGGTTTGGCGCATCTCAAAGCGATAGAAATGCTTCGGTTCATGTTCTTTTTTTACCAGTCCCTGACGCAATAGCAATATATGCTCCCTGCGCAACAGTGCCACCGGCATCTGCAGCTGCTCCGAGTACGACATATACGGTTCCGTCACCATCGTCGTATAGTATGCCGACAGCCCGAATGCTAGGTACAGCCCAGCCAAGTCATCGTAATACAAGTAAATCGTTCTCCCGTCGTTTCCCACTTCATGCAGGGTAATGTTGCTTAATTCCATAGTGAAAAATGTATTTTAGTATTTATTCTTAGTTCGTTTGTCATCCATATCTGTTGATACTACAGGATATCCTCTGTGGTTTCGGGAACCACCGGGACGGGTTCCTGTTTCATCACATGCGATAAATCATGCTTTTACTGATTCCTGTCAATCTCTCTATTATCTCACAGCCACTTGCTAATCCGTGCATCCGTTAAATCTGTGGTCGTATATCTAATTCGTGAAATTGTTGTCCTTGTACAAGCCTGTTCAGTGATAGCGTCCGGTATTTGATTCTCGCGGGAATTCTTTCTATAAAAGCCATCCAGAACGATCCTATCGCCCAGACTCCCTCCCAAAAGTCGAATCCTAACAACCTTATCTGCTCCTGCCGATCTATAAAAAACCGTTTCCACAACCCAGCCTTCTTGTATTTTCCGAAGTTTCCGCCCTCCATCACCACCTGCAGCAGCCACTTTCCCCGTCGCTCGTCCGATTCGCACAACATCAATTGACGGTCTAGGCAAAACACCTCCTGCATCACCCACATCACGGCTCCGGCCATCTTCCAAAGCCCCAAATATCTTAGCGTATGTCGGATAGCGGTAGCAGATTTTTCACTCTTCACTCTACACTCTTCACTTTTAAGCAGGTAATAGTAGTCCATGAGTTGCCTCATGCCAATCCCACCATCGAAGAAGTGTCTCTGTATATGAGCCAACTGCATCATCAGCGCAAATCTCCCCGACGGCACGTTGAATCCCTCCTCCGTACTCCTTTCGTCCATCGTCTCCATCAGGTACCGCTGTAGCCGTCTGTTCGTAATCTTATTATAGTTACCCGAGGAAGGCCTGAAGTGGACCTCCACCGTGATCCCCTGTTCATTCTCTGGCAGATGTATGTGGTGGTAAGATGTTATAGCCTTTCCCAGACTGAACCCCTTTGGCAGATAATCGTCTATCAGCCCGGTCCTAATCAAGGTCTCTACGACCTTCTCCTTTCCGCCGTCCACCCATATGTCTATATCCCCGGGCAGTCTCCTTTCCGTTCCATCCATGTTCGTCTCATACAGCCTTGCGTTCGCCTGTCCCTTCAGTATCGCCGTATGGTGTCCCTCCTGCTCAAACAGTCTTGTCAGCCTGGCCGCCTCCCTGTTCATCAGCCGGTTCATCTCCTCAATCTGCGCAGTCCACCCGTACCACTCCATCATCAGATCCGTCTCCGGCCTCCAGTCCTTAGGCATCCGTTCCACTGCACAGAACAACACCCCCGTCAGTGACTGCCGTGTCGCCTCCTCGTACACCTTCCGCCATTCCTCGACCGTCAGTCTTCGGGATAGCCCCTCCCGAATTCCTAATGCCACCTGCAAAAGTTCAAAGAACAGATACTCCATCGTTCTCACACGTCTGTCAATCTCCGCTTGATCCGCACAAGCAGTGTTTGCTTTACTCCTTATTCGTTCCATTCGTGTTCGTAAATTCTATGTATAAACAAGTCATCGCGTGTCCCGCGATACCAAAACCTACTGAAAGCAAGTGAATGATGTTCCTTTTTATTACATTTCCTCTGAGCCAGAGAAAATGTAGAGCAAATTACTCCGATTCAAATTCGATTGCATCGGGTTTGGGATGTACGAATTCAAATTCCAATGTTCGTGAAAGTCCTTCTGCCAAGGTATATGGCGGTTTAAATCCACTCGTCATCGCCTTCGTCGAGTCAAACCGTGTCGTGGCACAGAACTTTTTCACGCGAACGCTTGAAATTACAAGTTTCTTACGCATGATGAATGCCAGGACATCGAAACAATAGCCCCCTAGCATGCCCAGCCAATAGGGGAAGTGTGCAGCAGGAATATGCTTGTTCAGTACTTTGCTTACCAAAGGCACTAGTTCATTCATCGTCATGTCAGGCTTGTCGATGTAGTTAAATACGTTAAAGCCCGTGGTCACATTGTCAATCATGAACTTCACGAATGCCACGATGTTACCCACGTATGCCATAGATTTCATGTTGTCACCCTTACCTACCATCAAGAACTTTCCACTTGCAATCTGGCGCAGTAGGTTATACACATTACCACGGTTCCGCTCACCGAAAATTACAGTTGGACGAATGATGTCGATATTCCAGTCCTTATGCGTCTCATACCATTTCTCCGCTACCTTCTCAGCCTGAAGCTTACTCTTTCCATAGTGGTTAAATGGTTCCTTTGGCTCATAGTCCTCTTTAGGATTCGGCTTGTTCAATCCATATACAGCGACTGAAGAAAAGAACACCAATCGCCTGATTCCATTCTTCTCCATCGCCTTCAGCGTCTTTTCCATTCCACCGACATTCGTATCATAGTATAGTGATGTCGGTGTCACATCATCCCGATGCTGAGCTGCCAAAAGTACTACAAGATCATACCCTTTAAGCTTTTCATCCATCTGCTCCTGCTCTCTTACATCGCCAATTACGGTAATATCATTGAAGAAATGACTCGGCAGCAGGTCTATGTTCTTCATCTCATACTTCTGAGGCTCATTCCTCAGCAAATCTATCAGACGTGTTCCGACAAAGCCGGAAGCACCTATTAATGCTATTTTCATAAAACAATTTTATTATTTATTATACAAATTCCAAAATAAAATCAAACACATCTTATTTAACCATTCTCGTTATACCCATAAATGACATAACCATTAATGGAAATCGTGGTATCAACTCTTTGGGGGCCAATTCGATGTACTTACAAGATTGGCAAAAAATTCTTATTCCTGTTTGAACGCTATGTAGTACCCCATGTTTCTTTATCAGATTCACATTTTGACCAAAATTCCCCATTATCATAATATCGTTCAATATCTTTCGACCAAGCCTGTAATGTGTATTTTGAATAGAGAATGGGAACAAATCATCCCGTAGCTCAAGGTTTCCGACCAATATCGTACCGATAGAAAGAAAAGCTTTCTTCAACCCTAACTCTACAAGCACTTTCTCCAGCAGGTCCTTGTCAATATCATGTTTGTAATAATCTAAGCACATTGCCAAATCGCACACTTGCCTTAGCCCAACACCACTTTGTACCAGATGGAGGAACAAATGAATGAAGATATATAACACATTTAATGTTGGCGAAAGCGTCCTAATTTTCATCCCCTCTATTTCGATATATGAGACTCTGTCGTTATTTAGTAGATGCTCCCACTTCTCCTGAAGCCTTTTGTTTGAGAATTGGACTAAGTCATAATGAAGTTCGAAGAAATCTCCATTAACCTCAAAACAGCAATGCTTTTCAAAAACGCCAACATCCATCAAATGTAAGACAGATCTTCGCATATTGGAAAGACTTTTCAGCAGTTCGTTTATCTCCGTTTTAGCCATTCAACACTTTCTGATAAATGGACAAACAATTATCTATCATCGTATTAAAAGTAAAGAGTCGCTCAAATCTATCTTTTGCCCCTTGTGAAAGTTTCTGATAGAGCTCCGAATCGCTTAGTATCCTTTGTATAGCTCTGGCAATAGCCTCAGGATCTTTTATCTCAACATTTAGTCCAGACTCTCCATCTGCATTTACCCATGACACACCAGATCCAGGGATTTTTGTAGCTACGACAGGTTTTCCAAATGACATTGCTTCGATTTGCACTATTGCAAACGCTTCCGTTTTCATTATTGAACTCAAGCAGAACAAATCACATGCAGAATAATAGTCAGGAAGGTCATTATCTGAAATCCGTCCTATTAGCTTGACTTTTCTCGATAGTCCCGCCTTACTTATTTGCAACTCCAATTCATCTTTTAAAGGTCCACTTCCTCCTACTATAATCACGTAGTCATCTGAGAGATATTTCGCAGCATCTATTAAATATGAAAATCCTTTATACTCCACTAGTCTGCCTAGAGAAAAAACAATTTTTTTTCCAGCATATTTTTCTCGTATTCTATCAACGTTATCTTTTTTGCTTTGTGAAGGAATTATTCCTATAGGAAGATATGTTACTTTATCTTGAACATTCTTCAGATGTGGCGATTGTTTGACGTACACAGGCGTTGTCCCGACTACCACATCCGCCCTTTTCAGCAACCAATTTTGTAGAGGCATAATCAGTTTTAAAAGGCGTTTCTGCTTCAGTATATCGCTATGCCAATGAAGAATAACAACACCTTTATACCCGGAAAAAAGTAGAGCCAATGCTGCCATTGGATCAGGATGATGTATATGGATAATAGTATAATGAATCGCAATTCTTCTTAATCGAGAAATCATCAGAGGTGAAATCATTGTTCCAAACTTCTTACTTATTGAGGGCATCGCAAATATTGTTCCATGGTCATTCAATTTTATCTCTTGATAATTATCGTTATCTGATGCACATAACATGTCGCAATCAATCTGATGTTCACAAAGTCCTGTCATCAAGTCACACATTACCTTTTCTACCCCACCTTTAATTGGATAGAACTTTCCTAGTTGTAAAATTTTCATACTAAAACTGATTTTCAATTATCTGCCCAACAGTCTCACCAATTTCAGGCCACTTTGGCCACGTTTTATATTCTTTTTTCTTTAAATTACAAACTTTAAGAATGCTTTCACTGATTGCGTCAACATTTGATGGGTCAAAATAAAGAACTTGATTACCGCAAACTTCATGAAACACTGGAATGTCTGAACAGATAATGGGAAGTTTGAAATGCATTGCTTCTACCAGCGGTATACCAAATCCTTCATAATATGAAGGCATGATAAAAGCAAATGCGTCTTCATAAATTGAATAAAGAGAATCATCATCTACATTTCCAGTAAAAATAACCTTTTCTTCGTTTTGGTTAATACGAGCTACTATTGTTTGTACATCGTCATCTCCCGTAACAAATCCCTCTTTCTTACCAACTATCACAAAATAAAAATTGCCTAATTCACATCGTACTCTTTCAAAAGCAAGCAATGCATTCTTTAAATTCTTATGAGGTTTTACGCTTCCTACAAAGAGTATATAATCAAACTTGTCCTTAAAAAAAGATTTCTTTACATATTCAGCCCCATTAAAACCATTATATACGCGATGTATTTTACTTTCAACATTTTTGCCGTAAAACCTAACAATTTCTTTAGCAGAGAAATCTGACACTGTCAGTATCAAACAACTTTTATTTACTGCTCGTGTTATTAGACTTTTAAGTATCACCAATTTAATTACAGAGTAACATTCAGGGTGAGCTAAATGAAAAACATCATGGATAGTAGTAACAAGTTTCTTTGCTCTTGTAGGAAACATCGGCACATTAATACTCGGAACCCACAACACATCACATTTGGGTATTATACTTGCTAATTCAAATTGGGCTCTAATAGAGAAAAGACCAAAAGAGCATTTACGTAATTCTACCCTGTTCAAATGATAGCGATTTACTAATTCAGAAAGCTCTTTAAAAGATATTTCGTTAGTTAATAAGGTGAAATGCCATTGTTTACATAAAAGGAGGTAAGTTACTATTTCTTGTGTATACCGGCCAATTCCAGCATACTGGCGTCCCCACATACGACAATCAATACATAAATGATTCATAATCAACGTTTTCCAAATAAAAAGAAGGAAAGGGAACTGCTTCCCTGAATAATCACACTAAACTGATAAAAAACAAATACTAACACCAAAGAAAAAAACAGCAGAAAGAACTGGTTTAGAGAGCCATGATAAAGATTACCTAAAACCGTTTCCAATATAATAACTTGAAGCCAATAAATATTCAACGTGTACCTACCAATTTTCTCCACTAATTGTGTACCTTTGCCCCCCCACAGAAGTAAGCAATGTCCGTAAACAACAAGGAAAATGGCTATTCCTTTTAAGATATCTAAACTTACTATTCTATTTGTCATATATAAACCTAAAAAACAACAAATGGCGTTACGAGAGGAGTTCAATCCATTTTCTCAAGACAACTTCTTTTGAGTACTCTTTACTATTTTCAAGAGACCGTTGTCCCATCTGTTTGATTAAATCTAAGTCTCCCGTCAATTTTCTAACCTGCTGTATAAACATATTATCATTGCCTACTGGAATCAAAAAGCCATCTATTCCATCATTAATTATTTCTCTTGGACCAGTTTCGCAATCAAAACTTACACAAACACAGCCACAAGTCTTTGCCTCTAACAAAACCATAGGGAACGCTTCATACTGTGATGTCATCAGATAAAGTGATGCCATTCTATAATGGTCAATGATATTTTTGGTAAAGGGAACAAATTCCACATTATGCAGTTCTAATTGTTTTGCGATCTTCTTGTTTTCATTCACCAACGGACCTTCACCTATAATCTGCAACTTCCAATCTTCGATATTTGCCATGCGCCATAATTTTAATAGCTGTGCAAAATTTTTCTCACGAGAATGTCTTCCTACAGCTATTGCAATTTTTTCTTTTGAATTTTCGCAGTGCTGTATGTCGAAGGGAACAGCGTTAGGTATGCAAATAGTATTTATATTATGCTTCCTATATTTATTTTTATCTCTATCAGTTAACACCACTAACTTATCAAGTTTTACATAAAAAAAATTCCTTATAAGTCTTATGGGCAAGGAACAAGCACCATATTGGAAATGTTCACATCCTATAACCTTAGATTGCTTATTTCTACAACACAATACTGATAGCACATTAGTATTCCTACTAGTACCTAATACCAAATCCGTCTTATGAACTCTGAAAAATGTATAAACTATTTTAAATGATAGAACATAACCTTTTAGTTTTGCAAAAAAAGTACCATGCTCATAAGAAGGTACCCCAAGATGAATACACCTTACTTTATTATTCAAATCAAAAAAGGGTTTACCACTTTTGCTGCAGAGACTTATTATTTCTAACTCAAAATCATGTTCTGCCAAATAATTTACCACTAAAGACACTGCACGTTCTGTACCTGCACATTTGGTAATATCTGTAATTAAAACGCTCAACATAATTGTCTTTGTTTCATTCTTATTGATAAAATATAAAAAATAAATATCATCTCTATGCTTGGAATAACTGTGAACTTAACCCATAAAAATTGTGTATACAACATTATTGGGAAAATATATTCCAAGTTATGATAATTTGCCAATATTTTATAATATCTACTTGAAACTATCAGCAAAAATATCGTAAAGAGTAGCCCATACTGAGCAATATGCTTTAGTGCCTCATTATGAGGCATAAAACGATAATTCTCACGGTATTCTTTATCTTCTGCAAGGTTTCCATAACCAGAATAAATCATTTTAGAATCTCCATCTGCTATGCCTAACAGGACATTCGCATTTATTGAGAACCGTAAGAAATTAGAGGTATCGTTGATGTTTTGTAAGCGAGAGGAATTTTCGGAAACATCAGATACGGACTCTCTCATATTTTGAACATACCAAAATGAGAAAGTATAAGTTATAACATTTAAGGACAACAAAACAACTATATAAGGAAACTTAAATGAGGATTTAAATATTTTAGATTTAACAAGCCTAATAGCGAAAAAAGCCAGCAAACATAAAAAATAAAGCCTGCTAAGAAGTAAAAAAGAAAGTACCATGATAAGCCATTTTGCAAAATTGTATTTTATAGCATCACATAAAACAAATAGCAAAAACAAATATGAAGCTGACTGATTTATCTCATATGACAAGTTTGGACGCCCATTATATCTGTAAATTGCGAGTTGTACTAATATACAAACAATTGCAAACGAGCAAACCACTCTAATGGATTTGCTTACAATTAAATTATCAGAAATAACACGAAAAAAGCAAATAGGACCTAAAGACAATATTACTATCATCAGTGAACTATCAAATGTTCCTACGCTATTCTTGTATAAGGAGAATAAAAAGCCTACCACTATTAAGAAAACATAAACAATCCTGTTTCTACATTTTGAAAGAACATATATGTTGATTGCAAAAAGGAGTAAGACTCGGAAAGGTGTTTGAACATCTGCCGGGATTGCAAAAAACAATAATATTAATAAATTTAAGAATAAAGTTTTATTTTTAATTCTTAAATTGTTTGAGGACACTTTTTTCATAGGTAAGACAATAGAACGCTGAGAAAACTATCTAATGTATATGGCTTGACATCGTAATCACATTCTACACACTCTTTCAAGAAGTCTATATCACATATATAGTCATCCGCTTTTATCAATTGTATATACTTTTGTGGGAAATTATAATTTATGATATCAGTGTTAGTTGTTAACACCTTCTTCTTCATTCCAATTGATTCTATGGTTCTCATAGTCAAGCCGTTTTGCTGTGGATGTGAAATGTCCAATATTACATTGGAAGAAAGTGACAAGTCTATGTAAGCACTATATGGTATTGGATGGAAGCAAAACAAATCGTTATCCTCTTTACAAATCTTTTTTGTCAAATATCTATGAATAAAATATGAGCCAGGACTAATCCAAAGTAAAAATTTGAAAGACAATCCATTATCAATCATTTGTGTTTTCAATTTCCTGACAATATCCAACCTCGTAGAATGAATACCACCAACAAATGAAATATTATATTTTACATTCCTTTTAATGGTATCGTCTATTATTCGGAAATATAAAGGCCTAAATATTAAATTGTATTTAATTGCATCTACTCTATCAAATGTCAGTATGTTCTCAAAATTCTTAAGGATTATCTCGTAATTATTCATTCTTTTCAAAGAATCCCAAAAGTAAACAACTTTTTTAGTGGATGGATATTTCGTGTAAATTTTATCTATAACACCCTGAGTGAAATTCTCACCTCGTATTATAATAATCCCATCAATTTTCAAGGGGGCTTTATCTAAATAATAATTTATTCTTTTCTCATAATAAAAAGATGTTTTAAGACCAATTCTTTTTAGCAATCGTAAAAGAAAATTTTTTTTCGTTGTTACAAGATAAAACACTTCAGCACCTCTATCCTCCATGTACTTTTTTATGTTCTCCTCATAATCATAAAATCCTGTACCTATGAAAAGAATCCTTTTCCCACTTATATCTGTCATTTCTTCAATAGAATCTTCATTATTTTACTTGCATCTCCATACTCACAGGGAGAATCATAAGGCCTGTCAGGGAAAGCGCCATACTCTAATTTTATATCAAGATTATGTTCTTTAATAAACTTCTCAACCCTTTCTGCAAGGCTCATAGGTTTGCCTGTACAGCAATTGATAATGCCTGTAATATCAGTCTGTAATATAGCTGCCGACAATTGCTGGGCAAGTTCGTCAACAGTTATGAAATCATACTTGTTCTTTCCTGACGTAAATGGGAAGGTCTTCTTTCCTTCCTCTGCTGCAGAAAGCAACTTGCTAAATATGGAGTTATTACGCTTGTCATCTCCAAGGATGTAATATGCACGTAACCACTGCAAGATGACGTTATTCTGCTTTGTGTATAGTAACATTGCCCGTCTTAGTGCATCTTTAGCAATTCCATACATTGATATTGGATTACAAGGAGTTTTTTCATCAATAGCGCCTTCCCAATAACCTATTTCATGCATGGTGCCCATTACTGCCAATTGCCTTAACCCACCATCTATCATCGATGTCAGGAATTTGTAGTGGGCGGATAGATCTCCCATTTGAGTAGGTGCATTGTGAACAAATCCATTACGCCATGCCATGTGCAGGCATACATCGGGAGAGCCTAATTGACTATAAATATTTCCTTCAGGCAAGTCAAAAAGATTCAAAGTCCGCTTTTCTGCCCTGTCATCCACATCATCGGTCACGATATCACATGCTACTACCGCTGCCCCTTTATCCAAGAGAGCGCTTACAATGTGACGGCCTATATAACCATTTGCTCCAGTTACTAATACTTTTGTCATCTGTATAAACCTTTTTTCTTCATCTCTTCTATAGAGGCCTCATATTTGTCTTCCTGAATATCTTGCTGATCAACCCATTTGCAAAATTGGGCAATCCCATCCTCGAAAGACCATTTAGGCTCAAAACCAAGAATATTACGGGCCAGAGAGATATCTGCATAGTTGTGCCGTATATCCCCTAAACGATAGTTTCCACTTATAGTGATAGGTACTTCAATACCATATTTCTCACATAAAGTCTTTGCTACAGTTAACACATCAGTAGCAACACCTGTTCCTACATTGAACACATGGCCGTTAGCCTCTGGAACATCAAGTCCTCGAATAGTAGCATCAACAACATCGTCAATATAGACAAAATCACGGGTTTCCTTGCCATCCTCAAAGATGTTAATAGGATTGTGATTTTTGATACGAGTAGAGAAAATACTCAATATACCAGTATATGGATTGCTCAGTGACTGTCCTGGACCGTACACATTCTGATAACGGAAAGACACTGACTCTATGCCAATAGTCGGACAGACCAAATGAACTAGTTGCCCCTGCACCTGTTTGGCTATGCCATAAACAGAAGATGGATGAATGGCAGAATCCTCCGTTGTTGCAACCAGCGTAACTTTCTTTCCGCACTTGGGACAATGGCACTCGAAATCTCCTTTGGCCATATCTTCATCCTTGCGCTCTGTGGGATATACATCACCACACTTACCACAATGGTACTTACCTTCGCCATAGATAGCCCTCGACTCTGCCACTAAGACTCGCTTTACCGAATGTTTTGTATTGGTTAGAATATCGAGGAGCAGAGCTGTTCCACCGATATTAGTATTTACATACTTCTCTATCTCGTACATCGACTGACCAGTACCAGTTTCAGCAGCAAGATGGATGACAGCCTCTTGGCCATCAAGGGCTTTCATCCAATCTTCACGACAAGTCACGCTACCTTTGATAAATCTCACTTTATCTTTTATGCTTTGGTATAATGGTGACGTTATATCAGGATTTTCTCCATGAATCTGTTTTGACAGGCTGTCTAATACCGTCACATCATATCCTTTCTCTACAAGTTTTAGGGCAACGTTAGAGCCTATAAAGCCTGCACCACCGGTTATTAAAACTTTCATACTCTTTCCCAACATTTAGTTTCAAAATTATATCTCTTAATTACTTTAGCAGGTGAGCCAGCAATAACACAATAGTCTGGAAATATTCCAGAAACAGTACTGTTTGCACCTATCACACAATGGTTTCCCAAATGAGTTCCTGGCATAATCACTGAGTTCATACCAATCAAACAATTTTCTCCAACAATCACTGGTTTTGTTTTTATTTTTGCCATTCTTGGATTTTCATTGATGTCCTCATAGGGGTGGATAATGTCAAAGATACCACAATTTGCAGTCACAGAAGTGCCCCCCCCAATTACGACTTTTTCAGCGCATGTACAGTGAAAATTTTGGTTGATACAGACATTATCCCCGACGACCAAATTGGGTGTGAACGTCTCACCAGCATACGTAGTTACTGCTTCCATTCTAAGATTATCGCCGAGATAACACCTGTCACCGATAAAGATGTGCCTATAGCCTAAAATTTGATGTCGACCCTTTAGAACTGTTCTAAAGCCAACACGCCCAAATCTAAAGCGGTAATAGATGTTGGTCTTTAACAAATATAAGATTGTAGATAGCCTTGTCGTTAACTTTCTGAGCATACTTTTACCCATTTTTGCTTTTCAAAATCATATTTCTTTATTACTTTAGCCGGAGATCCAACTGCCACGGAATAGTCTGGAAGATCTGTAGAAACAATGGAGTTAGCACCAACTGTAACGTGTTTACCTATATGTACGCCTGGCAAAATAACAGCATTATTGTATATCTTACAATCTTCTCCTATTATCACTTCTTTTACCTCTATATCCTGTCGCTCAATGGGTACGTTTACATCAGTATAGGGATGATGTATATCGGTTATTGTCACATTTGCAGCAATAGCAGTATTAGCACCGATTTCAACCTTATTAGCACATGTCAGATGAAGATTTTGTTGGAAACTGACTCCATCATGAACAATAATAGATGGTTTAAATTGTTTTGCATTATACTCAGATACACCTTCCATCCTTGCATGATATCCAATAAACACGTTTTTTCCTAACTTTATATACTGGGGCGTAATCAATATTGGACTTTTAATAACATCAGAGTGGTGGTATTCCCGAAACAAAGGTTTATGCAACGTGTAAGAAATAACGGATTTTACCCCCCCCCTGACTCTCCTTACAATCTTTTTCAGAGTCAACTTTTTTCCACGAATTTGTATTGAAATCATATTTCTTAATTACTTTAGCTGGTGCTCCTACCGCAATACTATAATCTGGTATATCTTTAGTAACAACGCTATTAGCTCCGATTACACAATGCTTCCCAATCTTAGCTCCGATTACACACACATTTTCGCCTAGCCACGAACCTTCCCCTATTTCCACTACAGGCTTCTGAACAATAGGTTGTTTCAGTATTGGCGTATCTATATCCTCATATCCATGTAGGTTGTCAGAAATATATATTTTATCAGCTGTCAAAACATTCTTATGAAGAATGATTGAATGAGTGGCATAAATGTGATTGAAGTGACCTATTGCACAACCGTCTTCGATGGTCAAATTCACGCTTTTCCCAGTGAGTGGCATAGCGGCTAACCATGATTTGTAACCTATATGAACTTTCTTGCCTATAAAAATGCTCCTTCCACCATCTATCCTCAAAGGAGAGTCCACTACAGACCTAAATCCCAATGAAGAGAAACGGTGTTTATATATTAGCCACCGAATAATAGAAGAAAAAAAGCCAACAAGAGTTGTTAAAGATATACGCATACAATAAATACTACTTACTATTGATGATGGAATCGTAATTATTTAGACCTAATCCTATTGCATACTTGAGCATCTGCAAAACATCTTCTTGAGATTTGTTCTTTCTTCTGTATTCGTTCAATAATATAAGAAAATCCCCTTTTTCAGAGAACAGGTCTTCAAAACCATAAAAGTTGTCAAATCTATCGTCATAATATCTGATGCAGGGTATTCCAGCCATCCAAGACTCATAGTACGCCGTAGTGTTCACAGCAATACAAAAGTCATATTTGGCAGACTCAAAACATTCGCCAACAGTCATTCCTTTTTTTGTGATAGCAAAGCAGTTTTTTGCGGCAAATGCACTCATTTCAGAATAATTTGCCGGATGTGGTTTTAGAGTAATGTTTAAATGGTCGTTTTCTCCCAAGAGTATTTTCAGGAGTTTATTATTGACATCACCAAAAATTGGGCTAGCAAGTAACACCAGACAATTTCGAAATTCATTACCTTCCTTTTGCGGTTTTATGGTCTCTCCCTTTGGATATCCCGCAACAGAGATTCGCCGTGGATCAATACCATAAGCAGAATATTCGTCTTTTGTATATTGTCCCCAACAAAGTAGATGATCTGTCTCAAACAACTCATAAGCGATGCTTCCCAACACCTTATTTTTCTTATATACAAGATATATTCCTTCCTGGAGAGAAAATGTTTCAACACCTTTTTCCCGAAAAAATTGAGTAAGGAGATTTTCCATTCCTAAAACATGGCACATGCACAGATATTTCCGGATATTTGAAAAGTTAATTTTCTCAAGTTCAAGTATTGTGTTGCATAGATAGGCATATTCAATACACAAGTGTACTCTATCTGTTAATCGCATATTCCCTCCGCTAGTCCTTCTTATTATGTCAAAGAATACTTTGATGAAAACAAAGGGATGAAAGGTCACTCTATTGTTAACTTCAAATAGAGGGGTTACAAGAGGTTTTACAGAAAGGCCGTCTATAACCTTAGTAAACAATTCATAATGGTCCTCCCGATACCCACTCATAAAAGTTGCTATAAAATTTTTTTCTTCCGACAACTTAATGCTGTTTACATTAAAGGCAAACATAAATTTAAAGGCATGACGAATAGAGAAACGATGTCTTCCGCCAGCCATATCCCATAACAGACACGCTTCGACGTCATTTAAACGTATTCCGTGGAAGGAATATGAAACAAGATCTGCTAATTGCTTATAATCACTATAATTGGACATATTATGCTAATTTGAAATTAAACCAAGGTAAATTATAAACCCGCATTCCGTATATGGCAACAAAAATAAATGTCAATATGCTGACTATTGCAGATGAGTAGGCAACTCCTACCGAGCCACAACTCAAAATCAGGAGATACGACAAGAGCACTTGTACCAAACTGAGCGAGAATGTAATAACACCTAAAACTTTCGTTCGAAGTGTATAATGGCAAAAGCATACAAACAATAAGTATGCTCCATTAAAGGCTTGCGAAATCATGACCATAGCCAAATATTCAAGAGATCCATAGTAAGAAGGAGGATAGATGATAACAGTGAGATAATAGGATACTACATAAATCACACCTACTAACAATAAAGTAGTAACAAACGATATCCAAATAACCTTTACTAACTGATATTGTTCCTTAAGTGTTCCGTCTTTGTCTTTGTCAAATTTTGCCAGTTTTTTATACAGATACGGACTATATGAATTATTATAAGCCACCAGAAAAAGGGAAACAACCGCACCCCAAGTCATTGCCACACTATATAGGCCGTTCTCAGTCAGTCCACATAGGCTTGTCAGTAATATCTTGTCTGTACCGCTTTTGAACCAAAAAGAGAGGGCATGAGGAATAAGCGGTATACTGAATGCCAATACCGTCTTCACGGACTTCCTATCTATTGTAAAAGCAACGTAGTCGTTCGCCTTTAAGATATAGATGCTGACAAAGCCCATCAAGATACACGAAATCATCATCGACCACACCCTGCCTTGCCATCCCCACAAAAGGATCATCACAAACAAAATAGTAGATACTGCATTTAATAGTGTTTGCGATATCTGATATGCTCCAAACTTTAAAGGCTTTTCCTCGCACCTCCACAGAATTAAGTTTATATTCGTAATAGACGAAAACCAAACAGAGACAATCCCTACCAACTGAATAATAAGAGGCAAACTAAAATAATTGTTTACATACCCGTATTCAATCATCGACAACATTAGGAAAAAAATAGTTGCTGCCGTATTAATAAATATCATATTTGAGATGACCTTCTTAAGATTTTCATGATCAACCTTAAAAAACATCACTGGAATGATACCTGCTGTACATAAATACACAAAAACGGACAATATCTGAATGTATACATTGTAATTAGATACGATACCATAGTCTGCTGGGGTTAGGAACCTGGATATGAATGGTAATAGGATAAATGGTATAGCCTTGTTTATACCATCGGTGATAACATACACTAAGGAGTTTTTTACAAGTGTAGAACTCCCAAATGACTTTATTTGACTATGTATATTCATATTCTGCCCTCAGCACAATATTTAGTATTAATCACCACCACAACTATAAACTCTTCACTCTTCCTGATGAATCACCAAGCATGAGAGCCTCAACATCTTTGGCGGTCATCAGGTTGTAGTCGCCTCGGATGGTATGCTTCAGTTCACCACCAATTATCCGTTTCAGCATCATCTTATGCATTGGCAAGGTGAAACTACATCATCATCCTTATATACAATAGTACAGAAATTCGTGGCGATGAAGAACTGAAACATCGAATTAACGCCGATAAGAATCCTCTTCATTTTCTATTGAATTAGTCACCTTATCACTTTACTACAAATCTATACTTAATATTAGGATACAAAAACTCACCATTATACTTTTTCCCTTCTATTTCAACATTCAAACCATTCTCCAAGGCGATATTTAGTCCTGGAAGAATATCCCACGAATAACACCCTTTTAAGTGTTGGAATTGCTGATATGACCCTCTAATAACATTGAACATATTATACATACAACATCCCATTATACGATATTCAAACTTTTTGCTCAATGAATCAAAATCTGAGGGAGTCATATAGGATGATAAACCACAAATCCTACTAGTGTTAATCCTATCTATTTCATCACCTGTCCGCAAACACTCTCCGAGTTCAGGCAATAGAATCATTGAAAACTCGTGCTTCATGTGTTTATAAATACTTACGCCTATTCCCCATTCTTTCAATCCTGAAACGAAATTTTCCGTCCCATCAATCGGGTCTATTGTAACAAGATATTCGTATTTGTCTAAAGTTGTAGCATCATTATCTGACTCTTCAGAGATTATATAGCAATTATCCAGATTATCGTCAATAAACTTAAACAAGAGATCTTGACATAGAATATCTCCGTCCGACACAAAGGAGTTATCTGGTTTTAGTCTGCCTGTACGCCTCTTACTAAGAATCTCCTTTAGATGCTCAGCAACAAGACATTCAATTCCCTTACAAATTTCGCTACTGTTCATATATTGACGTTGTTAAGAATTCTATATTTAGGTGATGTTTTAACTCAACCACCTTGCGTGTTGTTGATTTATTTATAGCTGCGAGAGTTTCCTTGTCTTGACTGAATTGCAGACGATTCTGATAGTAATTTTTCCCATCTACATTATAACCATCAAAACCTGCCAAAAAAACTTTCGCTGGCTGTATTTTTACCAGCAGGTTCAGGAACATCAATATCGAATTGTCAATTATCACATCATCCTCATTTAACAATGAGGAATAATTAACTGTTATAGCCTTATCACTGTCGATAATGACATTTGAAGTATGTATAAGATTTAGAACCTTCCCATTAGGGTTAAACGTCGTGTTAAACCTTTTTTGATTACTCAAGAAAGTGTAGTTACATTCTATGAAGTCGGGTACGAAGGATGCTGATACAACTATGCAATCTTTAGCTTTAGCTAATTCTATTATTTTCTCTTTGCTATAAGTGAGTGATGGACCAGGTGCTAATAGAAGTACGTTTTTGCCTGCCATAGCTTTTTTAAGAATGGAAATAGAATCATTATCATCAACCTCACGATCCTGAAAAAGCTTATATTTGGCTTCTGCCAATGATTTGTTGAAAAGAGATCGATTTTCAGGTTCTATCATCCGTAATATTGTCCCGATATTTTTAACCGTCAGAGTTTGTTTCCGACTTAAATATGAGGCATAGTTGGGATGACAACCATTTATTGCAGCAAGATAATATGGGACACTGTATCCCCATTCATGCTCTTTCTTTATATTAATAATATATTCATCAACGACTTCAAGAAGCGGTTCTATCTCATATTTCCTACCATTGCGCTCATTTAGGTAATTAGTAATCAATTCTGTATTCAAATTACCCGCACCTCTTCCCATTCCATATACAGAAGAGTCCAAAGAGATAACCCGATCCGTTGCCAATTGAGCCAATGTCTGACAATTTGAATAGCTCAATTGCAGGTTGTTATGAGAGTGAAAACCCATATGGATTGTCTTCTGTAGATTGTGATCTATCAAATAGAAAAACCTAAGTACATCATTTGGATGCATCAGCCCTAATGTATCCACAAGATAAAAGGCATAAGGTTGAAGTTCATTTACATGTTTTATCAACTGCAATAACTGTTCGTCTGAATAACTGGTGGTTCCTACGGGCTGGACAAACACTTTGTAACCTTTATCCATAATCGCCTTACAATACACTAAGGCTTCTTCAACTTCATTATAGTGAAAAGTCACTCTTATACCATCTATTGAAGTCCCGTCATATTCAGCCAACTGGTTAATGTCATATTCCCCGTAGCAAGCCATAGCAACGTACATACTATTACCTCGTTCATTCGGCAAGAATTCTTTTATCTGCTCAACGGTGGTGTAAACCGAGCAATCATAGTTGTATTCGCCATCTTCAAGAAAGCCACATTCTATGATGTCTATGCCAGATGTCGTTAGTTGGCTAATAATTTTCTTAATCCCAGCCTTCCCGAAGTTGAAATCATTAATGTACCCACCATCTCGCAAGGTACAATCAAGAATCTTGATGTTTTTCATATCTTCCCTGAATTAATCTTCTCCTCCATAAGAATTCTCACCTTCTCCAGGTCCTTTGGAGTGTCAACTGAAATAGATTCAGAATTGACATATTTGAAAGTAATATTCTTACCATGTTCCAGAAATCTAAGATGATCTATATCCTCAACCTTTTCCACGATTCCCTGAGGGGTAGATACAAAGAAATCTAATGCTTCCTTTGAAAAACACTCTATCCCTACATATTTATTATAATCAAACAGTAGTGTTCCCTTGGGAAACGGTACTGGAGTACGGGATATATATACACATCTGCCTGTATCAGACATCACTATTTTGATATTTGCAGGGTCAATCGTTTCAGCAGGATCCTTCAACTTTCTCATTGCACCACTAAAGAAAAAGTTCTCTGGCAAGCTCTCAGGTATTGCTTGTTCAATACACGAAGGAGATATTAAAGGTTCATCACCATTAACGCATACATACAAGTCTGCCTGTACCTTTTCTGATACCTCATGAATACGCGATATATGTTCAGGGTGGTCATTTTTGGTTATTACATATTTAATATTAAAATACTCACAAACTTTTCGGATTCTATCATCGTCTAAAGCAACGAAAACATCAGAAAAACGATTTACTTTTGATACTTGATTATAAACCCACCATATCATAGGTTTACCACATATGTCAGCTAAAGGCTTACCAGGAAACCTGCTAGACTGATATCGGGCAGGGATAACTCCAATTATTCTCATATTTTTAAATTAAAGATTTATCTCGGTAAGTCATACAAGCAATTGAAGAACTCATGAAGGCTTATTCCAGCAACTCCTTCTTCTCTATCTCTGTCTTGATGTAGAGTTGTTCAGCGATATAGAAGTCGAGCGGGGTGTCTATATCTATGGCCTCGACATCGGAAGTGACAACGAAATTAGGATGCTTGCCGATGATATTGCGGTTCTTGATAAGGTCTTCACGACTGACCACGGTGACTCCGAAGTTGAGGGCTACCACATCGGGCAGGTCCTGGGAGTTGGGAGCATTGAGCGGGTCGTAGTTGACGGGCTTGCCATCGAGCCAGAGGAACTCCTTGATGGAGCTGACCGAGGCAATGCAGTCACAGTCCGTGGATTCCTTAAATGCCTGTATGCACTTGGAAAATGTTTCTGGTTTAACGAACGGTGAGGTACAGGGACTATATACAAAGACATCAGTGTCTGTGACCTCGCCTAAATGTTGAAAAAACTCGCTTCCTGAGCATTGCGAGGAAGCATAATACTCTTCGCGGCGGTGGAAGTCTAATTTACCCCCCCCCGGTAGGCCGCGTGATTTCTCACGATGTTGATGGCCTCTTCTGAGTTCGTATTCACGATGACACGGTCTAACTCAGGAACTTGCAGAAGATTCTGAATCTTCAGCTCCATCAGCGTAGTGTCGCCGAAGGGGCGAAGGTTCTTGTCCTTCACCCGCTGCGACCCGCTACGGATGGGAATTACTGCTGTAATTGTCATAAGTATATTATTCTAATTATGTTATCATTTCAGAACAAAAGGACTATCGTAATCTTTTAAAAGCGGATGTTTTGTGTCTTTTTCCGAAAGTATCGCATACTCTGTTGGAATTCTCCAGTCAATGCCTAAAGAATCATCGAGAATACTAATACCTCCATCAGCCTCTGGATGATAGAACTCATCGCACTTGTATTGGAACACGGCTGTCTCTGAGAGCACGGCAAAACCATGAGCAAAACCCTTGGGGATGAAGAACTGGAGACCAATGTAAGATGGAAGAGGGCTGATGGAAGATGTAACCTCTTCACCTAATTCCTTAGCAAACCGTTCTCCTTCTTCATCATGAGCCGCAAGCAAACAGGTAACATGCTGGCCATAAGTAGGGCTGCCCTTGCGGATATCTACTGCTACATCCAGCACAGCACCTTTCACGCAGCGCACTAATTTGCTTTGAGTGTAAGGCGGTCTCTGAAAGTGTAACCCACGCATCACACCATAAGTGGACATACTTTCATTATCCTGAACAAAGTTTATGCTATGACCAAGGATGGGCGCTACTTTCTCGTCAAACTCTCTCTGGGAAAAGCTTTCAAAGAAATAGCCTCTTTTATCACCAAATACTTTGGGTTCTATGATTAATACGCCATCAATAGCTGTTTTGATTACTTCCATTATTTTTCGTGTGTCAATGTCAAAGAGTTGATTTCTTCCTTCATCTCATCGATTACCTTCAGTAGGTATTGGCCATACTGATTCTTCAGCATGGGCTTTGCAATCTCGCGCATACGTTCCTCGCTAATCCAGCCATTGCGGTAGGCAATACCTTCCAGACAAGCGACCTTTAAACCCTGGCGTTTCTCAATCACCTCAACAAATGTGGATGCCTCTGCAAGGCTATCATGGGTACCTGTATCCAGCCAAGCGAAGCCACGTCCAAAGACCTGAACTTTCAATTCTCCATCCTTCAAGAACTCTTGATTCACTGTGGTTATCTCCAGCTCTCCACGGGCAGAGGGCTTTATATGCTTAGCTACATCCACCACTTTGTTCGGATAGAAATACAGACCGACTACAGCATAGTTACTCTTTGGTTTAGCAGGTTTCTCCTCTATACTGAGACAGTTTCCTTCCTTGTCAAACTCAGCTATGCCATAGCGTTCGGGATCAGACACCCAGTACCCAAATACTGTTGCTTTCTTGTTTTCTTCTGCATCCTTCACTGCCTTGCGGAGTAAGCCCGTAAATCCGCTGCCATAGAAAATGTTATCACCGAGCACAAGACAAGCAGAATCATTACCAATAAATTTCTCACCAATGATAAACGCCTGTGCAAGTCCGTCGGGACTTGGTTGCTCTGCATACTCAAAGTGTACACCATAGTCACTACCGTCACCCAACAGACGTTTAAAACCTGGGAGATCATAAGGAGTAGAGATAATCAGTATATCCCTAATCCCCGCCAGCATCAAAGCACTGATGGGATAATATACCATTGGCTTGTCATAAATCGGGAGCAACTGCTTGCTAACACCCTTTGTTATCGGGTAAAGTCTGGTGCCGGACCCTCCGGCTAATACTATTCCTTTCATGCTGTTTTTTTAATTATCAAATGCATTTATTGAAAGAAGCATTCCGCTCCTTATCGAGTTCTTTCTTCTTTGCTGCCGCATTTTGAAGATACTCCTCAATATGCGCACGCTCTTCTTTAAGCGACTGCAGTGCTGATTGTATTTTGTTGATGTCCATGATATTAACGATGGCTGATGGCTGAAGGCTGATGTCTGATGTTCTTGTTTAGGCAAGCGACCAAAGGTCGAGCGAAAATGTTAACTTGTTAACTGTTAATTCGCTTTTTTCTTTAAACGAACACGAATCATACGAATTCTCTTACCTAAAGGTGAAGAGTGTGGCGATGCGAAGACACGAATAACTTTAGTTTCAAGTTTCAAGTCACACAGAAAGCACGGATAACACAGAAACTGTTTTCGTTCTACCTCTCTTCTATCTCTCGTCCATCTCTCCAAGTACCCATGCGCTCGGCTTTGCCGCTTGGCTCGTCCAAGAACCATTAACCATTAACCTTCCTCCCCGCACCTACCGTGCACCTATCGCGCACCTACCGTACTACCATCGTCCAACATCCGTGCATCTCTCGTCACACAGAAACCACAGATAGCACAGAAAAGGTCGCTGGTAAGCACCCAACGGATTCCTACCCCTTTTATTACAGGGGGTTAGAGAACTATTAGATGGAAGAAGACCCCCTCAGTCCCCCTGCTTAGGGGGGAGGTTTACAGTTTACCGTTGATTATTGAAGTAAGATGAAAGAAGGCTGAGGGCTGAACGAAGGTTGAGTTTTTATCTACGGACGCATTTATACTTTTGAACGTATAGACATCAAATCGAAAACCATCAGGCGAGTCTCACGATACAAGTCGGCTTCAGCAATTTGTACTGCCTTAGACATATACTGCATCTCCTCTAAGTCTGACGAGAAAATGAAATCAAAGCCGTTGTCAAGATAGAACTGTAGAACCTTGGGATTATTTACCGCATCAACAACTATGTATCTACAGCCGGTCTTGTTCAGCGGGTCGATGAACCAAGACTTAATGAAGTTCAACACTTCTTCTCCTAAGTTTCTGCCCCGATAGTCATCAAAAACTGCTAATTGAGCAATTAGAACTGCAGGGTATTGAGAACGCTGCTTCGAAAAGGGTATTTTACGATTAAGTTTATTACGCTTCGACTTTGGCATGTTGTCTACGCGTACTGAGGAGTTGGCGACAGTAAATGCGGCAGCTACCCTTGCTTCTTGTCTGCTAACGAAACAATAGGACTTGCCTAACATCTGCCTGTCATAATCCATGAATTCCGAGTGGAAGAACTTGTCTATGTGTTCGTCTTTTGAGCACGAATAGACCGGACACGAAGAAACAACTTCTTCGGTCATCAGCTTGAACACGAAATTCTGATGGAGATAGGAATCCATTAGTAACCCAAATGTGCTTCTGCTAATATCTCACGTGCTATCTTCACCTGTTCTGTGAAGTCGATGGAACCTGGGTTAGCTTCAACCTCGGCAGCCCTATCGTTGAATCGCTGAGCCGCCTCACCAGTAAGTGTAGGTATGGGTTTGATGTAGTATGCCATAATCGTAAATTCTTTAATCAGTTGCAAAAGTAAGCATTTTATCCGAAATTTGCAAGCAAATCGAAGATTTTATGCATTTATTGTATGTCTTTCGCAAGCCCTAGGCAAGCACTTAGCAAGCACTTAGCAAGGACTTGGCAAGTCCAAGCAAGCTGTTTGGGCTTGCGAAGGGCTTGCTAAAGCGTGTACTACTCGCTTACAAGTGTCACACAGATAGCACAGATGACACAGAAAGGTCGCTGCGCTCAAAATTACGTTTAAGCTGCCGATTATTTATTTCCCTTCTATCTCTTGGACAAGACTGCGAAGATAGGCATCGGAGACATTATTTCATTACGCTTACTCAGCAAAGAGTTTACGGGCATCATGATGTACCTTACCTGAATGAAGCTCATCAAAGGCTCTTGTCAGACTTTCTCTAACCATCGTCTTTTGGACTTTGGTCTTATCCTGTTCGGCCAGAAGACGTTCTGTAAGTGCCTTGCGGACAGCTTTTGTCTGACTTTGTATGAGTACCCACAGTGCATCAACCGTGGTCATCTCAGATGTCTGTGAAGGTATTGTCGTTATCATTTCTTGATCTCCTTACTTTATATGCGATGCAAAGATACGAAAAAGATTTGATACTTGTCGTACTTTGAACCATTATTTATCAATTTTTGTATTTTAGGCAAAAGTGACAGGGGTTCATGTCACTACGGGTCTGAACACGAATCACTCGAATGACACGAATAGCTGGTGACAGGGGACAGTATCATAGTTACTTGGCATGATAATAGTGTTCTATGACGGCTTTCAGAGATTCTTGATGGTACCTTGCTGCTCCTGGCCAGTTTGGGGGCATCCCGCTTGCGGATGAGGGTGACAAACTGGTGAAGAAGGCGGTTATGGGGCTGATGCTCTGCCATATACTGCTTGGCAAGGTTGCGATATTCGACATTGTCGGTGACGAGATAAAGTGCGACATGGATAAAGGCGCGTGTGGAAGTAGCAGCCTTACTCTTGCCTTGTGAAGAGATGGCTTCCAGTTCCTGCATCACCCGGGGGAGGTGTACCGCCTTTAGCTGCTCCTTCTCGCCAAGCATATAGGCGCAGAGCATCATCGTAGCCAGAAAATGCCGCTTCATAGTGCCGTCGGGTATGACCTGCGTGCGCATTTCGTAGATGCTTTGCAGCGTCTTTTTGTCTTCGAGTTTGCTCACAGCACTCTGCTTCTTAGTGATGCGCCGTTTGAGGATGTCCAGCAGTTTCTCCTGCATGGAACTGATCAAGGCAGAATAGCGCTTGGTGTCAAAGCCGCGTTCGTAGGTGACAAACATATTGGGGAATGTCATGCCGAACATCTTCAACTCAATCTGGAGTTCCACCTTGCCTTCCTTTTTCCTCGCTCCTATCACCTTGTATTTCGCTCCCTCATATTCGAAAGGGGTGTCAGTAAGGGGTATCTCATCGTTCTCCCTTATCTGGTCGAATGACGAGGGCAGTTCAATCTTTACCTGGTCGTCGCCGCACATTGCCTTGAGACGGTCTAAATCGTGCTGGGAGATAGCCGAGGGCTTGTCCTTGCTTTCCTTGTCGGGATAGAGGAACATAGTATGGTGGTCGCCAGACCCGTTCCACTCCCACAGAAGGTCATCGAATTCTGGTTTTGTCAATCCGTGCAGTTGGACAAATACATATCGCCGGAGGGCATACCGCAGTGACAGTTTGTCTTCAGAAAACTCCTTGTTGAGGGCTGATTCTCCCACAAAGGGACTGTAGACCTCGATGGATTTTTTGTTGCTCTCCAACCGCTTGTATTGGTGTCTGAGATTCTCACGGTCGATGAAATACAATACAGTCTCAGGATTGCGCGTGGTCATCACAAGCCAATCCTTTCGTTTTCCACCTGTTGCACCTTGCTCAGGTGTGGTTGATTCTGTATTGTTGGTTTCATCTGCCATTTATCTGATTTTATTTGCCTAACTCTATAACTCGGTTTCCGAACTTGGTGGATGCCAAGTTCGCTATATTGTTCATTTTCAGGAGGTTGAAATGACATTCGACATAAAAGCTGATGACCGAAATTCCGAATGGCTCCTATACGTCCACCTTTTCGGTAGTCTTTCAACCTGTTCGTCTGGCTCAGGCAAAATCTCGGCAAAAAGCAAGTTCCTGCGTCAACAATGCACTGAAATCGGATGCAAAGGTACGAAAAATATTTGTAAGTTTTATTATTAAAGATGTGAAAAATTGATTTAGCGGTTATTTTTACACAACTTTTACGAATCGTTACAAATTACCCTCCCCAAAAATTAGATTTCTTTAACTGATATTACAAAATTTTATTCTTCCATGTCTCTTATACCTTATTATTATAGGATGCTTGATAATACTTCCCCGACTTCAGAAACGGATATTTATCCAAGGGAAAGTTTGGAACTTTCAGGGATTTGTTGTAAATTTGCCGCCAGAAGCTACACAAACTGAATACGACTATGAAGAGACTGCTGACAATACTCATGATACTTTGCCTGGCGGTGGCGGCGGCGACGGCACAGACCATCGTGAGCGGAGTGGTGACCGACCGCCAGTCGGGACGCGCACTGTCGCGGGTGAGCATCACTGCTGAAGGCACCGAGGTGCATACCGTGACCAACGACGACGGCCACTTCACCCTCAAGGTGGCCCGCTGCCCACAGTATATCCTGCTGAGTCATATCGGCTACAAGACCCGTCGGCAACCCCTGGAATCCGGCAACACCCAAGGGCTGCGGCTCACGATGGCGGGTAATACCGTACAGCTCAGCGAGGTTATCATCTCTGCCGACGACCCTTTGGCCATCGTCAAGGCTGCCATGAGCCGTATCCAGCAGAACTATGCCCGGGAGCCGGAGCTGATGCGCTGCTTCTACCGCGAGACCGCCCGCAAGGGATCGCGATTCATTGCGGTGGCCGAGGCCGTCACCGACATGTATAAGACCGACTACAGCCTGGGGCCTGAGCGCGATGCCGTAGCCATTCTCAAGGGGCGCCGACTGATGAGCATGAAAGCCAAGGACACGCTGGGGGTGAAGATTCAGGGCGGCCCCGTGCTGCCGCTGATGGCCGACATTGCCAAGAACAGCGAATACGTGCTCAACCCCGACATGCTGCCCTACTACAGCTACGCGATGGAGGTGCCGGTCAAGATTGGCGACTGTCTGCACTATGTGGTCCGCATGACTCCCCACCAGATGCTCTTCCCGCTGATGGGCGGACTGCTCTACATCCATCAGCAGACACTCGCCATCACGCGCGCCGAACTCCAGCTCGACGTCAGCGACTGGCGCCGGGCCTCCGACTATATGCTGGTGCACAAGCCCTTTGGACTGCGCTTCCGCCCGAAGGAGCTCAGCGTCACCATCGTCTACGAGACCGACTCCTCTGGCATCTCGCGCATGAGCTACCTGCGCAATGAGATGCGCTTCTACTGCGACTGGAAGCGACGACTCTTTGCCTCGCCCTATACCACCGTCAGCGAGATGGTGGTCACCGACCGACTGAAGCGAGGTCGCGAGGCGAAGCGCCCCCGAGGGCGTTCTGCCTTCGGTGTCCGCGAGCGTTTCTATGATAAGGTGGAATACTTCGACGACCCCGACTTCTGGGCCGACTACAACATCATTGAGCCCACCGAAAGCCTGGAACATGCCATCGACAAGCTGAAGAAACGCGCCCGCCGGTAACTATCGCCAAGTGTGGGCTGGCGAATTATTTGGAACAGCCAAATAATCCGAGTTAAAAGATGTATATGTCACACCTATTGTCTGCGTCCTTCTTCTATTTGTCATTGTAGTGTTCTTCCAACTGAATCACTTCCACTACAACAATTTCATCATATATGTTATAGATAATTCTATCATGGGCTGTAATGTGCCTTGACCATTTTATGTCATTGCCTTTTACCAATGCCTCAGGGTGTCCTAATCCCTCTCTGGGATGTAGCATCAATTCCTCAAGAAGTTTGCTATATTTCTTAAAAAGCACTGGGTTAGACTTTTTCCATTTCTTGAGGACTTTATCTATGCTCTTTGAATATGCTATCGAGTAAATCATAAAGATGCTAAGTGCTCCCTGAGTTCATCCAAAGAATCAAGCTTTAACATTTTTCCTTCTTGAACTTTTTTCTTTATTCTATTGCCAACCGCAAGAAAGGATTTCCCTTTTATCTGTTCCCTAATCTCCTTATCTTCCTTAGAAACTGGAATAAGTTCCGCATATCCCAACCTGGACGAGATAACCACTCTCTCGCCCTTATGAGCCATACCAATATATTTGCTTTGGTTTGACCTGAATTCCCTTCCTGTTATAATTGTCATAGTTCTATTATTATGCAAATTATTCGCCTGAACTCTGGCATCATCACCTCACATCCTTTGCTGATTTGTCTCTTCTTTGTTGAAAGATGGCTTTCGTCGGCTTTTCGTACTCTTCGAGTGCAAAATTAGTTCTTTTTTCTCAAATAACAATGATTTTATGCAAAAAATTCGTATAATTCGCGTAATTCGTGGTCGCTATCGGCGGCTGCGCTGAATCATGGTGTGGAGCTTGCTGTTGAACTTGGTGGCGGCAAGGAGTTCCTCGATGGTGAGGTGCATGCGATACTGCCAGCGGTTGTAAGGGTCGCTGGGCGTATTGATGCGCTCGTCCTGGGGATTCTTGCGACGCAGCTCCATATCCATCGACAGCCAGTCTTGCAACGACAGCAGACAGAGCATGGAGGGACAGTAGAGATGACGGGCAATGATCTCCTCGGCGAGATGGGCCGGCAACTGCTCAGGAGCCCTACCCTCCTTCTGCAACATGGTGACATAGAAGCGCTGACGGCGCTCAGGATTCTCCTGCCACCAGAGCCGCAAGGGCGACATGTCGTGGGTGGAGATGGTGCAGACGGACCGTATGGGGTTGGCATCAAGATGGGCGAACTCGAACCCCTGCTGCTTGGGCATCTGTTGGATTTCGAGCGTGAGGATGCGCAGCTCGTCGAGCACGGGTTCCACACAGTCGGGCAGCATGCCCAAATCTTCGGCACAGACGAGCATACGACAGTCGGCAAGCACCTCGGGGAGCCTCCGTAAAGCCTGCTGGCCCCAATAGAAATTGTGGCGCTGATAGTAGTAGTTGTTGTAGAGCCGCAGGAAGGCATCCTTCTCCTCTGCCGAGAGCGCTTCGAAGATGGGTTCCGTGGTGACGCCGATACGGGGGTGATACATGTCGGCCTCGCGGGGATCCTCGACAAAGAGCACGTCGCTGAGCAGCTGCATCAGACCGTCGCGTATCCACAGGCTGTTCTCATCGCGACGCTCGGCAAAGAGGGCGTCCACCTTGCGCTGAGTGTCGTAGTCGGGCTGGAGGTCGTAGAGCCCATAGGCCTTGCGGACAAGGAAGTTTTCGCGCACATACTGGGCATGGATGCCAAAGAGCCGCTCGACCAGACGGTCGTTGATGAAGGGTCGCGTGAAGAGCTCCTTGCGGAAGGGCAGTCCGAAATACTCAATCTCGGAGACGGTGAGCGGCAAGGCTGGCGAGAAGTGTCCCAACACGCCAGAGACGGCCTCGGCAGGAATCTCCCAGATGCGGAAGAATCCCAGCACATGGTCGATGCGGAAGGCATCGAAATACTGTTGCATGTGTTGAAGCCGGCGCCGGAACCAGTCGACGAGCGAGGGACGGTACTCCGTAGCGTCGCGCTTGCTCTCGGGTTCTGCTGTCCAGTTGTAGGTGGGGAATCCCCAGTTCTGTCCCTGACGCGAGAAAGTATCGGGCGGTGCTCCTGTCTGTGAGTCGAGATGGAAGAGTTGCGGATGCTGGCTGGTCTCGGCACTGTCGCGATTGACTCCTATGGGCAGGTCGCCCTTCAGCACGACCCCCTTGGAACGCGCATAGTCGGCAGCGGCCATCAGCTGGACATGGAGCAAGTATTGGACGTAGTAAATAAAGTGGTGAGAGGTAAGTGGTGAGAGGTGAGAGGGAAGTGGTGAGTGGTGAGCACACTGCCACTGGGCATAGGGCTTGAGCCAGAATTCGTTGGCAGCAATGAATGCCTGACACTCCTTAGAGGCCAGCACACGCTCACCCTGCTCGGCAAAGAGCTCGCGCAGATATTCGTCCTTGACGCGTCCCACAGCCTCGTAGTCGCTATAGGGCAAGGCATTGAGCTCCTGCCGGCGACGCTCATACTGCATCATGCGCTGACGCGAGCGCAGGGTGCCGGCAGCATCGAGGTCGACATAATGGGGATGGAGGGCAAAGGCACTGACAATATTATAAGGATAGGAGTCGTGCCAGCGGCCGTCGGTGGTGGTATCGTTGACGGGAAGGGTCTGGATGAACGACATGCCCGTCTGGACAGCCCAGTCGACCATGCGGCGCAAATCGCCAAAGTCGCCGACTCCATAGCTGTGCTCGCTGCGCAACGAGAACACGGGGATGACCACGCCGGCAGCGCGCCAAGGCTGCTCGCAGAGACGCAGATGACCGCCGTGCAGTACCAGCACCTGCCCGTCGACACACTCGACGGGCACGGAGCGATTGTCGCCCTCTTCCCATGCCAGCAGTTCATGGCTCTGAGTGTCGACCACCACAAACTTGTATTCTACGGGCATCATCCACCCCTGGGCATTGACCGAGAGCATCCATTCGTGCATACCGGCATAGTCCATCTTCAGATAGCGGCTGGTGCTCCACGAGCCAATGGCAGGATGGGAGCCACAGACGGCTACACACTGACCGGGCTTGAGCTGGGGAGCCGACACACGGAAGACGATGGTCCGGCGGAACAAAGGCAGGCGGAGCGCCTCGACCTGCTCGTCGCGCGCTCCATGCACGGTGGTGAGATAGGCATTGGAATAGAGATGGAGCGGCAGGGGACGGTCGCGCCACTCGTCGGGGAAGAAATAATCCTTGGAGGCATCGAAATGATAGATGCGGGGCACCATGTCCCACTCGCGGCGGAGCACCTGCTCGTCGGCATTCTCGACCTGATAGCGATAGACAATATGCGACAGCGGATGCTGGCGGCTCATCAGGGCTGCCGTCTCCAGTGTCCACTGCTCGCCATCCTCGGTCTGCATCAGCAGATTCTGATGGCGCACGGTGCCGTCCTGACTATGGAAATGGATGCTGACATGCAGACTTTCGCCCCATGCGGTATGATAATGTATAGTGAATTTCAGTTTCATGTCTTTTGCAATAATTTCTGCAAAGGTACGAAAAAGTTTAGAGTTTAGCATTTAAAGTTTAGAGAATTTTGTACCTTTGCCATCAAAAGAGGGCGAAGATACTCACGCTCGACAAAAAAAAGAAAGATTTTCTTTGTTTTGTTCTCGCTTAATCGTACCTTTGCCATCAAAAGATGGCGAAGATACTGGCGCTCGACAAAAAAAAGAAAGATTTTCTTTGTTTTGTTCTCGCTTAATCGTACCTTTGCAGGCGAATTATGGAAAAAGAGATAAAAAAATTCAACTCGCGCATATATTTGTATATCGCAGCGGCTGGCGTAGCGTTTATCATCGCGCTGGTGGCATACTTCATCTTCAGCCCCCTGTCGCAGGCGGAAGAGGTACACTACATCTATATTGATGCCGACGACACACAAGACTCGGTATTTGCCAAACTGCAGCCCGTAGCCAGCACACCGGCCCTGACGGGGCTGATGAATATTGCCCGACACTCGGACTATGACAAGCATATCCGCACCGGACGCTATGCCATCAACCCGGGTGAAGGTGCCTTCACCCTCTTCAGACGACTGAAGAACGGCATGCAGACCGCTATGCGGCTCACCCTGCCAGAGACACGTACCATGGACCGGCTGGCTGCTGTGCTGGGAGAGAAGCTGATGCTGGACTCTGCCACCATCGCCGAGGCCTTGCTGAGTCAGGAGACCTGCCAGCACTACGGCTACGACACGGCTACCATTGCCGCGATGTTTGTGCCCAACACCTACGAGGTCTATTGGGACACCAGTCTGGACAGCTTCCTGAAGCGTATGCAGAAGGAGCACGACCGATTCTGGGAGGGCGAACGCCAGCAGAAGGCTGCCGAGCGGCAGCTGACCCCCGTCGAGGTGTGCACGCTGGCGAGCATCGTGGACGAGGAGACTGCCAACAATGCCGAGAAGCCGATGATAGCCGGTATGTATCTGAACCGACTGGAGCAGCACATGCCCCTGCAAGCCGACCCCACCATCAAGTTTGCCCTGAAGCAGTTTGAGTTGAAACGCATCTGGCAGAAACTGCTCCAGACGGAGTCGCCCTATAATACCTATAAATATGAGGGGCTGCCCCCCGGTCCTATCAAGATAGCCTCGATAAAAGGTATCGACGCTGTACTGAACGCTGCGGAGCACGACTATCTGTACATGTGTGCCAAAGAGGACTTCTCGGGCACCCACAACTTCGCCGCCACCTATAAGGAGCATCTGCAGAACGCAGCCAAATATACCAAGGCGCTGAACGAGAAAGGAATTAAGTAGAAGAGTAAAAAAGACAATAAGATATATGGAAGAAAAGACAATGAATCAGAATGAGGAAAAGAAGAGCCTCAGTTTCGTAGAACAGTTTGTGAAGGAAGACCTGGAAGCAGGCAAGAACGGTGGACGCATACAGACACGATTCCCACCCGAGCCTAACGGCTACATACACATCGGCCACGCCAAGGCCATCTGCATGGACTTCGGTGTGGCAGAGGAGTTTGGCGGCGTGTGCAACCTGCGCTTCGACGACACCAACCCCACCAAGGAAAATACCGAATATGTGGAGAACATCATGAGCGACATCAGGTGGCTGGGATTCCACTGGGAGAATGTCTACTATGCCTCCGACTACTTTGAGAAGCTGTGGAACTTTGCCTGCTGGCTCATCGGAAAAGGACTGGCCTACGTGGACGAGCAGACCTCGGAGCAGATTGCCGAGCAGAAGGGTACGCCCACACAGCCCGGCCGCCCCAGCCCCTATCGCGACCGACCGATAGAGGAGAACATGCGCCTCTTCAAGCAGATGAACACCCCCGAGGCCGTAGAGGGCTCGATGGTGCTGCGCGCCAAGCTCGACATGGCCAATCCAAACATGCACTTCCGCGACCCCATCATCTACCGTATCATCCAGATACCCCACCACCGCACAGGCACGAAATGGCACTGCTACCCGATGTACGACTTTGCCCACGGACAGTCGGACTACTTCGAGGGTGTCACCCACTCCATCTGTACGCTGGAGTTTGTGCCCCACCGTCCGTTGTACGACAAGTTTGTCGACCTGTTGCGTGAGTATATGGCTGAGCAGAAGGACACGAAAGACTTCAATCCCGCCATCCTCAGTGCCTATGACGGCACACGCCAGATAGAGTTCAACCGCCTGAACCTGACCTATACCGTGATGTCGAAGCGCAAGCTGAAGGCACTGGTGGACGAGCATCTGGTGAGCGGCTGGGACGACCCACGTATGCCTACCGTATGCGGCATGCGCCGTCGCGGATACTCGGCACAGAGCATCCGCAACTTCATCGACTCTATTGGCTATACCAAGTTTGATGCCCTGAACGACTATGCCCTGCTGGAGGCTGCCGTACGCGACGACCTGAACAAGAAGGCTTGTCGTGTCAGTGCAGTTCTGGACCCCGTGAAACTGGTCATCACCAACTATCCCGAAGGACAGTATGAGGAGATGGAGGCAGTGAACAATCCTGAGAACGAGGCAGACGGAACACATGCCATCACCTTCGGACGCGAGTTGTGGATAGAGCGTAGCGACTTCCAGGAGGTGGCTGAGAAAAAATTCCAGCGTCTGGCACCCGGCAAGGAGGTGAGACTGAAGAATGCCTACATCATCAAATGCGACGAGGAGCACCCCTGCGACAAGGATGCTGAGGGCAACGTGACCACCATCTATGCCACCTACGACCCAGAGACACGCAGCGGTATGCCCGGAGCCGACCGCAAGATTAAGGGCAAGACGCTGCACTGGCTCTGCTGCCAGCACGCTGTACCCGCTGAAGTCCGCCTGTACGACCGCCTGTTCAGCATCGAGAATCCCAGTGCCGACGAGCGCGACTTCCGCGAGCTGCTGAATCCCGGCTCACTGAAGGTGCTCAAGAACTGCTACGTCGAGGAGTATCTGAAAGAGAAGAAGGCCGGCGACTTCCTGCAGTTCCAGCGCATAGGCTACTTTACACCCGACCTGGACTCGACTGCCGAGCATCTGGTGTTTAACAAGACGGTAGGTCTGAAGGTATAAGATAATGACTTTCAACGAGCGATACTTTCAAAGCAAAGAGTTTCAGGAACTGCTTCGCAACTACGAATCGTCCACCGCATCGGGAGGCTCACTGTTTCTCGATGTGGACGATCTTGTGGACATTGCAGACTACTACAACTACATCGGAGAGGGAGACAAGGCTTTAGAGCTGGTGGAACAAGGCTTGGAGCTCTACCCCAACGATGTGCTGCTCAATGTGTTCATGGCACGCAAGGCACTACTCGACAGCGACTATGAACAGGCCAAGCATTTTGCTGACACGATTGATGACAAAGAATCGCCGGACTACCACTATCTCGTAGCGGAAATCATGATTGCCCAAGGCCACACGGAGGAAGCCGATGAGTATCTGAGGCCACTCTTCGTAAAGACTCCTGCTGACGAAGTCAAAGAATTCGTCAAGGATGTGGGCAACCTTTTTCTCGACTATGCCGTCTTCGACAAGGCTTATGAATGGATGATGCGGATAGGCGATGACAATACTGATGACTTCAAGGAACTGATGGGCAGAGCACTGATAGGCGTAGGAAGATATCAGGAGGCAGAACAGCTCTTCAACGAGCTGCTGGACCGCTATCCCTATTCCCAGGCCTATTGGGCTGCGCTGGCATCGGCACAATATATGAGCGAAGACTTCGAATCGGCCATTACCAGTAGTGAATTTGCACTCGCCATTGACCCTAAGAATCTGGCAAGTCTCAGCTACAAGGCCAATTCGCTGATGAAGCTGGGAAACGACGAAGAGGCGCTACGCTTCTTCAAACGGTTTGAGGACATCTCGCCCGACGACCCGTCGAACCTGCTCAACATGGGGGGCTGTCTAATGAACCTAAGACGCTATGAAGAAGCGCTGGACAAACTGCAAAAGGGTTTAGACAATATTGACGAGACGATAGAGGAAGACAGGGAGGCCATACTTCCCATCTTTCAGGAGATGGTCTTCTGCCAATGCCTCAACCACCATACCGACAAGGCTCTTGAACTGCTGGACCAAGCCAGCGAGAGACATTGCAACCCGTTAGACCTGCTGATACTGAGAGGACATGTGCACTTGCAGAGAGGAGAGCTGGAAGAGGCTCAGAATGTATATGTCCAGGCTATCGAACTGGCCAATGCCGACCCTTCTATCTACTTGCGCATTGCCACCTCACTCTATGACAACCGCTACGTCCAAGCCAGCTACATGCTTCTGAAGAAATTCATGAAGTATGATGAGCAAAGCCTTACTGAGGGTTATTCCTATATGGCACTCTTCTGCTGGGACCTGAAATTGTGGAACGAGTTTGCCATCTACCTGCACAAAGCCATGAAATTCAATAAAAAAGAAGATATCAGGCTGGTGTTGTCATGTCTGGTTCCCGAAGAGCTGCCTGTAGAGGAATACGAGACCTACCTGATGGAGCAAATAAAGAATATGAAGCATTAGAACTAGAATAAAAGGAAATGAATCTCATCACCTCCCTCCTGTCCAATCTTAACTATGGCACCATCTTCTTTCTGATGATGCTTGAAAGCACGGTAGTACCCGTGCCTTCAGAGTTTGTGGTCACCCCGGCAGCCTACCATGCAGCCAGCGGACAACTTAATGTATGGCTCGTCATCCTGTTCGCCACCGTCGGAGCAGATGTCGGAGCATCCATCAACTATTTCGTTGCCCTCTATGTAGGACGCCCTGTCATCTACCGCTTTGCCAACAGCCGCTGGGGGCACATGTGTCTGCTGAACCAAGAGAAGGTGGAGAAATCGGAACGCTACTTCGACGAGCACGGCATTGCCGCAACACTTACAGGCCGACTGATTCCCGGCATCCGACACCTGATTAGCATCCCTGCCGGACTGGCTCGCATGAACTATGGGAAGTTTCTGCTCTACACTACGCTTGGCGCTGGTGCGTGGCACAGCATTCTCGCCGCTCTGGGATGGTATCTGCACGCCATCGTACCCGAGGAACAACTCAACGACAAGATATCGGAATATGCCGAGTATATCAAGATTGCCATCCTTGCCTTGGTAGTGCTGGCTATCGCCTATTTCGCAATCAAACACTATGCGAAGAGAAAGGAATAAAGCATCTTATTAAAAAAAAATCGTTAAAATCGGCAAATCTTATCGAAGATTTGCCGATTTATTTCTACTAACAGGCAGAAAACATCCAACTTATTTTCTTATTTCGTCGGCATTTTCTACCTTTGCATCGACAAATTGCAACAAAACAGGCGTATGCTGCGTCTGAAAAGTGAATAATAATAAATTAAGGTATATGAAGAAAGCTATTCTTTTTCTGACAACGATGATGAGTCTTACAGCCAACGCTCAACAGAAATGGACGTTGGAAGACTGTATCAACTATGCTATCGAGAACAACATCTCGCTGAAGCAGTCGAAGCTAAAGAAACAGACTGCTACAGAAACCCTTAAACAGTCGAAGGCACAATTGCTGCCCTCGCTGAGTGCTTCGACCTCACAAGGTTTGGGATACCGTCCTTGGACCGACGGCGGTTCGATAACGGTGACTAACGGCCAGGTGGACACCAAAGTGGAGAAGACCTACTACAACGGGTCGTATAACGTAAATGCCCAGTGGACCGTATGGAACGGTAATCAGAATCGCAATCAGGTGAAGTTGAACCGTGTGAGCGAGGAACAGGCAGAACTGGCTGCTCAGGAGACTGCCAACACCATTCAAGAGAAGATTGCCCAGCTGTATGTCCAGATACTCTATCAGACCGAGGCTATCGAAGTGAACCGCCAGAGTCTGGAAACGAGCAAGAAGAACGAAGAGCGCGGCAAGACAATGATGGAAGTTGGCAAGATGTCGAAAGCTGACGTTGCTCAACTGACGGCTCAGCGCGCCACCGACGAATACAATCTGGTGTCGGCAGAATCGCAGTTAGCACAATACAAGTTGCAGCTGAAACAGTTGCTGGAACTGACGACGGAAGACTTCGACGTGGCCATTCCCACCACCAGCGACGAGCAGGCGCTGGAAGAGATTCCCTCGATGAGCAGCGTCTATGAAGCCGCTTTATTGCAGCGTCCGGAAATCAAGAATGCCGAACTGGGATTGAAGTCGGGCGACCTGCAGCTGAAGATAGCCAAGGCCGGTTGGATGCCTACGCTGAACATGACGGGTGGAGTATCTACCAGCACCAACTCGCTAACAGATAATGAATGGGGCACACAGATGAAGACAAACTTCAACTCACAAGTAGGAGCCACGATAAGCATTCCCATCTACGACCAGCGCAAGGCGCGTACGGCAGTCAATAAGGCACGTATCACCCAACTGGAAGCCCAGCTGGCATTACAGGAGAAGCAGAAAAAGGTCTATGCCGACATCGAGGGCTATTGGCTCAACGCACAGACCAACCAGCAACAGTTCCGTTCGGCATTGCTGAATGTGGCAAGCGAACAGGCTTCCTACGACCTGCTGTCGGAGCAGTTCCAGTTAGGATTGAAGAATATCGTAGAACTGATGACGGGTAAAGACAAGCTATTGAAGGCTCAGCAGAACAAGTTGCAGTCGAAGTACACCACCATTCTCAACCAACAGCTGCTGAAGTTCTACAAAGGCGAAACGATGAAGATTTAGTGGAGAGATCATAACATAGAAGAAGAGATATGAAGAACAAGAAGATTTTATGGGCTGTTGGAGCCTTGGTGCTGATAGCCCTCGTCATCTGGCTATTGTCGGGTGGCAAGAAAGAAGAGAAGGTAACCTTCGATACTGCTAAAGTGGAAAAGAAGGACATTCATACGTCGATTACAGCAACAGGAACGATTGAACCCGTAACCTCCGTAACGGTCGGTACACAGGTTAGCGGCATCGTATCAAAACTGTTTGTCGACTATAACTCTGTGGTCAAGAAAGGACAGGTGATTGCAGAACTGGACAAGACCAACCTCATCAGTGAGTTGAATACCGCCAAAGCCAATCTGAGCAGCGCACAGAGTACACTGAACTACGAAACGACCAACTTCCAGCGCTATCAGACCCTCTATGACAAAGGGCTGGTATCAGCAAACGACTACGAAAACGCACGTCTGTCGTACGACAAGGCTCGCCAACAAGTGGCAACCTCGCGCGAGAGCGTGCAGAAGGCTCAGACCAATCTGGGCTATGCTACCATCACCAGCCCCATAGACGGTGTTGTACTGTCGAAGAGTGTGGAGGAAGGTCAGACAGTGGCAGCATCGTTCAATACACCAGAACTATTCACCATTGCCAAGGACCTTACCGACATGCGAGTCATTGCTGACATCGACGAGGCAGATATTGGTGGAGTGAAAGAAGGGCAGCGTGTGACATTTACCGTTGATGCCTTCCCTGACGACCACTTTGAGGGTGCTGTGACCCAGGTTCGCCAACAAGCCACCACCGAGAGCAACGTGGTGACCTATCAAGTAGTAATCTCGGCACCTAACAAAGACCTGAAACTGAAGCCCGGACTCACAGCCAATGTCACCATCTATACATTAGAACTGGAAGACGCAATGGCCATTCCCGCAAAGGCATTACGCTTTATGCCCAATGAAGCTCTGCTGAAAGAAGGACAGACGATTGAAGACACCGAGGCCAGTCAGAAGGTATGGACACTGGAGGGCAACATCTTTAAGGCACATGCAGTAGAGACAGGAACCACCAACGGCATACTGACAGAAATCAAGAGTGGCATCAATGAAGGCACTGAGGTGCTTGTCGACTTCAACATCAACGACGGCGACAATCCTCAGCAAGAACAGGCATCGAACCCCTTCATGCCCCGCCCACGCAACAACAAGAACGGAAACCAACAGAAGAAGTAAATGGACGACAATAGAAAGGTAGTGATTGAGCTACAGAATGTCAAGCGCTATTTCCAAGTGGGCTCGGAGACGGTAAAGGCCCTGCGAGGAGTATCGTTTAAAATCTACGAAGGCGAGTTTGTCACCATACAAGGCACCTCCGGTTCGGGAAAATCGACACTGCTCAACCAACTTGGCTGTCTGGACACACCCACCTCGGGTGAGTATTTCCTCGATGGCATCTCGGTACGGACGATGTCGAAAACCCAGCGTGCTCATCTGCGTAACCAGAAGATAGGATTTGTATTCCAAAACTACAACCTGTTGCCCAAGACCACCGCAGTAGAGAATGTCGAACTGCCTCTGATGTACAACAACAAATATGATGCGCGCCAGCGGCGTGAGGCTGCCGTCAAGGCACTGCAAGCCGTAGGACTTGGCGACCGGCTGGAGCACAAATCCAATCAGATGTCGGGCGGACAGATGCAGCGTGTGGCTATAGCGCGTGCACTGGTCAACAACCCTGCCGTGCTGCTGGCCGATGAAGCTACGGGTAACCTGGACACCCATACCTCATTCGAAATGTTGGTACTGTTCCAGGAACTCTACAAGCAGGGGCACACTATCATCTTCGTCACGCATAACCCTGAGATAGCCGAATACTCATCGCGTAACATCAACCTGCGCGACGGCAAGATTCGCGAAGACACCATCAATCAGAACATCAAGTCGGCAGCAGAGGCTCTGGCCGCTCTGCCTAAACCTCAAGACGACTAAAGGTATGAACATATCCAATTTATTCAAAGTCAGCTTCAAGGCGGTGGCCAACAACAAGATGCGCTCATTCCTATCCATGCTGGGTATCATCATCGGTGTAGCCGCCGTTATCATCATGATGGCTATCGGACAGGGCTCGAAAGAGAGTATCCGCGCAGAACTCTCTACAATGGGTACCAACCTGCTGACGATACGTCCTGGTGCAGACATGCGAGGTGGCGTGCGTCAAGATCCTTCTGCTATGCAGACGCTGAAGGCAGCAGACTACGAGCGCATCATGAACGAAAAGAAGTTTGTCACCAAGGTATCGCCTGAGGTGACAGCCTCCGGACAAGTAATCTATGGAAACAACAATACTACCACTTCCCTATATGGCGAGTCGACAGAATATCTCGACATCAAGAAATGGGAGATAGCCGATGGAGACTGTTTTACTGACGAGGACGTAAAGAAAGCCGCCAAAGTGGTAGTGGTCGGTAAGACTATTGTGGACGAGCTGTTTGGTAGCGGTGTAGACCCCATCGGCAAGACCATCCGATTCAAATCCATCCCTATGCGTATCGTGGGAGTGCTGAAGTCGAAGGGCTACAACTCGTGGGGCATGGACCAGGACAATGTCATGATAGCTCCCTATACCACTGTCATGAAGCGCATCAATGCACAGACGTGGTTCTCGTCTATTGTCTGTTCTGCCATTACGGAGGAGTTGTCGGATGCAGCCATAGAGGAGCTGACCCAGATTCTGCGCGATAATCACAAGCTAAAAGGAGAAGCTGCCGACGACTTCACCATCCGTTCGCAAGCCGAGATGATGGAGACGATGTCGTCCACCATGGATACCGTGACACTGATCCTCGTGGTAGCTGCCGCGTTCTCGCTACTGGTTGCCGGCATCGGCATTATGAATATCATGCTCGTATCGGTGACGGAACGCACTAAAGAGATAGGTCTGCGAATGGCAGTAGGCGCCACTGGAGCAGTCATCTCGCTGCAATTCCTCATCGAATCGGTCATCATCAGCGTGACGGGAGGACTGTTGGGCATACTGGTTGGCTGTTCGGCAAGCACCTTTCTGGGGTCTTTCGGCATGCCGTCGAGTGTACCCGCCTGGAGCATCTATGTGTCGTTCCTGGTGTGCGTCTTCATTGGTGTATTATTCGGTTATATCCCAGCCCAAAAGGCTGCTAACATGGACCCAATAGAAGCAATCCGCCATGAATAAGCGACTGAGCCTGTTTCTGCATGTAGCCTTCTGGGCTTTCATGTTCCTCTCGCCCCTCACCTATATGCGAGGGCACGGAGTTTCCCTGCTGCAGTATATCATGAACTGCATGATGCCCCTGATGATGATGGTGGTGTTTTACGCCAACTACCTCTGGCTTACACCACGTTTTTTTGCAGCAGGGAAGCATCGTTACTTCCTACTTATCAATTTACTCTTAGTAGTGAGTCTGGGCATCGGGTTGCACTACTGGATTGATTTTGCCCACCAACTGTTTCAACCGGCTCATGCGCGTCCACGACATGAGCCTATGCCCATTGACGAGATACTCTTTATCCTGCGTGACATCATCAATCTGGGCATTTTCGCAGCAGTAGGTACGGCTATCGTGCTGGCCCAACGCTGGGAGCACAATGAGAAAGCTCGCCGCGAGGCGGAGGCTGCCCGCACAGATGCAGAGTTGAAAACACTGCGCAACCAAATCAATCCCCACTTCTTGCTGAACACCCTTAACAACATCTATGCGCTCACGGCTTTTGATGCTCCCAAAGCACAGGAGGCCATACAAGAGCTATCGAAAATGTTGCGTCACGTGCTTTACGACTACGAACAACCTACCGTTCCCTTAAAAGACGAGGTGGAATTTATGAAGAACTATATCAGCCTGATGAAGATCCGTCTGCCCGAGTCGGTACAAGTCAAGGCAGATTTCCACATCGGGGATTCACAACTGCGTGTAGCCCCCATGATTTTCATCTCGCTTGTCGAGAATGCCTTCAAGCACGGCATCAGTCCTACAGAACCCTCCTTCGTCAGTATTGCAGTCGATGCAACAGAAGAGGAAATCGTGTGCGACATACAAAACTCTAATCATCCCAAGACTGCTTCCGACCACAGCGGACACGGTATAGGACTCCAACAGGTGCAGCGCCGGCTGGACCTCTCCTACCCGAACCGATATGAGTGGCTACGAGGCATTTCTGATGACAGCAAAACGTATTGTTCTAAAATAATTATTAAGCTATGAATATCAATTGCGCCATTATCGACGACGAACCTTTGGCAGCAGGACTGCTGAAGAGCTATGTAGAAAAGACCCCATTTTTGCAACTCATAGGCGCCTATGGGTCTGCTCTTGAGGCCATGAAGGAACTGCGCGAGCACCCCGCCCAGCTATTGTTCCTGGACATTCAGATGCCCGAGCTCTCCGGCATTGAATTTGCCAAAATACTGCCATCAGAAACGAAGATTATCTTTACCACCGCCTTCCAGCAGTATGCGATTGAAGGCTATAAGGTGTCGGCTATCGACTATCTGCTGAAACCGATCTCGTATAACGATTTTGTGAAAGCAGCCAACAAGGCTCTCGACTGGTTCAATATCAACCAGAAACAGCAGGCCTACGCCAAAGACCGCTTTATGTTTGTCAAAAGCGACTATAAGCTCATCCATGTAGCACTGGACGACATTTTATATATTGAGGGACTGAAGGACTACGTACGTATCTATCTTGCCGATGGACAGAAGATTATGAGCCTCATGAACATGAAGAAACTCGAGGACTATCTTCCGCGCCCCGAGTTTCTACGTACACACCGTTCCTATATAGTACACATGACCAAAGCTCAAAGCATCGACCGTTTCCGTATCGTGTTCGGACAGGAATACATTCCTATCTCCGACTCCTATAAAGACGATGTCCAGCAATATTTCGACATACATACGCTGACGTAAAGTCAGGTTCTACATCGCTTCTGTCCTTTCTATGATTTCCAAGCACATGCGACTATTATGGTAAGGACATTTCCAGAAGCCCGCCTTGTCGTCGACGGTATTTAAGGTTCCGTCGGGATGGCGGCTCCAGTGCCACTCGCCGTTTTCATAGTCGATGAGCTGGTCCTTAATGTACTGCCAACAGCGAACAGCCTTCTGAAGAGCATCCTGATCGCCAAAATACTGGTAGAGGTTAAACCACCCTACCACATTCTCTGCCTGCACCCACCAGTGGAGATCGTCGTCAACATGTCCCGTATCAAGATTGGCCTCATGAATCATGGAGCCGTCAGGACGCAGGCCTTTCTCAGAAGCCTTTGCCACCATGCGGACAATGGGTTCTACCTTGTCCAACACTTCTCTGTCGCCCAAGACTAAGGCAGCTTCGTGCAACAGCCAGGAACACTCAATATCATGCCCATAGCTTTCCAAATGTCCGGCACCGCGGGTCCAGTCCATTTCGAAAAAGAGGTCGAGATGGTGGGTCTCAGGGTTTAGGATACGATCGGTAAAGATGGAGATTATATTACGCAATGCAGCCTCCACGCGACAGACAGTCTCTTGCGGCACAGTGACTTCTACAGGCAATACAGACCCAATGGCTGGTACATAGCTGCACGAAGCAGCATGGTGAAACTCCTTGAGACAACGCAACAAGTTGGCATAAGGCTCAATGATATGAAGATGGGTATTCTGCGACTTAGGATAGTTGGCGTCAAGCTCTGAAAGACGCATATCGGCAATGGTTCCCCACTCTCTGGTGCATGCCTCGATATAGCCGTTGTACTGGTGATCGAGAGCATGCTCCTCTATGCAATCAAAAAGCTGGAGGGCACATTCGAGGGCCTCGCGATCACCCGTAGCCCGCGCATACTCTGACATTCCGTAGATAGCGAACCCAATAGCATAGAACTGCTTCTTGGTATCTAACGGCTGTCCCTTGTAGTCTACACTCCAATAGACGCCACCATACTCACGGTCTATGAAATGGTCGAGGATATAGTCTTTGGCACGAGTAGCCATCTCGAGATACTCAGGTTTCTTCAGCACACGATAGGCAGCTGAGAAGGACCACAGGATGCGAGCGTTGAGGATGGCTCCCTTCTCGGCATCGGCATGCAGCTGCTCTTGGGCATCGATTCGCCCATAGAAGCCTCCATTCTCGCTGTCCACCATCTTATCCTGCCAAAAGCGCAGGATGTTGTTCACGACAACATCCTGCATTTCGTTTCTTAATGTTTGAATATCCATAGATATTTCCTCTTGATAGTTTTAATCCTCGATATGGCGTATCTTCTTCAACTCTGCATTGATATGATTGATGCGGTCGGTGGTCAGCGGGTAGAACCAGACAATACACATCGACAGCAAGGCAACACAAGCGGGAATGAAGCTCATGAGCCAACGCAGACAAGTGAGCGCACTCTCAGGCTGGTCGACAGGTCCGGCAGCAAGAATCTCAGGATCTGTGATATAGCCAAATCCAGAGAGGAGCCACAGGACGGCAGCGCCACCAATGGCACCACCAAACTTCTGAGCCATTGAACTCGACGAGAAGATAAGGCCCGTAGAGGCTGTCTTAAACTCCAGTTCTGCATAGTCGCTGACATCCGCATACATCGACCACACCAGAGGCGACATGATACCCGTCAGAATAGAGATGAGAATCTGGAAGATGAGCATAGCCCAGTAGCCTGCCGGTGTACAGGGAATAAAGAAGAACAGGACGCTGAGTACGACCAATGAGGCATTGACCAGGATGAACGTTGTCTTCTTGCCCAGTCGGTTCGAAATGGGCACACACGAGGCTACGCCTACCATATTGGAGACTTCGCCGACACCAAGGAAGAGTCCGGCATAGAAAGCAAACATCAGTCCAAAGAATACCAGACTGACATTGCCGCCAATGATGTCCTGGAAGAAGTAGGCTACCGTCGCTCCACGCACGGTATTGAAGAGGTTGAAGCACAGGGCAGCGCCGATAAGCAGCCACCAGGGCTTATTGGAAATCAGCGCCTTAAAGTCGCTTCCCACCGATACAGTGGAGACCGTCTTCAGGTGCTCCTTTGTCATCGTGAAGCAGAGGATGAACATGACGAAACAGGCAGCAGCAATGACCACCATTGCCCAGAACCATCCGCCAGGAGTGTTGTAGCCTCCCATGAGGTTGGTCAGCGGTTCCCAAAGGAACAGCGAGATGAACGAACCGCCATAGGCAAAGAACATACGGAACGACGAGAACACGGTCTTCTCGTTGGAGTCGTCTGTCATCACTCCCAGCATGGCACCATAAGGCACATTGATGCCCGTATAGACGGTCATCATGAGGATATAGGTGACATAGGCCCAGATGAGCTTACCGGCATAGTCAAGGTCGGGCGTAGTAAACAGCAGGATACCGCAAATGCTGAAGAACGGGGCCACCCACAGCAGATAGGGACGATACTTTCCCCACTTGGTCTGGGTACGGTCGGAGATGATACCCATCATGGGGTCGGAGACTGCGTCCCAGATACGTGTCACCAGCACCAGCACACCAGCATCTATCAGTGACAATCCGAAGATATTTGAATAGAAGAAAGGCAAATAGTATGAGAATATCTTCCAGAACATGCTGGACGACATATCGCCAAAGCCATAGCCTATCTTCTCTTTTAAGGTTGATTTAGCCATAGAGATAATTTACGATTTACTATTTACAATTTCTGTTCTTGGCCACCAGCTTCTTGATGGTTTCCACCGAGGCGGCTGTATAGAGTCCGTCCTCAGGGGTGTTCATGCAGTAGTCTATCAGCTTGTCGACTGTCGATGTGGCCACATGCATACGCGTGTCGGCAGAAGCATAGTAGATAAACACTTTTCCAGAAGAATAGTGCTCACTATCTTCTTCATCGGCAATCCAACCGTTAGCAAAGGCCACGTTCATGACATCGCCCAGATATTCGTCACCCTGCGGAACCAGAAAGAATCCTCCAGGCTGGGCAATCACCTTCGTCGGGTCTTCCAACGAGGTCATATACATATAGAGCACATAGCGCAGGCCATCGGCTGTCGCGCGTACACCATGAGCCAGATGCAGCCATCCTTTGGGAGTCTTAATGGGATGCGGGCCCTCGCCATTCTTCACCTCGGTAATGGTGTGATAGTGGCGGGCATTGATAATCTTCTCCTCCTTCACCTCCGCATGGGTGATATCGTCTACCAGGGCCCAGCCAATGCCGCCACCAGAACCAGTATCGATAAATCCATCCTGAGGACGGGTGTAGAAGGCATACTTGCCATCGACGAACTCAGGATGCAGCACTACGTTGCGCTGTTGCGACTTCGTCTTCAGATCGGGCAGACGCTCCCAAGTCTTCAGGTCCTTGGTACGTGCGATACCTGCGGTAGCAGTAGCAGCACTGAGGTTGCCGGGCTGCGAGTCATCGTGACGCTCGGCACAGAACACGCCGTAAATCCAGCCATCCTCGTGCCGAGTGATACGCATATCATAGATATTGGTGGCAGGTATCACATCGTCGGGCATCGTGATGGGCTCGTCCCAGAAGCGGAAGTTGTCGACACCATTGGGCGACTCGGCCACAGCGAAGAAAGACTTACGGTCGGCTCCCTCCACGCGCACTACCAGGCAGTATTTCCCCTGCCACTTGATAGCACCAGAATTCAGTGTGGCATTCATCATGATGCGCTGCATCAGGTAGGGATTATCCTGTTCGCAGAAGTCATAACGCCACTCTAAGGGCGTATGCTCGGCAGTCAGTATAGGATTCTTCCACTTATCGTAGATACCATTGCCCCATTCAATGGGTTCGTTCTTGCGTGTCAGCAGTTCCTCGTGGTGAGCACGCAGTGCTTTTACTTTTTCTTGAAAATCCATATTATTTACTATTTGACGATTTACTATTTACTATTGATTGACGATTGGGCTATTTTACTATTTTATTTCCTCCAAGAACAGGGTATTCTTTGCCTTATAGAGTTGACGGAAGTCCTCGGCACAAGGCAATTCTGGAGCCGGCCCGAAGTATTCCTTCTTGTAGTTGCGCCAGAGCAGGAAATAGCTGATGGGATACTCGTCCATGATAGGCTTCAGGACACGGGTCCACCAGGTAGAGTCTGTCATATTCTGCAATCCACACTCCGTCATAGCCAACAGTTTCTGATTCTTCTTGGCAAAATCGCTCAGGAAAGCCAAATCTGCCTTGAGGGCCGTCTTGAAGTCCTCTTCGGTCCCCCATTGATAGGCATCCTCGCCAATGAGCGTCACGCGGTCGTTGCCAGGATAGCGCTGCAGGAAGCGTTCCTCAGTCCATCCGCCATCAAGGTTGGGCGAATAGCTCCACAAGAGATTGGTGAAGCCGCGATCCTTGGTCATATAGTCTTGCAACTGATTCCACAGTGCCCTGAACTCATCGTCCGTACAAAGCTTCTGTCCCCACCAGAACCACGAGCCATTATTCTCGTGCCAGGGGCGGAAGATAATGGGAACAGGCTGTCCGTCACTGGTCTTCAGCGTCTCCACGAAGTCACCCACGCGCAACATCCATATCATAAATTTCTCGTACTGCGAGCCCCCAGGCAGAATGCTCTTCACCACCGTAGAGTCTGTCACATCCCATGCTGTACCGCCCGTCAGCGGATTGCGGGGATGCCAGCTCAGCGTGACAATACCTCCACGCTGGTGGTGAGCTATCAGTTCATCGTGTATACGCTTGAATGGCACACTGTCCAGATTCTTCTCGTCGCCCATCTCGATGCCCCCCAGGTCGAAGCCCATCACGGCAGGATAGTCGCCCACCGTTCTGCGGACATCGCTCGAGTCTGCCGGATAGCCGGCCTTGTTCTGAATAGAGTCATAGGCAGAATTCTCTGCTGCAATGCCCGACCAGGCGACCCCATAGAACGGGTCGTCCTGATGTCCCATCATATAGCCTTTCTGCAGAAGCGTCTGCATGCGCTCTGCCAGAAGCTCGCTCGCACTCTTCTCTACTGCGGTCTGCCGGCCACAGGCCGCCATCATCATGGCGACACCTATTATATATAATGTTTTCTTCATCATTCTATGTTCATTTGTTTCTTCATCCAAGCCTGCCACTCGTCCCATTGCTCCTGATACCAGAAGTGAGCCGTCTGCTGATAAATGCTCAATGTCTTGGGACAGGTGAGCGTGTTATAGGTGGCGTATGCCGTCGTAGGCGGCACCACATCGTCGTTATAGCCGAACGATACCCACGTGGGGCATTGGATGCGGCGCACGAAGTTCACTCCGTCATAATAGCGCGAAGTCAGAACTCTCTCCTCACTCCTCTTTCCTTTCTCCACTTTATAAAAATAGTGGGGCCAGCCACAGGCTATCCCTTGCAGGGATGCCGTATGGTCGCAGAGTGCCGGATGGACTGCAGCCACAAAGGTGATGCGCTTGTCGAGTGCTGCCGTAGCATAGGAGAGGAAGCCGCCCTGACTGGCTCCCGTCACACCGATGGTCTTTCCGTCCCATTCGGGCAGCGAGGCGATATAGTCTACCGCACGCACACAACCCACGATGACGCGCTTATAGTAGCTGTCGTCGCGCGAATCCATTCCAAAGTTCCAATAGCAGTTCAGCGCTCCGTTCATCAGATTATCATAGAACTGCTGCGGCTGGGTGACATCCACGCCGTGAATACCAATCTCCAGCACGATAGCCTTGCCTGGAGCCGTGTACGTATCGCCGCTATAAGGGCGAACACCTGCACCAGGCACACGCAACAGAGCCGGATACTTGCCCGGCTTGGTGGGAACGCTCAATATGCCGTAGGTACGCGAACCCCAGCGGATATTCTGGAACGACACCTGATAAACGTTCACCTCCTCCGTACTCCGCTCGGGCAACAGCTCGCGCTGGGCGTTCAGCACGGTCCAGCGGGCTTCCTCAAGCGTCTTGTTCCAAAACTGGTCGAAATCCTTGGGCTCAACGGTTGTGGGCTTCAGCTGCTCAGGCGAGAAGGCCGCCGTACACGATCCTTTATACTCCTTGCCAGCAACGTGGGCCGTTACGGAGAGCCGATAGAAACCGGGCTTCGTCATCCTGCCCTTCCAGGTCATCGTGCCGTCCTTCAGCACCACACCCTGCTTCTTCACCTCAGGATACATCTCAGGACCTGCCTCATAGTCTACAGTCACGTTTTCCAACAAAGTAGACGACTGGAGGACGCTGACTTTAAACTGCGCCGTCTCCCCTATCGCATAGTTCCAATCCTGATGGTCGGGTACTACCATTACATTGATATGATTACCACGAATCTGAGCTTCCATCGGCAATATGCCGAGAAGCATCATCAGAAAAGCAATTAAGCCCGTTTTCTTCATTGCAATTTTGGTCTTTAGTTATAATTGTTCAAACTTCGTTGCAAAGTTAGCATTATTTTTTGAAAAACTACAATACTATTTTGATTATATTGCGTACTTTGTTTCAAATCAAACTTTAAAAAATCTTAATTCCGCATGGTGATAAGTTCCTATGACGCTATGCTATTGTTCAGACCACCTCTTGGATACATATTTCCCAGCAAAGGGCAGGAAAAGTTTCCAGATAGTGAGGCATTTTATGTTTCCAACTTAGAAACACATGTACACAAGTTGGAAACACCTGTAGCCAACTTGGAAACATAAGTCTACAAGTTGGAAACACAACTTCCCTGACGTTCGGAGAAAATTTAGAAGTGAGTGTTATGAGATATTCTCTTACCTCTTACCTCTCACCACTTACCACTTACCTCTGAAAGTTGAGCTATGTGAAACAAGCGCAATTTTAAATATATAATAATGTACGCGCGAGATGAGAATGCGAGAAAATCCAAATTGTACTTTTTACACTTATTGACACCAACAGCACAAAAAGACACGCTTTTGCAAAAAAGTATCAAAATTTATCAATAAAAAGTTATAATAATTCCGATTTTTACATTATCTTTGCATCGTCAATAACGAAATTAAATGATATCAATATACTATTAACTAACAAAAAAGGTATGAATCTAAATTGCAGTAAAAACTCTCTGCTGGCAGGATTATGCGCAATGACCCTGCTGGGCTATTCGCCTGCATTGTATGCAGCCGGGGGCAGCTCACCACTGCCCAACGAGGTGCAGCAGTCGAAGAAGATTACTGGTACTGTGACGGACGCTATGGGTCCCGTCATCGGTGCAAGTGTAGTAGTAAAGGGCACGTCGAATGGTGTAGCCACCGACTTCGACGGAAACTTTACGCTCAATGTCAATCAGGGTGCCACCATCGTCGTGAGCTACATCGGCTACGTGTCGAAGGAAATCAAGATTGACGGTCGCACGAACTACGAGATCACCCTCGAAGAGGACAAGAAAGTACTCGACGAGGTAGTGGTAGTAGGTTATGGTACGATGAAGAAGAGTGATATTTCAGGTGCTTCCGTATCATTGGGCGAGAGTGCCGTCAAGGGCTCTATCATCACTTCGCTCGACCAGTCACTGCAAGGCCGTGCAGCTGGTGTGTCGGCCGTTTCCACCTCTGGTGCTCCTGGTTCGTCGTCAGCCATTCGCGTGCGTGGTACGGCAACCATCAATGCCAATGCTGAGCCTTTGTATGTGATTGACGGTGTCATCGTACAGTCGGGCGGACAGAGCGGTGCCAGCTATGGTCTGGGCGACGCTCTGGGTAATGGTAGTGTATCTACCATCTCTCCCCTGTCGACTATCGACCCTGCCGACATCGTATCGATGGAGATTCTGAAGGACGCTTCCGCTACCGCCATTTATGGTGCCCAGGGTGCTAACGGTGTCGTGCTGATTACCACCAAGCACGGTAAGGCCGGTGAAGCCAAGTTCTCCTACAACGGTATGATAGCGTGGAACCATCAGGGCAAGCGCCTGGACATGATGAACCTGCGCCAATATGCTGAGTTCTATAACAACCTGGTCAGTCAGGGTGAGCTGCAAGCCAATGCCAATCTGGCCGATCCTTCCATTCTGGGCAAGGGTACCAACTGGCAGGACGCCGTCTTCCAGACAGCTTTCCAGCACTCTCACCAGTTCAGCGCACAGGGCGGTACGGACAAGGTACAGTACTACGTATCAGCCGGTTACATGGACCAAGAAGGTACGATTATCGGTTCCAAGTTCAACCGTCTGTCCGTCCGTACTAACATCGACGCACAGCTGAAGCCGTGGTTGAAGATGGGTGTCAACGCCACCTTCTCCGACACCAACGATGACCTGAAGCTCGCCGACTCAGACGAGGGTCTGATCAACTACTCGCTGACCACCATTCCCTCTATACCTATTTATAATGTAGACGGCAGCTACTCCAGCATCTCGCAAGAAGGCTATACCAACCCAAACCCCATTGCTTTGGCTATGCTCGACGAGATTAAGCTGAACCGCCGCAAGCTGACGGGTAACATATTCTTCGAGGTGACTCCCATCAAGAACTTAGTGTGGCACACGGAGTTAGGCTACGACATCAGTGCCAGCAAGGGTGACCGCTGGAAGCCCACAGTGAGTCTGGGAACATGGACCCGCGACGACAACTACGCCTCTGTGCAGAAGAACAGCAGCACATTCTGGCAAATCAAGAACTATATCACCTACAGCCGCACCTTCGGCAAGCACTCGGCTACGGCAATGGTCGGACAGGAAGCATGGAAGTCGAAGTACGACTACAACAATACGGCCAACACTGCCCTGCCCTCCAACGAGGTTCACAACCCACAGCTGGGTGACGGAACCCCGCAGATTGGCGTCGGCTACGGCAGCAGCTCGATGGCTTCGTTCTTCACCCGTTGGACCTACAGTTACGACAGCCGCTACAACCTGACCTATACGTACCGTTACGACGGTAGCTCGAACTTCGGTCCCGATAAGCGCTGGGCAGGCTTCCACTCGGTGGCAGGCTCATGGCGCTTCTCCAACGAGAAGTTTGTTGAGAGCTGGGCTGGCAAGTGGCTCTCTAATGGTAAGCTGCGTATCGGCTGGGGACAGACTGGTAACTCCGCTATCGGCGGCTACGCCTGGGGTGTCACCGTGAGCGCCATCAACACCGCTTTAGGCAAGAGCTATCGTCCGAACAACATTGCCAACAAGAGTGTACAGTGGGAGAGTCAGGAGCAGTGGAACATTGGTCTGGACTTAGGTTTCTTCAACGACCGCGTCAACCTGACAGTAGACTGGTATCGCAAGCAGTCGGAGCTCATGCTGATGCGCCTGCAGGTGCCCATCTACATGGGTTCGAGCGAAATCAGCAACGGCTCGTCTCGTCTGCAGCCTCCTTACGGCAACTACGGTACCATCCGCAATACGGGTGTCGAGATTACCCTGAACACCCATCCCCTGATTGGTAAGTTCGAATGGGACTCTGAGTTCCAGATTTCGTTCAATAAGAACAAGCTCGTGTCGCTGGGCGACTCCGACACTCCCCTGCAGGGTTACGGTCAGTGGAGCGACGTGGTCAGCCTGACCCAAGTGGGCGAGAGCCTGTTCAACTTCTACGGCTACGTCACCGACGGATTCTATAAGGACCTGGAGGATATTGAGACTTCTCCCAAACCCGTGAAATATCCTGCCAACGGCGGCTTCGCCAAGGGTACGACCGTATGGGTGGGCGACATCAAGTACAAGGACCTGAATGGTGACGGTGTCATCGACGAGAAGGACCAGACCAACATTGGTTCGCCCATGCCTAAGTTCACCTTCGGTTGGACCAACACCTTCCGCTGGAACAACTTCGACCTGAGCATCTTCATCAACGGTTCGGTGGGCAACAAGGTTGCCAACTACCTGAAGATGAAGCTGACACACATGAACTCCGCTTGGACCAACCAGCTGGTAGACGTGATGAACTGCACCCGTCTGGAGCCCATCGATCCCAACAAGGACTACTCGGCAGGTGTCGACCGCGGCGATGGTACGCTGGTCTACAACTGGTACGACGACATCAGCAACGTGAAGATTGCCAATCCCGGTGCCGGACTGCCCCGTGCCAGCATCCAAGACCCGAACGACAACGACCGCTGGAGCGACCGCTATATCGAGGACGGCACCTATGTGCGCCTGAAGAATGTCACCTTAGGCTACACCTTCCCCAAGAAGATGATTCGCCACATCGGTCTGGAGAGTCTCCGCCTCTATGCTAACTTCCAGAACCTCTGGACTATCACCAAGTATAGCGGCTACGATCCTGAAATCGGTGTCAGCACGGCTTCAGTCAACGTGATGGGACTGGATAATGGACGTTATCCCTCGCCTACGACCTATTCTTTCGGAGTGAACGTATCATTCTAAACCCCTAAAATCAGAAACATTATGAAAGTCAATATATTTAAATATGGTATATTTGCAGCAGCCTTGTCCTTGGGACTGACTTCCTGCAGTGATTTCCTCAACAAGCCCGCAGAAGACAGCTACAACGAGGAGAACTACTATCAGACTGATGCCCAGTGCATTGCCGGCGTAGGCTATCTATACAGCTCGCCCTGGTACGACCTGCAGCGTGGCTACTTCATGATTGGTGAGATGCTGGCCGGCAATATCTTCCAGAGCCAAAATGCATACGTGAGCTTCACAGTCAACGGTTCCGACCAGTACCTGAAGCTGGCTGCCGCCTCCATGTGGTCGGTCATTGCACACGCCAATACCGTCTACAACAGTATCAAGGGAGCTCCCGCCAGCGTGTCCGATGCTGCCCGCAACGCCAGCATGGGCGAATGTCTCACTTGGAAGGCGATGGCCTACTTCTATCTCGTTCGTACATTCGGCGAGGTGCCCATCATCCACGACAATGCCGCCTCACTGGCTGCCGGCGACTACAATACGGTACAGAAGGTGAAGATTGCCGATGTCTACGACTATATCATCCTGACGCTGGAGAAGGCCCGCACGCTGCTGCCCAAGAGCAACTCGCCTGGCCGCATCGACTACTACAGTGCTACGGGGCTGCTGGCCAAGGTATATCTGAACAGAGCCGGTACTTCCGGTTCGCTCAATGCTGACGATATGGCCAAGGCTGCCAAGTTCGCCAAGGAAGTGATTGACGACTCTGGCCGCAGCCTGATGCCCAACTACGAGGACATCTTCCGCCTGCAGAACAACAACTGCGAAGAGAGCCTCATTGCCTGGCGCTGGACTGCCAACGGTAACGTATGGACTGCTCAGAACTCGCTGCAGTGCGACCTCGGCATGCAGGGCTTCGATGAGTTCGGCGACACCTGGGGCGACTGGACCTGTCCGTCTGTCGACCTGCAGGAAGCCTTCGGCATCAAGCTCCTTGAGCAGCAGCCCGACGCTTGGATCAATAATGTGGATACCCGTCTGAAGGGTACCATGATGCTGCCGGGATTCTTCTATTCCTACTTCTGGCAGGACAAGGGCGGCTTCGACTACCTGAAGTTCCAGTTCGACACCAGCTACAACTCTGGTGCTGCCGGAGAGGTGAAGCCGGGTACGGGTTCGAACATCGTAAAGCACCTCTATGGCAATGCCAACGACCACGTGCTGGGTGCCGGACACTCTGCTGCCTATATGTACAACAGCTTGGCTACCCACCTGCTCCGTCTGTCGGATGTCTACCTCATCTATGCCGAGGCGATGACTGGCACTTCTGGAACTACCTCTGATGCCAGCGCCATCGATGCCTTCTACAAAGTCCGCTCACGTGCCATCAAGAACTACGAGCGTCCCGCTTCCATCACATGGAACGACATCTGGAAGGAGCGCCGTCTGGAGTTTGCCTTCGAGGGCGACCGTTGGTACGACTTCGTACGCGTCAGCTACTACAATCCCGACTTCTGCATCAAGGAGCTGGAGAACCAGAAGCGCAACCAGTTCTGGAACCTCACAGATCTGTACAAGAACTACTATGAGACGGGCAACTGGACTGTCACCAATCAGGGTTACGACGAGGCCACCTCAGCACCCAACGTGCAGATGCTGATGAAGAAGAATCAGGATACCGGCAAGCTGATGTTCCTGCTGCCCTTCCCTACAGAGGATGTCACCACCAACCCGAATATGGCCACCAGCGTGGACGGTGTTCATGTCGACGTGTATTCAACCTATAGTTATGACTAATCAAATAAAGAACCTTTGAATTATGAAAATAGCAAGATATAACAAAGGCTTTATCCTGGCACTGACCGCTTTTGCAGGACTGATGCTAACCTCCTGTAAGGATGAGCCCGACAAATACAAAGTAGCTGGCGGCACTCCTACCATCAACTACATCCGTTGCCTGTCATCGGAAATCGTCGGCAATAATGATGCCGCAGACACCCACTATACCAACGGTGAACTGGTCACCAGTGCTTCACCGCAGTCCCTGCTCTGTCTGGTAGGTGAAAACCTGCGTAGTGTCTACGAGATGTACTTCAACGACCAGAAGGCCATTCTCAACTCGAGCTACATCACGGACAACACGCTGATTGTGAGTGTTCCGAGGACCATTCCTCAGGAAGTATCCGACAAGATCTATATGATTACCCAGAACAAGGATACTATCACCTATGACTTCAGCGTCATCATCCCAGCACCGACCATCAGCACCATGTCCAATGAGTATGCTGAGGCCGGATCGACGGCGAAACTCTACGGTAGCTACTTCATCGATGATCCCAACGTGCCTCTGACCCTCACCTTCCCCAATGGTGCTGTGGCCGAAGATGTCAAGATCAACGACAGTTACAGCGAGGTTTCGTTCACCGTTCCTGAGTGCGAGGTGTCTGGTCCTATCACGGTGTCCAACATCTACGGAACCGTCAATACCACCTTCTACTATAAGGACACGCGTGGCATGCTGTTCGACTTCGACACGCCCAACTCCGAGACGGGTGTCGTGCTGGGTAACCACGGTTGGCACGCTCGCGACATCCTGTCGGACGAGACATCGCTCTCAGGCAAGTTCGTGCAGTTAGGCGATGCCGGAACCACACTGGATGAGAAAGGCGGATGGAACGACTCGAAGTTCTCGTTCGAATACTGGCCTGGCAACTGGGCTAACCCCGAGAGCTACCAGGGCGACGGTGTCCGTCTGACCAGTCTGGCCGACTTCTCGAAGTGGGAGAATATGGCCTACAAGTTTGAGATGTACATCCCGTCGAGCAATCCCTGGAAGTCGGGTGCCATGCAGATTATCGTCGGCGGTGTCGATAAAGTCACCAATGGTGAAGCAGGTGTCAAGGACATCGACGGCAACACGCTCGGTGGAGCCAACAACACCTACTTCAACAACGATGAACTGCCTCGTGCGCTCTATCGTCCCTGGACCACTACAGGTTCTTACGACACTGGCGACCAATGGGTAACGGTCACCATTCCCATCAAGACATCGTTCACCTATGGATTCTCCGGCGCTGCTGCTACGGGATCTCTGAATGCAAGCGATTTCACCAGCCTCATCATCTTCGTGTGTGCCGGCGGTGTGGAAGGCACTGAGTGTAATCCCATCATTAAGATTGACAACATCCGTGCCGTACCTTATAACTAAAACTTAAAAGTATTGCAATTATGAAAAATATCAAGAATATATTAGCCGTGTTAGTGGTAGCCCTCATCGGGCTATCCCTGACAGCGTGCAGCAAGGACGAGCTGGGCACCAACCAGTATCAAGGCGGTGTCAGTCTCAATGCATACGGTCCTAATCCTGTGATGCGTGGCGGTCAGTTGCGCTTTGTGGGTAGCAATCTCGACCAGATTGCCAGCATACAGATTCCTGGCGTCAGTGCCATTACCAACTTCGATGTCGTGAAGTCGGGCGTACCCAGTGAGATTCGCGTCACCGTGCCCAAGGACGGTCCTACGGAAGGTGTTATCACCCTGACCACGAAGACCGACCAGACGATTACCTGTAAGAGTGCGCTGACCTATACCGAGCCCATCGAGTTCGAGAGTTTCTCGCCTGCGGCAGCGATGCCTGGCGACATTGTCACCATCAAGGGCGACTACCTGAACCTGATTTACTCGCTGGCTTTTGCCGACGGTGTGGTGGTTGGTGCAGCCGACTTCAAGAGCCACGACCGCTATACGATTACGGTTGCCGTTCCTGAAGAGGCCAAGACGGGTAAGATTGAGCTTTACACAGCCGACCTGACCGTATCGTCAGAGGAGGAACTCGACTATCAGATTATCACCTCTGAGGATGCTATTGAGATTGGTACTCCTACCATTGCCTCTATCACTGGCCGCAACACTGCCGAAGCCCAGGGTGAAATCACCGCCAAGGCAGGCGAGACTATCAGCATCACCGGTACCTATTTCAATGTCGTAGCCGATGTGACCGTTGGTGGCGTAAGTGTTACAGACCTGAAGATTGCCAACGACGGCAAGGGCATCATCTTTACGCTGCCCGCCGAAGCTCCCGACGGAGACATCGTCATCAAATGTAAGTCGGGCGTTGAGGTTCCTGTCGGCTCATTCGTTTCTGTAAAGCCTACCGAATGTGTGGCTACTCCGAATCCCGTCAAGGCCGGCGAGGCTCTACAGATTGACGGTAAGGATATGGACCTCGTTGTCGACGTAGAATTTGCCGATGCCAAAGGCGAGTACACGATTGCCAACAACCAGAACATCATCAACACGACGCAAGCATACGCTGTTACCGTTCCCGAGACTGCCACCGAGGGAACACTCATGCTCGTGATGGCCAACGGCAGCCGTATCGATGTGCCTTTCACACTGGTGAAGCCCACTGTTACGGGATATAGCGCAAGCAGCGTCAGTGCCGGCGGTCAGCTGACTATCAACGGTACCAACCTCGACTTGGTGAAGACCGTTAAGTTTGGTGACGCCTCTGACGTAGTAAACGTAGAGGGTGCTACAGCTACGGCCATTACGGTGAATGTTCCGATGAATGCCGTCTCGGGTGCTCCTATCCTGACGCTGGCCAACGGTACGACTGTTGCCAATGTTCCCGAGATTACCATCGAGGAGGCTGTATTCTGCTACATCACCGAGATGCCTGGCGAAGATGTCGAGCTGAAAGCCGGCTATTCGATGACCGTTACCGTCGCTAACGGCGACAAACTGACTGGTGTCGAGATGAACGGCGTAAGCTGCCAGTACATTCTCACCGGCGAGAACAGCAGCCAGCTGATTATCGGTATTCCTGAGACTGCATCGGCCTCTTCGAAGCTCCGTCTGATTTCGTCGAACGGCGAGATTACTTACGACATCACGGTGATTCCTGCCACTTCGGTCAACAAGACCATTTGGTCGGGTCTGAAGCAAATCACATGGAGTGACGGCGGTCGCGTGCTGATTCCTGCCACAGCCTTCGAGGGTGTTCCTGCCGGAGCAGTCATGACCTTCTGCTACACGCAGGTGGACCAGCAGTGGGATCAGGCCCAAGTGAACTACGGTGACTGGAGCGGCATCAACTTCAACGAGGCCGGCGAGGGTGTCGTGACCTTCAACGGTACGCTCGTGCCCACCGATATTTATGGATGGTTCTCTGATGGCATCCTGAACCGTGAGACTTCTGTCATCCTGACTCAGGAGATTCTGGACAACATTCAGGCCAAGAAGGGCGGTGCTGAAGGCGGCGACGGCTATGGCATCATCATCCAAGGCTCGGGACTCACCTTCTCGAAGGTGACTATTGCCTACGAGATTTCCCTGGAGCAAGACCTGAAGAACTGCATCGTCACACAAGCAGACCAGAGCGCACTGATGCCCTTCCCCATCAAGATGACTTGGGACGACAGCGGCCGCTTCCGCATCCTCATTGACAAGGATCCTGCTATTAAGGACATGAAGCTCGTTGCTGGCAAGTCGGCTATGTACTTCTATACTTCTGGCACTGGTCAGCTGCAAATCAACAATCCCAACTGGTCTGCTATGACCACCGTTGCAGAATGGAACGACGCTGGCGACAAGAAGATGGAACTCATCTTAACAGATGATATCATCAACTGTCTAAAGGGTGTCACCACTGATGGATGGAGCTCAACAGGCCTCATTATCCAAGGCGACGGAATGACAGTATCCAAGATTACCATTCTGCCCTAATACACTAATCAACAATAATAATTGAATTATGAAACTGAATAAGATATTTAATACTTTGTCTCTTGCAGCTGTGGCGCTTCTCGCCACAGCCTGCAACGACACGGATGCACAATACAGCATCCCTGACGTGGCTGCACCGCAATTCAAGAATGCCGCCCTGACGGAGGAGAAGCCCATCTTCTTTGGCGAGACCACCATCAAGGTTACATTCGACAGAAACATCAACTTCGCCACCAAGAATACCGACCAGATTACCGTCAACGGTGCAGCCGCAGACAAGGCCATCGTCTATGGTGCCGACTCGGTACTTACCGTGACAAAGAACATAGATTTCTGCAACACGATTACCCTGCACATCCCTGCCGGACTGATTACCAACGGACAAGGGAAGGCTTACACGGAGGATATCGATGCCACGTTCACGGTGGCTGCCTTGCCCAGCAACAATGCAACAGCCGTCACGCAGATGCTGGGCTGGGGCTGGAACTTAGGCAACCACTTCGACACCTCCGGAGATGCTATCAGTCAGGGCTGGGGCTACTGGGATCAGGTAGGCATTCTGACCGACGCTCCCTTCCAGAAGCTGGCCTCTGTCGGTGCCAAGACAGTTCGTATACCGACTACCTGGACTGACCACATGGACGAGAACTATACCATCAATGCCGACTACCTGAACGAGGTGGCAGGCTGTGTAGACAAGGCTATTGCCGCTGGTCTGAACGTTATTCTGAACACCCATCACGACTCGTTCGAGACCGATCTGGGCAATGCTGCCAAAGACGAGGAAGCCTACAAGAAGGACTCTACCATCATTGTCCGTCTGTGGGATCAGGTGGCTACCAAGTTCGCCGGCTATAGCGACAAGCTCATCTTCGAGACCTTCAACGAGATACATGCTGGCGACAACTGGAGCAGCGGCACCGATGCCGAGTATGCGCTGCTGAACCAGTGGAACCAGTGGGCTGTGGATGCCATCCGCAAGACCAACCCCACCCGCTGGATTGGTGTGGCCGGATATGCTGCCAACATTGACATGACCATCGAGCATTTAGTATTGCCTACCGACCCTGCCAATAAACTGATGGTTGCTGTTCACTGCTATGATCCGTACAACTTCTGCACACAGCCTTATGCTTCTGGCGATGTGGCTCCCATGTGGGGACACACGAACGACGCTACTGGTGCTGAGGAGTTAGCAGTCATCAACCAACTGTACAAGTTGCGCAAAGCCTATATCGAAAACAACATTCCTTGCTACTTAGGCGAGTATGGCTGCGTGTGGAGAAAGACCGACGCAGAGAATGCTTTCCGTGCCTACTATCTGGAGTTCTTCTGCCGCGCAGCCAATCTGGCTGGTATTCCCATGTTCATCTGGGACAACAACACCAAGAGCCAGGACGGTGAGAGCTTCGGATATATCGACCACGCCGATGGCAGCTGGCTGAACGACAGCGAGACCATGGTGCCCACCATGATCAAGGCTTGCACCAGCACTGACAGTTCCTATAGTCTTCAGACCATTTGGAACAAGGCTCCTGCTGCATATTGAGCGAATCAATGAATAGCTATCATTGGGAAGGCAGGCCCGCACAGAGCCTGCCTTCCTTATATAAAACCGTTTTTAATCGCATGAAAGCAATTTATGCCATTTTTTTAGCAGCTTTCCTTATCATGGCTTGCAGTAGTGGAACGAGTGAGGAGAAACCGCCCGTAGTTCCACCATCCCCCACTCCAACTGCCACCATCACACTGGAAAAGCAATCTATCAGCAATGGCGAAGTGGTAGATGCCTCGACGACCCATCTATTGACACTGACCTATAATGTGAATGTCATTGTGAACAGTAGCTATAGTATCACATTAAACGGCAACCGTCTGATGGCTCAAAGCAAGGAAAACACCATAGAGATTCCCCTTGGTCTACAAGCTGGCAAGGAATATACACTTCAACTGGCAGAAGGTGCTGTCATCGCAGCCAGCGACCCCAGCGTCAAAGCACCAGCACTCACACTGACATTCAAAACCACGGCCAAGGAAGAGCCTGAGGATACATATACCATTCCAACGGAACCAGTCACGGCATCGGCCGAGAGTGCCAAGAAACTATACGCCTATCTGTTGAGCCAATACGGACAGAAAACCATATCCAGCGTAATGGCAGATGTCAACTGGAATACCATTTGTGCAGAGAAAGTATTCGCACTGACTGGCCGCTATCCGGCCATGAACTGCTACGACTTCATCCATATCTGCTACTCTGCTCCCAACAGCTGGATAAACTACGAAGACACCAAGCCTGTCACGGACTGGGTCAATGCCGGTGGACTGGTACAGCTGATGTGGCACTTCAACGTTCCTAAGAACGAGGGTTCAACAGACTATGCCTTCTATACGGACGGCAACAACTTCAAGCCTTCACGTGCCCTCGTCAGCGGCACTTGGGAAAACAAGTGGTTCTACGAACAGATGGACAGGGTCATCAGCGTACTGCTCAAGTTGCAAGATGCAGGTATCGCTGCCACCTGGCGCCCCTTCCACGAGGCGGCGGGCAATGCTACTGCCCGACAGCAGGCCGGTTGGACCAAAGCTTGGTTCTGGTGGGGCATTGAAGGAGCAGAGGTGTATAAGCGCTTATGGCGTGCCATGTTTGACTACTTCCAGCAGAAGGGCATCCATAACCTCATCTGGGTATGGACCACACAGAACTACAACGGCAATAGCAGCAACTATCATCAGGACTCCAGCTGGTATCCCGGTGACCAGTATGTAGACATTGTCGCCCGCGACCTCTATGGCTGCAATGCTGCTCTGAACAAACAGGAGTTCACTGAGATTCAGAGTCGCTATCCAACCAAGATGGTGGCTTTGGGCGAGTGTGGTGACGGCGACTCTGGAACGGCAGCATTGCCTGGTGACTTCTGGAGCGCAGGTGCGCTGTGGAGCCACTTTATGGTGTGGTGTACGAAGGAACAGAACGCCACCATGACCATGTGCAGCGATGACTGGTGGAAGAAAGCCATGAACAACGAGCATGTAATCACACGAGATCAATTACCAAATCTTAAATAGAAGTATGAAAAAAATACTATTGATGGCTGCAGCGGCACTATTGGCTGTGGGCTGTGGCAATAGCGAGAAAAAAGCTGACGACCCGCTGGCCGACAGCGGGAGGACACAGCGTACGGAGAATCTGCTCGCCAACCTCAAGGCCCTGGGCGACAGCAGTGTGTATCTGTTCGGACACCACGACGACACCGTTTATGGCATCGGATGGGAAGCCGATTACGAGAACGACTCCACCGTCCATCAGCGCAGCGATGTGAAGAGTGTCTGCAATGACTTCCCTGCCCTGCTGAGCTTCGACCTGGGACATATTGAGTTAGGCGACTCGCTGAATCTGGACGGTGTGCCTTTCCAGCGTATCCGTCAGGAAATCATTGCCCACTATGACCGTGGTGGAATGATTACCCTCAGCTGGCACGTCAACAATCCCCTCAGTGGCGGCACATCGTGGGTGGCAGACTCGCTGAAAGAGGTAGAGACCCGCACGGTAGCCAGCGTACTGGAAGGCGGCGAGAAGCATGAGCTTTTCCTGTCGTGGATAGACCGCGTAGCGGATTTCCTGAATTCACTCGAAACACCCTATGGTGTCAAGGTTCCTGTCCTGTTCCGCCCCTGGCACGAGCACACGGGTTCGTGGTTCTGGTGGGGTCAGGAGCACTGCACGGCCGACCAATACAAAGCACTCTGGAAGCTCACCTGCGAACGTCTGAAGGACAAGGGAGTAGTGAATGTGCTTTATGCCTACTCGCCCGGTACGGAGGCCGACGGTGACGAGACGAAGTATATGGAACGCTATCCGGGCGACGACATCATAGACCTTTTAGGACTGGACTGCTACTGCTTTGCACCAGAGGCTGACACGACACAGATTGCCCACTATGCTGCTACGCTGGACAAGAACCTTGGAATGGTGTGCCGAATAGCCAAACAGCACGGAAAGGCTGCAGCCGCAACGGAGACGGGCTATGAGTGTCTGAAGGCGCAGGACTGGTGGACCAAGACTTTGGCTCCGGTGCTGGAGCGTCATCCCCTCAGCTATGTGCTCGTATGGCGCAATGCCCACAACCGTCCGAACCACTTCTTTGCCCCCTACCCCGGCCAGCAAACGGTGTCTGACTTCATACAATTCTACAACCAGAAGCCGACACTGTTCCTCAAAGACGTAAATGGGCTTTACTTGAAAAAATAAGACACAAAGAAAATTGAGTTGACTCACCCGATAACTTGAGTCAACTCAAAACATGAATCGAGTCGACTCAATCGATGATTTGAGTCGACTCGATTTTTTTACCCGATTATTCCACCATGCCAGAATTTTTAACACCCATGTACTTAACAGCATCGCTGATGACCTGAAGTGTCGACTTATCGGTGGCGAAGACCGAGTTCAATCCCTGTGCCTCCTGGGCGGGATCGTTGGTATAGTCGTCGCCAGGCTGCCACTGGATATGCTGCGGATTGGCAAAGCCTCCCCATCCCCAGAAGTTGCAACCGGCAAAACGGCCCCCCTTGGAAGCATGGTCGGATACGGCATTGAAGACCTGACGATAGTAGATGTCGCGCCATTCCGTAGTGCTCTTCTTGTCGTAGGAGAACTCGTCGCGCGGGAATCCGAACTCCTCCATCACCAGTGGCTTCACCAGTGAGTCGCAGACGGCCAGGTGCTGCCCGATATACTCCATCGTGTTCTTCAAGGCCACCTGCAGCGTCGAGTCGTTTTGCATCTCCTTGCCCTCTGGATTGCGCAGCCAGCCCCAGTTGAAGGGCCACAGGTGTATGTTGCAGTAGTCGATGTTCTTGTCGGCACAGATGCGTGTCCAGGAACCGAGGTCGTTCTCGCAGCCCCACGAGCCCTCGCTGCCCACAGAGATCAGGTGGTTCTTGTCCAGCGAACGGATGAGTGCCGAAGCCTCGGCGAGCCATTTCTCGAAGGCCGGCAGGGCTTCCTTCGAGAAGGCACGCGGCTCGTTGCCTATCTGCCACGACATGATGGCAGGGTCGTCGGTATATTTCAGTCCCGTATAGCGGTTGGTGCGGCCGATGATAAAGCGCACGTAATCATAGAACAGCTGGTGCGCCTTCTCGTTGGTGGCAAACTTTGTCATGGCCTCCATGAATGCCGGGTAGCCCACTTCGTCGGGGCGAGGCTGCTTGCCCAATCCGGCATGCTCCAGATAGAAGCCATAGCCCCCACTCCATTCCCACGAGTTGTTCAGATAGAGCACGGCCACCATCTTGCGCTTGCCCATCTCCATCAGCAGATAGTCCAGTCCGGCCAGTATCGTGTCGTTATACACGCCGGGCTTCACTTGCAGCGTAGGCTCCACCTTCGTCTTTACACCCCGCTCACCGTCGCTGCCGACCAGGATGCGCAGGTTGTCGATGCCCATACGCTTCATCTCGTCCAGCTCTTTTACCAGCCGTTCGCGGTTGCCCCCCTGCCCTTCCGAGCCGAGGATGGCACCATACCAGAAGTTGGTTCCCACGTAATAATAAGGTTTGTCACCGCGCACGAAGTGGCCATTCTCCACCCGCACGAAATCAGTCAGCTCCTGTTGTTTCTGCTGGCATCCGGCCATCATAGCCACGACTGCCACAAGTAGTAATAGTTTTTTCATTTTTCTATTGTTTTCAGTTATTTTAGTTGCAAAGATATAAAAAATAAAAGAATAATTCGTACCTTTGTACCATAAAGTTCGAAAAAAATGAAGAAACTGCTGTCTACACTGCTATTGCTGCTCACTGTGGTCACTATCCATGCACAGCTGCAAGAACCCGTCCACGTACGCACAGAACTGAACAAGCTAAGCGACACGGAGGCCGAGCTTATATTCTCCGCCACCATCGACCCCGGCTGGCATGTCTATTCCACTGACTTGGGCAAGGGTGGTCCCATCTCGGCCACCTTCCATGCCGACAAGATGGAGGGAGCCCAGACGGTAGGTTCGCTGAAGGCACGGGGCAAGGAGCAGAAGCAGTTTGACAAGATGTTCGACATGGAGGTACGCTATTTCGAGCAGTCAGTAACCTTTGTCCAGAAGATACGCTTCGTCAAGCCCCAGTACGACATTGCCTGCTATGTGGAATATGGTGCGTGCAACGACAGGATGTGCCTACCCCCCATGACTATGGACCTGAAAGCCAAGGGCACCCTCGCCCCATCCGCCACCCCAACTGCTGCCTCATCCGCAGCCTCAACCCCAGCCCCATCCGCTACCTCAACTGAAGATTCATCCGCTGTCCCCAATCCCCTCGCACCTGCGACCTTCAATCCTCCCGCCGATGCGACTGCTCCTGCGGTTCACCCGCAGGCTTCCCCCCTCTGGCAGCCCGTAGTCAGCGAGCTGCAGGCCCTTAACAACGAGGGACAGGCCGAGAGCGCTGTCTCTTGGTGGATGATCTTCCTCGAAGGGCTCGTTGGCGGATTCTTAGCATTGTTCACTCCCTGTGTCTGGCCCATCATCCCGATGACCGTCTCGTTTTTCCTGAAGAGAAACAAGGAGCGCCGGAAAGCCATCCGCGAGGCAATGACCTACGGGCTGAGCATTGTCGTCATCTACGTACTCTTAGGACTGGCCGTCACCCTGCTCTTCGGTGCCTCCGCACTCAATGCGCTGTCAACCAATGCCGTCTTCAACATCTTCTTTGCCCTGCTGCTCGTAGTCTTCGCCGCCTCGTTCTTCGGAGCCTTCGAGCTCACTCTGCCCGCCTCGTGGTCTTCCAAGATCGACCAGAAGTCGGAGGCAACCACCGGACTGCTCTCTATCTTCCTCATGGCATTCACGCTGGCACTGGTTAGCTTCTCGTGTACAGGTCCCATCATCGGATTCCTGCTCGTGGCCGTATCCACGCAGGGTTCCATCCTCGCCCCCACCGTCGGCATGTTGGGCTTTGCCATCGCACTGGCCATCCCCTTCACCCTGTTCGCCCTCTTCCCCTCGCTGCTCAAGTCGGCACCGAAGTCGGGTGGTTGGATGAACACCATCAAAGTGGTATTGGGATTCATCGAACTGGCTTTTGCCCTGAAGTTCCTCAGCGTGGCCGACCTCGCCTACGGGTGGCACCTGCTCGACCGCGAGGTATTCCTCGCCCTCTGGATTGTCTTCTTCGGACTCTTAGGCGCCTATCTCTTAGGGTGGATACGATTCCCACACGATGATGAGTCACATCGCACCAATGTTCCCCAGTTTTTTCTTGCATTAGCATCACTGGCTTTCACGGTTTACATGATTCCCGGACTCTGGGGAGCACCCTGCAAGGCCATCAGTGCCTTCACGCCCCCGATGAACACGCAGGACTTCAACCTCTATCAGGGCAGTGTCGAAGCCCGGTTCACCGACTACGAACAGGGCATGACCGCTGCTCAAGCTGAGGGCAAGCCTGTCATCATCGACTTTACAGGCTTTGGCTGTGTCAACTGTCGTAAGATGGAGGCCGCCGTATGGAGCGACCCGCAGGTGGCCGCCACGCTCAACCAGAAGTATGTGCTCATCTCCCTCTATGTCGATGACAAGACTCCGCTCAGCGAGCCCATCGAGATAGTAGAGAATGGCCAGCAGCGCATGTTACGCACCATTGGTGACAAATGGAGCTATCTGCAGCGCACCAAGTTCGGAGCCAATGCGCAGCCCTTCTACGTCTTGATTGACAATCATGGCAAGCCCCTAGCTCCCAGCCGTTCCTACGACGAGGACATCCCCGCCTACCTCGACTTCCTGCAGCAGGGCCTCACCCGCTATCGTCAAGAAGTAGAGGTAACAGAAGAATAAGAGAACGGCGGACTGCTATTGTGCGTGGTAGGTTAACAGACCCTCCATAGGACTCTGCATGATAAGCCCTACATGGAAGCCCTCGGCCTGTGCTGCCTCGTTGAGCTGCTGCTCATAATGGTGAGCCATAGAGCCAACAAAATGGACGGGCAGGTCGGGACGGTTGTAAGGTTTGATATTGAACCGGAAGAACTGTCGGAAATTCTGTATGACAAGGTCACATAGCAGCGGGTTGTCGAGATGCTCCATAATATATAAAGAGGTAGTGGCGAGAAAACGGTTTCCCATCGGCTCGCGATACACCTTATTTATAATGTCGGCCTGTGTGAGTTTGGTCTGAGCCAGATACTGGTCGCGAATGGAAGAAAAGTCAGGATTCTTGAAGATGGCATTCATGAAGAGGCGTCCCAATACAGAGCCGCTGCCTTCGTCACCAAGAATATAGCCTAAGGCGGGCGTGTTCTGCACAATCTCCTTTCCGTCGTAGAGACAGCTGTTGGCCCCTGTACCCAGGATACAGGCTATGCCAGGCTCATGCTGACACAGCGCACGGGCTGCCGCTGTCAGGTCGCTGTGCACCTCGATGTTCTGCGACGAGAACACCTCACCCAACATCCGCTTCATCATGGGCACATGGGCTGGTGTGCAGCCACTGCCATAGAAGAATACCTGGATATTGGTCAGCAACGAACCCTCCAAGACTCCCGACTTGATGAGCGATGCCCGCGGGAATGTGGATATCTGCATCATCAATTCCTGTCCGATAATCTGACGGATGACATCGGGCTGCTGATGAATGGGAGTAATGCCTTGAGTATGGAACGTTGCGATGACATCGCACTGGTGAGGATGAGGACAATTGATGAGTGTCCAATCGGTTTTTGTGCTTCCGCTATCTGCTATCAGTATCATTATTTTCTGTTGATTTTTCCGCAAAGGTACAAAATTATTTGGAAAATAAATATGGATAATAGAGTTTTTTTCGTAATTTTGCATCCAAAATCAAAAATCAGGAACAATGAAAAGATTGATCTCTATCATATTCATCATGACGGTCACCCTCTGCGCACATGCCGTACTAAAGGAGAAAGACCTGAACCAGACACTTCTGATACTTCGTACCGAGTTGACCGACTACCACCGCGAATTGTCTGAACGCCTGAAGATGAACCAGAAGCAGAGCGAGCGGGTACGCGACCAGCTGATATCCATCATGAAGCGCTCTAACCAGAACTCGCTGATGCTCTACTCGCAGAAGCAGGAGTATGTCTTCGACCTTACTTATGCCTGCCATGAAGCCACCGAGCTTTATCAGGAGTTTCGTCGACAGCAATTGCCTTTCAAGACCTTCATGAGCAAATCCGAGACAGAGATAGCCCGCTACGACTCGCTGATAACCAGTCTGCAATCCATGCCTCAGAGCATGCTGGATGCCCAGACCAAGACCAATCGCAGCGTCTGCCTGGCACTGGCCACCAGCATCCGGAACTCGTTGGAGGAAAACCGTAGCACGCTGGAGGATTATATCAACATCTACGACAACACCGAGAAACGGCTCTCCCACCTGAACGACTATGCCCAGAAACGCTATAACGACATCCAGACCAACATCTTCAAGAATGGCGGAGAGTCGTATTTCACTATCATTCAGGACTGGAGCCGCTATTGGCAGCGCATGACGGACACGGTGAGAAAAAAATATGAGCCAACGGACAACTCACAATGGGACAGCCGCTGGATATTCGGTCTGCTCATCAGCGTCATCTTCTATGCCATCATAGCCTCGGCACTTAATTTTGCCGCCATACGTTATGTCGTGCCACGACGTTTCCGCACCAACGAATTCATGAAAAAGCGCGCGTGCATTACGATGGCCACCACTACCGTAACGTTTGCCATTATCTTGGGTATTACGTTGGCCACCGTCGAACAGAACTTCTTCATTATGGCAGCCAATCTTCTGGTCACCTATGCCTGGCTGTTGGGAGTCATCCTCATTTCGCTATTGCTGCGTGTCAATGGAGACCAGATCAAGAGTGCCTTCCGCATCTATACCCCACTCATTGCCGTAGGATTCCTGGTCATTGCCATCCGCATCATTCTGATACCCAGCGAGCTGGTCAACATGCTGTTTCCGCCCGTGCTGCTCATCTGTGCCCTGTGGCAATGGAACGTGATAGGACGCCACAACCAGAATGTCCCACGATCGGACATGTTCTACACCTATATATCACTGATGGTGTTCATCGCTTCTGTAGTCTGTTCATGGGTGGGCTACACGCTGATGGCTGTCCAGGTGCTCATCTGGTGGATTATGCAGCTCACCTGCATCCTCACCATCACCTGTATCAGCCAATATCTGAAACTCTATGGCCTGCGAAAGCACTTAGACGAGAAACCTGTCACCAAGACGTGGGCCTACGACCTGATGTATCAGGTGATACTGCCCTCCATGAGCGTTGGCAGCGTGATGCTGAGCATCTGGTGGGCGGCAGACGTATTCAATCTCTCCGACCTTTGCTGGAAGATATTCAACTACAAGTTCATCAACCAAGAGAACTTCCAGATCAGCATCATCAAGATTACGATGGTCATCTGCCTGTGGTTCCTCTTCTCCTACTTGAGCAAGACATTCTTGCGGCTGCTGCGACTGCATTATGACACTAAAGACCCGGCTTCGGCAGAAAGCCGCACCGCCATGTCCAAGAATGTCATTCAGATATTCATCTGGGGAGCCTGGCTGCTCATCTCGCTCAGCATCCTGCACATCAGCGTCTCATGGCTGCTGGCCATCACCGGCGGACTGTCTACTGGTATCGGTTTTGCCTCGAAGAACATCATTGAGAATATCTTCTACGGTGCATCACTGATGACCGGCCGCGTGAAAGTAGGCGACTGGATAGAGGTAAACAACACGATGGGAAAAGTGGTCAGCATCAGCTATACCTCAACAGTCATCGAGTCGCTCTATGGAGAAGTCATCACCTTTCAGAACTCGCAACTGTTCTCCAACAACTACAAGAATTTGACCCGCAACCACGACTATGTGCTGGCAGTGGTTCCATATAGTGTTGCCTATGGCTCCGACCTGCAACAAGTCATCCAACTAGTAGACGGTGCTGTCAACCAGATGAAACACCAGTGGATGGACAAGACGAAGAAAGTCAAGTCGGTAGTTGGCGAGCTGGCCGACTCAAGCATCAACTTCAAGATGTTTGTATGGGCTACGGCTCCCAAAAAGTCGTATGTCATCAGCGACGTGTTGAACTGTATTTATGACACTCTGAACAAGAACGGCATCGAGATTCCGTTCCCACAGCAGGATGTTCATATTAAGAAGTAAGAGGTGAGAGGTAAGAGTGAGAAAAAAAACAAAAAAAATACAAAAAGTTGGTGATTAAAGGAAAAATGCTTATCTTTGCAAGATAATATGTACAACTAACTTGATTATGAAACAGACATTCATTGCTGGGCCATGTGTGATAGAGTCAGCCGACCTGCTCGATACGGTAGCAGCCAAACTGGTGGAAATCAACAAGAAACATGGTACCAACATTATATTCAAGGCCTCGTTCGACAAGGCCAATCGCACGTCCATAGGCTCGTTTCGAGGGCCGGGCATTGACAGAGGGCTGCAGATGCTCAGTGACGTAAAACAGAAATACGGGCTACGACTGCTCACCGACATCCACGAAGCCTGGCAGGCAAAGCCGGCTGGCGAAGTGGTCGACGTGATTCAGATACCGGCATTCCTCTGCCGACAGACAGACCTGCTGGTAGCAGCAGCCAAGACCGGTCGCACCGTGAACATCAAGAAAGCCCAGTTTCTCAGCGGTCGCGACATGTGGTATCCCGTAGAGAAAGCCCGTCAGTCGGGAGCCTCCGATGTGTGGCTCACCGAGCGTGGCAATATGATGGGCTATAACAACTTGGTAGTCGACTTTCGCAACATTCCTGACATGCTGGAGATTGTGCCAACGGTGATTATGGACTGTACACATAGCGTTCAGCGGCCAGGCGGTGACGACGGCAAGACAGGAGGCGACCGCCGCTTTGTACCTCAGATGGCTCTGGCAGCCAAAGCCTTTGGAGCCACAGGTTTTTTCTTCGAGGTGCATCCCACCCCAGACCAAGGTCTCAGCGATGCCGCCAACATGCTGGAACTGGACAAGCTGGAAGGGCTGATAGAGAAAATAGTTGAAGACTAGTTAAAACTAGTGGAACTAGTTGGAACTAGTAAAAACTAGTAATATTTGAGCAAATGACAACAAGAGAATACGCCATACAATGTATCAAGGACGAGGCACAGGCGGTGCTGAACCTGATACCCCAGATAGACGAGAGCTTTGACCGCGCTATTGAACTCATCATGCAATGCCGCGGTAAGGTGATTGTCACAGGAGTAGGCAAGAGCGGACATATTGGTGCCAAGATAGCGGCAACACTGGCCTCAACAGGGACGCCGTCGTTCTTCATCAATCCGCTGGATGTATTCCACGGCGACTTAGGCGTGATGTCAAAGGGCGACGTGGTATTAGCGATATCGAACAGCGGGCAGACTGATGAACTGCTTCGCTTCATCCCTATGGTGCTCCACATGGAGATTCCCATCATTGGCATGAGCGGCAATCCACAGTCTCTATTGGCCAAATACTCCACCTGTCATCTGAATGTCAGCGTAGAGAAAGAAGCCTGTCCGCTGAACCTGGCCCCCACCAGCAGCACTACAGCGGCACTGGTAATGGGAGATGCCATAGCCGTAGCACTGATGGAGAAACGGCACTTCCAGCCGCAGGACTTCGCACAGTTCCATCCTGGAGGAGAATTAGGCAAACGCCTGCTCACTACCGCTCAGGATGTCATGCTAACGGAAAACCTCCCACTGCTGACCGAGGAGATGCATCTTGGCGAGGCCATCATCCTTGTAAGCAAAGGCAAGCTCGGTCTGGGAGTAGCCATCAAGAACGGTATCGTCAGCGGACTGATTACTGATGGAGACATCCGCCGGGCTATGGAGAAATGGCAGGCAGAGTTCTTCAACCGGACAGTGGGCGACATCATGACCCGTCAGCCCAAGACTGCCAGTCCTCAAGCCAAGATTTCGGAAATTCAAAAGACTATGAACGAATATAAGATACACAATGTGCTCGTCGTTGACGAAAACAAGCACCTGTTAGGCATCGTTGACCGCTACGCTTGTGTACTATAACCTAAAATACAAATAAAAGCAGACTATGAGCAAACTGAAAAATATACTGTTAATCCTACTGCTTGCACTGCCTATGGCAGCCGCAGGCATTTACCTGTTTAAGACGCTCGATGCACGCAATGGTCTGATAAGCAGTCAGATCAATTGTATCCTAAAGGACCAGCGAGGCTACATGTGGTTTGGAACTCCTGCAGGACTATACCGTTTTGACGGCTATACCTTCAAGAACTTCCAAAGCAACTCGCAAGACGGGTCGTCACTCCCCGACAGCTACATTATGAGCATTCAGGAGATGTTGGACGGCAATCTGTGGATAGAGACCACTGCCGGTTTCTGTATTTACCATCCACAGACCGAGAGTTTCGAGCGCGACATGAAACAAGTATATGCCAGCATGGGTATTGACGGTAGGCCTAATGTGGTGTTCATCGACCGTCATAAAAACTTCTGGGCATCGATACCCAACAAGGGCGTTGTCGCATATAACATGCAACAGCAGACCAGTTATGAGTTTGCTTACACTAACGATGCCCACGGTATTCCTCAAGGCAACATCTGCTCCATTGGCGAGTGTCGCGATGGTGCTATTCTGGTCTACGAAGACGGACGTTTGGTGTGCTGCGACATCATGCGCCAACAGCAAACCGTCTGGCAGAGTGATTTTGTGGCTCAGCAGCATCTGCGCAAGAGCAATTCGCTCAAAGTTTTTGCCGACCAGATGGACAATATCTGGCTCTATGGGCAAGGCACCTTGATGGTGTACAATAAGAATGCCAACACCTGGAACACCAACATCGGCACTCAGTTAGGTCTGGCAGGTATTTCTGGTGACCACTCTGTCAATGGTATGGCAGGCGACCGCAGCGGCAACATCTGGATTGGTACAGACCGCAGTGGACTGATTCGTACCAATGTCAACAGCTACGAGATGGAGTCAGTGCAGCCCCGCAACATCAATGACAATCGCCCCCAGGATGAAATCACCGGCATCCAAAGCGTCTATGTCGACGATACAGATTTGCTGTGGGTTGGTACCGAAAAGTCGGGTGTAGCCTATTACGGCAACAATATCTATAAGTTTGCCAGCGACCTGATTGGCGACATCACCGCCATTGCCCAGACCAGCGACAGCACCATCTGGTATGGAACAGGCTCGCATGGCATCATCGGATACAACGGTCCCTTGGCCAGCACCAAGGTTTCCTGCATGGCATCTACACCAGACGGAAGTGTATGGGTAGGTTCAAAGCAAAACGGACTGACGCGCATCCAGAACGGCACCAGCCGTTTCTATTCCAGCAGGCGCGACAGTGCGAAGACTCTCATCGACGACCATATCAATGCGCTCTGCTGCGATAAGTCGGGCAACCTTTGGATTGCCACTAATGGGGGATTACAGGTGTACAATCCCAAAATGGACTCGTTCTCGTCCTACACCCGTGAGAACGGAATGTTGAACACCAACAACATCACCTCCCTCTTCTATGGCAGCAACAACAACATGCTGATAGGCAGTTCGGAAGGACTTATCGTGCTGAACCTCAGCACGCGCGAGAAGAAGGTGTTGACAGGTAATTCCACCAATATAGAGACCTTTACCAACAACTATATCACTCAGGTGTATGAAGACTCCCGCGGTCTGATATGGATTGGAACGCGCGAAGGCATCAACATCCTCAATTTGGTCAATGACGAAGTCAGCCAACTGACAGAAAAAGACGGACTCTGCAATAACTCTATCTGCGGTATTGCCGAGGACAAGAACCATAACATCTGGGTATCTACCAGCAATGGTATCAGCCGTGTGGTCATCCAGCGTAACCATGAGGACGGAACATTCAACTACGGGCTCTACAACTACAGCGTCTACGACGGTCTGCAGAGCAACGAGTTCAATATGGGATCTATCCTGACCCGCCAGGATGGTGTCGTCATCTTTGGTGGCCTGTATGGTGTCAACTGGGTGCGACAAGCCAGCAAAGACGAGCAGGAGGTATTGCCTCGCGTCATGCTAACCCAGCTTTTCGTTGGTGAAGAAGAAATCCAGACGGGTCATGAGTACGACGGACGCGTTATACTGACTCAGGCCCTCAACGAAAGCAGCAAGATTGAGCTGAATCACAGCCAGAACAATATCACCATCAAGTTTGCCGCCGGCAACTACAATCAGGGCGAGCGCTTGCAGTTCATGTATTGGATGGAAGGTCTCGACAACGACTGGCGCAACGGTGATGCCCTGCTCCACGGTGTGCGCTTTCACGACCTTGGCAGCGGTAACTACACACTTCATGTAAAAGCCGTCAGTGCCGATGGTGCTGTCAGCAATCAGGAGCGCTCCTTGGAGATTACCATTGACCGCCACTGGCTTGTCTCCTGGTGGATGATGACCATTTATGTCATCATTGCCATCATTGTACTTGCCGTATGGCGTTATGGCATCAAGAAGGCCAAGAAGATATGGAAGAGCAAGCGTACGGTCATCGACGAGCTGAAGCGCCAGCGCGAAGAAATCAAGATGACCAGTGAGGACCTGCGCCAACCTATGGCCCGCATGACAACCATCATTGGCAATATGGCCATGAAAGAGGAGACGATGGAAGGCCGCGAACAGCTCAACTCGCTGCACTTCCAGCTGCTGCAGGTAATCACGCGCATCTCCGAGATGCAATCCACACTGGAGAATCCGGAGAAGAAGGCCGAGTCGACAGCCAAGGACCGCATGGAGCTCAACGACCGTGGTGAAGTAGCCATAATATCCAGTTCTTCCTCCAAGGAGCTGACTGCCGAGATACGCCCGTTGAAGTTCGACTCACAAGCCAAGAAGTTCAGTGTGGTATTCATTGACTCCAACCACGAATTCCTGAACTTCATCAATGCCCATCTGCGTGAGGTCTACGACTTCCACACCTATGACAACATCAAGGATGCCCTACCCGACATCGAGATGCTGAATGCCGACCTCGTAGTCTGCAAGCAAGACATGGACTATATGACCGGTAGTGAACTGTGCAACCAGTTCAAACAGGATCCCCGCCGCAGCAAGACCAAGTTTGTGCTGCTGACCGACGGTGTGCTGACCCAGCAAGATATGGCTGACCAGAATATCACGCTGGCTGCCGACGACTATCTTGCCAAGCCGTTCAATGTTCAGGAGGCCGTCTTACGCTTCAACAAGCTGATGGGTCTCGGACCTATTGACATTGACGACAACACGATTGAGGGTAGCGAGACACGCCGTCTGGAAGGCCGCAATGCCAGTATGACTACCGCATCCTTCTCGTACGATGACAACGGTCCAGTTCAGCAGCCTGTACAGGAAGAAGAGCCTGCAACTGCTCCCCATGAGGACCCGATTGTTCCTGAGGTGCAAGAGTCAACCGTCAACCAAGGCAGTGCCCTGATGCGCCAATACTATGGCGACGAAACCATTGGCGACTACTCGATGAGCAATGCTATGGACCAGCAGCTGATGCGTAATATCGAGCAATTTGTATTGCAGAACATGAGTCGTGGACAAATCAGTCTGGAAGAGATGGCCAATGCTATGGGTATGGGGCGTGTTCCCTTCTACCATAAGGTTCGTGCCATCACCACGAAGACACCTGCCGAGGTTGTTCGCGAATTACGCCTGAAGCACGCTTGTACCTTGCTTGTCAACACTAATGTGAATATGAGCGAATTGGCTATCAACGTAGGTTTCCAGACAGCCGAGAACTTCGCCGGCATCTTCAAGGAGAAGTTTGGCATGACACCTCTGGAGTATCGTACCAAATACAAACGGTAAAAAGAATAAAAAGGTAAAAGGGTAAAAAGATTATAAGGAAAGGAAACAGCAACAATGAAATTGAGTACATACACTAAGAGATTATCTCAGCGGAGATACCTTTTACCTTTTTATTTTCTCACCTTTTTCCCCTTCTGCTCACTGGGGCAGACCAGCGACTCGCTGATTGTCCAGACACTGCGGGCCCACAAGGTGCGCTTCACCTACGACAACAGCGTTTCCCTGCTCATGTCCGGACAGCAGAAATTTGATGATATGTTCCGTGCTATCCGGCAGGCAAAGAGCAGCATACACTTAGAATATTTCAATTTCCGCAATGACTCTATCGCCTCCCTCTTGTTCGACATCCTGAGAGAGAAGCGTCGCGAGGGAGTCGAGGTGAGAGCTATGTTCGACGGCTTTGGCAACGACTCCAACAACCAGCCTCTGAAGAAGCATCACCTGCGGGCACTTCGGGCCGACAGCATCGAGATTGTAGAATACTCTCCCATCCGTTTTCCGTGGGTTAACCACATCTTTGGCCGCGACCACCGCAAGATAGTAGTCATCGACGGTAAGATTGCCTATACAGGCGGAATGAATGTGGCCGACTACTACATCAAGGGGACAGAGCAAGTAGGCGAGTGGCGCGACATGCACTGCCGTATCGAGGGCGATGCCGTCAACCATCTGCAAGGAATTTTCCTGCGAATATGGAACCGTACTACCGGGCAAAACGTCCATGGCATCAAGTACTACCGTGGAGGCACGCCGACCGTTTTTGAAGGACTGAAGCCCGACACTACCCATACCGCCGGACGAAAAATGATAGGCATCATCAACCGCGAGCCCTATGTCACCCCCAAGATTATGCGCACCTTCTATATCAATGCCATCGACCAGGCTCGCGACTCTATCCATATCATCAACCCTTACTTCACACTCATCCCAACCGTCACCAGAGCACTGACGCGAGCTATCAGAAGAGGAGTAAAAGTAGAAATCATGCTTTCCGCGAAGAGCGACATTCCGCTGACACCCGATGCCGCCCTCTATCAAGCCCACAAACTCATGAAACGAGGTGCAAAAGTATGGCTATACAAGCCAGGGTTCCATCATTCCAAGATTATGATGGTTGACGGGCGCTATTGTACGGTGGGCAGCACCAATCTGGATGCCCGCAGCCTGAAGTGCGACTTCGAGGAGAATGCCGTCATCATCGATCAGGCAACAACCAAGGAGTTGGATGATATGTTTTGGCGCGACAAGCAGAAGTCGTTCCTGCTGACAGACCAGTCATGGGACGAGTTCCGAACGGGATGGCAGAAGTTCGTAGGGTGGTTTGCCCACCTGCTGCAACCTTTCCTCTAAGCAGCCACCAGACTCTCCATCATTCTGATATCAATATCCGACAGACCATACTTTTCAATGAGCGCATGATCTCGAAGCAGCATGTCTGGCACATAACCGGGCACCTTCTGGTATTGTCTGAAAGAGTCTACAGCCTCACCGATGCGTCCGACAAACCATAGGCAGTAGCCCCTGTTCTGGTAATCCTCGCCAGAGAGTTTCCCCTGATTGTTCAGTTCGTCGTACACCTTGGTGGCCTGCTCCAGTTTCCCATCACACAACAAGGCCCAGCCCAAGACTCTGCTGACGCGCTCATTTTCCGGCTGCTCGTAGTTCAACTGATACAACAGCTGCAAGGCCTCTTCATACTCCTTCATTTCTACCTGGCATATAGCCTTGTTCAGCATATAGCCTTTCTTCTCGGGATGCAACAGCAGCAGGTGCTCATAGGCATTATATGCATCATCGTAACGTCCGTTGTCGTAGGCTTGACGGGCAACGCCTTTCAGTGCCTGTTCATTGTCGGAATCCAATTTCAAGGCCTCCTGATAGTTCTCCGTCCACAGGTAATACTGCACATCCTGCATCTGGGGAGGAAATGTCTGCAACAGGTTCTCGGTGGTCTTCCTGTATTTTTGTTTTAGCAGCATGGCCACCACTTCCCGCTTATGTTCCTCCAGCGGTGTGTTTGTCATCAGCCTTGAGGTAAAGAACATACACCTGCCCAGTTCGCTCTTGGCAGTATCAAACGGATTGAAAAGGACCGACCTGTTGGGGAAGAGCTTAAAGAAGCGGTAGAGGTCCATCAGGTAGATACGTCGCACATAAGCCGGGTCGTGAAGCTCGTCCTCACTGACAGCATCAAATCGCGTCTCCCCTCTGTCAATGATGGCACGCATGGAGGGCGGCATCATGTCAAGGGCATTCTGCACGGTCATGATCAACGAGTATTTATCACTATTACAGAACGGGCCGCGCTCCACTAACTGTAATGCGAAACGGTTGTCACCCAACTTCTGCATGAACTGGGCAATATCAGGGTGCTGCAAATAGAACGGCACCAGCCAGTTGCTCATATCATAGAAGAAAGGAAAACGTTTCATCTGCGAGAATCCGCCGAAATAGATGTCTGCCCCCTGCTTCTCCATATTCATCATTCGCTGGAAGCTGGCCTCCAGTTTCTCCATGCGCTCCTCGGCGGCATCGGGGTGAAGCACGTCTTCCAGTTCATTGTCCTCCACCTCTTCCAAGCCGTTAGGTGTCATGCGGAACTGGTTGTTCTTCATCAGGTCGGGCATGATTTCCTCCCGGATTGTCGTGGTATCCTTTTCCGCGTTCAGTGCATACACTAACTGCATCTGCAGTTCGGTGAGTTCGCGACAAGCTTTCTTCGATTTCAGCAGGTCGGCAATCAGCTGAAACTGTTCGGGATATATCTTCAGCGAATCATCATCCAGACTCAGCACCCATCCCACCAGTGCACGCTGGCGTACTTCCTCGTCGTGCGACTGCTGATAGACATTAACCAGCAGTCGGAATTTCACGATTTCGAAGCAGTTCATCAGCGACAGTGTGACGGCCGACACCAATAGCTGCTGGTCGATGGTGTCGACGGTGGGCGACAACAGTATTTCCTCCATGCCCTGCCCTACTCCTGCTGTCCACACGCGCGAGGTGACAATATAGTTGAACAGGTCGTTCATCTGCTGCTGGTGCTGTTTGTATATCTCCTTGCTCTTCTCCGTCCGCACATCTTCCGGCTCCAGCTGAAGCATCGCGACATCGGTCACAAATCCTTCCAACTCGTGCCGGATATTGTCCAGCGACCAGTTGCGCCCCGACTGTCTCACCTGCTTATACAGCTGTTGCAGATAGGACGACGAGGTCATGTGTCGGTGGATGGCTATGTTGGCACAAAGCACGTAGACACGCTGCAGTAGCCGCTGATACTGCTCATCGCGCTGAGGGTCTTTCATCCCCTGCAGCCAGTAGCTCTCCATCAGTTTGTATTCTGCCTTCAGCTCTTCCAGTTTCTCGCGCGACTGCGGATTAGGCCATGCCGACAGGTAGGTATCTGTCTCGGCTAATGCCATACCGACATTACCCATTGCCAACTGGTAATAGATGCGTTCCAATGTTATATCCGTCATACCTGTCCCACTTTTACTTTCTTCTTTTTCCTCTCCTCGCCTTGGTTTTCTTGCTCTTGTCTTCGGGCGCAGCCTTCTTCACGTCTGCCTTCTTGCCCACCCATTTTTCTGCCAACAACACGTCTTTCTCGCGCGGTCCGCGGGCATGCTCAAATTTCAAATGGTCTGGCAGGGAGTCGACAAAATGTTTTTTCATGCGACACCGTTCCACGATAAGAGGGCGATAATAGCGCACACCGTTTTTGTTGATCGAGTCGCAAGCCTGGTTATAGGCATTGACAAACAGCTCCAGCTGCTTGCTACGTGCCTGCCGCTGCATCTCCTTCTCGCGGAATACCATGACACCCAGTTGCACATCTTCCTTCCGCGTGTCATAGACCACATTGTTTTTCAAAGTCCTGGCGGCCGTAGCCTGCGGCTCCGTCAGCCACATCACGTCCATCTCGTTGTTCTGCAACATCAGCAGGCGCAGGTTGACATCATTGATCTGCACCTTGAACACACGGTCCTTGTCCAGCTTCGCCGAGTCAATCATCCGGTCTGTCAGCAGGTCGGTAGCTGAGAAACGGGTCATGGCCACCATCTTATCATCTATCTGCTTCAACTGATGTACGCGGGCATTGCGGTTAGCCACCAACTGCCAGTAGGTATTCGTCGAAATCGGGTAGCGCATCTTCAGCCCCCTTTGTTCCATCCGCTTGGCACGCACCAGGTCGGTGATGCTACCCTCCACTCTGCCGTGCTCCAACGCGGTGTCGCAATCCATTTGGGCCATATAGAATTTCAGCCGTACGCCACCCCGCAGGGTGTCGAACAACTGATAGTGTTCTGCCACATAGAGAGGCAGGCAGTCCAGTGTTGGCATCACAGCCACCTTCAGTGCTGCCGAGTCTTTGCGCATGGCTTCCCGACGCTGTTGTCGCGTCTGCCGTTTGGTTTCCTCATACGACTGTCCACAGGCTACCAGCAGGAACAAGCCGAGCATCATAATAGTCAACTGCTTCATATTCGACTGCAAAATTACAAATAAATTTTGTAACACGGAAAATTATTTGTAACTTTGCATCAATTATGGCTAAAGACAAAACAATGTTTGTCTGCGATCATTGCGGACAGGAATCACCCAAGTGGATAGGCAAGTGCCCTGCTTGTGGAAAATGGAATACATTCAAGGAAATCAAGGTGGCCGACACCCGTAAGCAGTTGACGGCCTCCTCGGCAGCCGCCTCGGCCGGTCACCAGCTTCGACAAAACAAGGTGCTCCGGCTGAAAGACATCTCTGCCCACGACGACCCTCGCATCGACATGCGCGACGAGGAGTTGAACCGCGTGTTAGGAGGCGGACTCGTTCCCGGCTCCATTGTACTGTTGGGCGGCGAACCGGGCATTGGCAAGTCTACCCTCTCGCTGCAAACCATGCTGAATATATCCAGAGGTGAGGGGTTAGAGGTGAGTGGTGAGAGAAAAGCTCTGCGTGTGCTCTATGTCAGCGGTGAGGAGAGTGCCCATCAGCTGAAGATGCGTGCCGAGCGCCTCGCCGTCAACAGCCATGCCGCAGACGAGAATTTCCTGCTGCTCTGCGAGAACTCCCTCGAGGCCGTCTTCGAGCATATCAAGGAGGTACAGCCCGAACTGGTGGTTATCGACTCCATCCAGACCATCTCCACCGAGGATGTCGAGTCGAGTGCAGGCTCTATTGCCCAGGTGCGCGAGTGCGCCTCGGCCCTGCTGCGATTTGCCAAGACCTCCGGGGTTCCCGTCATCCTCATTGGCCACATCACCAAGGAGGGAACGCTCGCCGGTCCTAAAATCCTGGAACACATTGTCGACACCGTCATCCAGTTTGAGGGCGACCAGCACTATATGTACCGCATCCTGCGCAGCATCAAGAACCGCTTCGGCTCCACCTCCGAACTGGGCATCTACGAGATGCAGCAGACAGGACTGCGACAAGTGAGCAATCCCTCGGAACTGCTGCTGACAGAAGACCACGAGGGGCTGTCCGGGGTAGCCATCTCAAGTGCCATCGAGGGGGTTCGCCCCTTCCTGGTCGAGACTCAGGCATTGGTGAGCAGTGCCGCCTATGGCACTCCCCAGCGCTCTGCTACCGGCTTCGACCAGCGCCGCCTGAACATGCTGCTGGCTGTGCTCGAAAAGCGGGTAGGATTCAAGCTGATGCAGAAAGATGTCTTCCTCAACATTGCCGGAGGCCTCCGCGTAACGGATATGGCTATGGACCTCTCCGTCATTGCCGCCGTATTGTCATCCAATGTGGATACGCCCATTGAGGAGGGCTGGTGCATGGCTGGCGAAGTGGGACTGAGTGGTGAGGTACGCCCTGTGGCACGCATCGAACAGCGCATCTCTGAGGCAGAGAAGCTCGGTTTCCAGCATATCATCATTCCCAAATACAACCTCTCCGGCCTCAACCGCAAGAAGTTCAACATAGAGCTCGTGCCCGTCCGCAAGGTCGAAGAAGCCCTCCGCGCCCTATTCGGATAAGACAGAATAATAATTTAAAGACAGAATAATTTAAGACAGATTTGCAGTTTTACCATTTTTCCGAAACTGCACTCGAAATATTTTTTGCGTGCACTCAAAAAAGTTTTCCACTGCACTCTGGAAAAGTATCTCTTAAGGTGACGGGTGACGGGGTGACGGGGTTTCTATAAAACTCCTCGCGTACCGCACGCATGCGCGCGGTACGCGAGGAGTTTTCCAGAACGGGCCGTCACCCGTCACCTGTCACCCATCATCAAAATGGTACTGCAAAGATAGTAAAAAAAAGACAGAAATGCAAGAAAAAACGCATTTATTTTCCATCACGACGCATATGGACTCTATACAAATTAGTTATTTTTTCCTTTATTAGCTTTTTTTGTCCCATTATAGAATACCCATTGATTCACAGTGGAGTAGTTACCTGTAATCATTAGACACTATACCCAGTTGTGTCGTCAATGCTTGCCTCGGCGAAGGCTTCGCGGCGCTCCACACAAGTGCCGCAACGGCCACAGTGCTTGTCACCGCCCTTGTAGCACGACCATGTCTTCGAGTAGTCGATACCCAGCGCCTTACCCCGGCGGGCAATGTCGGCCTTGGTGAGGTGGGTATAGGGCGAGCGCAGGTGTACATTGACAAAGGTTCCTGCCGATGCTGCCGCATCGAAGGCATCGACGAACTCCGGCCGGCAGTCGGGATAGATGGTATGATCGCCCCCGTGGTTGGCCATCATCACATACTTCAAGCCGTTCGACTCAGCAATGCCTACGGCTATCGAGAGCATGATGCCATTGCGGAAGGGCACCACCGTCGACTTCATATTATCATCTGCATAGTGGCCCTCAGGAATCTCCTCGCCGCCCTCCAACAGCGAACTCTTGAAATAGCGCGTCATAAAGTCCAGCGGTATCACGATATGGCGGATGCCTAACTGCTCGCAGTGCCAGCGGGCAAAGGGAATCTCGCGGGCGTTATGTTTGCTGCCGTAGTCGAACGAGATGGCGAGGGCTATGCGCTCCTGCTCATCATATAATAAGGTGGTAGAATCCACACCACCGCTCAATATTAGTACAGAATCTTTCATAATTGTTTGCAAAGGTACGAAAAAATTTGTACCTTTGCACGTCTTTTTATAAAAAACATCATGTACAAACCACAATTCAACCAGCGCAAGGCCCTCCGTTTCCGCCAGTTTTCGCGGAAAGGGTATGCCCTGTTTGCCTGTCTGGGACGCGTGGTCACCATCGGTGTGCTCAGCGTAGCAACACTCAAAGCTGCTGCCAGCACCACTGCCGATGATGTGACTGTGGCTGACGGTTCTTCCGTCAGCACGACGGCTACCGGCGACGGCATCGACAAGGAGGCGACGCTCGACGACGTCGAGGTGACGGGCTCACGCGCACCGCTTGCTCTCGGGCAAGCCGCGAGAATGGTCACTGTACTGAGCCGCGAGGACATTCAGGCGGCGCCAGTACAAAGTATTAACGATTTGCTGAAGATGGCCGTAGGTGTTGACGTGCGTCAACGAGGTCCCATTGGTGCCCAGACGGATGTGGGCATCCGTGGCGGCACGAGCGAGCAGATTACTATCCTGCTCAACGGCATCAACATCTGCGACCCGCAGACGGGACACAACGCCTTCGACCTGCCGTGCGACCTCTCAGACATTGAGCGCATCGAGGTGTTGGAGGGTCCTGCCGGCCGCGTCTACGGCACCAGTTCATTGGTGGGAGCCATCAACATCGTGACCACTTCCTCCCCTAAGTTAGGGGAGGCCAGGAGGGGTCTGAACCTGCGAATGGAAGGCGGCTCGTTCGGCTATCTCTCAGCGACTGGCCGAATAGCACTTGCCAAACCTCAGACGGAAGGAGCTTATTCACTCCCTACCCTTCACTCTTCACTTTCAGCCAACTTCACTCGCAGCGATGGCTACTCACGCTCGAAGGCGGGAGCACTGAACAGCGACTACTCGGGTTTCAAAGCCTTCTATCAAGGCAACTATCAACTGCCAACTCTCAACTCTCAACTCTCTTGGCATGCAGGAGTCTCTACCAAGGGCTTTGGCTCCAATACGTTCTACAGTGCCAAGTACGACGAGCAATTTGAGAAAACGACCAAGATATATACGGCCATACAGGGCGAGACCAATGGATGGTTCCACTTCAGCCCTTCCGTCTATTGGAATCGTTCGTATGACCGTTTTGAACTGATACGCGGCACGGAGGCGAAGGTGCCCTTCAACTACCACCGCTCTGATGTCTTCGGCATCAACCTGAACAGCTGGTTCGACTGGCTGTTGGGCCGCACGGCCTTCGGTGCCGAGTTTCGCAACGAGGACATCGTCAGCACCAATCTCGGAGAGCCGCTAAAGGAGGCTTTCAGCCATTACAAGGTAGGACTGAACCGCTCGAACCTCTCGTTCCATCTGGAGCACAACATCCTGTTGCGACGCTTCACCCTCTCTGCGGGTTTCATTGCCGTCAAGAACACGTGGAACCAGATGCCCTTCAAGGTCTACCCCGGCATGGATGCCAGCTACCGGTTAGGCGACAACTGGAAGGTCTATGCCTCCTATAACTCCAGCCTGCGCATGCCGTCGTTCACCGAGCTTTACTACAGCGTGGGCGGTCACAAGGCCGACAAGTACCTGAAGCCCGAGGAGTTGCATGCCGTCGAGGGTGGCATCAAGTACAACAACCGTTGGCTCTCGGCCAAGGCCAGCGTCTTCCATCATCACCAGCGCAACACCATCGACTGGGTCCGCGACACGCGCGAGACCGATGCCCCGTGGCAGAGTGTCAACCTTACGCGCATCAACACCCTGGGCTTCGAGACCTCAGCCAATGTTCAATATTCAATGTTCAATGTTCAATTAGCCTACTGCTACTTGCATCAGGACAAGGATGTGGCAGACTATCTGCAGTCGCAATACTCGCTGGAGTATCTGCGCCACAAGCTGACGGCCCGGCTGCTGATTCATCTGACCAGACGGCTCGACTGGACGCTCTGCTACCGCTATCAGGACCGTATGGGTTCCTATACCGACACCAACGGACAAGTGCAGGTCTATCACCCCTACTCCATCCTGGACTCGCGCCTCAGCTGGAATGCCGACAGCTATTCGGTCTACATAGAAGGCAACAACCTGCTCTCGCACCGTTATGTCGACTACGGCAACGTGCCCCAGCCGGGCCTGTGGCTCAAGATAGGAGCGAAATACCACATCCGACTGTAATGTAAAAGAGTTGTTATCGATATAAAGAAAACATCAGCTTTTATTTTGTCGTATCATTTTTTTGTCGTATCTTTGCCGACAATAAGAGTATTAACAATTAAAAGCTATCTACTACATTATGTCGATTACAATGATTATCCAACTGCTGATAGTGCTGGGCGCACTCTGGGTGGGCTCACGCTACGGCAGTCTGGCATTAGGAGCAATCTCCGGTATTGGACTGGCCCTTCTGGTATTTGGTTTCGGACTCAAGCCAGGCTCTCCTCCTACCGATGTTATCTACATTATCATAGCCGCCGTCACCTGTGCCGGCATCATGCAGGCATCAGGAGGAATGGACTGGCTGATACAGATGGCCGAACGGCTGCTGCGAAAACATCCCGACCGCATCACCTTCCTGGCTCCGCTGAGCACATTCTTCCTCACCGTACTGGTGGGCACCGGACATGTGGTGTACACGCTCATGCCCATCATCTGCGACATCGCACTCAAGAAGGGCATCCGGCCTGAGCGACCCTGCGGTGTAGCAAGCGTCGCTTCGCAGGTGGGTATCACGTGCTCGCCCATTGCCGCTGCCGTCGTGGCCTTTGTCAGCATCTCGAATGCCAACGGCTTCGATATCACGATACCCCAGGTGCTGATGGTGTCGATACCGGCCAGTCTGTGCGGACTCATTGCCGCTGCCGCTGCATCCTTCCACCGCGGACTCGATCTGGACAAAGACCCGGAATTCCAGGCTAAGCTGAAAGACCCTGAACAGTATAAATACATTTACGGCAACTCGGCAACGACCCTCGACAAGGAGATTCCCGCCGAAGCACGCCGCGCTGTCTATATCTTCCTGTTGGCACTGGCCGTCATCGTGCTCTTTGCCGCAGTGCCCCAGCTCTTGCCGTCATGGGATGGCAAGGCATTGAAGATGAACCTCGTCATACAGATTGTCATGATCTCTGCTGCCGCACTGATGATTATCTTCTGCAAAGCAGCACCCAAGAAGGCGGTGGCAGGCGCTGTATGGCAGTCGGGCATGGTGGCCGTCGTGGCTATCTACGGCATTGCATGGCTGGCCGACACCTACTTCTCGAACCATCTGGGCGAGATGCAGGCCATGCTCACCGACGTGGTGCGCCGCTATCCGTGGAGCATTGCCTTTGTCTTCTTCTTCGTGTCGGTGCTTATCAACTCGCAGGGAGCCGTCGTTGTGGCCATGCTGCCCTTGGCCTACTCGCTGGGCATCGATGGACCGGTGCTCTTAGGCGTGTTCCCCTCGGTCTATGGCTACTTCTTCATCCCCAACTATCCCTCCGACATCGCTACGGTCAACTTCGACCGTTCTGGCACGACCATCATCGGCAAGTATCTGCTGAACCACTCGTTCATGATGCCCGGACTGATCAGTGTCTCCACAGCAACTGTCGTAGCCTATCTGCTGACTATGATCATATACTAATTCAAACAACAAGTAAGGAAAAGCATAACCCACCCTTATCGGACAATAAGGGTGGGTTATTTTGTTTGCGAACCTACTTATTTCGGCATCTTCATGCTGAAGGTGTATTCCTCGCGGTCGCTGTTGATGCCGGCATCGGTCTGGCGCCATGTAATGGTATAGCTTCCCGTATTAGGCACGCCGCCCACCCTTCCGGCCTCGCGCAGAATCTCAATCACGTTGTTGTTGTGGTTGAAGGCATTCTTGGCATCCACGATAAACTGGCCTATCTCGTCGTATTTCTCTACGCTCTTACCCTCGTTGTAGGACTTCTTGTGGTCGGGACGGTCGGTATAGAACACGCTCGATGCCAGGAAGTACTGCTTCAGCTGGTCGGTCAGATAGTTCTTGATCTTCACCACGTCGGCACCCTCAGCCTCGGTTGTCACGCTCATGCTCCACGTCTGGATATAGCGCGGCGGACAGTTGATCACCATAGGCGTAACGCTGCGCGAGTCGCCCTGGTTGATGTAGCGGGCGTAGGCCTGCCCGATGTGCGAGAAGGCACGGTCGTAGGTCAGCCACTCGTCCTGCAACTGGAAGGTAGGCTTGATGGTCACCGTCTTCGAGTCGCTGGCAGCCACCGTCCATACCCATGCCTGCTCGACGGTGCAGGTGGTCACCTGTATCTGTCGCGGGAACTCATGGTAGTGGTTCTTCCAGGGTGTCTTGCTGAAGTGCGATTCCACGCCGGGGGCCGTATAGGTCCACTCCGTCACACCGCTGGGCGAGGGTGATGCCGTCATCGAGAGGTCGGCACTAAACTTGCTCACCGTATGGCTCCACGACATCGTGGCCGAGACGCCAACCTGCGGTCCCTTGGCACTCACGGCGGCGTTGGCACCCAGTCCGAAGGTGAATCCGTCGGTGACGTTCTGTCCGCCACTGGTGCTGTTCGTCGGGGCATAGTTCTCTATCTTTACGCTCTTGCCGGCATCCACCAGCTCACAGCGCGTGTATAGCTTCTTCATGTAAGGGCCGTACACATCCTTGCGCAGTCTAGACACCTGCCTGTCCAGTTGTTTCCAAGGTTCCCAGCTTCCACCGTTGTACCATTTACGCTCGTCGCTGGGGCCGCAGCCCAGGTCCTGGTTGAAGGCGGTGACGGTTTGCGTCACGCAGTAGACGTCGCAGTTCTTCTCCTTCGAGTAGGCCGTCCATATCCGATAGGTCAGCGTGCAGGCGTGGTAGCGCGAGTAGCCCTGCGGACCGTTGACCTGCATACCCATGTTGAACGAGAAGTCGTTCGACTTGGCAATCTTGTCCACATACTGCTCTGCCACGCCGCCGGCACGACGGGCCATCATCCGTGCAGCGTCCCAGCGGGCGGCCTGCAGGCTGGCCTCGTCCTCCTTGGTGTTCATCCACAGGGCAGCCTGGTCGGCCTTCATTCCGTACTGATAGTCGGTCAGCGCTTCCGTCTCGCGATAGGCCAGATAGCTGTCCTCCTCGCGGAAGATGGCCAGCGACAGATAGTCGCCCTTGCCCTCGCTGTCCAGATAGACGGAGAAGTCGAAGTTGTCCGTCCACATCACGATACGGTCGAGGACCTCCGTGTTCAGTATCCGCACCACATACTTCGCCGACACATTGTTGCCGCCCTCCTGATATTCGATGATGACGTTTCTCAGTCGGCTCACGAGCGTCTTCAGGTTGTCGATGGTGGGGGTTGCCACCACTATCGAACCGCCTTTGGCCAGCACCATCACCAAGGCAGCAGACTCCGCACTCGACAGATGGGCGATGCGGTCGTTCGGCAGGATGATATGCTCCACCTCCTCGTTAGGTTTGTCCGACTCTGAGGCCAGATACGTAGCACGGTTGCCCACGCGGGCCACCAGGGCCTTACCCTCGCCGGTGTAGCTGCCGTCGAAGACATACGTCAGGCCGTCCACCGCCACGCTCATGGCGTCGGCAGTAGGTTCTGCCTCTGGTTCTACGAATTCCTCTAAGGTGTCGGGGTCGCCCTCCTGTGAGGCATTGTTGTCGTCGTCTTTACATGCTGTTACAAGCAGCAAACACACACTTGCGAAGATGACTGCTGAGAGTCGGGGAATGACTGCTGAGAGTCGGGGAAAGAGTTTTCTTTTCATTGTTGCATTGTTTTAAACGATTTCTAAGTTTCTATATCACATTCAGGAAGAGGGTGATGATAGCCGTGTTGATGAGGTCGGCAAACATGGCACCGATGATGGGGACAATGAGGAAGGGCTTGACGCTGTAGCGGTACTTGTAGCAGACGGCACTCATGTTGGCCATCGCATTGGGCGTGGCACCAAGACCAAAGCCGCACAGACCTGCACACAGTACGGCAGCATCGTAGTCGCGGCCCAAAAGGGGGAATGCCACCCAATAGGCAAACAGCGCCATCATGAGCACCTGCAACACCAGGATGACCACCAGCGGAATCGCCAAGGTATGCAGTTCCCAGAGCTTGAGGGATATCATGGCTACGCCCAGGAACATAGAAAGACAGATGTTGCCCACGCTGACGATGCGGTCCATGTCGAGCAGCTTGTCGCCCTTCACCCACCGCCCGTCTACCTTGTAGCGGAAGAGTCCGATGGTGTTGCGCACGATGGCGGCCAGTATCAAGGCTCCGAAATAGGTGGGGAAGGTGATGCCCGTCCGGGCCAGCAGCCAGCTCACCAATGTGCCGGCACCCATCACCAGCAGGATGCTATACGTAGCCTTGGCATACTGCTGAAACTCCTGTTCGTTGGTGCTCACGCGCTTGGCACGCCCCTCGGGTGACGCCTCGTCGCTCTCGATGCCAGCCATTGCCGGGTCAGCGACTTCTTCATGTGGCTGCATCTGCTCATGCGACAGTTTTGTGCGGATAATCCGCTCTGCCAGCGGACCGCCAATCATCGAACCGGCTATCAGTCCGAAGGTGGCCGCAGCCATGCCGATAGTGTCCGCTCCATGCAGTCCCATGCCCTCAAGCACGCTGGCAAATCCGCCCACGGTGCCGTGGCCGCCCGTCATCGGCATACTGCCTGTAGCCATACCTATCAGCGGGCTGACACCCATCAGCCGGGTGACGGCCTGCGGCATCAGGTTCTGCATGGCAATGATGCCCACCAGCAGAGCCAACATAATGGCTAATAGTTTGCCGCCCTGACGGATGACCTTCAGGTCGCTCTGGAAGCCCACGCTGGTAAAGAATGCCAGCATGAAAACGTCGCCCAGCGTGCTGTCGAACGACACCTCGACGTCCAGACAGCCATACAGCACCAAGGTGATGAACGAAAAAACAATGCCTCCGCTGACCGGCGAGGGCACACAGAAACGCTGCAGAAAACCTATCCTGCGCGTCATCATCATACCAGCCATCAGTGCCAGGGCACCCACGCCGGCCGTTTGTATCATGTCCAGTTCAATATGCGTCATACCATCTTATCCGTAATGTTAGTAAAGAGGAAGTGCTCACAAAGTTACGATTTTATTTTGAATCGACAATGCTTTTTCCAAGAATTGTATCATTATTTTGAGAAATAAAACATCCGCCCATCTTTCTGAGATGAGCGGATTCTTATTATTGGGGTACACAATCGGAACCGTCCCTGTTGTGTTACGGGAGGGAGTTTATAGGCAGGGATATACTAGGTTGATGGCAGGTGTTAGCTATACACATACCATACTCAAGGGTATGGTATGTGTATGGTATGTGTATGGTATGTGTATGGCATGTATATGGCATGTATATGGCATCTCCCTGCCTGAAGCGACTCTAAAGCGATGCAAAAATATGCGTAATAGGTGCAAAACTCACAAGGGGTCTGTCTCCCCCTGTGAGTTTATTCTCGCGCTTTTTCATGCTTTTTCCCGCTTTTTCATGCAAAATTTGGTTAGTTCGCATTTTTTTCTTAAATTTGCATCCGGTTAATAAGGTTAAGGCATATGACACAGCTTGTAATTACATTGAAAGACCAGTCTTATCTGCCCAACATTCGGCGCATCGTGAAGTCGTTACAAGGGGTGGAAAGCGTAAGCACATCGAAGAAGCGGGTCACATCAACAGGAAGTAAACCATCAGCAGCAATTTGCAGGAGCAAGACAAGCACCCATAAAGGCAAAGTACTGTCTGTTCCTGAGGTCACCGATCCATTGGATGCTCTGGAGAGCATCGGAAAGCTTGTACGCGATTCGGGCAGGACTTCAAAGCAGTTGATTAACGAATACCTGACTGAAAAATACGGCATATGAGACTGTTTTTAGACACCAATATCATTTTGGAGTTTATCGACCATCGCGACGAATACGAAAGTGTGCACCGCATTTTGGCCGACATCCGTGACGGACGCCATGAGGGTTTCCTCTCGCAAGGGTGTGTCTATACGCTTACATTCCTTATAGAAAGGTCATTAAAAGCAAAAGGGATTCACAAGCCAGAACAGACGTTACAATTGCGCCGTCTGTTGACATCAGTGATTACCATATTTGAGCCGACGGGTATCAGCCGAAAGGATATGCTTCGTGCTGTCGGCAATGAGGCATTCACCGACATTGAGGACAGTTTTCAATACCAATGTGCCGTGGAGAATCGCTGCGACATACTCATCACGATTAACATCGATGATTTTCGTGATGCTGACCAGCGGCGCATGAGAATACTCACTCCGACGCAGTTCGTAGAGAAATACATGAAAGCATTTTAGATAGCAACTCCACAAATCGAGTGAAGTCTTATTGTTAGAACCTGTACTGCACCTTCATGTTGACCGCATGGCGGTTGACAAGTGTATTGCTGCAGAACACATCAAACATGTCGTGCCAATCGACACTGAAATTCCATCTGCAGCCAAATTGTTTGTTCACCGACAGACAACCATATACGGGAACGCCTGTCACCTCGCGTCTTGGCGATTTCTTGGTATAATACACCACCTGAGCACCTATCTGCCATTGTTGAGGAAGAAAGGCAGTGGGCGCTAATCGGAATGAGGCATAGGTTCCGCTCTTGATGGCATATAGGTTGGAGCCACCCGTCAGACTCATCCACTGGGTTTTCCAGTAAGCCGATGCCCCCAGCTCCATGAAGTTCTCGCCATCCTCAATGAGATAATAGCTCGCCTCCGTCTGCACCGTCAGCCGCTGACGGCTGTAGGCGTGCGACAGCTTCATCTGATGAATGGTCCGCTCGTCCAGCTGCCCCTTGGTAATGGCCCACTGCTCATCAGAAAGCATGTTGCCTTCCATGACGATGGCTTCATAGAGAGGGTTGTAGTATTTGCGGAAATAGCCCAGCTGCACCTGGTTCCGGCGATTAGGCGTATAGACGATGCTGGCATTCGTATTGTTACGGGTGTCAGCATACTTCTGGCTATCGGCGGCATCCGTCAGCTGGTAGTGGTAGAACATCACGCGATTGCCAGCGGTAAACTTCCACTGCGGCAGGACGTAGGTGAACTGCAGATAAATGTCATGGTTGAAGACCTTCCAGCTCCAGTCCGTATCCTTGAGGCCGGTCATCAGGAAATCGCCCTCCACACCCGCCATCACGGACAGGCGCTTGGTCAGCAGAGGCGTGTTCAGCTCAACGACATACATGGGCAGCTTGTTGGAGAGGAGCGGGTCGCTGGCATACTGGTAGCCGCCCGTCAAGAGCAGCTCCGTGCCCAGGTTGTTGAAGGTATGGAAGTATCTGAACCGGCCCATCACCTTGCGCGACGTACCACTTGGGCGATCCAGATATTGTTGGGTAAAAAAGGTCAACAGCCTGTTTCGGTCGTCAAAACGGTTCGTCATGTGAAGCGACAGGTACTCCTCGTTCACATCGTGGTGGCGATAGGACATGTTGGCGTAGAGGTCCGTGTGCTTACTGCCGTATAGCGCATTGGCGGAGGCAATGCCTTCAAACTTCTTTGCTGCGGCTCCCTGTCCTTCCACAAAGCCCTGCCACGCATCGGGCATCTTCATGTAGATGTCCAGGACGCGGTTCATGCCGACGGTACCCTTCGCCACGCCCGTGTTGTCGCAAACCTGTATCCTGTCGATGTCCTTGGCCTTCATCTGGCTGATAACCAGCCTCGTGTCGGCATTTATCGGACAGTTGCCGATGCGGAGGTTATAGCCGGTGATGACATCCTCATAGCCCGCCATCATCAGACCGGGCATCATCTGCAGGACGTCCATCAGCGTTTCTTCTCCCGTCAGCTCCATTCGCTGCGGATAAATCACCGTCCTGTCCCCCCTCACCTCTATGATGGGCAGGCTATCTTCTGCAGACACCGTAACCGATAAAAGCAGAATGGTGATTACAACGAGAAATGTAACCATAGTTTCAGTTCGTTTGTGCAAAGTTACGAAATTAAGCCCAATAGTCCCTTATAATTTAGGCATTTTTGCACACCGGGCAGGCATTTTTGCACAAAACCGCCTTTTTTTCGCTTTTTTTCCCACTTCTGCACACAAAAAGAGAGAAAAGGTACTTTACCCAGAAAGATGCCCCGCAGGGCGTTTACCCTACGAGGCATTTCCCATATCTTCCAATGATTATGCCAGACAGAAGTCGAGGTCGCGCGTGATCTGCTCCTTGTCCAGATGCTGGCCGATGAAGACGAGCTTCTGCATGCGGTCGCCATACTGCTCGTCCCAGTCCTTGCGCAGCTGCGGATTCTGCTGCATCATCATCTCCAGCTCGTCCTTGGGCATGGTGGCATACCACTGTCCGGCATTGCGCAGCGACACCTGATGGCCGGCTTGCTCGAAGACATAGCAGATGTCCTCCTCGCCCTTGAAATAGCAGATGCCCTTGGCACGAATGATGCTCTTGGGCCACTTGCGGGCCACGAACTCGTCGAAGAGGCTGAGGTTCAGCGGGCGGCGGGCATAATAGACGAAGGTGCCGATGCCGTATTCCTCGGCTTCGCCTTCATCATGATGGTGGTGATGGTGGTCGTGGTGATCATCGTGGTGATCGTGGTGATCATCGTGGTGATGGTGGTCGTGGTGATCATCGTGGGTGTCGTGGGGAGAGGGGAAATCGGAATCGGAATCTGGATCGGCGTTCTCCAGCTCGTGGATCCAGGCGGCGGAGGTGGCTACCTCATCGAAGTTGAACTTCTCGGTATGGATGAGCTGCTCGAGGGGCACATCACAATAGTCGCACTCGATGATGTCTGCCTTGGGCTGGATGGTGCGGATAATCTGGCGAACCTCGGCCAACTCCTCGCTCGACACCTCGGAAGCCTTGTTCAGCAGGATGGTGTTGCAGAACTCAATCTGCTGGATGACCAGATTCTCAATGTCTTCCTCGTCGATGTGGGAGCGCAGCAGGTCGTTGCCGCTCTTGAACTCGTCGCGCATACGCAGGGCATCGACCACCGTGACTACGCTGTCGAGCTGCAGATAGCCGTCCTTGATATACTCGGGACCCAGCTGGGGGATGCTGACAATGGTCTGGGCAATGGGACCGGGCTCGCAGATGCCGCTGGCCTCGATGACGATATAGTCGAAGCGGTGCATGGCCAGGATGTCCTGCAACTGCTTGACGAGGTCCATCTTCAGGGTGCAGCAGATGCAGCCGTTCTGCAGGGCCACCAAGGAGTCGTCCTGCTGGCCTACCACCCCACCCTTCTCAATGAGGTCGGCATCGATGTTCACCTCGCCGATATCGTTTACAATAACTGCAAACTTGATACCCTTCTGGTTCTGAAGGATACGATTGAGCAATGTGGTCTTTCCGCTGCCTAAATAACCCGTAAGCAGCAGGACGGGAACATTTTGGATTTTCATATCAATTCTCCTTATACTTACTTAATTGGGGATGCAAAGGTAAGCATATTTTGGCAAACGAGAAAACAAAAAGGCAAAGAATTGCCAACTGCGTATTACATTCTGACGAATGGTTCGCAAAAAAGTATTAAATGTTCCATGTTCCATGCACAATGTTCAATGAAATTTCGTACCTTTGCGCTTAGTTTTGATAAATCAAACAGTAAATAGCAAAAAAGTAAATAGTAAATAGCATAGTAAATCTTTAAATTGTAAATTGCATTATGACAATCAATGAAATGAACTTTGCCGGTAAGAAGGCAATCGTACGTGTAGACTTCAACGTACCCCTGGACGAGAATGGTAAGATTACCGACGACACCCGCATCCGCGGCGCGCTGCCCACCCTGAAGAAGATTCTGGCTGACGGTGGTGCCGTCATCATCATGTCGCACATGGGCAAGCCCAAAGGAAAGGTAGACATGAAGAAGAGCCTGGGCCAGATCCGCGAGGCTGTGGAGAAGGCTCTGGGTGTGCCCGTAGCCTTTGCTCCCGACTGCGCCAAGGCTCAGGAGGCTGCCAAGAACCTGAAGATGGGCGAGGCCCTGCTGCTGGAGAACCTGCGCTTCTATCCCGAGGAGGAAGGCAAGCCCGTAGGTGTGGAGAAGGGTACTCCCGAATACGACGAGGCCAAGAAGGCCATGAAGCAGAGCCAGAAGGAGTTTGCCAAGACGTTGGCTTCGTATGCCGACTGCTACGTGATGGATGCCTTTGGCACCGCTCACCGCAAGCATGCCTCTACGGCTGTCATCGCCGACTACTTCGACGCTGATAACAAGATGCTCGGTCTGCTGATGGAGAAGGAGGTACAGGCTGTCGACAACGTGCTGTCGAACATCAAGCGCCCGTTCGTGGCCATCATGGGTGGTTCGAAGGTGTCGTCGAAGATTGGCATCATCGAGAACCTGCTCGGCAAGGTGGACAAGCTCATCCTCTGCGGCGGTATGACCTATACCTTCGCCAAGGCTCACAACGGCGAGATCGGTGACTCTATCGTCGAGCTCGACAAGCTGGATGTAGCCCTCGGCGTGGAGGAGCTGGCCAAGAAGAACGGCGTAGAGCTCGTGCTCGGTACCGACTGCACCGCTACCAACGGTCTGGACTTCGACACGATGACTGTGAAGCCCGGTTCTGAGATTATCAACTGCCCCGCCAACAAGGTTCCCGCCGGTTTCGAGGGCGTGGATGCCGGTCCTGAGAGCCAGCAGGCCTTCAAGGATGCCATCAAGGGTGCGAAGACCATTCTATGGAACGGTCCTGCCGGCGTGTTCGAGTGCGACGACTTCACCGCTGGTTCACGCGCCATTGGCGACGCCATTGCCGAGGCCACCAAGGAGGGTGCTTTCTCGCTGATTGGCGGTGGCGACTCTGTGGCTTGCGTCAACAAGTTCGGTCTGGCCGACCAGGTGAGCTACATCTCTACCGGTGGCGGTGCCCTGCTCGAGGCCATCGAGGGTAAGGTGCTGCCTGGTGTTGCAGCTATCAAAGGCGAGTAAGAGTTAATGTTCAATGATAAAAAAGTGAAGAAACTTTTCATACCTATCATGATGGCCGCATTGCTGATGACAGCGTGCGGCCATCGTACTTCAAGCAATGCGGCAGACAGTGACTCTGTGGCCGTAGACAGCATGTTCGCTGTTGACAGCATCGGACAGATGCGCGAAGACACCATGGCAATGGTAAAAATCAGCATTGCCTGGCCCAAGGGCAGCAACGAGCCCCTCTGTGCCAGCATCCGCCGGTATATCTGCGAGCAGCTGGCTGCCGGACTGACGATGGAAGGCAAGCCTGACGTCATTCTCTATAAGGATGGCAAGACAGCAGTCAAAGCCACACTGGACAAGCACTATCGCAATCTGGTGGCCGACCGCACTGACACCATTGGCGGTGCCAACTACGACGGGATGCAATTCTCGTTCGCCCAGAGCATCAACCTGTTGGAAGAGACCGACACCTATGTCACCTATTGCGAGACCACAGAGGGTTTCATGGGCGGGGCCCACGGGTCGGCAACGGGCACGGGTATCACCTTCCGCAAGAGTGACGGCAAGCGCATAGGCTATCACACAGAGTTCAACCGTCAGACCGAGCAATTCGAGATGAAGGACCAGACGCTGTTCAGCAAACCCCAGTCGGCAGCCCTCACAGCACTCATCAAGGAGGGTGTGCGCAGCTACTTCCAGGAGTTTCAGGACAGCAAGGTCACCGATAAAGACCTATTGGGCAATCTCATCGGCGTGAACAGCGTAGACAGCATCCCCCTGCCCAGCAACCCGCCCTACTTCACCAAGAACGGCCTTGCATTCATCTATCAGCAGTACGAGATAGCCCCCTATGCCGCTGGCATGATCAACTTCGACATTGCCTACGACAAGGTACTTCCCTTCCTCACCCCTGAGGCCAAAGGACTCGTCAAATAAGTAAATCATCTTCCACAAGGACGGAAGCAACAAAAAAGTTGTTTCCGTCCTTTTTTTATGCGATTTTCTTTGGTGGTTCGAAGAAAAACCATTATTTTTGCAACTTGTTATGTGCAAAATACAATGTACGCGCACACGAATAACCTATAACTACCAAGGTATGGCAATGAACATAACGACAAACAACATAATGAGCGCAGCGGCAACAACCCCACTGGAAAACAGGTCCCATATGAAGCGAGTTAACTCAAATCTCCTTTCGAGTTATCTCAATAGCCGTTTTGAGTTAACTCACAGTTTTTGGTTCAGGTGCTGCCTGCTGTTCCTGGTGACGGTCAGCATGGTGAGCGAGGTATGGGCAGCCAGTTACCAATACACATATTACGTGGTAAACCTGAGCGGCGAGATAGCCACGCAGGCTAGAATCACACAGGAGGCGGGCACCGCGCCCGCCATCCCGACAGTCATTAAGACCAACCTGGTCGCTGAGGGCAATTACCACTACTGGGCCGCTAGCGACGTGACTCAAAGTGGAACCACCTACACGGTAAAGGATGGAGCAAACGAGCTGACGGAGCTACCGTCGAACAATTCCACTACCACTATCTATGTGACCTACGTCTACGATAAAGAATCGTCCCCCATCGACCTGTCGGGTGAGACTATCTACTATATCAAGGATCAGGACAAGAACGACCCTACGAAGGTCCATTACATGACCTTCAATAAGAAATGGACCTCTGCTGACTGGCGTACAGACGGTTCCACGAATGCAGACGACAACTTCGGCGACAACGACAAAGAGCGCCAGTGGGTCTATGAGGGCAGCGACCCCTACAAGATATACATTCGCAACGTCTATCGCCGCGATGACAATAAAGACTCCTACCTGCGCTCCGACCTTGCCAAGGGTAAGTTTGAAGACAACAACAATGTCCGCTATGGAGGCCTGACGACAACTTACCTTTTCAACACCTTTTTCTTCGACACTGACGGCCACATCGTTGCTGCCAACAACGTGTATAAGTGGGAAAATAACACCAACAAGTATATCTATTATGCCAAGGAGAACAAAGACAACTACGGTGATATCGGTGGACGCTTCCTCGTAACAGGCACCGCCAGATTGAATCTCACGACCCTGAACATCGTCAAATCTGCTACTGCCGATGTTACCTTCCACCTTGTGAATAAAGCCACAAATAATGTGACATACAGCTTTGACACTACTGTTGACACAGACGACCCTAAACCCTCAGCCGTCGTCATGGCACGTCTGACACGATTAGGAGCCACCTTGGGCACTACCTACTACAAGGAAAAGGAACTAACCAATGAAATTACTACTCCACTGGAAGTCACCGACATCTATATCCCCTATACCGTCGATGCAGCAACCCTGTCAAGCACCTACAACATCACCTTCAGTACCGAGGAAGACCCTGTCTGGTTCAGCATGAAAATCAATGCTGGTGGCAGCAAACTGTTCTTCTACGACAGGGACAAAAACGTCATCGACTCCCGTTCAAACGCGACAGCCGCCAAACCTGCGACTGACACCCGCGCCCAGTATGCTTTCATCGGCGACCCCTACTCCTTCAAGATTATCTGTAAAGACCTTGACGGACAATACGCCTTCCAGGATTCTACTGAAGCCAGCGGTTTCAGCAACAAATTCGGTAACGTGCGCTTCAGTTCCTCACCCGAAGACACCTACTCATCCTTTGCCATCATTGGCGGCACCACCAGCGGAACCTTCCAGATTTTCCGCCACGACCTGCCCTTCACCACCTATCGTGCTTTCTTCGATGCCGATGGTAGTGGTAACCAAATCTGGCTCTATCGCTACACCAAAGACAAGGAGGTGCAGGCCGGTCACGACATCACGGCAACGCCGACGCCGAAGTACAACTACACCTACAACATCGTTGACAACAACGGGCGCATCGCTATCAAATACACCGTCAGCCAGTATGCCTCCACGCGACTTGACGGCGCACACGGCCACGAGGCTATACCCGAGGCCATCTACAGTCCATACCTCGAAGGTGAAAAACTGACATTTTACACTGCATACTCTGGCGACGGCCGTAAAAACCTCAGCAACTCCATCACTGCCACCCCCGCCGCAGCCGCAGACATCTACGTAAGCTACACCACAGACCTGCTGTCCACCCGCTCGCTTTCATTAAGCGGCTCCAATAGTCTTTCTGTCAAGGTGGGCAGCAAGTACGTAAAATATGACAGCGGAATCGGCTTTGCTGACAAGCTTCCCGAACGTGGAAGCACTGAACAAGAATTAAATTATTACAACACAGAACTTCCTAAATTCGTATGGAACGTCGTCAATTCCGACCCATACGATGTCGTCATACGCAGAGCCATAACGGATGGATATTACTACTTGCCAGGCAATGACATCCACTACATCCTAATGGAGGGTTCCAACCCGGAGAATGGCCAGCAGGTAGAACTCATCTTGGCATCGGGATTGAACATCCATTCTGATGCGGCAAGTTCTGAAACAACAAGCCAAAGCCTGAGCTGCGACGGCTCCACCCTGACCAATGCCAGCACGGACAAGGGCGCCGCCGCTCAGCAGGTGGTCTTTGCCGACGCCTCCACCAAAGTGTATTACCGTATCATCGATAAGCAGGGTAAAATCGTAGTCGAATACGAACAGAAGGATGCCTCCGGCACTCCTGCCGTCAACTCGACCTGGAGCAGTCCGTTAGTCAGCCAGTACCATTATTGGAAGCGTAGCAACTTCATCGAGGTAGGCGGTACGTACACGCTGAAAGAGTCTCAGACAGAAATCAGTTCGGTATCCGATGTAGCAGACGGTTATATCTATGTCACCTACGATGTGAAGACGAGCAGCGACGATGGTTTCATCGACCTCGACGGCCGCAATAGCAGTACGACTTACATGTATATGCTGAGATTCAAGAACGGCATATCGTTCCAGCAGGAATTGTCCGACGGTTTCAGAGAGAGCAGTACCACATCTTCAAGCCTACCCAGTGACGGACATGCCACCAAAGCGGTATATCCATATAGCAATGGTGAAGCAAACTTCTATATTTATGGAGCAGAGCAATGGAACGAACAGCGCTATGCTGCCAGCACACGTACCCGTTGGGCATGGATTCTTGAGGGTAACGACCCCTACCACACCAAGATATCCTCTTTCCAGGCACAGACCTCTCAAACAGTTGACGGCTCAACGGTCAACCGCCATGCCTACTTCAGGACCTACAAGCCCGATGGCCACGATGCCTATGTCACAGGCTCCATTGCCGACAACACCCTCATTGACGACCGCTCAGAACCCTCGGAATATATGATATTGGGTACGACTGGCGACTACCTGCTGGTGACTTCTGACGAGCTGGGCAGCGACGGCAGTGGCTATCAGTCCACCAACCACCGCGTGGTAAACAGTTTTGAGCAGTACTGGAAGAACAATCCTACGGTATTAAAACTGCTTTATAAGTATCACGGGATATCAGAAGATGGCGATACGGAGGACACTAAGGCTGCACGTGCTAAACAACGTGCAACCTATGCTGCCGATTTGAACACGCGCGACCTGACAGAAGCTGAAATAACATACATGACCACTGTATCTTCCCCAGACTGGCATCACTATCAAGCCTGGGCAAACATCAACTCATGGACCAGTACGAGTAGCAAGAGCTACAAGAAGAGCGACCACTGGTTCCAGACCATCCGTATGGATTACGACTCCAGCGCAGAAACATATACCGCCAGTCCAGTCTTCGATTTCGAACGTGTTGACCTGAACGGAGTGCTCATCCTGCTCGACAACCACGGCTGGGAGGTGGCACGTAAGCCTATGGGACGTCTCGACGACCTGGCAACCAAAGCCGACCGCGACGCTGAGATACGCAAGTACGACAGTCCGATGGTAGAGCAGTACACCTTCTGGACCAACTACGACAAACTGTCAGGCTACCACAAATACAAACCGCATAGCGAAGGCAGTTCCAGCAAAGATGCCGCAAACAAAGGCACAGGCACATCGCTCGCCGACTATCCCGAAGTGAAGAGCAACGGTATGCTGCAAGACCTCTATGTCACCTATACCGTGAAGCCCCAATTTGTTAATGCCTATACGGGTGCTGCCACTGAAGCCGCCACCAAGGTCAACACCAGTTTCCTCATTCGACAAGGAGGTGTTTTAGCCAAGACTGATGGCACTTCCATACAGCCCGATGCCGCCCATATCAGCGAAATCGATGCCGGCAGCGTAACGCTCAACAACACCTATAACCCCGAGTTCTTCTGGTGCCTCAGACCTAACTTCAACATCGATGCCGAAATGGGTTATAACTATAGCAAAACAGCTGGCGAGACCAATGATTTTGGTGAAAAAACGAAGAATGAGACTGAAGAAGATTACGTCAATGGCGTTACCAACGGCTGGCACAACGGCTTCGACCCCTATAACGTCCAGATATACAACTACAAATACCCTGCAAAGTATTTCGTCACCAACGCCAATAATGCTGGAATGGTGGACCGCCAGCACCTCGCATCGACTGACCCAGCCGGTGACCACACCCTTTCTCTGGGTGAAAATTCAATAGGAAAGTTTGATGCCGTTGTGTCCGACTATGACGGCACCACTATCCATCCCTCCAACGCCACCTTCCTTGTCGTGCAGGATGCCAACGGCAACATGCGCCTGATGCCGCGCTTCGACCATAGCCGCGTCATCAACGGCTTTACTACGCTGACCACTCCTGCCGCTGCACAGCCCGTGGAAGACAAGGCTCACGTACAGAGCACCTGGTTGCTACGTCCACCCGCGCAGACTTATATCGTCGTAGACAACCAAGGTCGCGAGGCACTGCGCTACACATCGTTGAACGATGGTGCACCCGTCATCCCTGCCAAATATCGCAGTCCGCTGGCCGAGAATTTTACATTCTACAAAACGCTGACCGAGACGGGAACCGACACACACGTTTACGATCTGACTACGCTTGCCGACCCAATATCCACCTTTGAAAAATCTGGATTGTCGGAAGGTGGAACGGTATATGTGCGCTATCAGTATGCCCCCGATGCCGATACCGACCAGTTGCTCTATGGCACGTGGTATCATGCCAAGCTAAATGACGCTGATGTAGAGGTGACATCCGACGGTGTTATCAAGAAGTCATTAGGCGAGACTCCCACTGACGGAGAAAAGACAGCCCATCGTTGGCGCTTCAAAGAGAGTGCCGGCGACGAGCCAGACCCCTACGCCGTTACCCTGTGGAACGGCACTCCAGCTTCAGAGAGTGGCAAACGCTATATCATCATGCACCACTTCAACGGTACTGACTATAGCGGCTACGCCCTGATGCAGGCAGGCAATACCACTGACGCAACTACCAAATACTTCTTCCTCGACGGTAGCAGCACACCGGCTATAACGGAACAGGCCAACTACACCACCTCCGGCACCATCGATGCCAGCAAGAAGCTGACACTCACCAAGGTTGCCGCCACCAGTAGCGTCATCTTCAAGATTATCACCCATAGCCGCAAGGTGGCGCTTACCAGCGAGACGGTCGCTGTAGATGCATACACCAACTTGGCAACAGTCATGCCCGATTGGCTGAAAACTCCGATTATGGAGGACGATGCCTACATTTTCTACTCTGCAGCGACAGAAGATCCTGCCGGAACATTTACCGTAAAGGGTGTGCCTACCACCTCGCCTACCACTCTTGATGGCAATGTGGTATATGTGCGCTACGATTACGAGGCATCAAAGAAGGCAATCGAATCGTTTGGTATGCCTGACTACGACGGTCTGCCCTACAACTATGCGCCCCTCGACCTCTCAGGCAATGTGGCTTACACAATGGGTATTACCAGTACTGCGACAGGAAAAATCTGGACTGGCAGCGAATATATTACCCAGGCAAACGAAGCCGACGTGGCTGTCAACAACGCGCTGATACCCGAAGCCCGTTTGTGGCGCTTCACAGGCAACGACCCCTACGAGGTACAGCTCATCAATCCGTCGTATAGAGCCAGCGACGTAGCCAATGCCGATAAGGTATTGTCGGCCAAGACGCCTGCACTTGAAGACGGGACACCTGCTGTAGGCAAGTCGGAAAAGTATCCCCTTGTCAAGATGTGCGCCACCAACGATGCCACCTATACCCACCACACCTTCATGGTGCTAAGCTACAATCCTAAACAAGGTACTGCCAACAAGGGAATAGCAGGCAGTCTGAAGCTGTATGTCACCGGCGAAGACAAGCTATACGTGGCCGAGAGTAACTCGCTGGCCGGAGGTGTCTTTATCTACAAGGACGCCATGTCGTACAAAGAGCGTCTGGCTGCAAGCGGAGAGCCGCAAAACCCGGGCGATAACACCATGATTATCTACAGCAGCTTCTTCTTCCGACCAGTGATGGCCTACCACATCATCACCAACAACAAGAAGCATGCGCTGACAGGTTACGCCTTGTGGGCCGACACAAAGGTCGGTCTGCCCGAGATATACCAGTCGCCCCTGCTCAACAGCAGCGACTTCACCTATTATTCGGCAGCCGATATTGACGGTAGCAACTATACCGTCAAGAATGCTGTCACCACCAGCACAACCATCACTTCACTCGTCACGCAGAGCATTGGCGACATCTATGTGCGCTACACCTACGACAGCAGCAAGAGTCCGTTCATGATTGCCAGCAACATCAACGACAATGCCGAGGACGGCACCCGCCTGAGTTGGATTGACGAGAAACCGCTCGACCTCAATGGTGATACATGGTACTCCATTGCCAATATGCAACAAGGATTTAACGATGTCCACGGAACGGTGTTTGGCGCAAGACAGGAAAACGCAACATCCTTCCAGAAGATCAACGTCACAGCTCTGGCTAACGGACGTGCTCCATCCGACAAGGAATTCCTCTGGAAGCTATGGGGCAACGACCCGTACGCCATCAAGATTACCAACGGCTACTATGGTGACGATAAGTACATGACATTGGTCAAAGACGGCAGTAATTATAAACAGCAGCTGCAGGACAATGGAGCAGGCGACTGCCAGACCTTCATGCTGCTCAACGCCCATGCCATCGACAATGGTCAGGACCGCTTCGATCCAGACAAAGACGGTGAGATGAACTACTTGCTCAGACGCTGGACAGTGCTGATAGGAACCAGCACTAACAGATTCTTACGGAGCACGACCAACAGCATTAATAATGCTTACAATGATATTACCACCAGCAGTGAGTGGCCGTTCAACGACAAGAGTTTCTCCAACTATGACATCCGCATGTCGGGCGACGAAGTTATGACGCGCAAAATCTTCAACATGGGTAGTGGCGGCACTTCTGCTTTCACTTTCGAGTTCGTCAAGGCTCCCGTCTCGCGTAAGTACCACTACCATGCCATCAAGTATGAAGGAACGACCCGTGTCGGTGAGACGTGGGATGCCATTATGGAGCACGACTGGCTGCAGAATGTGGTATTGGAGCCCAACATCGCACGACGATTCTGCAAGTACGAGGCACGTAACACCGGAGCCACCGGCGACGGTGTGACAGGTACCGGCGATTTCCAGACCCAGTATGCGTTGGAGAACATTGGGGATAAGCCCAACGCACAGTTCTACAGCAATGCCGGACTGACGGAGCGCGTGAAAGATGCCAAGAGCGGCAACTATGACATCTATCCCGAAATCGAACTCGACGATGTCTATGACATCTATTTCAAATACCAGGTGGATAACGAGGCCACACTGAACTTGGCCGGTTCTGCAAAGAAACTCAGCGAAATTACAAGTACTACAACACAGATAGAAGATGATGCCACCCACTATAACTTGCCGCTTGAGAGCGGCGGTGGACGCATGGGACCTGACTATACACGACAGGCTAAGTGGTTCTATATGGTGCTTGACACTGACGAGGGTATCACTACTACGGTAGATGGAACTACCCGTACTCCTGTCGGCAGGCAGCTGTTCCTGCGCCGTGAGGACAATGGCACCGTCAACTGGATGAACAACAACTACACCTTGCACAAGGAGAAAGAGGACAACTACAAGCAATGGTCGTACAACCGACTGGCGGAGTGGTACCGCAAGGGCGACAATGATGCCTTCCGCGAGGGACGCTGGCTGTGGGCCTTCATAGGCGACGACCCATACAACATGCGCATCATCAACTTCGAGTCTGCCGTGGGAGTAAAGGCAGAGAGTTCCGGTGTTTACTCACTCACTGCCGCCGACAACTGCTTCGTCACCATCAGCAAGGGCAGTACGACCAGCGGCGATGACACCTACCCCATCACCATACCTACCGAAGAGCCTACTGAGAACCAGTATTGGGGCATCTGCGTAGGTGTGAACAACAGCACGGAGCAGACCTTCAGCCTGCTCTCGACCGCCATCACCGAAACCATCGACAAGCAACAGGTGAACCAGCCACTCTACTGGCACATGGTGAGCCACACCGCCAACAAGGTAACAACCGAGAGCGTGGAAGGTATGCTTGACTATGTACCCGACCGCAGCTATGCCATCCAGCTGCTGCCCTACGAGCCTCTGCGCTATGAGGACGTGAAGGTGGTTATCCGACGCGACGATGATGTGGCCACGTATAACACATGGAAAGAAGGAAAAACAGTTGCAGAGAAACTTGACTACGTCAATAATACGATGACCACCGGTATCTCGAAACTCTACTTCTCAGCTTCTGAACGTAAGTACGTGGCTGGCGACAAGATTAACACCAGCGAGGCTGATGCACTTCCTCTGCATGTTCGACGTGCCTTCTGTAATTACACCATGTATAGTGACATCTTCGAGACCGATAATACCATATACACAGTGCAGGCAGGTCCCTATCCTGATTACTCCGAACCGAAGACAGGACAGTACGACGAGGATGGTCACCAGATTTATGCTTACTATAATGTGGACTCGAATGGTGATTTCACGGGCAACGAAGTAACCTCCGGAGCTCAGGCTATCTACGTGAAATATGTCGTCACAAGCGACATCTTCCTGAAGACCGCGCCGACGGCAGAGCAAGTGGCCACGATGGCTCAGAACAACGACCACGTCTATTTCATAGACTTCCCCGACACGTCGGACAAAGACACCTACCATCACGCCTACTACGACCCCATGAGTACCATGCGCGAAAAGACCGGCGACCTGAAGACCCAGCGTGACAAGTCGGGCACGGCAAAACCAGAAAAGCGCAAGTGGGACAGTTTGGCCAGTGCTTTCGTTGACGACACCGACAACTGGTATAACAATTACCAGTATCGCACTAATCACAACCGTATGGAGTCAGTGCCTGAGAACCTGAAATGGTATTTCGTAGGCGACCCATATAAGATGCAAGTATACAACGTGGCGGGAGCACACGGTGCACAGTTGGCTCGCTTCAACCCTGTGGAAAGTAACTTCCAGTTTGCCATAGACTGTGTACACCTGCGCGTGAAAGACCCATCGATTATTGATAACCGTGAAACCCTCTATCCCTATAATGAGAACGGTGTAGAGGACACATCAGCAGAAGGTTACCACAACCGCCACTACAACAAGCCATATTTCGATGACTTCTACTGGGAGTGCGTACCAACGACGAGCGATGAGGAAGGAACCTTTGCCCTGCGCTTCAAGGAGGACAACCAGCTACTGGGCTACCGTAATGTGTACTATTATCTAGCACACGACGGACTGTCGAAGACCTACCAGCAGAAGAACTACAGCATCAACCTCAGTTACAACGCTGACAACGAGCAACACCAGTCGGGCACATACGCTGGTTATCACACCGCCAACGATGTTAACACCGTCATTAAACTGGTACAACCCGTCAAGGTATATGTCACTGCCAACCGCGGAGCCGATGACCGCTATGATGCACTATCCAACGTTGTGCAAGACGAACTATCGGAATACTACGGTCTGGACGAAACTATTACTGAGGTGCCTCGCCACCTGCAACGTAAGTTCGTACATTATTCCGACCTCGACAACGCGGCTGAAGGAACGGTGAGTGAACACAAGTTGAGCATAACCAACGCTACCAGTTCAAGTGACTGTTCAGCCCACATCAGCAATGTATTTAAGACTGGAACAAAAATAGACCCCGTCTTTAAGTTCACTGTTTACTATACCGTCGATGACCTGTCGAAGGACCAAGCAGGTAACGATGCCCACCTCTTCTCACCCAATACCAGCACCCTGAACTGGATCGATATGGCGGTACTGGGCAACGGCACCAACTGGCTCTTCTTTGATAAGACAGGTGACAACACCAAGGTCACTAACTACCGCACAGCTATCGGCGACAACACCGCAGATGGATGGAACGACGGTCTGAAAGGTCTCCACTGGGCTCTCGTGGGTGACCCCTACGACTTCGCTATCCTTAACCGCCGACGCTACGAGGACGGCAGCGGTACAGACGTACAGTGGCTGCAAGTGGTGAAGACCCATGTACGCAACGAAGCTAATACCGCAGACTCCGTGATATGGGTAACACAGATGGCCGACTACGATGCCGCTGTTCCGACTGTGGTCCATGCCGCAGAAACTGCCGCATCGAGCATTGCTGATAACACCGTCAATACCCACTTCTCGACCCAGATGTGGAAGCTGTCTCCAAAGAACAGTGACGGCACTTACAAGACTGGCAACAGCGATGCATACTACTTCCTGCGCACAGCATCGCTGAAGACGAGCACCGACGATGGAGTCAACGGCTCTGCTACCAACCAGACTTCCAACTACTGGCGACTCGTTCATAAGCCATATCCTGATGCTGCTTCCGCCACGAGTTATTTCGAGATGGTGCCTTACAGTCTCTCGGAGAAGAGCAACTACTCCAACACACAGTATATGAGCAACTACTCGAAGCCCATGAACGGTATGGGTGTCTATCAGCAGCGCCTGGAGATTCGCACCGCCGTGGCTAAGGACGAGGACGAGGCAGACAACAACTGCTTCGATGCCGACGTGGAGATACGCACCCTGAACGGCGTGCTGAAACTCAAACGCAGCGACATGGAGATACGCTATGGCGATGTAGAAGCCGCCCTGCCGGCCTCGCTGCGACGCTACGGATGCTCCTACAAATGCTATCTCAACTACGACCCCGCCACCAACAGCGGAACAGAGATTATCAATTTCGGCGAACTTGTGAACGAAGAAGGCTATGCTGAGTTGAACGCTGCCATGACAGCAGCCGAAGAAGCTCACGTTGCCGACAACACGAAGAGTCCGCGCCCGCTGCTGACCTACATCTATACCGTCGATGATGCCACAGCACAGTTCTTCACTACGACACAAGACGCTCGCACCGACGACTACACCTGGGCCAACAGCTACTTCTATTGGGAGCAGACCTATAGCGGCTCAAGTGTGGAGGTGGAGCGAACCAGACAGGTGTTCGACCACTACGTTTACAACTCCGAAGGAAAAATCATCGATGAGGTATGGCGTGAAGAGCGCTATACCGAAGTGGTGAACAACCCGACGACACCTTACCCCACCAAGGGCTATCTGAATACACACACCGAGCAGACACCGGTCTTTGCCGACCAGACTGTTCAAAGCTCAGAAAACTACCAGAAGTGGAGCATGACGGGCGATCCCTATGGTTTCACCCTGAAGAACTATGCCCAATACCTGACGAATGCCAATGCCATCGTCAGCATGAACAACACTGATATCATCACACAGAACTATGGCGACGGTCAGACGTTTGCCTATGTCGTTGACAAGAAAGGAACGCCTTATCTGGCCATCATCGACAACGATCCGGAGAGTGCCACCTATGGCAATATCACCAAACTGGTAGACTTCGAGTTCAGCAGCACATCGAACAAGACGCTGATGTCGGTGGGTAATGGCATCAACGCAGCCGATGCTACTGGTAACTCGCTGGCGACGACCTATATCAACAGCAACGGACAGACGGCCACTGTCAAGCCGTTCTACCTTGCCAACCTCATGAACTATGCCGATATGGTGGATTACCATCTAGTCATGGCTCATCAGTATTCTTTGGATACTGATACAAGAAGTCATCTCTCAGAAGCCCAAAAGACCGATGTAGACAAACGCATGATGGAATTCCTCATGTACTGGGGTATTCAGGAACATAGTGGTGCCGGGGCAGACATGGGCAAAGATTATTTCGTGGAAACATATACTGATGGTGTTCCTACTGCTTACAGAACCTCAAGGGAAAGCGATATTAAAACCTTGCTGAAGGAAAAAGGTACACTGCGCAACTTCCTAAGCTACCCAGTTGAGGATGCCATCGTCGAGCGAGTCGGTGTGGATAACAAGCCACAGGTACCTTGGTACATGAAGCGTCAGTTCTGTACCTACCACATGTATCAGCGCGACGTACAGCGCTCAGTGGTAAACAAGGAAGATCCTCTGATAGTCAGCAAGAATGGTGTAGACTGCTATGTCTGGGTCAACGAGACAGAAGGCATTACCGACACCATTCCTACCAGTCAAAGCAAGGACACGTCAAAATGGTATAAGGCCTGCAACGTAAAATGGGAATCTATCTTCGACAAGACTAAATGGAGTGAATGGACAGACGCTGGTGGAACAGAAGGTACTGACTACGAGACTATTGACACTAAGAAATATAAGATTCCAAGCGGCTACTCTCAGGCACTCAGCTTGCTGGGCGTGGAACTTGATAAGATCTACGAGTGTCACAAGAACCGCCGTGTGATTATCGACGTCATCTACGAGGTGAACACCAACCGCTTCCGCTTCGCACAGAAAGGTCGTAACACCACGGCGTGGTACCAGATGATGACGAATAACGAAACTGCCGACGGTCTGCTCAACTTCTCTTACAAGGACGGCATCGGCGGACGTCTGGATCGCACCCATCACTACACCAACAACTATCTATGGGCACCAGAGGGCGACCCCTATGGCTTCGTGCTGCGCTCTCGCTATGCCACCATCAATGGTACGGGCTTTGACGACGTGGCAATGACTACCGAGGGAAAACTGCCCAAAGGAAAGGACACGTGGGGCAACGACATCTACAAGTCAACCAGTGGAGTTGAAGAACCTTTCGTAGAACCTACCGTTCTTGAGTCGAAGGCCAGCTTCACCGGTTCATCATCATCAAGCAGCATCCCATTCGACCACAAGCGCATCATCCACCGACGCAAGGGTGAGGATGGCGCAACAACCGATGGTGCTACCAATGCTGTCTATGAGATGTTCATCGGTGGTTACGACGATTCATTCCTCATGCATCCAACTTCTGCGTGGATGGACAATAAAGACGTTGACCACCAGAGCTACTACATCGTACACAACACTACCACCGATGGTGACTATGTAGCCCACCGAGCATACTTACGCAAATACAAGTCTGACGACCTGCGCTACCTGCCAGATGCCAACTGGCGACTGGAGTGTACCAATGAGCAGTTGCTGCCCTACTTCGAGCGTGCAGGCTATGTGGGAGGTCTGAAGCCTACAGTCGCCCAGAACTTCACCAACCAGGAGTACCGCAACCGACTGAAGAGTGGCGACACCTTCACATTCACCGAGTTGACAAGCCTACAGGAACTGGTATATGGCGGTAAGTTCTACCCATACAATAGTGAAACTGAACTTGCCTACACCACAGCACGTCCTACAACAACGGGAGATAACGGACTGCCACTGCAGTTTGTTGCCAACAACCTGGTCGGTATGGAAGCAGGCTATTACCGCATCAAGGCCTTCTCAGAGGATGCGCTGAACACCGATGGCAACGACTTGGTGGGTGACGGCACTAATATCAAGGGCATCACCGGTCCGCGCTACATCAGCGGCTACCGATTTGAGAGTGAGAAGACCGACCCGAACGATGCCAACAACAACGGTGGACGGTGGCTGCACTTCTTCGAGACCGATATGACGCACAGCGACATTCACACCTATGCTGACCTGAAGGCTAAGATTCAGACTGTACACAACGCAGGACAGACCGACCGCGATGTCTTTGACCATGTTGCCATGCGTGGCAACATCGAGATTCTGCCCGCAGACTTCGACCCCAGCAGCATCTTCCAGTTTACTGCATCAGGAGGCTATGACCGCTACAAACTCTCAACTCAAGGACTGGACGTATGGGTTCGTCCTGGAGGCACGGAGGGTGTCGCCAATGCTCACGAATTCGGAAGAACAGAACTGGCTGCCGCTGACCCGACAACGGCAGAGGGTGGAGTAATTGCGTTTAAGAACCAGCTCCGCCTTGACGACATCGGCGGTGCAGCAGTGACCATGCGCACCTTCAGCAGCGAACCATCGACATGGGACACCGACGTGGCTGCGAACTTGCAGACCAACTACGTCTGCATTGACGGTCATCACCGCTACCGCATCACTTGTCATGCCGACAACGAGATGGAGGAAACGGGCGACCACTACACCACCGACGGCATCAATGGCATTCAGGACACGAAGTGGCTGCTGCAGCCGGTCGGCTCGAACGAGGAGTGGCCGTACAACCAGATGCCACTGCGCGTAGAGGTACAAAAGGGCGGTGTCAAAAATCAGGATTTGGAAGAGCCCGACTTGTCCGATGCTTCTAACAAGGACAATTACTACTACGGCTCGCTCTACGTACCCTTCGACACCCGCTTGTCGAACACCACCGATGCTGCATTCACACTGACAAGCGATGCCAGAGCAAACACCACAACAGTAACCATGCAGTCTGTCAGTCAGCTCAACGGTATGGGTAACCCACAATATGTACCTGCCGGATGGCCGGTAGTCATTCGCACCAACCTGCCAGGCAGCATTACGCTGAAGAACCAAGATGCTACTGAGTATGCGACCAAGCATTACGTCAACATGTACCTACCCTACGCTACTCCGCAGACAGGTCTTGACGACGAGAAAGCCCAAATCAAACTTCGTGGCGAATACCTGGAACGCATACTGACCAACAGTTATATCGATGGCATTGAGAGTAAGACCATCATGGTATTCGGCATTCCGTTTGCCAACCATGACAATACTCACCACGAATATGCCCGCGATACCAAACAGGTGGGTTGGTACACCAACCACAACTGGGCACGCGAAAGTGCTCCAACTGCAACGGCACGGACTGCCACCGACGATCAGCGTAACAACAAGTACGTTTACCACAACAAGGTATACTATCCTTATACGATCCCATCGTCTGCTCCAAGACACATCATCGCCATCTTCGATGATGTTCCAAAGGAGTTCGATCCATATGTCGATACAGTGACCGACGATGTGCCATGGCCCTGCGATGTCTATGACCTCTCTGGCCGCAAGGTAGCCTCTAATGAGACACCTGCCACCCTGCTTTTAAATCATCCTGAACTAGCGAAGGGTCTCTATATCTTTGGTGGACGTAAGATGGTGATTAAATGATTATTAAGTAAGTACGAATATGAAGAAAATATCAATCCTCATAGCTGCAATAGCTTTCACCGCCTGTCAGAGCGATTGGCGCGACGGTATACCCAGTACCAACAGCGAGAAAGATGCCATAGCATTCAGCGGCTATGTCGCACCCAGCAAACAGGCGACACGAGCAAACTCAACCATTGTGAAGCTGGGCGACACACAGTTGCCGACGACAGCCAACAGCACCTTCTATGCCGGACTTTTCGGATGTCATACAGGACAATATACATGGCGAAAATTGATAGCCTTGAAGTCGAAAGAGAATCCTTCCGACGAAGAGAAACAAATCCTCAAGGACTACTACACTGCCAACCTGCTCTACAATGCCAAGGCTACCATCGGTGCGAACGGCAAACTGACCTACGAGCCGTTGCGCTACTGGCCGAACTCGGTCAATGCTGGTCAACATGAGTACTGCACCTTTTGGGCTTACTATCCCTACAACCCTTCAGCAGAGATTGGTGACTATGGTATCACCCTCATCCCTGAGAATATTGGTGAAGGTACTGGTATGGGACGCGTGAAGTTCACCATGCAGCCCGATGCAGCCAACCAAAACGACTTTATGATTAGCGAACCTGTTGTGGACTGTAACCGCGACACCTATCCCCTTGTGGAAGGTCCGCAGGGCACCTACTCGCCCAAGCCCGTCTCGCTGCGCTTCCACCACATGCTGGCCCAAGTGCGTATCTATGCCTACATCCGAGGCAACGACCGTATGGTGTATCAACAAGAAGGTGGCAAAGACAAAGTGGCTGATGCTGCATGGTTTGACAGTTGGGCCGTCAATGGAACAATCATCGATGCTTACGGCAATGTTTATACCAAGAAAGGAGCAGACCAAGTAGAACAGACCACCCGCAAAGCTGGGCTGACGTCAGAGCAGATTACATCATACAAATGTGGCGACTTGACCAAAGCACAGTTTGTTGCCCTTGGTCTGAAGGTACCCGACGAGTCTAAGTGTGAGCGTTGGGAACGCACATCGGTATGGGATACCAACCACAAGCGTCGCCGCGCTATGCTATCCTACCAGTTGGAGTTTAACAACATCAAGACCACAACGACCTTCTTCCCCCAGTATGGCACACAAACATCTATCAACTACGAGCCAGCCTCCACTCTTGGCTCAGCCACTGTTACCGATTACATCATGAATCCCTATTGGTACCGATTCAACGACAAGGGAGAACGCGACAATCTGAACGACGACTATATGTTTGGCTACTTCGAGGATCAAGATGCCTCTAAGGAGCCAGAGAACAATGCTCTGCTCTATACTTTAGGGGATAAGAACGAGGACAAGACAAACAACAAGCACTACAACTTCTCACAGAGCAATGTCCTGCTCGTAGTGCCTCAGAAGCTCGACGATGAAGACGTCCCCCACATCGTGCTCACAGCCAAAGGCGAGAAAGCTGGAGATTCGTCAACAGAGTACACCGCTCGCCTAACCATCAACATGCTGAAGATGAACATCGAGTGGAAGAGCGGTATCATCTACTGCTACGGCATCCTTGACGACCTGCGTCCTGGCGACGATATCGTACGTGGTCCAGAAAGCATCACTACCATCTTCGACACCTCGCAATACACCGACCAGTGGTAATCAGTTGACCACTTCCACTGGGCGGATGGCGCAAGCCGTGCTGAGGTTTACTGCACGTGGTAGTTGAACTGGTGGCTTACTGGAATTTGAACGCGAAATATCAGGATAGAGGTTCAGCGCACTGCCGTGTGTATTGTCGCTTTCTGGCAATTGATTGCTCCACAACGTACCCGGCGAAGCCTCGATAAAGTTGTTATTAGGGCTGGTTGTCAGCCACAATGATGAACCGACACCCTTGGTGGCCTGATACTGACCTGTGGCAGGGAAGTAAACCGTCTGGGCATAGCGGTTCAAAGATGCTCTGTCAGTATGAGGTTCTACATAGAAGTAACCACCATAGAAGTTTGCACCGGCATCCTCCCACATATTCAGATCTGTTCCCTCGTTTGCCGTAGCACCCGTCAGTGAGAGTCCTGTGAAGATATTCCAATGGGGCACCTTAAAGCCAGGGGGACATGGGTCATATACAGTCTTTGTCTCTCCCCAATATGGCACACTATTTCCACCAACTCTTGCCGATGACCATGTTGCAGCCTGACTTTCCACACGGAACAGTTTCGTAGGCTGTGCAATGGCCTCATAAGGCGAGTTGATATTCGCTACCGTGAAATCTGACTCATTGAATATATCGCTGTTTGGGAAGTAGATGGTACGCTTCGTCTTTCCTGGGTCGTCGGTAAAGTTATAACCCGGCAGAGCCGTTGGCCTACCCCACTGGTAGAATGTTCCCTGACCGCGCACATTAGGTTGCTTGGCATGCTGCACGATATGCACCACCGTTGTAGCACCATCGGTAGCTGGTTCCACTTGTTGCAGTTTCACCCACACCTCACGCTTTGAATAGTAGGCAAAGTCCATATTCTGTGGCACCCAACCGAGGTTCACGGGCAGGATGGTGTTAGTGATGCCATTGCTTCCGTCGGTTCCCCAGTTCTTAAAGGTGACCTTATGGTCTCCCACATAGCTTCCAGTTCCTACGGCAGAGTTATTATTGAGATACTGAGTATTTACATTGGTAGCTCCCTCACTTGTACTGCTCCAGTTCGGATAAACCTCGTCGGTCATCCAGATATGCCAGCTCCATAGGGTCTCCCAATCACCCACATCGTAACCAGCCTTGCCCGATGTTCCCTGGCTAGTGTCCAACACCCAGTTTTCGCCATCTTTCTTCTGGTACTCGGTTACTTTACGCGCCTGTAGAGCTATGACAGCATTGGCGGGTGTCTTAGTGACCACACGGAAAGATATATCTGTGGATGTTGCACTAACGTCGTCAAGCATTCCACTGGCATCTTGCCATACAACTCGAGCACGCAATGACTGTGGATCAGTCGCATTATCGGCAGCAGTCCAAGTATAAGTGGTACGTTTCCGTGTAGTTTCTTCTACTATGGACGTGTATTCAGCAGGATTCTTTGCTTCCATTTGTTCCTTAATGAGTCGCTTTGTGATAACAGTGCCAGTGTGATCCACAAAATAGGTAGGCATAGAGGCATTATCTTCTGTCATATTGCCATATACCAAGGGAAACTTATAAGTGCCGATACGATTGACGATATAACAGTTAGCTGTTTCCGGGTTAGAACTATGATCATCTCCGTTGGGTGAGTATTTTGACAAGTCCAGCGAATTAGCCTGGCTAGCATTACTGTTAGACAAGAGATTCGTTTCATGATTGCCGCTTCTCGTAGCCGTCTGTGCAGCAAGGTTGTACGAGGCAATACCATTATAGCCACCGACATATTCACCCGCAGTTCCCGAACTATTACCGGTAATACCAGTTGTGAGCCAGTCGGGTTTGTCATCCGTAAATGTCGTCTCTTCGGTTGGTTCAGTCAGAGAATACCCTACCACCTTCCAGTTCACACCATGCGTTGTGATATCAAGACCTGTCTCCTTATCTACATACATTCGATAGCTATGCAGTGTAAAATTGTGAGCTTCCACCACGTCGCTGTGCGCATTTTCTGCAGGGGCCTCAGCAACGAAATAGTATCCGTCGGCCACCTCACCGATAGTCAGCAGATAAGTAACGGTATAGCCTTTCCTCCACACGTCACCAGTCAGCGAGCACTTCAAGGTGTGCTGCTGAACAGCCGCATCCTCAGGGGCAAGTGCAGTTCCTGAAGAACTGTAGGTATATTTAGGCTTACACTCTATCACCACTTCCAGCTCCACTCCGCTGGGTATAGTCTGCGGCAGCATATAGAATACGGAGTCGTTGATATATGTATTTGTAATGCCCGTTCCTGCAAAGCTGGCACACATCGTGTAATCTCCGGGAGTGGCAAAGTTGCTCCATGTTCCTTTTGTGTCCGTCATATTATCCGCTGCAGAAGGAATGAATGTAGCCTTGGTATTCACATTTTTAATCGAGATTTGCTTGACAGTGATGCCAGTCGGAATATTACCCTGAGCGAAGCGGATGGCGGTAAGGATATGCTGAAACTGCAAGTTCACCACTTTGTCATCCTTACCTTCATGACTATCCTCTGTTCCAAATGAAGGGATGTCAATGTCGCCCGACTCTCCGTAGAGCAGGTCACACATCTCCTGCGCTTTCTCCGGCAGTGTGTAGGTCAGCACGGGAGGTGTGGAGAAGTCGGCATCAGCCACACTCATATTGATGCTCTCCAACGACGGAGCTACTGCATAGAAACGCATCGGTCCGGTCTCGCCAAATGGCCAGTGGCCAGAAGTGCGCCAGTTGGTGATACGCTGTACCAGCGTTTTGTCAAAGATGGTTGTTGCGGCATCGCGGGTATAGCCCCACACCGTCAGTGAGTCGTGGAATGTCTCAGCAGAGACTACATGGCCTGCCCAAGCGGCGCGAGTCGTCTGATCGGTGCTCTGTCCTATGGTCTGCAACTCTGTTGCAGACGCATTGACAGCACCATGATGGATACCAACCAAAGGCAGTGACATGCTGACCATTTTCAGCCCGTAGGCATCGCCCTCCAATGGGTGGGTCACATATCTGTTAGCCTCAGCCTTCTGCTTGCTGAGTTCCTGATTATCAGCAGATGCACCAGTTCGTGTTCCGCCCAGGTTAATCGTCATGTTGGCCTGCTCACTAACAGATAGTACAAAGCCCACATCATCACGCTTATCCTCACGCCCATTCCCATCATACAACGTATCGGTACAAGCTGCCAACAGCATTCCCGCCAGCAATACCCATATAATATGTCTTATATCTCTTCTATTCATTCTTTACAACTTAGTCTTCATTCAGCGTATGACTTATTTGTTCTTCTCCGGAGCCCGACGTAGAAGGATTAACACGAATAGGGAAATCCCAGTCTTCAACGCTGGCCACCACGAATTCCACGTGTTCCACACCGATGCGGATGACAAGCTTATAACGCTTAGCTGGTTCGAGCTTGATGGATATCGCATTGCCTGTTACATCGTTAAGTAAACGGCTGTAGTGGTTGCCCGCTGCATCTACCAATGGACTGTAAATCAAGTCGCCTTCATCACCACGGGTCACCATCGAGTACTTGATACTCGGGGTAATCGTCAGCGCATCGCTCTGTGGTATCAGCATAATGCTACCAGCCTTGAAGAGCAACTGTTCGTCTTTGTTGACACCAGTGTCAGCAACTCCCCATTTCTCCAACTCCTCGTTACGGATGTCCGTGCTATTTGTCGAAAGGGTACCTGCAAGGTTACTGACAAATGCTGATACGGGGAAAGTCAGTGAGAATTTACCTTCCTGCCAGGCCTGAGCATTACCATTGTTCGCATCAGCAAAACTGCTCCAGGTGCCGTCCTCCAGATTGAGTCGTCCTTTCTTGAACAAGCCGTTTGAAACCGTGTTGGTTGATGTCAGCTCCAACTGCTGCATATAGAGTTTCGTTGTGTTTGCAGGCGTATCCTTTCCCGAATAAGTCGGTTCGTCATAGACGCGCTGCACATAGACATCCAGACACGACAAGGCATGCTTGAACTCCAGCGGTACAACCTGCCACTTCTCTGTTTCACTCTCATAGTAGATAAGTCCCTGTCCATTGCGTGTAGCATCAGTATTTTGTGCCCAGAGCAGGTCGACAGGGTTCGTACCTTCCTCATCGACAGTATATATGATGTGCGGACGCAGGTCGTCTGCCCATGTCATACCCGTCACACCCGTTCCGCTTGCAGCGTCAATGACCGTCCCTTCTACAAATGGAGCGTAGGCGAAGAACGATACGTAGCGATTGGTAGCGTTTTCTGTCGAATTAGGCCAGTACTTCATTGGCGAGTAGCCCCAACGGTTCAACGTGGTGTTCCATGTCACTGGCTGGTCGAACATAAAGTCTGGACGTGGGAAGTTCCCAGATGTTGTATAATTGTCAATACCACTCTTTGCCGCATTCCACGTCTGGTCGTCGGTCAGATAGGCTATCACACCGAATCCCTCCGGCACCGTCTTCAGGTCGGAGATGACACCCGTAGTAGCACGCGTTGGCAGGTCCTGCCACACGTCTTTATCAAGGTTTGTGGCAAAGGAGATAGGTTCATTGCTTTCGATAACAGGCTGTGTCGTCACAGCAGTATCCCCACTGCCTGAACATCCCGCTAGCCCTATCACGCTCGCGAACATTATTATATATATATACTTCAGTTTCATCCTATATCTTACTTCACTACGATTTTCTTTCCGTTACGAATATAGATACCAGGCGACAACGAGCCCTCGTCGCTGACCACTTGTCCTTTCAGGTTATAGGTACGCCCGTCGCCTTGTGTTTCGTTTGTCACCGTCTGAATCTCCTCCATGTCGCTGATGCCCGCAATACCTATGAAGTCGCAGTAGGGAGCAGGGGCAGGTGTCGACTCCGGATTCCAGATGGGATTATTAATTTTATCTGATGGCAATACCAGGTATGCCTTGTTGGCACCAAGTGTATTGCGATTTGTTCCTCCATCGTAGCTGGTGTTGCCATAAATATGCATCCGGTAGAAACCAGGCACTATTCCTGATGTAAAGTGTTCATCGTAGGTGACAGTAGTATTCTCCTTTCTCCACGTCATATACTTCTCCGACAGGATAAAGCGGGTGTATGCTCCTGAAGCATTGTCGATACCATCAGCATCCTCACACTCTTCGGTGAAGGTACGCTTACTCAGATTCTTTCGCATCAGGTTGTTGGTGAACGCATAGTCATTATCCGCAGCCGTTGTTATGGCAGGAACGAAGAGTGGCACGGTATAGGTACTGCCATCAGCTCCCGGCGAGTCAGTCACCTGCTTCAGCACCAGTCCTTGTTCGGCAGGCACCACGTAGTTGCGGTCTTGCAGACGCACGGTGGTCTTCGCCTTATCATCACTGTATATCGGGTTGCTGCTTCGGGCTATCACGCTGTATGCCTGCATTGGTCGGTTGGTCAGCAGCGAGTCGAGTGTATAGTCGACGGCATGGTCACGGCTCTCCGTCGCCCAGCCTACCCCATTCAGTCGCTTCATCGTCTTAAAATCCTTTGTCACGGCGATGGCATAGATATCGGTGTATTTACGATAAGAGTCGGGTGCCGCATTAGTGGTATAAACGCCCAACTGATCATCGGTAGCCCCGTCACTGCTGGTAAACGTAAACACGGCATTGGCATTGGCAGAGAACTGATACTTATAGACGCCTGTCGGCACTTCTGCATTAGAACTGCAGTCAGTAACGTTGGTCGTTGTCGTTGGTTGATGACTACTCTTGATATAGATATAGTAGTCATTATAATGATCTGCATCGTTCGGTTTCGGCACAATGACCTTACCTCCCGAACCTATGGTCAGGTGGCTGTTGCCGGTATGCTTCGCAGCATCACTTTCACCGGTATCCGTTATCCACGTCTGCCCATTGACCGTCTGTTGGGCTGTACCAACGGTATTGGTCATGTTGAGCATCAGCATGTTCTGGTCGGGCTGACCATCAGCATCAGTGTCCAGAATAAAGCCCAGGCCTGCCGTTTCACGTAGCACACCATTATTCGTGTTACGTAGTCCGTAGCTCACCAGCTGTGCGCCCTCCACATAGTACGAATCGTAGTCGGCCATATTATAACTGTTGGGCCATCCTCCCGAACCATAGTTAGAGCTGGAGTGGTTATTGTAGATGGCAACGCGCAACGGTTTGGTATCGCCACTATAAGCGACAGCAGCCCATGTATTTTCGTTGGTGGTAGAGCCCAATGTGCTGGAGAAGAACTTCGTGAAGTCCCAGGTATAGGGATATGTCTGTTTTGGAGCCTGTCCGAAGGTGATGGTCCACGACTTCTTGTTGGCCACATACTTCATGTTCTGCGAGTAGCTGGTCATGGTGACCTTCACCTTACCCCATCCACCATTGTAGGTGATGGTAGCCTCCTGGTCCATCTCGCCAGTAGCCACCATCGTAGCTCCTGAGCGTTTCAGCATATCATCCATCTCGAAAGTCCACAGTTGTGGGGCATTCGGTGCATTCTGATAATGCTTCTGTAAGATAGTAATAGTATGACTACCCTGATCGTCCCAGATGTATTGCCAGTCCAACTGTGGGGCATCATTTCCCGTCCATGCTGCTTTCTGTTCCTCTGTGTACGATGAAGTATCATCATAGCCCCTCAGCTTATCAGCAAAGTTCGACTGGAAGGTCCATCCCGGCTCGTGCAGGACAATCTCATGTATGGTGACATAGATATTGTCGGCCACTTCAAAGGTGACGTCGCCATCCGCCGTTGTCTGGAACATATAGGAGCTCGTCGACCAGCCCAGGTTATAGAAACAGTTACCAATTTTGTAGGTTGAGGTAATCGGTGTGCCTTCAGCATCACTCAGGTTGGTCATCAGGATACGCTCGCCCATATCGGGGTTGTGGCGTGTCCAGCGCACCTCTACCCATTGGCCTTCCTTCAACTTGGGAATAGTCAGCTTGCCGCCTCTCAGCAGCATCACGTTGCGGCAGTCGTATTTGCTGTCTGTCTTTGTGGGTTCACCGCCCGTCTGCATCATCTCCACACCTAACTGTCTATTGCTGGGTGATGAGAACAGGTGCAGACCTTCCGTCTCTGGAATCACCAGTGCGTTCTGTCCCTCTACCGCATGATTGTGGTAATAAACGATAGCGCCATCGGTCTTGCCTTCTATCTTACGGCGAAACTTCCAGTTGTTGGTCGTTTTATGTTCACCTTCTGCTGGCGAATCAACAGGTTTGTCAAAGGTGGCTGTCGATGCCCAGAGGCCTTCCTTTATACTCGTTGACTCATTCACATACCAGCCCCCCAGCGTTGGAATCAAGTTGGTGTCAAAGTTCCACGTATGGCTGGTATAGGCTACGGTCAGCGTACCTTCGATATTATAAGTTGTAGAACTGTACTCATAGCTAGCATAGATAGGGATGACACCACCTTTCTTTATTGTACTGAATCCTTCGATAAGCAACTTGGAGCAACTTACTTCAGCAGTGGTTACATTAAGCGTCACTGGACTCTCTGGATTATCCACATTCTTAAACACAAGACTACTCTTGTCGGCTTTCAAGTCACCTAAGATAGCATCATACATATCTTTCAACTTAAACTTATGAGCAGTACCTCCCGTCAAGGTAATCGTATATGATGTAGCATCATTTTCAATGACGGGGTTCAGACCGTCAGCCAGCGTACCACCGTTCAATGTACATGTGAATGTCTTTTCTATAGCACCCAGTGTTGCCTTCACAGTGACAGTGCCCACCTCACTAATAGTCAGCGTACTTTCATCCAAAGTCACCGATGGTGAAGCATTGACAAGACTGAATACTACTTTTTCCTTCAAATTAGCCTCTGTGATAGAAGACTCTGTTTCAGTTATATTTCCAACATTGATACTTATGCGGTCTTTCAACGCAAACTCATGAGATTCGGAAATAGTACGACTCAGGTCTGTTGTCGTGAATCCTACTGCATAGGCAATATAGCTGCCTGTCTTACCTGCCAAGAGGCCAGTTCCGCTACCTGTAGCCGTTACCGTGAACTTACCATAAGCGCTACCTAAAGTGACCTCTCCTGTAGATGAGTTTATTTCAGACACAGGAGAATTGATATTATTCTCTTTACCATACGTTATCGTCGTGGTACCCTGATTCATCACAGGGTTAGTCCACGTTCCCACGCTGGCATCAACATAGGTAATAATATTATCACTCTCATCTTTCTCGCCATACTCGAAAGCCATGTCTGCTGACACCTTGATATAGCAGATATGCAGGTCGAGGTTGGTTGACGGGTTGCGTACGATGATATAGCCATCACTCTTAGCCAGGAAATACTGCGACTCAGCAGGCTGGGGGTTCACATAAAACACCGTCACGTCGTTGTCTTCCAGGTCGGTGACACCGTCAATCTCCATCTCCGACAGATTATCCTCCGAGTAGCTATTCACTTCCACCAGCATACCGGCCTTGACAGGGACGCGCACCTGTCCACCTCCGTTGGACGACTCGTTGACACCTGTTCCTTTTCCCTGCAGGTGCAGGTAACCGTGGTCCGTATGCAGCAGACGGTGCTTACCCATAGACTGTAAGGCTAAGGCACGAGGCAATGGAGTATTATCATTACGCAGAATGTCTGCAAACTCAGCATTGTCGCGTGCGGCAGACCAGCCACCATTGCTTCCTCCCCACCCCGTACTATTGTACATCGTATAGTGTTCATCTCGGCTATATGTACGGAAATCCCACATACCATCCACCACCTTCAGTTCGAGGATATCAGTGATGGGGGCATAGTCGGCCTTATTGGCTTCTAATGGGTTCACGGTCAGCGTCACCTTCAGCACACCATTGGCAGCACCGTCAGCAACGGTAATCACACCCGTCGATTCATTGATGCTCACTCCCGTCACTTCCTGCGTGATGGCGTATGTTCCTGTGGTTGCATACTTGCTGGCAATGCCAGTCTCCGTCTCACTCGTTATCGTGAAGGTGTTGGGCGTATAGCTCCAACTGGTAAACAGCACATCACTGCCTGCACCTACAGCACCCTGATAGCTAAATTCCAGTGTGGGTTTCTTGCGGCTTACCTCAATCTTCTTGATGGTGATATTGGCTCCACCCGTATTCTTAATGGTCACTGTTGTGGCATTGGCGGTAGTCGAGAACACCTGACCATCAGTCAAGGCCTCGCTTGGGCTAGCAGCGGTACCCGTGAGCGAGATAGAGCCTCCACTGGTTGTCACCTTGAATGAGAGACCATTGGCTGCCGGTACGGTATATTCTGCATTTGGTGCCAGCACCAGCAGATTGTCGTTAGATCGTTCCTCTACATAGTCGCGACTATAAAGACGGGTCTCCGCGTAGCCAGCCTTGAAGTATTCTGTCTCTGCGGTCGAAGCTTGCAACATACATACACCCTGACCAATAAGAACCTTGTAAGGAGTATAAGAAGAGAGTTTTCCATCCCCATCATACACTGGTGACTCACCATAGATGGTTTTCTGCGTCGTCTTGTTATCCACAAACTTTGTCAAGGTGCCATTTCCGTTCCAGAAGCCACTACCTGAGCCATACTTGTCCACATTGCCAACGAAAGTCACTTCGCCATCGAAAGTCAACGGTGAATCGATACGGAAATCATTCTCAATGTTGTCGCCATTGTAGCCATAGACCAAAGGTTTCGCAAAACTCATGGTGACATCGCCCTTCGAATCGTCAAGGGTAGCAGAGTTCAAGGTATAGGTAAACGTGATGGAGTTCAGCAAGAAAGAAATCGAGTTGCTAGCTCCACTACCCTTCAGTTTGATAGTCAGCGTATTGCCCGAAGTACTATAGGTAAAGGTATTGTTGGCCGTGAGAACACCGTCCTTTGCTACATTATTGATATAAACCTGAGGACTTCCATTTACGGTAGCACCGATGTTCAGTTTCACAGAGTTAAAGGTAAAGCCTTCGCCCGTCTTGATACGTGGCGTAATGGTGATGCTACCGTTGCCATCTTCGGAACTGGCAGTGCTGTTTCTGAAGACAAACGTTCCGTTTCCCTGATACTTCGCACCATCGCCACCACCAAACGTAATATTAAATCCTGGGATGGTACGGTCCAGACGTTGGCTGTTGGCATTGTTGTTGGGCGTAAACAGCAGCGACTGATCTATCAGACTGATGGTGGTACCCTCCATCTGCGTGAAGGTGAAGCTATGGAGCCAAAGGGTTGAGTATGCATCATCATCCAGTTTTGTTTCCATTTCTCCAGTCTCAGCAAACACATAATAGGTTCTGCCTGCAATAAGTAGCGTATTGAAAGCATAATCTTTATAGTCAGCACCAATACTTGTAAATCGTTCCAGAATATTTCCATCACTATCGACCAACCGAAGTCCGTTCTGTCCCTTTTCACCATCTGCTGATACGAGGGCATTGATGGTCAGCGTACCGTTCTGCTTAGGTACAAACGTATAGTATGTACCCATGTCTGGGATGCCAGTTGTGCCACCACTTAGATGGACATGATAATAACCATTGGCATCAATACAATGGGCTTTGCCGTCGCTGACAGTCTGCGTCTCTGATTCCGAAGCACTACCGTAATGCATTGTCATGAGCGTACCCTCTGCCGTCTGACCTATATAACCTGTACCACTCAGCGTGTAGGTCTCTGTGGTAGTTGGCGAAGCTGGTGTCCAAGTGGCAGTAGCATTCGTCTCGCCGGTAATAATCACCATGTGCGTCGTCCAATACTCCACAGCATCAATAGTGGCCTTGGCAGTGATATAGGCCGTACCATTATGATGGAAGGTCACTACACCGCTTCCATCCACCGTTGCAATCGATGCATTGTTCGATTCGTAGGTGACTGTAGCTCCTGTAGTATTAACAAGCGTGGGCGTTGCGGTGGTCGAAGAACTCATGTCATACGTATGGTATTTCTCTTCGTAGGCGAAGACGCGTTGCACATAGACATAGTCCAGCGGGTAGGCATGGCTGCCACCTATTACCTGCAATGTTCCACCTGTGAACTGTTTGGTACCGCTATTATTCTCACCCCATGCTGAAGCAGAATGAGTCCACAGTTCATTGTTGTCAGTTCGGAAGGTGAAATTGGTTGGTCTGCCATACGATGCTGCAGTAATAACATAAGCGCCACCTGCCAGATCGGCCACATCGGTATAAGTCGAAGCATATCCACCCTGCATTCCCGAACAGCGAATAGCGACGTAGTTGTTATTGGTGACGGGCGTCAGAAAGTCTTCTGCCTCCTTAAAGACAGCAACGTTTGTAGCGTGACTTGTGTATGTAAGATTGACTGCCTTATTATCAGCATCAAGCGTAAAAGTCTTGCCATAGTAGGGGTCGCCGACTTGTTTTTCACCCTGATAGAGGGTTGTGCCGCTCAAGATATAACGATGATATGGAATGGTGAGCGTAGCTCCAGGGCCATCACTACCTGAGGCTATCACCTGACTGAGTCCGCTAGTAGCATTTACGGTATAAGCATAAGTTTCCTCCGTGATGCTGATGACCTTCAGAGTCTGGTGGGTGCCGGAGAGTTGCCCCGTCTTCAGATAACCCATCTTGATGGCAGAGAAGTCAAGCACGCCGGCATTGCCTGTACCGCTCTTTGCACCAGAGGGGGGCGTAATGGTATAGCTGACGTCGCCCGTAGCCTGTGTAATGGTTATCGTGAATTTCCAATCCTTGTCATCACGCACATCACCCGTACCTGTGGTCAATATGGTCTCTTCGCCATTGATGACAATACTACCCTGCTGCCCCTGGCCGTAAGCACGCAACTCCACCGTACCAAACTGCAGGTAGTTATAAGCAGCATCCCTACCCAACGAAGAACCAGTATTCCATGTACCTGTAATGGTCAGTTTGGCTGCAGGGTTTATCGTCAATGCCTTCTGATACTCATAGCTGGCATTGCCGCCTGCCATATAGAGTCCACTGCTAATGCTAAACGTCGTTCCCGCCGTATTCGCAGTCCAGTCCGTCAGGTCAGCATCCGACCAAGCCGTTCCTGTTCCGTCGCCTCGTTTATAGATATCTGTCGTTGCGCCCCACACCTCACCGATTCCTGTCATCAGCAGCAGGAGTAGGAGCAATAGCTTCGTTGTGATGTATCTATGTCGTATCGTTGTCGTCATATTGAGTCTTTATCTTGTTCCCATTGTTATTCGGCGGGGAGCCAGCGACTCGCTGGCGCTGGTGCCGTGCTCGATGATGACCTCAGCATTCTCTGATTCAGTAAGCCAGTCGGTGGCAGTCACCGTCAGTCCGATGAGTTTCAGTCCGATGACGAAGGTCATCAGGTATTTCGTGCCAGCCTTCAGTTCCAGACTGCTGATATTGATGGAGTTCTCATGGTCCTCAGCGATGTAGGTCTCCTCGTTGGGCAGCTTGGCGCTGACACACCAATAGAGTTTCAGTGTATAGTTGCGGGCATCGCTGGGAATGACCAGGAAGCACTGCTCCTTGCTGTTCGCGTCGTTGACCACCACCTGCTGCTGCGCATCCTGCGTGACGCCGGTGATAGCCGTAGTTGACATGACGGTTTTCGCTTCACTATCGCCACTGCCTTCGGTTGTTGTTGCATTGGCATGCGGATGCTTCATGCTCGCCATAATCTGGCTGTTCTGCACCGTCAGCGTCTGCGCTGTGGCGTCAGCCTTGCTTGTCCAGTTGGCAGTATTCGCAGTTCCGTTATTCAGGCTCAGCGTGCCGCTGGGGTGGAAGTTACCTGTCAGTTCTATCTTCTTAATGGTCACCTTGTAGTTACCGCCGTCGCCTTTCAGCACACCGGCAATGGCCGATTCGTCTTCAAAGTCGGTGGTGATGTTATCTTTGTTGATCATCACCTGAGCGCGGAATCCGATAGCAGCCAGCGCATGACGGAAGGTGAAGAGCACCGGTCCTCCCGTAGAGGCATAGGTAGTGCTGGTCCAGGGCAGACCCGTTGAGCCTTTCACGCCCCACAACAGGTCTACACCCTGAGAAATATCGGTATTGATAGCATAAGAGACATCGGTACCACTGATTGCCGTGATGCCTGAAGCTCCTGACGGTGATGCTGTGTATGGTGCGTAGGCATAGAAGTCAACCGCTGCCCCGTTGATATCCTTCACCCAGTATTTCACATCGCCGGCATAGTGCCATTTGCTGGGATAGAAGAATGCTGAGCCGGGGGCGCTGGTTCCAGCACTTTCGCTGTAGGTCACCTGCTGGTTGGTCCAGTTCAGTGGAGCTCCCGCGATGACACCAAAGCCATAGCCGCTCTTCGACAACACGCTATAGTCGATGTTGCCGGCAGCGCCGCTACGGGTCCTGGCCTCCACCACCTCTGCCACATCGAACGACAGCGGCTGGCCCTGCTCGGTGCCTAGCTGTTCTGTGGTCCGGTTCTCGTCCTTCGAACAACCGATGACCACCAGCACTAACAGTGAATATATAATCGCATTCAGTTTCATACTTCTTACATTATTCCAAAACAACCTGATGGTTCTGATTTATCGTAATACTGACGAACTTATTCTTTCCCATTTCAACCGTCATCGTTGCCGACACGGTGAATGATGTATTATGGGCGGTCTTAAACTGATACGTAAAAGTCAGCGTCGTACCTGGAATCTGGGTGTATGCCACGTCCTTCGGGAAGGTCAGAGAGCCCTTGTCGGGAATACTCAGATCACCGAATATGGCTGCAAGTATCTCTGCATTATATACCACATTCTCTGTGTTTGTCGATATATCACTCCATTCTCCAGTACTCAGCGACAGCGTTCCCCGCGTACGTCTGGTACCCGAAATAGTAATCTGGTCGAGTGATAGATTCTCACCATAGTCGTTGTAGATGGTACCGACTGACAGTTTTCCGAGGGCATGCTTGAAGTTCAGCTGCACCACGCCATTCACCATGTCCGTGGTGTGCTCTGCATACATCAGGTCGATACGGTTATCTGAATGAGGCTTGAAGACGAGATTGTCCTTGTTGCGCGATACGATGCCGTAATCACCACCGCCTGTAGCAAGGTTACCGTCGCTGATATATGGTGAATAGGCAGTAAAAGCAATCACATCCTGATCTACAATCGTATTATTTGGCCAGAGCATCAGATAGGCATCGTTGGAGATACCCTTCCAGCTCTGGATGTCAGCGTCCCAGACGATGTGGCTGTTAATCACCTTCATACGGTCACTGCTACTGTAAAGTCCGAAGCCGTCGCTCTCGGCACGCGTCACGGAAATCTTGTAGATATAGACAGAGCTTCCTTCTGTTCCTGATCCCACAGTGAACGTCGGACTGCCGTCTGCCGTCATCGTCACCACACACTTAGCATGGGTGCTGGTGCTCGTCGATACAACGGCAACGGTAGAGCTGACACTGCCGCTTGGAACGATGTTTCTCGACTTTGTGTCGCTCGCAGTAGAGAACTCTACGGTAATCTGTTGCCCTTTCTTCAGACTGGGAAGCGTAATACCAATACCGCTTTTGTTGATCATCAAACGATTATCAACATCTATTCTCAAATCGCCCTCCGTAGCCGTAACGCCTGAGAACGTCAGGTCTTCCGTCATGTACAGCGCAACACCATTGGCCTGCAGCGCCCCACTAAAAGCACTCTGACTCTTAAACTGCGTATCGTCACCTTTGCCATCGTTGTTGGTGTCCACATTTATCCACTTCGCTCCCTCAGCTTTCGCGGCATCGCTTTTCAGCAAGTTGATGTCGGTACGCGGAGTCTTGGTGAAGTCCCACTCACGGTCTGACTTGTCCTTCAGCGCCTCCAGCGTCTCACCGCTGCGTGTCACACTGACAACATGACCATCCCAGGAGGTTTCAGTAACGGCAATCTTCACGGCTCTCGGTTCGCCTGCGGAGTCTGCATCCACCTGCTCGGCAGTCGTGGAACCCTCGTTGCTACAACTCCAGGCCAGCAGCACCAGAGCCATCGCCATCGTTCTTGCTATATGTCGTCTTACATCATTCATCATACGTCTTACTCCACATTGTATTCTATCGGCGTCTCATACCAGTCAACCACCTCAGGATCTATTGTCAGCGGTGTATCCCAGCCGTCGACTGCCGTCACCTCAAACTTTGCCGACGTCAGGCCAGGCTGCAAGCGCAGCTTGTACTTCTTGTTCGGCTCAAACGAGAAGGCATCGAAGGTTGCCGTGATGTCGTTCTTCACGATGCTGAAGAACTTGGGATATCCCGTCTTCACCAGCGTCAGTCGCTCATCGTAGGTAATGACATAATAAACGATGCGAACCTTCATCTTTACTGAGGGATTAGCATCGCAGTATTCCTTGTTGGGCAACACCATATAGTAGTGGTCCGTCTCGTAGTACAACGGCACCTCTTCGTGGCTCACACCCTTGGGCAACAGGTTGTACAGTGCCAAGGCGTCGGCGGCATCTACATCACCGTCTTCGTCCATGTCGGTATCCTTCAGCATGCCATTGGCGGGTGTCGCCTCGTCCCAGTATTTATACATCGTACCGTCCAGATAGCTGTTGCTCAGGGAAGAGTTGATGTCTAATCCGCCGATGGTGATGCCTTGCCGTGTCGCACTGTTCACGACCCAGTGGGGAACAGTAGCATCCGCAGGATTGGGAGCCATATACATGTTACCCTCTTTGAACAGAGGCGAGTCGTCAAAATCCACCGACTCAATCAGGATGTGGCTATACATATCGCGGTCGTCAGGGTATGTTATCGATGTATCGTCGTTATTAGCATGGTCGAACAAGCCCTGCACGGTGATGGTAAAGAGCGACAGGGCGTGCTTGAATGCCAGATTGACCATACCCGTGGTATAGCCCTCGCCAGTAGCCTTCGTCTTGTAGAGATCCTTCTGGGGTATAGCCCACAACAGGTCTACGCTGCTTTCTGTAGAGTATGGTGTCGTGTTACTCGTGCGGTAGGTCAGATAGCTGTCTGAGACATTGGAGTTATTAGCTGTTATCTTCACGATGCCGTCGTCGGTTGGGGTTGCCGTATGGTCCATGCCTGAACCTGGGGTAGCCACCGCAGTATAGGGGGCATAGGCGAAGAAGCTCAGGTAGCTGTGCTCCTGTGAGCCCTGTGCGCCCTGGTTGTCGGCGGGCTGGTTGTCGTTGGGCCAGTATTTCACGGGACTGTAGGTCCACGCGCTGCTGCCCTCTGTCCAGTCCACCTGCTGGTTCCACATGAAGTTAAACGGAGTCGTGGCTTTGTCAGTATAACTCGTCCAGGCGGTATTCTCCGTATACTGGGCAAACACGCCGAATCCACTGGTTTTCAGCTTCGCATCGTCTATCATTCCCACAGAAGCCGCAGGGTATGTGGCACGCGTAGACTGCCGGCTGTTCTGCAGGTAGGTATCGAAGCTGACGGCTACGGGGGTGTCCTTTTCGACATCCGCAGCCGACACCGTCGCGCTGTCCTTCGTACAGCCTGCCGTCAGCGCCAGTAGCGTCGCGGAAAGCAGTGTGCCGGCATATCGTCGTGTCAAACTTTTATGCATTGTCTTGGTTTTTATTTTTACCTTAATTCCGCAGCATTTTAGTTTAACTTTCTTTATAAGTACCTGAGCAACTAAAAGTTCTTCGACGAGCGAAGCGGCAGAGCCGAGCGGCTCAGGATTTTGCCATGTCAGATTTCTCACTCACCTTAGTGCTGCAAATCAAGACAAGCAAAATCATCAATGACATGGCAAAGATACAACAAAAATCTGAGAAAATCATCACTTTTGCGGAATATTTTTCGATTTGGACAAATTCGACTCTATTCTGTCCTCTGTGATAGACTCACACTTAGGACTTCGCAGCACTCTGTTTGCATCGGTTTAGGCAGGCATTAGCCATACACATACCATACACATACCATACACATACCATACACATACCATACCCTTGAGTATGGTATGTGTATGGCTAACACCTGCCATCAACCTAGTATATCCCTGCCTATCAACTCCCTCCCGAGCACACAAGGGGTTCCCCTGTGAGCATGATAAAATAAAACGGGGCGCATATCGGAATACTTTTTTACTAAAAGTTTTGGTCGTCTCGATGGAAATGCCTATCTTTGCAACATGGTTGAACAAGAGATGAAAAGAGAAATGGGTAAATGGTTGATGGGAATATTTTTGAACAAAAAAAGAAAAACAGATAAGTTATGAATACAATTATTATTTCTGCTTCACTAGTGATATTTGCTACAATTATCGGACTCTATTACATGTATAAAGACAATCATCAAGAACAGCCCCTGTGAAGTTTTTCCCAACTGTGGGCTCACAGGGGGTCTGTCCCCCTGTGAGGAGAGACCAGTTTCAGTTGGTTACAATTTGTAACCGACTCATTTCCTTCCTTTACCAACCTGAACTTTAATACCTTCCAGTAATTTTTTGCATGATCATAATCTGGCTGATCAGTCAGAATCTGACATACATCAACAATGGAGAAATACCATTTCTCCTGTTCACTATCCCAGGCTCACAGGGGGTCCGTCCCCCTGTGAGCACAGTTGGAAAGTTTTCCATGAGCTCACCGTGTAGCGTCCGACGGTGGCGGACGAGGTGTCAGGATGCGTCAGGGTGCAGTTGTTCCTCTGTGAGCCGGGAACAACGTACTTATTCTGGTTTATCAAAATCCTCATGATGACCATCTGCTATCATCTTAGCATACTTTTCATGCCTCTTATGGTATATAACATGAAAGTAGAACGTTTCCGCAACTCCGTCTATTTTTATTTCATCGTCATATATGTCAACGATATGACATTGGGACATATAACGCCTAAACATTGCGGAGAACATCCTGCTGCGATACTCTTGCACAGTTATCTTTTTATTACTCGGAACAAGATTAATGAAATCGCACATATAACTGAGTATTGCATGGGGATTCCTCGTCATAAAGTCAGCAATACACTCCTCAATCTGCTGGAGAACTTTGTGACTGGTAACACTTGTGCTACCAACACGGCCCAAGCCTACCTCTACAACTTCTATACCATCTTGCAGCAGGAGGTCTAAAATATGGTCTGCAATAATGTTACTACGATCTGTAGTAAACTGCAGTCTGTACTCATCACCAGCCTCAGAGAAAATGGTATACCTTTCTGTCATCAGACATAAATAACCTTATTGGGTTTGGTTTCCTCTGAGCACAGTTCTTTCAGCCACAGATATTTCTGTACGCCTGCCTCACGAATCTTCTCTTCCAATTTCCTGGAAGGATTCTTTATTGTAATAGTCCTTGAATTGCTCATAATGAAATTGTTTATATCGGTTGCAAAGATAGGCATTTCCATCGAGACGACCAAAACTTTTAATAAAAAAGTATTCCGATAAGCGCCCCGTTTTATTTTATCAGGCTCACAGGGGGTCGGCTCACAGGGGGTCTGTCCCCCTGTGAGGTTAAGCGTTGCGGATGATGGTGAAGCTAATCCCCGTTAGACGCACAAGCTGACGAATGCTCCCACCAAAAACTTTGGCATCTCGCAGAATGTCATCGCGGCGTTCCTTGGCATAGTATTGCAGATTCGCAGGTTTTTCAAGTCCATAGTTATTGGATAGAAACTCCTTTATTTCCTCGTCCGTTTTTACGCTACTGCCGCTATCAAAATCAAGTATCATCGTATTCTTGGGCAATAGTTCGTTTACAAGAGCTCGAAGATCATCTAATGGTAACCTTGCCAAAACAGCTTTCGTACTGCAAATAGTTTGTATACCGTTCCCTGTTCTCTCATATTCTCCCCAACTGCTCCACTTATAGCTGCCAATATCAGTTGAAATGCCTGCTGCTACAGGGTTTTGATGAATATATTGGAGCAAGGTGAAGAAATAGGCATTGTCGTTCACCGGCTCACTTCTAAAACGGTCTTGGAAAAGATGGCCGAAATGCTGGTATTTCTTATTATAATATTGCGCATAGGACACACCGATACGCTTAATGACGGAAGATAGACTCTCTGTGACTTCCCTGATAAGCAAATGGACATGATTCGTCATCAAACAATAAGCATAAAATATGCAACGAGGCGGCAGGGGCTTCCCGTTGTCATCCACAGGACAAACCATTTGAAATAGTAACTCCACAAATCGAGTGAAGTCTTCATCATCTTCAAAAATGTTCTGCCTGTTTATTCCACGCATCATCACGTGGTATATCCCTGTTCCACTAATCTCACGTGCACGTCTTGCCATAGTTTGTCGAATATTTTGACGATGCAAAATTAATAAGAATAATTCAAACTACCAAGGAATTCTGACAAAACCTCACAAGGGGTCTGTCCCCCTGTGAGCAATGATGCTGAAGACACCAGTGCCTTCAAATACCAGAGGAAACTCAGGAGGTAGACAAAGAAAACTCAGGATCCGAGTGGAATCCTGAGTTTTCTTATTTTGAAGTCACAGATTATTTAAGAACCTACTACGTTAGAGGGCAGCCAGACTTCATGCTCACATGCTCACAGGGGGTCTGCTCACAGGGGGTCTGTCCCCCTGTGAGCACATACTCTTTTGCATCACTGGTGATTTTGAGAACATGGTTTTCTCTAACAATCTTAACTGCCACTCCAAATGAACCTTCACCGGGCTCACAGGGGGTCTGTCCCCCTGTGAGGTTAAGCGTTGCGGATGATGGTGAAGCTAATCCCCGTTAGACGCACAAGCTGACGAATGCTCCCACCAAAAACTTTGGCATCTCGCAGAATGTCATCG
>JAEEGJ010002149.1_pt1 | contig 132122 bp, 104 predicted proteins | sample 8958761 | NCBI WGS metagenome assembly JAEEGJ01 (sample SAMN16246546, study PRJNA631951) | gut metagenome | biome: gut microbiome; feature: rumen; material: RS-attached | host: Bos | place: Iran: Karaj | collected 2018-10
ATCCTCTGATGGAATACAGGTAGTTCTCCGCTGTAGTTCTTATCTTCGCGTTTACGCTGGTCATAGACAGCCTTTTCTTCTGAATACTTGGCATAGTTGGCTTTATCCTGCTCGCGCAATGGACGGGTAACTTCTTTCAGAGGACCTGTCTTGTTACGGCTGGGCTTTCCCACCATACAGAAAAAGTCGCATGGGTAGTTCGTATAAGGGTTGGTGACGAGCTGTGCTTTTTTTCCAGCCGCGATGCCAGCGGTAAAAAGGCTGTTCACCACCACATACTCCTGTGGACATCCGTAGGATTCTGAAACTGTACGGATATACTTTTGCACCGGTTCGGAAAACCAGTCAATAGGCAGCACCGACTCTGCGAAGGTTGATGCTTTCAGGTGCGACGTTTCCTTGGGTTGATCGGGAGGAGTCGGCAAAGACTCAGGAAGTTCAGGAGCTGGTGCTTGCACGGCAGAGAGATTGGGTGGAACCTTGTTAACAGGCTCCACCTTTTCGGCCTCAGAGTTGATGATGGAAAGGAAGTCTGACTGTCCGTTTCCGTCAAAAGACATAAAGGATTGACTCATAAAGCACCTCCTTCCCAAATTGGGCACAAGGGATTTGTTGCAAAGGCATCATAATGGAAGCGATTCAAGAAATCATCTACATCCCTTTGTGAATACCAATACTTGTCACCTTCGCGCGAATAGCCCAGATAGCCATTGTCCCGCAACTTTTTAAGATACTTGTCCTTGATGTGCAACAAGTCCATCAGAGCCTTGTTGTCATAAAGACGTTGATGAGATTGCCCGCCTGTTAATACCGAAGACGAGTCCTGAACAGTGCGAAGTATCTGCTCCAGCAGTTCTCTATCGCACAGATTGTCAAAATTGGTTTTACGTTTTGCCATATTTATATTACAATTTTATGGCTCAGCAACCCTGATGCACACTCAGGCCACCTCACCGTGGTTAATTGTGAAACAGCACGACTGTGCACATCGCACTGAAATCACGGTGCAAAGGTACTACGTATTTGAGGAACAAGATGTTAGGCTGGGGTTGCCTAACACTTCAGATATGTTAAGATGGGATTAGGATAGAGTTATGGATATAGGGCAAGCAGTCTCATAACTCATTGTGTATAAACAAAAAGAGTAGCCTAACATGGCTACTCAAATAATTCATCAACTTTTTTACTTCCCATTGGGACGGCCTCGCCCTTTCGGTTCTGTCGGGACTGTCCCAAAGCCGTTTCTTGGAACAAGGCGTTCAAGTCTGATTCAGGAAAGAACTCTGTCCTTCCTGGCTTCCAGTAACTTTTCACTTCTCTGGCAGAATATTTTGGATAGTCTCCACAATAAATCCGTCCACACATGTATGCCAATAAGGCTTTCGATTCGTTCCATTTATAGTGGCTGCCCACCTCCTCCATCAGACCATTTTCAATGGCAAGGGCAAAGACTTGTCGTGCAAGTGGAGTATTGAGACGTCCTTGGAGTTCAACATGTTCTTCTACTTCTTCATGTTCAGGTTGTGGTAACTTTTCATCAAAGGCTTGTTCTGGCTGTATTGGCTCTTCGTTAACAACTTGCACGGGCTGAACTATGGACGTTTCCAATGTTGAACAATTCTGATGTAAGACTTTATTGATCTTCTCAGCACCATAAATGAAGATGAAAGAGCAAGCATAAGCAAGGGTGATGCCTAACAGAACAGCATGGTTGACCATACCATTCTCATATATCTTTAATAGTCCAATACCAAGCAATATCGAGGTTCCTATAAACAGCAACAACGCAGTTGCCCATAAGATGGTACGCTGCCACTTCCTGAATATGAATGCGATGACAAATGTAAGGACTGACAATCCTATTGTCATAAATACAACTTGAAGCATTGCTGTCATTCTATTACCTCCCAATGACCACCCTTGTCAGGGCCAACACGTTTAATTACTCCGCTCTCTCTGAGTTTGCGAATGTTATACTTAATTCCGTCAGTTGTAACACCACACACCTCAGCAAGTTCTTCTCGTGAGATATACGGATTAAGTTTTATCTGTTCCAGTATTTTCTGGGTAGTTTTCTGGGTAGTTTTCTGGGTAGTTTTCTGGGTAGAATCTATTTCACTACTCTGTAAAGTTGGTATATATGGTATTTCTATACGGTAAATGTCCTGCTCCTCAATGACTGGTTCCTTGCCATTAGCGTATAGAGGAGTGTACTTGAACATCTTTCTCATACCACTTCCAAGCTCTTCTACGATGCCCATCTGAGAGAATACCTTGGCTATCTTTGGATTCTTACGATGTGGGCGCATAGTCTGGAGGTCGATATGTCCATAGACGTATGGGATGTTCCAGTTCTCGGTAACGATAGTATCACGATAGATGGTAAATGTAGTAGGATAAGCACTGCTATACTCACGGTGAATGATCATGTTAAGTACTACCTCTCGTAAGATTGTGTCGCGAAGGCTGAAACGCTGTATGCCTTCAATATAGGGTTGCTCTGGCAGATGCTTCTTGATGAAAGCCATCATGATAGGATAAGCCTTCAGCAGATTGCAGCTCAACAGTTCCCTGTCATCATAGAGTTCTGTATTGTTTACGCGGCAAAGCATATCAATGCGATAAGCAGGAAGGGCTGTTGTGATGGCATGACTATTACCAAACAGAAGAATGGCAGCCAGCGTCAATCCTTCTTTACCGGTTTCTGGGTCAACTGCATACAATTCTGCCGAGCGTATGATTTCCTCGTTTGACAGACTGAGCCAAGGGTGTTGTGAATTCTCAATGCGGATGCCCCGTCTCAATTCATCGAAGGCCTCCTCATCCAAATCCTTCATTCCCAACATAGGATAAACCCTATCCTCAGTCTTCATCTTACTCTTGCGTATAAACAAATTCGCAATCTGTTCGGTACTGCGCAGTTCAAAGTCACCATCCTGGTTGCGGTCATAGAAGACACCTTTGTAGCTGTGCCCTTGAGTGCTTTCAGGCACATAGAAGTAGATGACCTTCTTGCCATCTAAATCCATTGGCTCAAAGTTCAGATAGTAAGTAGGTTTGAACAACTGAGGGTTGTTCATATCCTTTGCCAACTGGTCTAACTGCTCCTGAACTTTCGAGGGATTGATTCCGACAACGTTTCTATCATTATCAACTCCTAACACGACATGACCACCTCTGCGATTCAGAAACGCACAGATGGATTCATAAACCTTTCGAGTCAGGCTGTCTTTCGACTCTTTTAGCTCAACCTCGGTTCCTTCGCCTTGCGATATAATCGCTTTTAGCTTTTCTGGTGTCATCATTATTTCTTTTTGACGTTGCAAAATTATAATTTTTCGTTGAGATTCTTTCACAACAAGGCTTCAAAGCCGCTGATTCTACGTAAGCTTGTATCAAATTGGTTCCAATGAGTCAAGATCTGCTTTTAATTTCGCGACTTCAGAGGCAAGAGTTTCTGGTAAGAAACGAGCATAAACTTTTTCTGTAACATCTGTGCTGCCATGCCCAAGCAAACGACTTACAACAGACATTGACAATCCCTTGTTCAAAGCAAAGACTGCAAAAGTATGACGAGCCACATGCATCGAAAGGTTAAACGGAAGGCCAATACTCTCTCCAACAACCACAAGCGACTGATTGATGCACTTCGTGGCATTATTCCTTGCCTTGTATAAGGCTTCGGCATCATCAAGATTCAAATCATCTTTGACGAGGTCAAACACATATCGGCATCCGTTTCTCTTCTCTTGCCACTGACGCAAAATACGTATGGCTGGTTCTGTTAAAGGAATAACATGACGCTTATTGGTCTTAATCATTATCTTCCTCAGTTCCTTCTTTTCAAAGTTGATATGTCCCCATTGCAGCGTCATGACATCAACGACGCGAAGCCCACACGCATGAAAGGCAAAGAAGAACATTTCAAGAAACTCTTTACGCCGAGGTTCTGTGCACGTCTTATAATCGTCAAGCAACTTCGACATTTGTTCTTTCGTCAGGCTTTTCCCGTCAAACTCTGCCTCTTCATCCGACAAAGTAGGTTTGGTGACGATGCGCATATCTTGAATGCGGGCATTAATGGTAGGAGATATCATACCCAGCTCACACGCATACGCGCATGATTTTATAATAGGTGTCAAGGCATGGTTGATGGTTTCGTCCTCGTTTTGCTTTATCTCCCTACGCCATTCAATGTAGCTGTCTATGAGTTCAGGTGTTATATCGCCAACATAAATCTTGTCGGACTCATAAGTACCTTGTTTTGTTGCACGCAAGAAAGTTGTGAAGACATTCATGCAACACTTCCCATTCATATAACGGCTTCTTCCTATCCTATTCCGAGAATAGTCCGACTCAAGACGTTCCATGGTGAACTGAACAAAATCCTTGCCTTGGTCTTTCCTTGTCAAAGGCTTATCTGCAAGAAAGCCCATGATGACTTCTGCAGTAATCTGATGCGGATGCTTTGCATTGTATTCTGCAAGCAAATAGTCAATACGCTCAACACGGCCATTAAGTATTTGGTTCATATGAGCATACTCTGGGCCATAGCTGGACCGTATTACGCCGCGGCCATTGTCGCCAGCTTGATTCCAGTCTCCTACTTTCACAAAGACATTAGTTGTCCTTCTGAGAATTTGTCTGTTCCAGGTGTATTCAAGTTCTACTGGATATGCTTTATCCCGTTCTGGCTGCTTGGGAACACGCAGTCTGAATTTTCCAAGCGGATAGAGTCTTTTGGGTCGTCCCATATCTTGGTTGTTTGTTTATCGTTTATCCATGAGGATGTGCAAAGGTAATGACTTTTAGACAAACAAACCAAGTATTCTGAGTTAAAAATTGTAATTTAGGCAAACAAAACACACAAATTAGGACCATAAAACACCAGCGAGACAAACAAATAATTATTGTTTATCTCGCTGGTATTAAGTAGTTTGAATAATGTATTACCTTCTAATACTCGTCCTCGTTGAAGAGGAAGTCATCCTTCGTGGGGTAATCAGGCCAAAGGTCTTCTATGGTTTCATAGACCTCGCCTTCATCCTCCATTTCTGTCAGGTTTTCTATTACTTCGAGTGGTGCACCGCTGCGAACAGCGTAGTCTATCAGTTCTTCACGGGTTGCAGGCCAAGGTGCGTCCTCCAGTTTTGAAGCTAATTCCAATGTCCAGTACATAGTGTTTTCTTTAGTGTTTTTTTCTTTTTGGTGTGCAAAGATACAACAATTTTTCAATCCGCAATCACTTTTTCCATAAAATTTCTTTCGTTCCCTGCAAAAAGTTCAGTCGAAGGGCTAAGACATAGAAGTAATCGCTCAAGCGGTTGACGTAAGCAAGCAGCTGTGTATCGACTTTCTCCGTAGCATTGAGGGCCAAAATCCTGCGTTCTGCTCTGCGGCATACGGTACGGCAGACATGGGCATGAGCCGCTGCCCTGCAACCTCCGGGAAGCGTGAAGCCCCGCCATTTGGGAAGGCCCTCACTCGCTTGGTCGATGCTTTGCTCCAGCTTCGTCACATCATCGAGTGTGATGACGCATGACGGCACATTGGGCGCTTCAGTGGCAAGTTGTGCCCCTATGATAAAAAGGCAGTTCTGGACGGAGATGAGACAATCCCTGTCTATCTGCTCTGCGACATAGGTCAGCAGAAGGCCGACCTGACAGTTGAGCTCATCGATGGTGCCATAGCTCTCGAGGCGTGCGCACTCCTTCGGGACGCGCTTTCCGCCTACAAGCGAAGTTGTACCGGCATCGCCGGTCTTGGTATACACTTTCATCAGAAATTCACTTTATAGTATTGTTTATTGTATTGTTTGTCGAAGAATGCGATGCCAAAGTCGTAGAGGTCGAAGCTGACGACTGATGGCAGGTTGCGGAACCAGTCGCGATGATGATTCAGGTTGTCAAGCAAGAGCACAGATTGCTCTCCAAGATGCTGCATAGCCTCGTCTGCAGGTTCTTTCAGGAGACACATACTTACCTCTCCTTCTGGCCATTGGCACATAATCTTCGCCTTCTTGCAACCGTTTTGCAGATAGCGCTTCTCACACCAGGCGTCTTTGGGCAGAACGATTGTCTTGGGCTGCAGATGATTGGCCACTCGAAGGAGCAGATGCAAGCCTTTACGCACCCGGAACCGCTTGCAGAAGGGCAGCTGTGCATCCAGTTCCTTGTAGGCGTAATAGGGCTGACGCTCATAAATGACATCCGTAATGAAGCGGAAGGCAAAGGGACTGTGCACGCCGTAACCTTTTCGATGACGGAAACGGGCAAGCCAAACGAGAGGATTAGTCACTTTTTGCATAATTGGAGCACAAAAATAAGCATATTTTCGATAACTTTCAAGCCAAGAGGGCAAAATTCTTGCAAATTCCTTTGCTGATATCGTCTAATAAATGTAAATTCGCAGCGAAAACCCACAAAAGTTGAAGAGTTTGACTAGAAAACTTATCTTCTGCTTGATTATGCTCGTTGGGCAAGTACACGCAACCGTTTACGACGCTGCAGAGTACTTTATAGCTCCACAAATGTGGGACAACTCCGGACGGCTGCAGGCCTTGGTCGATAAAGTTCACGACGAGGGCGGCGGCTCAATTCTACTTGCTTCCGGCCAATACATCTTCCGCTCTCCCATCCATTGGCGTTCGGGCGTCTCGCTGCAAGGTGTCTCTGTGCAAAGCACCATTCTCAAGATGATTGGCACGAGCAACTGGTCGCTCTTCATCGGAGAAAGCACGAAGCAAGGCAACTTCCCAGCCATCGAGAGCGTTCGCTTCGAACACTTTACCGTCGATGGCTACGAGATGAAGCCTACCTCCTACTCCACCAACTGTAAGGCCTTCAACATACGCCCCATACAAGATGCTGTCTTCGACGACCTCGTGCTTCGTGGCACTCCAGCCACTGCTCTCGGAATAGACTTCCTCAATCGCGTATATATAAATAATGTACGCGTGATAGAGGGTGGACGCAACTGGACTCCAGGGCAAGGTGGAGGCAGTGGCATCGGCATCGGATTGCGAGGCAATGAGGACGAGAACTTCATCATAACGAACTGCATCTGCGTGGGTTGCGGCAACAATGGCATCTTCGTAGAAGACCAGTCGCGTTTCGGAAACGGTGTGAACGGACGCTCGCCAATGACAGAAGGCAAGGGACAAATCATCCGCGGCAACATCGTCAAGAACGGTCGCAATCACGGCATCAGCATACAGGGAGCACGTCACATCAGCATCCTCGACAACCTCGCCTACAATAATGCTGGAGCAGGCTTCTACGCGAACTACTTCATGAGCGATGTCCTGATAAGCGGCAACCAACTGCTCGACAATCGCTGGGGCATATACATCAGTCCGGCAAGCAACGTGAATGGCTTCGACGGCGTTGGGGAGTTCCGCGACATCACCATACAGGGCAATGTGCTTCGGCGAAATCAGACACCTACGCAAATAGACGTCCCTGAAGGAATAGAAATGAGACAATAAACAGTTTTAATAACCCTTTTTATTAACCATTTAATTTTAAAAGTATGAAAAAGTTATTTGCTTTGGCAGCTTTGGCAGCTGCAATGATTTTCGGTGCATGCACCAACAAGATTGAGGAAGGCCTCGACTTCTCTAAGGCTTCTGCCGACGAAGTGGTAAGCGCATTGGCCGAAAAGCTTCAGACAGGAGATGCCACAATCATCTCTAAGGCTCTCGAGACCGTGCAGACTCAGCTGGACAAACTTCTCGCAGGTACTAATGTTGATGTAACAAAGATTACAGAGTATGCCACAAAGATTAAGAGCTTTGTTGAAGAGAACGCAGAGACTCTGAAGAGCTTCAACATCGACGTTGCTCCCCTGACAAAGGTCTTCGACCAGGTTAGTGCTCTTCCTGGCGCTGCCGTTGATGCCGCTCAAGGTGCAGCAGAAGATGCCGTCGAAGGCGTTCAGGATCAGGTGGAAGGTGCCGTTGAAGGCGCTGTCGATGCTGCTCAGGGTGCCCTTAACGACGCTGTTGATGCTGGCAAGAAGGCCGTCAATGATGTTGTCGATGCAGGTCAGAAGGCTGCCGACGATGCTGCAAAAGCTGGCAAGGCTGCCGTCGATGATGCAAAGGCTAAGGCAAACCAAGCCATCCAAGACGCCGCAGACAAGATTAAGCTCTAAGTACTTAGCGCTAAGCAATAGAGCCGTCCGTCATGGGGCGGCTCTTTTTGTATGTGTCTGCGACACTATCGTGCTGCATGGGGATGAAAGTGACTTACAGGAAACATTGTCAGCAGCGATTGCAAACAACACACGTCACGATGGTCAATGATGCACGTTAAGTTGGGCAACGACACACGTTATGTTGTGGTGTTACTGATGCCTTAATGTTTGATGACTTTACGTCCGTTCCTTATATAGATGCCCCGCTCCACTTGACCGTTCGATAGCTTACGGCCTTGCAGGTCATACCAACCTTCAGAGAACCAGGTATGATTGGAACTATTGAAGGCCATACCTAAAGCATCCTCTAACCCGAGAACGACGGTGACAACAGAGCGGGCAGGGAGTTCCATGTTCTGCAGGTCTTGCAAGAAAGTGTCGAGCCTGAGGTTGCGGCCTCGGTCGGTCACATATGCCTTTACTTCTCGCACATCTCCCGACACCATAGACAAATCCACATTGCGGCGGGCATGACTTAAATTGACAAAGACAGCCACGACTTCATTTTTGTTTGGCGAAAGCCATGCAGAGCCGAGCAGAAGGCCATCCTCTGTTTCCCCTGAGTTAGGGAATCCGAGGCTGATGCGTTTGTAGCCTGGACGGATGAAGCGGCTGAAGTTGCCGAGCACCCACAGGTTCTTGTCGGCAGTCAGCTTGCCGCCTTTCTTGAGGTCGCCTTCGCTTTCCTCGCCGGTATCTCCCCTTGTGTTAACCCTGATAAGATGGAAACGGTTCTTTTGCCCCCACTTCTCCTGTGCGAAGGCTGTCCAGTAGCTCCAACCCACCATATTCCCGATGGTGAGGTCGCACTGAATCAACTTGCCCATGTAGAGGGCGATGCCCATCTTCGATGCTTCGCTGTAGCTGGCAGGGAATCCAATGCTGGTGCTTGGCGGGTCGTCGAGCATCGACCATTCCGTCTGCATCACTTCTATCCCATACTTTGCTGCTTCGTCGCGAGCTTTTTCCCTCACCTCGCGCAACATCTCGTCGGAGCCGACACTCCAATAGCTATGGCCTGCAGCCACAGGAGCCAGCGAGGCCAGAGTGCCGATATAGGTGGATGTGCCGCGTTTCCAGAAGGCTTCAATCTGCTTGTTGCCTCTCGATGCTGTGCCGGCATAGAGGCAGACCAACGAACCGGCCTCGGGGATGAGAATCTTCGAGTCGAGTCCTCGGCTGGCAATCGACTTGTCGAGTTGCTTTGCAAGTTTGGCTATGTCCGGGTTCTGCCAAGGCGAACCTTCCTGGCCACTCTTCCAATCATACTGCGGCTCATTGACCGGGTCGATGTAGGTGACGTTGTAGCCTTCATCTACGAAGTGCTTGGCAACAGTCGCAAGGAACTCCGCGAAGTCGTCGAAGCAGGTCGATTTCAGGTTGCACGAAATGGCTTTGTTGTTGGCATTGGCCTTGCCGTTATTTGTGTAATAGATGGGCGGTGAGTTGGAGAAGAGCAGGAAGTGCTCTACGCCATAGTCCTTGGCCTGACGCATGAACCACTGTTGCCCGTCCTGGCGCGTCCAGTCGTATGTGCCATTCTGGTTGAGGAAGCACTCCGTGCGGTGGGTTTCATCCTCGATGTTGCTGTCAGAGCCTTGTGTTGCACTGCCTGCCCCGATGTTCACGCGCCAACAGCTCAAGCCGATGCCTTCGGGATTGCCGTTCGCGTCCATCTGTTGGCTGAACAGCCATTTGGCTGCCTTCGTCTTCTCTGTCTCGCTATAATAGTCGCCAATGAACTCCGTTGTCCAGCAGCCGCTGGCTCCGAAGTCCCGAATGGTCTGAAAGCACATCGATGTGTCTATCCTTGCAGAGGCATCGGGCAAAGGCTCGGCTCCCGAAAGGCAGATATCGTCGAAGCAATAGGTTGCCTCGCCCCATCCGGAACTGGGGTCGCTCCAGTTGCAGCTAAGCACGATGCAGATCTTCTGCAGCCTCTTACCGTAGAAGGCTTCGAGGTCGAAGGTCAGCTCCTGCCATGTGGCGTCTGCCTTCAGCTTGCCCTGAAAGATTTGTCCGCTTTCTTCGTGAGTGTTGAACCCGATGCGCATGTCCTTCGGCTGGATGGAGCGATAGGCCAGCATCGACAGAAAACAGTTGTCGTCGCTGATGGTCACGGGCGTCCTGAGCTCCAGTATAAGGAAGTTCTGCCACCAGCCGGCATTTGCCACATTCGTAGCGCCGACGCATTTCTCCGAAGTGTTTATCCCCGTCTTGTCGGGATTGGCCATCACCTTGGGAGTGGCCTTGAACAGGCTGGACGTATAGCCCGTACCTATCCTCAGCCTTCCCGTTCCTCCGTTCTCGAAGTCGGCCAGCAGAGTTGTCTGACCGCTCACAGAGAGCGTCAGCAGCATTGATAAAACAGATAGGATGAATGCTTTCACGTGTCCTTTTGTTTAGCTATCATGCTGCAAAGGTACAAATATATTGTGGCTTACGCAACATTCTGCCCCTTTTTTCTCACCTTACTCCATCGTGAGCTTGCCTTCCTTGGCATCGACACGGATGGGGCGGTTGCGGTCGAGGCGGCCTGCGAGGAGCGCCTTCGAGAGGTCGTCGAGCAAGAGATGCTGGATGGCTCGCTTGACGGGACGTGCACCGAAGTCGGGGTCGTAGCCCTCGTTAGCGAGGAAGTCGATGGCTTCGTCGCTTACCTCAAGGGTCAAGCCGTTCTCGCGGAGCATCTTCTGAACGTGCTCAACCTGCAGGCGGACAATCTGCTTCACTTCGCCCCAGTTCAAGGGATGGAAGACGATTATCTCGTCGATACGGTTCAGGAACTCAGGACGGATGCCGCGCTGTACCAGCATGTCGCGCACATCATCAGCCCCCTTGTCGAGGTCAGCTCCGGTCAGGAGGTTGCTCGTCATGATGATGATGGTGTTCTTGAAGTTGACGGTGCGGCCTTTGGAGTCGGTCAGACGTCCGTCGTCGAGCACTTGCAGCAAGGTGTTGAAGACGTCGGGGTGCGCTTTCTCTATCTCATCGAAGAGCACGACCTGATAGGGTTTGCGGCGAACGGCTTCCGTCAACTGGCCGCCTTCGTCATAGCCGACATATCCTGGAGGCGCTCCGATGAGACGCGTCACGCTGAACTTCTCCTGATATTCGCTCATATCGATGCGGGTCATCATGGTCTCGTCGTCGAACAGATATTCGGCAAGCGCCTTTGCCAGTTCGGTCTTGCCTACGCCGGTGGAACCGAGGAAGATGAACGAGCCGATGGGTCGCTTCGGGTCTTGCAGTCCTGCACGGCTGCGGCGGACGGCGTTGCTGACGGCAGCGATGGCTTCCTCCTGACCGATGACGCGCTTGTGCAGCTCTTCTTCCAGATGGAGCAGCTTTTCAGTCTCGCTCGTCTGCATCTTCGAGACGGGGATGCCTGTCCAGCGGCTTACCACATCGGCAATGTCGTCGGCTGTCACCTCATCGCGAAGCAGTTTGTTGCTGACGGCAGAACTCTCGGCGAGCTGCTTTTCGAGTTCGGGAAGCTTGGAGTAGCGAATCTCGGCAACCTTAGCGTAGTCGCCGTCGCGCTCTGCCTGTTCAGCTTCGCGACGGAACTGTTGCATGCTGTCCTTCAGGGTTTGAATCTTGTCGGCCTGTTGCTTCTCGTCCTCCCATTGCTTACGCATCTTACTCTCTTGTTCGCGCAGGTCGGCAATCTCTTTCTCGATGTTGGCAAGCTTGGCAGCTCCTTCGCCGCTCTCGTTTGGGATGAGTGCCTTCACCTCGCGGCGAATGGCTTCTCTCTCAATCTCGAGCTGAGCCAGACGGCGGCTGATTTCGTCGAGTTCCTCGGGCACAGAGTCGCGCTCCATACGGAGTTTTGCAGCGGCTTCGTCCATGAGGTCGATGGCTTTGTCGGGCAGGAAACGCTCTGTGATGTAGCGTTGTGAGAGCTGCACGGCAGCTATGACGGCATCGTCCTGTATGCGGACCTTATGGTGGTTCTCGTAGCGCTCCTTCAGGCCACGCAGGATGCTGATGCTGGAGAGCGTGTCGGGTTCGTCCACCATGACGGTCTGGAAGCGTCGCTCAAGGGCCTTGTCCTTCTCGAAGTACTTTTGGTATTCGTCGAGCGTAGTTGCACCTATGCTCCTCATCTCGCCCCTTGCAAGCGCGGGCTTCAGGATGTTTGCTGCATCCATCGCACCTTCGCCCTTACCGGCGCCGACGAGTGTATGTATCTCATCAATGAAGAGGATGATGCCGCCCTGGCTCTCGGTGACTTCCTTCACGACGCTCTTCAGCCTTTCCTCGAACTCGCCCTTATACATCGCTCCGGCAATGAGGGCGCCCATGTCGAGGCTGTAGAGCTGCTTGTTCTTCAGGTTCTCGGGCACATCGCCACGCAGGATTCTGTGGGCAAGGCCTTCTACGATGGCCGTCTTGCCCGTACCGGGTTCACCTATCAGGATAGGGTTATTCTTCGTTCTGCGAGAAAGAATCTGCAAGACGCGACGTATCTCGTCGTCTCGGCCAATCACCGGGTCGAGCTTTCCGGCACGCGCTTCGTCCACGAGATTGCGGGCATACTTCTGCAGGCTCTTCTCTTCTTGTTGGTTTTGATTTTTCTGTATCATAGTCTTAATCTCCTTAACTCTAAACTCTAAACTTTAAACTCTAAACTCTAAACTCTCCTTTGCCCTTATTCCACAAACTCTATGCAAACGAGCAAGGTACAGGACAAATTGTCGCGAAGCAGGACAAAATGGCGGAGAGAATAAAGTCTCCCCTCTGTCGGCATTTCCACTCCCCGCCTCTCAAATTCATACACTTACGGTGTCCGCTTCTTGATATGCAAGCTGCGTATGGAGAGACGCAAGCTGCGAATGAAGATACTCGGACAGCGCATGTGGAAACGCAGCTTGCATATCAACAACATTACACGGATTTTAAGGAAATGGAACAGACGCTAACGGCTTTTTCTTCCTTTTCAAAGATATTTTCCGGCCATAAGAGGATTGAATTTGTACTGTTTGCGGCAGATTCCTCGATGCAAAGCAGGACAAAACGAGGGCTTTTTACACAAAATCCGCTCAATTAGATTGATTTTTTCCCTATACATTATTATAATTATTAAGAAAATTCGTATCTTTGTCCCCAAAATGCTAAAAACTATAGTTAACTTAATTATTAATTAAAATCTCATTTATGAAAAAGTTTACGTTTATGCTCCTTGCGGCATTCATCGCCGTAAGTTCCTGGGCACAACCGACAGCTGTGAAGAACCACAAGTTGTTGCCCGAGCAGTTTGCCGCCAAGACGGCAACATCCACTAAGCTGGTTCCTCAAATGAAGAAGGAGACGGCTCCGCGTCAGGCCCTCAAAGGCACTTTGAAGGCTAAACCTGCGCAGAGACCCTTGAAGAAGGCTAAGGCTGCTCCCAAGAAAGCAATCGACCTTACAGCCCTCCTCAGCGGAAAGCCCGTTGACTTCATGGTGAAGAGCTATGCTTACAGCGTTGAGAACACGGGTACCGAAGAGGAACCGGTCTATGACCTCGTTCCCCTGAGCATTCCCCGTGTCACAGAAACATGGACCATGACTGCTGACATCACTACCATGAAGGTTAGCGTCACAGGTATCGGTGGCGGCGAGACAGCCGTAGAAGGCACAGTCGATCCCACCACCATGTCTATCACCATTCCCTATGGACAGACTACAGGTACAAGCGACTATGGCACACTTAGTCTGGCCAGCGCTACAGGCACAGAAAGCCTCGTTTGCACACTGACCAGCGATGGTAGCGCTGTAGTGTTGAACGACTACTGGTTCATCGCCATCCTCGATGGAAATTACGCTGGCCAAGCTTACAGCGACATCTACGAGAGCACAGCTGTGATACCCAATGGCACTATGACTTGGGTCGATCCAGATGGGGAAGAGGTTACCGCTCTCGTGGATATCGACGTTGACGAAGAAACCAGCACAGCTACCGTTTGGAACTTCGGCGACGAAGAACTTGCTATTGACGTTACCCTGAAGAACGGCGGCAAGTTCGTTATTAAACCACAGCTCGTCATGGAAAGTATGGATTTCCAAGGCAAACCAACTGGTGACTTCTATACCTACAACGGAGATTGCAAGACTCCTACAATTAGCGGTACAGGCACGGAGAACACTCTGACCTTCGCTAGTTCATGGACAATCTTTGCTCCTGAAAGTAGCGTCTGGTTCGGAGAACAAGGAGCTGCCACCATTACATTCGACGGCACATTCGTATATCCTGAACTTCAAGAGACTCCAGCCATACCGGCCGCTCCCGAAGTGACATTGTTCGAATACTGGGATGGCGAGGCTGCTACTGTCACCCTCACTGTTCCTTGTGTTGACGTTGATGGCGGCGACATTTTGTCTTCACTGCTCTCTTATCAGCTCTACACTAAGAACGAGAAGGGCGAACCCGTTGAGCTTGGCAGCCCCATTGCCTATGACGATAAGGAGAATGGCGCAGGCGACCAGAAGACGGTTAAGCTGGGCGAAGAAGCTAAGGGCCTGACCATCATCGGTGCAAAGAGCATCTACGCTGCCCTTGGCGAAATCAACGAGAGCGAAATCTCTTGGTTCGAGTTCCCACAGGTTGCAACGGTTCCCGACGGCGTAGAATGCAAAGAGTATCCCGCTACCGCTGATGCAAACAGTAATGGTACTTGGACAACTTACGAAGCAACTGTTATGGTTGCAGTCGATGGAGAGGATGTATATATTCAGGGCATCATGCCTCAGTGCCCCAACGGATGGGCAAAGGGTACCCTCAAGAATGGAGTTGTCACCTTCCCCATCCAGTGCATTGGCCTCTTCAATGGCGAATACATGTACCTCTCTTCCGTTAATACGAAAACATATGATTTGATTCCCGTCACCTTCAACTATCTTGCTGATGATGACATGTATGTATCGGACGACCTCATCTTTGCAAATGGCTCACCTGAAGAACTGGGCTTCTACTACCCCTACTTCGATGGCATGACTATCGGCACAGAGAGCACTCCCGCACCGGTTGAACTGCCCGAAGGCGCAGAGGTCGTTGAGTATCCCTTCTCTGGCACGACTTTCTCGAACGGCTCCTCTTCAGATTTCGAGAGCACTGTGAATGTGGCTGTCGTAGGCGACGATGTCTATGTACAAGGCTTCAACGAATATGCTCCCGAGGCTTGGGTAAAGGGCACAAAGGATGCTGATGGCAACGTCGTATTCACCACTGGCCAGAACCTTGGCACATTCCTTTATCAAGATACAGAATACCAATTCTACATGGTTGGCTACGATGATAAGGCTTCTGCCATTGCCGATGTCGTGATGACCTACAACGAGGATCAAGACTACTATGTACTGCAGACCGACGTCGTCGTAAGTGATAAGAGGAGAAGCATTTCATACTTCAAATGGTATGAGGCAGGCAGCATAATTGGCACTCTGAAGTCGTATGACGCTACCTTCAACTTCAACAATATGGATGTGCCAACTTCTGCTACAGGCGTTAACGACGGCGACTTCAAGGAAGACCAGGTATTCACAGCGAGCGACATCACACTGACCATCACTCCCGCTGATAGCAGATGCAACACACCTAACCGCTTCTGGAGCACTTCTGCAGGTCCTCAGCTGCGCATTTATAGCGGCACTATGACATTCGACGTTCCCGATGGTTACTACATCACCAACATCGTATTCAACTACAATTCCAAGTACTGGGGCGGCAGCAACAATGCCGGCAATGTCTTTGCTGATACTGGTGAGATTACAGATAATGCAAATGCAAAGCAAGCAACATGGACTGGCAACGCTCAGACTGTAGAGTTCGCTGTTGGCTACTTCAATGAGGAAACAGGCAAATGGGTGAGCGGCAATTCGCAGATCAACAGCATCAACGTTACTGTTGCCATCAAGCAGCTGCCTCCTATGGTTGAGACTGTTGCTCCCGATGACCTCGAGTCTGCTGAATGGTTAGTCGAAGCTACTGAGATATACTACTATCCTGCAGAAGTCGATGAGGAAACAGGTGAGCCTATTTCAGAAGAGACTTATGAGCCCTATGATTACAGCGCTCCCGCTCAGGTAGGTTTCTACACCGTTGAGGGTGAAGACGGCACTCAGGTTTACATCCAGGGCCTTTGCCCCGAACTGCCCGAAGCTTGGGTAATGGGTACACTCGATGCCGACAACACTGTCACCATTCCTTACAGCACATTCTTCGGCACGCATGAGTACATTGACTATGAGGCTTATCAGTATGTGGATGTGAATCTCTTCCTGACATCTATTACCTTCGATGAGGAGGAGAATTTGCTCCTCGATGACGTTAGGTTCGTCTATGATCCAGAGGCTAACACTCTGACCAGCGAACAGGACATCTTCGTCAATGCCGACCGTCGTGAGATTAACTACTGGCACTGGTATCAGGGCATGGTACTGAGGTTGATGCCCGATGTGGCTGCCACTCCTGCTGATCCTGAGATTATTGAGGTTGCAACTGTGGATGTTAAGTATCCTGTGGTTAAATTCAACATTCCTCTCGCTGATGTAGATGGCAATCCTATTCTTGCCTCCAAGACATCTTACAAGGTATATGTGAAGAAGTATAATACCGAAGAGCTTCTGACATTGTATCCCGAGGAATACACATTGCTGGAAGAGTCTATGGATGAGATTCCTTACACCTTCTCTGACAATTATGACATCTACAACAACAAGCTGTACTTCAACCAGAGTGCTGCTGAGATCGGCTGCTGGGAAAAGGTGGGCATCCAGACCATCTACCGCGGTGGTGACGAACTCCATGAGTCCAACATCGTTTGGGCAGAGAATCCTGCATTCGACTTCAGCGTAACAGTCACCGACATGCTGTATGCAACCTATGTTGCTCCTATCGATGTTGACTTCACTGGTGCTGAGGTTACCGCTTATGCCGCTCAGGTGAATGAGGCCTTGACAGCTGTTCGTCTCATCCCTGTTACCCGTGTTCCCGTTGGCGAAGCAGTTATCGTGAAGGCTGAAGCTGCCGGCACATACGAAGTGGCTCGTGCAGAAGGAATGAATGAGCTTTACATTCCCGGAAACAACCTGTATCCCACTTACGCCCCATTGGAGGCCGACGGTAGCCAGTATGTACTTGCTGACGGCGAAGAAGGCTTAGGCTTCTACAAGGCAAGAGCAGGTTCCATCATCCCAGCTCGTAAGGGTTATCTCTACCTGGGTGAAGACGGTGGCCACGTTAAGCCCTTCTATCCTGTTGAGGATGATGATCCCACCGCTATCTCTGGCATCTTTGCCAACGAGAAAGACGAGGTTATCTTCAACCTCGCCGGCCAGCGCATTGGCAAGGCTATGAATGGCGTGAACATCGTCAACGGCAAGAAAGTGCTGAAGTAAAAAACCAACTCTTTCCCTTCGGAGCGACGGGGTAACACCCTGTCGCCCCGCAAGGAGGAAGAAGGAGGAGGTTACTACATTATTAATATAATAATAATATATATATCAATATGAAGAAGTATTTAGCACCTGCAATTAAGATTGAAGAGGCTGAGGCAGCTCAGATGCTTGCAGAGAGTCTGCCTATCATCAGCGGCACAACCGTTAGCGGAGACAAGGCATTGACAAAAGAAGACGATGCCTGGGACATTTGGGGCAACGAAGAATAAACTTCCGGCCCATCCCATTGTCTGACCGACAGAACATAGGGAATCCCCGATTCGCAAAGGCGTTTCGGGGATTCTTCGTAACGGGTTTTTCCTGCCCTTATGGAGGGGTTGAAAACGCCGGCTGCGGCGATGCCCAACGCCGCACGCGGAAATGCCCATCGCCGCACGCGGGGATTGCCATCGCCGCAGGCGGCGTTTTGAAGGCTCGCACAAGGGGGCCGAAAACGAGGCTCCAAATAAGTCGAAAAGCCCCATTTCATGGGACTTGACGAGCTAAATTGAAGCATTTTCTGTCAAATCAGAAAATTTTACCCCATTTATTGCCTATTATTATTTGAACTTTGGAGAAATTTTGCTACCTTTGCGGTAAAAATAGCGAGGATGTTCGATACATTCTTAAACAACATATTACTCAAGATATGGTCTGGCGACAAGAAGGTCGGGCCACACAAGAAAGTTCTCATGTCCAGAAGCTGTGAGATCTATCAGGACACAGTGTACGACCTGAAGTGGACGCTGAAGTATGTCCACAGAAACGGCAAGGCCTCACACTCGGTCACCATCTCGGAAAGAGCCAGCAAGTGGAACCTGAGAAGAACCATCCGTAAGGTAGAGAAGCATGAGCTTCCCCAGAAAATAGACGAGCTAATCCGCGAACATTCTCATACGGACCAGAAAGAATAAAGCACACAACTCAAGGCTGTGTGCTTTATTGTTTTTAGAACTCGGCGTTGCGAGGTGTCCTTGGGAACGGAATGACGTCGCGTATGTTCTGCATGCCTGTGACGAAGAGGATGAGCCTCTCGAAGCCGAGGCCGAAGCCTGCATGCGGGCATGAGCCGTACTTGCGGGTGTCGAGATACCACCAGAGGTGCGTCAGGTCCATGCCGCGGCGGTCCACCTCTGCCATCAGCTTGTCGTAGTTCTCCTCGCGGACAGAACCGCCGATAATCTCGCCGATGGATGGGAAGAGCACATCGGTGCCCTGCATCGTCGGGCCTGGGGCAACGGCGCCCTTGTAGCCAACGCTGCCGCCATCGGCCGTCTCTTGATTCTGCTTCATGTAGAAGGACTTGAAGGAACGCGGATAGTCGGTCATGATGACGGGCTTCTTGAAGTGTTCCTCCACGAGGTAGCGCTCGTGCTCGCTGGCAAGGTCGTCGCCCCATTCGCAGGGGAACTCGAACTTCTTGCCGTTCGCCTTTGCTTCCTGCAGGATGCGGATGCCTTCGGTATAAGGCAGGCGGACGAAGGTCTCCTTCAGCACGCCTTCCAGACGCTCGATGAGGGTCTTGTCGATCATCTTGTTGAGGAACTCAAGGTCGTCCTTGCAGTTGTCCAAAGCCCACTTGACGCAGTACTTGATGAAGTCCTCCTCGAGGTCCATCAGCTCCTCCTGATCGAGGAACGCCACCTCCGGCTCAATCATCCAGAACTCGGCAAGATGGCGGGGCGTGTTGCTGTTCTCAGCCCTGAAGGTGGGGCCGAAGGTGTAGATGGCACCGAGAGCCGTTGCGCCAAGCTCGCCCTCAAGCTGACCGCTGACGGTCAGGGAAGTCTGCTCGCCAAAGAAATCGTCGTCGTAGATTATCTTGCCTTGCTCGTCCTTCTTGAGGTCATAGAGGTTCTTGGTCGTCACCTGGAACATGTTGCCTGCGCCTTCGCAATCCGAAGCCGTGATGAGCGGCGTGTGGAAGTAGAAGTAACCGTGCTCGTGGAAGTAAGTGTGGATGGCCATCGCCATGTTGTGACGGATGCGCAGGATGGCTCCGAAGGTGTTGGTGCGTGGACGCAGATGTGCCACCGTGCGGAGGTATTCCCAACTTGCCCCTTTCTTCTGCAGAGGATAGGTGTTGTCGCAGTCGCCCAGAATCTCGATGGATGTGGCCTGCACCTCGCTTGCCTGTCCGGCTGCGGGGCTCTCAACGAGTTTGCCCACTACGCTGAGGCAAGCCCCCGTAGTGATGCGCTTCAGCGTCTCCTCGTCGAAATTGGCATCGTCGCCCACAATCTGAATGTTCTTGATTGTCGAACCATCGTTCAGGGCAATGAAGAAAATGCCTTTACTGCCACGCTTTGAGCGAACCCAACCTTTCACGCAGATTTCGCTCCCGTATGCTGTGCTCTTCAGAGCATCAATAACTTTAGTACGTTTCATATAATAACTCTTAACTCTAAACACTAAACTCTAAACTTTAAACTCTGAACTATTCAAAAGCCCCCATCCTCAGCATATTCACCTCTTGCTCGGTGAGGAAGCGCCAGTCGCCGCGACGGACATTCTTCTTGGTGAGGCCTGCAAAGTAAACGCGGTCGAGCTTGGTGACCTTGTAGCCGAGATGCTCGAAGATGCGACGCACGATGCGGTTCCTTCCGCTGTGAATCTCGATGCCCACCTGCTTGCGGTCTGTCTCGCTGGCATAGTCGATGGCATCTGCATGAATCTCGCCGTCCTCAAGCTCTATGCCATCTGCTATTTGCCGCATGTCGGCTGCAGTAACGTTCTTGTCGAGGAACACATGGTATATCTTCTTCTTGAGGAACTGAGGGTGCGTCAGCTTGGTGGCCAGCTCGCCATCATTCGTGAGCAGGAGCACGCCGGTAGTGTTTCTGTCGAGGCGGCCTACTGGATAGATGCGTTCGCGACAAGCACCCTTCACAAGGTCCATTACCGTCTTGCGGTTCTGGGGGTCGTCGCTCGTCGTGACATAATCTTTGGGCTTGTTGAGCAGGATGTAAACCTTCTTCTCGATGTTTACCAATTGGTCGTGGAAGAGGACTGCATCCGAGCGCTTCACCTTGGTGCCGAGCTCTGTGACAATCTCGCCATTGACCTTTACGACGCCAGCCGCAATGAAGTCGTCTGCCTCTCGGCGCGAGCAGACACCTGCATTTGCAAGGTACTTGTTCAAGCGGATTGGTGCATCGGGATCATAGTTTGCTTCCTTATACTCGATTTGCTTCTTGAGGCTGTACTTGGCATGGGGATTGTAGCCTTGGGTGCGAGGACGGTAGCCGCCTCTGCCTCCCCCTTTGGGAGAGTAACCTTCGCGGGACTGGTAGCCGCCTTCTCTCTGCTGGTAGCCGCCTTCGCGATTGTAGCGTGGACGATAGCCGCCTTCGCCATTATTATTGTTATATCTGGGACGAGATTGGTATCCGCCTTCGCCATTATTATTATTGTATCTTGGACGATAACCGCCTTCGCGGGGCTGATAGCCTTCTCTCTGCTGATAGCCGCCTTCATGGTTGTAGCGAGGACGAGACTGATAGCCTCCCTGACCTTGGTTGCTGTTGTAGGACGGGCGGTTGTAGCGGGGGCGCATCGGACGTCCGTAGCCATTATAACCTTCGTTGTTACCCTGCGGACGATAGCCCTCTCGGCGGCCTCCGCTCTCTTCGGAGAACTTGTCTCTCCAGTTTTCTTTTTCGTTGATCATTTCTTTCTTTATGTTTTAAATACCTGTATAAGTGTAAGGAGTGATGGCACGCAGCTCTTCCTTCACGGATTCACTGACGTTCAGCTCCTCGATAAAGTTCTTGATGGTTGCCTCGTCGATGCCTTTGCCGGTTCTTGTCAAAGCCTTGAGGGCTTCGTAGGGATGCGGATAGGCTTCTCTGCGCAGGATGGTCTGGATGGCTTCTGCGCAGACTGCCCAGCAGCCCTCGAGGTCGCGACGGATGGCTTCTTCGTTGAGGACGAGTTTTCGCAAACCCTTCAAGGTGCTCTTGATGCTGATGAGCATGTGCCCCACGGGTACGCCGACGTTGCGAAGCACGGTGCTGTCGGTCAGGTCGCGTTGCAGGCGGCTGATGGGCAGCTTCATGCTGAGGTGCGACAGGATGGCGTTGGCGATGCCGAGGTTGCCTTCGGAGTTCTCGAAATCGATAGGATTCACCTTGTGAGGCATAGCGCTCGAGCCTACTTCGCCTGCCTTGATCTTCTGACGGAAATACTCCATCGAGACATATTGCCAGAAGTCGCGGTCGAGGTCGATGATGATGGTGTTGATGCGCTTCATGGCGTCGAACACAGCTCCCAGGCAGTCGTAATTGCTTATCTGCGTGGTGTACTCTTCGCGCTCAAGGCCGAGACTTTCGCTCGTGAACTGACGTCCGAAAGCACGCCAATCGTAACCGGGATAAGCCACATGGTGGGCGTTGAAGTTGCCTGTCGCTCCGCCAAACTTGGCCGTGAGCGGGCAAGCACGGAGCATCTCGAGCTGGCGTTTCAGGCGATAGACGAAGACCATCACCTCCTTGCCCAATCGCGTGGGGCTTGCGGGCTGACCGTGTGTCTTGGCAAGCATGGGAACGTCTTTCCACTCCTCCGCATAGGTCTGCAACTGCGCTATCAGCTCCTCGATGAGGGGGTAATACACCTGTTCCAGAGCCTCCTTGATGCTGAGGGGCACGCTCGTGTTGTTGATGTCCTGACTCGTGAGGCCGAAATGGATGAACTCCTTGTACTGCTCCAGGCCACCCAATTCGTCGAATTTTTCCTTGATGAAGTACTCCACAGCCTTCACATCATGGTTGGTCACCATTTCGATGTCCTTCACCCGCTGGGCGTCCTGTTCCGAGAAATTACGGTAGATGTCTCGCAGCTGGTCGTCGCTGACGGGAATATCCTTCAATTGAGGGAGCGGCAGATGTGCGAGCGCGATGAAATACTCCACCTCAACGCGAACGCGATAACGAATCAGAGCGTATTCTGAAAAGTACGCCGCCAATGCTTCCGTCTTGCCTCTGTATCGTCCGTCGATGGGCGAAACGGCTGTCAATACATCAAGTTCCATAAGTAGCCTCCTGTTAAAAAACGGCTGCAAAGATACAAAGATTTATTCTAAATTCAAAATTATTAAATTCAAAATACTTCATATTTGCCGCTTTTGCACATAATCGTGCTTGAATGCGCAGGGAACAAAGGCAAATTGCGCCTATATCAGGGAAAATACGGGAACAAGAGGCTCCGCTCACAAATAGCAAAAAGGGCTTGTCGGGAGTGAAATGACACCTTCCAAACAACCCTCCAGGCCATCAGCCAACAGCCCAAGTCGCCTCGGGCTATGAGGCTTCCGACCTGTCACTGCGAATAGAAACAGCAAATAAAAATAGTGGTGTCCGGTAAATTCGGCCTGTAAGGCCATTAAGATGTCAGCCCAGGGCAGCGCCCTGGGTTTATGGCGCAATGGTAGAATGCGCCCTAAAGGGGCAAAAGCTTTGTGTTTTAGTGCTTTTGCTCTTACAGAGCGTCATTTGCCGCGGCATTTCGACACCCAGGGCGCTGCCCTGGGCTGACATCTTTCTGCCCCTTTGGGGCGTCCCAAGCCACTGCCAATCACATTTTGCTCTAAATGCCGATGGTGGGAAGGGTGCAAGAGATGATGAAATATTTTTACCAGACACAAGCAAAAAAAACTTTACAAAAAAAGTGTCGAAAAATAAGGAAATCGCCATCGGCGCGTGCCGGGAAACCAAACGCCGCACGCGGAGTTTGTCAACGCCGCACGCGAAGTTTGCAATTTCCCCACGCGAAGTTGCCCAACACCACAGGCGGAATTTGGCAGAAAAGCACGCGTGAATTAACTGGACGACAAGGGAGAGTTACACTTTCTTTGCTTGAGGTCGGAAAATTCGTCCTCGCAAACCGCCTGTCAGAGAAGGAAACGCGATTTAAGCCCTTATTTTGTGTTCAGGGTAGAAAAGTGCCACCCGACCAAAAATAAGCGCTCAGAGAGCGTTGGCAAGTAAAGAATGTTTACAAAAGTCGAAGACCGAGGTGGGGTGAAGACACCCCTCGCTTCGCCCTGCCCCTCCCCTTCGGGGAATGGAAAGGGAGTCGGGGGAGCCTGCTCTCCGCCTCTTATAGGGGAGGAGTGGCTGAAGGCCGAGGTGGGGTGACTCGGCTTACATTCCTACCCCACCCCTGCCCATCTTCTTCGGGGAATGGGAAGGGAGTTGGGGAAGCCTGCTCTCCGCCTTTTGGGCGAAGGAGCGGGCTTTAGAGGAATCACTAAATGTGGCCGAAGGAGCAAGGTGGCGGCTGGAGATTACCTACGGGACAAGAATCTTCTTGCCATTCACGATGTTAATACCCTTCTGCATCTTGCTCAAGCGCTGGCCTGCAAGGTTGTAGATGACATCATCCTGTGGGCTTTGTGTCATGCTCGGTGCATCAACGCCCGTTATCGTTTCACCAATGTTGCCGACATTCAGGCCGATGCCCTCCCATTCACCATAAGAATAGAAGAAGGCTTGGAAGGCCTTGATTCCGCCAGGCATCCCCATCAGAGGAGACAGGTCCAGATTGCCGTCCAAAACATAGATAAAGGGATCTGTTACAGTGCCAGAGCTGTATGTGCCATAGAATCCTACCCACCAGTCATCATAGTACTGGACACCAGCATTGATGATAACCTTCTTGAACACGGGGTCGACAACATCTGTGCCTCTGTCCCATCTGATGAGATAAGGCAATCCTGCTTCAACTTTCGTGACAGGGATGAGGAAATCGAGGATGAGGAACCTTGAATCCTCCGTAGGCCAACTGCCGCTAAATGCCCTGATATCCGCACCTTCAAGGATGCTGCCTTCCAGCTCTACGTCGAAGGGCAGACAGATTGTCGACCATGATTTGTCTTTCTTGAAGACATAATTCTTGAGGGTTGCATTGACGTACTTGCCCAAGTTGTCCCAAATAATCTGTTCGTTGCTGTTGTTTGCATCCAAGACAAGGTCGAAGAGAGCATTCAAGGTGGTGAAGAAGTTCGAGTCCGACGAAGCATCCGCTTCACCACTCTTCGTGCCGACAACCTGGTATTCGTAGGTTGTATCCGGCGTCAGGCCGCTGAGCTTCGCTTCTGTCTTATTTGTTGTTACAGTCTTCCATTGGCCGGGAGGTATCGTCTTATAGTAACAGATGCGGATGTCGTCGATGAGGATTCCGCTCTTGGCGTTGTTTTTTTGATGGAAGGCGATGTAACCTTTTTGTCCCTCATAAGGGCTCAGGTCAACATCGATGTTCTCCCAGAAGTACGAGGCCTCATGCATGTCGAACAAAGTTGTGGTGAAGTCGCTGATGCTGTTGCCCGTCGTGGAAAGCAAGACCTCATAGGTGTCGAAGTACTCGTCCGAGGCATTCGCTTCCCAGTAAGACAACACACCACCCAGGGTGATTTGCGGCGAGATGAGCCAGTTGTCGGCATCGAAGCTTCCCTCGTCAGGCAAATAGCTCCAGGCGCTTGCTGCATAGGAGCCGCCATGTGTCGATTCGGACGAAGCGAACCATCCCTTCGACCCTTGCGGCGAGTCGCCATTCGTGATGATTTTCCAATTGTTGAGGCCGCCCTCGAAGTCTTCCTCGAAGGTAACCTTGTCTATCTCCTCACGCTGCAAGGTCCTGTAACGCACCGTGTAGCTGTCGCTAAAGCCCGACCAGCTGATGTCGGCGGAGGTGTCGTCGGCTGTGGCTTCAATATCGAAGGGCTTAGGATTGCGTGCAAGGGTAGAGAAAAGCGTGAGGCCGCCCAGGACATTCTCCTCGCCCTCCTTGACAGCAGTCACCTGGAACTCATATTTCGTGTTGGACGGCAAGCCAGAGAGTGTTATCTGCGGCTCGTCTGTGTACACCGTTGCCCATGTCCCCTCGGGCTCATCGGTATAGATGCAGATATCGTCGAGGTTGAGAGAAGACTGGCCTTTACAGTTGCTGTGCTGGATTTCTATGAAACCCATCTGCCCACCCAAGGGACTCAGGTCCATTGTGTATTCCGTATAGTCGTTCTGCGATAATGTTTCAGGCAGCAGCACATGAAATTCGGAGCCATCCTCGCTGAGAGCATATATTCTGAAGTGGTCGTGCAAATTCCCGCTGTCGTCCTGACCTCTTAACCACACCTTGAGCGTTCCGTCCAGCTTTACCAAAGGCGAGATAAGCCAGTTGTCGGGTTGCAGCGCAGTATTTTGGAAAAAACTTGCTGAAGTCAGGCAGACATTTCCTGAATGGGTGTGATAGTAGGACGGGGCTACTATCCAACCGTATCCGTCTCCATCTCTGTCCTCTGTTGTCCAGTCGGGAGGGATTTGCCCGTCTGTGATGCTCTCGAAGTCGCAGAAGAAGGTCTTGTTCGTCTTCCTGTATCTCACTTCATACCTGTCGCTGTAACCTGTCCAATTGATTGTGGCAGAGTTGGGGGTCACGCTGATATCGTAATTCGTAGGCACAGGAGATTGTGTTGTGAACGTAATCGGTGTCCAATGGCTGACCTTCTTGGCGCTATAGACAGACTGTATGCGAAGCCGATAATTCGTGTTGCTTTGGAGTCCTGTCAGCTCATAATACCTCTCTGTGAGGTCTGCGATTGTAGTCCAAGTGTCGTCGCCTTCTCTCTTGTACTGCAGGTTCCACGAGTTGCCGTCTCCTTGCCATTCAACAGTTGCTGAATAGGCTTCTGGGTCGATGTACTGGAAATATGGTCTTTCGAGGTATTCTTCCTCTTTATTGAAGACGAGTTGATTTTTCTTTTTGACCATAACGCTTGCCCAGCCGACCGAAACATCTGAAGGATTCTCGAACATTGAGTTATTTCGGTAGTTATATATAGTTTGGTATGTGTCGGACTCGAATGCCAAGCACTCTATGCCGGGTTCCTGCCAGCCGGATATGTCGTTCACGATGAGGGCGAGATTGCTTTTGCCGTCATAGTAGTAGGGCCAGTCGAAGGTAATCGTTGTCCAATCGTCCTCGTAGAAGCACACATTGCTGCCGTAAACCTTGTTGGATTCGTCGTATTCAATATAATCACTATTGGTGAGGAATTCATCCTTGTTTGTCGGCACGAGATAGATTTCAAGCTCCCGATTGACTTCTATGCCTGCGTTGTAGAAGCTAACGCTTGAGAGCATGTTGGCGCTGCCCAGCTCGTCTGTGGTGAATATCTGCTCTGAGAGCGAATAATTGTAGCTGGCATTGGTTGGAATGAAGGAGTTGAGGGTGACCTGGCTTCCTGCTATCTCGAATGGTTTCCTTTCTATGTTGAACTTCATCATATTCTTCGTACTCAGGTCATCGAACATGCCATCTTCTGTCATGCCTGTCGGGTCGAGGGGCTGATAGGCATAATAACATAGAGACTGTTCTCCCGATGCGAAGTATGTGATGCACTTCAGTTTCGAAGATGGCGATGTATAGCCGGATCTATCGTAGACGATGACTGCGAGGTTGTCTCTGCCGTTATACTCGAAGGGGACGCGCAGTCCAATTGTCGTCCAGTCTTCCTTCTTGAAGTTCACTTTGCCGCTGAACACTTTGTCGCTCGGCGACACATCAAGCCAGTCGTCTGTTCCGTTGAACATGTTTTTGGAGGTATGCACCAGATAGAGGTCGATGTAGCGTTCCGCCACATCACCGATATTATAGAAGCTGAGGTTCTTGATGAAGCCGGCACCGCCCATTTCAAAGTTCGAATAGATTTGCTCCGAGATTGCATAGGGGTAACTGCTCTCAGTGGGAAGGCTGTTGCTCGATATCGAGGGTTCGCCGATTGTTTTCCCGTTAATCTGTATCTGGTTGACAAGGGGTCCGACATCCATGAGGTTACAGGAAAGAATATCCGTCGGGTCGTATGGTTCGTCATCGCCGTATATCGCAAAGGAACGCCCAGAAGTCGGGACTTTGACCAGGGGGAAGTTCTGAAACACATTCCAAGCTGCGTTATTTATACTATTGACGGTGATGATGAGGCTGCCTTCGCCTTTGTATCGGAAGGGTTTGTCCAGCACTATCGTCGCCCAATCATCAGACATGAACGTTACTGTGCCGCTGAACACCTTCTCGTCTTCCGAGACTTCCAAAGGAGATGTGGAACTGCCGACATACTCCTCTGACATATAGATGTCCAGCGAACGATCGAACCAATCGCCCGAGTTGAAGAAACCCAGAGTATTGATGATGACCGCACCGCCTATATCTTCTTGATGAAAATTCTGCTGTGTCAAGGAATACAATTGTCCGGAGGTGACAGGCAATTCATTACTGCATAAAGAAGTGCGATATCCTACCTCTATTTCACCTGCTTTTGCCATGCTGACACATGCCAGCACAAGTAATGTCATGAGTAATGATTTGGTGTTCATATTCTTTTTGTGTTTTGATTTTATACTTTCCCTTTTGAGTGCACACGCACATTAACTGCCACAAATTTATACATTATTCTTTTAATAATCTATTACAATATTGTTAAATCTTGTTAACGCATGCGTGTTTAGGGTAACTTATGCAGAAAAATGTATGAATCCGAGGGGATGATTTATTATTATCGAATTGACTATTTGTAAGCGACTTAGTCACTTTTGCTTACTTTTTGATTTTAGGCCGACTCGCGAGAATCGCTTAAAAATCTCTCGGCGGCACTTTTGTACCCAAGAGACGAGAAACGCGCTTAAAACGCAAATGGTTCGTAATTTATTGATTTACAGGCATCATTTTCTGCCACCAAATTACAAATTTCAATGTTCAAATCGCATAATTGACAACTACACCTTGCAAAAACGGCACTTTTGGCCTGATTTTTCACAAAATTCCGCGTGGAAAGTCTCCCCATCTCCGCAGACGGAAAATCAATCGCCGCACGCGGAGATGGCCAACGCCACACGCGGCGTTTGTAATCGTCGCACGCGGAGATGGGAATCCCAGCCTGTAATGGTTCCATTTTCGCCACTTTGAAATCTGACACTTTGCAAGCAGAAAGATAGATTTGGCTGACAAAATGTATTCTGGCCGGCAACTGGGGCTTATCCTCTTCAATTGCACATATTCTGACCCTTTTATCGCCTTTCACACTTATTATTGGCTGCTTTATATAAGATTATTGAAAAAAAATGATTATCTTTGCTCTCGAAAAACTAACATCACATTAACCAATAACCTATAATCTACAGACATTCATGGAAAAAATCATCGGACTTATCGACGCGCCGTTCACCCCGTTTTACGAGAATGGCGACATTAACCTCGAACCCATCCCTGCATACGCTAAGATGCTGCAGAAGAACGGGTTGAAGGGTGTATTCATCAACGGAAGCAGCGGCGAAGGCTATATGCTGACGCCTGAGGAACGCATGCAACTGGCTGAGGCTTGGATACAAGCTTCTAACTCCCTCCCTTTAAGGGAGGGCCGGGAAGGGTCTTTCAAGGTCATCGTGCATGTGGGCAGCTGCTGCGTCCGCGAGAGCCGCAAGCTGGCCGAGCATGCCCAGAAGATTGGAGCTTGGGGCATCGGAGCGATGGCGCCGCCGTTCCCGAAGATTGGCCGTATCGAAGAACTCGTGAAGTATTGCGAGGAGATTGCAGCAGGCGCTCCCAATCTGCCCTTCTATTTCTATCACATCCCAGCTTTCAACGGCGCATTCCTCCCCATGGTCGAGTTCCTCAAAGCCGTTGACGGACGCATCCCGAACTTTGCCGGCATCAAGTACACCTTCGAGAGCCTCTACGAATACAACCAGTGCCGGCTCTACGGTGGCGGCAAGTTCGACATGCTTCACGGACAGGACGAGACCATCCTTCCTTGCCTCGCTATGGGCGGAGCGAAAGGCGGCATCGGAGGCACAACGAACTACAACGGCAAGAATCTCGTCGGCATCATCGAAGCCTGGAATAAGGGCGACCTCGAGACAGCACGTGCCTTGCAGGACTATTCGCAGAAGGTCATCAACGTCATCTGCCATTTCCGCGGAAACATCGTGGGCGGCAAGCGCATCATGAAGCTCATCGGCCTCGACCTCGGCCCCAACCGCACGCCCTTCCAGAACATCACGCCGGAGGAGGAAACGCGCCTCAAGAAGGAACTCGACGAGATAGGCTTCTTCCAGCATTGCAACGAGTTTTAAGAGCACGGCGTGAGCGAAGGTTGCCAGACACGACGCATGTACGGCCACGACTATGCCGTGCAGGGGACATACGAAGTGACGATGGTGGTTACCGAGCGGCGCCCTGTCTTTGGCGAGGTTGTAGGCACCACGAGAGACGACGGCGAAAGGCCTCACCTCAAGTCCTCCGCGCTCGGACAGGCCGTTCTCGACACAGAGGTGCCGAAGATACGCCAGCACTATCCCATGGTCGATGTATGGCAGGTCTGCCTCATGCCCGACCATCTGCACATGATAGTCCGCATCAACCAGCCCCTGCCCCAAGGCAAGCACCTCGGCATCATCATCGGCGCCTTCAAGGGCGGCATCAGCCGCGCCTGGTGGCAATCAACGGCCGCCACCGCCCCTGCCTCCCCTTCCCACTCGTCTGCCACCGTGCCTGCGGCGTCAGCCGCTGGCTCTGCTCCCTCTTCCCGCCCGTCCCTCTTCGAGCCTGGCTACAACGACCACATCCTCATGCGCGACGGCCAGCTGGAGAACTGGAAGCGCTACCTCCGCGACAACCCGCTCCGCTACATGATGCGGCACGAATACCCCGACCTGTTCCAGCGCGCCCTGTGCATCACCATCGGCAGCGTGCGCTACAGCGCCTTTGGCAACCTGCTCCTCCTGCGACAGCCCGAGAAGCACCAGGTGTTCTTCCACCGCCGTACCGACGGCGTCCCCACGGAAAGCACAGACTTCTGGAGGACAGAGAGCCAGCGGCTCCTCGAGGCCGCCAATAGCGGCGACGTGCTCGTCACGCCTGGCATCTCGGAATGCGAGAAGCGCATCAAGAACATGGCTCTCGAGCAGAGACTGCGATTGATACACCTGCAGGCCACACCCATCGGCAGATACTGGAAGCCCGAGCGCAGCCGCTTCGACGCCTGTGCCGCCGGTTCGCTCCTCATCCTCGCCCCGTGGCCCGAAGATATGCCCTCGTTCGAAAGCGACTACGGCCGCTTCCATTACCTCAACACGCTGGCCGAGGCCGTCTGTGCCATTAGCCATAAGACCAGCGCCATGCACACGGTGACTGAAACCGATTAAAAATGTGTGAAATATGATAAAGAAAAAGCTTGTAATTATCGCCCTGTGCCTCCTTGCCCTCGCGGCACAGGCAGCGAAGCCTGTCAAGGTGGCTTGTGTGGGCAATAGCGTGACCTACGGCTACGGCCTACAGGACCGCGAGCACGATTCCTATCCCGTTCGCCTGCAGCAGATGCTGGGCGAGGGCTACGAGGTGCAGAACTTCGGACACTCGGGTGCTACATTATTGTATAAGGGACATCGGCCCTACATCGGCCTGCCAGAGTTCCATCAGGCGCTCGACTTCAAGCCCGATTGGGTGGTCATCCATCTTGGCCTGAACGACACAGACCCGCGCAACTGGCCCGACTGGAAGGAGGAGTTCATCCCGAACTATCGTGCCCTGATTGATTCCTTCCGACAGGTGAACCCCGAGGCCCGCATCCTGGTCTGCAAGATGACGCCCATCTTCGACCGTCACCCACGCTTCCAGAGCGGCACGCGCGACTGGCACGCGCAGGTTCAGAAGGCCATCGAGCAGGTTGCACAAGGAGCCGGAGCACAGCTCATCGACCTCTTCACGCCCCTGCACGATCGTCCCGACCTCTTCCCCGATGCCCTCCATCCCAATCCCGAAGGCGCGAAGATTCTGGCGAAGACCGTCTATTCGGCTCTCACGGGCGACTACGGCGGCCTGCATTTGCCGCCTGTCTATTCCAGCGGAATGGTCTTGCCGCGCGACGAACCTCTCCTGTTGGAAGGCCGTGCCAATGCGCGAAGCAAAATAAGACGCGTGCTGAGCAAGGACGGCAAGGTGGTGGATGAGGGTGAGACCTTCTCGCGCGCCGATGGCTCGTGGTGGATGGAGATGTCCGAAATGAAGGCTGGCGGCCCCTATACGCTCACCATTACCGCTACGCCTCTCAACCCCGACCACTACCACTTCTACTATCCCGAGAAGTATCCCTATCTGCTCAAGAACCTGACGAAAGCCAAGGCGCAGACGCTCACGATAGACAGCCTCTACTTTGGCGACATCTGGCTTGCCAGCGGACAGTCGAACATGGAGCTTCGGGTTGACCAATGCAACACGCTCGAACAGGACCTTGCCGACGCCAAGCGCCTCACCAACCTACATATTTATAATATGCCCGCGCGTGCAAGGACGGATGCTGTGGAGTGGGACGATAGCGTGCTTGCCTACACGAACGAGCTGCGGCACATGAAGTTCCAGGGATGGAAGACGGCTTCGCCCGAATCGGTTCGGAGCTTCTCCGCCGTCGCCTTCAACTTCGGACGCGTGCTTTGCGACAGCCTGCCCGACGTGCCCATCGGCATCATCTGTAACGCCGTGGGAGGCTCCACGACGGAGTCTTGGATAGACCGCTCGACGCTCGAATGGGAGTTCCCCAACATCCTGCGCGACTGGCGGAATGGCGACTTCGGACAGGCTTGGGCACGCGGCCGCATGACGCAGAACATCGCCCACGCCCTCAACAAGGAATCGGCTGCATACAATCCCCTCCAGCGCCATCCCTACGAGCCTGCCTACCTCTTCGAAGCAGCCATCGCGCCGCTCGGACATCTGCCCATACGTGGCGTCATCTGGTACCAGGGAGAGAGTAACGCCCACAACATCGAGGTACACGAGCGGCTCTTCACGCTCCTTGAGCAATCGTGGCGTGGGTTCTTTGCCCAGCGCTGGAGGAGCGAGTTCCACAAGAAGCACCCCCTGCCCTTCTATGTCGTCCAGCTCAGCAGTCTGCCGCGACCTTCGTGGCCTGCCTTCCGCGACAGCCAGCGCCGCCTGGCTTCCGAGTTGTCACACACCGCGCTCGTAGTCACAAGCGACCTTGGCGACCCGAATGACGTCCACTACCGCACGAAGCGACCTGTAGGCGAGCGCCTTGCTTTGCAAGCCTTGAAACACACCTACGGCCATGAGTTGGAGAGCGAAGGTCCGACGCTTCGTTCTGCTGTCCGCGGAAAGGACAACAACATCTGCCTCAGGTTCGACCATGCAGACGGCCTCAGTTGCACGCGAGGCTTCGAGATTGCCGCTTACGATGGCATGTTCCATCCTGCCGACATCAAGATAGAGGGTGACAAGATACTCCTCTCCTCGCCTGCCGTCAAGAATCCGACGCTCGTCCGCTACGGCTGGAGCGGCTTCACGGATGCCGACCTCCGCAACAAGCAGGGCCTTCCTGCCTCGACCTTCAGTACTACGGTATGGTAATTTAAGCTTCGGGAGTTGATGAAGCAAAAGTTCCGCCTGCGCCGAAGGAGTTAAAGAAACGAATTATCGCAAGCAAATAATTAATAAAGACCACGAATTACTCGAATTACACGAATTCTTTAAGCCAACTGAGGGCGTAGCCAATTCGTGTAATTCGAGTAATTTGTGGTTAAAGGAGGACTACACGTCGAGCGAATATCCCTCTCTGTATTTGTAGTGCAGCAGCTTGGTGGCTTCTGGGTCGTCCATGAACTTCTGCACGATGGGGTTCCAGCGGACGGGTCGGCCGAGCTGGATGGCGATATTGCCGAGGTTGCAGACGGTACAAGAGGTGTGTCCTGTCTCGACGGGGCAGTTGGGGTCAACATGCGCCTTGACGGCATCTATCCAGATGCGACGGTGAGCCGATTGCGACTCGTAAGCGCCTTTTTCTACACCGAGATCCATCTTCTCGAACTTCGGGTCGGAAGCACGGAACGATCCGCGGCAGACCTTCAGCCAGCCGTTCTCTCCATAGATCTGCAGGCCTTGCTCGCCGCCATTGTAAGGCTCCTCTGTGATGATGATGCCATTATCGTACTCGAAGGTCAGTTGCTCAAACGGACCATAGCCCGCAGGACTGATCTTCACGGGGCCGCCGTTTCCGTCCTTGCCGATGCTCCATTGGGCGATGTCGAACATGTGAGCGCCCCAGTCGGTCATCAAGCCGCCGCCCGTCTCCTTGTACCAACGCCATGCGCCCCAGAAGCTCTCGTTGTGCTCCGCGTCGATGAAGGGGTCGAGCTCCTGATTGTACCAGATGGAAGCCGGCAGCGGACCGAGCCACTTGTCCCAATTCAGACCGGCGGGCACGTCCTGCTTCGGCAGGTTGTAGGGCACAGGAGCCGCACTCTTGGGGTTCGTCGCAGTACGTCCACAATGGACTTTTATCTTATCTATCTTGCCAAGGATGCCCTCACGGCAAAGCGTGGCAGCATGGATGAACTCGCCGCTGCTTCGCTGCTGACTGCCCACCTGCAGGATGCGCCCATACTTGCGGACGGCCTTCACGAGTTGCTGTCCCTCGAAGATGGTAAGTGTGAGGGGTTTCTCCAGATAGACATCCTTGCCAGCCTTACAAGCCGCGATGGCGATGATGGCGTGCTGGTGGTCGGGCGTAGCGATAACCACAGCGTCGATGTCCTTTCGGGCCAGCAAGTCCTGGTAGTCCTCATAGACATCCACCTTCACCTTCTTCTCGCCCTTCGACCCGTAGTACTCCTTCACACGACGCTCGAAGCGTTCGCGCTTGATGTCATAGACGTCGCAGCCAGCCAGCACACGCACGTCGTCGAACGCCATGAAGGTGCTCAGCAGATACATCGCCTGCTGCCCAAGCCCGATGAAGCCCAGATTGACTTTCCCGTTGGCCGCCGAGCCTTGCTTGACTTTCCCGTTGGCAGACTTGGCAGGAGCCGCAGTCTTAGCCTGTACAAAATTCACGGGCGCCGCCATAGCCACAGCACCCAAAGCACTTGCTCGCAGAAAACTTCTTCTTTCCATAGTATTATATTTGTGTCATTCCTTGGGCAAAGTTACAAAATAATTTTTAATTCTTATCTCTTAATTCTTAATTTCTTTGTATCTTTCCTCAATAAACAGAAAGACGAATTGCCTCGCCAAGCTATTATCTAGGCTGTCAGCAAATCCGCTTTCATCGGCAGAAGACAGAGGACAATACCATGGCTGGTAGCAAGGCAAAGCGCCAAAACCCAACGTCCTTTATCTTTTTATATTCAGTAGCAAAGCAGTCAGGCCGAATTCCCCGGACAGCATTTGTAGTTTTTTGTTTCGGAGGTTCCGTCATGTTGATACAGCGTGTTGAAAATAATGCTTAACCTTTATGGCAATAATGCTTAACCTTTATTGGTGTCCTTAGGTATCTGTCTGCACTTTGTTCTAAGCACGGACAACTGATATATGCTCATCGCAGAATAGTTACTGACGCCCTTATTTCTATTAATAAAGGTTAAAATCCTACCCAATTCCTCATTTTTGGGGCATTCTTCTCTGCTACTTTCTCTATTTCCCCATAATTTTGCAGCAGAAACAAGCAAAAAGATGAAAACGAACAACAGACGAGAGGCTATCCTCAGCAAGACGGAGTACGACATCATGTCCATCATTTGGGACATCAACCGCTCCGTCTCCGCACGCGAGATTTACGATCTGCTCGACCCGAAGCCCGCCTACACGACACTCGCCACAGAGATGCGTACGCTCTACGAGAAGGGCTTTGTCGATTATTTCAAGAAGGACGGCGAGGGCAAGACGCACTACTACATCGCCAAGATTGGCAAGGGCGAGTACGTTCGCAAGGCCATGCACGACGTGAAGAAAACCTTCTTCGGCGGCAACCTGCGCTCCATGCTCAGTTTCTTCATCCGCGAAGAGGAACTCTCCGAGGAGGAACTCATCAACTTCCTGCACGAACTGGAATCAGAACTCACAGAAAACTCGTAAAAAGTCATGTCTACTCTGCTCATCTACGCCATCAAGTCGGCCATTCTGTTGACCCTGCTTTTCGTGCCGGGCATCTTCCTGATGTTCAAGGAAAAGAATTTCCGCTTCAACAGGATGACGCTCCTCGCCATATTGGTGCTGAGCCTCGTGTTGCCGCTCTGCAACTTCTCCCGTCTCTCGATGGACCGTATGCCAGCCGTACAAGCCATCGAACGAGGACTGATACAAGCCGGCATTCCAGTAGAGATTCCAAATCATATTTCTACAGAAGACATCACAAGCCAGGAGAAGCCTTTCCCTTGGTTCTACGTCGTCAGCATTCTCTACGGCATAGGCGTGATGACGATTCTGTGCATCCGTCTGCGCGAGGTGCTTTCCATGGGGCTCATCATCCGTCGCGGAAGCATCTGGGCGAAGGAGGAGGACGGCATCCGCATCTATTGTCACGCAGAGAACGTGGCTCCCTTCTCCTGGCTGCGAAGTATCGTCATAAGCGAAGCCGACTACAAAGAGAACGGACGCGAGATTATCCTGCACGAGAAGGCTCACATCCTCTACCATCACTCCCTGGACATCCTTCTGCTCACGCTCGTCGAAGCCCTGCAGTGGTGGAATCCTTTCGTCTATCTCTTGGGCATTCATCTCCGCGATGTTCACGAGTACGAAGCAGACGACTATGTCCTCCAGCAGGGCATCTCCTGCCACGCCTATTCCGAATTAGTCATAAGGAAAGCTGTAGGCGCCAACAGCTACACCTTCGCTAATAATTTCAATCACAGTCTAACCAAAAAGCGAATCAACATGATGCACAAAACAGATTCCAAAAGAAGACGTAGCCGAGTGCTTTACGTCCTTCCCATGATTGCATTGGCGCTGAGTGCCTTTGCCACACCTAAGTTCCAAACGGCAACTGGCCTCATCGAACAGACAGTCAAGCCTTCCTCATCAACCTTCTCGCTGCAAGGCAAAGTGTCCAATGCCCTCAATGTTGACCATTACCTAATTTATATATGGAACTACGACATGAATGAAATGCCGCAACTCGTGGATAGTGTCAAGGTAATAAAAGGAAAGTTTAAGTTCAGCATCAATTTAGATCAACCCTATTCGGGCATGATCAAAACAGTAAAGAAGGACGGAACGACAGGACGGTTTTACCTTGAGTTCCTTTTTGTGCCTGGTGAAGACTGCAAGATAGACGTCAAAGGCGAAGGCTTGAATGAGTTCACTCTTAGCGGCAGCAAGTTCTATCGTGACTGGCAAGCATTTGGCGACTTCTACCAAAAAGCAAGGGACAGAGCTATCGCACTAAGAGGCGCAGGTGATGAAGAATACATAGCATCTCTGGCTGACTACAATCGTAGGCACAAAGGCGAAGAAGGTTCTCTCATGTATCAATGTATGTGGCTTGCACACTCCAACATGAACTTCTCCATTTACGACGACATACAAGGTGGTCGCTTCAAGCGTTACATCCAGCATCGCAAGATTCAGTATGGCAAGGAGACTGTCATCGACATCCACATCGACAGCGAGGACAAGCTCACGTGCGGCATCAATCATGCCAAGCCGGAACCCATCAATCCCAAAGACCTAATGGAACTGCTCAGCAAGTATAGCGGGGAGTCGACTGTCATCAACTTTTCGTCTGATAAAAAGCTCGACAACATGGAACACATTATAAGGGAAGCCTCACGTAAGAACGAACACCTGAGGATAAACTACGAAGTCAAGCCTAAGGGAAACTGAAAGATTCTTCAGACTTTAACAAGAATGCTCCTTCGTTTCATGCGTTGGAGCATTTTTTGTCACTTTCTTTCATGTAAAGTATTTGCGCTTTGCAAATAATTCACTATCTTTGTACTCGCAAAGTGAAATTCGAGCCTTACTAATCGCATGAAAAAACACATCACACTTTACCTTCTGTTCATCCTCTTTTGTGGACTTTCTTGGGGACAAAATCATATTGTAGTCACACCGGCAGGCAAGATGGGACGGGCCGTCTCGGGACACTTCGCAGGCCTTGTGGACGGCAAACTCACGACCTGGGGCGGCTGCAACTTCCCCGACGTACCTTGTGCCGACGGCGGACAGAAGGTCTTCTACCCGAAGGCTTATGGAGCAAGCGTGACTGTGCCGGGCGAAACAATATACATTGGAGGCATGGACGAGAATGGGTCTGATGCCTCTGTCAGCCCCTCTAACCTTCCTTCTCTACCCAAGCCTCTCGACAACTTTGCTGCCTGTTATGGCATGGACAGAATCTTCGTGGCAGGCGGTCAGACGGATGGCGTACTTAACAAGGATATTTTTGCCCTCGATTGGCCTGACGGAAAGGAATGGGTGAAGATAGCAACCCTTCCAGACGAAGGCCGCCTGCAACCCTGCATGGCCGTACAGAATGCGCCCGAAGGGAAGGCGTTGTATGTATTTGGAGGGTGGACCCCCCAACCCCCTTTAGGGGAAGTTGTAAATACCAAAGGCCTTAAGCTTAATCTAAAGACTTTTGAGTGGCAAGAAATAGCCTCCTCTACTATAAACGCGTCTCCCTACAAGGGAGAGGTCGGGAGAGGGTCTGGGTCTGTAGCTCTCGTCGGCTCCTGCTGCGCTCCCTGCGGCTACAGCCACATACTTTTCTTCGGTGGCGTGAACTACGACATCTTCCTCTCTGCCATTCAAGGCAAGCAGGACGACCAATACCTCAGGCACGAGCCGTCGTGGTACAAGTTCCGCTCTGACGTGCTGGCCTACCACACGATAACCGACTCGTGGATGATCATCCCGGGCGACACGGCTCTGGCTCGCGCTGGAGCAGCCCTCACGCCTTTCGACGGAGGCTGGTACTATAGCGGAGGCGAGACGATGCCCGGCATAAGGTCGGACAAGATTTCGCGCATCGAGACAAAGCGCGACACTTCCTTCGGCTGGCTCAACTGGACGGTGCTTATCCTCTACCTTGCAGCGATGCTGGGCATGGGCATCTACTTCATGAGACGCGAGAACGGCGCCGAGGACTTCTTCAAGGGCGGCGGTCGCATCCCCTGGTGGGCAGCAGGCATCAGCATCTACGCCACCATGCTCAGCGCCATTACCTACATGGCGATTCCAGCCAAAGCCTACGCCACGGACTGGACCTATTACCCGATGCTCTGGATGATTCCCGTGGTGGGCTTCCCCGTGATATGGTACTACCTACCCTACTTCCGCCGACTCAAAGCAGCATCTGCCTACGCAATACTCGAGGAGCGCTTCAACCTCGCCACCCGCATGATGGCCTCCACGCTGTTCTGCATCTTCATGGTGGCTCGCATGGCACTCGTGATGTACCTGCCTTCGTTGGCTCTGACCGCAGTCACGGGCATCGACATCTACCTTTGCATCGTGCTCATGGGTCTCGTCACCATCATCTATTGCACGATGGGCGGCGTGGAAGCTGTCATTTGGGGCGACGTCGTGCAAGGGTGCATCCTCGTGGGCGGAGCCATCTTTGCAGCCCTGTACCTGTGGGCTGGTACGGAGGGCGGCTTCTCGGGAGCCTGGCAGATAGCTATGGACAATGACAAACTGCAGCTCTTCGTCTGGAGCTGGGACTATCGTCGCGTCACCTTCTGGGTAGCCATCCTTGGTGGCGGCATAGCCAACAACCTCATTTCCTATACCAGCGACCAAACCGTCATTCAGCGTTACATGACCACCAAGGACGAGAAGAGTGCAGGCCGTAGCATCCTCGTGAACGGCTTTATGAGCGTCTTCATCTCCGTTGCCTTCTACTTCATCGGCACGGGTCTCTACACGTTCTACAAGACGCATCCGCAGAGCCTCGACATCACGATGCAGCAGGGCGACGCCATCTTCCCGTACTTCATGATGAGTCAGATGCCCGCAGGCATAGCCGGATTGCTGATTGCCGCCATCTTTGCCGCCACGATGAGCACGATTTCGAGCAATATCAACTCCGTCTCGACAGCCTTTAGCGTGGACTTCATCCAGCGGTTCCGTCCCTCAATCAAGGACGCGACACTGCTTCGTGTAGCCCGTTGGACGTGTATCGTCAGCGGACTGATGGGCCTCGGAATCGCTTTGCTGATGGCTACATGGGACATCGCGTCGCTGCTTGACTACTTCAACACCATCCTCGGACTGCTGACGAGCGGCCTCGGAGGCCTCTTCGTGATGGCAGTCTTCTTCCCGCGCATCAAGGGACGAGCCGCCCTGACTGGCTTCATAGCAGGCGAACTGGTCGTCTTCCTCATGTACCTCTACACAGACGTCAACTTCTTCCTCTTCGGAGCAACAGGAATTGTCATAAGTGTTATTGTGGCTTGGTTCACATCATTCGTAACGAAAAAATAATTAAAACTAAATAATATGGTTGATTTTAACTTACTTGCCGCTCAGTATAAGAGCGAGTTGCTGGACAGGGTGATGCCCTTCTGGATGGAGAACAGTATTGACAAAGAGTTCGGTGGGTACTTCACGTGCATCGAGCGAAACGGCGAGGTCTATGACACCGACAAGTTCATCTGGCTGCAAGGCCGTGAGGTGTGGATGCTCGCTACATTATATAATAAGGTAGAGAAAAAGCAGGAATGGCTGGATGCGGCTATTCAGGGCGCCGAGTTCCTCAAGAAGTACGGCCACGATGGCCAGCTGAACTGGTACTTCTCGCTCGACCGCGAGGGCCGTCCGCTCGTGGAGCCCTACAACATCTTCTCGTACACCTTCGCTGTGATTGCCTTCGGTCAGCTCTACAAGGCGACTGGCAATCAAGAATATGCCGACATCGCCAAGAAGACCTTCGACATCGTGCTCTCGAAGCGCAACAATCCAAAAGGCAAGTGGAGCAAAGCGGCACAGGGAGCTCGTGCTCTCAAGGACTTCGCCTTGCCCATGATTCTCTGTAATGTTGCCCTCGAGATTGAGGACTTGCTGGAGCCTAAGTTCCTGCAGGAGACCATCGACATCTGTCTGCACGAAGTACTTGACGTCTTCTATCGTCCTGAGTTGGACCTCGTCGTGGAGCACGTCAGCAAGGACGGCAAACTCGTCGATTGCCACGAGGGACGCCTCCTCAATCCCGGCCACGCCATCGAAGCCATGTGGTTCATCATGGACCTCGGCAAGCGGCTCGGTCGTCAGGACCTCATCGACAAAGCCGTTCACATCGCCCTTCGCGAGGCTGAGTACGGTTGGGACAAGCAGTACGGCGGCATCTTCTACTTCATGGACCGCCTCGGCCGACCTCTTCAGCAGCTCGAATGGGACCAAAAGCTCTGGTGGGTTCACATCGAGACGCTCATCACGATGATTAAAGGCTACGAGCTGACGGGCAAGCAGGAATGCCTCGATTGGTTCATGAAAGTCCACGAATACGTATGGAGCCACTTCATGGACCCAGAATATCCAGAGTGGTTCGGTTACCTGAATCGCAGAGGCGAAGTACTCTTGACGCTTAAAGGTGGCAAGTGGAAAGGCTGTTTCCACGTTCCGAGAGGCTTGATGCAAGTTTATCAGACGCTCGAAAGAATAGCAGAGAAAGAGAGCATCAAGAAATAGACACACGTGACGTATGCGAACATCACACGTGAAGTTTGCCAACGACACACGTGAAGTTTTTAAGAGCTACTTTACAGGAAATGAAATCCCCCTCCCGAAATCATCGAGAGGGGGACTTGTATTTTATGAAAGCTTCTATTGCAGTGGGATTGGAGATTATTTCTTTATGCCCTTATAGGCAAGATAAAGTACGACTGCAGCACCAAGGAAAAGCATTGCGATCTTAAGCTCGCCACTGTACTGTGCAACCTTCTCTTCGAGTTGACCGCTATAATAATGGCCGATGTACCAGCCCATGCCGGCAAGGATGGAGTTCCACAGGCCTGCGCCAAGCGTGGTGTATAGCACGAAACGGCCAAGGCTCATTCTGGCCAAACCTGCAGGAATGGAGATGAGCTGGCGGACTGCTGGCACCAGACGGCCAAAGAAGGTTCCTACTGCTCCGTGTTCGTCGAAGTAACGTTCCGCATTCTCCACTTTCTCTCTGTCAATCAAACACATATGCCCTACCCTGCTCTCGGCAAAACGATACACGAGCGGTCGGCCCAAATAGCGTGCCAAACCATAGTTCACCAAAGCTCCGATGATGGCTCCAAGCGTGGCACAAACGACCACGAGGAAGACATTCAACTCGCCTGTCGTAGCGGCTTTGTAGGCTGCTGGCGGTACTACCACTTCGCTTGGAAATGGAATGAAACTGCTCTCGATTGCCATCAGGAGTGTGATGACCCAGTAGTTCAAGTGCTCAAGACACCATGCTATGAAGGGAATGGACTGCATTAGATGTAAGAGGTAAGAGGTTAGAGGTTAGAGGTTAGAGGTTAAAGGTTAAAGGTTAGAGGTTAAAGTTTTATGATTTGCTGTTTTGTCAGTTTGATGGGCTTTCCTTGGATTAGGGTACTACGATGGCAGAGGATGATGCCTGGAATGCTACGATACAGGGAGAACCTGCGACGGAAAAGGTATGACTGGAACCAGCCCCAACGACGCTTGGCATCTGTGAGGCAAACCTGTATGTCGCTCTCTTTGCTAAGCTGAGGTGCGAGCTTCTGAAGCCAGCCCTCGCTCGGAAGATTCACATCGACAGGCAGGATGGCAAGCCACTCGAAGTTGGCAGCCTTGGCACCAAGTGTGAGTGCAAGTCGCTGAATATCAAGGCCTCTTGAACTTGCAGGACAGAAGGTGTGGCTGAGGTAGGAGTACTGAGCCTCCATGTCTTCGAGCCACTCCTCAAGGTCTTTGTCGTGCATCTTATCGACCACAATGACCTCGTAATCGCCTCCATATCGGAGGGAAAGAAGACCGGGCAGAAGCTGCCTGAGCTGTTGCTGCTGCTCCCCACAAGTGACAATGATGCTAACGCTTTGCGAGTTCATAGTTCATAGTCCATAGTTCATAGTTACATGTCCGCTGTTGTATAGGCTTTGGGCAACTCGCGACAGTTGTACTGACTGGCCATCGTTTCGCCATAAGCACCAGCTGAACGAATGGCAAGAAGGTCGCCTCGACGGGTCTCTGGAAGCAGGAAATTCTTTGCAAACGTGTCGCTGCTTTCGCAGATAGGACCAACGATATCGTACTTGATGGAAGATGGATGATGGAAGATGGAAGATGTTAGGTTCTGAATGTGATGCTTGGCGCCATAGAGTGCGGGGCGCATCAGGTCGGTCATTCCTGCATCTACGATAACGAACTGCTTCTGCTTGGCTTGTTTGATGTAGAGACATCGCGTGATGAGCGAGCCACACTGCCCTACCACAGCCCTTCCAAGTTCGAAGTGAAGACGTTGGCCAGGACGCAGTTTCAGGTACATGGCATAGGTCTCGAAGTAGGACTTGAAGTCAGGAATCGGGTTCTCATCCGGGTTGTCGTAGTCGATACCTAAACCGCCGCCAACATTGATGTTGTGGACTTCCGTAATGCCTGCCGCCTCGAGTTCATCCTGCAGCTCATTAATGCGATAGCAAAGTGCCTCGAAGTCGTCCATCTGAAGGATTTGGCTGCCAATATGGAAATGCAATCCAACGAAACGAACGCTTGGCAAACCCTCGGCAACTTGAATGACATGAAGCATGTCTTCCTTGGCAATGCCGAACTTGTTCTCTGCCAGACCCGTTGTGATATGCGAGTGCGTATGGGCTCCAACATCAGGATTGATGCGGAAGCTGACATTCGCAATCTTGTTCATTCGCGTGGCAATCTCTGCGATTACCTCAAGCTCTGGAATGCTTTCGACGTTGAAATACTGGATGCCAGCCTCAAGGGCCAGCTCTATTTCCCAGTCCGCTTTGCCCACTCCTGCGAAGACAATCTCGTCGGCAGGAAAGCCATTCTCAAGGCAAGTACGTATCTCGCCACCACTCACGCAATCAGCTCCAAAACCGGCTTGCTGTATCTGGCGGAGCACTTTGGGATTGGCACAAGCCTTCACAGCATAGTGGAGATGCCAACCCTCGTGCTTGTCTGTCTCGCATTTGATTGCTGAAAGCGTCTCGGCAAGCAAGTCGGTATCGTAATAATAGAAGGGCGTCTTGAGCTTCTCGAAGCGCTCCTTCTGATCCTGTAACAATCTTTTTGTCATGTTCTTATGAGAAGAGAGTGTCGCTTAGTGCTTGAAGCGTACGTTTCTTGTCGGCAGCCTTCACCACAAACGAAATGTTGTGAGGCGAACCACCATAGCTAATCATGCGGACAGGAATGTCCTTCAAGGCCTCACATGCAATTGTCTCGAAGCCAACATTGTCGGTAGCGAGGTCACCTACGACACAGATGATGCACATGTCTTCCTCGACGGCAACGGTGCCATACTTCTTCAGTTCGTTCACGATATCCTCGAGATGGTGGCGGTTGTCAATCGTCACGCTGACGCCCACCTCACTCGTGCAGACCATATCGATACTGGTCTTGTAAGTTTCGAATATCTCGAAGACCTTACGGAGGAAACCATAAGCAAGGAGCATTCGGCTGCTGTTTATCTGGATGCAGATGTTGCCATCGCGAGCCGCAACTGCCTTAATGACACCACGCTGGAAGTCATTGTTGATGATAGTACCAGGAGCTTGAGGGTCCATCGTGTTCTTCAGTCGAACTGGAACACGTGCGAACTTAGCTGGCTGAATGCAGGTAGGATGTAATATCTTTGCGCCAAAGTAAGCAAGCTCGGCAGCCTCTTCGAAGTACAACTGACGCACAGGCTCCGTATGTTCCACGAAGCGTGGGTCATTGTTGTGCATGCCGTCGATGTCCGTCCAAATCTGAATCTCCTCAGCCTGAACAGCAGCACCCACGAGGCAGGCAGTATAATCGCTACCACCACGCAGCAGATTGTCTATCTCGCCATAAGCGTTACGGCAGATGAAGCCTTGCGTCATGTAGATCTGATAATCGGGATGAGCCTCGAGCACCTTCATCACCTTATCCTTGATATAGTTCATGTCGGGCTCGCCATTCTTGTCTGTGCGGATGATGTCGAGTGCATTGATGAGCAAGGTCTTGACCCCACATTCCTCAAGATAGTTGGCTACCATGTTGGTGCTTATAATCTCGCCTTGAGCCAAGATGACCTTCTCCTCGAAACTTGTGAAGTGAACCTTCGTGAAGGAACGCAGATAATCGAACTCATCATGCAGGAACCTCATCGTCTTCTGCTTGACTTCGTCCGTACGATAGAGCTTATCAATATGCCCAGCATAAGTCTGCTCGAGCTGATTTATGATAGTGTTCGCACCTTCGGGATTCTTCTTGTAGAGGTAATCGGAGATTTCGACGAGGGTGTTTGTCGTGCCAGACATAGCAGAGAGGACAATGAACTTGGTCTGCCCGTCTTCTGTTACGAGCTTTGAAACGTCTTGCATTCTCTGTGGCGACCCAACGGAAGTGCCACCAAACTTCAGTACTTTCATATCTTATTCTTTATTATCAGTTACAAGTTTTTGGTCCTCACAACGATAGACGGTACCGGGGAAGTACTCAGGCCACTGCATATTGTGGGTTGAGAGGATGATTGCGGTATGATTCTGACGACGTATCTCGTCGAGAAGTGCCAAGATGAGTTCGCCATTCTCTGCATCGAGATTACCTGTCGGCTCGTCGGCAAGGATGACTTTAGGGTTGTTCAGGATGGCACGGGCAATACAGATACGCTGTTGTTCGCCACCGGAAAGCTCGTAGATGAACTTGTCCTTCTTGTCGGCAAGCTTCACCATCTCGAGCACTTCGACGATTCTTTGCTCGCGTTCGGCTTTCTTCTTCCAGCCTGTAGAGCGGAGTACGAAGTCGAGATTACGATGCACAGTACGGTCTCGAAGCAGTTGGAAGTCCTGGAAGACGATGCCCATCTGCTTCCTGAGGGCAGGCTGATGCTTTGTCTTGAAGCGTCCCATGTTGAAGCCAAGCACTTCTGCCTTGCCACCTTCGACGGGCAACTCGCCATAGATAGTCTTGAGGAGCGACGACTTGCCGCTGCCAACAGGACCTGTGAGGTACACCATCTCGCCTTCTTCGACGCTGAAGTTCACTTTCTCGAGGACAAGTTGGTCGTCCTGATAGATATCGACATCAGTATAATTCAGTATCACCTTGATTTATTTAACGATTTGACGATTTACTATTTACGATTTTGCTCTCCCCCAAAAGAGGAAGTTAGAGAGGGGCTTTAATGCTTCTTCCAGCCTGGATTGTGACGCTCCATCAGTTCCCGTGCCATGTCTTCTATGCGGAGGCCCTTGCTTGTCAGGAGCACGATGAGGTGGTAGAGCATGTCTGAACCTTCGTAAATGAGGCGCTCGTTGGTGCCGTTCGTGGCTTCGATGACGAGTTCCAGAGCTTCCTCTCCCACTTTCTGAGCCATGCGATTCAAGCCGTCCTTGAAGAGCGAAGTTGTGTAACTGCCTTCAGGCATCTCTTCGTGACGCTTCTCGATGAAGTCGCTGAGCTCGGACAGGAAGAGCAGCGGATTAGGCTTATTCTCTTCGCCCCAACAAGTATCGGTGCCTTTGTGGCAAGTCGGACCGTCGGGTGTGGCCTGAATGAGCAGAGTGTCGTTGTCGCAATCCACCTTTATATCGACCAGGTGCAAGTAGTTGCCGCTCGTCTCACCCTTAGTCCAAAGGCACTGACGTGAACGGCTAAAGAAAGTTACAAGCCCAGTTTCCTGAGTCTTCTTGAGTGCTTCCTCGTTCATATAGCCGAGCATGAGCACCACTTTTGTTGTGGCATCCTGTATGATGGCAGGTACTAAACCGCCACACTTATTGAAATCTATGTTCATATTCTGACGTTTATATTCTCTTTCCTAAGATATTCCTTCAGTTCCGGAATGCTTATCTGTCCGAAGTGGAACACGCTTGCTGCCAGAGCAGCATCGGCTTTCCCTTGGGCAAAGACATCACGGAAGTCTTCCATCTTACCTGCACCACCACTCGCAATGACGGGAATGGTGAGTTCCGAAGCGAGTCGTGCAAGTGCTTCACAAGCAAAGCCTTGCTTCACGCCATCGTGATTCATGCTGGTAAACAGGATTTCGCCTGCTCCCCTATCATTCACTTCCTTGGCCCACTCGAAGAGATTCCTGTCGGTTGGGATGCGTCCTCCATTCAGGAAGCAAGTCCATGTTCCGTCTTTTAGCTGAGCATCAATGGCAACAACGCAAACCTGACTGCCAAAGTGACGAACTATCTCGTCGATAAGCTCAGGCCTGCGAAGGGCAGCACTGTTGATGCTTATTTTGTCGGCACCGGCATTGAGCATGCGTTCTACGTCATGAAGCTCGCTGATTCCACCACCAACTGTAAACGGTATATCTATCTCGGCAGCCACTTTCTGCACCATATCCGTGAAGGTTTTGCGACCTTCGTGGCTGGCAGTTATGTCGAGGAAGACCAGTTCGTCGGCTCCTTGCTGACTATAGATCTTGCCAAGTTCCACAGGATCGCCTGCCTGACGAAGTTGCAGGAAGTTCGTGCCCTTAACGGTCTGGCCGTCTTTGACATCGAGACAGGGTATGATTCGCTTTGCTAACACCGATTTTATTTACGATTTGACAATTTACTATTTACGATTTATTTACGATTTATCTTTCCTTGAGCAGGGATTTCAGGTCAACCCTTCCTTCGTAGAAGGCTTTTCCGAAGACGACGGCAGGGATGCCTGCTTGGTCAAGCGCTACGATATCTTCTGTGCTTCCTACGCCTCCACTGGCAATCAGATGGCAGTTCGGATAGCGACGCATGATGCTCTGATAGAGCTCGATGGCTGGTCCTGCAAGCGTTCCGTCTCGGCTAATTTCCGTGCAGAGCACATTCTTCGTGCCTGCCGACATGTAGCGAGAGAGGAAGTCCTCGAGCAAGACGTCCGAATCTTCCTTCCATCCGTTAATGGAGACCTTGCCGTCTCGGACATCAGCACCAAGGATGATATGGTCTGCACCATATTTCTCGAGCCAACCCAAATAGCGGTCTGGGTCCGTTATGGCTATGCTTCCAGCCGTTACCATAGCTGCTCCAGCATCGAAAGCCTTCTCCAGGTCGTCATCGCTCTTCACGCCTCCACCAAAATCCACGATGAGGTTGGTATGAGTCGTGATGGCTTTAAGGGCAGCAAGGTTGACGACATGCTTGCTCTTGGCACCATCCAAATCGACGACATGCAGCCTTCTCATGCCAAGCTCCTCGAACTGTTGAGCCATCTCGAGCGGGTCGCCATAGACCTTCTTCGTGTCGTAGTCGCCTTTAGTCAAGCGTACGCACTTGCCTTCGATGATATCTATTGCTGGTATTAACTCTATCATCTCACATTTACCATTTAGCCATTTACCATTTACTGTTCAGGTCGATGTCCAAAAAGTTCTTTAATATCTGTTGCCCTACTCTGCCGCTCTTTTCCGGATGGAACTGTGTGGCGAAGAAGTTATCCTTCTGCATGGCAGCGCTGAAGGGATGGATATATTCTGTTATGGCAGCCGTTTCCTTGCAGACAGGCACATAGAAGCTGTGAACGAAATAGACAAACTCGCCATCTAGACCCTCAAAGAGGGTTGATTTTGAATCTTGAATTTTATAATTTTGAATTGAGTTCCACCCCATATGCGGTATCTTATCTTCGTGCTTGAGGGGCACAAAGCGCTTCACTTCCGCGTCGAAGATGCCCAGGCAATCCACATCGCCCTCTTCCGAGTGGCGGCACATCAGTTGCTGACCGATGCAGATGCCGAGGACGGGCTGCGTCAGGGAACGTATCACTTCGTCCAGCCCTCGCTCGCGAAGGTAGCGCATAGCGTTGCTGGCCTCGCCTTGGCCGGGGAAGATAACCTTGTCGGCATTCCTCAGTTCATCGGGGGAATCCGTCAGAAGGGGTTCCACACCCATTCGCTTCAAAGCATGAACGACGGAAAAGATATTTCCAGCATTGTATTTTACGACAGCAACATTCATAATGCGAGCCCGCGTATTTGTTTCGGGCGACAAAGATACGATTAAAAGTTGAAAGTTGAAAGTTTAGGGTTGAAAGTTTTTACTTTTGAATGAAAATACGCACATTATGCACGCTAAAGCATCCCATATTATAAGTCTTCAAGCGACTATCCATACAACAAGAGAGCCCATCCCCAATCGGATGAGCTCTCTTCTAATTCTCTAATTCTCTTACTATCTTATTACCTTGGCTTTGCCGAGATTGCTCACGCTCGATAAAGCATGAGCAAGCTCAGCTTTATTCTCACTTAACCGCCATCTTTTTCCCGCCAACGATGTTAATGCCACGTTGCATCTTCTGGAGGCGCTGGCCTGCGAGGCTGTAGATAGCACCATCTTCCATCTGACTTCTTCCTTCTTCCATCAGGCCTATGCCTGTTGCATCGTCGAAGTAATAGGCAAAGGGGCTTGAGGTTGTCTTGAGGTATGCTTTGTGGGCCAAGAGTTTGTTGCCTGGTATCTCAATGAAGGCAAGGTCGCCATTATACTCAGACAACGTGTAGTAATGGTAACCGACGGGTTTAGACGTATCTACATCCACGCCATCGAGAATGTTGTCGCTGTAGTCGGCAGCACTTTCCTCGGTTGTGGTTGCCATGGCGATGGTTTCGCCTTGGGACTTCAGGACAACGCCTTCGCCTGCCTTGATGATGCGGTCTTCCACTTCGGTAGCCGAGAGCTGCGAACCGTTCATGGTAACCTTGAAGACTTGCGTTCCTGCATCAACCTTCACATTGTCTGTGCCGTTGTAGTAGGTAGTGAGGTTTGTACCCAGCAATTCTGCTGTTTCTACTCGGGGCAGCAAGTCGCCTTGGAATGTGATACGAACCTCTTCACCATATTTTGTGTTGCAGAGTTCAACGTCGGAAGCGTTGACATGACAAACGGTTGCTGCCTCATTCATAAAATCGTCACGGTATGAATCAAACCATTCCAAGACATTGGGGTCGGCATAACAATAGACGTCGGTTATTGCAAAAGAATAATAAAAGGATTCTCCCTCTATCTTAGTTAAACCGGCGCCAAAGGTAACTGTAGTCAGGTTACTACAATCATTGAAAGCCCAGGCTTCAATAGTTGTAACGTTGTCGGGAATGGTAATGGCTGTCAAGTCAGTATTCTGGAAAGCATAAATTCCTATTGTTGTCACTTCGCCTGGAATGTTGACGGAAGTCCTTTTGTGCGGGAATTTTAAAAGTTTGGTTCCGTCCTTGCTGTAAAGGACGCCATCAATACTCTTATACTCTGGATTGTCGTTAGCAACGAAGATAGAAGTCAAATTATTGCAATATGAGAGTGCTGTCGGATTTATATAAGTAATCGAGGCAGGAAGGAAGATTGATGTTAAGCCGTCACATTTATCGAAGGCACAATCATTGATTTCTTCCACACCATTTGGGATCGTAATTGATGACATTTTCGTGCATCCATTGAAAGCACCACTGTCCACAGTTTTCACACCTTCTGCAAAAGTGAACGAGGACTTTCCTGCCGGGCACATGAAAAGTATCGAACCATCTTTACTGTAAACTGCGCCATCAATACTCTTACACTCTGGATTATCGTCGGCGATGTTAACAGTAGTCAGGCTACTGCAGCCACTGAAAGAATAACAATTGAAATCCCTCACAGAAGCAGGAATGTCAATAGACTGCAAACTAATACAGTCATAAAAGGCATTATAATCAATGCAAGTTACGGAGGAAGGGATGGTGACCGAAGTAAGGGAATAGCAAGAATTAAAAGCGTCAGATGCTATGTTTGGAACCCCCTGTTCAATAACGACAGTCGTAATTTCGCTTGCATAGTCCGACCATGGTCGGTTATTAGGCATTCGTTCGTTGCCGCTAATGGTTAGTGTGTGGGTAGATGCATCGTAAGACCAACTGAAAGGAACTGTGTTGGGGTCTCTGAACTTGATGCGGACATTTGAGAATTTATTTACCCATAAAGAGGCATCTTCAACGTGACATATGGTGCTTCCATCACTCTTGAAATCATCATAACCCGCATCCCACCAAGTCAAAACCTCAGGGTTCGCATACATATAGACATCCGTTATTGCTGTGGATTGGTAGAAAACATCGCCTCCAATATAGGTAACGCCGGTACCGATGGTAACGGTCACAAGGCTCTCACATTCTTGAAATGCATAATCATTAATTACTTCCACGCTATTGGGAATAACGACAGAGGTAATGGCATAGTTTTGATAGAAAGCATAAAAAGTTATCGATTTTACAGGATAATCAATTCCGCTAACTGTAATCTTGTCGAGGATGGTAATAGCGCCTGTAGCGTCAGGGCTAGAACCAACATAAGCTGCATCGCCTTCGATAAAGTAGTTCACGCCATCTTTTGTGTAATCCTGTGCCCAGGCCGTCAAAGAGCAGAGCACCACGAAGAGCATCATAGCTGCCCTTGAAATCATTGTTGAAAAGTAGTTTTGTTTCATAGCTTAAATATTTTTAAGTTTCTGAGGGCAAAGATACGTAAAAAAAATGAAAATTGAAAATTGAAAGCGGAAAAAGTGAAAAAAGCGCACACAGATGACTCGGGTAAAGGGTAACGGTTCTTTGATGCTTTTGCACAAAGGCGCGCTTTTTATGCGCGGAAAAAGTTTAACGGTTAAAGGATAATCCGTATCATCCGAGTCATCCGTGTTCGCTTAAACTCTTAAACTCTTAAACTTTTCACCTTTTTATAGGTACAGTCCCTATGAGGGGAAGGACGCGTCCCTATGAGGAGAGGGACACGTCCCTAAGGCGAGAGGGACGCGTCCCTAAAATCCACGTGAGGATTTCCGAGTTTTGCAAGTGGTTAGAAAACAAGGCTATAGAAAAACAAAAAGACTGACAACAGAGAGCAGTCGTAATTTAATAACCAGTCAACTATATCCAGTCGTCAGACAGAAAACTGACAACCCAAATCAGCGAACTACAACCTCTTACTTCTTACCTCTTACCTCTTACTTCTTACCTTAGGTTAGAGTTAAGTTAGAGTTAAGTATGACTTCAGTATGACTTCAGTATGACTTCGGTATGACTTCGGTATGACTTCGGTATGAGTTTAATATGAATTCAATATGAGTTTAATATGAGTTTAATATGAGTTTAATATGAATTTAATATGAGATCGACATGAACTTTCACTGACTCTGACTAGTTTGGGAAGTTGACTGGCGTCGAGCTAAAGCTTGACTGGCGTCGAGCTGTCGGTTGACTGGAAATAACATTCCTCTTTTCTTCGATGCTAAGAGTTATGTCGTTTTTTGCAAGCGGAGGTGGTGGGTGATGCAGTCGGGAAGTTCCTCCTGATAGTGCGTAACCATGACAAGCGTCTTGTGAGGCCGCTGGCAGAAGCACTTGATGATTTGGCGGACAAGCTGCCGGTTCATGTCGTCGAGGCCGTGAAGAGGTTCGTCGAGGATGAGCAACTCAGGGTCTTTCACAAAGGCTCGAGCCAAGAGACAGAGGCGCTGCTCGCCACTGCTGAGCTGCAGGAACGACCGGTCTGCCACTTCTTCTATGCCGAAGACACGCATCCAATCAAGGCACACTTGCTTCTGCTCTGGCTTAGGACGAACATAAAGCCCTACCGAGTCACTCAACCCACTCGCTACCACATCGATAGCAGGAATGTCTTTAAGGTAAGCTCGATGCATCTCAGGGCTGACATAACCGATGTGTTTCTTGATTTGCCAGATGCTTTCACCTGTGCCACGTCTGTGTCCGAAGAGTTCGATATTGCAGGCGTAGGCTTGGGGATTGTCGGCACAAACCAAGCTTAGCAGGGTGCTCTTGCCTGAGCCGTTTGGTCCGCTCAGCGCCCATCTCTCGCCTTCACGGACAGTCCAATTGAGGGGCTGGAGTATCGTTCGATTCCCATACCTGATGCTCACATCACGGAAACGCAGTATCTCTCCGCCGTCGTGGGGATAGAAGTCCGTCGCCTTGAGGTCTCGAACGGGCAGGCTGGCTATCCAAATCTTGATGTCGTCGCTCAGTTTGGGACGAGGAATCGCAGCATATTGCTTTCGATATTCCGCGAGAGTCATCTTCGGAAGCAAGCGCAAACCCTCAACAGGAAGGACATGCGTGATGAAATCAGGAATGTCGTCGCGCTTGCTCAGAATAAGGATAACAAGCATGTTCGCTTCCTTCGTCAGCACCTCGAGCAAGTCGCGGAAGTCTTTCCTTGCCTCAGCATCAAGTCCGATAAACGGGTTGTCGAGTATGAGTACGCGAGGGTTCGTGGCAAGTGCCTTAGCCATTTGGAACTTGCGTAACTCGCCAGAGCTGAGGGAGATAATGTACTTGTCAGCAAGCTCGTCAAGGTGGAATAACTGGGTGTAGGAATTACTTTTGAGCAGTTGGCCTACAGTCGGTGTATCGTCAGCAATGTCGTGCTGGTTCCAGCGCTGCTGATAGTAGTATGTTCCGTCTTGTTCGCCATAGGAATCTCGAAAGGAAATGTACTTCAGGTTGTCGCTGACGAGAGGCGATTGACTAGGCGAGAAGTCGTATTGCACTTCGTTCAGGAGCAAAGGATAATGGCCCGTCAAGACCTCTACAAGTCGCGATTTACCTGCAGCATTATCGCCAACAATGGCAATCTGCTCGCCTTTCTCGATGTGCAGGTTGATAGGCTCGGCCATTCTCCATAGCGGATGGCGAGCAACTCCGTTCGTTATCTTAATCATTGACTCTATCCTTATTCTTTCTCACGAAGTCTGCCCAACCTCGATACTTGTGGTCGCTCTCAGGCTTTCCCATTTGCAGGAAGTGGCAATAGGCAGCACCAAGGGCATCGGAGGCGTCGAGGAACTTGCCCATCTCTTCCTTATCGACATGAAGCATCCTGCGGAGCATATCGGCAACCTGCTCCTTGCTGGCATTTCCGTTGCCCGTAATCGCCATCTTAATCTTCGAAGGCGCATACTCCGTAATTGGCACTTGACGCTGGATGGCAGCAGCAATGGCTACGCCCTGAGCACGTCCCAACTTCAGCATACTCTGGATGTTCTTGCCAAAGAAAGGTGCCTCAATAGCCATACAGTCCGGCAGATAGCCCTCGATGATGCTGCAAACACGTTCGTAGATATGGCCGAGCTTCAGGTAGGGGTCGGCAAACTTGCGAAGGTCGATTACGCCCAAAGCAAGCATTTCTGCCTTCTTCCCGTCCACGCGAAGCACGCCATAACCCATAATGTTCGTGCCCGGGTCTATGCCAAGAATGATTTGCTCCATTTCCTTTCACTTGCCTTTCTGACCTGCAAAAGTACAAAAAAAATGTCAAAAAAGAGCAAATTCGTTAAATAATTATGAACTATGAACTATGAACTATGAACTTTTTCGTATCTTTGCAAAGCAAAATGTGAACAAAACAACAGAATGATGAAAAAGATTCTTCTTATCTTGCTCCTTGCCCCCTGCACCTTGCTCACGGCAAAAGCACAAACCCTGAAACAGAAAGTTAACGTCAGCGAAGTGAAGGCTGTTGCTACGACGAAGGCCGAGAACTATGCAGAAGTAACCTTCGACACCCTTCGCTATGACTTCGGTAAGTTCTCGAAGAGCGAGCCCGTTGTGCACTGCTCCTTCCCCTTCACCAATACAGGAACGGCTCCGCTCATTATTCATCAGGCTTTTGCCAGCTGCGGCTGCACCATTCCCACCTATACAAAGGAACCCATCAAACCAGGCGATAAGGGCGTTATCGATGTGACCTACGACGGCACAGACAAGTTCCCCGGCCATTTCACGAAGACCATCACCATTCGCTCTAATGCAGTCAACGAAGTGGTTCGCCTCACCATTGAAGGCACGATGGAGTAGCCTTCTCTTCTTTCTTCTTCTCTCTACCTTATTTATTAACGCAGGAGAGGAATGGAATCCTCTGGCTCAGGAAGGGGCTGTTGTGACGAGCGGAAGGGCTCGTTTCACCATCCTGACGCCAAGACTTATTCGCATTCAATACAGCACCACGAGTCTCTTCGAAGACCGTGCCACCTTTGCTGTCGTCAATCGTAACCTGCCTGTACCTGCTTTCACAACGACGGAAGAGGATGGCTATCTCGTGATTCGTACGGATTCGTTGACCTTGCGCTATAAGATTGGTTCCAGAATCCAAAAGCAACACAAGAACAGCACGATTCTTGGCATCACGTTCCAGATGAACGGACGCCAAATCCTTTGGTATCCGGGCAAGGACGATGCCCTCAACCTGCTTGGCACACAACGTACCCTCGACGGTAACATTGGCGACACACATCGTGTTTCACTCGAGAAAGGTCTGCTCTCGCGCGATGGTTGGGCCATCCTCGATGAGTCACCAAGCACCCAACGCGGTGATGGCAGCCGCTCTTTCCCCTTCGACAAAGTGGTGGACGGCATTCCTTGGGTCGGCACACCTCTCGATGCCAACGCTATCGACTGGTATTTCTTTGGCTATGGACATCAGTATAAAGACGCTTTAGGCGACTATGTCCGTATTGCAGGCAGGCAGCCTTTGCCGCCCAAATACATGTTTGGCTATTGGTATAGCAAGTATCAGGCCTACTCTCAAAGCGACATTCAGCAGCTCATCAGGGACATGGAGAACAATGATGTCCCGCATGATGTGCTGATGATTGACTGCGATTGGCATCAGAACTCATGGACGGGCTGGACTTGGAACAAGACGCTCTTCCCCAATCCTGCTACGCTCATGAGCTGGATGCATACCCGCAACACCAAGACGGCCCTCAACCTTCATCCTGCCGACGGCATTGGTTCCAGCGACGATAACTTTGCCAAGATCCGTAGTGATATGGGGCTCGACGCAAGTGTTACGACCGTTCCCTGGCAATTGGAGGACTCCACTTTCTACCGCACCTTCTTCAAGAACATCATGCGTGTCCGCGAACGTCAAGGCGTGGACTTCTGGTGGCTCGATTGGCAACAAGACTTGACGAGTAGCTACATTGCCGGTCTCGGGCAGACGTTCTGGCTCAATCATGTCTTCTACAACGACATGAGGCTGAACAGAACCGACCGTCGTCCTGTCATCTTCCACCGTTGGGGAGGCATGGGAAGCCATCGCTACCCTATTGGTTTCTCAGGAGATACTTTCGCCACCTATGGCACATTACAATTCGAGAGCTACGTCACAGCAACGGCTGCAAACGTCTGCTTCGGCTATTGGGGGCACGATGGCGGTGGATACTTGCAACCCAACAACATCAGCACCGACCCGGAACTCGTGCTCCGATGGATGCAGTTCTGCGTCTTCCAACCCATCTTCCGCACACATGGCTCCAGCCAAAGCGGTTGCGAGCGTCGTATCTGGAAGTTCTCGAACCTCGACCTACAAAGGGAAGCCTTCAAGCTTCGTTATACCCTCGTACCTTATATTTATACTGCTGCTCGTGAGGCGTACGATACAGGCATCTCTATTTGCCGCCCGCTCTATTATGAATGGCCCGAAGAGAATAAAGCATACTCGGTCGAGGACGAGTATCTCTTCGGTAACGACATTCTCGTCTCGCCCATATCGACGCCCTCGTTAAGCGACGGAACAAGCGAGCGCAAGACTTGGCTGCCAAAAGGATATTGGTACGATGTTTGCCGCAACAGAATGCTTTCGGGCAACCAAACCATTACGGACCAATATGGGCTGAACGAGATTCCCTACTTCATCCGTCGTGGCAGCATCATTCCCTGCAATCCACCTCTCTCGCACCTGAAGGCTGAGCCCTCTTCGCTTGTGCTTTGGGTCATCCCCGGAGCCGATGGCACAGGCAAGCTCTATGAGGACCAAGGCGACAGCGAGGCTTATAAGGATGGAGAGTTCGCCACTACCCTCTTCACGCAAACGCAATCATCCGAAGGCGTCACGCTGACAATCAATCCTCGTCAGGGCAGTTACGAAGGAATGCCTCAAGAGCGAGCCTGGCAAGTCGTATTCTTCTCGATTGAAGAGCCTACCGACGTCAACATCGATGGAGAGGCAGCAAGCGACTGGACCTACGACGAAGCGTCGCAACGCCTGACTGTTAACATTTCCGCCCGTCCCTGCTCAGAGACCATTGTCATCAACTTCAAGGATAAAGAAACAGGCATAGGCCTGATGGAAGAAGGAAGAAGTCAGATGGAAGATGGTGCTATCTACAAGCAAGGCTCGACGATAGTCAACCTCGCAGGCCAAATGGTAAATGGTCAATCGTCAAATCTTAGATTACCTCAGGGCATTTACATTCAGAACGGAAAGAAAATCCTAATCCCCTACAAGCCATGAAACGCCTCTTGCTCATCCTATTTCTTGAATGTTCAATGTTCAATGTTCAATGTTCAATTGCTCAGGACATGTCCCATATCTGGGCAGTAGGCTCTGCTGTGCCTGGAGGCATTCAAGAACTGACGCCCTTCCCGAACAATCAATTCAAATACACGGGTCGCCTTATCGAAGGAGGCACATTGTGTTTCCGCAACAAAGAACTTCCGACGGCCAGCGGTGTTCGCTACCTCAAACCCACCTACGAAGATGCCTATGCCGTTACCGGACCAATGCCTTTCACCATTGCCATTGCCCGCGACTCGTTGGCAAGCCTATGGACAGTGCCTCTCACGGAAGACGTCTATCGCATAACCATCGACATCAATGCCAAGACCCTGACAGGCGAACTCTTCCGTCCTTGGAACGAACTCTTCATCGTGGGCGGAGCAACCGAATGCGGATGGGTGACCTACACATTCCTGCCTTTTACCAGAGACGAGGATGAGGTCTGTGCTTGGGATTGGACAGGCGAACTGCGCGAGCGTCAGGAGTTTGGCGAACCGCGTCGCTTCAAGTTCCTCGGACAAAATGCTTGGGAGCCAAAAGCTTTGCATCCTTTCTCGCAAGACGAAGACATCCTCGGAAGCACCCAACTGCTTACCGGAGGCAGCGGCGACAACAAATGGAGCATTCGTCAAGAGGGTTACTATCACATACGCGTCGATGTCTTTCGCGAAACCGTTCATGCTGAATATCTTGGCGCCACACCTTCCAGCGACGGCCCAACTTCCATTGAAGAAGTCGTAAATGATAAGTTGTCAAATGGCGAATGGTTCGACCTGAGCGGACGCAAAGTCAACCGTCCCGCGAAAGGTTTGTACATAAAGGACGGCCGCAAGATTATTGTTAAGTAACAACTATACCGGCATAGCAATCCTGGCAGACTCTTGACTGGCATCGCCCTGTCGGTTGACTAGCGTCGAGTTTCATCATCTCACGCGTAGTTCTCTGGAGAGGTTTGTGAAACTTTTTTGCTGAAAAGTTTGGAGCGAATGCAAATAAATGCTAACTTTGCACGAAGAAGAACTTTATGTTTAACCCTTAAAACTTTACTTTTCTATGAAAAAGTACATTGCTGAATGCCTCGGTACATTCGTGCTGACATTCCTCGGTTGCGGTGCAGCCGTTAGTCTTGGTTGTGGAACTCCTGAAGGTGGCATTGCTGCAGTTGTCGGCACCGCCATTGCCTTCGGTCTCTCCGTAGTTGCTATGGCCTACACCATTGGCGGCATTTCCGGTTGCCACATCAATCCTGCCATCACACTCGGTTGCCTCGTTACTGGTCGCATCAGCGTGAAGGACTGCTTCGGCTACATGTGCGGACAGGTCATCGGTGCCATCATCGCTGGTGCAGCTTTGTTCTATCTCTATCCTGGTTCAGGACTTGGTGCCAACGGCATCGGCGCTGGTTGCAACGGATGCTGGTGCGTGGCTCTTGCTGCTGAGATTATCCTGACGGCCCTCTTTGTGCTCGTTGTGCTTGGCTCTACGCACAAGACAAACGGCGCGACCAACAATTTCGCAGGCCTGGCCATTGGTCTCTCGCTGATTCTCATCCACTTGGTAGGCATCTACTTCACCGGCACAAGCGTGAACCCCGCTCGTTCTATCGGTCCCGCTATCTTCGCTGGTGGCGATGCACTTGCTAACCTCTGGATCTTCATCGTAGGTCCCTTCGTTGGTGCCCTCGTTGCAGCTATCCTCTGGAAGATTGTCGAGCCAAAGGAATAAGCACATACTTCCACGATACATCAAGCCCCGAGAGCAATCGACCCTCGGGGCTTTTTCTTTTTCTATAATGAAATAACAGGATTTAGGAGATTTGATATTGGTGGAAGGATTTATGTCTCTTCAAACAGATATCCGAAGCCTGTGCGGCTGACGATGTTCTGAGCGTAGGGGCCGAGTTTCTTGCGCAGACGTGTGATGTTGACATTGACGGTTCGGTCTGTGACGATGACGCCTGCCCATACGCTGTCCATGAGTTGTTGGCGGGTGAGAACTTTTCCGCGATTGAGAAGGAGCAGATGGAGCAGTTCGAATTCTGTCGGGGTGAGGTTGACGCGGTCGCCGTCGATGGTTGCCGTCTTTTTGTCGAGGTTAAGTTGGAGGCCGTTGTAGGCGAGCAGATGTTTGCCGAGGCGGGCTTCGACGATGTTCATAACGTAGTCGCCGATTTTCTCGCAATCCGCGACAATGTCGGTGTAGATTGTGCCGAGCGAATAGGAAAACTGATGGGCGTTGACGCCCATGATGGTCTCCACCTTGAGTTGGTTGCGGAGTTCGTTGATGTCTGTTTCGATGGAGATGGAATCGGCGAGCGTGAGGTCTTTGCGGCGTCCGCTGACGACTACAATCATCTGGACGATGGATTCGTTGACGAGGCGGAGCATGTCGTGGAGTCTGGAGTATTGGTCTGCATTGAAATCTTCTTTATTTTCGCGAAGATGGACGAGGGTCCGCGCCATTTTGTAGCAGGCATCGCCGATGGATTCCAGTTCGCCAATCTGACGGAGAATCACGCGCGTCTTCTCTTTTGTCTCGTCCGAGAGATGTTGGTTGCCGACTTGTTCCAGGTAGTTGGCTATTTCTATCTCCATGTTGTCGGCGATGGTTTCGTAACGTTCGATGCGTGCGAATTGGCTTTCAAACTCTTTCTTGTCTTTCTCGTCGATGAGTACGCATGCTATACCGAACATGCGATGGATGCGTTCGGCGTAATGGACGATTTCCTTCTGAGCCTGGAGGACGGCTATTTCAGGCGTTTGCATGACGCTGGCACTGATGTAGTGCAATGTAGTGGGCTGCTTGGCTTCGTCGTGCTTCTCTGTCAGCAATCGGCAGACAATTTTTTCCATCTGTGGGATGAAACCGATGAGCAATGCCGTGTTGAGGACGTTGAAACAGGTGTGGAACATGGCCAACACGACTGGAATGAGGGCAGCCTGACCTGCGACGGAGGGATTGTAGCCGACAAGAAGGCAGACCATATTGACGAAGGGATAGAAGACGATGAGAACCCAGATGACACCGAAGACATTGAAGAGCAAATGAGCCAGCGCGGCTCGTCTGGCCTCCGTGTTTGCGCCGAGCGCGGCCAGGTTGGCTGTGGCGGTGGTGCCGATGTTCTCTCCCATGACGAGGGCGATGCCCATGTAGATGGGCAACACGCCTGTGGAGCAGAGCAGGATGGTGATGGCCATGACTGCTGCCGACGACTGCACGATGCAGGTGATGACCGTGCCAGCGAGGAGGAATGCGAGGATGGTGAGATAGCTGCCGGTGTCGAAGGAGGCGAAGAACTGGACGACGTCGGCATTGTGAGCAAGGTCCATGTCGCGCCCTACGCTGCTGAGCATGACGAGCGACCAGAAGAGGAAGGCCAAGCCGAAGAGAAATTCTCCAGCCACGCGATGGCGCTTCTTGTAGATGAGCAACATGCCAATGAAGAAGGCGGGAAACACGACGACGGTGAGGTCGAGGTTGTAGCCGAGCGTCATAATCCAGGCCGTGAGCGTCGTGCCGATGTTGGCGCCCATGATGACGGAGATGGCTTGAGCCAGAGTGAGCAGGCCGGCGGAGACGAACGAGACCGTCATGACCGTGGTGGCAGAGGATGACTGTACGGCGCAGGTCACGATTGTGCCGGTGAACATGCCGCTGAAGCGGTTGCCGGTCATGCGGCCAAGAATGTGTCGCAAACTCGGTCCGGCCAACTTCTGCAAGGCATCGCTCATCGTCTTCATACCATAGATGAGCAGTGCCAGGGAGCCGAGGAGTCGCAAAAAGAGTTCTATCATCATGTCTGAGTCTAAAAATATATTTCTGCAGCAAAGGTATAGAAAAGATGACAATCTAGTGCGCTGAAACCGATTACAATTTGGTTACAAAAGTTTTTTTGAAGTAAAATGGTGGAATATGAAAGTCTTAATGTCACTTATACTCGTCTAGATGAACGTTATGGAGCAGAAAACATCGTTCATAATTTCATGTACAATATTTATATAAATCTTGAGAGCATTACTCAAAATAAAAAGAACTTAACATGGCATAGTGTCGATTTTTTTTGTATCTTTGCATTCTACAACTTAAAAGACATAACATAAATATGGAATACATGTCACAAGAGGGCTACGACAAGATTGTAGCCGAGTTGCACGAGCTTGAAACGGTTGAGCTTCCACGCGTGAAGGACGCCATCTCGGAAGCTCGCGACAAGGGCGACCTCAGCGAGAATTTCGAATACCATGCCGCGAAACGAGAGCAAGGCAAACTGCTCGGAAGGATTCGCTTCCTGCAACGCGTGCTGGAGTTTGCAAGGGTGATAGACACATCGAAGCTCCGCAGCGACGGCATCGGACTGCTGAACAAGGTGGAGATGACGAACCTCGGCACTGGCGCGAAGATGACCTACACAATTGTCAGTCCGCACGAAGCCAACATGGCGGAGGGCAAGCTCTCCATCAAATCGCCCATCGCACAGGCACTCCTGGGCAAGAACGAAGGCGACGTAGTGGAAGTCCGCGTCCCCGTCGGCACCTTAAAACTCCGCGTCGAAAGCGTCACGCGGTGAACGATTTCCGATGTCGCGGGTTTGCAATAATGAAGGCCTTTGAAAATTGAAAATTGAAAATTGAAAGATGAAAAGGACAATCATTATTGCAGCAGCAATCATTTATTGCACTTTTGCCTCAGCGCAGAAGGCAGAGACCATAGAATCGTTCATAAGTACGAGTCACGAGCCGGAATGGTATGCCCTGCAGATTGAGGCGTGGCAGAAGAAGGTGGATGCCGACTCGAAAGACGAATGGGCTTGGCGGAACCTGTTCCGAGCGACGAACTATCACGAGATATTCACTACGGGCTATGGCGACGAGGACAAATCTCCGTCGGCAGCCATCATTCAGAAGATGGAGAAGACCATCCCCGACAGTTACGCGCTGAACCTCTGCAAGGGACGCTACTGCCTGCGCTCCGACTCGGCTGCCATACGGGGCGACAATATCTACCGTGCCATCGAACTGATGCCCGAAGAGGTTTGTGCCGAAGACGTCAACTACTTGGCTTGCCGCCTATGGAGCATCGACCCCGAGAACCCGAAGGTTGGCGAGCTATTCCGCCAAGCGTACATCATGAAGTACTACCCTACCCGCATCATGCACTACAACATGAACATGCTGCGGAGTATGCAACCCGAAGCTTTGTACTTTGCCAACGGCGACGTCCTGCTTGGCCCGATGAAGATGATGCAGGAGGCCTTGGAGGAAAGGACGGACGTGACCGTCATTCCCATCTCCTACCTTCACTCCCCCAACTACCTTCAGGCACTCTTCCGCAAGCTTGACATCAAGCCCAAAAGCTTCGACGTACAGGACTACGGGAACCAGTATGGCGAGGACTGGTTCAAACACTTCGAGGCGGACATCATCATGTATCTGATTAAGGAGAGCAAGCGCCCGACGTACTTCTCGACCGACATCCTTTCGCAAACCTGCCTCGACAAGGACAGCATCTACAACGAGGGACTTCTGCTCAAGTACAGCCCCAGGAAGTATGACAACTTCGCCGTCGCTATGCACAATGCCAGGGAGGTCTATCATCTGGAATACTTGGCAGAGCCGGACCTTGTCTATGACTCTTGGGTAACGAGTCAGCAGCTCGACCTGAACCACGTGACGCTCCTCTCTCACCTTGTGTCGAAGTTCAGAAAGAAAGGCGAAGCTGAGCAAGCAGACCGCTTGCATGACATCCTTCGTCTAACAGTGGAGCGTAGCCGCATCTTTGCGGACGAGCAGACAAAGAAGGCCTACATGGAAGACTTCGAGAAAGAAGTCAAGCAATAGTATGAGCATCCATTTGTTTCATAAATCGCTCGCCTCGCTCACGGACGACGAGCTGATGCTGCAGGTGAGCAGCAAGGACGACGACAGGGCTTACAGCGAGCTCTATCGTCGCCATGCGCGGCGGCTCATGGGCTTCTTCTTCCGACAAGTCGGCAAGGACGAAGCCGCTGCAGCCGACCTCATGCAAGATGCCTTCCTTCGCCTTTGGACGTCGCGCGACAAGTTCGGCGGCACTGGCTTCCGCACTTGGCTCTTCACCATCAGCTTCAACCTCCTGCGCAACCACTATCGGCATGACGAGATTCGGAAGCAGTACGAGTTGTCTATTTCTAAGCAACAGGAAGTAGCTGCCGACGCGCATATCATCGAGCAGATAGACAGCCGAGCCTTCGACATCGCTTTACAAAGGGAACTGGAGAAGTTGTCGCCGGAAGGACGGCTGCTCTTCTCGCTCAGGTTCGAAGAAGAGCTGACCGTGCCTCAGATAGCCGAGGTGATGGCTGTTCCCGAAGGAACCGTCAAGTCGCGGCTTCACGCATTAACGCAAACACTCAAGCAAAAACTTAACCCAACATGATACAGTTTGAAGACAAACTCCGCGAGTCGGCACAACGGCTTGCCACTCACGACAACCAAAGATTGCACGTCCCCGACAGTCCGCTTGCACAGAAGCGCAGCTATTGGGGCTGGGCGGCGACACCGGCAGCAGCTGTTGCGGGCATCGTTCTCGGCATGTCGATGAATCTCTTCCTCGCAGGCGAACCGGAAGTTCGTATTGTGGAAAACACCGATACGGTCTGCATCGAGCGTCCAGTCCTCGACACCATCTATGTTACGCAAGTCGTGGAGAAAGTGAAGGTGGTAGAAGCATCTCAGCAGACAGCAGAGGCAAACAAGCAAGCCTCGGAAGAGGAAGACACAGCCGCCTGTACATCCGTCCAATGCGACGGCATCAACTACGCTGTGCTGGCGCTGAACTGATAAATCGTTCTACGGCATGAGCCACACCGTCGCGGTCGTTGCTGTCCGTGACGAAGCTGGCTGCCTGCTTGACAGGTCGCTTGGCATTACGTGTAGCACAGGAAATGCCTGCCAAGCGCATCATGCCGAGGTCGTTGTAGCCATCGCCGCAACAGAGCAACTCGTCTGTCTTGCCGTTTAACGCTTTGAGAAGTTGGCTAAGGGCATCGGCTTTGTCGATACCTTTTGGCATTATCTCAAGCAAGAAACTCTCGCTTCGGCAGATGCTGAAGCTTGCCTCGAACTGCTTCTGAAGCCTCCGCTCCAAGTGCCAGAGCTTGCGAGGCGCGCCAGTGACGAGGCATTTGTGCTGCGGTTCCGTGATGGTCTCGACGAAGTTGTCTGTTTCGAGCAAAGGCATCTTGTTGGCGCGGGCTATGTACAACGACTTTTCGTCGGGTTTGCCCTGAATGACGATGCTGTTGCCTTTGTAGCCATGAATGTGGAAGTCCTCACCTACGGCTGCAACAAGCTGAGGAATGATGCTGAGCGGAATGACTTGCTCGTTGATGGCTTTCCCTTTGGCACAATCCCAGACGAGGCTGCCATTGAAGGAAATGATGAAGCCGCGATGCTTCTGCAATTCAAGCTGTTCGGCAAAGGGAAGAATGCTATAAAGCGGACGACCGCTGGCAAGGATGACGGTTAACCCCTGCTGCTGAGCCTCAACAAGAACCCTTTGAGAATAAGGTGTTATAGTTTTGCTTGTGGTAAGCAAAGTACCATCGAGGTCTGCAGCAAGGAAGCGAATCATTCGTCTTGAAGCTTAAGGATGAGTGTCGTAGCACCAATCGTGATGACAGAACCGTCTTGCAAGCGGATGCGATCCTGGTCACGAAGTATCTCGTTCATGTAGAAGGTGCCTGTGCCTGATGGAGCATCACGAAGAATGTACTGCAACTGGCCATCCTTGCCTCGCTGCACGCGGATGATACAATGGCGTGTGTCAACGCTGGGATCGACGGTCTCGATAGGTTTATTGATGTTGGTGCCGTGAACGTAACGGCCAAAGACGTTATCGCCCATATCAAGCGGAATCTCCTGACGATAGTGGAAGGCATTCTCGACGACGATGACGGACCCTACAGACCCTCCCAAACCCTCCCTTAAAGGGAGGGCTTCCTTCGCGGTAAGCTCGCCTGCTTTCTCCCCCTGTAAGGGGGAGTTAGAGGGGGTCTTTATCGCGAACTGCTTATTGCACTGGCTGCAAACGAAGACGAGACGCTGACCTGGTTGGTAGCGCGTCTCGTCGAATACTGTATAGCTGTTGCACTTGGGGCAACGAACCTTCTTCATTAAGTTGAAAAGTTTAAGGGTTAAGGGGATGAAAGGTTAAGGCTCGATGGGCGTCACTTCGCCTTTCAGGTGAAGAGGCCAACCGTTTGAGAAGTCCTTGCAATCGGCCTTGCATTCACGAATCTTCTGATAGACTTCATCTTCCGATGCAAAGCCAGGAATGATGACGCGCACCATTGTTCCTGTCTTGCAAGCCTGTGCATTGTAGCCCAACTCCTGAAGCTTGGCGGCATAAGCTAAGGCACGCTTTTCGCTGATAGCACTTGCCAGAACTATTACATAATCCTTCGGAGCAACTTGAACCGGCTCAGCCTTTGGTTCTTCCTTTACAATGGGTTGTGCTTCAACAGCCTGTGGCTCAGGCTTTACTGAGGGCAGGAACTTCGTAGCAAAGAACATCTCGGCTTGCTGACTTACGCCAGAAGTGATGGACTTCCCGAATGGAGAGGTGATGGCAAAGAAGAGCAGGATGGAGGCAGCAACGGCAGAAGCGTAGTTGAAAGCCTTGCGATTGATGCGGATAGTAATCGTGTCGCGGTCAGCCTGGATGCTGGTCAGCTTCACCTTGCCTGCTGCTTGTTTCTTAGCTCGCTGCTGTCGAACCTCATGGCTCAACTTGGCGAAGGGAACTGCATCAAGCCCATAATAGGCAGGCGATGCTATGCCGGACTGCTGAGGCACGAAGCCAATCTCGCCACTTTCCGCATCACGGAGCAGATAGCCCATGCTGCCGAAGGAGACGCTCCCCTCTTCGTCGAGCCTTTGGATAAGCTCATCGATGTACTCGATACACATCATTCGCGTCTCCTGGCGCGAGAGGTTGTGCATCTTTGAAAGCGAAGCGATGAAGTCTTCACCAGCTTCCTGTTCGTTCCATTTGAAGGAAACAGTGCGATAAGGAGGCAGGAATATGCCTTCCTCATCCACTCTGTGGCTGCTCATCTCCTTGACGATGAAGGTTCCCAACTGCGGAACGCTGACTTCGTCGTGATGGAGAAGCAGGTACTCAATATGTGTTGAAAGCTCTATCATGCCGACAAAGGTACGACTTTCCATTGAGAGCCGCAAACTTTTCGGCAAGAAGTTATCAACAATTTTTCAACAAAAACTTTAATCCTCAGCCTCTTTGGAAGCCTTAATTTGCTCAGCTACATCGGGTTTTACCTTGTAGCGTTTATTCAAACCTTTAACGATATCGTTTGTGATGTTATACTTGGGATTTGCAATCAAAAGGTTATCTCCAGCCTTAACCATCACGTAATCATACTTCTTCGTCTTGTTGTATTTCTTCAAGAAAGACTGGATGCTGTCGCGAGCCTCCTCGTTGATGCGAGCCTGTTCCATCGCGAACTCGTTCTGCAGGCGGTCGGCCAGCTCTGCAAGGTCGCGCTGTTCTTTCTCGATAGAAGCCTGGGCGCGCTCCAACTCATCGCGAGTCGTGAACTCGTTGCTCTCGTACTTCTTCTGCACGGACGCTGCGTGACTTTCCAAAGCACGCTGCTTCTGAGCGAGCGTCTTCTGGATGTTGTTACCCTTACGGGTAAGCACCTCGCTATAGTCCTTGTAGAGCTGATACTGACTCATCAGCGTGTCGAGTTCGACGTAGGCAATCTTAAGGCCCGTAGTCTCAACAGGCTGAGCAGTTTCAACGGTTGTTTCCTCTTCGTTCTTAGAGCCGCAAGCAGCGAAGAACACAGTAGCACCCACAAGGGCCGCATAAGTAAGATACTTCTTCATAATTTTTGATGATACATTATTTATTTGCCCACAAAGGTACGGCATTTAATCCACAATTCATCATTTGCCACTCATAAAAAAACTTAATTGTGCAAAAGTATGCGAATACATACATTTGACAAAATGCTATAAAATGCGCCATTCTGCTTACATCTTGATTTCAATAAAACCTCTCAGAATCGCTTAAAAGTCACAAAACCATACTTTGAGTCATTTTTTCAAAAAGAAGGGCTTAAATCGAATGCACACTGACAATCAGCAGGTTACAAACCGAGAAGAAAAGAGAAACGCGCCAGAATGACAACTCCTCTTAGCAAAAACAGGGCTTTTTACAGTGTTTTGAGCCAATTTCGATAGTGGAGATTCACTCAACGAAGGCAGTTAAGTTTGCAAACGCAGGCAGTCGAAATTGCAATTCCCCTATAGGGCATTGAGAAACGCCCCCTGCCAAAATGGCAAATTCGACGTGTTTAGGCCATTCTTTCGGCCTGTCGAATTTTGACACTTTGGCAGAAGAAGTACAAATTTAATTACTTTTTGTCAGCTCGCTCCTTGGCATGAACCTTCTGCCGCCGCTCAATTGCATCCATACTTTGGACGCAATGAATGCCTCGGTCCCTCATCGCCTTGCTGCCACCGATATGGGTGCTACCGAACTTACTTCCAGGTTTCAGGAGCATCTTAATACACAAAAAAAGCACAGATATGCCAACAATTCCGAGGGTTATGAGTAATAATTTCAACATTATTCTATATATTTGCTGCAAAGATACAATAAAAAGCGGTAATTTATAGTTATAAATTAAGGAAACTTCTACTAATTTCAAATATTACAAACTAACATTCAAAAAAATAACACTCCATGAATAATCTACAGCCCCAAAGCGTGTTCAAATGCTTTGCACAAGTGAATCAAATCCCTCGCCCATCGAAACAAGAAGAAAAGATGATTGAGTTCCTGCTCGATTTCGGAAAGAAACTTGGACTCGATACCCGCAGAGACGATGCAGGAAATGTCATCATCCGCAAGCCTGCAACACCAGGAATGGAGGACCGCCAGACAATCGTCCTGCAGAGCCACATGGATATGGTGTGCGAGAAGAATCGCGACATCGACTTCGACTTCACGAAGGATGCCATCCAGACCTATGTCGATGGTGAATGGATGAAAGCGAAAGGCACTACGCTCGGCGCTGATGACGGCATCGGAGTCGCTATGGAAATGGCTCTGCTCGAAGCGAACGACATTGAGCACGGACCGCTGGAATGCGTCTTCACTCGCGACGAAGAGACCGGCCTGACTGGTGCAGAAGGTATGCAATCAGACTTCATGACTGGTCGCTTGCTCGTCAATCTGGACAGCGAAGACGAGGGACAGATCTTCGTTTCCTGCGCTGGCGGTTGTCGCACATTCGCGCAATTCGACTACACGGAAGAGGCTCTGCCCGCAGGCTTCTTCACCTTCTCGCTCGCCATCAAGGGTCTGACAGGCGGTCACAGCGGCGACGACATCGACAAGAAGCGTGCGAACGCCAACAAACTCTTGGCTCGATTCCTCTACCTCAGCCAGCAGAAGTACGACCTCAGACTTGTCGATATACAGGCTGGCGGACTTCATAATGCCATCCCTCGCGAGGCCTGGTGCCTTTGTGCCGTTCCAACGAAGGACAAAGAGAGCATCACCGTCGATTGGAACCTCTATCAGGCCGACGTTGAAGAGGAGTATAGCGTCACGGAAAAGACGATGGCGTTCGTCCTCGAGAGCGAGACACCTGCCACAACAGCCATCAATAAGGATTGCAGCCAACGCCTCATCAAGGCTCTGCAAGCAGTAGATAATGGCGTCTTCGCTTACTGTCAGGACCTCGAACTCGTTGAGACGAGCAGCAACCTCGCCAGCATACACAAGACAGAGAAGACCATCGACGTGAACAGCAGCCAGCGCAGCAGCATCTACAGCGCTCGTGTGAATATGGCCAACACCTTTGCAGCAGTCTTCGAACTGGCAGGAGCAAAGGTCGAGATTGGCGAAGGCTATCCCGGATGGAAGATGAATCCCAACAGCGAAATACTGCGTATCGCCGTCGAACAATACAAGAGACTCTTCAAGAAAGACCCCATCGTTCGTGGCATTCATGCAGGCCTCGAGTGCGGACTCTTCAGCGAGAAGTTCCCAGGCATGGACATGATAAGCATGGGCCCCACACTTCGTGGCGTCCATAGTCCTGACGAGAAGCTCCTCATCCCCACCGTCCAAATGGTTTGGGACCATCTGCTCGCCATCCTAAAGGAGGCACCAAAAGTATGACCCCCTAACCCCCTTTATGGGGAATTATTAAGGTAATGATTATATGATAAATGATATGTTAGATAGAGAAAGTAATAAAGCATTCCCCCTAAAGGGGGTTAGGGGGTCTCTCCATGCTTTGTTGCTTGCTTTGCTGGTTGTGGCTTGTTCCGACTACGAGAGTTTCTCGAACGACCCTAACTTTCGGCTTACTTTCTCGCAGGACACCATAGCCTTCGACACGCTCATCAGCACCATTCCCAGTAGCACAAAGACACTCTATGCCTTCAACAATAACGGGAACGGCATGCGCATCAGTTCCATACAGCTTGAAGGAGGTGCTAACAGTCGCTTCCGAGTTAACGTAGATGGACGATACCTTGCCGACGGCATGTGGAACGACTTTGAGGTGCTGAAGCATGACAGTCTTATCGTTCGCATCGAGATGACCCCTCCTGAGGTCGGAAGCACAGAGCCACTCTACTTTGAGGACAAGTTGCACTTCCTCTTAGAGAACGGCGCCAAGCAAACAGTCGTGCTAAGCGGTGGTTCGGTCGATGCTTACATACAGAAAGGCGGCTTGATCATCGAGGAGGACGCTACGTTCCTGACAGATAAGCCGTATGTCATCTACGACTCGCTCGTAGTCAAGGAAGGCGCAACCCTCACGCTTACCGAAGGCACGACACTCATGTTCCACGACAAAGCAGCACTGCATGTTTATGGCAGACTCCTGGTGGAAGGCACCCTGGAGGAACCCGTCGTTTTGCGAGGCGACAGGATGGACCACATGTTTGACTATCTTCTCTACGACAACACACCAAGCCGCTGGGAAGGCGTCATCATTCATAATGGCAGTTACGGCAATAAGTTCTATCAATGCGACCTGCATAGCGCCCTCTTTGGCATCATCGTTGAAGATACGGAACAGGTGAAGCCGGACGAATCAAAGCCATCTGTCACACTCGACTGTTGCATCCTCCATAACATCGGAGGCGACGGCTTGCAACTCAACAATTGCGTCAGCGAGGTCACAAACACGCAGATAAGCAATACGCTTGGCCACACCGTCAATATCAATGGAGGTAGCCATACATTTATATATTGCACATTGGCACAGTTCTATCCCTTCACGGCGAATCGTGGCGACGACTTGCACCTGGCCAGCTCCGAAGACTATGGCGACTATGGGTTGCTGCGCAAAGCACACTTCATTAATTGCGTCATCACAGGTTATGGCCCCGATGTCATCATGGGCGAGTACATCCCTCAAGATGGCACTTGCGACTATCTCTTCCATCACTGTTTCCTCAATACGCCTCCAGTCGATGATGAGCACTTCGAGGCTTGCATCTTTGACCAGGACAAGAAGAAGAACGAGGAAGAGAAACTTGTGCGAGAAGATAACTTCATGCTCTTCGACACCGAGAACTTCATCTATGATTTCACGCCAAAGGAAGACAGCAAGATACGCTCACTAGCAGATCCAGACTATGTAGGCCTGCCTCTTTTCGACAGATTAGGCGTGAGCCGACTCGCCGATGAAGGTCCTGATGCTGGATGCTACGAGTGTGTTCCCAAAACAGACGAGGAGGGCAAGGAGTGAAAGGCGTGCTCATAGTGGTGGGCAAGACCACAGACAAGCGGTTCGAAGCTATCATAAAGGAATACGTTGACCGCATCTGTCACTACATTCCTTTTGCCGTCGAGGTCATCCCAGAACTCAAGAACACGAAAGGTCTTAGCCAAAACGAGCAGAAGGAACGTGAGGGTGAACTCATCCAGAAGAGTCTCCAGGCAGGAGACTACGTGGTGCTCCTTGACGAACACGGCAGCGAACGGACCAGCATGGAGTTTGCCACCTGGATGCAAAAGAAGATGTCTGCGGGCCCGAAGCGCCTCGTCTTCATCGTTGGAGGGCCTTACGGATTCTCCGACACCATACATAAACGGGGCAACGAAGAGGTCAGCCTGAGCCGCATGACACTCTCCCACCAGATGGTTCGCATGTTCTTTGTGGAGCAGATTTACAGAGCGATGACCATCCTGAACGGCGAGCCGTATCATCATGAGTAGATACACATAACAATATAATACTATGCTAACAGTAGAAGAACTTAACGACAGACTTATTGACCTGTCATTTGCCGAGGACATCGGCGACGGAGACCACACGACACTTTGTTGCATCCCTGAAACCGAGATGGGCGAAAGCAAACTCCTCATCAAGGAGGAAGGCATCTTTGCAGGCAACGAGATTGCAAAGAAGGTGTTTCATCGCTTCGACCCTGAACTGCAGGTCGAGACATACATCGAGGACGGAGCGCACGTCAAGCCCGGTGACATCGTGATGAGCGTCAAGGGAAAAGTGCAGAGCCTCCTGCAGACGGAACGCCTCATGCTCAACATACTTCAACGCATGAGCGGCATAGCCACGATGACACACAAGTATCAGCAAGCCATCTACGATGCCGGCTGCAAGACGCGCGTCCTTGATACTCGCAAGACGACGCCTGGCATGCGTATGCTCGAGAAAGAGGCCGTGAAGATTGGTGGCGGCATGAACCATCGCATCGGGCTCTTCGACATGATTCTCCTGAAAGACAATCACATCGATTTCTGCGGAGGTGTTCACAACGCGATAAGTCGTGCAAAGCAATATTTGAAAGAGAAAGGCAAGGACCTTAAGATTGAATGTGAGGTCAGAAACTGGAAGGAACTGGACGAAGCGCTTGCCGAGGGTTGCGACCGCATCATGTTCGACAACTTCACGCCCGAGGACACGAAGAAGGCCGTGGAGATTGTTGCGGGCCGTTGCGAAACGGAATCGAGCGGCGGCATCACTTTCGACACGATGATTCCCTACGCCAAAGCCGGCGTTGATTTCATTTCGTTCGGAGCTCTAACCCACAGCGTGAAAGGTCTCGACATGAGTTTCAAGGCTGCAGGCAGCGATAAACTTATTATCAAATAGCGAGTTATGAAAAGATTTATTATACTTCTCGGAGCATTAATGGTCAATGTTCAATGGTCAATGTTCAATAATGCTCAAGCCTGCACGAACCTGATTGTCGGCAAGAAAGCCTCGAAGGATGGCAGCGTGATTATCTCTTACAGTCAGGATGACTATGGTTCCTTCGAGCCTCTGCGCGTGATTCCTGCAGCCGATCATCCTGCCGGAGCGATGCATCCGCTGTATCACTACGAGAGCAACAACTACCTGGGAGAGATACCAGAAGTCGCTCATACTTACGGCATCGTTGGTCTCATGAACGAGTTTCAAGTGTCGATTCACGAGACGACCTATGGCGGAAGGGCTGAGTTGACAGATACTATAAGCGGACTCATCGATTATGGTTCGCTCATGGTGCTCGGCTTGCAGCGATCCAAGACTGCCCGCGAGGCTATCGAAGTGATGACAAGTCTGGTCGATACATATGGTTATGAGAGCGAAGGAGAAAGCTTCACCGTAGCCGACCCCAACGAGGTTTGGATTCTGGAGATGATTGGAAAAGGCCCAGGTCGCAAGGGAACTGTGTGGGTTGCTGTGCGCATCCCAGACGATTGCATTAGCGGTCACGCCAATCAGAGCCGCATTCATCAGTTCCCACTCAAGGACAAGAAAAACTGCCTCTATGCAAAGGATGTCATCAGCTTTGCTCGTGAGAAGGGATATTTCAGTGGCAAAGATGCAGACTTCTCGTTTGCCGACGCCTACGCTCCCGCAGACTTTGGAGCACTTCGCTACTGCGAGGCTCGCATCTGGAGCTATTACAACAAGTGGGCTGCTGAGGACATGAGCCCTTATCTGCCTTATGCGATGGGCGACACGAAAGGTCAAGTCATTCCACTATACGTAAAACCAAAAGCTCCGCTCAGCGTTCAAGATGTCAAGGACATGATGCGCGACCACTATGAAGGTACACCGATGGCAATGACCGAAGACATCGGAATGGGTGCTTGGGAAATGCCTTACCGCCCCACTCCACTCAGTTTCGAAGTCGATGGGAAGAAGTATTTCAACGAGCGCCCCATCAGTACTCAGCAGTCGGCCTGTGTTTATGTGAGTCAGATGCGTTCTTGGCTGCCCAATCACATCGGCGGAGTCACATGGTTTGCCAACGACGAGGCAAACATGACTGCTTTTACACCCTGCTATTGCAACATGACGCAAGCCCCCGAGTGCTACGACAAGAATACTGCCGACGCCTTCCACTTCTCCACACGCTCAGCATATTGGGTAGAGAATTGGGTCAGCAACATGGTCTATCTGCGCTACAATCTGCTCTTCCCAGAGTTGCAGAAGGTTCGCGACCGACTGGAGAAAGACTTCAACTCGCTGCAAGATGAAGTCGAGAGCAAAGCGGCAAGTATGGAGAAAGAAGAAGCCATCAAGTACCTCTCGGCATATAGCCATCGTATTGCTGGCAGTATGATGGACGAATGGAACCAGCTTGCGCAACTCATCATCGTGAAGTACAACGACATGGCTGTCAAGCGAACTAATGAGAATGGACAGTATGAGAAGACTCCTGGAGGCAATCCCCGTCCCGTACTTCGCCCTGGCTATCCTGAGCGTTTCAAGCGTGAGATAATCAAGCAGACAGGGGTCCGTTATCAAGTACCTTAACCTAATTACAAAACTCGACGTGTCGAATTGACAAACTCGACGTGTTAAGTTGACAAACTCAACGTGTTAAGTTTTCGTTTTGACAGTGTCACGTTTTCAAACCATCCAAACATCGTAAATAAAAAGCACAAAAGATATGAAGAAACTTACCTCTTTGCTCGTTGCTATTACATTTAATTTGACCGCATTTTCACAAGGTTGGCCCTATGATTACGGGGGGGTCATGATGCAAGGATTCTATTGGGACTCGTATTCCGAGACATCCTGGGCAAAGCTCCAAGCGGAAGCAGACGAGATTGCACCCTACTTCCAATTGATTTGGATTCCACAAAGCGGTTGGTGCAACAGCGACTACACGATGGGCTACATGCCTGTTTACTACTTCAACCAGAAGAGTGCCTTCGGTTCCGAAAGGGAGCTCAGAAGCATGATAGCCACATATCGTAGCAAAGGCACAGGTTTCATTGCCGACGTCGTCCTCAACCATCGCAAGAACATCGGGGAAAACGGATCGTGGGTTGACTTTCCCGAAGAGACATGGAACGGCAAGACATATAAGATGACACCAACCGACATCTGTGGAAACGATGACGGAGGGGCGACCGCAAACTGGGCAAGCCAGAACGGTCTCTCGCTTTCCATAAACGACGATACCGGCGACGATTGGTCGAGTTGTCGCGACCTTGACCACAAGAACCCGCATGTGCAGGAAATCATCAAGGACTACCTTAAGTTCCTACTTGAAGACGTTGGCTATGCAGGCTTCCGCTATGATATGGTCAAAGGTTTCTGGGCAAGCTTCGTAGGCGACTACAACATGTCGGCACGTCCAACCTTTAGCGTGGGCGAGTATTTCGACGGTGCAACTAAAATCAAGGAGTGGATAAACTACTCGAAGGGGTATGTAGCAGAGCATCCTACCAGCGCCGCCTTCGACTTCCCGTTCCGCTATCGTATGCGCGACGCTGTCGAATCCCACAACTGGCGAAATCTCGGCTGGGACGAAAAGCCGCTCGCCTTCGACGACTACTACAAGCAATACGCCGTCACCTTCATAGAAAACCACGACACGGAGTACCGCAGCGAAAAAGAACCTCAGACACCTATCTGGAGAGATACACTTGCCGCCAATGCCTACCTCCTGGCAATGCCCGGCACACCTTGCGTCTTCTATCGGCATTGGCACGACTGCAAGTATCCCATCAAGCAGATGATATTGGCACGACGGATTGCAGGCATCACCAACACCTCCGGAAGCGAGGAGAAATGGACCGACGACAACTTCTATGCTAAAGCCGCATACGGAAAGCGGGGAACGTTGCTCTGTGTGGTCGGCAATAACCCCGAATACTACAACGCCAGCAGCTCGGAATTCAAGGAAATCCTTTCCGGAAAAGGCTATCGCTACCTCTTGAATCGTAGTGCCAACACCGTTTGGATGGATGTTCCGGATGGAAGGTACGAAGCTCCCCTGAACGTCAAGTTCACGGCAGTAAGCAACCTGTCAGGAGCCAAGATTGTCTATACAACGGATGGTTCTACACCTACTGCCAATAGCCCCCAAATCACGAGTGGAAGCACACTGAGCATCGAATCATCCTGCACGCTTAAGGCTGGCATCCTATCCAACGGAACGGTTCGAGGCATTCAAAGTCGCACATACGATATCTTCGAGCCTCACGACATAACAATCTACGTTAATTCTGGTATTAACTGGGGAGGAGCCCTGTTCTTTTATGTGTGGGACAACAACAACACAAATCTTAACGGCAAATGGCCTGGCAAACGTGCTGGGACCTATGTAACCATCGGCGACAAGAAGTGGTACTACCAGACACATCGCCTCACTTCGCCCGACCAATATCTCAATCTGATTGTTGCCAATCAGGCTGGCAGCAAGCAGACTATTGACATAAGAGGCATACGCTCTGACTATTACTTCTGCATCACAGGGGAGAAAGACGAAAGCGATTTCATCTTGGAAGACCAGACTGCAGATATGGCTACAGGCATAACGCCTCCCCTTCTATTCAATGAAGAAAAGAACACACGTTCCGTCTATAACCTGCTTGGGATGCCTGTGTCGCCAGACAAGAAGAAAGGAATCGTCATTGAGAACGGACGCAAGGTTGCATACCGATAATCTATTAGTTTCCCACATGCACTAACAGCATAAAAAACAGTTTTGGACGGCCGCTCGCACAGATAAGGTCGAGTGCCCTCACATATTGGGGCGGCCGCCCCAATATGTGAGGGCGGGCGGATCGGAACGGAATCGACAGCACATTTTACCCTTTTTCTCTGCATCATCTATCTGCTTTCACAGCACCTTCTATCTAATCTCTCAGCACAAGTCACCATGTTTCTGCCATTCCAGGCCTGATTATGTAGTGGCGAATTAAATCCAACTGGATGTGTTTTGACACTTAAATAGAACGCAAAAGGGAACTATTCATAGGTGTGCATATACGAAGAAGGCGTTGCCAATCGGTAACGCCTTCTTCTATTATATATTATATATAATGTGTATTCTTAACGCAAGCGGTCCAGCGAACGAACCAGCATCTCGTCCTTCAGGATGCCTCGGAATGCAAGATAAAGCAGGATAAGAGCTGCTGCAGGCAGCGCTGCCGTCCAATGTGGTCGCCAAGTAGCAGGCATCTCTGCTGAAAGCAGGTAACTGATGATACCATACGCTATGTACCAAGCAACGAGCAGCACCATGCACAGACTGGCCATACGCATTTGCAAAGCACGATGCTTGTAGAGCCAAATGTCCATAAACACAAAAGCGCTCGTTATGACCAGGATACCCATCATGACAGGACAGAAGTAGAACATGTGCTGCCCCTCCGATACGAGCCAAAGGTTATACATGTCCACCGTCTCCATGCTTTCGTTTGTCATAAAGTGGGCAATAGGCGAACACAGACAACCTAAGCAAAGAGCAAAGGCCAGAAGCAGATAGATGGTCTGGATGCGCTGTAACATCTTCTTAGTCGAGGAGAGTTGCCTCCTTGCTTGGATTGCGATAATAGATCTTGCCGTCGATGAACTCCTGAGTTGCCATAAGCGTTGCCTTCGGAAGTTTCTCATAGTAACGGCTGATTTCTATCTGCTCGCGATTCTCGAAGACCTCGTCGAGATTATCCTGAGTGCTCGCAAACTCGGAGAGCTTCTTGCTCAGTTCCTGCTTGATGTCAGCAGAAATCTGGTTGGCACGCTTGCCAATAATAACGACGCTTTCGTAGATGTTACCAGTCTCTTCACAAAGGCTCATGGGGTCTCTGTTAACGGTGTCATTGGGGGCTGATGTTTTCTTGTAGTCCATGTTAATGATATATGTATGTTAATCTTTTTGTTCTACTTTCTTATGATTATTCTATTGTTGTTCTTGCTATGTCTGGCTTTATCTATAGCATCGATAATCCATCCGATGGGCTTATCGTCTTTCTTTTCCTTTTGCTCATCAGGCAACGATTGCTTCTTGCTGGAAGTCTTTTCTTTCACAACGATGTCTTCATCGTCGATAAGCTGTCCTTTATTAGCGATAACGCGTTCGGAATAGTTGCGTATGGAGGTGGCTTCCTTAAGGTACTTGCTTTCTGGGTAGTCATTCTGGAAAGCATAGTACTCGTCGATGGCATCGCGAAAACGTTCCAAACGCCTCTCCTCTACACTCTGCCTGGCAAGATGATACTTGGCACGGAGTGTCAGTATTGAGAGCTCCTCGCGAAGATTAGCAGAGGCATAGGGATAGTCCTTCAAAGCATTTTGTGCCGTCACCACGCAAGCCTCGTAATTATTGCCGCCATAGATGCAATTCAAGGTATAAGTCCCAAGGTCGTAGTAAAGCTTTGCAGACTGATATTCCTTTTGGACAAGTTTGTCCTGCATGTCATAGATAATCTGATGAGCCTGCTCCTTAAGAGTCGTTTCCGGACAATAGTCAAGGAAGTTCTGGAACTCCTTTATCGCCTCCATCGTGCTCGACTGGTCGAGGCGTATGTCAGGGGTCTGCTTGTAGAGCGAATAGCCTGTATTATAGCGTGAGAGCTCCATGTAACTGCCCTTCGGATATAGCTGGTAGTACTTCTTAAAGAACATAACGGCCGACTCGTAATCTTTTGCTTTCAGGTTGCTTTCGCCCAGCATATAGAGACTCTCTTCGCCGTATGATGTACCTTTCAGTGGAGCGAGCAACAGGCTGAAGAGCTCCGCAGCCTGACGATAATGACCGTCTGCATAAAGAGCCTTCGCAGCCTCATATCTGTACTCATAGTCATTGCTTTTGAGCACGTTAGAGTACTCGCTGCAAGACTCGAGAAGCATGAAGCAGGGAGCAAAAAGCAATATAAGGAATCGACTTATTCTCATATCAGGGCGCAAAGATACTGTTTTTTGTTTTGTCTGCCAAAGGTATGAGCATAAAAAAGTGCTTATAGCACCTTTTTTTAATCTTTCTTAGCTTTTGCAGGGTCGTAAATAGCCATTCCGACGAAGGAATCCGCGCATCCATAGAAGAGGTACCACTTGCCTCGGAACGGCACAAGACCTTCGGTAAAGACTGTTCCCGATGGATATTGCCCGCTCTTCTCGAAGTCGTCTTCTGGATAGAAATAGGGCTCGTCCAGCCTGTCGATAAGCTTAGTCGGGTCTTTCAGCGAGAAGAGTGCCTGGCCTGCACAATAGGCTCCTGAAGCATAGCGCTGGTCGCCATTCTCGCCTCCTCTGTTCTTGCCGTTGTAGAAAAGCATGATGCCATGTTTTGTCTTGATGGCTGGCGGGCCACATTCCACGAGTTGACTGTCGAAATAGCCCTTACGAACGTCCATGACATGCAAAAGTTTACCATCAGGAGCCAGCATCGGTTCCCAATGAATGAGGTCGTCGCTGGTAGCAATGTTGACGAAGTTCTCGCCCCAATACATCATGTATTTGCCTTTGATGCGTGCAATGACTTGCCTGCCTTTCTTCATCTCCGTTACAATTGAGCCTGACTTTGAGTAGCCTTTGCTGAGCTGACCTTTGTGGGCGTCGGAAAAGATGGGACCATGCTTAGTCCAATGCACGAGGTCGCGACTCGTTGCAACACTCAATCGTGCAAGTTTGTGATTCCAACTCGTATAGGTCATCACGTAGAGACCGTCCTCCGTCATGCAAACTCTTGGGTCTTCGCAACCACCAGGTACGTCAAACTCTTCCCATTCATCACCACCAGGAAAGAGGACTGGAGCACCATGATGTTGGAAATGAAGGCCATCTTGGCTAAAGGCATAACCGATGCGAGAAGTTCTGGAGCCGATGCCTTTGGCGATATTATCTTCTGCACGATAAAGCAGAGCAATGCCGTCATTTATAATGGTTGCAGCAGGGTTGAAGGTTTCGCTGTTCTCCCATTGCGCAACCCGCTTCCACATCGGACAATAGAAACGGCTTGTCGTATCAGGACGAACGATTGGATTCGCCCCCACAGGTCGCTCAAAGCCTAGCCAAGCCCACTTCTTGGATGCGTTGGCACCAAGGCGCGCTTTTGATGCGCGGTGCTTCTCGATGTTTGGAGTCTTTTGTGCTTGTAAGGGAAGCAGAAACAGAATTGAAGCAATTAATGTAAATGTGCGAGTTCTCATAATTGTTTGGCTATCGTGAATATGTATCCCATATATGGGTTTTCTGTCGTTTGGATTTCAATACCCTTCAGATTGTCTGGCTTTAGGACGGAATGAAGGTCGTCAACAAGACCCGTTCCTTTGAGTTTCAGCACCGCTTCTTTTTGTGTCCAAAGACGTGTAAAGACGATATCAGGGAAAGGAGATGTAAAGATTTTTTCCGATTCTTGAGGACTCATTGTGTGGCGAACGAGGTCGGGCTTTGCCGTTCGGATGCGTTCAATATCCAAACCACAAGGTCGTTTGCTGAGGAAACACCCTACAGCCTCTTTGCAATGACTTATACTAAAATGGATATCTGGATGGCTTGGCAAATATGGCTTGCCGTGTTCATTATAGGCAAAGGTTGGCATTTCGTGGATGCCAAAACATTGTTGAAGCCCTCGCAACAACTCAATATAGCCAATTGCACACTCCTTCCTGCCTTGCAATTGCCTGTAACGCAATGCCTGTTCCCTTCGCCATTCAGGAAGGGAGTCGATGAGCCGCATGATTTGCTCTTCGCTAAGGTCGGCAATATGGTCGTTGATGTAAAGCATTTCTACCAATTCGACGTGCATTGTTTATCTTTTTGCGATGGCGAAGTTACGAATAAAAGTGATAAAGGCCAAACTTTTAAGCATAATTCTTTGCTATGCTATCTGCCACAACTGCTGCCATGCTCCAAGCAGCCTGCAAGTTAAACCCACCCGTAATGCCGTCAACATCAAGCAGTTCGCCTGCAAAATAAAGACCTGGATGCTGACGAGCTTCGAGCGTACTTATGTTTATGCAAGCCAAATCTATGCCTCCACAAGTCACGAACTCTTCCTTGTACTGACCTTTGCCTTCAATCTGATAGACATCGGCCGTGAGCACAGCACAAAGGCGGTTCAAGTCGCGTCTGGAAAGCTCATTCCAGCGTTTCTGCAAGTCAATATGAGCACGAGAGAGCAAGTGTTGCCAAAGTTTTGCCGAAAGCTGACGAGGGTATTCGTTTGCAACTTGACGACGAGCGCTTTCCTGTTGCAAGTCTAGAAGTAGTGCCAAGCCATTCTGCTCGTTTTGGGCGTCGAGCCAATTGATGCAGAGTTGTGCCTGATAGTTATGCTCTGCAAGATATCTGGCAGCATAGCTCGAGAGACGAAGAATAGCAGGTCCGCTCACGCCCCAATGCGTCACAAGCAAAGCCCCTTCAGCACGCATCTTTGTGCCTGCAATACTTGCTGCAACTGGCTCAACCACACATCCCATCAAGCTGGTTAGGCTGTTGTCCATAATGCAGAAAGTGAAGAGCGAAGGCACGGGTTTTGCAATAGTCAAACCCGTCAAATGACGAAAGAGAGCAAAGCGTTCCATTGTGGGCAAACCACCCATCGCGCAAACCACTTTATCGAAATGTTGAGGTTTTAAGTTCTCGTCGGAAAAGGAGACAGTGTAGCCATCCTGCTCTGGAGCTATATCATTGATTCTGTGGGAGGTATGAGACACTATACCTTCTTCCCTCATACATTGCAAGAGCGTTCCGACTATTTGCATGGCATCTTGCGAAACGGGGAAAACACACTCATCTTCTTGCGTGACAAGTCGAACGCCTTCACCTTCGAACCAATCCATCGTGTCCTCTTGACTCCAATTGCGCAAAGCACGTTTCATGAGCTGTTCTCCACGAGGATAAGCCTGCTTGAGTTGCCTGATTTGTCGGAATGAGTTGGTGAGATTGCAACGCCCTCCACCCGTCACTGCGACTTTGGCCAAAGGTTGTTTTCCTGCCTCGAAGACCTCTACAACAGCTTCTGGCAACTTGCGTTTCAGCAGGACAGAACAAAAGCATCCTGCAGCTCCTGCTCCGACGATACAAATCTTCATTGTTGCAAACGAATCACTCTAATGCCAGTTTGGCTGGGATGCTTTTGCATGTATTGGTAGAGCGTCATCGGTTCGAGCACTACTTTCTTGTGAATGCTGCTTGCGTTGAGCAGATGAAGCTTGCCGTCTTTTCCCCAAACAGCAAAACCGACGTGACTGACATCAAGGCCTTTCTTGCGGGTTGTTAAGGCAATGATGTCACCGTCTTTAACGCAATTGAGCACCTTCTTGCTGTCCCCCACTCTCTCCTTCAAAATGTAGCGAACAGTTGCTCCAGAAGCGCGTTTCTCCATTTCGGCGATGAGTTTACGCTCGTTCATATCGACCTTCAGCAAAGGATAGGAATCGGGATGGTCGCTCATATAGGTCAGGTTGAGTTTCATCGGAGCAGAAATGTTGGCAGGAGGTACGACTTCCTTGACCAAACCGAGCTTCGTGCCGGATTGAATCCATTGACTGAAGTAGTGATTGCGACTCTTGTAACCATCTATTTTGCCCGCATCGTAACGCAACTTTTGCAGCCAAGAGAGGTAGTCCTTCCAGTTCTTGCTGCCGTGACTTGTCGTAAGAGCGAGGGCACAGCAATTCTCGACCAAAGTGGTGCAATCGAGGCTTTGCAGATTGATGGCAAGATGTTCCGATTTGTCCTTAATCTCGAGCGTATGAGCCACATAAGGTCGGTTCATCAATTGCTTTGCATAAAATAGCGTAAGTGCTTCGTTAGCAGGGGCTTTTGAACCTTTATCTAACAACTCGACAACACGAAGGCTGTCCTCCTTTGTGTAACTGATAGGATTGTTCTGACTGCTAATTTGAAGGCAAACGAACCAACAACATATTATGGCAAAAACTCCTTTCATATCAACTCTCTTTTGGTAATTTAACTAAAGCTGTGACTGCGAAGGTAACGAGGCAGAAGCCCATTACGGCAATAAAGAACTGCTGATAGCCCATTTGGTCGGACATCCAGCCACTCACCATGCCTGGCAGCATCACGCCACCAAGATACTGAAAGGCTGTACAGAACGAGAAGACCGAAGTGCTTCGTTCGCCATGAGAGAAGCTGACGAGATAGAGCGTATAGGCCGTAAAACCAAGTCCATAGCCCACTTGCTCGATGAAGACGCAAGTTGCGATGAGGGGCAGACTTTGCGACTGAATGTAGCTAAGATAGACATAAACAATGTCGGGCAAGGTGATGCAAAGCACGAGCGGCCAAAGCATCTTTTTGAGGCCGAACTTCGAGACAAGCCAGCCGCCAACAATACCACCGCCAAGCAGTCCGATAACGCCTAAAGTGCCATAGACAAAGCCATATTGAACGTCCGTCAAAGCCAAGCCTCCCTCAGCAATCGTGCGTTTCAGGAAGAGCGGCACAATCTTTGTCAGCAAGCCTTCTGGCAAGCGGAAAAGCAGGATGAAGAGCAGAGCCGTGATGAGATGGGGCTTCGTAAAGAAGACCTTCAACGTCAATCCGAAGTCTTCGAGGATATTGAGTTTCTCCCCTTTTGGTGAGTCGGATGGGGGCGTTGGCAACGCTTTCCAGTGATAAGCTGCAAGCATTAGCATCAAACCAGCTACGGCAAGGAATGTGATGCTCCAAGACAAAGGAATGCTCATCTCGCTCTTCTGCAAAAGGCCTGCTAGCATGACAAGACCGCCTTGACCCAGCACCATACCGATTCGATAGAAGGTGTTGCGAAGCCCCACATATAGTTCCTGATCCTTGTTCTCGAGGCCGAGGATATAGAAGCCGTCGGCACAAATGTCGTGAGTAGCGCTACTGAAAGCAATCAGCATGAACAGGGCAAGCGAGGCTTGGAGCCAGAAGCTGGTGGGCAAAGTGAAGGCAAGCAAAGCGAGTGCAGCTCCGATGAGCAACTGCATGGAAAGAATCCACCATCGCTTCGTCTTGATGCCATCGACGATAGGACTCCAAAGTGGTTTGATGACCCACGGAAGCCCGAGCCAACCCGTATAAAGCGTGATTTGCGTATCGGTCAAACCCATCTCCTGATAAAGGACGAGCGACATCAGCATGACTGCTGCAAAGGGTAAGGACTCGCCAAGATAAAGCGTGGGAATCCATGAAAGAGGTTTATTCATTTGGCTATTTTTAATTATTTAACTATGTTTTTATGGTATAATGGTACCTTTCAAGTTATTGTTTCGATAGTTTGTCGCGAAGGAACTGGGCTGTGAAGCTGTTCTTGCACTTGGCCACTTCTTCTGGAGTTCCACAGGCAAGAAGGTTACCGCCAGCATCGCCGCCTTCGGGGCCAAGGTCGATGATGTGGTCGGCACACTTGATGACCTCAAGATTGTGCTCGATGATGATGATGGTGTGGCCTCGTGAGATGAGGGCATTGAACGAGTCGAGCAACTTGCGGATATCGTGGAAATGCAATCCCGTAGTGGGTTCGTCGAAGATGAAGATTGTGGGCTTCGACTTCTCCATACCTAAGTAATAAGCCAGTTTGACGCGTTGATTCTCGCCGCCAGACAAGGTTGATGATGACTGCCCGAGCTTGATGTAGCCTAGGCCGACATCCTGCAAGGGTTTGAGCAACGAGATGATGCGCTTCTCCTTGTACTCTGAGAAGAACTCGATGGCCTGGTTGATGGTCATGTCGAGCACGTCGCAAACATTCTTATCATGGAAGCGTACATCAAGAATCTCTGGCTTGAAGCGTTGTCCATGACAGCTTTCGCAGGGGAGCACAAGGTCGGCCATGAACTGCATCTCGATAGTAACGGTTCCTTCGCCCTTGCATTCCTCGCAACGTCCGCCGTCGGTATTGAAGCTGAAGAACGCCGGAGTGAAGCCCATCTGCTGTGAAAGCGCCTGAGCCGCAAAGAGTTTCCTTATCTCGTCCCACGCCTTGACATAAGTGACCGGGTTGGAGCGTGTGCTCTTTCCTATGGGGTTCTGATCGACGAACTCTATGGCGTTGACCATCTTCATGTCGCCCTCCAGACCCAGGAACTCGCCGGGACGGTCGGCAACCTCATCCAACTGACGCTTCATCGCATTGTAGAAGATGTCGCGCACCAGGCTGCTCTTACCGCTGCCACTCACGCCAGTCACACACGTCATCAGCCCAAGCGGGAAGCGCACGTCAATGCCTTTCAGGTTGTTGGCGCGTGCCCCTTTCACTTCGATGTAGCTGTTCGACTTGCGACGGGCAAGGGGAAGAGGAATCGTCTCAGCACCCGTCAGGAAGCGAAGGGTGTGGGAAGTGTCACCGGCTCCTGCAATGCCTTCAGACGGACCGTTATATATGACCCCACCTCCCAGGCGACCTGCCTCGGGACCTATGTCGATGAGCCAGTCGGCAGCACGGATGATTTCCTCGTCATGCTCGACGACAATGACCGTGTTGCCCAGGTCGCGAAGCTGCTTCAAGACCTTGATGAGCCGTTCCGTGTCGCGACTATGGAGGCCGATGCTGGGTTCGTCCAGAATATAGAGACTCCCCACCAGACTGCTTCCCAGCGAGGTGGCAAGGTTGATGCGTTGGCTTTCACCTCCCGAAAGACTGTTCGACGGGCGATTCAGCGTGAGATAGCCTAAGCCGACGTCCAACAGATACTGCAACCGATTACGGATTTCCGTAAGGATTCGCTTGGCAATCTTCTCTTCGTGCTCGCTCAACTTGAGTTTTTCGACCCAAGGCAGCAACTCGCTGACCGAGATGTTGACGAGTTCGGTGATGCTTTTGCCACCCACTTTCACGTAGTTCGCTTCGGGCCGGAGCCTTGTTCCGTGGCACTTCGGACAGGTCGTCTTGCCACGATACCTTGCCAGCATCACACGATTCTGTATCTTGTATTGCCCTTGGCGCAAGTATTCGAAGAAGGCATCGACGGAGAGCAATCCCCATTCCCGCTCTTCGGGTAGTATTTTCCACTCAGCCGGAACGAGCATCTCTTTGCCGCCCAGCACCTCACTCTTCATTTGGGGAACTGTGGGGCAACCGTGCCAAAGCCAGTCCTTCTCGTCCTGTGTCAGCTCGAAATAAGGCTTGAAGATGGGGAAGCCGCGTTCTGAGTTGCAGCGGATGAACCATTCCTTCCATTCGCTCATCTTTTCGCCTCGCCAGCAGACGACAGCTCCGTCGTAGAGGCTCAAAGCCGTATTCGGTATGACCATCTGCTCGTCTATGCCGATGACCTTGCCGAAGCCTTCGCACTCGGGACAGGCTCCCATCGGAGAATTGAAGGCGAACAGCTTGTCGGAGGGTTCCTCGAAGGTGATGCCGTCTGCCTCGAAACGCGTACTGAAAACGTGGCGTTCACCATTGGGGACAAACTGGAGGACTGCCTCGCCGTGCCCCTCGTAGAAGGCTGTCTCGCAGGAATCAACGAGTCGGGCTATCGTGTCGCGGTCGCTGGCTGAGGACAGACGGTCGATAACCAAATAAAGTTGAGAGTTGAGAGTTGAGAGTTGAGAGTTCACATCCTCGATTCTCACCACTTCATCCCCGACGAGGACTCTGGCGAAGCCGCTTTTGCGATACATCTCGAGCTGCTGCTCCAGGGTGCGTCCCTCGGGCAAATGGATGGGGCACATCACCATGAACTTCGTGCCTTCTGGCTTCGAGAGCATGCAAGCCACGGCATCTTCGGTGGTGTGGCGCTTTACTTCTTTTCCGCTGACGGGCGAGAATGTACGACCGATGCGAGCGAAGAGCAGACGCAAGTACTCGTAAATCTCCGTACTGGTACCGACCGTGCTTCGAGGATTGCGGCTCGAAACCTTCTGCTCGATGGCGATGGCAGGCGGAATACCCTTGATGTAGTCGCACTCCGGCTTATTCATTCGGCCGAGGAACTGACGTGCATAAGCGCTCAAACTCTCCACATATCGGCGTTGCCCCTCAGCGTATAGCGTGTCGAAGGCGAGGCTGCTCTTGCCGCTACCACTTAATCCAGTGATAACCACCAGCTTGCCTCTTGGAATCTCGAGGTTGACATTCTTCAGGTTGTTGACCCTCGCGCCTTTTATCTTTATGCAATCTTCCATTTCGTTACATTCATCCTGCAAAGATACAAAAAATAACGGAAACAGGAAAATGAAAGGGGAAATTTGGCAGAAATACAGCAAAGTTTGTTATAAAATGAGCCAGAAAACATGACTTGACTGCATGAAAGAAATACCGAATTATAACACCCATGCTATTACATAACGTCGTATTTGTAAAGATTTTTCCAAATGAGACGCGTTCTGACGGCTTATTTTTGCGTCTGTGGCACTTTTGAACCTAAAACGCAAGAAAATGGCTTAAATCGAATTGCACCTGATAATCAGCAACTTACAAAGACGCCATTTTCGCCTCAACGCAAAGAAAGTACACACTCAACACGCAGAGTTGATAAATTCATCATAAAAAGTCATCAAATTCGACGTGGGGAGATGGCCAACGCAACAGCCCGAAATTGTCAACGCCCTATAGGGGATTGACAAACTTAACGTGCTGCGTTGAAAACTTCACCACGTTGAAGTCGCAAACGCACCACAATGCTTCACTAATTTTTGTAAGGATTTTTCCTCGACCCAGCTATTTGGTTATCTCGCCACAAAGGTCGCTGTTCATCATCTCCCTAATCTTCTCGGTCGGAAGCTTGTGCCCGAGCAGGAACATCAGCTTGGCGATGGCGCATTCCGGAGTGCTGTCGTAGCCGCTCACAACACCGGCTTCCAGCAGGGGCAGGCTCGTTTCGTAGAGCCCCATGTGCACGCTGCCCGACTGACATTGCGTGATGTTGACCATCAGCAGCCCGCGTTCGCTCGCATCTTTGAGTTCCTGCTTGAACCATTTCAGCTGCGGAGCGTTGCCTGCGCCGAAGGTTCGAATCACAGCCGCCTTCAGCCCGGGGATGTTCAGCACTGCATGAACCAGACTCTGCTGGATGCCTGGGAAGAGCGTCAGAACGACAACATCGGGACAAACAAGGTAGTGGGGTTTGAAAGGTCTGCTGGGATCGGGTTTTCGGATGGCTGATTCGTTGTAGCGTATTTGCATGCCAACCGTTGCAAGATCGGGGTAGTTGAACGAACGGAAAGCGTTGAACTGCTCTGCATTTATCTTGGTCGTACGGTTGCCGCGCATCAGTTTCTCCTTGAAGTAGATGCAGACCTCGGGCACGATTGGCGTACCGTCTTCATGCTGAGCCGCAGCTATCTCGATGGCCGTGATGAGGTTCTCCTTGCCGTCCGTACGGAGTTTGCCAATCGGCAACTGCGAGCCGGTAAGGATGACAGGCTTGCCCAGGTTCTCGAGCATAAAGCTGAGGGCAGAAGCGGTATAGGCCATCGTGTCTGTGCCATGCAGGATGACGAAGCCATCGAAGCGGTCGTAGTTGTCGGCGACAACGCGGACGAGCTTCCCCCAATGCTCCAGTCCCATATCGCTCGAATCGATGGGCGGGTCGAAGGTATAAGATTGAATATCTAAGTCAAAACGCTTCAACTCAGGAACTTCCTCGAGGATGAGGTCGAAGTTGAAGCTCTCCAGAGCACCCGTCTCAGGGTTCTCCCGCATGCCAATCGTGCCGCCCGTATAAATGAGAAGCACGCTATGTCTGCGTGTGTCACTCATGTTTCTCGCTCCCACTACGTTTCTCGCGGCCATAAGAACGGTATTCGTCGAGAGGAATCTCTACGTCAGGCTCCGACAGAGGCTGATTCTGTTGCAGTCGGAAGCATAGGTATTTGATGTCGATACCACGTGCCCGCCACATACTCTCGTAGTAGGTCTGGATGGCGCAGGCGAGTTGGATGTATCGCTCTTCCTGAGCGGACGACGGATGCGAGCCGTAGAGGTTCCTCGTCTTCACTTCCGGCTCGATGTGGTTAACCTTCAGCAACTCCTCGGTATAAGTGAAGAGGAAGTTGGAGTCGGTCTTCAGATGGACGAGGCCTCCGTCCTGAAGAAACTGACGATATCGCTCGAGAAAGTAAGTGCTGGTGAGGCGCTTCGTAACCTTCTTCATCTGCGGGTCGGAGAAGGTAAGCCAAATCTCGCTCACCTCATTAGGAGCGAAGAAGCGTTGGATGAACTCGATGTTTGTGCGCAGGAAGCCAACATTCCTCATGCCCGTCTGCAAGGCTTCCTTCGCTCCCGTCCACATTCGAGCGCCCTTGATGTCAACGCCAATGAAGTTCTTGTCCGGGAATTGTTTCCCCAGCCCGATGGTGTACTCGCCCCTGCCGCAGCCGAGTTCAAGCACGATAGGGTTCTGGTTGCGGAAAAACGTCTCGTGCCACTTGCCACGAAGCGAGAATTCCTCCTGCATAGTGGCAGCCATGGGGCATTCCACCACAAGCGGATTCTCGGCCATCTCGGCAAACTTGGCCAGCTTTCCCTTTCCCATTTACTTGTCAAACGTAAAGTGTGTGGTGCCGATGTTCTGTCCGTCGGCAAAGATATCAACACGATAGGTGCCGGCACTCAGAGCCTCTGCCACGTCCCAATATACCGTCACGCTCTGCTCTTCGCCCGTATATTCGATGTCCTTGCGGATGCTGTACTCGAGCTGGCGGTTCTCGTAGTCAAAAGTTCCGCCCTTGGTGAGCACATCACCCGTAGGAGTAGTGATGCGGACATAGAGGCTTCGCATGCCTGTAGCGGTTGTGACGTTACGGGCAATAGTGAAGCCGACCACGAACTTCTTGACGTCCTTAATCTTCTTGGCTGCCTTGCCCTTCTTGTTATGGCCGACAGCATAGATTCCCGTCGCGTCGAGTTGGCTTGCAATCGCTACCTTATCGGAAAGCGTTTCGTTCTCGGTCGAGAGATTCGTGATGTGCTGACGGGCTTGCTCATTCTGTGTCTTGAGGTTCGAGTTCTCCTGCGTCAGGGCTTCATTCATGCGGTTGAGGGAGTCAATCTGCAGGACATAGCTGCGCAGAACCTCGCGAAGTGTTGCCAGCTCCTTCTTCAGTCGCATAATCTCGGCTGCATCGCTACTCTTCACCCTACGCAGCTCCTCGAGCAGTTCCTCGGTTCGTTTCTGTTCCATCTCAAGTTGAGCAACAAGCGAGTCGTTATTGATTTGCGTCTTCATCTCGTTGTACTGCATGGCGAACTGTTCATACTCGTTCTCCATCTCGAGCTTATCCATCTCGACCAACTCGAGCATCTGCTTGCTTTCACGCTGCTGCTCGCGCATACTGTAGAGCAGGAATCCTATGACGAGGCAGGCTATGGCTGCCACGACACCAAGTAATATCTTCGATTTCTTGTCCATATCTTATTTACTTTTTCGGGCGCAAAGTTACGAAAAAGAATGTAAACTAAAGAATGAAAGAAGAAGAATTTGTAAGATTTAAGTATAATTGTCTGTTTCCTTATATAAAGAATAATGTAAAGAGTCTTGATAAGAGTGGTTTCCGATGCGCAAGCTTTGCCAAAGGTATCTGCATACATTTTGAAGCATAACACAAACTTCTCCCCCATTCACTTGCACAAGTCCATTTTTATTGCTAATTTTGCAGCCAAAAAGAATACTATGGAACTCTATCCTCAACTCATACTCGACGCCCTCGCCACAGTTCGATACCCTGGTACAGGCAAGAACATCGTGGAAATGAAGATGGTGGACGACGACATGCGCATCGCCGGCCTCAGCGTCTCATTCACCCTCATCTTCGACAAACCTACTGATCCCTTCATGAAGAGCGTAGTGAAAGCGGCTGAAGCCGCCATTCATGCCTATGCCTCGAAGGATGCCGAAGTGGAAATCAAGACTCGCGCTCTGCAGGCTCCAAGGCCAGACCTGCCTGACCTCTTGCCTGGGGTGAAGAACATCATCGCAGTCTCGAGTGGCAAAGGTGGCGTGGGGAAAAGCACAGTTGCCGTCAATCTGGCTGTGGCTTTGGCAAGGATGGGGATGAAGGTCGGCTTGCTCGATTGCGACATCTTTGGTCCTTCTGTGCCCAAGATGCTGCAGATGGAGGATGCTCGTCCCTATAGCGAGAACATAGATGGGCGCGACCTCATCGTGCCTGAAGAGAAGTATGGCGTAAAGGTTCTCAGCATTGGTTTCTTCGTGAACCCAGATCAAGGCATCATGTGGAGAGGCGGAATGGCCAGCAATGCCCTGAAACAACTCATCGGAGACGCTAATTGGGGCGACCTCGACTACTTCATTCTCGACACACCTCCAGGCACCTCAGACATTCATCTGACACTCGTCCAGACCATTCCCATCACGGGTGCCGTCATCGTCAGCACGCCTCAACAAGTGGCTTTGGCTGATGCCAGAAAGGGTATCGATATGTACAAACAGGAGAAAATCAACGTTCCCATTCTTGGTTTGGTAGAGAATATGGCTTGGTTCACACCAGCTCAACATCCAGAGGAACGTTATTTCCTCTTCGGCAAGGAAGGCGTCAAGGAGTTGGCAGAACAGATGAAGCTGCCGCTTCTGGCACAGATTCCTGTCGTTCAAGACATTTGCGAGAGTGGTGACAACGGCATTCCTGCTGCCACAAATCCTGCCAGCATAACAGGTCAGGCATTCCTCCAATTGGCTGCAAAAATTGTGACAGAAACCGACAAACGTAGAGCCACGCTTCCTCCCACGCAGATAGTTGGACTAAAGAAGCAGGCAGATTAACTTAACTATAAAGCTTTCAGGATTATGCACCTATTCAGGAGTCTATTACTACTCATGCTTTGCTCGCTCGCACTCACAGCTCAAAGCAAGAAGATAAAATCTTGTCCTTTTCCAGGCTACAAGTTGGTCTGGCACGACGAGTTCTCCAAGTCGGAACTCGACCCCAACCTCTGGGTCTATCAAGAAGCGCGAGCCGGTTGGGTCAACCACGAGTTGCAGACCTACGTGAAAGGTCAAAGTCCTAAAGGCAGAAAGGTGGCAGAGTGCAAGAAGGGCACACTCAGGATTTATACTTTCAAGGAAGACGATAAGGTCTTCAGCGGTCGTCTCTATGGGAACCGTCATGTAGGCTTCAAGTACGGCTACATCGAGGCTCGCATCAAACTGCCAAAAGGCAAAGGAACCTGGCCCGCTTGGTGGATGATGCCAGTCGAAGGAGGTCGTTGGCCAGCTTGTGGAGAGATCGACATCATGGAAGAAGTGGGCGTTGATGCCAACGACGTCTCCAGCAGCATCCATTGTGCTGCCTACAATCATCCAGCCAAGACACAAAAGACGCATCACCTTTATTGCGAAGGAGCTGAGGAGGGATTCCACGTTTATGCCCTCGAATGGACAGAAGACTATATCCGCACTTATGTGGACGGCAAGGAGCAACTCTATTTCGAGAACGACAAGACTGGCAACAACGACACTTGGCCCTTCAACAAAGCCTTCTATCCGATACTCAATGTGGCCTGGGGAGGCGACTGGGGCGGCTATAAAGGTATTGACGAATCGGCTCTTCCGCTCACGATGGAGGTGGATTACGTTCGCGTCTGGCAAAAGGAGTAATTTCAAACTACTGCAGTTAAGTCAGCCAACTCGGCGTGCCATCTTTGTGAATTCGGCGTGCTATCTTTGTGAACTCGACGTGCTATCTTTGTGAACTCGACGTGGAGCATTGGCAAACCCTCCATAGGGCGTTAGCATTTTTATATGGACACTTTTGTCAACTAGAAACATCTAGTTGAGTATTTAGGCGTGTTTTTCTCCCCAAACACTTGCGTGTTTCCGTAAAAAAACGTACCTTTGCAGAGTTATTGAATGCGGCTTTGAGACATCATTTACCTTGTAAAGTTCTCAAAATCGGCTTAATTGATTGGGTACTAGTGACTTACATGGTATCCAAAGCCCCAAAGGTATGTATATAATTCAAACAGAGCAATGGTAGAATACAACATTTCACTCGAAGGAAAGACTGTGCTTGTAACGGGTGCAGCAGGCTTCATTGGCAGCAATCTCGTCAAGCGACTCTTCAAAGAATTCAACGATATCAAGGTCGTCGGCATAGATTCCATGACTGATTACTACGACGTGAGGCTCAAAGAGGAACGTCTAAAAGAAATCGAAGCACTTGGTCGCGATTGGGTGTTCATCAAGGACTCCATCGCCAACAAGGCATGTGTGGACCAGCTTTTCGCAGAGTACAAACCCGTTGTGGTAGTGAATCTTGCCGCTCAAGCCGGCGTTCGTTACAGCATCACCAATCCCGATGCCTACATCGAAAGCAACCTCATCGGCTTTTACAACATTCTGGAAGCCTGCCGACACTATGGAGTGGAGCATCTCGTCTATGCCAGCAGCAGCAGCGTTTACGGCTCAAACAAGAAAGTCCCCTACTCCACAGACGACAAAGTGGACAATCCCGTCAGCCTCTATGCTGCCACGAAGAAGAGCAACGAACTGATGGCACACGCCTACAGCAAGCTCTATAACATCCCCTCGACCGGTCTCAGATTCTTCACAGTCTATGGCCCCGCAGGTCGTCCAGACATGGCCTACTTCGGCTTCACCAACAAACTCCGTGAAGGCAAGACCATCCAAATCTTCAACTACGGCAACTGCAAACGCGACTTCACCTTTGTCGATGACATCGTAGAAGGCGTCGTTCGCGTCATGCAACATGCACCAGAAAAGCAAACCGGCGAAGACGGTCTGCCTATCCCCCCATATATCGTTTACAACATCGGCAACAGCTCACCCGAAAACCTCTTGGACTTCGTCACCATCCTTCAAGAAGAACTCATCGCAGCAGGTGTACTCCCAGCCGATTACGACTTCGAATCGCACAAAGAACTCGTGCCCATGCAACCAGGCGACGTTCCCGTCACCTTCGCAGACACCACGCCCCTCGAACGCGACTTCGGCTTCCGCCCCTCCACCCCCCTCCGCCACGGCCTCCGCGCCTTCGCCCAGTGGTATAAGGAGTATTATGGAGCAAACTAAACATCTGCCGCAAAAAAACATTGAAAATCAGTTGATTTAGATTTGGAACGTAAGTAGCCTAAAAAGAGATTTTTGAACTAAAAGGCTATTAACGTATAGAAATATCATGGAGGATCTTATTGTCAGGCTGAAATCCTTTTTCTTGAGTGGAGATGAGCGCACACAGAAGATGAAGCGCAACACCATCTCCATGTTGGTTGTTAAAGGTTTATCCATTCTGGTCTCTCTGGCATACGTCCCAATGATGTTGAAGAACGTCAACAGGGCTGACTACGGTGTATTGCTGACTCTGACTTCTCTTGTGCACTGGGTGGCGATGCTGGACATTGGTTTAGGAAATGGACTGAGAAACACGCTTGCTAAAAATCTTGCATTACAAGAATATGCCAAAGCAAAAGAAAACATTAGCAGTTGCTATGCCGCACTGTCTATCTATGTTTCAGCCATTGTTGCCATATTCTTGTGCATCGCTCCATTCCTTTCTTGGAAGTCTATTCTGAATGCCCCAAACAACTCCGAAGCAGAACTGCTCACTCTCACGATGATAGTCTTTATCTCGTTCTGCTTGCAGTTTGTTGTCAATCTGATGACATCGATTCTTTATGCATGCCAGAAGCCAGCACATACGTCATACATCATGTTTTGCACCCAAGTGGCAAACTTCATCATTGTTTATATCATGATATATGCTTTCGGTCTGACATCGATTCTTGAGATAGGGTCTGTTACCTGTTTGACACCACCTATTGTCATCATTATCTATTCGATGTACTTGTTCCGCAAGCAACTCTCCAACATATCCCCTTCGTTCAAGTCCGTGCACTTGAAATCTGTTAACAGCATTTTGACAATGGGAGTAAAATTCTTTATACTCCAACTTATCACCATTGTTCTCTATCAGTCTAACAATATTATTATAGCCCAAACCGTAAATCCAGAGTCCGTCGTCATCTTCAATGTCGCCTATAAATACATGGGAATGATTATTGTTGTATTCAACATCATCATATCTCCAGTATGGTCAGCTGCAACCGATGCATACGTCACCTCTGATTTCGAATGGATGAAACATACACTTCAGTATATCCGAAAGATATTCCGTGGAGTTGTCTGTGTGGGATTGTTCATGCTTCTACTCTCAAAACCAATCTATACTCTGTGGTTGGGCAAGGATACAGTAGACATTCCCTATCTGATAACCGGCTTAGTGTTTCTCTATTGTGTCTTTGACATCCTGTACCGCACTTACGGAACCTTTATCAACGGGATGGGCAAGTTGCGCCTTCAGATGATCATTACTTCCATTCTCTCAACAATATACATCCCAACTGCTGTCATATTGGGAAAACAATTTGGGCTTCCGGGCGTGTTGCTCACAAACGCTATTGTATATTTTGCCAACTTTATGTGGGCAAAGATTCAATGTACAAAACTTATCAATCAAACAGCAACTGGCATATGGAACGAATAGAAGAAATAAATTTATATGACAACTTAATTGTTGAGTATTGCTTACTACTTTTTGTTATTCTCTGGTCTGGAGGTTATGCTACATATGGCCTTTGGGCTAACTGGCCATATGTCCTTTTCATATTATCATTGGGATTGCTATTGAAACGCGGACTAAGAATTGAAAAGGGAACACACCTAGTCATTGCATTTCTTGCAATCATCTCTGTTTTTCAGTCACTTATTTTTTCAGGATCCATAACGACAACCATTATACAACCAATAATTCGCCTATATGCAATTGCAATGGTAGCTGTTATAGTCCGTCCAAATCTGAATCATGTATTTATCTCCATTTCAACAACATTTGCATTTATTAGTTTGTTATTTTGGGGACTTGATATCACTCCAGAAGGTCATTCTCTCTTGTTGAATATAGCGAAAGGCTTGCCTCAATATGGGGCAAAAGTATTAAACGAACAAAACTATGAAGATTATGGTCGTGTTTACACTCTTTTCTTTTACACCATTCCAGAAAACCCCATTGATTCTATTGGCTTTTTAGTGAGAAATTCTGGTCCTTTTTTTGAACCAGGTCGTTTCACAATTATACTAACATTATCTTTAGCCCTTATTTTATTTTCTGGAAGTTATAAGAGATACAAGATTCCATTTTATATAATACTTCTTACAAATTTCACAACTCTTTCAACAACAGGCTATTTGTCTATGATTGTGCTCTTTGCTGGGTATTACGCGAATCGTTCAGGGTCAGGCAATTTAAAAAATGCCATATTGTTCATTATTATCATAATCGGATCATATTTCATAATGGGATTAAGTTTTATGGGAGAGAAGATATCTGTAGCGTTAGGCGATACAGATGTTGCCAACACTCGATTTGGAGCAATGTTCTATCATTGGCTCCAAATTAAGCAATCTCCCTGGATAGGCTTTGGCCCTTTTTTGGAGACCGTATTCTCATCTCTGGAAATGAGTCCATGTGGCATAACAGATATGATGCGCAAATGGGGTATACCAACTTTTATAATATGTGTATGGCTACTATATAAGGGAACACAATCATACATATTAGATAAGCCTATTTATAAAATTACATTCGTGACTATCCTAATATTCGATGCTTATACTCAAACCATTATGAACGAGCCTTTGTATTATCTATTATACTTCATTGGCAGCAATGCAGAGTCATTTGAGGATGAGGAAGTCAATGACGAAGAATACCTAGATTATGAAGAAGTTTTTTATAATGGCTGACACACAAATACAGAAGAAGAGTACTATGCAACAGAAATTTAAAATTGGTATTATATGTCCATATTCTTTTCCCGTAGGAATGGCAGCGGCTACAAGAATTATTTCTTATAGCAAGGGGTTAATTCAAAATGGTGCTGACGTAGAGGTGTATTCTTACATTTGGAGGGGTGATGATTCAGATGAACAATTAGAAGGTTGTATTGATGGAATGAAATATGTAATCCCATGTAAATTTCACACAAAAAAAGGCAAATTATATCATTTTTTTATTGACAGACCCAATATTTATGGAGGCACGATTAGGCGAATAAAAGAATCGCATAAGGAGAAGCCTTTCGACTGTATGTTGATTAGCTTTGATGGTTTTCATAATTACAGATACTTCCTTCCCAAAATAGCAGCCATGAAGATACCTATGGTCTTCATTGGCGATGAGTATCCTCGCCCAATAAGGATGCTGAAAAAAAAGATTTCATTTTGGTACAAAATAAGATTAAAATATTATCATCGATACTTCTGTAAAAGGATATTAATGACTCAGGCTTTAGCAAATTATTTCAACAATGAAATTTCCCCTAAGCCTACTTACATTTTCAACTCTGTCCTGGATGAAACCCGTTTTAATGGAATAGTAAGACAGCCTGTTTCAAAGCCTTATCTATGCTACATGGGCAACATGCAGTTGAAAAAAGACAATGTAGATAATATTATCAAGGCATTTTCCCTCATCGCAGATGATTTTCCGCAGTATTACCTACTCCTTTATGGCACACCCGATTCTCTCGACCGCCAATTCATTGAGGATTGCATCAAACAAACTAGAATGTCTGACAGAGTTTTCATTAAAGGCCGAGTTGATTACAAAGAAGTACCACAAATATTGGCTAATGCGACAATACTTGTAACATCTCAGCCGAACACAAAGCGGGCTGAAGGTGGTTTTCCTACTAAGATGGGTGAATATATGATGAGCCATACTCCTATGTTGGTAACTGATGTAGGTGAGATTCACGAATATGTTCAAGACGGTATTACGACATATATGGTTGCACCAGAAGACCATATAGCATATGCTGAGAAGTTAAGATATATACTAACTCATCTTGATGAAGCAACTCATGTGGCAGAAAACGCATACAACTATGCTAGTACACATTTTAGTACTAAAGACGTGACAAAGGATATGTTGACTTTCTTAAAGTCATAAACAGAGTATTATCAGAGCCCCATCCGGTATACTTTTTTGAAACACATATGATTTATTTCCTGAACTTTCAATATTGTCCTAATACCGCACAAGAGAACAGGCTGCAAGCGTATTACCATGCACTGGATAAAATGAATGTCAAAGCAACCGTAATATATATTCATCCTGATAATCATTATAGCAGAAATTCCACAGAATTTAAGAATATATCCACAGAGTATCTTTGGAATCCTTATTTGTTATATAGAGGGCCATTTCGAAAGTTAACATTATTTCGTTATATAAACAAATTCCTTAAAAGGCTAAAAGAAGGTGATTTCGTCTATACATATAATGTCTCTCTGTTGACTAAAATGTGCGAAGAAGTAAAAGGAGTAAGAGTTTATGCCGAAAGGACAGAACATCCAGATGCTGCTATCGCGTTTCCCAATCCCCATTTATCTTTATCAGATTCTGAGATATTATCGACTTTAAAAAACTTATCGGGATTATTTGTTATTTCAAAATCGCTTAAGGAGTATTATGAGAAATTGGGCATGAATCCTTCAAAAATTCATATTATTAATATGATTGTTGATGCCAATCGATTTCGGGATATAAAAAAAACTGCTTGCAAGGAAAAATATATTGCTTATTGTGGGAAAGTATCCAACAAGAAAGACGGTGTTGACCAACTTATTAAAGCATTTGCTCTAGTATGTAAACAATACCAAGATATAAAACTCTATATTATAGGCAAAACTTCCTCGCAAAAAGATCCTTCTGATAACATGCAACTCATCAAGAATCTTGGCATAGAAGACAGGATAGTGTTTACCGGTGTTGTTTCAGCAGAAAAGATGCCACAAATACTAAAGAATGCAGAGATGTTAGCCCTTGCTAGACCAGATAACCTACAGGCGAAGTATGGTTTCCCGACAAAACTTGGCGAATATCTGTTAACAGAGAACCCCGTTGTAGTCACTTCAGTTGGTGACATTCCCCTTTTTCTGCAAGATGGCGTTTCCGCAATCGTATCTGAGCCTTCGAATGTAGAAATGTTTGCCCGAAAACTGCTTTGGGCTTTGGACAACCCCAAGGAAGCCGTAAAGATTGGAAAAGCAGGAGCTCTGGTAGCCCAGAATAGTTTCAATTCTGAAATAGAAACGAAAAAAATTGTGGATATCTTATTTCACGAATAGTTCAAAATGAATATCCACTACCCTATTGCCAACAGAGCATTCAATAAGTATTTCAAATATAATCTTTCTGACTTAAGTACCTATAGGACTCAAATGATGGGCATTGCAACCATAATGATTATCATTTGTCATTCTTGCGCGTCAAAAGTTATCATGCCTGATTCCCTTTGCTATCTGTTTTGCTTTGGTAATATCGGTGTGGACATTTTTCTGTTCTTATCTGGTATAGGACTCTATTATTCCTTAAGCAAAAGCAATCTAAGCAGCAAGGAAAACTATATGTCTTTCTATAAAAGAAGAATCTATAGAATCTATATTCCCTATTTGATGGTTTTTATTCCGTCCTGTTTGGTATTAATGCTTTTAGGCGAGTATTCTGTTATTTTCTTTATGCACAGTGATATCATTTCCTAATGCGTATAAAAATGAAGTATCATAACACAAAGAAAATTCTCATATTTCTACCTGGCGGGGTTGGCGGGGCAGAGCGAATGAGCGTTTTGATAGGCAAAATGCTACCTAAGGATCGTTTCCATGTCAAATATGTAGTATTAGGAAGAAGGCGTGAGGTTTTTGACATTTTACCTAAAGACTATGAAATAGATACGATTCCAGTACATAACATTTACTGTTTTTCAACGCTGCGCATTTGGTGGAAGATAATGCGAGAAAAACCAGATTTGGTTTTCACTTCACAAGTTGCCTATAATCCTCGTGTAATTATTGCAGCCAAATTAGCTGGACGGAAAACTGTGGTACGCAGTTCAGGTATGCTCAGTGATTATGCAGGTTTAAAACTTTTTAGCGTTAAATGGACCTATCCTTTGGCAGACAAGATTATTGCTCAGCAAGAAGATATGCGGAAGGAGATTATCAATATGTTACATCTAGCTGATGACAAAGTTGTAACAATACATAATCCTCTTGACACCAGCACCATTGGTGTTTTGAGCAAAGCGCCATCACCATTTACGACAAAAGGTTGTATCAACTATGTACAATCTGCCAGTGTCAACCACAGGAAAGCACAAGATATCTCAATACAAGCTTTGTCTGTTGTTAGAAAGACTAATACAAACGCACATCTTTACATTGTTGGCAGATATAAAAAAAAGAACGATTATTATCTGGAACTTGTAAAACTAATTGATGATTTGAATCTGACTGATTACGTACATTTCGTTGGATATGATAAAAACCCTTTCCGCTGGATAAAGAACGCGGATTGCTTTGTTTTTCCATCACGAGCCGAAGGGTTACCCAACGCGCTTATTGAGGCATCATATTTGGGTATACCATGTGCAGCGTCACGTTGTTTGAGAGTTGTGGATGAAATTATCAAAGATGGTCTAAATGGCTATATCGCAGAAGTGGATGACATAGAGGGCATAGCGAATGCCATGAAGAAATCTGTAAAATTATCCAACTGCAAAATGATTTATAAACCCGGAAGCCAAGAAGAATTCCAACATCTTTTCGATTTGCAGATATATCAATAAAAAAATGAAAGCATTAATTTTAAATAGTGGCCTCGGCCACAGGATGGGTGTTATAACAAGAGAACACCCAAAGTGCATGACTGAGATTTCCTTTAAAAACACAATACTTAGCCGGCAGTTACATATACTGGTTTCATTTGGCATTGAAGAAGTTGTAATGACCACTGGGTATTATGACAAGGTATTGGTTGATTACTGCAATGCCCTTCATCTGCCCTTGAAGTACACCTTCGTAAACAACCCGCTCTACGATAAAACTAACTACATTTATAGCATCTACTGTGCAAAGGAACTGCTGAAAGATGATGATATCATTTTGATGCATGGTGACCTGGTCTTTGAAAGTCGTGTCATGGAGGCTGTGATTGAAAATGAGAACAGTTGCATGGCAACCAGTAGCACACTTCCATTACCTGAGAAGGACTTCAAAGCAGTCATCAAAGATGGTTGTATCGAGAAGGTTGGCATTGAGTTCTTTGACAATGCAATGGCCGCACAGCCTCTCTATAAGATAAAGAAAGATGATTGGCTTGTATGGCTATCTAACATTGAGAAGTTCTGCGAAAGCGACAACCGCAAGGTGTACGCAGAAAACGCCTTCAATGAGGTAAGCGACCAATGCCGTATTTATCCTTGCGATGTTCAGGACATGCTCTGTGCAGAGATTGATACCCCTGAAGACTTGAAGGTCGTTAGTCAGAAAATAGCAGAGGTGAATGAGCGTACGGTATATATGTGCTTCTCTACTGAATACATCCATAGCGGACATATGGCTATCATCAACAAGGCTCGCCGTCTAGGTCGTCTGATTATTGGCGTATTAAGTGACGAAGCCGTTAGTAGTTTCAAACGCTACCCATTAATTCCCTTCTCTGAACGTAAAGCTTTGTTCGAGAACTTAGCTGGCGTTGAACGTGTCGTAACACAGGAAACTTTGAGTTACGCCAAGAATCTCCGTGAGCTAAAACCCAATTACGTGGTTCACGGCAACGACTGGTGCGAAGGATTCCAGAAGCCCATCCGTCATGAGGTTTGTGATGTGCTTGCTGAATATGGCGGTCAACTGATTGAATACCCATATAGCAACAACCCTATATACAAAGAACTTGATAACAATCACCGTGCTGAAGCAGCTATGCCAGATGTACGTCGCGGACGTCTTCGCAAGCTCATCCAGATGAAGGGGCTGGTTACAGCAATGGAAGCTCATAGCGGTATTACCGGCCTGATTGTAGAAAAAACCAAAGTCCTTCAGGATGGCAAAACCTATCAATTTGATGCCATGTGGATAAGTTCGCTATGCGACTCTACTGCCAAAGGCAAACCTGACATCGAATTGGTCGATATGACATCACGTTTCCGTACTATTGATGATATTATGGAAGTAACCACTAAGCCCATCATCTTCGATGGTGATACTGGTGGCTTGACGGAACACTTTGTCTATACCGTCCGTAGCCTGGAGCGTATGGGGGTGAGTATGGTTATTATTGAGGACAAAACAGGATTGAAGAAAAACAGCCTCTTTGGAACTGAAGTGAAACAAACTCAGGACAGTATCGAAAATTTCTGCGCCAAGATTCAGGCTGGCAAACACGCCCAGAAGACCAAGGAATTTATGATCTGCGCCCGTATTGAGTCCCTGATTCTGGAGCGAGGTATGGAAGATGCCCTCATCCGAGCTTTCGCATTCAGTGAAGCTGGAGCAGATGCTATCATGATTCATAGCCGCAAGAAAGATCCTGCTGAGATTTTTGAGTTCATTGCCAAGTTCCGTGAAAAGAACACCACAACCCCGATTGTCGTAGTTCCTACTTCTTTCAACACAGTTACCGAACAGGAATTCAAGGATAGGGGTGTCAATGTCGTTATCTACGCAAACCAGCTCACCCGTACCGGCTTCCCAGCAATGCAGGATGCTGCACGCACTATTCTTGAGAACCATCGGGCTAAAGAATGTGACGATAAATGTATGAGTATTAAAGATATTATAACTTTAATTCCAGAGGAATAATTTTCAATTGTCAATTTTCAATTTTCAATTATAGAAATGATTAGACCTAAATTCTTTATAGAGGCCCTGAGAGAAAAAGGAGTTGACTGCTTTGCTGGTGTCCCAGATAGTCTATTAAAAAACATCTGTGCTTATATTACGGACCATTTTGATGCAAATCATAACATCATAGCGGCTAACGAAGGTGCTGCAATAGGATTTGCTGCAGGCCATTATTTAGCCACGGGACAACCTGCCTGCGTGTATATGCAAAACAGTGGAGAAGGCAACATTATCAATCCGCTTGCATCTCTTACAGATCAGGAGGTATATAACATCCCTGTATTGCTACTGATTGGATGGCGTGGTCGCCCTGGTGTTCACGATGAGCCACAGCATGTGAAACAGGGCAAGGTGACCACAGGCTTGCTGAATGTTATGGGCATCAATTACGAGGTGCTGTCCAAGGAGGAAGACAAAGCCGAGAAGCAAATCGCAAAAGCTATTAAGGCTCTCAAAAACAATGAGGTCTTTGCTTTAGTGATTGAAAAAGACACCTTCGATGACTACAAATTACAGAATGTGGAAATGAACGATCTCACGATGAGCCGCGAGGAAGCCATTCAAATGGTAGCTGCTGCTATAGGAGAGAAGGATTGCATTGTTTCCACCACAGGAATGATTAGCCGTGAATTGTTTGAGTATCGAACTGCTATGAACCAAGGTCACGAGCGAGATTTCCTGACCGTTGGTTCTATGGGACATGCTTCACAGATAGCATTGGGCATTGCGCTTGCTCAGCCAAAGCGTCGTGTATGGTGTTTTGATGGTGATGGCGCAACCATTATGCACATGGGTAGCATGGCAATCATAGCCAATAAAGAACCCCTAAACTACGTTCACGTAGTATTTAATAATGGAGCACACGACAGCGTCGGAGGACAGCCAACGGTGGGTCTGAAAATAGATTTACCCGCTGTAGCAAAGGCTGTAGGTTATAAATCTACCCTAAGCGTTAGCAGTAAAGAAGATTTAGAAAGAAGCCTCTCTACCATAAACGTCAATGGGCCAATACTCCTCGAAATAAAGGTAAAGAAAGGCAACCGTAAAGACCTCGGCCGCCCCACTACCACTCCGATTCAGAACAAGGAAGCTTTAATGAACTTTTTGCAGAAGTGACTCTATGCAGAAGATAATAAACGGCATACTACGACTTACTGAAATCTTAAAAGAAGTTGGGTGTAAGAAACCTTTCTTGGTGGTGGATTCCTCTTATCCTTTCTTGAATATAAAGGATAATATTGATGCTTTGCCCGTAGAAGAGCGAGTATTGTTTTCTGATTTTACTCCCAACCCATTGTATGAACAAGTTTGCAAAGGAATTGACCTGTTCAAAGTATCCCAATGCGACACCATTCTTGCAGTTGGAGGTGGCAGTGCCATAGATGTTGCAAAGTGTATAAAATTGGCAGTAATGGCAAAGGAAGGCAGTTCTGCGCTAATACCTCCCTTTGTTTCTCAAAGATTAACCATCGATGGAACTAAGATACCATTCATCGCCATTCCAACGACGGCAGGTACTGGCAGCGAATCCACCCACAATGCAGTGATGTATTATGAAGGCGCTAAGCAGACAGTTACCAATGATGGAGTTTTGCCTGATTATGCCTTATTGGAACCTACAGTCTTGAAGACTTTGCCGCTCTACCAGAAAAAATGTACCATGATGGATGCATTGTGCCAGGGCATCGAATCATGGTGGTCCATTAACAGTACTGAAGAAAGCAAAGTGTATTCCAGGAAAACGGTTGAACTCATTACAGCCAACTGGCATAAATATATTTTCGAGAACGATGACGAAGCTGCTGCCCAAATTATGTTAGCAGCAAACCATGGAGGTCAGGCTATCAACATAGCGCAGACAACTGCTCCGCACGCAATGAGTTATAAGATTACGTCGCTATATAAACTTCCTCATGGTCATGCTGTTGCAGTATGCCTTCCAATAATCTGGAAATACATGATAGACAATCCAGATTATTGCATCGATGCCAGAGGTCCTATTTACTTAAGTCAGATATTCAACGAAATCTCTACAGCCATGGGATGTAATAATCCTTTTGAAGCTATTTCGTCTTTTAAAAAGATGATGCAGGAAATGGATATGCCCAATCCTATTGCTAATAACAGATCTGAGGAACTTGAGATACTTTCAACTTCTGTGAACCCAATTAGATTGAAAAACAATCCTGTAAGGCTGAATGAAAAAGTAATACATTCTATCTATTCCATGACTCTACGGTAATACTTAACCAGCTTCGTATATTGTATGGAAAAACTTTCATTACAACAAGTACAGCAACGACTCCTTGCTATTGCAGTTAATGTTGATACCATCTGTCAAAAGCATGACATACCTTTTTTTATGACTGTTGGTACTATGTTAGGTGCAGTAAGGCACAAAGGATTCATTCCCTGGGATGACGATATGGATTTTGCTGTGCCGTTTCAATATTATGAGCAACTCATTAAAGTTCTTAAAAGTGATTTGCCAGCTAATATGCGTTGCATAACGTATAACGACTCTAACAGTTATAAGTTACCTTGGATTAAGGTAGAAGATTGCGAGACAATAGCCTTCGATAATAGTCTGAATATACCTGATGATTCTTTTCCGGGTCTCACCATAGATATTTTCCCTCTTGTTAGCTGCCAGAAAGACAAGTGTTCTTTTTTAGTAAAAAAGATACAACTATTATTGACCACGAAGCGAGTAGCGTATGATAAGAATACTGAAAAACAAAATATCTTGAAGTCTGTTGCTAAAAGGATAATAAGGTTTATCACACCATTTTCTCAAGAAACAATTTGTAAAAAGATATTAGACTATATGAATCGCTTTGAGTCTGGGGAATACTATATTAACCCTGTAGATCCCGTATATTTGAATAGGTACTTTCCCCAAAGCTGGTTTGTTCCGATGATAAAATACCCATTTGAGAATACAGAGTTTTATGGTATTAGTGATTATGACAAGTATTTAACGTTAATTTATAATGATTATATGACATTGCCACCTGAAGAAAAAAGAAGAATCCACTGCGACAACATATATCTTAAAGTTTAGATTACGAATTTAAGTTTCAGGTGTACTGTCAAGTTATTACAGAGTGTAGAAAAAAAACCTTAACTCTTCTTCGCAGAAAAGCGAACCATGATGGCAAGAACGGTTAACCTTTACGGTTAGAAAGCTTAACCATTATTGACAGGTCTCTCAAGATTCACATTTACACAGGTTTTCAATACATCCAAGATATTGAGCAACTAACATTTACTTAATAATGCAGATTCTCATCGTCTCACCATCACTCGATCCTAAAAAGAATGTCAGCGGAGTGTCTTCTGTGACTAGGTTCATCATAGAGAATAATCTGAGCCATGATTATCTACATTTTGAGTTGGGACGGAAGGATGACGAGAAAGGAGGCTTTTATAGAATCGGTTCCATCATTCGTAGCTACAGAGGATGGAAACATTTACTGAATAAGTACCCTGATGCGATTGTTCACTACAACTTCCCTTTGGAGAAGCCAAGCATTTTGCGTGACACGCCATTCATGCGTGCTGCCCTCAAGAATGGAAACAAAATGGTTGTACACATTCATGGAGGAGCTTTTCTTACTTCTAAGAATATTCCGTTTCCTTTCCGTCAGATATTGAAACACGTCTTTTCATGGCATGTCCCCTTTATTACATTGAGTGAAAAGGAAGCAGAAACAATTAGGAATAGATTTCATGCTAAGATTGTTGTATCCTTACCGAACTGTATCGATTTAAAAGATGCGAAACTTTTTGAACGCAAATACAACAAGAATCTTCCTCTCACTATTGGTTATCTTGGCCGTCTTGCCCCGACAAAGGGAATGGAATATCTTCTAAAAGCATGTGTTCTTTTAAAGAAACGTAACATCCCTTTCTGCTTAAAACTTGCAGGAACGGAGGAAGTTGGAGGGCAGTTCCTACCACAATTTAACAAAATGCTTGGCAATCAGTTTAGGTATTGTGGTTGTGTAAGCGGAGAGACAAAGAATGACTTCCTTCAGAGCCTTGACCTGCTTGTAATGCCCACATTTTTCGAGGGGCTTCCCATGTCACTTCTTGAATGCATGAGTTATGGCGTTGTTCCCGTCATTACACCTGTTGGCAGTATTCCTACAGTTGTAACCAACCATAAGAATGGAGTATTCATCAAAGTCAAGGATGTTGAATCCATTGTTGATGCTATCTCATACTTACATAAAGAGAGAGACCTGTTAGAGCAGATGGGCAAATCATCCCATGACTTTATTTTCAAGCACTTTGACCCAGAAAGATATATAGATAAGCTCAACAACATATATAACTACTAATGTCACTTCAACTCAAGAACCTAAATATAATCTGCTCAAAGGAAGAACTTGATCTGATTCCTGATGGCAAGGCACTCATCAACACCATCAATGCACATTCTTATAATACGGCACAGAAGGACGAGGTGTTTGCCGAGGCACTCAGCGAAGGAGACTATCTGATTCCTGACGGTGCCAGTATCGTCAAGGCTTGCCGATGGTTGAAGGCGAAGTGCCAACCGAGGGAGCGGATTGCGGGATGGGATCTTTTCGAGTTTGAGATGCAAAGACTTGAGGGAAGAGGGAAGAAGGAAGAGGGAGGAAAACTGCGTGTGATGTTCCTCGGTTCGAGCGAGAAAGTGCTGTCACTGATTCGTGAGCGGGCTGCTAAGGATTATCCCAGCCTTGAGGTCGTGACTTATTCCCCGCCATACAAACAGGAGTTTTCGGACGAGGACAACGAGGCTATGATAAAGGCCATCAACGAGGCTGACCCTGACTTGCTTTGGATTGGCATGACTGCGCCCAAGCAGGAGAAATGGGCATACAAACATTGGGACGAACTTAACATCCATTGCCATTGCGGGACGATTGGCGCGGTATTTGATTTCTATGCTGGCACCGTGAAGCGGGCTCCGCTATGGTGGCAAGAACATTCATTGGAATGGCTGTATCGCCTGCTGATGGAGCCTCGACGCATGTGGCGACGCTACATTATCGGCAATACTAAGTTCCTATATTATATATATAAGGAAAAGAAAAACAAGACTTGAAACACGACCAACCATCATACTCTCCCCAAAACATCACAGGTGGACTTTTGAAAATCGACACGAGGATTTGATAAAATCCACAGCAGGATTTGGGAAAATCCTCACGTGGATTTTTGAGACATCACACGAGAGGTTGCGAATATTCATACGAATACATATTACAAATCACATATGGTACTCACTACTGAATTACTTGATGCGCTTAGCGAAAAGGCGAAATCCTGCGAGCGACTTCGCATGAATCTTGACCTCAGGACATCTTCTACAGACCAAAGCCAGCGCATGTTAAATGCATTAGAACCTGGTACTCAAGTTCCCATCCATCGTCATCCGACTACCAGCGAAACGGTTGTTTTGTTACGGGGAAGCGTCAGAGAGTTTTTCTACGACGACAAAGGGAATGTGACAGAAAGTGTCTTATTAAGAGCTGGAGCTGAGCCTTCAGCAATGAACATTCCCAAAGGCGTTTGGCACACACTCGAATGCTTGGAGTCAGGAACGATTCTGTTCGAAGCGAAGGATGGTGCATTTGAGCCCCGTCGCGAAGAAGACACTATGATAAAGTAAAAAGGGGGAAAGTTGAAAAAGTAAGAAGATGCTTTTCTTTGAACTCATACGAATTGCCTTAGGCAGGCAGGATTCCTTTAGTCACACACCTTCCGAGAAGGAGTGGTACGAACTGTTTGAGGAGGCGAAGAATCAGACGCTGTTGGGTGTGCTGTATGATGGCCTCTGCAAACTCTCTGCTGAGCAGAAGCCACCACGCCAATTGATTATCGACTGGCACGCTTCGGTACAAAAAGTCATCTGCGACAACAAACGGCTAAACCACAATACTGTCTGGGTCAGCCAACGATGGGAGAAACTGGGCTACCGGAATGTCATCCTCAAGGGACAGGGAAATGCCCTACTCTATCCAGACCCGATGCTGCGCATTCCTGGCGATATAGACATTTGGCTTGATGGCGACCGCAAGAAGATCGCTAACTATATTCGCAGCCACTTCCCGAAATTGGAAGTTACTCGCATCGAGATGGAGTTTCCTGTCCGCAAGGACACACCCATCGAGGTTCACTTCCTGCCAAGCTTCCTATACGACCCATTCAAGGATAGCAAGATGCAGCGATACTACCGAGAGCAACTCAAGGAACCGAAGCAAGTAGAACTGCCTGATGAAGGAATCATCAACATTCCTAATGACGAGATGAACTTGGTGTTCCAATTGAGCCACATCTACCGCCACCTCTTCTATGAAGGTATTGGGCTTCGGCAACTGATGGACTACTACTATTTGAGCAATGCATTGATTACACCTGCTAATGGGGAATTGAAGGAGAAAGTGCTTCAAGTCATTCGCGACCTTGGGCTGATGGACTTCTGTGAAGCCTTGATGTGGGTGCTTGGCGAAGTGTTCTATATGGCAAAAGAACAGATGTTGACCGAACCCAACGAACATCGTGGACGCTTCCTACTCAGCGAAGTAATGCGTGCGGGAAACTTTGGCCATGCAGACGAACGTGTTGGCAATTGGTCAGAAATGAGCCGATGGGAACGACTGACTTGGGGAACACGCTGGAGTTGGCGCCTCATTGGGCAATACCCGCGCGAAGTATTCTGGCATCCTTATTATCGAATATCACAATACATTTGGAGACTATATAACAACTATTTATAATGATTAAAGCTAACAGAACTTCAGACAAAAGCATACGATGGATAATCCTGGCAGGTGAGCTGCTTGCTCTCAACGCAGCTCTGCTGACGATGTCATTCGTATATAAAAGTATGGGCAACATCACAACACCTCACTACAAACGTTTGATGTTGCTCATGACACTAGTATATATACTATGCGACCTGCAAAGCCGCTATCACATTCATGACCGTTTCGTTCGTGGTGACCAGTTGCTGCGCAGTTTATTAACGAGTTTGACACTTTTTATTGTACTTAGTCTCATGGTAATGTGGGTGTTCCGTTGGCCTCTGATGACATGGAACTTCATGCTGCCTTTCTATGGATTTATCATCTTTTTCATAGCCTTGTATCGATGGTTGCTGAGACAATGTATCAAGTTCTATCGCAAACGAGGTCGTAATACCATGAGTGTCGTCTTTATCGGGAACATCAATATTGCCAGCGAGCTCTATAAGACGATGGAAACAGATGCCTCAACTGGATACATCGTCAAAGGTTATTTTGCTGACAAACCACTTACAAAGGTAACAGAGAGCAACTACCTTGGCAAACCGGAAATGGCTCTGAGCTACATAGAAAACAAACCGCCCCATCTAGTTTATTGTCTCTTGCCATCTGCACAAAACGAATTGATAAACCAAATTATTCAAACGTGTGCACAGAATATGGTTCGCTACAACCATATTCCCGATTCGTTCAACTATCAGCGCCATACGATGGCATTCTCTATAATGGATGGCACACCCGTTTTCAGCCTGCACTACGAGCCGCTTTCGCTATTGGGCAATCGTATTGTAAAGCGCACCTTCGATTTAATTGCGTCTAGCATCTTCCTTCTGACTTTATTCCCTTTCATATATATAATATTTGGCTTGCTTATCAAGTTGAGTTCGCCAGGTCCTGTATTCTTCAAGCAGAAACGTTCTGGATTGAACGGCAAAGAGTTCTACTGCTATAAGTTCCGCTCGATGCGCGTCAATGTAAATAGTGATGAGGTTCAGGCCACAAAGGACGACCCTCGCAAGACACGCATTGGAGAGTTCATGCGTCGAACCAGTATCGACGAGTTGCCACAATTCATAAATGTTTGGTTGGGCGATATGAGCATCGTCGGTCCACGTCCGCACATGCTCAAGCACACGGAACAGTATAGCCAACTCATCGGAAGCTACATGATACGCCACTTTGCTAAACCCGGCATCACGGGATATGCACAAGTAACAGGGTTCCGTGGAGAGACTTCGGAGTTATGGCAAATGGAGGGTCGCGTGAAGAAAGACATCTGGTACATCGAGCATTGGAGCTTCGCCCTCGACCTCTTCATTATATGGAAGACTATATATAACGCCATTCATGGAGAAGAAAACGCATACTGATTATATTCATATTTTATTAATTCATAATTCAAATATCTTAAGGATGAAAAAGATTGTTCTATCGATTGCTTTTGCTGCAATCAGTATGATGGGCTGGGCACAGAGTGCCGAGTTCTTCAAGCCCTACAAGCAGACAGACCTGCGTCTGCCCAGTGTTCCACTCGTGGTGAGCGACCCTTATTTCTCTGTATGGAGTCCTTACGACAAGCTGACTGACGGAAGCACTCGTCACTGGACAAACGACGAGAAGCCGCTGGAGGGTCTGCTTTTTGTGGATGGCACGACCTATCGTTGGATGGGTTCAGCACAACGTACGCTTATGGAAAGCGTTGTCCCCATGGCGAACGAGGCCGAATGGGAGGCACAGTACACCGACCAAAAGCCTGCCGGCGATTGGATGAAGCCGGAGTTCAACGCTTCTTCATGGAAGAACGGAAAGGGTGCTTTTGGTTCGGACAATTACGACAATATTCGTACTTCATGGACGAAGGAGGACAATGACATTTGGGTACGTCGAACTGTTGACCTGACTGCCAGTCAGCTGCAAGGCGACCTCTACCTCATCTTCTCGCACGACGATGCTTGCGAAATCTACATCAATGGCAAGAAGGCTGCCACAGGCATCATGGATTATGTGGATGGCGTGGTGGTTCGTCTCGATGGCGAGAGGGCTGGCCTGCTCAAGGAAGGCAAGAATGTCTTTGCCGTGCATTGCTACAACAAGACAGGCGGCGCTCTGGTCGATTTCGGCATCTTCCGCAACATTGCAAAGGGCAACGACCGCATTGTGACGGCAGAGCAGAAGAGTGTGGACGTATTAGCTTGCAATACCTACTACACCTTCACTTGCGGTCCTGTTGAACTCGATGTTGTCTTCACAGCACCGCATATCATCGACGACTACGACCTGCTGTCCGCTCCCATCAACTACATCTCCTATCAAGTTCGTGCTACTGATGGCAAGCGCCACAGCGTGAAGTTCTATCTCTCCACCACACCTCAGATGGCTGTCAACAAGATACAGCAGCCCACCATCTCAACGATGGAGTACAAGAATGGCACACAGTACCTCAAGGCTGGCACCATCCAGCAACCCATCCTCGCGAAGACGGGCGACGGCATCTGCATCGATTGGGGCTACGTTTACCTTGCTGGCACGAATGGTCGTCTTTGCCTTGCTTCCGATGCCGACATCAAGACGCAGTTCCTGGCCGATGGTCGTCTGCCACGAGGCGAACGCCAAGTCGTTTGCCAGAAGCAGGTATCTCTGCCCACCTTGGCATACGTCCACGACTTTGGCACAACAGAGCGTGGCAGCAGCTTTGCCATGATTGGCTACGATGAGATTTGGGACATAGAATACTTCTACAAGCGCTACAAGGGCTACTGGGCACACGAAGGTAGCGTCAGCATCTACGACATGTTCTCTCGCATGCAGGGCAACTACACCAGCATCATGCAGCGTTGCCGACAGATGGATAAGACCATCTACGACGATGCCTTTGCTGCAGGGGGCAAGAAGTATGCCGAGATTCTCTCTGGCTCCTACCGCCACGTCAACGCCGCACACAAGCTCTTCCGCGACGACGAAGGCAATGTGCTCTTCTTCTCGAAGGAGAACAATTCAAACGGATGCATCAATACCGTGGATCTCACCTACCCCGAAGCTCCACTCTACCTCTGCTACAACCCAGAACTGCAGAAGGGCATGATGACGTCTATCTTCGAATATAGCTACACTGGCCGCTGGACGAAGCCTTTCGCAGCACACGACCTCGGCCAGTATCCCAAGGCAAACGGACAGGTTTATGGTGGCGACATGCCACTCGAAGAGGCTGGCAACATGATAACCCTCGCTGCTCAAATCTGCAAGCAGGAAGGCAATACGCTCTATGTTGACAAGTACTGGCGCATCATCACCACCTGGGCCGACTACCTCGTCGAGAACGGCTTGCACCCCGCCAACCAGCTTTGCACCGACGACTTCGCAGGTCACTGGGCTGGCAACTGCAACCTCGCCATCAAGGCCATCATGGGTGTGGCTGGATATGCAGAGCTCGCCAAGATGAAAGGACTGGACGATGTCTATGAGAAGTATAATGCAAAGGCAAAGGAAATGGCTGCTGCATGGGAAAAAGAGACAAAAGTCAAAGACCACTACGAACTGGCTTACGGTGCAGGAGCCGACACCTGGAGTCAGAAGTACAACATGGTTTGGGACAAGCTCTGGCAGACAAACATCATTCCTAACGGTGCCATGCAGACCGAACTGAAGTACTACCTCAAGAAGCAGAACCAGTATGGCTTGCCCCTTGACTGCCGCAAGGACTACACCAAGAGCGACTGGATAATGTGGAGCGCCGCAATGGCTGCCACAGACAAGGACTTCCAAGCCTTCGTTGACCCACTCTATAAGTACATCAACGAAACCGAGAGCCGCGTGCCCATCAGCGACTGGCACGACACAAAGACAGGCCGCATGACAGGCTTCAAGGCACGCTCTGTCATCGGTGGCTACTGGATGAAAGTGCTCATGGACAAGACACTTCGATAACACATCATTCCCTAATACCAAGGGGAGCAGGACAAAAAACCTGCTCCCCTTTTTTATGCCTATAAACTAGGCGTGCTTAGTTGACGAATTAGGCGTGCTTAGTTGGCGAAGTTTACTTATGACGTTGGAAACTATCACGCAGAACGATTATCCCCTTTTTGTAGGGAGTATTTTATATAAATTCACACTTTAACGATAATAACTGACTTAAATTCCTTGTCATATTATAAAAATATGTATATTCGCAAGCGATAAATAGATTATAAATCTAACACTATTAATAACCTTAATCAAACAATGAAAAAAACTTTATTTCTATTATGCGCCCTATTGGGAACAATAGGAGCATGGGCAGAAACCATCAATTTGGGCAACTCTGCCTCCTTTAAGAACAACGCCAACACCACATTCTACAAGAACGGAGTAGTTCAGTCTGCTGGCGTATGGTGTGACAAGGCAACTCAGGGATATGTCATACTCACCGGCTCCATCAGCAGTTCCGATGGCAAGATAGAGGTGGTGAAGTATGGTGCTACTTCGCTTACCATTTCCGTACCTTCTGTTATGACCATCACGAGTTATTCTTTTGGACTCCAAATTGCTCAGAATGGCTCCAACACTTGTTCGGTCAACGGTATTGATCTGAATGAAAGCAGTGCCACCACCATTTCTGCATCCAACTTGAACACAAGCTCTGTAACAATCAATTTCACTGGTACAGGAGACAATTATGGTGAATGTCGCCTTGAGTTCTCTGACTTCACTATTGAAGTTTCGGGTACGTTTGTATCTGACGCATCGCAGCTGTCGAACACAAAGGCCTACGTCGTCACTACTGCCCGTGGTACTTGGACACTGAACACAGCAAACACCGTATTCTCGTCCACTAAGAAGAATGATAACGGCACATACATCGATTACGATCAGGCCGATATGACTTCGGAAGCTCAGGAGTTCGCCATCTACAAGTCTGGCGACTTCTATTATCTCTACAGTCTGAAGGCAGGTAAGTTTATTGCCTTTACCCTCAGTAATCAGGGTGCATCGCTATACGATTATGCAACAGTTCCCTATACAGTGTCAACCAGCGACTATAGCCCATACCCATTAAGAATCTCCACCTTTGATTCTCGGTATTATGCCAACAACAACGGTGCCGGCGGCATTGCCATCAATGGTTTTACTACTGAGGATGACGGCAACAGGCTCGCTATTGCAGAGGCACGCGACCTGACCACGGAGGAAATCACGGCAATCAATAATGCTTTGGAGGCTTCTCCTCTTCTTAATAAGCATAAAGCTTTCACCGTTACTGCCAACCGAGGAACATGGTGCTCAAATGCCGGTGGAACAAGTCTGGCTACGACAACAAGCAATTCAAGTTACGCAACCGACTATGACAAGTTTGCTTTGATGTTCCTTAGCAACAAATTCTACCTATACAATTTAGGCACAAAGAAGTTCATCAAGAAGGACGGCAGCCTGAATGCAGACGGCGGCGACGAGGTATCTGTCCGCTACAGCGGCGATACTAACCGTCCCTACATGTTCTTCTTCCCCGACGGACCTGTTTACTTCAACATGCAAGAGGGTGGCAGTAGCTATGCAATGAACAATTATAGCACTCCTGACCCTGGTAACAAGCAAAGCGTCACTCAAGCGGATGCAGTCTATATTGGCGAAATGCTCACCAAGTTCGAATCTGTTAACAATATAACAGATGGCAATTACCATATCACAACAACAATAGATGGCACAAAGTATTATGTAACTTCTGCTGGAAAACTTTCTACGTGCGTTGCAGACGGCACAACCTTTACCATCACGAAGACCACAGGTGGTGATTTTGGTTCAGGCATTCGTATTGACAGCGGTTCAGAGAGATTCACCAATCCGACGCTTAGCAATAATCACGCCAATCTGAGCCAGAACTTTTATGCTCATGGAACAGGAGACCGTGATGGCTATGAAAGGCAAGTGTTCTTCCTGAATGATGAAGGCAAGTTTGCCATCCGTTCTTGCAATGTCGCTTCCGCCGCCAGCAGTTGGGGAGACGCTGGCAGAACCTTCTGGACATATAATGTAGGTGAAGCCGAACTTACTCCTTGTTATTCCTACGACCCTGCATATGTCTGGGAATTGGAAGCACCCGGCACTACGCGCAACGTTACCTTCAATTTCTATTATGGAGGTAGCAAGGTTCACGAAGTCAGTGCTACTATGGAAGTGGGAGCCGCAGCTGCCATACCTTCTGCTTCAGCCTATGATTTCTGCTCCTACACTTACAGCCCTGCAACCATCACCTCTACTAGCGTGACCTCTGTTGATGTCACTGTTGGTTGGACAGGCCCGTTTGAACTTTCCGCCGACTATGCAACTGCTCATTGGTATGATATGGCTATGCGCCGCAACTGGTATGTTACCAGTGCCGATAAGGATGAATCCGGCGCACTGCTGACTGTCAAAGCCAATGCAATGGGCTTGGCAGAGGATGATTATCAGTGGGCATTCGTTGGCGACCCCTATCACATTCAACTATACAACAAAGCCGAAGGCAGCAGCAAGGTGTTCAATGCAACAGGTGTTGAAACCAATCAGGGCATCCCGACATTCAGTGCAGGACCGTATTATTGGAAGATTGTCCGCAGCACGACAAGCATCCCCGATGCTTTCCTGCTGAATGCCCCAAACACCAACTGCTCCATCAACCAGTTTGGCGGTGAAGGCGGTTCGCTGAAGTTCTGGAACAGCACCAACAACCTTGGCGATGAAGGCTCTGCCTTTACCGTCTTTGACGTGCCCAATGACTTCCATGAATTTGCCGCTGCAGAGATTCAGCCCTATGCTACAACTACTGGTTATTTCGCTCTCAAAGATGCCGTCAAGTCCACAATCGGCTGGCAGGACAGCTATGCCACCACTTGTCCATTCGCTGACTACAAGGAAATGAAGTTAAAGTTGCAGGCAATCGACCTGACTGACATGTCTAACTACGTTCTGCCCGAAACAGGTTACTATCTCCTGAAGAATAAGAACTATGGCACATACATGGGCATTGACCCCAGCGACGCTAATATGTATGGCAACTACACTACGGCAACTGCAGCAAAACAGATTGTCAAGCTGACCAAGACAGGTGACGGCACCTATTCAATCGGACTGATGGGCAAGTTCGCTCCCGCCACCGTATCACAGAGCGCACAGGTTACTGCCAATGCCACAGCTGGCACCTACACTGTTGTTATTCCTACCGTTGGTTATGCCGCATTCCAGGCTGACCCAAGCGCACAGTACTCAGCTCTGCACTGCGCAAGTGGTGGTAGCATTGTAGGATGGGAAACTGTTGCCGCTGCCTCTCAATGGGAAGCCATAGATGCTACAAGCATTAACTTCGAGATTGGAATAGGTGGTGATGGCTGGGCAACTGCTTATCTGCCATTCCCCTACACCACACCTGAGGGCGTAACCGCTTACACTGGTACAGTTAATGGCAGTGCTCTGTCGTTGACAGAAGTTTCTGGCACAGTTCCTGCAAGCACTGCTGTAGTTATAAAGGGTACAGGCGGTACCACTCCGACCTTCACCATTGCTGCCGAGGCAGATGCTATTACAGGGAACGCTTTGCTGGGTTCATATGATCCTGTCACCGTCGCCGATGGTGATAACATCTATGCTCTGGCAAAGAAAGGAGATAGTGTAGGTTTCTATCCTGTAGGTGATGGCGTGGTCATCCCTGTTGGCAAGGCTTACCTCGTATATACAGCTTCTAACCCAGTCAAGGGCTTCACCTTCGAGTTCGGAGAGGATGACCCAACGGGAATCAGCCTGATGGAAGATGGAAGAAGTCAGATGGAAGATGGTGCTATCTATAATCTTGCAGGTCAGCGCATCAACAAGATCCAGAAGGGCATCAATATCGTGAACGGCAAAAAAGTATTAAAATAAGACTAGAACCTTAGGGTCTCTAAGGACTTTAGGGACCTTAAGGACTTTAAACAAGAAAACGAAGATGAAAAAGACATATATCACACCTGATATGCTCTCTGTAGCACTTAATACAAAGGCTGGTATTCTGCTGCAGGAGTCACTGACCATCAATACCGAAGGCGGAGAGGGAAAAACCATTACCGGCTCCGAGCAAATCCTGACAAAGGAGAGCAGAGACATCAATCTCTGGGACAACGAATGGTAAACCATTTACATCATAGCCATTACAATTAACAGTTAGTATATGGCTATAAAGAGGACGAGGTCGCTGGATATCCCAGCGACCTCGTCTTTTGCATTTGTAAAACTACATGTCTTTAATTGACCATTTTACTTGCCTTCTTTCTTGCCGAACACTGAGAAGTGAACATAGCGCTTCGGATGGGCCTTAAGGTCACTGACGAGGCTGTCGGCGCTCTGCACCGTATGGTTGAGATTGTCGTAGATTGACGGGTCGTTCATCAGCTTGCCAAGCGTTCCTTTGGGGCTCTGCATCTTCTCCATCATAGTGTGGACGCTGGTAATCGTCTGGTTGACGTTCTCGAGTGTTGCCTGCAGGTCAAGTTGGTTTAGCTTGTCCGTCAACACAGTCACATTCTCGCCAGCTTTCGTGAAGGTGCCCGTCATCTGAGGTATGTCATTGCGAAGCAGGGTATTGAGTTGCTCTGTACTCTTGTTCAGGTTCTCCGTGATGAGTTCTGCATTCTGGATGATGAGGGGCAGATTAGGGTTGGAGAGCAAGGTGTTGAGTGTTGCGACGAGTGTATCGACCTTTGCCACGACCTGTTCCAGTTGGGGAACCATACCGCCCACCTTTGCCATGAGACCGCTAACATCGCTTCCCTCGATGGTGTCGCCCGGATGGTAAGCTTCGGTCAGGTTGGTGGCAAGGAGCATATTGAGCGTACAGCCACCCAGCACGGCTTCGTCGAGTTGCGCGGAACTGCCTTTGGGAATGCGCAGCCCTTTGTCTGTACTGATTTCCACAACGACATTTCCTGGGTGACGGAAGTCGTAGTTGATGTCGCTTACAATGCCCACCTTGTAGCCGTCGGCATAGACGGCGCTGCTCTTCGTCAGGCCTTTTGTGTTGGCGAAGGAGATGTAATACTTCTGGCTGGAACTGAAGAGTTTAACACCCTTCAGGAAGTTAATGCCGAGGAAGAGTGCCACTATGGCCACGACTCCCACAATTCCTATCTTTACTTCTGTTTTCATCTTTACTTCTTGTATGCGACGAATGCGTTGTAGATGCTCTTTGCAAGGGTGTTCACGCCAGCGGTGGAGGTAAGGTATGACGCTTCGTTTGCGTTGTTTATGTATCCCAACTCAATCAGGACGCTTGGCATACTGGTGGCGCGAAGCACGAGGAAGCCTGCCTGATGCACGCCTTTATCGACACGCTTTGCCGTGTTGCGGAACTGCTTCTGAATGAGGCCTGCAAGCTTCACGCTGCTTTCCATATTCATGTCCTGCATGAGCTCGAAGATGATGTAGCTTTCGCTCGAGTTTGGGTCAAAGCCTTCGTACTTCTCTTCGTAGTCGTTCTCGAGGGTGATGACTGAGTTCTCTCGTTTGGCGACGGCCAGGTTATCGGCGGCTCTGTGCATACCAAGCGTGTAAGTCTCAGTACCTTGCGGACCGACCTTCGCTGCTGTGGCATTCGTGTGGATGCTGATAAAGAGGTCAGCCTTAGCCTTATTGGCAATTCTGGCACGCTCGTTGAGTTCGACAAACACATCGGTCTTGCGGGTATAGACGACCTTCACATCCTTGCAGTTCTGCTCCACCAGCTTTCCGAAAGCAAGAGCGACCGCCAGATTGATGTTCTTCTCCTTAGCGCCATTAGCCATTGCTCCAGGGTCTTTGCCGCCATGACCAGCATCAATAACAAGCGTGTAAGGCATAGCCACAAGGCAGGCCAGGAAGAGCAGGAACGAGGCAAGAAATCGTCGTATCATACAAATAAATATACTATTCCGCGTGCAAAGGTACAAAAAAGCGAGCACAATACAAAATAAATAAAATTTTATTTTTATTGTCGAGCACAAAAGTAGCTCGGCGAAGCCAAGGTACAAAAAAGCGAGCACAATACAAAATAAATAAAATTTTATTTTAATTGTCGAGCGCAAAAGTAGCTCGACAAAAGTCTTCCGCCTGCGCCTGAGCACCTACGGCGCGCAAGAAGGTACGATTTATAATTTAAAATTCATAATTTATAAACTCAGCCTGAATCGTGCTCCTGCCATTACCCAAATGCCGGGCTGAGGAACAGAACCAAGGTCATAGTAGCGATGGTTGGTGATGTTGGTTGCCTGGACGAATAATTGATAGCAAGGCGCTTTCCATTGTAACTTGGCATCGAGCATCGCATAAGGATGATAGGGAACCAGTTCGCCGCCACTCATATAGCTGCCCACACGCTCCTGCCAACGGAAGTCCCAAGTCAACTCGCAAATACCATTTAACCATTTATGATTTGACGATTTAACCCTTGCGATGCGATGGGTGAGACTCGCCACAGCCTTATGTCGCAGATACTCCATCGCCATGTTGCTCTTGACGACACCCTCTGCATCGTGCTTCGTCTGATGGATGTAGGTATAACCCATGCTGAGGGAACGCACCCAGGTATCGTGTCCAAAAAGTTCCGGAAAGGACACCTTGCCCTGAACCTGCACACCGACATTATCGAGGTCGAAAGAAGCGGTATGGAAGATGTCGTCGGGCGCATACATCACCCAGTCAATCATCTGTGTGCCACGATGATAGAAGCCTCTCACACTTGCCTCTGCCCCACTCCACCGGTGCACGGCTCCAAGCGAGAAGGAGTGATTGTGCTCGGCTTTCAAGTCGCGATTGCCTTCGTGAGTCGGGCTCTTGTAATAGAGTTCGGTAAAGGTGGGCAGGCGGAAACCTTTGTTGTAGGAGAAGAGCAATTTCCAACTGGATGTGGGACGATAGGCAACATCAACACCCGGATAGAAGCGGAAACGATGGTCGATGGCCGAAGTCATGCTTGCCATGAGGCCTGCAGAGATGGTCCAATGCCTCAGCAGGATGTTGTGCTCGAGGCTGAAGGAGACCGTCGTACGATTATCGTTCCAAGTATAAAAGTCCCCTTCTGTCTGGCGATTACATCCCAGGTTCGTGCTTAAGATATTTTCATGACGCAGGAGTGCCGAGACTGCCGTCTTGCCGAGTTGCCAATCTATATGTCCTCCTGCCTTGAGGCCAAAGACGTCTGTCCGATGGAAATTCTCGCCGAAGGTGGAGTTATGAACAAGCTCAAAGTTGTCCCACGAACGATTCCAGAAGACTTGTGGCGTGAAGTGGAAGCGACCCTTCGTCTCAGCGCTGATGCTTGTCATGAGTCGCTGGTTGCGCTCGTATTGGTCGGGATAATTAGCACTATAGAAAGTATTGGCGCCGTAGCTCTTCTTCGAGAAGCCAAACTGCCAGTCGAGCTTCAGAGCATCATTCTCATAGTCGCCCTGATAGAAGAGCTGTCCCTTTCGCCACCCACTGTTGAGCGTGCCGCCATCGCTTCTGCCGCCACCACCACTGATGCGGTTCGACACCTTGCCTGTCGTAAGAGAAAAACGAGCCTCGCCTTCTGCAGTACCGAAGGAACCGCCCTGAGCAGAGAGTTCGATGTTTCGTCCCACATCATGCCTGGTGACGATATTGATAGCGCCACCAAAGCTTTGGCCGCCATAGACACGACTGGCTGCGCCCTCGAGCACCTCGATGCGTTCTATGTCGCTGATGCTGACGGGAAAGTCTGCCGAAAGATGTCCTGTTTGGGGATTGCCGAAGTCGATGCCGTTGAGCAGAAGCGTGACCTGATCAAAGGTGCCGCCATCGATGCTGATGTCCGTCTGAATACCAAAGCCACCACGCTGACGGACGTCCACGCCTGTGACTAATTTAAAGAGATCGTTGATACTTTGTACCGCCGCCTGCTCGATGTCCTGACGGCTAAGTACACTGACGATTCGTGCCGACTGCAATTGCGTCAGCGGAGCCATAGTGCCGCTCACGGTCACCTCAGCCAACTCTTCCTCGTCAATAATCTTCTCCTCTTCAACAGTAACAATAGGAGAACTCTGTCTTTGAGCATGAGCTGCTGCCGCCACACCAAGAGTGGCGACGCTGAGGACACCGATACGCACTTGCCGATGAAGGCTGGCAAAGGCACAGTAACCTTTGTTAGCAAACTGCTTCCAAGTGATTACCGTAGGCCTGTTCTGATGTCTGTGCATTGATTAATATATTTATAAATGAAAAATTAAGAAATTTCGTGCAATTGTCGTTCTTCGCTCCTAACTCTTAATTCTTAACTCTTAATTCTTAACTCTTAACTCCTAACTCTTAATTCTTAATTCTTAACTCCTAACTCTTAACTCTTAACTCTTAACTATATTAGTTGCATTCCTGCTTCCTTACATTCCTTTCGCATGGCTTCGGGCCAGATGCTGGCTTGTGTCTCGCCGATGTGTGCCTTATGCAGGAGCACCATGCAGAGTCGGCTCTGACCGATGCCGCCACCGATGGTGAGGGGCAACGAGTCGCTAAGCAAGCGCTGGTGGAAGTAGAGTTCCTTGCGCTCTTCTTTTCCTTGCAAGGCAAGTTGACGGAGCAGGGCTTCCTTGTCAACACGAATGCCCATCGAACTGAGTTCGATGCTGCGGTTCAGCATCGGATACCAAACAAGCAGGTCGCCGTTCAGCCCGAGGAAACCGCTCTCGTTGGGCGTGCTCCAGTCGTCGTAGTCAGGAGCTCGGTTGTCGTGCACTTCCCCATTCGAGAGTTTGCCGCCTATACCTATAATAAATACGGCTCCATAAGTCTTGCAGATGAGGTCCTCGCGCTCCTTCGCAGTTTTGTCTGGATAGAGTTTCAGGAGCTCTTCGCTATGAATGAAATGGATGTCTTCGGGCAGGTAAGGGTTCAGCTGAGGATAGTTCTCACAGATAAAGAACTCGGTGCGCATAATAGCACTATAAATCTTCCTGACGATTCGACGCAGATAGGCTTCGTTACGGTTCTCGGCAAGAAGCACTCGCTCCCAGTCCCATTGATCGACATAAAGGCTGTGAAGGTTGTCAAGCTCCTCGTCAGCACGGATGGCATTCATGTCTGTCACGATGCCGAAACCAGGTTTCGTCTGGTACTCGGCGAGTGTAAGACGTTTCCACTTTGCCAGGGAATGCACCACTTCAGCCGTAGCATCGCCCATATCCTTGATGGGGAACGACACAGGACGCTCCACGCCATTCAGGTCGTCGTTGATGCCAAGTCCGCGAAGCACGAACAGAGGTGCTGTGACGCGACTGAGACGCAGCTCGGTTGAAAGGCTGTTGAGGAAGAAGTCCTTTATTTTCTTGATTGCCTGCTCTGTCTGGTTCAAACTCAGCAGGGCAGTATATCCTTCAGGCTTTAGGAGTTTGCTCATGATGTTTCTATCAAAATTGCATGCAAAGATATTGCTTTTATTTCAATTTGTCAAACAAAACAGGCAAAAAAGTTACAAAATAAAAGAAAATAGGCAAAAAGAAGGTTCATCGGCAATAGTAAAATCAGTCGAATTGTATCATTACAAGACAGGCAACAACACGACTGGTCAAAAGTTTTGACCGGTTCTTTGTCTGCTGACAATCCACTGAGTCTTTGATGATGAAGCAGCCTGCTCCCTACTCTATCTCGCTGAGTTCGAGCCAACGCATAGATTTCTCGTCGAGCAAATCGTTGACTACGGGCAGGCGTTTGCTGAGGTCGATTATTTCCTGCGTGCTTAGGGTACCGCTGCTGAGGGCTGCCTCGATGTCGGCTTTCTCGTTCTCCAACTCGTCGATTTCCTTTCCGAGAGCCTCGAACTCCTGCTTCTCGCGGAAAGACATCTTGCGCTTTCTCTCTCCCTGAAATCTCGGAGTGCTTGGAGCGTTCAGAGTATTCTGAGCCTTCTTGGGCTCAGGTTCCAACTTCTCCCACTCTCTGTATTGTGTGTAGTTGCCTGGGAAGTCCTTCACGACACCGTTGCCTTTGAAGACGAAGAGATGGTCCACAACCTTGTCCATGAAGTAGCGGTCGTGGCTGATAATGATGACGCAGCCCTTGAAGTCCTGCAGGTATTGCTCCAGAATCTGCAGAGAAGTAATGTCGAGGTCGTTCGTGGGCTCGTCGAGGACGAGGAAGTTGGGGCTTTGCATGAGCACAGTACAGAGGTAGAGCCTGCGCTTCTCGCCTCCAGAAAGCTTGTAGATGTAGTTCTGCTGTTGTTGGGGCGAGAACATGAAGTGCTGCAGGAACTGCATGGCGGAGAGCTTCCTGCCGCCTCCCAAATCGACATATTCAGCAGTCTTGCGAACTGCATCAATCACTTTCATCTGCTCGTTGAACGCCATTCCGTCCTGACTGTAATAGCCGAAACGCACGGTCTCGCCCACAACGAAACGTCCGCTATCGGGCTTCACCAGTCCGAGCAGCATCTTGACGAAGGTGCTCTTGCCTGTGCCGTTATTACCCACGATGCCGAGCTTCTCGTAGCGCGAGAAGTTATAGTAGAAGTCCTTGAGCAAGACGAGGTCGCCATAAGCCTTGCTCACATACTCGGCCTCGAATATCTTGCTGCCGATGTAGGTCGATTTCATCTCGAGCCTGACCTGCTGCTCCTCGATGCGGCGATGGGCTTGCTTCTCCAACTCGTAGAAGGCTTCCTCGCGATACCTTGCTTTATGACCTCTGGCTTGAGGCATTCTTCGCATCCAGTCGAGTTCCGTCCTGTAGAGGTTCGTGGCCCTCGCAACCTCAGCCCGAGCCACTTCAAGGCGTTGGGCACGATGTTCGAGGAAGTAGGCATAGTTGCCCTGATAGGTGTAAACCGTCTCTTCGTCAAGTTCAAGAATGACGGAACAAACACGATCGAGGAAGTAGCGGTCGTGCGTCACCATAAGGAGCGTAATGTTGGAGCGCGAGAGATAGTTCTCGAGCCACTCAATCATCTGCAAGTCGAGGTGGTTCGTCGGCTCGTCAAGGATGAGCAGGTCAGGCTCCATGATGAGCGTATTGGCGAGGGCGACACGCTTCAACTGGCCTCCTGAAAGTTGAGAGAGCGGCTTATCGAACTCCGTGATGAAGAGCTGCGAGAGGATGGTCTTGGCGCGATTCTCGTAGTCCCATGCCTTCAGTTGTTCCATGCGGTCGAGGATGTCTTGAAGGCCTTCCTGACTTGCGGAAGCCATGCAGGTCTCGTACTCACGGATGAGGTTGGTCGTCTCGTTGCCGTGCCAGAAGCAAGCCTCGATGACAGTCAGGTCGAGGGGATAGTTAGGGGTCTGCTCCAGGTAACCGATGCGAAGGTCATTATGGAAGACGACCTGACCTTCGTCTGCCTGGTCCTTGCCGCCAAGGATGTTCAGGAGCGTGCTTTTGCCCGTTCCGTTCTTGGCGATAAGACCCACCTTCTGCCCTTCGCCGATGCTGAAGCAGAGGTCGCGAAAGAGCGTCTTATCCCCCACACTTCGCGTCAGATTCTGTACTTGTAAGTATGAAACCACCTCTTTTATTTACGATTTAGCGTACAAAAGTACACAAAAACCAAGAATAAACCATAATTTTGAATTTAATTATTTTGAATTTTGAATTATTTATCGTACCTTTGCACTCGTAATACCAAAGATAAGTACTGCCTGTATATTCTTTTCGGCAGTTCATTACTTTCCCTTACACATTATTTATTATTATTAAGCATACACAGATTATGCACAAAAGTGAACTTGAAGGAATGACTCTGGCAGAGCTTACTGCGCTTGCCGGAAAACTTGGTGCGGAACTTAGTGACGACCAGACAACACTCATCTACAACATATTGGACGCTCAGTCCCTGCAGGCTCCCGTTGATTCTGCCCCAAAGAAGAGAGGCAGGAAGCCCAAGGCAACTAAAGAAACTGAAGCTCAGCCTGCTGAAGTTGTTACAACTCAACCAGAAGCAAAGCTCGACGACCGCAGGGGAAGTCAACAAGCCGAAGAGGCAAAGGCTCCCAAGAAGCGCGGACGCAAGTCTAAGGCTGAAAAAGAAGCTGAAGAGGCTACTAAAGCTGCAGAAGCAGCAAAGGAGGCTGAGCAGAAAGAAAGTGAAACTCAACCTGCTGAGGAAGCACAGCCAGAACAGCCTGCTCCCGAGAAAAAGCGTCGCAAACGTATTGGTGAGGCAAAGGAAGAGAAGGTAAAAACACAGCCAAAGGAAGAACCTGCCGACTTCATCATCATACAGGATATCCCGTCGGCCGAGGAACAGGCAAAGACCTTCTCTAACGCTCCTGCAAAGGGAGAGGACACAGATCAGAATAAAGTAGTTCCCCAAAAGGGAAACGGAGAAGCTGCTACACCTTCTTCCTATAACTTCGGCGATAGCATTCGTGGCGAAGGCGTGCTCGAAGTGATGAACGAAGGCTTCGGCTTCCTGCGTAGCAGCGACTACAACTACCTGAGCAGCCCCGACGACATCTACGTCACACAACAGATGATCAAACAGTATGGTCTCAAGACTGGCGACGTGGTGGAAGGTCCGGTTCGTCCGCCCATGCGTGGCGAGAAGTTCTTCCCCCTGATGCGTGTAGAGCGCATCAATGGCTGCAACCCAGATACCGTTCGCGACCGCAGCCCATTCGAGAACCTCACACCTCTCTTCCCCGACGAGAAGTTCCAACTCTGCAAAGGCAAAGGCGACTCTCTCTCTGCTCGCGTGGTTGACCTCTTCGCTCCTATCGGCAAAGGCCAGCGTGCCTTGATTGTGGCGCAGCCTAAGACAGGTAAGACGCTGCTCATGAAGGACATTGCCAACGCAATTGCCGCCAATCATCCTGAGGCATACCTGATGATGCTGCTCATCGACGAACGTCCTGAGGAGGTGACCGATATGGCCCGTACCGTAAAGGCTGAGGTCATAGCCAGCACCTTCGACGAGCCTGCTGAGCGTCACGTCAAGATTGCCGGCATCGTGCTCGAGAAGGCAAAGCGTATGGTGGAATGCGGACACGACGTGGTCATCTTCCTCGACTCCATCACACGTCTGGCTCGTGCCTACAACACGGTATCTCCTGCCAGCGGTAAGGTGCTGAGTGGTGGTGTGGATGCAAATGCTTTGCACAAGCCCAAGCGCTTCTTCGGCGCTGCACGTAACATCGAGAACGGTGGCAGCCTGACCATCATAGCAACTGCCCTTATCGATACCGGTAGCAAGATGGACGAAGTCATCTTCGAGGAGTTCAAGGGAACGGGCAACATGGAACTGCAGCTCGACCGCATGCTCTCCAACAAGCGTATCTTCCCTGCCGTCAACATCGTAGCCAGCAGCACACGTCGCGACGACCTGCTGCAGGACAAGATGACCCTCGACCGTATGTGGATACTCCGCAAGTTCCTGGCCGACATGACGCCCATCGAAGCCATGAACGAAGTGAAGTCCCGCCTCGAGAACACAGAGAGCAACGAGGAATTCCTGCTCAGCATGAACTCGTAATTCAATTCAAAATAAATAAAAGAAAGGCGGCAGCCGCTCTACGTAGAGTTACTGCCGCTTTCTTATTCTCTTATTTTTCTTCTTTCTTATTCTCTTATTATCTTTTTGCCGCCAACGATGTAGATGCCACGTGGCAATTTAGTATTTGACCATTTGTCATTTACCATTTTCTGGCCGGCAAGATTATAGATGGCACCATCTTCCATCTGACTTCTTCCTTCTTCCGTCAGGCTTATTCCTGTTATCAAGTCTTGTGTTGATTGAAGATCAGGACCAATCACTACCCAATCCCTTTGCACGTCGGTCGTTGTGCCGGCATAGTACACATGGTGCCCGCTAATGTAGGCACCTACGGGATAGTGAATGTCTATGCCCTGTCCAATCTTGAACTGAGATTCTACGGGCAACTCTACACTTGGATATTTGTTGCCGTAGCACGCCAGTATGGCGTTATCTGAGATGTAGAGAATGCTGTTGTCGTCGAAATAGCCGTAGCCATCGCCTTGCGCTATAATCTTGGTTGCCTCCGTTATTCTAATGTAAGAGTCGCAGGCATAGATGCCGTGCCAGCGGTCTCCTGTTGCCGTGAAGCGCAGAAAGCCGCCCACACTGTTACCACCGGAGAAGGTGGTCCACCCGGCGGCACAATTGTTGGAGAATGCATTGTAGTCGGTTGCTGTTACTTCGTTGTTGCCGCGGACAATGATGTTCAGGTTGTAGCAGTCTTCATTGCGGATGCCTTCTTCGCCTTCTATTTTGGCATTTTCGAGCACGAGCGTTGGATAGATGCCGCTCCAGCCGAGGTCATAGTGTTCGTCGAGGAAGTAGGCTGTACCCTCCTTAAGGCCAGGGATGTCGTAGAAGTTGAGCGATGTAAGCTCCTCGCCGGCAATGTACACGCCGTATTTCTTCACATCGTAGTTCACCGTGACTGGCATCCAGCCTGCTGCCTCATTGCCGGTGTAGATTTCATACTCCACCTTCTGCGGTATCTTCTTCAAGTCTTCGGACACCACCAGCCATCCGCCTGTTATCTTTGGCGTCTTGCTCACACCGTCTATCCTCAGGTTACGGATGCGCGCAGCATCGTTCGTGCCAACATAGAGCGACCAGCAGTTGTTCGTGTTGCTGCCGTTGCTCGCTATCTGGAAGCGTCGAGTGGACGACTGATTGCTAAAATCTATAACATCTGGTCTTGTCAGAGCCGTGTTATTGTCGAGGTTCAGATAGGTCAGGTAGTTGTTATCACACCAAAGGTTTGTTAGCTTTGTATTATTCGACAAATCCAACTGGTCAATTTTGTTAGAGTAGCAACTTAAGACCTCTAACTCTGTATTCTTTGAGAGGTAGAGATAACTTATTTTATTTCCGCAGCAATACAGTATTTTTAATCCTGTGTTTTTCGACACATCAAGCGAGGTCAGTTGATTACTCATGCAATTCAACTCGGTCAGTTCGGTATTCTTTGTTACATCAAGCGATGTGAGTTGATTATTGTAGCAATTCAACTCGGTCAGTTCGGTATTCTTTGTTACATCAAGCGATGTGAGTTGATTATTGTAGCAATACAACTCGGTCAGTTTAGTATTATTCGACACATTGAGTGAGGAGAGTTGATTATTGTAGCAATACAACTTGGTCAGCTTGGTATTCTTCGACACATTAAGCGAGGAGAGTTGATTATTGTAGCATTTCAACTCGGTCAGTTCGGTATTATTCGACACATCGAGCGAGGTGAGTTGATTATTGTAGCAATACAAATAGGTCAGTTCGGTATTATTCGACACATTGAGTGAGGAGAGTTGATTATTGTAGCAATACAAATAGGTCAGTTCGGTATTATTCGACACATTGAGTGAGGAGAGTTGATTATTGTAGCAATACAACTCGGTCAGATTGGTATTCTTCGACACATCGAGCGAGGTGAGTTGATTATCGAAGCATAACAACTTGGTCAGCTTGGTATTATTCGACACATTGAGCGAGGTGAGTTGATTATTGACGCAATCCAACTCGGTCAGATTGGTATTCTTCGACACATTGAGCGAGGTGAGTTGATTATTGACGCAATCCAAATAGGTCAGTTCGGTATTCTTCGATACATCGAGTGAGGTGAGTTGATTAGTTTCGCAATTCAATATGCGCAGGTTGGTATTATTCGACACATCGAGCGAGGTAAGATTATTATTGTAGCAATAGAGATTTTCAAGTTTGGTGTTCCTAATTACATTGAGCGAGGTGAGTTGATTATAGTTGCACTCTAAATATATCAGTTCGGTGTTCCACTTTAAATCGAGCGAGGTGAGTTGATTATTATTGCAATACAACCAGGTTAGCTTGGTATTATACGACAAATCGAGCGAAGTGAGTTGATTATTAGAGCACTCTAATTTTATCAGTTCGGTAAAATACTCGATACCTTGCAAAGAAGAGATATCCAGATGGTCTGCTTCAATTTTGTATACATCTTCAAGTTTGGCATCGGAGATGGTTCCTCCAATACCGACACCAGTCAGATTCGAGATATATGTGCGGAAGTTGGCATCGGGGAAGTTGGTGGCGTTGAGCACCACAGAGGCACCCGCTGTCTGCACTCCGAAGAACATGGCAAGAAGCAAATGGAGGAGTAATAGTTTCTTCATAGTATGTATTTGTTTAGTGGTTAATTGTCGTTTGTTTTGTATGTTTCTGCGGACAAAGATACGAAAATAAATTGAAAATTGAAAATTGAAACAACGAATTTATTATTTAACGAACACGGATTTATTATCTTCGAACACGAACTGAGGTCGACGGCCGTAGGGGAAGTCAATGGCACGAATTGAACGAATTGAACGAATTGAACGAATTTTCTTTAACCTTTAACCGTTAACCTTTAACCGTTACCTTTTAAACCCTTAAACCCTTAAACTTTTCACCTTTTTATAGCTACAGTCCCTATGAGGGGAAGGACGCGTCCCTATGAGGAGAGGGACACGTCCCTAAGGCGAGAGGGACGCGTCCCTAAAATCGACGTGAGGATTTGGCAAAATCCACAGCAGGATTTCATCAAATCCACTGCAGGATTTGGGCAAATCCTCTGCAGGATTTTCCGAGTTTTGCAAGTGGTTAGAAAACAAAGCTATAGAAAAACGTAAAAACTTGACTTGCGTCGAGCTGTCGGTTGACTGGCGTCGAGCTAAAGCTTAACGCTAGTCATGGAGACCGTGGTCAGTTAGAGTTAAGTTAGAGTTTAATTAGAGTTCAATTAGAGTTTAATTAGAGTTTAATTAGACTTCAATATGACTTCAATATGACTTCAATATGACTTCAATATGAGTTCAATATGAGTTTAATATGAGTTTAATATGAGTTTAATATGAGATCGACATGAACTTTCACTGACTCTGACTAGTTTGGGACACGGATTTGTTTTTAACCGTAAATTTTTATCTCGAACACGGATGATACAGATGACACTCTAAGGAGTCAAGGAGATGAGGAGTTTTTTCAGGAGAGACCAACAGACAGCCCGAAAACCAACATTATGTATTACCCTCACGACCATTTAACTATAAACTATGAAGCTTTAGCTCGACGTTAGTCAACTATGAATTATGAACTGTGAAGCTTTAGCTCGACGCAAGTCAACTATCCTCAGAACTCATACCCAAGGTCGAGGAAGAAGTATGGTTTCTTTGTGCGGTTACTGTATCCGAAGGTAGCTCCGAGTGGACCAAACATCGTCTTGTAGTAGTAAGCGCCCTGAATGCCATAGAGCGTCTTGTGGTCGAAGAGTTCCTTCAGCTTCTCTGCCTGCTGGGCCACAGCCACACGAAGCAACACGTAGTTGTTGGTTGCTATGCGAAGCTGTCCCTGAAGCTGGACAGCCACAAACTGATTGGCCACGAACTCTACATTTCCTATGCCGGCAAAAGGCATCTGCTGCTCCAAGTAATGACCAAACCAGTTGCCTCCTACATTGTTGGCAAAAATCATAGGAACAACGTCGCCAAGAAGCAGACGTCCGTAAACCATCGGCTGAAGCGTGAATCGCCTGCCAAAGGTAAACGACTTTCGCCAACTGGCACTAATGTCACTCATGCCAGCCATACCATCAAGTTTGACGAAATTGTCCGTCACATAAGCATAGCCAGCCTTGAAGCGAGCACCACGAGTCGGGAAGTACCAATCATCCTCGCTATTGTAATTGAGGCGGGCACGATAGCTGACGTAATGTTCATTATTGAGGGTAACATCTGTTGACTGCTCCGACTCGAGCTTGTCGCGATAGTGCATGTAGTCCCAACGCAAACCCACTTGGATATTCAGGTTGCGGAAGTCGTGGTTGATGGGCACTGCCTCTGCCTGGAACTGATTGTAGAGGACGCTGTAGTCGCGACTGCCACGAACATAACAATCAATATCGTTGCGGCGATAAGTAAAGCTCAGGCTGGGACGTATAAAGTTGCGAGGATGGACAGTCAGCTCACCGCGAGCCATGATGCGCTTGCCCAGACGAACCGTCAGCTCTGTGTTGGTGGGCACAGCAGCCTTCAGGGGCACCTCAAGTCCCAACAGAAGGGCTGCGTACTCTTCTGTGTCGAAACGCAAACCAACGTGAGCTTGTGCCACCTTGCGGTTACCTGCAGTCAGAGCAACATGCACGCCGTCTGCGTCGGGCAGCAACCGACACTCGGCCGTCTTGAAGAAGAGGTCCACTCGCATCGATGTAGTGAGCTGTTGCTGCAGGTTGGCATCGATGCTGTCCGTTCTGTTCAAATGGAACTTCTGCCTGAGGAAGCGCTCGTCCTGCGGCGTCATGTTCTCGAAGATAAAGCTCTTCACATACTGCCGCTCGGTCATCACCTTCGGACGAAGCGGATGATGTATGGTGGGACGGAAGTCATCGCCGATACCTATCTTCTGCTTCAGGGCCATCAGCTCGTCCCAATGCTGCATGGCTTCCTCCTCGCCTCGACGAACAAGGGTATCGATGGCAACCGAAGAGAAGCTTGCTGTATTATAGCCCGATGTGTTGACCTGCAGATGCAAGTCCGTAATGGAAAGGTTCTCTTCGACCTTGTTCTTACAGTTCACATCGACAATCTGGCTGAGGATGCCAAGCGTGCCTTTGATGTCATCTGCCGTCTTTGCCTCGCCCTGCACGGTGACGCCAATGATGATGTCGGCTCCCATCTCGCGGGCAATGTCGGCAGGATAGTTGTTCTTCAAGCCACCATCAACCAGCACCTTGTCGCCCAGCCTGACGGGAGCAAAGGCAGCAGGAATGGCCATCGAAGCACGCATGGCTTGTGGCAACCTGCCGCTATGGAAGTCAACCTCGCTGTTGTCGATGATGTTCGTCGCCACACAAGCAAAAGGAATCTTCAAGTCCTTCGAGAAGTCGAGCGAGTCGGTGTAGCCCGTACAGAGCTGTCCGAAGAGCTCTGCCAAGTTCTTGCCCTTGATGATGCCACCTTCGCTGGACTTGTTCTTCTTGCTGAAAGAAAGTCCTGTGGAAAAGACATAAGTGTATTGCTTGCTGCGGTCGTTAAGGCTCTGGTTGCGAAGGTCCTCCTTATCGGTAATGACGTAGCTCCAGTCCTGTTTGCGCACTACAGAGTCGAGCGAGTTAGCATTGTAACCGATGGCATACAAGCCGCCTATGATGCTGCCCATCGATGTGCCGGTAATGACATCGACAGGAATGCCTGCCCGCTCCAAGACCTTCAGCACACCAATATGTGCCATTCCCTTCGCTCCGCCACCACTCAAGACAACACCCACCTTCTTCCTGCCCGCAGGAATACTATCCTGCTGAGCACTCAGATTGCAACACAACAGAACCGCTATGACAAGCAACCAAAACTTCCTCTTCATAACTATGAACTATGGACTATGAAGCTTTAGCTCGACGTTAGTCAACTATGAAGCTTTAGCTCGACGTTAGTCAACTATGAATTATGAACTATGAATTAAATTAAATTTAAGTTTCGGAAGTTATAAGATGGAGTTAAATAGGAAGTTACGCCAGCGTTGCTGGCTGGAAGTAAAGCACTTCGTGCTGGACGATAGCCTTGGATGCTAGCAGCTTCGTTTACTATTGTCCATTTTAACTTCCATGAGTGTAGCGAATTA
>JAEEGJ010002151.1_pt1 | contig 131849 bp, 100 predicted proteins | sample 8958761 | NCBI WGS metagenome assembly JAEEGJ01 (sample SAMN16246546, study PRJNA631951) | gut metagenome | biome: gut microbiome; feature: rumen; material: RS-attached | host: Bos | place: Iran: Karaj | collected 2018-10
TCAAGCAACTGGCAGAGAGTTTATGGTGAAGAGAAAAAAGTCCCCTTTGAAATTCCGTGTAAAGTAACCGATGTTAAAAAAGGCGAAAAAGTTGTCTTAGAAACACGAATTCCCAGTTTTGTGATTGATTCTACATATATCTACATCCGATCTTCCCAGCAGGAAGTTTTTTTCTACGTGGACGGAAAACTAAGGAAAAAGTACGATCTTTCCGATGAGAGCCTTTTTGGAAATGCCACAGCTAGTGCCTTTGTTCTTTGCCCTATGGAAAGAGGAGACAGGGGTAAAACCTTAAGAGTTGAATTGTCTTCCCCCACGTCCTTCTACGGCACTATTAATCCCATATACTACGGAGATGAATTTAATATTTGGTATCAGATAACCCATAAGAACATGTTCGAAGCTTTTGTGGGCGTATTTATGATGCTTATAGGTATTGTTGTGGTGCTGGTGGGCGTATTCCTTTATAACAGGTATAAGGCAAATCATGCCCTTGAATTTATGGGCTGGATTCTATTTGAAATAGGAATTTTTGTGATTTCCGAATCCCAAATAAGGCAGCTTTTTGCAAAGAACATATCGGCTCTTGGCGTAAATTCATATTTTACCCTTCCATTAATCCTGACTGCCATCATTTTCTTTTCGGATGAAATAACCGGTAAGCGATATCACAAAGCCTATAAGATTATGTCCATATGTTCGCTTTTACTTTTATTCTTTATCCCTGCGGTTGTCTTTTCCGGAATAATGGAAATGCTTAACACTTTATGGCTTGTTTTGATTACGGCGGTTGCGTACTTGATCATTACGGGAATTAACATGTATAAGGATGCAAAGGCAGGTCTTTTAACCAATTACTATATGGTAATTCTTGGTATTGTTATTTTCCTTTTGATAGGAGGCCTGGGCCATCTTTTGGTCAATGTTATAGACATACTTGATTCTACCGGACCTTTTGTATGTATCGGGGTTGTGTTCTTGTTAATTGCAACTTTGATTTACACCATCAACAATATAGAAAATGTTAATGCTCAAAAGAACAAAGCTGAATATGAAAGACTTGCAAAGGATAAGCTTTTTGCCCAGCTTTCTCATGAAATAAGAACTCCTTTAAATGCGGTTCTTGGTATGAATGAGCTTATAAAGAGAGAAAGCAAGGAAGCAAACATTACCCAGTATTCTCAGGCAATAGAATATTCGGGCAGCATGCTTTTAAACCTTATAAACGATATTCTTGATTTCTCAAAAGCAGAAGCGGGAGACCTTGCTTTAAATCCTGTTGAATTTAATACTGCGGATATGATTTTGGATACCATTAATATCGTTGATAAGAGAGTTAAGGATAAAAAGCTTGAATTTATAAAGCATATAGATCCAAAGCTTCCTAAGATGATTTATGCGGATGATGTAAGAATCAAGCAGATTATCATAAACATTTTAACCAATGCCATTAAGTATACTGAAACAGGAAGCGTCACATACACAATAAACAAGGTTTATAACGATGATTTGGACCTTTGCATGAGAATAAGCGTCCAGGATACTGGACAGGGTATAAAGAAAGAAAACCTTGATTCAATCTTTAGTTCATTTACAAGAGTAAATGAAAAGAAGAACAGAAATATCGAAGGTACCGGTCTTGGACTTAGCATAACAAAATATCTGGTTGAATTAATGAACGGTTCAATCAATGTTGAAAGTGAGTTTAAGAAAGGCTCCACATTTACCATTGTTATCCCCATAAAGCCTGTGGGACATGATGAAATGGGACCTTTGGATAGTGCTTCTTTAACGGAAGAAGAAAGAGGAGTTGATGAAGTCTTCATGGCTCCCGATGCTAAGATATTGATAGTGGATGACAGTAAGGTTAACTTGTCTGTTATAAAGGGACTTTTAAAGAATTCTAAGATGAATATCGAGACTGCTTCAAGCGGAATGGAATGTCTTGAAAAGTGTAAGCATATTAAGTATGACCTTATTTTAATGGACCATTTAATGCCTGAAATGGATGGTATGGAAACCTTTAAAAACTTAAGGGCTTCCGATTATGCAAGCAAAGATGTGAAGGTTGCCATCGTTACGGCAAATGCATACGGCGATATAAAAGATGAATTTATGGATACAGGCTTTGACGCATACTTGTCAAAGCCCATCCAGGTTAAACAGCTTAATGAAATGTTATTAGATTTATTGCCCATAGGATACATGGGTAAAATCGATAATAAGCAAAAGAATTAGTTTTGGTGAAGCATAGAATAATAGAAACCTTTCTTAACAAGGAGCTCTTCGTGAGTTCCTTGTTCTATTATGTTTCCGTCTTTCATAACCAAAATAAGATCTGCGTTTTTGATTGTTGACAGGCGGTGAGCCACAATAAAGCTTGTGCGTCCTTCCATTAAAGCTTCGAAGGCCTTGGTGATTCTTTGCTCCGTCATTGTATCGATTGAAGAAGTAGCTTCGTCCAAAATCAAAATAGGAGGGAGGGCAAGCATTACTCTTGCTATACAAAGAAGCTGCTTTTGGCCCGCACTTAAATTGGTGGCTTCCTGATTAACCACAGTATCATATCCCTTTTCAAGCTTTGAAATAAAGCTGTGGGCATGACTCTTTTTAGCTGCATCTATTATTTCTTCTCTTGTGGCACCGGGCTTTCCGAAGGCGATGTTTTCTGCAATCGTAGCATTCTTAACCCAGGTATCCTGAAGCACAAATCCTATATTTTTTCTGAGAGTACTCTTTTTAATCGAGTAAGAAACTTCATTATCAAAGAGTATTTCTCCGCCGTCAGGCTCGTAAAACCTCATAAGTAAGTTAATAAATGTAGTCTTTCCGCATCCTGTGGGGCCAACGATTGCTATGTGCTCGCCTTTATTTACGTGGAAGGAAATATCGTATAAGAGTTTCTTTGTCTTATCATAGCTAAAGGAAAGATTGTTTATTGAAATATCTCCGGTAAGGTCCTTAACAGGGCTTTCATCCGTTAAAAGGTCAATGCTTTCTTTAGCTTCAAGAAAATCAAATATTCTTCCTGCACAGGCTATGGCGTTTTGAAATTCTGTTATAACGCCCGATATTTCGTTAAAAGGCTTTGTATATTGGGTAGCGTAGCTTAAGAAGGCTACCAAAGTACCTACACTTATTACGCCTTTAATTCCAAGCAATCCTCCAAAGACTCCAACACTTGTATACACAAGACCGTTAACAAATCTTGTGGAAGGATTGGTGGTGGAACTGTAGAAGAGTGCCTTAAGGTTAACTTTTGCAAATTCTTCGTTCTTTTCTTTAAAGGCCTTAGATTTAATGTCTTTAGCATCCATGGCGGTTATAAGTCTTTGAGAACTTACGGTTTCATTTATAAAAGAAGTAAGTCCGCCCTGTAAGGAAGCCTGCCTTGAAAAGTGCTTGTAGGTCTTTCTTGAAATAAATGATGCTACCACCAAGGAAATAGGTGTAAGAATAAGCACAGTAAGCGCAAGCCAGGGATTAATTATTGCCATAAAAACAAGGGTTGCAATAACGGTAAATACACCTGTAAATAACTGAGAAAAGCCAAGAAGCAATCCATCGCTTAATCTTGCAACGTCTGAAATAATACGGCTTAAAATGTCTCCTCGACCCCTTGAATCAAGGTACACAACGGGAAGCTTATGTATTTTATCAAAAAGTTTGTTCCTTAAATCCCTTACAATTTTAAATGTAACTTTGTTGTTTATTAAGGACATAAAGAAAGTTGACAGGCCGTTTATTAAAAGGGCTATAACAAACAGAAAAAGATTATGTTTTATACTTTCAAAGTCAACCATTCCCTTATCTATGCAGGCATCAATGGCCCGTCCCGTTAACACAGGCATATACAAAGCAGATAGTACCGACAGTATCGAAAGGATTATGGATATTATTAAAAGAAAGCTGTGGGAAGATACGAGCTTCATTATGCGTTTGTAAATTTCTTTTTTATTCATAGTGACGCTCCTTCCGTATTTTGTGAATCACATATTTCTTTATATAAAGAAGATGTTTTAAGCAATTCCTCGTGGGTGCCGATTGAATCAATCACTCCGTCATCAAGGACGATTATTTTATCGGCATGCATGGTGGATATGATTCTTTGTGAAATAATGATTACAGTCTTTTTTAGTTTCTTTAGGTTTTCTCGAAGTCTGGCATCCGTTGCATAGTCTAGGGCGCTGAAAGAATCGTCCATAATAAGAACAGGGCTTTCCTTCACCAAAGCTCTTGCAATGCATAACCTTTGCTTTTGACCGCCCGAAAGATTGGAGCCCCCTTCCCTTATTTCAAGATCAAGGCCTGCGCCCTTATCCTTTACAAAGTCATAGGCTTCGGCAGTCTTTAATGCATCAATCATTTGCTCATCACTTGCATTCGTGTTTCCAAGGGATAAGTTTTCTCTTAGCTTACCGCTAAAAAGCTCTGCTTTTTGCGGCACAATTGAAAACTCTCTTCTTAAGGATGAGAGAGTAAGGTTTTTAATGTTTTCTTCTTTATAAAGGATTTCGCCACGACTTACATCATAAAAACGCATAAGCAAATTTGATATGCTTGTTTTTCCTGAGCCTGTGGCACCGATAATACCTATGGTTTCACCTTCCTTTATATCTATGTTTATATTCTTTAAAGAAGCGTCCATGGCGTTTGGATAGGTAAAATCTACGTTCTTAAAAGAAATGAGATTATTAAAACTTTTATTTAATTCCCTAGCGGAAAGCTTTCCTTCATCCAAAAGGGTTTCTTTTGTCTCAAGGGTTTCTTCGATTCTTGAAGCGGAAGCTAAAGAGCGGTTAATGGTAATAAACAGATTTGAAAGCTTCACAAGCTCAATAAGAATCTGAGACATGTAGTTTACAAGGGCATAAAGCATACCGTTTGTAAGAGCCCCGCTGTTTACTTCGTAGGCACCGGTTGACAGTAAAACTACCATTCCCACATTCACTATGATTAATGTAAGGGGATTTAAGAGAGTTGATATTCTTCCTGTAACAAGGGATAAAGAATAAAACTTATCGTTATCTTTTCTAAATTCTTTTTCTTCTTCCTCGTTTTTTGAAAATGCTCTTATAACTCTTGCACCTGTAAGGTTTTCTCTTATGTGAGAAGTAAGAGCATCAAGGAATTTCTGTATTCTTTTATATAAGGGAATTGTTATAAGGGTGATTGATAAAACCACCAAAAACAAAACGGGAATTACGATGACAAAAATAAGGGCTGCTTTTACGCTTATGGTAAAGGCCATAATCATTGAGCCAAACACGATAAAGGGAGACCTTAAGAAAAGTCTTAACACCATGTTTACACCGTTTTGAAGGGTGTTTATATCGTTTGTCATTCTGGTGATTAAAGATGAAGTACCTTCTTTTTCAAGACTTTCGTGGGAAAATCCTAAAATTCTGTCATACAAAGAGTTCCTTAAGGCTTTTGAAAAGCCGATGGCTGCTTTTGCGGCAAAGAACTGGGCGATAAGTGCGCACAAAAGACCGATGAGTCCTAAGAGCACCAGCACGCCGCCGTTTTTATATATGACGGTTTTGTTTCCTGCCTTTATGCCTTCGTCAATGATCTTTGTCATAACCAAAGGCACATATAATTCAAAAAGCGCCTCAAGCATTTTAAATGCGGGAGCGATTATGCATTCCTTTGTATAAGGTTTTAGATACTTTAAAAGCTTTTTCATTAATTTAACTCCGTAAAATTTCTTTAATTCTAAGTATACACTATCACCATATTTTTGTTGCTCTTTTTATCTTTTATTTCTGTGCTTTTTTCTTCTTTACTAACCAAATAAACGATTATATAATATTTAAGTATTTGTCGTTAATGATGATATATTAAGATATACGTAATTTGGAGGATAATGTAATGAAAAAACTTGAAGATTATGTCAGAAGCATACCTGATTTTCCCGAAAAGGGCATCATTTTCAGAGACATTACGAGCGTTTTGCAGGATGCAGACGGTTTGCACCTTGCAATTGATACAATGCAGGAACTTACTAAAGATGTAGATTATGATGTGGTGGTTGGCCCCGAATCAAGAGGCTTCATTTTTGGCACACCCTTAGCATATATTAACCATAAACCCTTCGTTTTAATAAGAAAGAAGGGCAAACTTCCCTGTGAAACAGTTTCAAAGGAATACGCTTTGGAATACGGCACAGCAGTTATTGAAATGCACAAAGATTCCATTAAACCCGGACAGAAAGTCCTTATTGTAGACGACCTTATCGCTACAGGCGGCACCACAAAAGCAATGGTAGAGCTTATCGAGTCTTTAGGCGGAGTGGTTACAGGCGTTGTTGTTATGATGGAGCTTGCAGGACTTGAAGGAAGAAAGCAGCTTAAAGACATCCCGCTTTATTCTGCAATCACCTATCCCGGAAAATAAAATAATAAGAGGTTATTGATGGAAACTTCAAAGGCGAATACCGAAAGCGAAAAACTAAATATTGAAGAGCCTAAGAACGTAGGTATCGTATTTGATGACGGTCGAATTGAAGCCCTTGGGGAGAACATTTCTCCCGAAGAACTTTTTGGCGACCTTATAAGCCGTGTGAAAAAATATCATCCAAGCGATGATATTTCTATGATTGAAAAGGCTTATAAAACCGCTGATGAAGCCCATCACGGACAGGTTAGAAAGTCCGGTGAACCTTATATTATTCACCCTTTATATGTAGCAATTATCTTAGCGGATCTTGAACTTGACAAAGAAACCATCTGCGCCGGAATCCTTCATGACGTAGTGGAAGATACCATCCTTACAAAAGAAGAAATCGAAAAGGAATTTGGTTCGGACGTTGCCCTTTTGGTTGACGGCGTTACAAAGTTAAAGCAGTTTCAGATTTCAAACGAAGACGAAGACCCGGATGCTACAATTCAAAAGATAATAAGTAAAGACAAAGAAAAACTTGAGCTTCAGGCAGAAAACTTACGTAAGATGTTTCTTGCCATGGCTAAAGATATAAGAGTTATCGTTATTAAGCTTGCGGACCGTCTTCACAATATGAGGACTCTTGATCACATGCCGCCCGAAAAGCAGCAGCGTATCGCAAGGGAAACTCTCGATATTTATTCTCCCATAGCGGACAGGCTTGGTATTTCAAGAATTAAGGTTGAGCTTGACGACCTTTCTTTAAAATACTTAGAGCCCGAAGCCTACAGAGAATTAAACAAACTTATTGCCGTTAGAAAATCAGAGCGTGAAAAGTATATTCAGGCAATAGTAAATGAAGTAAGCAATCATATAAAGAACGCGGGCATCGATGCCAGAATCGACGGCCGCGTAAAACATTTTTTCAGTATTTATAAAAAGATGGTCAATCAAAATAAGACCATCGACCAGATTTATGACCTTTTTGCGGTTAGAATCATAGTTAAATCAGTAAGAGACTGTTATGCGGCTCTTGGCGTAATCCACGAAATCTATAAGCCTATTCCGGGAAGATTTAAAGATTACATTGCAATGCCTAAGCCCAATATGTATCAATCTCTTCATACTACGCTTATAGGTTCTTCGGGACAGCCTTTTGAAATTCAGATTCGTACCGAAGAAATGCATAAAGAAGCAGAGTACGGTATTGCCGCTCACTGGAAGTATAAAGAAGCTGCAGACGGAAAGAAAGTTCCTAAGCAGGAGGAAGAAAAGCTTTCCTGGTTAAGACAGATTCTTGAATGGCAGAAAGACCTTGCGGACAATAAGGAATTTTTGGACCTTTTAAAATCAGACCTTGATTTGTTCAGTGATTCCGTATATTGTTTCACACCTACAGGTGATGTTAAGAACCTTCCTGCGGGAAGTACGCCAATTGACTTTGCCTACAGCATTCATTCAGCAGTTGGTAATAAAATGGTAGGCGCCAGAGTTAATGGTCAGCTTGTAACTATAGACTATGTCATAAATAACGGAGACAGAGTTGAAATCATAACAAGCCAAAACTCAAAGGGCCCAAGCCGTGACTGGCTTAACATCGTTAAATCCACTCAGGCAAAGAATAAGATTACCCAGTGGTTTAAAGCAGAGTATAAAGAAGACAACATTAGCAAAGGTAAGGATAACTTCTTAAGCTATTGTAAGTCTCATGCAATAAATCCTTCCGATATTTTGATTCCCGAATACATGGATGCCATCAGAAAGAAATATGGTTTCCACGATTGGGATTCCGTTTATGCGGCCATCGGTCACGGCGGATTAAAGGAAGGCCAGATTATAAATAAGATGGTTGAATTGTTGGAAATTGCAAAGAAAAATGCAATGTCCGATGAAGAAATCATGGATTCCGTCAATGAAGCGGGCAAGATGCGTTCAAAAGAGCGTGTGGGTAAGAGCGGAATCATCGTTAAAGGAATTGACGATGTGGCCGTTCGTTTCTCAAAGTGTTGTTCACCCGTTCCCGGAGACGAAATCGTTGGCTTTGTTACCAGAGGAAGAGGTATTTCAATCCACAGAACGGACTGCGTAAACATTATTTCTCTTCCCGAAATGGACAGAGTACGCTTAATTGATGCAGAGTGGCAGGACAGCGAAGTAATAAGCGGAAAGTATCCTGTTGAAATAAGAATCTTTGCAAACAACAGAACCGGACTTTTGGCCGATATTTCAAAGGCTTTAACGGAAAGAAACATAAGTATCATTTCTTTAAATACAAGAGTAAATAAGCAGGGACTAGTTACCATGAATACTGCTTTTGAAATCGAAGGAAGAGATGAGCTTACTCATATAATCGATAAGATTCGCACCATTGAAAGTGTTATCGATATAGAAAGGACCAGAGGCTGATGGGAGATATTAAGATCGGACGTATTACACTTGGCATATATGGAACGAATTGCTACTTCATTTTCAGAGAGGGAAGCGAGGATGTTATAGTGTTTGACCCTGCCGATTCAGGTGATTATCTTTATGAAAAGTTATCTGAGAAAGGCTTTAAGGTTGGCGCCATTATGCTTACCCACGGTCATTTCGATCATATCTTCGGAGTTAAGGCGTTAAAAGAAAAATCAGGTGCTTTGGTTTATGCTTACAAGGATGAAGAAATTTTGTTAAGCGATGTAAAGCTTAATCTTTCTTTGTCAGTAGGAAGAGGAGTTACGGTAACTCCCGATGTATTGTTAAAAGACGGCGAAGAGCTTGATCTTTGCGGTATTAAAGTAAAAGTTATTTTCACTCCGGGTCATACAGAAGGAAGCTGCTGCTTCTACGTAGAAGAAGCAAACATTTTGATCGCGGGTGATACATTGTTTGAAGAAAGCGTGGGAAGAACGGATATGCCCACCGGTTCTTCAAGAAAATTAATTGAGTCTATCAAGGAAAAACTGATGGTGCTTCCGGACGAAACAAAAGTATATCCGGGACACGGAGATACAACCTCCATCGGAAATGAAAGGAAGTACAATCCGTTCCTTGTATAGTGCGGTGGATGGATGATAGTTGTATTAGTTAACGAACCTAAATTTGAATATGATATACACTCTTTGGTAAAGGCTTTTTACCCGAAAGAGGATGTTAAAGTCATTACAGACAATGAATCCGTATCGGATGTTTCTTACACTTTCAAAGTGTCTTTCACGGATGGTTTGGTAAGTTTCTTTGACGAAAAAGGAAACGAGTTATCATCCCTTGAAAATCCAGCAAATTCAGAACGTGTAAACGAAAAGAATATTGTTAAAAAGCTTATTTATGATGCGCTTTCGAAAAAAGAAGGGCGCACTTTGGTGTGGGGAGACTTAACGGGCATTCGCCCCACAAAGATTCCAAGAAAGCTTTTAGAAGAAGGAAAGAGCGATTCTGAAATTGTTAAGTACATGCAGGATACTTACTTTGTAAGTGATGAAAAGGCAAATCTTTCAATTGATATAGCAAAGCGTGAAATTGAGATTTTAAAGCCTTTAAGAGAAAAGGGGTATTCAATTTACATAGGAATTCCTTTTTGCCCCACCACTTGCCTTTATTGTTCCTTTACTTCAAACCCCATAGCAAAGTGGAGAGACAGAGTTTCCGATTACTTATCGGCTCTTGAAAAAGAGATTATATTTGTAAGCGAAAAGAGGAAAGGAAAGACCATAGATACAATCTACATAGGAGGAGGCACGCCAACCACATTAAATGCTGAAGAGCTTGATCGCCTCTTAACCATGATAGATGATAACCTTGATGTGTCTAAGCTTTTAGAATATACTGTTGAAGCAGGGCGGGCCGATTCAATTACCCTAGATAAACTTAAGGTTTTAAAGGCTCACAATGTAACAAGAATAAGTGTAAATCCTCAGACCATGAATCAAAAGACACTTGATATCATAGGAAGACGACATACCGTAGAAGATGTCATAAGAGCATTTAACGATGCAAGAAGCGAAGGATTTACAAACATTAATATGGATATTATTCTGGGGCTTCCCGAAGAAGGTATAAAGGAAGTTTCACATACCTTAGAAGAAATAGAGAAGCTAAATCCGGATTCCTTAACGGTCCATTCTCTTGCAATAAAGAGAGCTTCAAGGCTTAATGAGTGGATTTTACAAAACGGATATGCTACTATGATAAATACGGCCGAAACAATGAAGTGTGCAAGTGATTCGGCAATGCGTATGGGTATGCATCCATATTATTTATACAGGCAAAAGAACATGGCGGGCAATTTTGAAAACACAGGTTATTCAAAGGAAGGCTGCTATGGAATATATAACATATTGATTATGGAAGAGCTTGAACCAATTGTTGCTCTTGGCCCCGGTTCGGTTTCCAAAATACTTACAAAAGAAGGCAAACCCGTAAGATCAGACAATGTGAAAGATGTTTCTTTGTACATTGAAAAGATAGATGAAATGCTTGATAGAAAAGACAAGCTGTTTGCTTTGGAAGATTAAAGAAAGGTTTTGAAAATGGCATTGGTAAAAAAGCCCGTTACGGGTATGAAAGAAATACTTCCCAAAGAAATGGAAGTAAGAGACTACGTTCAAAGAGTTATTAAAGAAACTTATAAGTCCTTTGGATTTACAGCAATCGAAACTCCTTGTTTGGAAGATTTAAACAATCTTTGCTCTAAGCAGGGCGGTGAAAACGAAAAGCTTATTTTCAAGGTTTTAAAGCGCGGAGAAAAGTTAAATCTTGAAACCGCACAGACAGAAAACGATTTAACGGATATGGGATTAAGATATGACCTTACCGTTCCCCTTGTAAGATTTTATTCAAACAATTCAAACAACCTTCCCTCACCCTTTAAGGCACTTCAGATGGGAAATGTTTGGAGAGCAGACAGACCTCAAAGAGGAAGATATCGTCAGTTTATGCAGTGTGATATCGATATTTTCGGTGAAAGCACAAACATGGCTGAAATCGAACTTATTTTGGCTACCACCACCACTCTTGGAAAGATTGGTTTTAAAGGATTTGAAATAAGAATCAATGAACGCCGTTTGTTAAAGGCCATGGCATTATATGCAGGCTTTGATGAAGATAAATTCGATACTGTATGCATTATTCTTGATAAGCTTGATAAGATTGGCCTTGACGGAGTAAGAGAAGAGCTTTCAAAAGAAGGCTTTTCTGAAGAAAGCATAAATAAGTATTGTAAGCTTTTTGAAAACCTTTCAAACGATATTGAAGGTTTAAAGAAGATTAAAGACACACTTAAAGATTACGTAGATGATGATGTTATAAAGAACCTTGTTGAAATCATCGAAAGCGTTGAAGCCGTTAAGAAGGCAGACTTTAAGATGGTGTTTGACCCTACCTTAGTAAGAGGTATGGGATATTATACAGGAACAATATTTGAAATCGCACTTCCTCAGTTTGGCGGAGCTTGCGGCGGTGGTGGAAGATACGATAAAATGGTTGGAAACTTTACGGGTACCGATGTACCTGCCTGCGGTTTCTCAATCGGATTTGAAAGAATCGTTCTTCTTTTAATGGAAAACGGATTTGAAATTCCCGGAAGCAAAGACAAGGTAGCTTACCTTGTTGAAAAGGATATGCCTAAGGATAAATATGCAGAGATTTTAAATAAAGCCATGAATGAAAGAGAAAAAGGCATTCAGGTTTTGGTAACAAAGATGAACAAGAATAAAAAATTCCAGAAAGAGCAGTTGTCGGCTGAAGGCTACACATCTTTTGAAGAGTTTTATTCTAACCCCTTAAACTAAGCTTCGGAGGTTTCTTTGGATAAATCGACTTATGTTGTTTATTTGGCAGAAACATCTAATTTAAACGAAGAAGATCTTTTTAAAGAATACGGTGCTTACTTTTCTAAAGAAAGGCTTGAAAGAATAGGAAAAAGGCCCTGCGATAAAGCAAGAAAAGAACTGATTTTTGCGGGCGCTGTTTTAAGTAAAGCCCTTAGATTACAAGGAATTGATTCAAAAGAGTTTATATATAAAGAAAACAAAAAGCCCTATTTAAAAGATCAAAGTATTTTCTTTAACCTTTCTCACTCGGGAGACTATGTGGGAGTGGCAATGGGAGAATCGGAAGTAGGCTTTGATATTCAAAAGCCGGTATCTGATGTAAGTACCTCTTTAAAGAAAAGAATACTTACAGATGAAGAAACAAAGCTTTTTAATGAATCAAAGGTTTCTTTTAACGAAATATGGGCCGTAAAGGAAAGCTTTTCAAAGCTATCGGGAGAGGGCATAAGCCTTAACTTTAAAGATATTTCGTATAGTAAAGAAGATTCAAAGACAGTTATTTATAAAAACAAAAAGGAAGAAGCGAGAGGGTGCGTGATAGATTTACCCCTAAACTATAAGGCTTCTTTTTGCGTAAAAGAATTACCTGATAATGTAAACATAGTTTTTTTGGATTTGTGATTTTGAAAGGAGAAATTCTTGGACACGACAGACGTCATACAGTTTACGTCACTTTTTATTCTTTTGATTTTTTCAGCCTTCTTTTCATCGGCGGAAACAGCTCTTTCTTTGGTAACAAAGGTTAAGCTTCATGCCATGGAAGAAGAGGGGAAAAAGCATGTAAAGCTTTTAAACAAAATTATGGACAATTACGAAAGAGTAATTACCACAATCTTAATCGGTAACAACATCGTAAACCTGTCCGCATCGGCACTTACAACGATTATTACTCTTAAAATCTGGGGTAATCCTTATGTATCTCTTGCAACAGGAATCCTCACATTTTTAGTGCTTATTTTCGGAGAAATAGTACCTAAAACCATCGCCAGAAGAAAAAGCGATGAATTGGCTCTTTCATTTGCGCCAATAATTAATATAATAATAATTGTGCTCTTCCCCATTGTCTTTATTATTGAGAAGCTTTCTAAGCTTATTTTGCTTATTTTGGGCCAGAGTAAAGACGACTCAAACACCATCACAGAATCGGAACTTCGCTCTTATGTGGATGTTTCCAAAGAAGACGGTGTTATTGAATCCGATGAGCACCAGATAATCAGTAATGTATTTGACTTTAGCGATTCAATCGCAAAAGACATAATGATTCCAAGAATCGATATGACCACCATTTCCTATGATGCAACATACAAGGAAGTAATGAAGGTCTTCAGAGATTCAATGTACACAAGACTTCCCGTATATAAAGGGGAGATTGAAAATATCATAGGCTTTATAAACGTAAAGGACCTTTTAAGATTAAAGGCTCCCGAGACTTTTAATGTATCTAAGTTCTTGCGTGAAGCTTATTATACTTTTGAATACAAAAAGACAAGCGATTTGCTTATCGAAATGAGAAGCTCATCAAAGAACCTTTCATTTGTAAATAATGAATACGGTGAAACGGTTGGTATGATTACCTTAGAAGACTTGCTTGAAGAAATAGTTGGTCAGATAAGAGATGAATACGATGCCGATGAGTATGAGCAGATTACGAAAGACGATGACGGTTATTTAATCGAAGCGAAGATGAAGTTAGAGGATATTAACGATGTTTTGGGTACTGACTTTGCTTCAGATGATTATGACAGTATAGGCGGACTTGTGCTTGACCAGTTAGACAGAATCCCTGAGGATTCCGAATCCGTTATTTTGGAAAACGGTACCGTATTAAAGGTATGCGGCATCAAGTCAAACCGTATCGACAAAGTGCATGTAACGCTTCCAAAATCAGATGAGAATGAAGAAGCGACAGATAAATAAATGTATTAAGGAGAATGTAACATGAGTAAGAAGAGAGGCATATTTACTGTTGCCCTTATCGTTTTGTTTGCAATCTTTATCGGATATGTAGACATTTTCGGTTTCGGCGCAAGTAAAGCAGGAAGTGCCAAAGACATCAAATTGGGACTCGACCTTGCAGGCGGTGTTTCAATCACATACCAGGTTGTAGGCGATGAAAATCCCTCCACTCAGGATATGGATGATACCATCGGCAAGCTTGAACAGCGTGTATGGACATACTCAAACGAGGCTGTTGTATACAAAGAAGGTTCAAATCGTATCAACGTAGAAATTCCCGGTGTATATGATGCCAACAAAATCTTAAAAGATCTCGGACGTCCCGGTACTTTGTATTTTATTAAACACTACGGTGCCGACGGTACACCAAACTTTACCTACGATCCTTCAACAAGAGAACCTTATTTGCTTAAGGACATAGAAGAGATCAAAGCAGACGGTTCTGCAATATTACAGGGTACAGATGTAAAGGAAGCTCAGGCAGGAAGCATCACAAATAACATGGGCAATTCCGAAATCATTGTACACTTAACTTTCACTCCCGAAGGAGCTGAAATATTTAAGCAGGCCACAACAGAAGCTTTTTACAACAATCACGATCCGATTGCCATCTACTATGACGGCAAAGTAATAAGTGCTCCTTCCGTAAGTTCTGTTATTACAGACGGTGTAGCGCAGATTTCAGGCGGATTTGACTATGAAGAAGCAGAGAAGCTTGCAAGCACCATTCGTATCGGTGGCCTTAGCCTTGAACTTGAAGAACTTCGTTCAAACGTTGTAGGTGCATCACTTGGTCAGAACGCAATTCAGTCAAGCTTACTTGCAGGTATAATCGGTTTTGCAGTTGTAGTAATCTTCATGATTGTTGTTTACTACATGCTTGGTTTAACAAGTACAATTGCTTTAGGATTATATGCAGTACTTGAAATTTTCTTAATCAGCGGATTCGGAATCACACTTACACTTCCCGGTATCGCAGGTATCATCCTTTCAATCGGTATGGCCGTGGATGCTAACGTTATTATCTTTGCAAGACTCAGAGAAGAACTTGCAACGGGAAAGACAGTTGATTCTTCTATAAAGGTAGCTTATTCAAAGGCTATGAGCGCAATCTTGGACGGTAACATCACCACACTTATTGCAGCTGCGGTTCTTTGGATCATGGGTTCAGGTTCAATCAAGGGCTTTGCTCAGACACTTGCTCTTGGTATCTGCTTATCAATGTTTACAGCCGTTGTTATCACAAAGCAGCTCTTAAAGGCATTTGTGGGAATGGGCATCACAAATCCCAAGGTATACGGTGTAGCAAAAGAAAGAAAGACAATCGACTTTTTATCAAAGAAGGGTCTTTTCTTTGCAATTTCAGGTGCTGTTATTGCTTTAGGTTTAGTATTCATGCTTGCGCTTAACTCAAACAATGCAAGCCGTGGCCACTCACTTAACTATAGCCTTGAGTTCCTAGGCGGTACACAGACCACAGTTCCTTTCAATCAGGAATATTCACTTGAAGAAATCAATGACCTTATGGTTAAGGATATTGAAGGAATTGTAAAAGACAGTAACGTTGTCACCACAAAGGTTGCAGGAACCAACGAAGTTATCTTTAAGACAGTAACACTTGATGCGGACCAGCGTATCAAGATGAATGATTACTTTAAGAATCAGTTTGGCGTTGATACTGAGACCATTAAGACTGAAACAATCAGTTCAACAATCAGTGCGGAATCTCAGAGAGAAACAATCGTAGCAGTGCTTGTTGCCTGCGTATGCATGCTTATTTACATCTGGTTCAGATTTAAAGATGTACGTTTCGGTGCATCATCAGTTATGGCTCTTGCCCACGACGTACTTGTAACATTGACCTTCTATGCCGTTGCATATGTAAGCGTCGGTTCATCATTTGTAGCATGTATGCTTACCATTGTCGGTTATTCAATCAACGCGACAATCGTTATCTTTGACAGAATACGTGAAAACTTGGGTGAAGCAACACCTAAGACAAAGCTTAAAGATATCGTTAATTCAAGTATTTCAACCACACTTTCACGAAGCATATTTACTTCACTTACCACATTTATCATGGTAGTTGCTTTGTATATCTTCGGTGTAAGTTCAATCAAGGAATTCGCACTTCCTTTGGCAGTAGGTATCCTTTGCGGTACATACTCATCTATCTGCCTTGCAGGTGCAATGTGGTTTGTACTTAGAAACAAAAAGAAAGAAGACTAGTGTAATGGAAAAATGGGTTGAAATTCGAAGAGGTGGCGATTTTAATAAAATAGCTAAGGAATTTGATATTTCACCCATAGTTGCAAGAGTTTTAAGAAACAGAGATTTGGTTGATGCTGAGGAGATAAATGCGTTTTTATCTCCTCGCGTCGATCGTTTTTATAGCCCGTTTATGCTTCCAGGCATCGATCGGGTTATTTTTGTGCTATCAAAAAAGATTGAAGAAAAGAAAAAAATCCGTATTATCGGCGACTATGACGTGGACGGCATATCATCAACCTACATATTCTTCAAAGGCTTAAAATACTTTGGAGCAGATGTGGATTACGTGATTCCCCACAGAATAGAAGACGGGTATGGAATAAACAATAAGCTTATTAAAGCCGCCTTCGATGCAGGAGTCGACACTATTCTTACCTGTGATAACGGAATCGCAGCAAAAGATCAGACAGACTATGCAAAAGAACTTGGCATGACAATGGTAATAACAGACCATCATGAAGTTCCTTACACAGAAGAAAACGGAGAAAGAAAGTACATACTTCCAAATGCGGATGCACTAACAGACCCTAAAGTAAACGACTCAGAGTATCCATTCCCCGGAATCTGCGGCGCCTTTGTTGCATACAAAGTAGTAGAGGCATTGGCAATAGATAAGAAGATAGAAAAAGAAGCTTCTTTTATTACTTTAAAAGAAGAGTTAACCGAGTTTGCGGCACTTGCCACGGTTTGTGACGTAATGGAATTAAAAAGTGAAAACAGATCTTTGGTGTGTGAGGGCGCTAAGCTTATGGAGCACACAAAGAATACAGGATTAAAGGCATTGATTAAAGTTACAAAGATGGAAGCAAGAGCCCTTACTCCTTATCACTTTGGATTTGTGCTTGGGCCTTGCTTAAATGCAAGCGGAAGACTTGATACGTCCCTCAGAGCCCTTTCTTTATTTTTGGAAGAAGACTTTAATGAGGCCATAAAGAAGGCAGAAGATTTACAAAACTTAAATGAGGAGAGAAAGACTCAAACCTTAAAGGCTACAGAAGAAGCATTTAAGATTATTGATGCAATGGAAAAGCCTGATAAGGTATTGGTGGTTTATTTGCCCGATTGCCATGAAAGCCTTGCGGGAATTGTGGCAGGAAGAGTGAGAGAGCGATACGACCATCCCGCCTTTGTTGTTACCAAAACAGAAAAGGGATTAAAGGGAAGCGGACGAAGCATAGATGCTTATGACATGTTTGAAGGCCTAAATGAAGTTAAGGAATACCTTACTAAGTTTGGAGGCCATAAGCTTGCTGCCGGTATTTCTTTGGAAGAAAATAACTTAGATGCATTCAGAAAGGCTTTAAACGATAATTGTAAATTAAGTGACGAAGATTTTTATGAAACCGTAAAAATCGATATGGAACTTCCCTTTGAGTTTGCAACTCTTTCTTTAGCAAGAGAACTTGAAGTATTAAAGCCATTTGGCGTTGGAAACGAAAAGCCCATGTTTGCGGTTAGTTCCGCAACCATTATTTCAGGAACTAAGATAGGTAAAAACAAAAACGTTGGAAAATACAAAGTAATGGATGAATCCGGTAAGGTTTACGATGTGATTTACTTTGGTGACCTTGATGAACTTGAAAAGTATGTAGAGAGTATATACGATGAAAGCACGGCAAAGCTCCTTCATTCGGGCCAAAGAGTGAAGGTGGTCCTTGGCATGTGCTATCAGCTTGAAATTAATTCCTACATGGGAAATGACAGTGTTCAGATACAATTAAAGAATTATAGATAAAAATACAATAGCTCCGGGTTAACCGGAGCTATTGCTACTATGAGGGGGGAGATAGTGAGTGTTATCAACTATCCTAAAAATGATATTACACTAAAATTGTGTACAAATTGTGAACAAAATCAAAGTTTATAAAAATTTTTAATTATGTTAGAATTTTCTTGTATGGATTTTGGAGGAAAAATGGGAGAATTCTCTTTTGCAAAAGTAATAATAAATATTTCTCATGAGAGTGTTGATAGGCCTTTTACATACATTATTCCCAATAACTTGAAGGATGAGATTGAAGCAGGCACAAAAGTTTTTGTCCCCTTTGGAAAAGGCAATTCTTTAAAAGAAGGAATTGTTTTGGATGTGACAGACAAATCGGAATTTCCTATAGACAAGCTTAAAGAGATAGATTCGGTTTCTTTAAACGCATCGGGAGTATCGGATCAAAGGATAGCTTTGGCAAGCTGGATTAAGAGAAATTACGGATCCACCATGATAGCTGCTCTTAAAACAGTCCTTCCCGTTCAATCAAAAGTAAAAGAAAACGTAAAGAAAACCATAGTAAGAAAGGTTTCTTTGGATGAACTTGAAGATTTTATTTCTTTAGCTACAAGAAAAAACAATGCAGCCCAGGTTAGACTTGCAACAGCTTTAAGAGATGAAGAGAGAATCCCTAAGGAAATCCTTGATGATAAGCTTCATATTCTGGCATCAACATATAAAAAGATGCAGGAGCTTGGAATTATAGATATTGAAGAAGATACCGTTTTTAGAAATCCGGTTTCTTTAAACCTTGAAAAAGACAATAAGCTTTTGCTTAGCGATGAGCAAAGGACAATTGTTGATGAGGTTTTAAGTGACTATAATAACGGCGTTCACAAAACCTATTTAATTCACGGAATCACAGGAAGCGGTAAGACCGAAGTCTATATGCAGATTATAGATGAGGTTATAAAAAAGGGAAGAGAAGTTATTGTTTTAATTCCTGAAATTGCGCTTACTTATCAGACCCTTATGCGTTTTTACAAACGATTCGGAAAGCGCGTGTCTGTTATGAATTCAAGCCTTTCTAAGGGTGAAAGGTATGATATTTTTAAGCAGGCTGAAGAAGGGCTTTTGGATATTGTTATAGGGCCAAGATCAGCCCTGTTTACGCCCTTTAAGAATTTAGGGTTAATAGTTATTGATGAAGAGCATGAGGGCACATATAAAAGCGAGAGCGTGCCTAAATACCATGCAAGGGAAACAGCCATAGAGCTTGCAAGGATGAATAATGCAAGCGTTATTTTAGGCTCTGCCACACCTAGCGTAGATTCTTATTATAAGGCTTTGACAGGTGAGTATAAGTTATTTACTTTAACTAAGAGGCTTACAGGAAATCAGCTTCCGGAAGTAATCGTTTCTGACTTAAGAGAAGAGCTCATTAAGGGAAACAGAAGTATTTTATCCAGAAAGCTTCAGGAACTTATTGAAGACAGATTATCTAAAAATGAGCAGATAATGCTTTTTTTAAACCGAAGAGGCATGGCCGGCTTTGTGTCTTGCAGAGCCTGCGGCTTTGTAGTAAAATGTCCGCATTGTGACGTTTCTTTGTCTTTACACAAAAACGGCAAAATGGTGTGCCATTATTGCGGATATACGCAGGATGCATATACCAATTGTCCTAAGTGTAATTCAAAATACATTTTAGGTTTCAGGGCCGGCACCGAGCAGGTAGAAGAAAGCGTTAAAAAGATGTTTCCTGCCGCCAGAACCTTAAGAATGGATGCTGATACCACCAAAAAGAAAGAAAGCTATGAAGACATTCTTTCTAGGTTTTTAGATAGAGAAGCGGATATATTAATCGGCACTCAAATGATAGTAAAGGGCCATGACTTTAAAAATGTTACTTTGGTTGGCGTTTTGGCCGCCGATTTATCATTGTTTGCTCCTGATTTCAGGGCGCCCGAAAAGACCTTCCAGCTTTTAACTCAGGCTGCGGGAAGGGCGGGAAGAGGCGATAAGCCCGGAACCGTTGTGATTCAGACTTATAAGCCCGATCACTACGCAATCGAACATTCCCTTAATCAGGATTACATAGGCTTTTACAATGAAGAAATAGGATACAGAGAGTTAATGGATTATCCGCCTTCGGCACATATGCTTTCTGTTTTAGTTACAGGAGCGGATGAAGAAGGCTGTAAGTCTTTATCCAAAGATATGGCCGAGCTTATTAGGAAAAGCTACAATATCCTTGTAATAGGCCCCGCACCCGCATCGATTTCAAAGATAAACGATGTGTACAGGTACGGCTTTTATATGAAGGCGAAAGATTATGATATGCTTGTAAAGCTCAAAGACTGTCTGGAAGCTTATTTAAGCAACCGAATCAAGTCAAAAGAAAACGTATATTTTGATTTCGACCCGCAGAATGGGTTGTAAAGTCACAGGAGGGCATTATGGCACTTAGAAAAATCAGAGAGTTGGGAGATCCCATTCTTACAAAGGTTTGTAAAGAAGTTACTGAGATTACCCCAAGAACCAAGTTTTTAATCGATGATATGATAGAAACAATGTATGCGGCTGACGGTGTTGGCCTTGCCGCATGTCAGGTGGGAGTGTTAAAAAGAATCGTTGTAATCGATACAACAGGCGAAGATTTGCATGTTCTTATTAACCCCGTTATTTTGGAAACTTCCGGAGAACAGGAAGGATATGAAGGATGCTTAAGCGTTCCCGGAAAGAGCGGTGTGGTTAAGCGCCCTAACTATGTAAAGGTCAGAGCTTTGGATGAGCACATGCAACCCTACGAACTTGAAGGAACGGAGCTTTTGGCAAGAGCTATTTGCCATGAGTGCGACCACTTGGACGGACATATGTATGTGGAACAGGTAATCGGAGATCTTGTTGACAATTCACAGTTAAGACAGGAAGAAGAAACAGAAGAATGAAAATAGTTTTTATGGGGACACCCACTTTTTCAAAAGAAATACTTAAATCATTATATGAAGAAGGCCATGAAATTACAGCTGTTTACACTCAGCCCGATAAGCCTCAGAAAAGAAGCAAAGAGCTTATAGCATCTCCTGTAAAGGAATTTGCTTTAGAAAAGGGCTTAAAGGTATATCAGCCCGCAAAGATTAAGGCCGCAGAATCTGTTGAAGAATTAAAAAAGATTCCCGCAGATGTATATGTGGTTGCAGCTTACGGACAGATTATTTCTCAGGAAATTCTTGATATACCAAAGTACGGCTGCATTAATGTTCACGGATCCTTACTTCCTAAGTACAGAGGAGCATCCCCCATACAAAGAGCCATTGCGGACGGTGAAGAAAAGACAGGCGTCACCATTATGCAGATGGATAAAGGAATAGATACGGGAGATATGCTTTTAAAGGCAGAATTTCCCATTACTGATGAAGATAACGAAGATACAGTATATGAAAAGATGGCTGTAGAAGGAAGCAAGGCTTTATCTATAGTTTTAAAGCAGATTGAGGCAGGTACTTTGGTTAAGACTCCTCAGGATAATTCTCTTTCTTCTTATGCGCCCATGCTTACAAAGGAAGACGGAAGACTTAACTTTAACGATACAGTAAGAAGTCTTGATTGTAAGGTAAGGGGATTTTTAAACTGGCCCACAGCCTATACAGGCTTTAATTCAAAGTCATTAAAGGTTTATAAGGCAAAGGCTGTTTATGATGTTGAAGGCGCAGATAAAAATGCTAAGCCAGGCACCATCTTTGTTACAAAGAAAAATCTTTATGTAAAGGCAAAAGACGGATATTTGGAACTTTTGGAAGTGCAGATTGAAGGTAAAAAGCGCATGCCCGCCATGGACTTTGCAAGAGGCCTTCATTTACAAAGCGGAGATGTCCTTAGTATATGAGTGAAAACATAAGAGAAATCATTTTGGATACTCTTCTTACAATTGATACGCAGGATAAAAAAAGCCATTTGCTTATTCGGGATGTTTTGAATAAATACGACTATCTCGATGGAAGAGACAAGGCTTTTTTTAAACGTGTCACGGAAGGAACTCTATCCAAAAGAATTACCCTTGATTATGTGTTAAATAAATATTCAAAGAAACCTGTTGAAAAGTGTAAGCCCGTAGTAAAAGCCTTACTTCGAATGAGTGCTTATCAGATTCTTTTTCTTGATAAGGTGCCTGATTCGGCGGCTATAAATGAAGCGGTAAATCTTTGTAAAAAGCGAAGCTTTAAAGAATTTGTCCCTTTTATAAATGGAGTTTTAAGATCTTTATGTAATGATAAGGATAGGGCATTAGACTTTTCAGACATTAAAGAAAACACAAAAAGGATTTCTGTTACCTATTCTTGCCCCGAGTGGATAGTGGATCTTTTTCAAAAAGAGACTAAAGATGCCGAAAGCCTCCTTAAGGCTATGGACACAATTAAGGCTACCTGTGTTCATATAGTTGATGAAAATTCAAAGGAAGAGCTTTTAAAAGCCTGGAAAGAAAAGAATATTGAGTATAAGGAAAGTGAGTATGTAAATAATTCATACTTACTTAAAAATATAGAGGGAATGGATAGCGTGCCGGGCTTTCTTGAAGGAAAGCTTATGGTGCAGGATGAAAGTTCCCAGCTTTGCGCCTTAGCTACAGGTGTAAATGAAAAATCAGACTTAACCGTCTTTGATACCTGTGCGGCCCCCGGCGGAAAGACCTGCTTTGTGGCATCTAAAATGAAAGATAAAGGTCATGTTTTAAGCATGGACGTTTCTGATTTAAAGGTTTCTTTAATCAGTGAAAATGTTGAAAGACTGGGCCTTAAAAACGTAGAAGTTAAGGTATCCGATGCTACAGAGTTTGATGAAAGCTTATTTGAAAAGGCGGATTGTTTAATTGCGGATGTTCCCTGCTCAGGCCTTGGAGTATTTGCAAGAAAAAGCGATATAAAGTTTAATGTTACAAATGAAGGCATGAAAGAAATATGTGACCTTCAAAAGAAAATATTATTAAACGTATCAAAATACGTTAAACCGGGCGGTGTGCTTATTTATTCTACCTGCACCATTCATAAGGCAGAAAATGAAAAGATGGTTAAGTTTATAGAAGAAAACCTGCCATTTAAAGGAGATTCCTTAAAGCCCATCGTTTCCAATTTATTTAAGGTTGAAAGAAAATGCGACTATGCGGTTTCTTTGCTTCCTCATATTGATAACACAGACGGTTTCTTTATAGCCAGATTTATAAAGAACGCGGAGTAAACAATGGATAAAACAGACATTAAGTCACTTGACTTTAATGAGCTTGAAAACTTAATAGTGAATGAAGGCCTTCCTAAATTCAGGGCTAAACAGATTTATGACTGGCTTCACGTAAAGCTTGTTACAAGTTTTGATGAAATGTCCAATTTATCTAAGGATTTAAAGGAAAAGCTTTCAGAGAAGTTTTATATTACGGCTTTGAAGCCTGAACTTATTCAGACTTCTAAAATAGACGGAACAAAAAAGTATTTGTTTAAGCTTTCAGACGGAAACTACGTAGAAAGCGTCTGGATGAAATATCATCACGGAAACAGCGTATGCATTTCATCACAGGTAGGATGCAGAATGGGATGTAAATTCTGTGCTTCCACATTGGATGGCCTTACAAGATGCTTAGAGCCATCAGAAATGCTTGATCAGATTTATCAGATTCAAAAAGATACGGAAGAACGCGTATCAAACGTAGTTGTTATGGGAACCGGAGAACCCATGGACAATTACGATAACTTGCTTAAATTTATTAGGTTACTTACAAGTGACAAGGGATTAAACATAAGCCAAAGAAACATTACCGTATCAACCTGCGGAATAATTGAAAACATGAAGCGTTTAGCTGATGAAAAGCTTCAGATTACACTGGCTTTATCATTACATGCAGTGACTGATGAAAAAAGAAAAGAGCTTATGCCAATTGCGAATAAATACACAATAGATGAGCTTATGGATGCCTGTAAGTATTTCTTTGATACTACGGGAAGACGCATTTCATTTGAGTATGCTTTAGTTAGAGACGTTAACGATACCGATGAAGATGCCCAGGGAATGATTAAGCTTGCAAGAAGAGTTGGGGCCCATGTAAACCTTATTCCGGTTAACCCCATAAAAGAGCGAAATTTTAAAGAAACGGCCCATGAGGGAGTTCTTGCATTTAAAAATAAACTTGAAAAAAACGGCATAAATGTTACTATTAGAAGGGAAATGGGTCGCGACATCGATGGAGCTTGCGGCCAGCTTCGAAAGAAAGTAATGGATGAATCACATTAGGAGGTCAGGGTGCTAAAATCCTTTTCAATAACTGATATAGGAAAAAAGCGAACATCGAATCAGGATTTAGTGTTTACAAGCGAAACACCCATGGGAAACCTGCCAAATCTTTTCTTGTTAGCCGACGGAATGGGAGGCTATAACGGAGGAGATTTTGCTTCTGCTTATTCTGCAGAAGTGGCAAAGGCAGTGGTTTTAAACTGTCATGAAGACAATCCCAGAAAGATATTTGAAACAGCAATTGAGATAGCAAACACTGAAATTCGAAGAAAAGCCAAGGAAACCGTGGAGCTTGACAGCATGGGCACCACCATGGTCGTTGCCACGATTGTTGACTCTGTATTACAGGTTGCCAATGTAGGCGATTCACGCCTCTATGTGATAAGTGATGAATTAAGGCAGATTACCAACGATCACTCTTATGTTGAAGAGATGATAAAGGTTGGAAGTTTGGACCGACAAAGTGCAAGGAATCATCCGCAGAAAAATATTATCACCAGAGCTATAGGTGCGGAGGATGAAATCGAGCCGGATTTCTTTACGGTTAAACTAAAGAAAGGCCAAAAAGTACTTATGTGTTCGGACGGTCTTACCAATATGATTGAAGATGATGACATCTTTAAAATCATCAAAGAAAGCAAGAGCCTTGAAGAAGCAGGGCTTAACCTGGTAAGGACTGCGAACGATAACGGAGGAAAAGACAATGTATCCGTTATCTTGATAGATCCCTTTGCGGATTGATTCTAAACATATTTATTTAAGAGGATTCAAATGGTTAAAATCGGAATGATGATAGGCGACAGATACGAGATCCTTGAGAAAATCGGGACCGGCGGAATGTCTGACGTCTACAAAGCAAAATGTCATAAATTAAATAGATTGGTTGCGGTAAAGGTGCTTAAACAGGAATTTGCCGAAAACGCAAATTTCGTTTCAAAGTTTAAGGTAGAAGCCCAGGCGGCTGCGGGCCTTATGCATCCAAACATTGTAAATGTATATGATGTAGGAGAAGAAAACGGTATCTACTACATCGTAATGGAACTTGTAGAAGGAATTACTTTAAAAAAGTACATAGAAAAGAAAGCAAGATTGTCTGTTAAAGAAGCGGTAACGGTGGCCATTCAGATTGCAATGGGTATTGAAGCCGCACACAACAATCACATTATACACAGAGACATTAAGCCTCAGAACGTTATTATTTCAAAAGAAGGTAAGGTTAAGGTTACAGACTTTGGTATTGCAAAAGCTGCCACCAGTAACACCATTACTTCAAACGTTATGGGTTCTGTTCATTACACATCTCCCGAACAGGCAAGAGGCGGATACTCTGATGAAAAGAGCGATATTTATTCACTTGGTATCACCCTTTTTGAAATGCTTACAGGCCGTGTGCCCTTTAACGGAGACACAACCGTAGCAATTGCAATTAAGCAGATTCAGGAAGAAATGCCTTCACCCAGAGAATATGTTGACGATATTCCCGTAAGTGTTGAGCAGATTGTTTTAAAGTGTACCCAAAAGAGCCCCGACAGAAGATATTCTTCCATGGGCGAACTTATTGAAGACTTAAAGCAGTCTTTTGTCACACCGGACGAAGACTTTGTAAAGATTAAAGAGATTGACGAACTTGGTGAGACCCGTGCCGTTACAGCAGGCGAAATGGAATCAATCAAGAGAGCGAAGTTTAACGATGATGAATTAACAGGCGAACTTCCCAGAGTTAATCCAAACGCAGAAGAAGACGAATACGATCCCAAGATGGAAAAAGCAACAACTATTCTTGCTATCGTTATCGGCGTAATCATTTGTGTAATAGCTATTTTCTTAATCGGTAAGGGAATCGGCTTATTTAAACTTAGTAAGAATAATAAAGTGGGTTCAGAAACTCACGTATCCATAGAAAAGCCCGAACAGGTAGTAATGCCTGAAGTAGTGGGAAAAGAATACCAAAAGGCTATCGAGAGTCTTGAAGCCGTAGGCTTAAAGGCTAAGGTTATATGGCAGGAATCAGACAAATACGATCAGGGTATTGTATCCGATGCTACAGTTAAGGAAGGCCTTAAGGTAGATGTTGGTTCCACAATCAATTTAACAGTAAGTTCGGGCGCAAGCAGTATTATAGTACCGAATGTAACCGAAAAGTCATTGCAGGAAGCTAAAGAGCTTATTGTAAAAGCAGGACTTGAAGTTGATATCCGCCAGGATTATTCGGAAACCGTGCCTGAAGGATATATTATTTCTCAGTCTCCCGAAGGAGATATGAAGGCACCCCTTAACTCAAAGGTTGAAATAACCGTAAGTTTGGGCGTTGGAAAAGATTTAATAGAAGTTCCCAGCGTTCTTGGTAAAGAAAGCGAAGATGCTGTTATAGAGCTTACAGAAGCAGGTTTGGAAGTTCGTTCAAACGCTCCCGTATTTAATAACGTTTATGCGGAAGGTTTCATCTGCTACCAAAGCTTAGATCCCGGAAGTAGCGTTCCCAAGGGAACAGTCATTGATATTCAGGTAAGTAAGGGTAAAGAACCTGAAGCACTTGTTTTATATAAGTGCAACACAAGCGTAAATGCTCCTTCAACAGCGGAAGATCCCGATTTTGAAAGCGGCACTAAGGTTAAGATCACTCTTACAACCGGTGATAACAAGGAATATTTCTCTACAGAGACAACCTCATTCCCTGTTTCTCTTAATATATCAAACATCAGCGGATATAACAGCGGTACAATTACTCTTTCATACAAGGTTACAACTCCCGATAAGGTTGAAAAAGACGCATCGGGCAATGAAACCGTTACCGAAAAGGGTAAGACAGAAGATCGCACCATTAAGAGAGAAATAAACTTTGAATTACAGAAATAAGAATAGGAAAGCATGCAAGGAAAAATAATTAAAGGTATTGCAGGATTTTACTATGTAAATATTGACAAGAAAGGAACCTTTGAGTGTAAAGCCAAAGGTTCTTTTAGAAATCTTGGCAAAAAGCCCCTTGTGGGAGATGATGTGGAAATAGACATCATTGACGAAGAAAAGAAACTTGGAAACGTCACTAAGATTTTAGACAGAAAGAGCGAAATGATAAGGCCCGCATGTGCCAATGTGGACCAGGCCCTTATTATCTTTGCAATAAAGAGCCCGGATCCAAACTTTAACTTGCTTGATAGATTTTTAATCTATATGGAAAGTGAAAACGTTCCTTGCATAATAGTGTTTAATAAAGACGATCTTGTTTCAAAAGAGTATGCGGATGAAATCAGAGAGGCCTATGTAAATGCGGGCTACCCAATGCTTTTTGTAAGTGCTAAGGAAGATTACGGAATCGATGCCCTTAAAGATATTTTAAAGCACAAAACTTCCGTTGTGGCAGGTCCAAGCGGAGTTGGAAAATCATCTTTAATAAACAAGCTAATAAATAAAGACTACATGGAAACCGGTTCTTTAAGCGTAAAGAACGAAAGAGGTAAAAACACTACCCGTCATGCAGAGCTTCTTTGCATAGAAGAGAGCACCTACATTATGGACACTCCCGGATTTACTTCTTTGGAAGTCTTTGGAGCAGACAAAGATAACCTAAAGTTTTACTATAACGAGTTTGAACCCTACTTAAATAAGTGCAAGTTTTCCGATTGCAAGCACTTAAATGAGCCCGGGTGTGAAGTAACAAAGGCCGTAAGCGAAGGTAAGATTTCTAAATTACGATATGATAATTACGTTGAAATGCTTACGGAATTAATGAATCAAAAGCAAAAGTACTAAGGAAACTTAGTACTTTTTTCTTTTGGTAATTTGAGCGTTAATAGCGGGAAGATAAGATTGAAGGGAAGAATTGTATGATTGCGGGAGTAGTATATGACAGATATAAGGACATTCTTTTCTTGGTATATTGCAATTACCTTACTGGGTATGGCATTCATGCCTGTTTCTCAAATTGTATTTAGAAAATTTAAAGGGCTCGGCTGGATCTTTTCAAAGGTCTTAGGGGTAGTATGCGCAGGCTTTATCATGTGGGTACTTGCCTCTTTTAAAATCATGCCCTTTACAAAAAGAAACGCCATAATAGTATGTATAGTAATGTTTCTTTTATGCTTAATTCCCTTCTATAAGGGAATAGTTTCTAAAAAGTATATTCTTTCTTATAGGCAAAGGGGATTGATTTTATTCTATGAAATAACCTTTTTGTTTGTTTTTTCTTTGTTTACACTTCTTAAAACACTTTCTTGCGCCACTTTTATAAAAGAAAACAATATGGTGGCCTATTCTTTGTTTAAGTCACTTGAAAGAAGCGATACATTTCCTTTAAATGATATCTGGCTAAGCGGAAAGACTCTTAATTTCCCATACTTTGGTCTGTATTTACTTGGCTTTATTTCAAAGCTTACAGACACATCCGCAGACTACGCCGTAAGTCTTGGCATTTCCATGATGATGGCCTTAACCTGCATGCTTACTTTTTCCCTTTTGTTTAACGTTATTTACGGATATTTAGACAAGGTAAAAGAAACCGGCAGTAAGAAGGTACTGTATCCTTTATTCTTTGGATTCTTCGGAGCTGTGATTGTTACATTTTATGAAAATATCCTTGTTAGAACAGAATCTGAAGAAACCCTGGCTCATCTGTTTGTGGCAAGTGACTTAAGATATAACTTAATTAACGTTGTTATTATGCTTACGATTCTTGGCATTCTTTATGCATACTTAAAAGAGTGTGAGGTTAGAGAAAAGGCCATTGTAAAATCCCTTTTTAGCCCTTGGATTATTTTAACGGGGTTCTTGCTTGGAATAATGGGCTTATCAAGTCCTGCGGATTCTTCGGTTTTATACATCCTGTTTGTGATTCTTTTAATCTATGCAAATATGCATAGGCACAAAGAGTTAAATAAGATGCTTGTTTTGACGGTTTTAGAGAGCGTATTTTTGTTTACGCTTTCAAGAATTGTAAGTATGTGTTTTATCCTTAACTATAAAACTCCGCCCATTGTTTTAAAGAAAGAAATCTCTATTGTTGGCATTAAGGAATTTATCATTACGGTTTCTTTTTTCTTTTTGGCAGGAATTGCTTTACTGGTAATAGTCCTGTTAAAGAAAGAAAAGTTTTCAACGGATGGGTTTGTATCCATAGTCTTTGGCTTTTCCTTCATACTTTTCTTTATGGCGGCTTTCTTTGGAGTGGAGAGTGTTAAAAGTGCAAAGCCCGTTTCACATTTGATGCTTTCAAAAATCCTTTTATCAATCGTCTTTTCTTATTCCCTTTTTAGGGTAATAGTTTTAAAGAAGTTAAAGATATTTAATGTAGCTTTATATATGGTGCTTGTTTTATCGATTTTAGGTGCCCTTTGCCTTCCTTTAAGGCTTTATAGATACATGGGGGATGAGTTTTCTTTAAAGCACTATGAAGGGTTGGATGCATCCGTCTATATAAGGACCAATTCTTCAAAGGATTTCTTTGCTACCAGATGGCTTGTAAATAATGTGGAGGGTAACCCTGTAATCCTGGAAGCATCGGGAGAAGATTATTCTGAATACGCAAGGGTTTCTTACCTTACAGGCCTTCCTACTCTGCTTGGCTGGAGCGGATTTGAGAAAGAAATTAACGTAACTGATCCTAACATAAGTAAAGAAATAGATGAGCGAAAAGAAGCCATTAAAACAATATACACATCAAAAGATATTACCCTTGTTAAAGAGCTTATAAGTAAGTACAATATTGAGTATATCTATGTCGGAGCCCTTGAGAGAGAGACCTATGAATCAGTTAATCAATCAGGCCTATTGCGACTGGGTAGTGTGGTCTATCCTGAAAACTTTAATCCCAATTTCTCGGATGTGATCACCTATATAATAAAAATAGAGTAGAGGTATTTATGGAAGAATCAAGAATTGTGTATGAGGTAATCGGTTACGTTGGAACCGCCTTGGTGGTATTGTCGTTTTTTATGTCCTCGGTTTATAAATTACGAGTTATAAACACCATCGGATCCTTAGTATCCATAGTGTACGGTTTACTTGTAAATGTATACCCAACCGTACTCTTAAACGTGTGTCTTGCACTTATTAACATTGTGTTTTTGTGGAAGCACTTAAGCAAGAAAAACCAGAAGATTTATAACGCAAAGGAAGTAAATGCAAATGACCCTTTGGTTTCTTTCTTTTTAACGGAGCATAAGGGAGAAATAGAAAAGTTCTTTCCCAACTTTAAAAACGAAAACTCGGATTTTGATTTGGCAAGAATAATTTTCTGCGAAGATACCTTTGCAGGGTTACTCCTTGGCAAAAAGAAAAACGAAGACGAGCTTGAAATTAAGTTAGATTACGCAACGCCTGCATTCAGGGATTTTAGTGTGGGTAAGTACTTATACGAGGAATTAAAGAAAAACGGTATAAAGAAGTGTAAGTTTATGGCGGATGTTCCGGGAAGCTTAGTTTATCTTAAAAAGATAGGCTTTATAGAAAATGCCGGCGTTATGGAGCTTAACCTTTAATTTGTTTAAATAGAAAAAATAAAATATAGTGGTATAATTAAGTGTGTCGTTTATGCGGCACACTTAATTGATTTTTGAGGTGGTATTTATGGAATCTACACTTAAAAGAACCTGGTCTGAAATAGACCTTGATGCTTTGGTTTATAACTATCAAAAGATAAGAGAAAAAATCGGAAGTAACGTAAAGTTTTTAGGCGTTGTAAAGGCTGATGCTTATGGACACGGAAGCGTGGAAGTGGCTAAGACCTTAGAAGAAAAGGGAGCCGATTATCTGGCTGTAAGCTCCATTGATGAAGCGATGGAACTTAGAGTAAATAAGATTAAGATGCCGATTTTGATCCTTGGCCACACTCCAAAAGAGCAGGTTGAAAGGCTTATAGATTTTGACATCACTCAGGCAGTTACCTGTAAGGCTAAGGCTGTTGAGTATTCTAAGGAAGCTGAAAAGATAAATAAGACTTTAAAGATTCATATAAAGGTTGATACCGGAATGTCCCGCTTAGGCTATTTATGTGATAACGATTTCTTTGATACGGGAGTAAACGGCATTTTGGAAGCAATTACCCTTCCTAATCTTGATGCGGAAGGCATTTTTACTCACTTTGCTGTAGCAGATGAAGATGACGATGAATCTTTAAAATACACAAAGCACCAGTTTAAGCTTTTTACAGATGTAATAAGTGAAGTAGAAAAGAAGTGGGGTAAGAATTTTAAAATCAAGCACTGTGCAAATACAGGTGCCACTGCCAAGTTTAAAGAAACCTACCTTGATATGGTGCGTCCCGGACTTTTATTATACGGATACGGAAAATACGCCCGTGAAATGGGATTAAAGCCTGTTATGTCTTTAAAGACTGTTGTAAGCACCGTAAAGGTATATCCTAAGGGCACAAAGATAAGCTATGGTGGAATCTTTGAAACCGAGAAACAAACAAGAGTGGGTGTACTTCCCTACGGATATGCGGATGGTTTCTTTAGAAGCCTTTCTAATAAGTGCTCTTTAATGACAAAAGAAGGCCCTGCAAGGCAACTTGGTAAAATCTGTATGGATATGTGCATGATTGATTTATCGGATAAGCCGGGGGTTGACGTAGATTCAGAAATTGAAATCTTTGGTAAAAACAATTCAATTGACGATTTGGCAGATATTGCAGGAACAATTCCTTATGAATTAACCTGCGCCGTAAGTAAGAGAGTGCCAAGAACCTATATTAAAGACGGAAAAGTCATTGCCAAAGAATTATTGTTAAGAATGTAAAGATTAAAGCCACATATTATATGTGGCTTTTAAAATGGGTAAAAATATTATAAATTCATGCTCTTTAATTATAACTACTTAAAATGCATATAACTATAATTAATATATAGGATTCTGTATAAAGGTGCTTACTATGAATAAGAGTATGAGTGAAAATAAAAGAAAAGAAATAGATTTTACAAAGGGTAGCCCCGCAAAGCTTATCCTTTCTTTTTACTGGCCTTTACTTGTAACAAGCCTGCTTCAGCAGTTTTATAATTTCGCTGATGCCTGGATAGTTGGAAAAGGCCTTGGGGATGATGCTTTGGCGGCAGTCGGAAATATGGGCTCTTTGTTCTTTTTGATCGTAGGTTTTTCTTTTGGAATAGCAAACGGATTCGGAGTTTTGATAGGCCAAAGCTACGGAGCAAAGGATGAAAACGCACTAAAGCACAGGCTGTCTGCTGTAATAATCTTAGGGGTAATCTTAGGAATCATGCTTACTTTAATAAGCGTTTTGTTTCTTCCTAAGGCTTTGCTTATTTTAAGAACCGATAAGCTTATAATTGCTGATTGCTTAAAATACGGATATATAGTTTTCGGAGGCCTTCTTGCGGGAATAAGCTATAACATTTCGGGCGCAATTTTAAGGGCTTTGGGAGATTCAAAGACTCCTTTAAAGGCTATAATCACATCCGCAATCATAAATATAATACTTGATAGTCTTTTAATCTTTTATTTTCATACGGGAGTAGAAGGGGCAGCAATTGCTACAGTCTGCTCTCAGGTAATATCGGCCTTTATCTGTATAAGCCGTCTTTTAACCATGCCAATGCTTAAACTAAACAAAGAACACTTTATAAATGAAAGCTCTGTTTACGTAGGGCTTTTAAAGAACGGCCTTCCCATGGCGTTTATGAATTCAATAACCGCAGTGGGATGTATGGTGGTTCAATCCTTTGTAAACGGATACGGAGTTATATATACGGCAGCATATGCAGCCTGCAGTAAATACTTAAATCTTTTCATGAATCCTTCAGGTACCGCAGGAAATGCAATGTCTGCTTATACAGGCCAAAACTATGGGGCAAGACAGTATGAAAGAATCAAAGAAGGCCTTATGGTTTGCATTAAGATTGTTGTTTTGGCATACGTTTTGCTTGGAGGCGTAATGGTGCTTGCACCAAGGGTTCTGGCAGAAATCCTTTTGTCAGGAGCTGAACAAATAGATCTTGTATGCCTGTTTTTACCAAGGTGCGGTATAGCGATAATTATACTTAACCTTTTGTTTGTAATAAGAAGCCTGGTACAGGGAATGGGTAAGCCAATGCTTCCAATGATATCAGGAATCCTTGAAATGGTTCTTCGTATTTTTGTGATTTCCGTCTTTTTAGGAAGAATAGGATTTAAAGCTACGGCCTATGCTGAAATATCCGCTTGGGTAGGAGCATTTATAATAAACGCATTCGCGCTTTATAAAGAGTTTATTCCGCTTGTAAAAAAGACTGATTTATAAAACTGACACTGTTGAAATAAAACTTCTTTTGTGCTATTTTAGTATTCACATATGTTGCTTTTATTCGTGTAAACGGGAATTTTCTAGGAAAAGTATGTAAGTTTTTGCATAGGGGTAATGCAAAATTAGCTTACGGCTTGCGACTAAAAATAATACGAATGAAAGGAATGGGCATATGGGGAAGAAGTTTTTGGCAGTACTTTTAAGTGCGGCTTTGTTATTTGGTGCGGCTAAATATGACGTAATAAGTGTAAATGCCGCCGCTTCCGATGAGAAAGAAACATCGGAAGAAATCTTAACTGAAGAAGTTTTACTTAAAGAAACCGATTTGTCGGAAGAATCGGTTGAAAAATTAAACATTGAAAACGAAATCGACATAGAACCGGCAACAGACACTAAAGATGCTACTGAAGACGTGCCGGTTATTAGTATGCCCGAAAATGAGGAAACTGATGAAGAGGTGATTCTCATTCCCGAAGGCGATGCCTTTGACAAGCCTTCTGAAAGCGTAAGCGGGAATGAAGATGTAAGTGGAAATGCGGATACATTTATAAGTCCCGGGGATGAATCGGTTTCTTTTGAAAGCGCACAGAAAAAGGGAAGCGTTTTGGTTATGATATATGCGCCAAAGGGGGTATTCCCCGTGGGAACAACTGCGATAATAACCGAGCTTACCGACGAAAACACTGTTAAAGGCATAGAAGAGGCGGTATCAAAAGAACTTGATGATAATAAGGTCATTACAGAAATAAAGGCCTATGACATCACTATGTTTGATGCTTTTGGAAATGAAGTTCAGCCTGATACAAGCAAAGGAAGCGTAACGGTTTCTTTTAAAAATATAGATACTAATGAAGCTATAAACAATGCGGATAAAGATATTGAAGTATTCCATGTGGAAGATTCACTTAGCAGTGCCGAAGCCATGGATACAAGCCTTTCATACAAAGAGGTTTCTTTTGAAGCAGAGCACTTCTCTCAATATGCCGTAGTTTCAATAGAAGATAAGGCGGCAGGAGAAGGAGAAACCGATCCAAATGCTTTAATAGAGTCATTTTCTGTTACTGTAGGCGGAAAGCCTTTGAAAGATTTAAAAAAGATTTCTGCAAGTGATACCATTAGTGTCGTTTACAATTTAAAAAAGCATCTTGTTATAAATCCGGAAGGAAGCGCATGGACAGATTATGGCATTAAGGCAGGACATAGATATCCTCTTCCTTCAATACCAAAAGAATGTGCCAAGGGAAGGACTCCCGTAGATGTTAAGGGCGGAACTCTTAAGCTTGGTGTTATTGAATTTGATGCTGACGGTAATGCAACGCTTGTAGTAGATTCTTCATTTACAGAAATGCAGGATGCAAACAATGCTTTTGCAGGCTTTAATTTACAGCTTGATTTAAGCGGTTCAAGCGTTAATGATGACGGAAGCTTTGTGCTTAAATTCGGAGATGAAACCTTTGATATTAAAGTAGCGGAGTATTGCCCTCAGCCTCCGAAAGTAACTAAAACCGCATCAACACTTGATGCTGACAATAACATTACCTGGACTGTAACAGTAACAAACGATGCTAAGCCTATAGACTATATAGACGGAATTACACTTAAAGACACCTTCAGTGAAGGACAGGCTTATGTGGAAGGGTCGTTAGAAGACGGGGCCGGGAATAAAATAACACCCACCGCATCAGGTAGCACCATTACATGGTCTCATAACGATGATACGGCTTCAAAGGTAACAACCTACAAATATAAGACTCACATAGATTTTCTTGCTTTAACTAAAGATGAAAATGCCAATAAAACAGTAAACAAGAGTGTATCAAATAAGATTCAGGCAACAGCTCCCGCAGCTTCTAACGGTGACTACGATGCCTTGGATTTCTCCACTCAGGCCACAAGCTCTGTTTCTAAAACAGTGAATGAGTGGGTGCATAAGGAAGGAAAAGAAGTTGATAAGGACGGTAATGCCATATGGACCGTTACTGTCAGAAACAATGAGTTTACTTTAAAAAATGTGGTGCTTCATGATGAGATAGTTGCGGATGACGGAATAGAAATTGTAATGTCAGATATTAAGGTAACCGATTCAAAGGGAGATGTGGCATTTACACATAAAATGAACGGGTCCGTCCATGACATTTCTTTTACAAATCCTATGGAAGGAAATGCCGTATACACAATCACTTATAAAACTCAGATTAAAGACTATGCCGCTTTCTTAAAAAGAAACCATAGCGTTCCTAAGAATAATGCATGGATTACCTATGAGTATGATGCTACAGGTAAAAACGGTTGGGTTAATGTAGAAGGACCTACTGTAGAAACAAGCTTTAAAGGTAAGAACCTTATGGGCGATGCGGCCATAAGAAAGAGTGCAGCCGGTATAGACAGAGTCAATCATCAAATGGATTGGCTTGTTACCATCAACAATAACGAGCAGGACTTAGAAGGCGTTTATGTAATTGACGATCTTCCTAAAGGAAACACTTTTGTTGAAGTTAAAAATGTAAAAATAGGAACAGATGCTTTAGGTTATACTGATGCGCTTGAAGGAACCGATTACGAAGTTACGGAAATTAGCGATAAGCAGATTAAAGTAGACTTTAAAAACAACGTAAAAGAAAAGATTGCCAAATTTGTTCTCACAACAAAACTTACACAGGATGAGAGTAAAGTGTGGGCAAGCAATAAAACGCAAGATTATATAAACTACGTAACTTTATTTTCTGACGGAAATGAAGAAGTAAAAGCACAGGCAACTCAAACCTATAAGAGTACAGTTATAAAGAAGTCTGTAGGAGACTATGATTACAATACTCACATTATTCCGTATACAATAACCGTTAATGATAACAAAATGGAAATGGAAAATGTGGTTGTAAGTGATGTGCTTGCAAGCAATCTTGAGTACGTTGAAGGATCTTCTAATTTTGCTTCAAACACTTCATATGATAAAAACACAAATACATTAGTATTTAACTTTGACAAAATAACCGATAAGACCGTAATTACCTTTAATGCAAAGGTTAAAGACGGAGACCACTATAAAAATAACGGAAACTTCACAATCTCCAATAAGGCTTCTTTAAAGAGTAAAGACTACGATAAGGAGACAGAGGATTCATCGGAAGACACAAAAATAGAAAATAAAGCAATTAAAAAGGATGCTGTACGTAATAAAGAAATAATCGATTATACCGTGGCGATTAATGCGGCACAGCAAAACCTTTATGAAGGAAACACTTCACAGGTTTTTATAGAAGATACCTTGGGCGCAAGTTTAGTGCTTGATGAAGATAAAATTAAGTTATACGAAGCGGATGTTTCTAATAAAGGTGTACTTTCAAAGGGCGCTGAAGTTACAGGTATTGAGCCTGAATTTGACTACAGTACTCCTAAGACAATACTTAAAGTGCCGATTCCTAAAAGCGGAGCCAATAAGGCATACATTTTGGAATACAGAGCAAGGATGTTAAAAGAATCCGCAAATGATTTTTCGAATACTGTATTGCTTAAAGGATACGGAAGTGAAGCCTTAAATAAGTCAGATTACAGTTATAAGGCATCTGATTTTACGGATGTTGACTTTAGCCTTTATACATACTATATTTCATTACTCTTAGATGAGAATGATGATAAAAAGAAACTTGAAGGTGCTCACTTTAAGCTCTTTGACCCTTCTAAGAGTAACAGACTTGTGGGAGAGGCAGACTCAGATAAGGACGGTCGCATTACATTTGTAGGTAATTTGGCTGATAATCATTTATATATCTTAAAAGAAACCGATGCTCCCGATGGATATGAGATTCCTTTGGAACTTGCAGAAGGAAAAGAAGTATACACTAAGGGAAAAGGTAGAAGCATAGCTATAGAAGGAATAAAGAATAACACCTTTACAAATTCAAAGCCCTCTAAAGAAGTTACATTTAATCTTTTGGATAACAGCGATAAGAAGACAGACTTAGTTAAGAATAATTCTTCTCCCGCAAAGATTTCTGTTTATAAGGGCACAAAGGAAGTATGGAATTCTGACAGCACGGAGCCCTTTAAAGCTGTATACGGAATAGAGTATGAAGTAAAAGAGTCCGTAAACCCTTATGAATATCACGGAGATGCAAAAGAAGGCTATAAGTTTGTGATTGATGAATCAACTCATGAACTTACGCTTTTAGGCTCATCTTCAAATGCTGTTCTTTCGGGAAATAAGATTACAATGTATGATTCCAAGAAAGAAAGCATGAAGATAAGTGTTGACGATATATCAGAAGCTCAGGGTAAGCCCCTTAAGGGAGCTAAGTTTGTGCTTAAAGATAAAAAGGGCGTAGTTAAAGAGTGGGAGAGCGACGGCATCACTAAAGATATCACTCTTCCCGAAGGAGACTACACCTTAGAGCGTACACTTGCTCCTAACGGCTTTTTGACAGAGAGTAAGTTACTTAAGTTTTCAATAAAGAAAAATTTGACTTCAAACTTATTGGAAATCGATCCTACGGATAACAGCACAAATCTGGAAATAGTTGACTCAAAGATTGTAGTTCCGGAAAAAACAGATACCTCAAAGGCTGTAAAGAATAAGCCCGGTGCAAAGGCAGGGCCTTCAATTAATGTAGATGATTATAATGACATGACGCTTACTCCGGTTAAATATGATAACGGTGTGGCAACAGGCTTAGAAGATACTCCTTATTGGACTAAGGCTGACGGAACGGATTTAACATTACAGCCTCAGGTTGAGTATGTTCTTACAACCATTGATAAAACCGGTAAAAAGGTTTCAACCGTTGTAATGATTGATGAAAACGGAAAGCTTGTGTCAAAGGATTATGTAGATCCAAGTAAAAAAACAGCTTTAAGAGGAAATTCATCATCCAAGGGCTCAGACCATTCAGATCATTCAGAGCATTCTGATAAATCAAAGAATGATAATAAGCCTGCCGAAAACGCAATCACTCCTTTACAGACCGGAAATAGGCGTACTTTAGCAAAGACCGGCGGATTTGTGGGCACAGTTGTCGGATACGGCGCAGGAATCTTAATGATTGTTGGTGGCGTCTTTATGATAGTGGGAAAGAAAAAGAAATGAAAAAGAAACTAATAAATCTTTTAGGCGGTCTTTTGATTTCTTTTGGCCTGCTTATAGTGGTTGGCTCTGTTGTGCTTAATTTAGAGCAAAGAGCAATGCAAAAAGAAGCCATTAATGAATTTAAGCAAATGGTTTTAGATAGTAAGGAAGCGCCTTTAAAAGAAGATAAGTCTTTAAATGAAGAAGCCGATAAAGATGAGGCCATTGAAGATATTAAGGCCGATTTGGCAGCAGACGTGTCTGTAAATACCGGTGATATTCTATACATATTAAGGATTCCAACCATAGAGTCTGAAAGCCCTGTTAGAGAAGGGGTAAGCGATGGCGTATTGGCAGATTCCTTGGGCCATGAACCTGATACGGCTTTAGTAGGAGAAGTTGGAAACTGCGTCATTGCAGGCCACAGAAACTATAGCTTTGGAAAATACTTTAACAGGCTTAATGAAGTAAAGACCGGCGACTATATTTACGTTGATACTAAAGATGATACATACAAGTACGAAGTCTATGATATAATCGTGGTTGAGCCTGATGACTTAAGCGTGCTTGATAATACGGATAGAGAAGAGCTTACTCTATATACCTGCACTCCCGTAGTTATAGGCACCCACAGACTGGTGGTTAAAGCAAAACGAGTAGGAGAATAAATCTATGCCGATTATTGATTTGGTAGACATCGATAATGCTTCCGATGAAGTAAAAGAAGCCGTTAAAAAGCACCTTGATAAGGGCTATACAATTACAAATGAAAAGCGTACTCTTTTACACAACGTGCCGGCATTTGAAGCTTTGGAAGTTAAATCTTATGAAATGAGCAAAGAACTTCAGAAATTCATTTCAAAAAGAGCGGCAAATCTTTTTGAGTATGCAATCTCTGTTGAAAACGATTGCCTTGTATGCACAACGTTTTATAAAAAGTACATGGAATCAATCGGATTTGATATTAACAATCCCGATTATACAGAGGAAGAAGAACTTGTCATTGAATATGCAAGAGCGATTGTAAGAGACAGGAAGAATATTCCTGCAGAGCTTTTTGACAGACTTAAAGCGCATCTTGGTCAGGAAGGCCTTGTGGTATTAACCACAATGGCAATGTTTATGATTGCTAACAATTATTTTAATGACGTATTACAGGTTCAGTCAGAATTCTTACAATAATAAAAACCGCTTGCGAAAAATCGTAAGAGGTTTTTTAAAATTATTGATGCTTAATAAGATTTTTAAGTAAAGGATGAAGTAATGTTGAAATGATAACGCCTGCAACGCCTTGAACAATGTTTGGAATAATTCCTGCGGCTGAGCCTATTAAACCTGCATGTAAATCGGTACCGTTTACAATTGACAACATAAAGATTTCAAACAGGAAGTAGCCTGCCACCATAATGATTTCACCAAAGATACCGGAGGCTATAACCTGAGGAATGGTGGTTTTTGTTTCTTTCTTTGTTAAGGCCTTAAAACCTAAAAATGCAATTAATGCAGATAAAGCTTTAATAATAAAAGTAGCGGGAGCGTAGATAAAATAGCCTCCGAGGATATCGGCAAGGGCCGAACCTATACCAGCGGCAAGTGTGCCGTAAACGGGGCCAAGCAACAATCCCGATAAAAGCACAAATCCATCTCCCGGATGAATGTATCCTTGTGTCACCGTAGGAATCTTAATTACTGATGTTCCAACAAATGTTAATGCTGCAAATAATGCAGATAATATTAAATGCTTTGTCTTAAACGACTGTGTCGTCTTAACAGTTTCTACTGTGTTTCCCATAACGTATTCTCCTATATTAAAATTTCTTTGAAAAGACTTTTCAACTTTGTAACTTGGAAATATAATAACAGTAATCTGGTATCATAAAAATACACAAAAACGATTATTTTTTAGGGGACAGTTTATGGATAAGGTTTATGAAAAAGTCTATGCCTATTACAAAGATGAAATAGAAAGAAAGAGACTTAAGCCCGGAGAGAGGATTCCTTCTTTAAGAAAGACTCAAAAGATTCTAGGTGTAAGTAAGACATCCGCTGAAACAGGATACTTACAGTTATCTGCCGATGGGTTTATTTATCCTGTTGAAAAGGTGGGCTACTTTGTGTCAGATACCGCGGGCAATTTCCTAAACAAAGATACCAAGTTAAAGAAAGAAGAAAGCCTTCAAAAGCAAAACTATAAGTATGATTTTCAAACAATAGGTGAGGACAAGACGGTTTCTTGCCTTAAGCTTTGGACAAGATACATGAAGTCTGCATTAAGGCAGGAAGACAGACTTTTATCATACGCGGATTCCCAAGGGGAAGAGGATTTAAGGATCGAAATAGCAAATCATATAAGAAAAACAAGAAACATAATCTGTTCTAAAGAAGACATTGTAATCGGTGCCGGATATCAAAATCTTTTGCAGATTTTAATTGCTTTAATTGACGGAGAGAAAAGTGTTTCTTTTCCCACATCGAACTTTACAGATGGTGCCACCACCTTTTTAAATGCAGGATATAAAGTAAACTACAGGGATAAAGAAAGCCATGTTTTATACGTAACTCCCTCTTATATGACAAAATACGGTGAAGTAATGACCATGAAAAGGCGTCATGAGCTTATTGAGCACGCACTTAAAAACAATCATTTAATTATTGAAGATGACTATCAAAACGACTTTGTGTTTTCAAGTAAGCCAACTCCCAGCCTTTATGCCATGACAGGGGGCAAGAACACTGTATTTTTAGGCTCTTTTTCAAGAGTGCTTCTTCCAAGCGTAAGAATAAGCTTCCTGGTGCTTGAAAGGGGAATGCTTTCAGAATATAAGCGCATTAAAAGGCTATATAATCAAACCGCATCTGTTACAGAGCAGATAGCTCTTTCCCAGTTTTTAAGAGACGGACATTTAAACAGGCACATAAAGAAAACAAGAAGATATTATGAGAGTAAGAGAGAAGCCATGGTAAGTATTTTAAACGAAGAGTTTAAAGACATGGGCAAGGTCTTTTTGGGGGATAGCGGAATGGAAGTTGGGTTTAAACCAAAGGGGAAACTTAATATAGAAAAGTTAGATAAATGCCCCGTTAAGTTTAGCCTTATTAAAGATTCAAAAGGAGAGGATGCAATTTTACTGTCCTGCAGTAAGATAGAGACCGAAAATATAAGGCCTGCTTTGGATATATTAAAAGAGTATATTTAGAAAAAAGAATTAAAGGCTATCCGGAAACGGATAGCCTTTTTTTATACGGTGGCTTTATTATATTTTGCAAAATGAGGATTTGCCGGAAGGGGGTGCCTTACTTCGTTTAACATTCTAAATTGTGACGGTGGGTATCCCGTACTTTTTCTGAAAGCTCTTGTGAAGGCTGCGCTGCTTGCAAATCCTGCCTGATAAGAAATATCGGTGATTGAAAGTTCAGGATTTGAAAGAAGAGTCTGGGCATAATTTATTCTCATTTGCTGAAGATACTGATAAAAGGTTACCCCGGTGTAGTCACTGAATATTCTTTCAAAATGATACTTACTGAATCCGGCATATGATGCCACACTCTCTAATGATATGTTTTCCGTAAAATGCTCTGAAATATAGGCGCATACATTGCTAAGAGAAATGCTGTTTTTAAAGGTATTTAAAGGAGCAACGGAATCAGAACCTATAAACAGCCCTATGTTTTTGGCGCAATATGCTATAAATTCCATTAAGATTGAATATATTTCAAGTTCTCCGAAGGGGTCTAACTCCGTAAAGGCAGTTACATTTTCATCAAAAGGTTCGATGTTTGAAGAAGCGGCGGCTTGTGAGCCAAAGTATAATTCCTTGATTCTTCCTATGTAATCAAAAAGCTTTTCGTATACATCTTTAGGGCAGCTTTTTTTCTTTATGTGAAGGGCGGGAGACATTAATCTGAAAGCTTTATCCAATTCTTTTAAAGAAACTATGCCCGAAAAGTCTGCCTGAATATAAAGTCTTGCTCCCGGTGTGGGAGAGAAGATTTCGTGAAGTACGGCAGGACATATTAAAAGAATGTCTCCTATATCCACAAAATATTTCTGATTAGAACATATCACGTTGTATGGAGCTTCCATCGGGCAGATGATCTCGATGTCTGTATGCCAATGAGGCGGAAAATCTGAATGAAGCCTGTTTATAAACATCCTTATATTGGTGTTTATCTTATGCCTGATGCTTTCCCTTGCTCCCTTTACATATGTTAATTCGCTTTTCATATTTACCCCCACCTATAGGTTAAAAATTGCCATGTTTTTTAACTAAAATACAGAAGGTAAAATTTTACCTATAATTTTACTAGACAATATACCATATTTACGGCTTGAATATACACTATTATTTAGCATTTTGCTATAGCACAAATTTAACATAAATATATATTTAAACAAGTTGTACATTTAAAATAGCAATTTTGGTACGGTGTAAAGCAATTATGTGCAAGAAAATGACTATTGAAATAATGTATATAAATGATATGAACAGTTAATTGTTTCATAGGGGGATGGCTTTTTTATCATTAAGTCATCGAGCATTTAACAATAGGAGGAAAAGATATGAAAAAACGGGTATTAGCAATTCTTTGTTCATCGGTTTTGGCAGTATCTATGCTTGCAGGCTGCGGAAGTGCCGCTTCAAATGCTCCTGCATCAGCAAAGACAGAGACTAAGACCGAAACTCAGACAACAGAGGCAACAGACACATCGGCTCCTGCAAAGCAGACTGACGGAAAGAACCTTCCTGTTCTTACAACTGAGCCTTTGACAATCACTCTTTGGGATATTTCAACCGAAGAGCCCAACAAATCAATTGCGGAAGCTGCAGTAGCAAGATTTACTGCCGACTATCCCAACATCACAGTTAATCAGGTACACCAGCAAAACGATACATATAAGCAGCAGCTTATTGTAGCAATGAGCTCAGGCCAGTGCCCTAACATCTACGGTCACTGGGGTGGCGGTCCCATGGCTGAATACTATAAGTCAGGCCATGCAAACGACATTACAGAAATGTATGCAAAGTACGATCATCCCGAATATGTTGATGCAGCTGTAGCTCAGTCAACATTTGACGGAAAGATGCTTGCTATTCCTTACAGCGGACTTACAGGCTGCGATATTTTCTACAATAAGACAATATTCGCTGAACTTGGTTTGGAAGTTCCTACAACAATTGATGAACTTGAAGCTGTATGTGAAACACTTAAAGCAAACGGAATTATTCCTTTCACACTTGCAAATGCTTCAAAGTGGACAGGTTCTATGTACTATATGTACCTTGTAGCACGTCACTCAGGAAATGCTGAATTTGATGCAGCATACACTCAGGAAAACGGCGGTACATTTACAAGCCCTGCATTCATCTATGCAGGCGAAAAGATTCAGGAATGGGTTAAGAAGGGATACTTCCCCGATGGTGTTAACTCACTTTCAGCAGATGATAACCAGGATAGAGCACTTTTATATGACGGATCCGCAGCAATGATGCTTCACGGCTCATGGCAGGTTGGCGGTATCAAGGCAGATAACGAAGAATGGTACAACGAAAACATTTCAGTATTCCGTTTCCCCGAAGACTCCGAAGCTAAGGCTGCAGGTGTTCCTCAGAACGTAGAAATCGGTACTGCAATCGGTATGGGAATGTCATTTAACTGCTTTAAAGAAGATGGTTCAGTAGACCAGGAATTACTCGATGCTTGCTATGTACTTGCAACTCAGTACTTTAACGATGATACCTACAATGCCGCTCAGGTAGCTGCAGGTACAGTACCTTCAATCAAGGGCTTTAACGAAAACATCGAAGATCCCAACAATAAGTACATCATCGATGAATTCTTCAAGGCTTCAAACGTTCAGCTTTGGTACGACCAGTACTTACCCGCATCTGTTACAGAAGTTCATAAGAACTGCATGACAGAGCTCTTCGGTCTTGAAAAGACACCCAAGGAAATCGGTGAAGAGCAGGATGCTGCTATGAAGAAAGCATTGGCTGAATAAATAGTTACTTTTGGGATTAACCCTTTTAAAAAAACGCTGCCGGCAGGAGCGATTCTCCTGCGGGCAGCTTCTTAAGTAATCAGTTTTAAAACAGGAGGAGCTTAATGGAAAAAGGTAGAAATATAGGGCTTGCTCGGGCAAAGGCAAGGAGTACGGCCAAAGCAGCAACAGTGTTCCTGCTGCCGGCACTGATACTTATAGCTATTTTTATTGTTTATCCCGTATTTGATACTTTTGCTATCAGCGGATTTAAGTGGAACGGAATTTCGGCAGACAGAATTTATAACGGTCTTGGAAACTGGAAGGAACTTCTTCATGATGAAATGTTTTGGAAATCTTTTGAACATAACCTGATTGTAATGGTATGCTCAATTCTTTTGCAGATTCCCATCGGTATGCTTTTGGCAACATTTCTTGATGCCGGTGGAAAGAAGTTTAATTTCTTTAAGATTATATGGTTTTTACCATACCTTATGAGCTCTGTAGCAATCGCATTCTTGTTTGTATATGCCCTTGCCACAAACGGAGGTCTTATTTCTTCTTTAGCAACCATAATTAACGGAAAGAGGACCACCATAGATCTTTTAGGAAAGGCGCCCAATGCTTTATACACCATAATAGGTGTTATGGCTTGGCAGTTTACTCCTTTCTACATGGTTTACTTTATTGCCGGCTACGGTAATATTGATACCACAATTTATGAAGCCGCAATCATTGACGGAGCCACAAGAGGGCAGTATTTGCGTCACATTGCAATACCTTTACTCGGACCGATTTTTAAAACCGCATGCACCATGTCTTTAATCGGATCCTTAAAATACTTTGATATGATTTGGAACATGACTCAGGGCGGACCTGCAGGCACCACAGAATTAATGGCTACCTACATGTACAAGCTTTCATTCCAGCAATTTAATATGGGATACGGCTCCACGGTTGCTGCCGGCATGTTCATCTTAATTACGGCTATAGCGCTTCTCTTTAACAAAGTATTTAAAGTTAAGGAGGACTATTGATATGAATGAATACAAAAAATCAAAAATAAAATCAAAAATTGCATGGGCGATAGCGTTTTTCTTTGCGCTCATTCAGCTTGTGCTTACACTTACACCTTTCTTCTTTATGATAGTTAACTCCTTTAGAAAGCAGTTTGATATGCTTCAGCAAGGTGTTTTCCATCTGCCGGATCCTTGGTACTTTAAAAACTATTTTGAAGTTGTCACACACGGTTTCTTTGGATATTTCCTGCGAAGCGTAATCGTGGTGGCGGTATCACTGATATTAATGCTTGCAATTTCTGCCTTTGCGGCATACCCTTTGGCAAGAATGAAGTTTAAGTTAAACGCATTTATATATGCCACAATAGTAGCAATGATGTCAGTGCCTATGCATGTTACATTGATTCCTATTTTTAAATTGACAACAAACGTTGGATTGTACGACTCCCTTGGATCTCTTATAGGTCCATACGTAGCATTTGCTCTTCCTATGTCAGTGTTTATTTTAACGGCATTTATGAAGACAATACCCAAGGAAATAGAAGAGTCTGCGGAAATTGACGGATGCAATAAGTTTAAAAACTTCTTTAAGATAATCCTTCCTTTATCTAAGTCGGGATTATCCACACTTGCAATTTATAACGGTGTATCAATGTGGAATGAATTTGCTTTTGCAAATACCTTCCTTATTACACCCGCAAAGAAAACACTTCCTTTGGCCCTTGGACAATTTAAGGGTGAGCATTCTCTTAATATCCCCATTAATATGGCGGTATTGACTCTCTCTGTCCTTCCTATGATAATTTTATTTATCATATTCCAGGATAAGCTGGTTAAAGGTATGATGGCAGGAGCCGTTAAGGGCTAAAATATATAATATAAAAGTGGGTGCCGAAGAAACTGGATAAAGGCATTACCGGAAAGAGGTCTTTATGATAATTTATGTTGACGCTAATGCAAAGCATGACGGAAACGGAAGTAAGGAATTACCTTTTAAAAGGATTAATGAGGCGGCTAAAATAGCTAAGCCCGGAGACGAAGTTTTGGTTTTGCCGGGAACTTACAGAGAAAACGTTAATCCTGTTTATGCGGGCACAGAAGATAACCGCATCACTTACAAGAGTGAAAAGCCTTTAGGTGCAATCATTACAGGTGCCGAAAAGGTTGAAAAGTGGGAAAAATATAAAGGCGATGTATGGTGTGCCAGGGTTAAAAACGGCATATTTAACGACTATAATCCGTACACCACTTTAGTATACGGTGACTGGTATTTTGCCACACCCAACAAGCACACAGGATGCGTGTGGTTAAATGATGAGGCTTTATATGAAGCTTTAAGTATTGAAGAATGTATTGAAGCTAAAGTATACGAATGCTCATGGGTTCCCGAAAAATCAAAGAGAAAATGGTTTGCCACTCAGGATAAAGAAACTGATGAGACAGTTTTCTATGCAAATTTCGGGGGAAAAGATCCTAACAAAGAAAACGTTGAAATTACAGTAAGACGAGAATGCTTTATGCCACAGGAAGAGGGTATAGGCTATATTACCGTTACAGGATTTAACATTAATAAAGCAGCAACCACATGGGCTCCTCCCGCAGCTTACCAGGACGGAATGATAGCTCCTCACTGGAGTAAAGGCTGGATTATTGAAGATTGTGAAATCTGGGGAAGTAAGTGCGCAGGTATTTGCGTAGGACGTTATTACGATCCTGAAAACAGCAATTTCTATACCACTCAGCACTTAAAGAGCCCCACTCAGATGGAAAGAGACTCTGTATGCAGAGGTCAGTATTACGGATGGCTTAAAGAAAAAATCGGCGGCCACATTATAAGAAGAAACAATATCCACCACTGCGAACAGGGTGGTATTATCGGCCGTATGGGCGGAGTTTTCAGCATTATTGAAGATAATCACATTCACCATATAAACAACATGATGGAACTTGGAGGCGCCGAAATCGCGGGCATTAAGATGCATGCAGCAATCGACGTTATTATGAGAAGAAACCATATCCATCATTGTACAATGGGTATTTGGTGCGACTGGGAAGCACAGGGCACAAGAATCACTCAGAATCTTCTTCATGATAATGAGCGTCCCGAATTTGCAAAGCAGTTAGAGGGCGGTATGACCTGTCAGGATATATTTGTAGAAGTCAGCCACGGTCCCACACTTATTGATAACAACATTCTTTTGTCGGATGTTTCATTAAGAATTGCAACTCAGGGTGTTGCTATGGTTCATAACCTTTGCGCCGGAGCATTTACCTTTGTTGGAGACGGTACACATTGGAGATACACACCCTACCATATGCCTCACAGAACAGAAGTAATGGGCTTTATGACCATCCTTCACGGAGATGACAGATTCTACAACAACATCTTTATTCAGAAGTGGCCTTCGGAAGACTGGGTTCTTACAAATGACTCAAAGCCCGAAGAAAAGCAGATTGAAAACAGAAAGGTGGGAACATATTGCTTTGATGAATATCCTACCTACGATGAATGGATAAGCTGGTTTGAAATGGAAGAAGAGTTTCCTAACATGATGAAGCATGATAAATTCCATTTTTCACATCTTCCTGTATGGATTAACGGAAATGCTTATTTTGAAGGCGCTAAGGGTTGGAAGAATGAAAAGAATGCTTTCGTTGATAATTCCGGAAAGGTGTATGTAGACGTTTGTGAAAAGAACGGAAAATACTTCCTTGATACAAACATCTACGATGTGCTTAAAGACTTTGAGGTTGATATGATTTCAACAGACACTTTGGGTAAAGCCTTTGAACCTCAGCAAAAGTTTGAAAATCCCGACGGATCGCCTATTACCTTTAACTACGACTATTTTGGCAATCACAGAGCTGTGGGCATTATCCCCGGACCCTTTGCCGCAAAGGAAGTGGCGTCTGATGAACTTTACTCTAAATTAGCCATAGAATAACTTATAAACAGCATCGGATAACCTTCCGGTGCTGGATTTCTTTATGTCAGAAGCAAGATGAGAGAAGCATAAGAAAAGGCCTGCGGGAAACCCGCAGGCCGGTTTTTAAGTCATCCTTCAATGAGTATCTGCTTCTTTTCGGGAAGCTTTTCTTTGTCCTTCTTAGGAAGGGTAAGGTTCAATACACCGTGTTTGAAGCTTGCCTTGATGTCTTTCTCGGTGATGTCCTCGCCGACATAGAAGCTTCTCTGCATTGATCCGGAATAGCGCTCCTGTCTGATGAGTTTGCCCTTCTTATCCTTTTCGTCCTTATCCAGACCCTTGTTTGCGCTGACTATTAGATATCCGTTGTTCAGCTCCAAACTAATCTCTTCTTTCTTGAAGCCGGGCAAATCGATATCTACTTCGTAGTGATCGTCATGATCTTGAACATCGGTCTTCATCATCCTGTCGGCACGTCTGCCGTACAGCTTTCTTTCGGTTCTGTCCAAATCTCTGAAATCCGGGAATGCGAACCAATCATCAAACAAATCCTCTCCAAAAATACTAGGTCTTAACATAATGCTTACCTCCTTTAACTCAATACTTGTTAATAGCTACTGAGCAAGGGGAAGGAGGGATTAGATCATTGGAACATACCGTTCTTATGGTCTTCTCTGTTCCTCTGTTCGATTATGTTATACCACCAAGATTAGCACTCGTCAAGGGAGAGTGCTAACAATATTTATAAAATATTTGTGAACTGGCAGCTTATAGCGGTATCGGGATGTATTGATAAAAGAGCCTGATTGTGGTAATATATTGCTCGCGCTTAGGCTCTTTTTTTGAAGAAGGAAAGTAAAAAATAATCAATAGGTTTACGCTAATTGGCGTAAACCTCCTGAATAAAATACAAGAAAAGCCCGTAAATTCGGGCATGGAGGAAATAAAATGAAACTAGGAATCGTGGGCCTTCCCAACGTCGGAAAGAGCACCCTTTTTAATTCACTTACAAAAGCGGGCGCTCAGGCAGCAAATTTCCCTTTTTGTACAATAGATCCAAACATCGGTGTTGTAGCGGTACCCGATGAAAGAATCAAGCTTTTGGGAGAACTTTATCACACAAAGAAAGTTACACCCGCCGTTATAGAATTTGTAGATATTGCAGGATTGGTTAAGGGCGCTTCAAAGGGTGAAGGCTTAGGAAACCAGTTTTTATCAAACATCAGAGAAACAGATGCAATCGTTCACGTAGTAAGATGCTTTGAAGATACAAACGTCATTCATGTTGACGGTTCCGTTGATCCTATAAGAGATATTGATGTAATCAATCTTGAACTTATCTTTGCAGACCTTGAAGTCCTTGAAAGACGTTTGTCAAAGGTAACAAAGGCTGCAAGAATGGATAAGACTCTTCAGAAGGAAGAGGCGCTTCTACTCAGAGTAAAGGCTCATCTTGAAGAAGGAAAGGCTGCAAGAAGTCTTGAAATCGATGATGAAGACGAACTCTTACTTATGAAGGATTATAACTTCCTTACATATAAGCCTGTTATTTATGCCGCAAACGTTGCCGAAGAAGATTTGGCAGATGACGGCGCCTCCAATGAAATGGTTAAAAAAGTCAGAGATTTTGCCGCAAAAGAAGGAAGCGGAGTATTTGTTGTTTGCGCAAAGATTGAAGAAGAAATTTCTGAGCTTGACGATGATGAAAAGGCTGAATACCTTGATGCCATGGGGTTAAAGGAATCAGGTCTTGATAAGCTTATTAAAGCTAGCTACGATCTTTTGGGCCTTATGAGCTTCTTAACAGCAGGAGAAGATGAGTGCCGTGCTTGGACCATTAAGAAGGGTACAAAAGCTCCTCAGGCAGCCGGAAAGATTCACACAGACTTTGAAAGAGGATTTATTAAGGCAGAAGTTATTAACTATAAAGACCTTCTTGAACAGGGTTCTTTATCTGCAGCTAAAGAAAAAGGACTTGTTGGCATCGAAGGAAAAGAATATGTAGTTAAAGATGGTGACGTAATTCTCTTTAGATTTAATGTATAATTCTTAAATATTTCTAAATATAGTATTACAAAAAATGACATTCTCAATATCTTGGGGATGTCTTTTTTTATGCCTGAAAATGCCGACAAATGGCGTAAAATCAACAAAAAATTAACAACCAAGGGGTTGCAATAGGGGTGAAAATGTTGTAAAATGTGGGTACAAGTGGAAGAAAGTGGTTACTACGTGGGTGAAAGTGGTACGATTTTAGAGTAAGGAGGTGATCGGAATGTTCATGGGCGAATACAACCACTCAGTTGATGAAAAAGGCCGATTGATCATTCCCTCTAAGTTTCGTGAAGAACTTGGAAACGAATTCGTTATCACCAAAGGCTTGGATGACTGCTTGTTTATTTACAACAATACCGAGTGGAAGGCTTTAGAAGATAAGTTAAGAGCCCTTCCCCTTACAAATAAAAACGCACGTACTTTTGCAAGATTCATGCTTGGCGGAGCTGCTACGGTAGAGCTTGATAAGCAGGGAAGAATCTTAATCCCACAGGTTTTAAGAACCTTCGCATCACTTGATAAAGAAATTGTTCTTGTGGGAATTGCAAACAGAATTGAAATCTGGAACAAGGCAAACTGGGAAGCAGCTTCAAATATTGATGATATGGAATCAATTGCAGAGCAAATGGCGGACCTTGGTATATAGGAATAAAACATGGAATTTAAACACTATTCGGTAATGCTTAATGAAACAATTGAAAATTTAAATATCAAACCGGATGGGATTTATTTAGACGGCACTCTCGGAGGAGCAGGTCATTCCTACGAGATAGCAAAGAGGTTAACGAATGGCGGTCATCTCTACGGAGTCGATCAGGATGAGGCAGCCATTGAGGCAGCCGGCAAAAGGCTTTCAGAGTTTAAAGACCACGTGACCATTATTCGTTCCAACTATAAAGATGCAGTGAGCATCTTAAAGGAAATGGGAGTTGGGGGAGTGGATGGTATCCTCCTGGACTTAGGGGTTTCTTCTTACCAGTTAGACACTGTTGAAAGAGGATTTTCCTATAAGTATGACACAGCTTTAGATATGAGAATGGACGATAGACAGACGCTTACGGCGAAGGATATCGTCAACACATATTCTCAGAAAGAACTTGCAAGAATCATTAAAGAATACGGCGAAGATCAATTCGCGCAAAACATTGCAAAGCACATTTGCATTGAACGCGAAAAGAAACCTATAGAAACAACCTTTGAATTAAACGAAGTGATAAAGGCGGCCATCCCCATGAAGATGAGAGCAACCGGCGGACATCCTTCAAAAAGAACATTCCAGGCAATAAGAATTGAATGTAATCACGAACTTGAGGTTTTAAGAGATTCACTTGATGAAATGACTGATTTCTTAAATCCCGGCGGAAGATTTGCAATCATTACCTTCCATTCGTTGGAAGACAGAATAGTAAAGACCTCATTTAAAAAGAGTGAAGACCCTTGCGAATGCCCCAAGAACTTTCCTGTATGTGTATGCGGAAAAGTTTCAAAGGGAAAGCAGTTAACAAAGAAACCAATATTACCAAGCGAAAAAGAGCTTGAAGAAAATTCAAGATCCAAAAGCGCAAAGCTGAGAGTATTTGAAAGGAAGTAAAAGTTATGGCAACAAATAATCTAAGATTATCAAATGGCAGATATGTTTATGACACAACTGCAAGAAATATTGACGTAAAAAAGGCGATCGAAGAGCGCCCTTCTTTTAGTCCTTTAAAAGTATATGAAGGTCAAAACTTACAGGAAAAGAAGAACATGAGCTTTTTCTACGTTTTGTTCTTAACGGTTGCAGTTTTTGTAACGGCTTACGCTTTGGTTTCTTATTTAAGACTTCAGTCAGAAATCGCAAATTCTGTTGAAAATATCGCTATCTACGAGCAGAGACTCAACAATTTGACACTTGCAAATGATGATGAGTATAGTAAAATGATTAATGCAATAGATTATGATGAGATTAAAAGAATTGCCATTGAAGAGCTTGGCATGGTATATGCTTCCGAAGACCAGATCGTTACATATACTCGTGAAAACAGCGATTACGTAAGGCAATTAAGCGATATATCGAAATAGCAGGTGTTTAAGCTTTGGAACAAAATAGAAACAAACGAAATTTAAAAGGCAGCGCACAGGACGTTGCAATTAGGCTCGGAGTATTTTTCTTTATTGTACTCTTAGCTTTTGTAGGCCTGAGCGTTCGCCTTATTTTTATTACCAAGGATAACGACACGGAATACCAGCAAAGAATTCTTTCCCAGCAGGCCTTTGATTCAAAGACCTTAAACGCAAAGCGCGGAGAAATTATCGATGCTAACGGTACCGTTTTGGCTGCAAGTAAAGAAACATATAACGTAATTTTGGATGCTAAGCAGCTTATAGACGCAGATACGGATATTAACGGAAATTACGACCCTAAATGTAAAACAGCTACATTAAATGCCCTTGAATCTATCTTTTCTATTGATAAGGGAGAACTTAATGCATACATTGAGTCCGTTCCTTCATCGCAGTATTACATTGTAAAAAGAAACGTTTCTTATGATGAAATGAGCAGGTTTCTTCCTTATATCACAAAGCCTAAAAAAGGCGAGGAAGAAACAAGCCTTTATGATGAGCACGTATGTGGCGTTTGGTTTGAAAAGTACTACACAAGATTTTATCCGCAGGGACCTTTGGCCTGTGATCTTATAGGTTTTTCTTTATCAACGGGCCAGGCATCATACGGACTTGAAGAGTATTATAACGACATTTTGACAGGTGTCAGCGGAAGACAGTACGGATATTTAAGCGATGATTCCGTGGTTGAAGTTACAACGGTTCCCGCAGTAGACGGAAATACCCTTGTTACTACAATAGATGCAAACCTTCAGATGATGGTTGAAAAGCATTTAAAAGAATTTGCCCTTGAATATAAAGACAATGCAAGAGAAGGCTTTGGTGCAAACAACATTGGTTGTATCGTTTTAAAGGCTGACTCAGGCGAAATCCTTGCAATGGCAAGCTATCCTAACTTTGATTTAAACGATCCTAAAAATATTTCTGAGTATTATACGGAAGAACAGATAAAGCAAATGGAGGAAGAGGACACCCTTAAGGATGCCTACGATGCTTTATGGAAAAACTTCTGTATTACAGATTCATATGAACCCGGTTCCGTTATGAAGCCATTCACCGTTGCTATGGGCTTAGAGAGCGGAAGAATAACAGGTAACGAAACCTATATGTGTAACGGATTTTTGGAAGTGGCAGGACATAAGATTCACTGTCATAACACTGCAGGTGACGGCCTTTTGGATGTTAAGGGTGCAGTTGCGAAGTCTTGTAACGTAGCCCTAATGAAAATGAGCAGTGCTATAGGAAAAGATATTTTCCTTGATTATCAGTCAGAATTTAACTTAGGTTTAAAGACTAATATAGATTTAGCCGGAGAGACCCGTACGGATTCTTTGGTATTTACGGATGCTACATTAAATGAATCGGAACTTGCAACCGCAAGCTTTGGTCAGGGCTTTAACGTAAGCATGATTCAGATGGCCGCAGGATATGCAGCACTTGTTAACGGCGGTTATTATTACGAGCCTCACGTTGTTTCGAAAATATTAAGCCCTTCAGGTTCTGTTGTTAAAAACATTGAGCCAAGAATGGTTAAGCAGATTGTTTCTTCCAAAACATCAGATATGATTGTGGATTATTGTAATGCTGTTGTTACAGACGGTACAGGTTGGAGAGCAAAGCCTGCAGGTTATGCCATTGGCGGTAAGACAGGTACTGCAGAAACACTTCCCAGAGGTAACGGAGAGTATGTGGTTTCTTTTATCTCCCATGCACCCGCAGATAATCCTGAAATTATTTGTTATGTGGTTATAGACAGACCAAACGTATCCGTTCAGGAAGATGCAAAGTATGCAACAATAGTATCAAGAGAGATACTTACGGATATCCTTCCTTACTTAAACATTCCCATGACGGAAGCAGTAAGTGATAAGGAAAGAGAAGAATTGCTTCAAAGAGAACTTTCGATATATACTAACCGTGTTGCCATGGAAGATGCTTCCGGCAATGAGGTTAATGAAGAAGCTAAGGAGAATGAGCAGTGAGAAATCAATTAATCATAGCGGCTTTAATCGCGTTTTTTATAAGTATAGTTTTAGGCCCCGTAATTTTACCTATTCTAAGAAAGATTAAAGCAGGTCAAACGGAAAGAGAAGACGGTCCTGAAAGCCATCTTAAAAAGACCGGTACACCTACAATGGGAGCCTTCATTTATTTGATTTCAGCCTTCGCGGTATGTGCTTTTCAAATAAAGAATTATCCCGATATGGTGCCTACCTTACTTCTTACCCTAGGCTTTATGCTTATAGGATTTTTGGATGACTTTATAAAGGTTGTTTTAAAGAGGTCTCTTGGTTTAAGAGCATGGCAGAAGTTTTCACTTCAGATTGTATTTGCTTTGGTTTATGCTTTGTACATTAAGGCAAACAGCCCCGAGCTTTTTGATATGGTAATTCCTTTTACACAAAGAACAGTTAACTTTGGATGGTTATCTATTCCTGCAATCATCTTTATTATTGTAGGTACCGTTAACGGATCTAACTTTACAGACGGTGTTGACGGACTTGAAACATCGGTTACAAGCGCTTTACTTGCTTTCTTTATTTTTGCTTCCATTGGTGCTTCTGAATCCGTTGGAATGATAAGCTCAATTTTCCTTGGAGCATTACTTGGATTTTTAATGTTTAATGTTAATAAAGCTAAAGTATTTATGGGAGATACAGGTTCTTTGGCACTTGGCGCACTTGTTTGCGGACTTGCCTTTTCATTAAAGCTTCCTTTATACCTTCCCGTAATTGCATTAATCTATTTTGCGGAAGTTTTAAGCGTAATTATGCAGGTGCTTTATTTTAAAGCTACTAAGGGAAAGAGAATATTTAAAATGACACCTATTCACCATCACTTTGAATTATCCGGATGGTCAGAACCTAAGGTTGTTGCGGTATTTGCAACTGTTACCCTTGTACTTGGAGCATTTGTTTTATTGTTTATTTAGTGAGTATTTAAGATTATGGCAGAAGCAGTAAGAAAACGAAAAAATAAAGGAAGTTACTTTGATTTTACACTTCTTTTCATATTGTTGTTTTTGCTTGGCTTTGGGCTTGTTATGGTTTATTCCACAAGCTCTTATTCTGCTTCTTTAGACTATAACGGAGACGGGCTTTACTATTTAAGAAAGCAGTTAATATCCGCTATGATAGGCCTTGTCATGATGTTTTTTGTAAGCTTCTTAAAGTTTGATATATATAAGGTGCTTGCACCTTTTGCTTACGGAATCTCTATTATTTTGGTACTCCTTGTAAAGTCTCCCTTGGGACATACTGCTAAGGGTGCTACACGTTGGATTTACATCGGGGGATTTTCCATTCAGCCTGCAGAAATAGTTAAAATCGGTGTTATTATGATTACCGCTTTTTTAATTATTTACCTTCAAAACAGAGAAGATATAGACAATACTTCATTTAAATATATTTTTATTGTTTTGGCACCCGGAGTTATTGCCGCAGGGCTTATTCTTTTTGTCACCAATAACTTTAGTACGGCGGTTATTGTGGGTGGCATCGCTTTTTCGATGCTGATAATGTCAACGCCCAAATGCTTTAAAGCTTATCTTTTATTGGCTTTAGCATTAATCGGAATCGGCCTTTATGTTTTGTTTTTGTATATAACCATTCATAAAACAGGAGACATCGGAGCTTTATCAAAGGTAGGATTCAGATCCGAGCGTATCTTAGCTTGGTTTAACCCCGAAAAATATGCAGACGGAAAAGGTTATCAGACCCTTCAGTCTCTATACGGAATCGGTTCAGGAGGCGTGTGGGGAAAAGGCCTTGGAAAGAGTATGCAAAAATTAGGTTTCCTTCCCGAAGCCCAAAACGATATGATTTTTTCAATCATCTGTGAAGAGCTTGGCCTTTTCGGAGGCTTTGCAATTTTACTTTTGTTCGTACTTTTACTTTACAGAATTTTGGATATTGCCACACTTACAAAGGATTTCTTTGGAAATATGCTTGTGGGCGGTGTGTTTGCCCATATAGCCATTCAGGTTATTTTTAACGTATGCGTTGTAACAAACGTTATGCCAAATACAGGTATTTCCCTTCCCTTTATAAGTTACGGCGGTTCAAGTATTATTTTCCTTTTAACCGAAATGGGAATTGTTATGAATGTGGCACGCTACGCAGACTTTACAATTAGCCCTAACGTGGTTAAGAGAACAGGTGAAGTAAAGAGAGCCAACCTTAAAAAGAGACGTGGCATGCGTGTTAAGCAAAAAGAAGAGGGAACAGAAGAAACATGAGAGATTATTATAAAAGAAGGCGGGCGCTGCCTAAGCCTTTAGTAATCTTAATCGTCCTTTTTGTTTCGGCGCTTATTCTAATATCCGCCTTTTTTTATGTTAAATATTCCTATACGGTTAAAAATGTATATGTTGAAGGAAACCTTCATTATACGGACGATGAGATAAAGGAAATTGTTTTAAAAGATAAATATGCGGACAACTCTTTGTTTCTTTCGTATAAGTACAAGAATAAAGAAATAACCGACATTCCTTTTATTGAAACAATCAATGTGTCCGTAGAATCAAAGGATACCATTAAGATATCCGTATACGAAAAGACTCTTGCGGGATATATCGATTATCTTGGAAAGAATATATATTTCGATAAAGACGGTATAGTGGTGGAAGTATCTGAGGTCTACACAAAAGGTGTTCCGGAAGTCGTAGGGGTTTCTTTTGACTATGTGGTGCTTCATGAAGCTCTTCCTGCAAAAGATAAAGACATATTTAGAAAAGTCCTTCAGGTCACCCAGCTTATGACCAAATATGAAGTCAGCGCTCAAAAGATGTATTTTGCTCCAAACGGGACGATTTTTCTTTATAAAGACGATATTACCATCGACCTTGGTACCGATGAAAATATCGATATTAAGATAATGAATCTTCCTTCAATTCTTGAGAATCTGGAAGGTGAAAACGGAATTTTGAGAATGAGCGAATATGACGAGGGCACAAAGAGAGTTTTCTTTGAAAGAAAGCAGTAGCTGCTTTTGGAGACGTAATGAATGATTTGATTTTTTCTTACATTAAAAATAAAAAAGTTTTGATACTGGGCTTTGGAAGAGAAGGAAAGTCTTCCTTAAATCGCATTTTAATAGTTGGCGGTTTTAAAAGCGTTACTGTAGCTGATAAAAATGACGTATCAAAGGATGTTCCGACGGGTGTTTTCACACTTTTTGGTGATTCATACCAGGATTCTTTAAACGATTATGACGTTGTGTTTAAGTCTCCGGGTATTGTGTTAAATGAAGATATAAGCAAGTACACTTGCCTTATTACTTCTCAGACTGAAATATTTATTGAAAAATTCAGGGACCAAATAATTGCGGTTACCGGAACCAAAGGAAAGAGCACCACTTCATCCTTTTTATATCATGTATTAAAAACGGCGGGTAAAGATTGTCTCTTTGCGGGAAATATCGGTATACCCCTTTTTGAAATAGCAGATGAAGTAAAGGAAAATACCATCATTGTGGCAGAGCTTTCATGCCATCAGCTTGAGTATACTAAGGTATCTCCTAAAAAGGCTGTTCTCTTAAATATCTACGAAGATCACTTGGACCATTACGGCACAAGAGAAAAGTACGGCTTGGCCAAAAAGAATATTTATAAGTATCAAAAATCTGAAGATTTTCTTTATACCTTAAAGGAAGTTACGGATGAATGGGGCGAATCTAAGTCAAAAACAATTTATGTTTCAACATCGGTTCTTCCCTTTAAATCTTTTGATGAAATAGACAAAGTTAAACTTAAGGGAAGTCATAATTTACTTAATGTGGCATTTGCTTATGAAGCATTAAGAGACTGCGAAATTCCCGATGAAACCTTTATAAAAGCGGTTTCTTCCTTTGAACCTTTGCCTCACAGGTTAGAGTTTGTGGGTAAAATTTCAGGGGTTGATTATTACGATGATTCTATTTCCACAACCGTTAAGTCAACCATAAGTGCGGTTGAAAGTATTCATAATGCTTCGATCCTTTTACTTGGCGGAATGGAAAGAAACATCGATTATGAAGAATTGATTAATTATGTTGCAAAGTCACATCTTAAGTATGTAATATGTATGTACGAGTCCGGCAGGAGAATATATGAAATGTATGAAAATACAAAGAAAAACGATGATTCTCCCAAGGCAGTTTTAGTCAGCAATTTAGAAGAAGCCGTGGATTTTGCAAAAGAAAATGCCAAGGCAAATGATGCCGTATTGTTAAGCCCTGCGGCGGCAAGTTACGGCTATTTTAAGAATTTCGAAGAACGTGGCGACGTATTTAAAACATTAGTGAAAAATTAGTTTTTTATTTGAATTTTTTGTTGCGAAGTTGCCAAAATAATTATATGATAAACATGGTGAGTTTTTGTGGAATGAAGGAGGAATTACCTTGCTGGAGATTATAAGTAACGACGCTGAATCTGCTGCAAAGATTGTGGTTATAGGTGTAGGTGGCGCAGGAAACAACGCTGTAAATAGAATGGTGGAAGAGGATATATCAGGGGTTGAATTTATCGGCGTCAATACCGATAAGCAGGCTCTTCAGTTGTGCAAGGCTCCCAAACTTATCCAGATCGGTGAAAAGCTTACAAAGGGACTCGGTGCGGGTGCAAAGCCCGAAATCGGTGAAAAGGCTGCGGAAGAAAGCGCAGAAGCCCTTGAAGCTGCTATTCGCGGTGCAGACATGGTGTTCATCACCTGTGGTATGGGTGGCGGAACAGGTACAGGTGCTGCTCCCGTAATTGCTAAGATTGCAAAAGATATGGGTGTTCTTACTGTAGGCGTTGTAACAAAGCCTTTCAGATTTGAAGCTCGTCAGCGTATGGTAAATGCCATAAGCGGTATAGATAGAATTAAAGACAACGTAGATACTTTGGTTGTTATTCCAAATGATAAGCTTTTGGAAATCATTGATAAGCGTACACCTTTCCCGGATGCGCTTAAGAAAGCGGATGAAGTATTACAGCAGGCTGTATCGGGTATTACAGACCTTATCAATGCACCTGCTTTGATTAACTTAGACTTTGCCGATGTTCAGACAGTTATGAAGGGTATGGGCGTTGCTCATATCGGTATCGGTAATGCCAAGGGCGATGATAAAGCAATGGATGCCGTTAAGATGGCGGTTGAATCTCCCTTGCTTGAAACTACAATTAATGGCGCTAAAAACGTTATTATCAACATTTCGGGTGATATCACAATGGCAGACGTTGCAGACGCAACAGATTACGTTCGTGAACTTACCGGTGATGATGTAAACGTTATTTTCGGTGCTTTATATTCAAAGGACGATCAGGAAGCTTGTAAGATTACAGTTATTGCTACCGGCTTATCGGCAGCAAGCGAGAGAGCAAGCGTTGTTGGCCGCGTAGCTGCCACACAGGGAAACAGCACTCCCACAGTTAAGCCTGTTCTTCCTACTTCTAATCCGGTTCAGCCTACCATCAATCAGGAGGCTTTCAAGAAGCCTTTAGAGAAGATGAAGAGTAACGTAGATCCCGTTACACTTGATATTCCGGATTTCCTTAGAAGATAAGTTTATCGCATATGATTGACCTCCGAAACATCGGGGGTCTTTTTGTCTAAATGCTTTTTAATGTATTGGTGGTATCAATTTGGAGGATGATGCATGAAGATTATTTACATCACAGGTCACAAAAATCCCGACCTTGACACAGTATGCTCCGCATATGCATACGCAGTTTTAAAAAGAAAACTTGACCCCAAAAACCAATATGTTGCCGTAAGATGCGGCCATTTAAGCGATAGCTCAAAGAAGATTTTGGCTTCTTTAAACATAACACCACCGCCTTTTATGGGAGATGTATTTCCGAAGGTTAAGGATGTTATGCTTACAAACGATGAAAGAATCGAGTCAAGTGCGCCCCTTACGGAAGTAGCAAAAAACTATAAAAAGACCAATCCTTCTGTTGTTCCTATTTTTGAAGACGGAGAGTTTTTGGGCCTTCTTTCAGTCGATGACATTTCTTCATGGTATATGGATAAATTGTCAAAGGGAGATGATTTAAACTCAGTTCCCACAATAAAAGATGTTATGACTAAGCAGGAAGCTCCAATTCAGTGTACGGACCTTTTTGAAGAAGCAAAGATGTCACTTTCCACATCCTCAAAGAGAGGTCTTGCGGTATTTGACGGAAATGCTTTCAGAGGATATGTAACAAGAAGATGCTTCTTGAAAGCCCCTAAATATAACGTGATTTTAATGGACCATAATGAGCCAAAGCAGAGCATTAAGGGAATTGAAACCGCGAACATTTTGGAAATTATCGACCATCACAGACTTGATGCCATTAAGACAAGTCTTCCAATTTTCATAGATGCAGAGCCTCTTGGAAGCACTTGTACCATAGTGTATCAATTGTTTGTAAGAAACCAGATTGTTCCTGATAAAGAAACCGCTAAGGTGTTACTTACAGGTATGATGGCAGATACTTTGGTGCTTAAAAGCCCCACCACAACAGCCGTTGATATTGCGGCAGCCAAGGCTTTGGCTGAAATCTGTAATGTGGATGTTAAAGAATTCGGACATGCCATGTTTAGCAATATGGAAAGCATTTCAAATCTCAATCCCGAAAATGCAATTCTTTCAGACTTTAAGCGCTACACAGAGCGCGGCGTAAGCTTTGGCATAGGACAGCTTGAAGTTACCACATTGGCAGATCTTGATACATATAAGAGTAAATACTTACGTGCTTTGGAAGATGTAAGAGAGAAGAACGGTCTTGAATGGGCTGTACTTATGATTACAAATGTAATGAGTGAAAACAGTGTATTGTTTACTACCACTCACAGATCCGTTAAGCATTTGCCTTATGAAGCTTTAGAGCCGGGAATCTTAGATATGCCGGGAGTAATGAGTAGAAAGAAGCAGTTGCTTCCTGAAATGATATTTACACTTTAAAAATAAAACCTTGAGCTTAGTCTTTCATAAGCTCAAGGTCTTTTATATCATCGTCTATAACCATAGAATAGTTTGTGTAGTAAACCACAAATCCGGGCTTGGCTTTAGCGGGTTTCTTTACGTTTTTCTTTATAAGATAATCGATTTCCACCCTGTCACTTCCTCTACCCTTAGAATAGAATGCCGCTAGCCTTGCAGCTTCTTCAAAGGTTCTGTCGGGAACTTCTTTTCCGTTTGTTCTTACGATTACGTGGGAGCCGGGCATTTTCTTTGCGTGAAACCACCAGTCGTTTCCGTTTGCAAAATCAAAGGTAAGCCAGTCATTTTGATAGTTGTTCTTTCCTACATAAATATCAAATCCGTCACTGCTTTTATAGTGAAAAGGCTTTGAGGTAACTTTTTCTTTTTTACCTGTGTATTTTGCTTTTATATATCCGGAATCCATAAGCTCTTGCTTAATCTGTGTTAAGTCGCTTTCATCAACGGCAATATCAAGGGCCGTTAAAATGGATTCTAAGTGAGTGACTTCTTCCTGAACATCTTTAATGATTTCAGTTAAAGACTCCGCGGTTCTTTTAAGCTTTGTATACTTTTCAAAGTACTTTTTACCGTTTTCAATGGCTGTTAAATCTTTATCCAAAGGAATGGTAATTGTTTCGTTTGTATAGTAATTAAGGGCTTCAAAAGAAGTGGCGTTTGCGGGAACGTTATAGCCGTAAGTGTTTATAAGCTCTCCGTAAATTCTGTATTTATCTTTCTTTTCGGTATCCTTTAATTGCTTAGTCTGAAGGTCTAGTTTCTTTACGTTTCTTTCGTATATGGTCTGGGTGATTTTTCTTAAATCCGTAGACTTTTGACGAATACGTACAACGGTGCTTTTTTCTTTGTAATATGCAATCAGTAATTCGCTTATGCTTTCATACTTTTGCTTTCTTAAGTTTGAATAGATTGTAAGAGGTAAGCATGAATATTCTTTGGGACTGCTTCCTTCATACATTACTTCAAAATCAAAATTAGATTCTTTAATGTCTTTTACAATTCCTTCAAATGCATCGTAAAGGTCGTTTAATTCATCATCCGAAAGAGAAGATGTGGAGGCATCGGAATCAAGCTTTGCTCTAAAAGAAACTTCGCTTGCCATGATTGGTGAAAAGCCGGTTAAGATTGTATATAATGCCTTCTGAATGGGAAGATGAGCGTTTTTAATCATTTGGGTAAAGGTTTCTTTGTCTATTAAAAGGGGCTCTTTCTTTTCATCGGTCTTTGGAATAAAGTATTCTCTTCCGGGTAACACTTCACGGACGGAGCTTATGTTTCTTGATATATGCTTAATTGAATCTATGATGATTCCCTTATCATCGGTAAAGATAATGTTTGAGTGCTTTCCCATAAGCTCAACTATAAGCTTTTTCCTGCAAACATCACCCATTTCGTCTAAATGTTCTAAAGTAAATTCAACGATTCGCTCAAGTCCCGGCTGTGTAACGCTTATAATTTTTGCATTTGATAAGTGCTTTCTTAAAAGCATGCAAAAGGTGGGAGCGTTTACGGGAGATGTCTTGTTTTCTTCGGTCTTATAGATAAGGGGAAGAGAAGCGTTTGCGCTTATAAGGATTCTAAACTGTGTAGAGTTACCCTTAATTGTAAGGAGTAATTCATCCGCTTCGGGCTGTGAAATTTTATATATTCTTGTATTTAAGGTTGCATCGCTTAATTCTTTAACGATAGCTGCAACCGTTATTCCGTCAAATGCCATAATGTTTTCCTTTGTAAAAATTATATCCATATATTACCACAATGTTCTTTCAAATGATAAGGCTTTTTTCTTCACTTTTCTTGACTATTATTACTAAATTTTCTATAATGACTTAGGGTATGCAACTAGGCATAAATTGCAGGATTGCATACCACACTATTTTTAGGAGAATATCATGATAAAAAGCATGACAGGCTTCGGCCGTGCGGAGTATGCAGATGTCAATCGTAAATTTACGGTTGAAATTAAGTCTGTTAACCATCGTTACCTTGACATGGCTATTAAAATGCCAAAGAAACTTAATTTCTTTGAAGCAGCCATTCGTAACGAGCTTAAGGCTAGCATTCAGCGTGGTAAGGTAGATGTGTTTATCACCTACGAAGACTACACTGAGAACAACGTCGGAATTAAATACAATAAAGACGTTGCGGAAGAGTACTTAAAGTATTTAAAACAGATGTCCGAAGAATTTGATCTTGATTGCGATATCAGAGTGTCCACCCTTTCAAGATACCCCGAAGTTTTCACCATGGATGAAACCGAAATTGATGAAGACGAAATCTGGGCAGGCTTAAAGAAAGCCATTCAGGGTGCTGCGGATAAGTTCGTTGAGGCCAGAATCAAAGAAGGTGAAAACCTTAAAAACGATTTGATCGACAAGCTTGATGACATGCTTTCACATGTGGCGTACGTCAAGGAAAGAGCCCCTGAAATTATCGCAGAGTACAAAAAGGGACTTGAAGAAAAGATCAAAGAATTGTTGGGCGACACCAAAGTCGATGAAGGAAGACTCCTTACCGAAGTTGCAATCTTTGCAGACAAGGTTTGTATCGACGAAGAAATCGTTCGCTTAACAAGCCATATCGAGACCACGAAGAAAACCTTGATAGAGGGCGGAAGCATAGGACGTAAACTTGATTTTATCGCCCAGGAAATGAACCGCGAAGCAAATACCATTCTTTCTAAGGCAAATGACCTTGCCACAAGTAATCATGCTATTGAGCTTAAAACAGAAATTGAGAAAGTTAGAGAGCAGATTCAAAACATTGAGTAAGGAAAGATTTATGGATGGATTATTGATTGTTATTTCGGGATTTTCGGGATCCGGTAAAGGTACCATTTTAAAGAGCTTATTAAGAGACTACGATGAGTACGTTTTTTCCGTGTCCATGACCACAAGAGCCCCCAGAGACGGTGAAGTAGACGGTAAGGATTATTTCTTTGTCACAAGGGATGAATTTGAGAAGGCAATCAAAGAGGACGGCTTTGTGGAATATGCCGAATATTGCGGAAACTACTACGGCACACCTAAGGCTTATGTAGAAGAACAGCTTAAAAAGGGAAAGAGCGTTATCCTTGATATCGAAGTTCAGGGAGCTATGCAGATTAAAGAAAAGTTTCCGGACGCGTTGATGGTTTTTGTGGCTCCTCCGTCAATCGACGTATTGCTTCAAAGATTAAGAGCCAGAGGAACAGAGACAGAAGAAGTTATTCAAAAGCGTATACTTCGTGCAAAAGAAGAAGTTGAGCGTATTGATAAATATGAATACCTTGTAATTAATGACGATCTTGATACGGCCGTATCCGAGCTTCACCAGATGGCTGAAGCCGCTAAGTTTTCAACCAAGCGTTTATCGAAATTCATGGCTAAGATCAAGGCAGAGCTTAACAATATTTAAAGGAGAAAGAAAATGTTACATCCCTCTTATTCAGATTTAATGAAAGTTGTAAACAGTGATGTTGAACCCGGCGAAGCCAAGGTTGTAAACTCACGTTATTCAATCGTTATGGCTACTTCACGTCGTGCACGTCAGATCGTTGCAGGCGATGAACCTTATGTAGAAGCTGAAGGAAAGAAACCCTTAAGCATTGCAGTTGATGAATTAAATCAAGGAAAGATTAAGATTATCAGCGAAGAAGAATAATAATCGGTGAAATGGGAAATGCCGAAAGGTGTTTCCCATTTGTTTTAGGTATGTGCGAATGAAGATATTTTTTGTGTCCTTAGGATGCGATAAAAACCTTGTGGATTCGGAAATGATGCTTGGTGAACTCTCAAAAGCGGGTCACGAGATAGTAGACGATGAAACAATTGCCGACATTGCCATAGTCAATTCCTGTTCATTTATAAGTGATGCCAAAAAAGAAAGCATTGAAACACTTATTGAAATGGGAAACTTAAAAAAGACTTCCGGATTAAAAGGCCTTATTTGTTGCGGATGTTTATCTCAAAGATACACAGAAGAGATAAAAGAACAGCTTCCCGAAGTTGATGTCATTGTAGGCACCATGGCTATTGATGAAATAGTTAATGCAGTAAAATATATAGAAGATAATTATAAAGAAGGCTTAAGCGTAAGAGAGTATAAAAAGCCTATAGATGGTCCCTTAGTGTATGGAAAAGAAAGGCTTCTTACAACCGGTGGACACTACGCTTATTTAAAGATTTCAGAAGGGTGCGATAAGCATTGCACCTATTGTGCCATTCCAAAAATGAGGGGAAATTACCGCTCCGTTCCCATGGAAGTCTTAGTAAATGAAGCAAAGAAATTATCAGAGGGCGGAGTTAAAGAATTAATCTTGGTAGCTCAGGAAACCACTCTTTACGGAATTGATTTATACAAAGAAAAGGCTCTTCCGAAGCTTTTAAGAGAGCTTTCAAAGATAGAAGACATAAAGGCTATAAGAATCCTTTATTGTTATCCCGAAGAAATTACTGATGACTTAATAGATGAAATGAGAGATAATGAAAAAGTAGTTCATTATCTTGATATGCCCATTCAAAGCGGCTCTGACAGAGTGCTTAAAAGAATGGGAAGAAAAACAGACGCAGAGTCTATAGTTTCTTTGGTTAAAAAGCTTAGGGAAAAGATTCCGGATATTTGTATAAGAACCACACTTATTTCGGGATTCCCCGGAGAAACACTTAAAGACCACCTTAATACCAAAACCTTTGTAAAGAAAATACGCTTTGACAGATTGGGAGTCTTTACTTACTCAAAAGAAGAAGGAACAGCTGCTGAAAAGTTAAACAGACAAGTTCCATATTTCATTAAGAAGCTTAGAAGAGATTCAATCATGAGGCTTCAAAGAGATATTTCTTTTGAAAAGGCCAAAGAAGAAGTGGGAAGAGACTTAAATGTGTTTGTGGAAGGTCACATTCCCGAAGATAATGTGTATGTTTGCAGAACATATAAAGATGCTCCTAATGTAGACGGTTATCTGTTTTTGGAAACATCAAGACAGTTAATGTCAGGAGATATAATTAAAGCCCATGTAACAGGGGCAAAAGAATATGATTTAATGGGGGTACCGACAGATGAATTTACCGAATAAGCTTACGATTTTAAGAATGATCATGATCCCGTTCTTTGTGTTCTTTATTTTGGCGGGATTTATTCCTTACAACAATTACATTGCTCTTGGCATTTTTGCCCTTGCCAGCATAACAGATATGCTTGATGGAAAGATTGCAAGAAAAAGAAACCTTGTAACAAACTTCGGAAAGTTTATGGATCCCTTGGCTGATAAGCTTTTGGTTGTAACAGCGCTATTATGTCTCTTAATCGTAGACGGCGGACAAAGAATGTGCTCAAACCAGATAGTTGCTTTGATTGCCGTATTAATCGTTGTTGCAAGAGAGTTTGTAATAAGCGGATTCAGACTTGTTGCAAGCGATAACGGAGTTGTTATTGCGGCTTCCATGTGGGGTAAATTTAAAACAGCCACCACAATGGTTGCAATATGCTTAATGATTGTAGTTAATGAATTAAGCGAAGTTGCGCCTTTCTTTAAAGAACTTACAATGATTCTTTTCTGGGTAGCAATCACTCTTACAATAGTTTCTTTGGTTGACTATGTAGTAAAGAACTGGACTGTAATGTTTGCGGTTGATAAAGAAGTTAAGCCTGCAAAAGAAGAGAATAAAGAAACCGACGACACACCCAAATTTGATCCAAACACCGGAGAACCTTTACAATAATGGCTGACAGAAAAATTGTAGAAATAGTATGCGTTGGAACTGAAATATTGCTTGGAAACATTGTAAACACTAATGCACAGTTTTTAGCAAAGGAATGTGCGGCTTTAGGTTTATCCAATTACTATCAGACTGTGGTCGGAGACAATGAGCAAAGGCTTAAAGAGACCATTGAGCTTGCACTTTCACGTTCCGATATTGTTATTCTTTCGGGAGGCCTTGGCCCCACTCAGGATGACCTTACAAAGGAAGTTGCAGCAAAAGTTGCGGGTAAAGAGCTTTATCTTGATAAAAAAAGCGAAGATAACATTAAAGCAATATTTAAAGCAAGAGGATATGAGTTTACGCCAAACAATAAAAAACAGGCCATGATTCCCAAGGATTCAATTATCCTTGATAATTCAAACGGAACGGCGCCGGGCGTTATCATTCCCTACAACGATAAGTATATGATTTTACTTCCCGGACCTCCCGGAGAGTTAAAACTTATGTTTAAAGAAAGCGTTGAGCCCTTCTTAAGAAGCCTTTCAAAAGAAGTGTTTGTTACTTCTACAGTAAAGGTTGTTTCTGTGGGAGAGAGCATTTGCGAAACAAGGATTATGGATTTGATTGAAAACCAGACAAATCCCACCATTGCAACCTATGCTCATGACGGTGAAGTGCATATAAGAGTCACCGCAAACGCAGAGACTGAAGAAGAAGCAAATAAGTTACTTAAACCTGTAGTAAGAGAGTTAAAGCAGCGCTTTGGAAATAACGTATATACCACTCACAACGATGTTTCTTTGGAACAGGCTGTTGTGGACCTTTGTAAAGGCGCAAACTTAAGAATAAAGACTGTAGAGTCCTGCACAGCAGGAATGGTTGCTGCCCGTATCGTTAATGTACCCGGAGCTTCCGAAATCTTTAAATACGGTCTTATTACTTACTCAAATAAGGCTAAAAGAAAACTTACGGGCGTAAAGAAAGCAACTCTTGAAAAGTATACCGCCGTAAGTAAAGAAGTAGCCTGTGAAATGGTAAGAAACATTGATATAGGCCCTAAAGCCGATGTGCTTATTGGTGTAACCGGTTATGCGGATTCAAACGATGAAAGCATTCCCGCAGGCCTTGTATACATAGCCGTTAACGTATGCGGAAAGACAAGAGTTGAAGAATACAGATTTAACGGAGACAGAAATAAGGTAAGAACAAAAGCCACCACACAGGCCCTGGTGCTTGTAAGAGAGTGCATGCTTGAGTATTTAAGCGAAATGACATTCAGAGATGCTTAACTTACCTTGACAAAGACGGATTATATAATAAAATAGAAGCGTGGTGTTTACCATGCTTCTTTTTATATATGTATTTACGGCTTTCAACGTTTGCCGATTATTTCAAAGCGGGTTATCCCGTCTAAGCAGAATGCATCTGAAGAATCTTTCGTATCCTTTCGTTAATTCTCAGAATAATTTAATAAGGAGGTACCAAGGATTTGAAGTTTGTTACATAGAAAATCTTTTTTACAAATCCTAAAAAAATTACGAAAGAAGATTGACAAATACGAACAGATGTTTTATTCTTTATTTAGAACGTTTGTTCTTAAACAGGAGGACGAAATCTAATGGAAAAAGATGAAAAGTTACGCGCGCTTGATGCTGCGCTTGGTCAAATTGAAAAGCAATACGGTAAGGGAGCTGTTATGCGCTTAGGCGATCCTGCGGCTCAGATGAATGTTGAGACTATTCCCACAGGTTCTTTAAGCCTTGATATAGCTCTTGGTTTGGGCGGTATTCCCAAGGGAAGAATCATAGAAATCTATGGTCCCGAATCTTCAGGTAAAACAACCGTTACCCTTCATATGATTGCTGAAGTGCAGAAGAGAGGCGGTATCGCAGGATTTATTGATGCAGAACATGCTCTTGATCCTGTATATGCAAAGAATATAGGTGTTGATATCAACAACCTTTATATATCACAGCCCGACAACGGAGAACAGGCTCTTGAAATCACAGAGACCATGGTTCGTTCCGGTGCTATCGACATTGTAGTAGTTGACTCTGTTGCAGCCCTTGTTCCCAAGGCTGAAATCGACGGTGATATGGGTGATGCTCACATGGGTCTCCAGGCTCGTCTTATGTCTCAGGCTTTAAGAAAACTTACAGCCGTTATAAGTAAGTCAAATTGTACAGTTATCTTTATTAACCAGCTTCGTGAAAAGCTTGGCGTTATGTTTGGTAATCCCGAGACCACGACCGGCGGTCGTGCCCTTAAGTTCTATGCTTCCGTAAGAATGGATGTTAGAAGAGTTGAAGCATTAAAGGCTTCCGGAGAAGTTACAGGTAACCGTACAAGAGTTAAAGTAGTTAAGAATAAGGTTTCACCTCCCTTCAAGGAAGCTGAATTCGATATCATCTTTGGCGAAGGTATCTCTCATGAAGGAGATGTACTTGACTTAGCTGTAGAAGATGACATCATCAATAAGAGCGGTGCATGGTTTGCTTACGAAGGAAATAAAATCGGTCAGGGACGTGAAAATGCTCGTCAGTACTTAAAAGACAACCCACTTGTAATGCAGGAAATCGAGCAGAAAGTTCGTGCCGCACACGGCCTTCCTACCGAAGAGGCTGTAAAGAATGCTGATTGAAAAGATTCAAAGCGTAAATAAGAGCAGAAGTAAGGTTTTTCTTGATACCGGTGAAAGCTTCGTTTTATATAACGGTGAATTAAGAATCTTAAAGCTTAAAGAAAATACGGAATTGCCCGATTCGGTATATAAGCAGATTAAAGAGGCTGTGCTTCCTAAGAGAGCAAAGCTTCGCACCATGAACCTTTTAAAGGTTAAACCATATACCGAGTATAATTTACGAAAGAAGCTTATTGAGGGCGGATACCCCTCTGATGTAATTGATATTGCAATTGATTACGTAAAATCCTTTGGATACATTAACGATCATCAATATGCCATTGATTACATCACTCAGGATAAGGACAGGCACACTAAAAAGGAAATCTATTTAAAGCTTTCCCAGAAGGGCATTGCTAAAGAAACACTGGATAGTGCATTTAATGAGCTCTACGGTTCCTATTCCGAATCAAGGAGCGAGTCCTCCTTTAACGAAAGCGAGCTTGTTTTAAAGACACTTAAAAAGCGTGGATTTACAGGTAATGAAACCTACGAAGAAAAGCAAAAGCTTCTTGCTTACTTTTACAGACGCGGATTTGATATGGATACAGTATTTTCCGCAATGAATTCAATAAAGGATGAATAAATAAAAGCCTTCGAGATTTTCTCGAAGGCTTTGTTTTTAGGTACTTGATCTTTTTAATATCTCTGCACCAAGGTTTATAACCTTAGGAGGTGTATCGTCTCCGTTAATTCTTTCAAACAACACATTTGCAGCAACGCGTCCCATTTCATAGATGGGAAGGGAGATTGTTGAAAGGGGCGGATTTGAATATTTTGAAATTTCGATATTTGATAATCCTATTACAGCTACATCTTTTGGAACATTTAATCCTAAATCATATAAGGTTCTAAGTACCGATATAGCCATAAGGTCGCTGGCTACGAAGAATGCTCTGGGAAGGCAGCCTTCTTTATAGGCTTTTTTAATTCTTCCGGCACAATACTTTTCATCCCAATTACTGGGAAGCACCCATTTTTCATTAAAGGGAAGTCCGTATCTGTGAAGAGCGGAGTAGTAACCGTTAAAACGGCGACTCTGCTTTAAGTCTTCTTCGAAACCTCCAATAAATCCAATTTCCTTATAACCGCAATCTACAAGATGCTTAACAGCCATGGTAGCTGTAGTGAAGTGATCGTAAGCTATATTATCGATAGATGAGTGTATTGTATCGATTCCCACAATAAATGATGTCTGTTCTTTTAAATGATTAAAGATGGTATCATCCAAGGAATTCATTATTATAACGCCACTGATTTTTTCATGGAATGTATTATAAAGAGTCTGAGGATCTTCCAATTCTTCGGTGGTTCTTATAAAGGCTATTTCGTAACCTTTTTCCATAACCGTTTTCTCAAAGCCTGAAAGAATAGACAAATAATAAGGATCTGTATATTTTCCGCCTCGTACGTTTAATACGCAACCAAAACGATGAACCGCAGGTATCTTCTGAGTGGAATTCTTCTTTACAATAGACATTTGCTGTTTTGAAGAAGTAGGCGCCTTGTAGTTTAACTCAGCAACCGCTTTCCAAACCCTTTCACGGGTCTCCTGGGTCATTTTATATTTTGTGTCATGATTTAGTACACGCGACACGCTAGCAACTGATACTCCTGCCAGACTCGCGACATCTCTGACTGTGCTCATTGTAGCTCCCTTAAAAGATATATAGTTTTGTTTCGTGTTTCTACTATTGATGCTATCTTATTTTTGTTACGTTGTCAAATTTTTAACGTAACAAAATCAAAAACATGCTACGTTAAATTTAACAAAAATGCAGAACAAAATACAGTAAAAATCAACATTGAACGTAAAAACGAAAAATGTTACGCTCTTGACGTAACAAATCATACGTGTTACGTTAGATGTATCACGAAACAAGAATGTTACAAATAAACGGTATTGGTTAAAGGTTATGACAAATTTTAATGAACTGGTGCAGTATGTGGGAATGCATAAACTGCCCAAGGGTTTTACGGAAGCGTTTAGTCTCTACGAGCCTGACGACAGTAAGACATTGATTGATAAGGATTATTACAATGCTTTACTTGCACCTTACAATCTTTCAAAGGATCAAAGAGCTTATCTTGATGAAACTCTTGATGCCATAGAAAAAGATGAAAAGGTTTTGCTATTTTCTAAATTCTTCGTATGGGATATGTGCTCCATGCGAAACAAGTATGACATCGATAACTACACGGAATTGGTTCCCTCATGCTTAGGTAAATATAACGAAGCATATGCTTTTATCATTTTACTTGCATGCGTGCCTGTTGCAGAAAAGGAGATGATCAGAAGAGGTATTCCGAAAGAATACTACGAAGACATTCCGCACAGGATGATAAGGGATCAGCTTTCAAGATATATTGAAACAGGTAAGATTGATGTTTTGGATATGCCTTGGAAGTTAAACTTCTATACGCTTACGATTTTTCTTTTAGATAGATTTTTATTTATTCCATATCAACACGGCGAAGGCTTTAGCTTATACAGAAGCAAAAAGACCGGAAAGGTAATCGGCATTCCAAACGCCGGCACCAAGTATGACGCCGAAGGACAGCTCTTAAGATGGGGCGGCGTTGATTATGGCGATGAAGAAGAACCGGATGAAGAATCGGAAGAAAGAATTCCCGGTTCAGGCTATGAATATTCTGAGAGAAAAGCTAAAAGCGATCATGTATTCATTACCGATAAGACCGAGGAAAACGGTAAAGTTACAGGCTACTACATGAATCCTGTGGGATTTACTGAAGAAAGAAAAGTCACTCTTGATTTAAACGAATATGAATGTGTGCTTAAGCAGGGAGATTACCTTATAGCACTTCACATTCCGGGTGGTGAGGGTTATACACCCGAGAGAATGCATAATTCAATGGAACTGGCTCTTGAATTCTTTAAAAAGTATTATCCCGAACATGACATGAAGGGATTTTGGAGTTCAAGCTGGCTTTACGATAAAAGACTTGAATTCATCATCGGTAAGGGAAAGAACATAACCAATGTTCAAAACCTTATGTTTAGATACAGCGACGGTGAAGACGGTTCCATGTTATATGTTCATTTATATAAAACAATGGACGCTATTCTAAAGGATACCGATTGTAAAACCACTCTTCAAAAGGGCGCCAAGGAAAGACTTTTAAGAGGAGAACGTTTCTTAACAACAGGAATGATGATCCTTAAAGAGGAAGCCCTTAATCACAAAGAGTATTTTACAAAAGAAGATGAATTAAGCTTTTATAATCTTATGGAAAAATGGGGCATGCAATGAGAAAGGAATTAAAGAAAAACAGACAACTTTATCTGATGTGCGTTCCGGCAATCATTTTTCTTATTATGTTTTGTTACATCCCGATGGTCGGTATTTGGATGGCCTTTACGGATTACAACATAAGGGACGGAATTTTCGGAAGCAGATTTGTTGGCTTACAAAACTTTAAGTACTTCTTTACAGGAAGTACGGGAATGGGCCCGAGAGTTATTTGGAATACACTCGTAATTAACTTTTGGGGATTAATATTCGGAACAATAGTTCCAATCACTATAGCAATTTGCTTTAACCTTGTAAAAGGTAAGTTTTTTAAGAAGTTTACACAAAGCGCGATGTTTTTTCCTTACTTCTTATCATGGGTTGTTGTAGGTGCGATTGTTTACGCGTTCTTCTCATCAGACACAGGACTTGTAAACAGAATTCTTACAAGCAACGGCCTTGAAAAGATAAGATGGTACGCAGAAGGAAAGTACTGGAAGCCGATTATCATAACGGCAGATATATGGAAATGGTGTGGATACAACTCAATCATATATTTAGCTGCAACATCAAACTTTGATGCTTCTTTATATGATGCGGCATCCGTTGACGGAGCAAATTTGTTTCAACAGACAATGCACCTTACGGTGCCTATGTTAAAGCCTACGGTAGTAGTGCTTACCCTTATGAGTATCGGTCGAATCTTCTTCGGAGATTTCGGTATGATTTACGGTATTGTAGGTAACAACTCACTTTTGTATGATTCAGTAGCCGTTATCGATACTTACGTATATTCGGCAATGAGATCCTTAGGATTTTCATATACCACGGCGATTGGTTTCTTCCAGTCTGTAATGGGACTTATCCTGGTTACAACTGCGAATAAGCTTGCCAAAAAAGTAAATGAAGGGGAGGGACTGTTTTAATGAAAAGACGTTCAGCCTCAGACAGAGCGGTACTTATATTTGCTTATCTTTTTATAGGATTAATAGCCGTTGTTTGTCTTTATCCTTTGGTAATGGTTTTAAGCGTATCATTTTCTGATAACTTCCTTGTAACAAGAGACGGTTACTCGGTTATTCCAAGAAACTTTACGTTTGATACATACACCTACATCTTCGCACACAGCGGTGCAAGAATTTTGAAATCATATGTGGTAACGATTTGTATCACGATTATAGGTACAATTCTTTCCATGATAATCACAAGTATGATTTCCTTTGCTCTTTCGATTAGAGAGCTTAAGTACAGAAACGCAATTGCATTTTTCTGCAATTTTACAATTATATTCTCTGCAGGACTTATTCCTTGGTACTACGTTTGCGTTAACTGGTATCACATGATGGACACTTACGGAGCGTTGGTTATTCCTTCTTTGTTCAGTGTTTGGAACATGTTCCTTATGAGAACCTACTTTTCAGCTGTTCCTCCGTCACTTTATGAATCAGCTAAATTGGACGGAGCAAGCTACTACAGAATTTATTGGTCAATCGCAATTCCGCTTTGTAAGACCGCTATGTTGACCGTCGGCCTTATGTATGCCCTTTGCTATTGGAACGATTGGTGGAACGCTTTAATGTTTGTAAACGACAGAGAAAAATTCCCCTTACAGTATTTTCTGTATAACATCCTATCAAACATCAATGCTATCTCAAGCGGACGAGTTCCTTCGGGAGCCGCAGCCAACATAAAGCTTCCGTCAGAGACAGTAAAGATGGCCGTAACCGTTATCGTTATCGGACCTGTAATTTTCCTATATCCGTTTATTCAAAAGTATTTTGTAGACGGTATCATGTCCGGAGCGGTTAAAGAATAAAAAGAGAGAGGAAAGCAAAAAATGAAAAGAATGAAGAAGTTTTTAGTTCTTTGCATGGCAACCGTAATGGCTGTTTCCACTTTGGCGGGTTGTGGAGCAAAGAAGGGTGGAAGCTCAGACAAAGTTGTTATTCTTTACCCCGGTGAAGAAACAGATAGCATGTCAGACTTCATCAACAACAAACTCAATCCCAGACTTAAGAGTGAAGTCGGAATTGAAGTTGAGCTCATCTATAAGGGATGGGATCAGTACTGGGAACAGAAAGACGTTATGCTTGCTGCAAACCAGACAATCGACCTTTATTGGGACGGACTTCCTGATATTTCAACAATGGTAAATAAATCACAGTGTCAGCCTTTGGATGACCTCATTAAGGACAACTGCCCTGATATGTTAAAGGTTATTCCTAAGTCACAGTTGGCAGGTGGTGTTGTTAACGGAAAACAGTATGGTATTCCTTCAGCATATGCTCCTTCATCATGTATGTTCCAGCTTGTTTGCGTACGTGAAGACCTTCTTGAAGGTGTTGGTATGTCAGACATCAAGACAGCAGATGACCTTAAGGAATATGCAACAAAGGTTGCTGAACAGTATCCCGATATGAAGGGACCTGCAGATATTATCTTTAAGCCCCTTACACGTTACTTTGCAGACGAACAGTACACATGGTGTGCTTACGCTGATTCAGTAGTATACGGCGAAGATACAAGAAAAGCTTATGACTACTATGAAACAGATGCATTTAAGGAAGTTGCTAAGTTCAACCAGTCAATGTACGAAGCAGGCTTATACAAAGATGAACTTACAACAAACTACAACGAACGTGATTCTCGTATCCAGCAGGGTACATACATTTGGGTAGAAGGTTCACTTGGTAAGGAAAACGAAATCATTTCATCAGTAAGAGCAAACGCTCCCGATGCAAAGCTTAAGTCTTACCTCCTTAACCCTACAGCAGACAAGTACATCACAGCATGTGGTGGTGAAGTTCTTTGCGTTCCTTACAGCGCAGCTAACCCCGCCGGTGCTATGAAGTTCTTAAACTGGATGTATAAAGATCAGGCTAACTACCTTTTCTGCTTATACGGACCTGAAGGCGAAAACTACAACATCGTAGACGGAAGAATCGAATTAAAGGATCCCAGCTTCGAAGGTTACTTCTATGAATGGATGTTCAGAAATGCTAACTACACACTCTTTACATCAGACACATCTGAAGACTTTATCGAAAGCTACAATTCATGGGATGACAATGCAAAGACATCTGATGTTATTGCATTCCACTTCGATAACTCTAACGTAAAAGAAATTGAAACAGCTGTTAACGAAGTTGCACAGAAGGAATTCCAGCCTATCGAGTGCGGTTATGTTGATTTTGATACAGCATACCCTGTTGCTTTGGAACACTTAAAAGATGCAGGTATTGATGAATACGTTGCAGAAGTACAGAGACAGTTAGACGAATTCTTTAAGACAAACGGATATCAGCACTAAAACTGTGGACAGGCACGATAAAATATCCTGCCTGTCCTTTTTTTACTCATTTATATTGAGATGGGATAACAATATATGAAAAAAATAATAACGAAGGTAGTAGCCCTGGCGCTGGCTTTGGTACTTGTTTGCGGCATTTTTTCAGGTAATTCCATTGATTCTTATGCGCTTGATGGGGACGTTGCCATAACAGTGGATGGCGACTTTAGCGATTGGCTATATATTACTCCTCTTTACATGGGAGGTGGGCAGATCCCGAAGCTTTCGGCTTTTGTCACAGAGGAGTTTGTTTACGGAAAAATGGAGGTTTCAAATCCTTCGGATTTTGACACCTGGCATATTTACTTTGAAACTAACGGAAATAACACAGACAGTTTGCTTGGCAACGGCGCCGAGTACGTTTTGGAAACCGATATACTCTATAAATACGAAGGAACAGACGGTGAGTGGGAGAGTTTGCAGGGAACCACCGCTCAGGTCATTGATGCCACATCCTCTGACAAGTCAGTTCTTGAATTTGCCGTTCCCAGGGACGCTTTTGACGGAGCTGAAAAGATTGGCATACATGCAGCCAAGGTTCATGACTGGGTTGATGTAGCTATGGTTCCGGAAGAAGAAAACGGATATTATGACATTCCTGCATTGGAAGATGTTTTATCCGAAGAAATCGTAGGTCTTACAGAAAACGAACTTGCAGCCTTTGAAGCTTCAAAAGAGTTTTTAGGCGTAAAGAGTCAGTGGGACGCTATAGATTATGATGCGGTATTTAAAAACTCAAACCTTACAAAATTAAGAGGTTTTTCTGACGGAGATTTCTTATACATAAACGTAAGCGGTAAGAGATTTGACGCAAACTATACAGTTTATGTAAAGACAAATACAGAGTCAGGTACCGATAAGAGCGACATCTGGGTAAACGGAGAAAACATCCGCTATCAGATTAAAGCTAACGGAACTGTTTATAAGATGGAAGGTAACAAGAAGGTTGACCTTGGAACCGCCATCGAAGACTTTTACACAGATAAAACCGGAATGGAAATAAAGATTCCTGTTGATGTTTTGACAGAAGGTGAAAAGCCTACGGAATTCTTTATTTCGGTTGAAGCAGACGGAGAGTTTCTTCCTGATTCGGGAAGAGAAATGCTTAGAATCACTTCTCCTTTAACAGAAGATGCGCCTAAGATTACAATCGACGGTGATCCTTCTGACTGGGAAGGAGTTGAGCCTATAGGTGAAGGCGAAGGAACCTTGGGTAATCTCTATGCAATAAGAGATAACGATAACCTTTATGTTATGACTTACATCGAAGGTATCACAGATCCCGAGAGTTCTGCAGCATATACCACAAGCTTGTTTATAGGCATTGATAACGATCCAAGAACCGGATTTAATCACACAGGTTATGCACACGATAATACAGGTGATGTACTTGTTCAGGACTGGAATTCATACGGTGAAAACAGAAACCTTGAATTGTTCTTTACAAGTGAACTTGTAAATCTTGAATGGAACATGAAGAAACAGTATGCAGACGGCTACGAAAAAGTATTTGCACCCACAGGTGTAAGCGGAGAATACTGTGCAGAATACATTGTTCCCATAAGTGCTTTGGAAGAATTTGCAACTGCCATTTCAGATGATTTCTATGTATGTATAGACAGAAATGACTGTCAGACAGACGAAGAAACCTATGAACGTCTCACTCCCGAAGGATTTACTCCTAAGAGAGACACAGAGAACGGAGGCTTTGCTTTGGTTCCTAAGTACAACACAAAGTGTGAAGTAGATTGCAAAGATAATTCTTTTGATGATTGGGAAAGAATCGGTAACTTTGCAAGACATGAAAATAACTTGAATTTATCAGGCGTTTTGTCAGAGGACAGATTGTTTACAATCTTTACCGCCGAAGAAGATATTTCAACCGACGCAGTATACGTTATAAAGACAAATGAACTCGGATTTAAGTATGGAAATTACGAAGGTATTTCATACGTAGTTGAAAGGGGAACACTTTATAAAGTAGAGGGCGATAATAAGAAGGCAGAAGAAGGCGTAAGCGTATATCAGTATTACGATACAGATTGCATTCTCATGCAGCTCTATCTTGATATGATAGACAATCCTTCATCGGTTTCGGTAGCCATCATGGTAAACGGAGACGAATATGTTCTTCCCGAAACAGGGCTTCTTTCAATCTCTAAGAAAGTTGAAATCGAAAGAGACGAAAATTTATACTACCCCAGAGAATCATTTGAGGTATTTAACAATCCTTTTAAAGGCTGGGTTGGATGGGCAGATATTAACGAAGGTGACATCGATAATATTGTTACACCCCACAATCTTATCTATGTAGATATTAAGTGGAGTGAACTTGAAAAAGAAAAAGGCAAGTATGATTTCGATGCCATCGAAGAGCAGTATCAGTTTGATAAGTGGAAAGCACGCGGCGACAGAATGGTTCTTCGTTTTGTAATGGATAACCCCAATGTTGAAAACGGCGATCCTAATATCAAGAGAATGGATATTCCCACATGGCTTTATGACGAGCTTGAAGCAGAAAACGCAGAAGGTGAAGGAGCAGGAACCTTCTACGTTGGGCAGACAATACTTGAATTGCTCGGTGGTTGCGGATTCTCTCCCAACTACAAGAGCCCTAAGCTTTTGGAATACCATGCAAATGTTGTAAAAGCTTTGGCTGAAAGATACGACGATCCTTCTGTATGTGCATATGTTGAAGTAGGTAGTTTGGGACACTGGGCAGAGTTCCATACATGGCCTACAGGAACAGGTGAATTCCCTGATCCCGCACTGGCACAGCAGTATATGCAGCCTTATGCAGACTACTTTAAGAATGTAAAGGTTGGTATCAGAAAGCCTTATGAATTGGCTTCAGTAAACAATTGGGGCTTATACAATGATATCTTTGGTGTAACAAGCGACGGCGGCACACCTACATTCCTTGAATGGGCAAACAGCGGTAATACCGATATGCCGGGTTCCACAGAAGAAGATATCGAAGCTTCAAAGATGCCTGACTGGTGGAAGTTAAACTTCTCAGGCGGTGAATTTGCAAACGGTGACTTTAGAACCAACGCTCTTACCGAAAATGTTGTTGCAGTATTAAAGCAAATAAGAGACAGCCATACAACATGGCTCGGACCTTGCTCTGCATGTGACTTTAAGGTAGGGGATGACACTTATGAAGATTTCAGATACAACATAGAAACCTTCTTTAAGACAATGGGTTATAGATATAACCTTGCAAACATCACCAAGATTACAGAAGCATTAAGAGGTGAAGAAATACCTGTAAAGATGGTATGGAATAACGCAGGTGTTGCACCTATTTACTATGATTGTGACGTTACACTTTTCATAAAGGATAGTGCAGGAAATGTGGTTTATGAAGGTAATGTTGATACCGACACCACCACATGGCTTCCCGGAAAATCTTCCGTAGAGACAACAATCACTATTCCCGATTCACTTAACAACGGTGAATATACCTTATTCGTTTCTATGAAGACAAGCGATTCTAATGCTCAGACCATTAATCTCGCTATGGCTGACAGAGACGAAGAAGGATTATATAAGCTTTACAGTTTCAATGTTGTAGACGAAAAGACAGTAGTTGAAGCGACTGATGCTGAAAGCACACAAATTACAGAAAATAGAGATGCAAAGAAGAGTAGCAACGTAGCATTGATTGCAACAATTTCAGGTGTTGCGGTTTTGGCTATACTCGCCGCAGTATTTGTAATCTTAAAAAAGAAAGGCAGTAAGAAATGAAAGTAGCATTGATCGGAGCAGGAATGAGAGGCAACGTTTATGCCGAATATATTCATGAAAGCAAAGATTCATCAATAATTGCGGTGGTTGACATCGATAAAGAGAAGAGAGACATCGCACAAAAGAAATACAATATTCCCGACGAATTTGTATTTGAAAAAGTGGAGGACTTCTTTGCTCTTGGTAAAGTTGCGGATGCCGTAATTATATCAACCATGGATAAAGATCATTTTGTTGAGACCATGCGTGCAATTTCCTTAGGATACGACATTTTACTTGAAAAGCCTATTTCTCCCGATCCCAAGGAATGCCTTCTTATTCAGCAAGAAGCGCACAAGTACAACGTTAAAATCATAGTTTGCCACGTGTTAAGATACACAAAGTTCTTTTCAACAATCAAGGAAATAATTGATTCCGGAGAACTTGGTAAGGTTGTTACCGTACAGCATGCGGAAAATGTCGGAAACTTCCATATGGCACACTCTTTTGTAAGAGGTAACTGGCGTAACAGTAAGCTTTCAAGCCCCATCATCATGCAGAAATCCTGTCATGATATGGATATCCTTGTATGGCTTATCGGAAGCAACGCAAAGAAGATTTCTTCTTTCGGAACATTAAAATACTTTACAAAAGAGAATGCTCCAAAAGGCAGCGCAGACAGATGCATTAACTGTCCTGTCAGCGAAAATTGTCGATTTGACGGAAGAAAAGCTTACCTTCCCATCAAGGGTGACTGGCCGGCAACCGTGCTTACAAGCGATCAGACTGAAGAAGGAATCATGAAGGCTTTGGCTGAGGGACCTTACGGACGTTGTGTATTTAAATGTGATAATGACGTATGTGACAATCAGGTAACCACAATCGAATTTGAGAATGGTGTAACCGCAACATTCCACTTGTCTGGTCTTACCAACAAGATGCACAGAACCATTAAGGTAATGTGCGAAAACGGTGACATTTACGGCGATGATGCAACTGATGAAATCACAGTTACAAAGTATTCTCCAAACCACATCTACGAAGGCGAAACACGTACCTTTAAGGTAGTTAGTGAAGAAGGCTTCCATGGCGGCGGAGACTACAGACTTACAATGGACTTTATGAAAATCTATGAAAACAAAGAAGAGAGCAAGTCTTCAATCGATAAGTCCATCGAAAGTCACATCATGGCATATGCGGCAGAACAGTCCAGATTAAGAGGACAGGTTGTTACTATTAACGACATTAAGGAAGAACTTCTCAACAGTTGATTTTTAAGGCTTAAATAAGGACTTTCAAGGCAGTTCCACTTCCGAATGGGGGTGGAACTGCTTGACATAACAAGGTTTTTTGAGTACACTTTATATGTTGTGAAATGTTTATTGGAATGTTCGCATTCTTAATTGATATTATTACAATAAAATAAATAAGGAGGTGCTCCTGTATGACCGGAATCGATTGGATTTTTCTGGCCATTGCAGTTGTTGCCATCCTTGCAGCTTTATTAATAGTATTAAACAACACTAAGCGTACTAAAGAAGCTAATGCTAAAATCGGCAATGCTGATGCTAAGGCACGCGAGATTATTGATGAAGCCCTTCGTGAAGCAGAATCCAAAAAACGTGAAAGTTTACTTGAAATCAAGGAAGAATCAATTCGTACAAAGAATGATTTAGACCGCGAAATCAAGGAAAGGAGAGCTGAAATTCAGCGTAACGAGCGTAGAATTCAGCAGAAGGAAGAAAACATCGATCGTAAGACCGAAGCTATCGAACGCAAGGAAGCAAGCCTTACTGCAAAGGAAGAAAGCTTGGCAAAGGAGAAAGAAGCTGTTGCCAAACTTAACGAAGAGCGCGTACAGGAACTTGAACGAATTTCAGGTTTAACCTCTGAACAGGCAAAAGAACACTTACTAAAAATTGTTGAAGATGATGTAAAAATCGAATCTGCTAAACTTATCAAAGATATGGAGCAGAAAGTCAAGGAAGAAGCAGACAAAAAGGCGAAGGATTATATTGTCGGTGCCATTCAGAAATGTGCGGCCGATCATGTATCCGAAGCTACAATATCTGTTGTACAGCTTCCTAACGATGAGATGAAGGGAAGAATTATCGGAAGAGAAGGTCGTAACATTCGTACGATCGAAACTCTTACAGGCGTTGATCTTATTATCGACGACACTCCCGAAGCAGTTATTCTTTCAGGCTTCGATCCCATCAGAAGAGAAGTTGCAAGAATTGCCCTTGAAAAATTGATTGTGGACGGACGTATTCATCCTGCCAGAATCGAAGAAATGGTTGAAAAGGCTCAGAAAGAAGTTGAAACCATGATACGTGAAGAAGGTGAAGCCGCTTGTATCGAAGTCGGTGTTCACGGACTTCATCCCGAGCTTATTAAGCTTCTTGGTAGAATGCGTTTCAGAACAAGTTACGGCCAGAATGCATTAAAGCATTCAGTTGAAGTAGCTCAGCTTTCAGGCTTACTTGCAGCCGAAATCGGCCTTGATGTCAGAATTGCAAAGCGTGCCGGATTATTACATGATATCGGTAAAGCTGTTGACCATGACATGGAAGGTACCCACGTTCAACTTGGTGTTGAACTTTGTAAGAAGTATAAAGAGTCAGCGATTGTTATTAATGCAGTGGAAGCTCACCACGGTGATGTTGAACCTCAGTCATTGATTGCGTGCATAGTTCAGGCATCTGATGCTATCTCCGCAGCTCGTCCGGGCGCAAGACGCGATACTCTTGAAACTTACACAACAAGATTAAAACAATTAGAAGAAATATCCAACAATTTCAAAGGTGTAGAAAAGTCATTTGCCATTCAGGCAGGTAGAGAAGTTCGTGTAATGGTAGTTCCTGATGTAATAACTGATGCCGACATGGTCATCCTGGCAAGAGATATTGCTAAGAAGATCGAAGACGAGATGGAATATCCCGGTATGGTAAAGGTAAACGTTATTCGTGAATCCAGAGTAACTGATTACGCAAAGTAAATTTGTTAACCCCAAATCGTTATGATTTGGGGTTATCTTTTTGCCCTTTTTAAGGTTAATAATTGGACAATTGCTTTTTAATTTTCACAAAACCTTACTTTGCTACCATGAGCATAGGAGGTATCCGAAATGTCTAACCAAGTATTATGGGAGGATGATATTAAGAGGGGCTTAGATACCGATGTGTTGTTAAACGACGCCGGAAAGTTGTTTTGTGAAAAAGGATATTCCAATACTTCTTTAAAAGATATTGCCATTATTTTGGGTATCAGCGAAAAGGAACTTGGTAAAATATATAAATCAAAAGAGGATATCTATAACGATGTCCTTGTTTACATGGCTAATTTTGAACTGTTGCTAATTGATTGCGATGATGTTCAAAAGATGCTTCTTGCCATAGTGGATGAGCTTAAAAACTGCGTGGTAACAGGTAACTTAAAGGCCGAGTTTATTTCGTCCTTAATTACCGCAAAGGATATTCCTCAAAGCGCAAAAGAAACCTTAAGGAGACTTGTTAAAGAATCTAAACTTTATGACGCTGTTGGAGCGGCGCAATTACAAGGTAAAATCTGTAAAGGAAATACCATTGAAGTAATCATACGATTCATGATGGCTTCTTTTGAACTTATTAAAGGCTATGTTGAGGGCGGCATTAAAATTCCCGAAAACAAGTGGTTTTTGGATATCCTTAAATATAACGATGATGTAAATGTATTGGCGGATAAAGAACTTATAAAGAGACAGGCTTCCGTTATAGCCGCATTTGTGTCTGATTTTAACAGCATATTGTTTGTTGATCTTGATGATGACAGCGTGGAAGTATATGAGGCTCAGGGAGAAGAAGACGGATGGCTTCAGGCAGCCACTCAAAGGGGCTTTGAAGAGTTTAAGAGAAGGCTTTGTGATAAGTATATTCTTCCAAATGACAGAGACTGGTTCATGGATAAACTGTCAAATGACAATATAAAGAAACACCTGGATGAAGAGCCGGTTTATTGCATTAATCATAAAGTTTTAATAAGGGGAGAAACGGTTGATTTTCAGACAAAAATTGTTTTAGACCCCATGTATGCCTACGGAAATAAGATTCTCTACGGAGGCCACAGAGTTTATCAAAAAAATTTTTAAATCTATTGAAATTCTCACTGCAACGTACTAAAGTATAGTCTGTTGCGGTGAGTTTTTTTATGGTATACTTACTAAGTAAAAAACATAAGTTTTGGGAGAAGTATTTATGAAATATGATGTTGTAATAATCGGCGCAGGTCCCGGAGGAATCTTTAGTGCTTACGAGCTTATGAAGAAGGCTCCAAACTTAAAGGTTGTGGTTTTTGAAACCGGTAATCCCTTGGATAAGCGTCATTGCCCAATTGACGGTAAAAAGGTTAAATCCTGCATTAAGTGTCCTACATGTGCCATTATGAACGGCTTTGGCGGAGCAGGAGCATTCTCAGACGGAAAATATAATATCACCAATGACTTTGGCGGTACTTTATATCAATATATCGGAAAAGATAAGGCTTTGGAACTCATGAGATACGTTGATGACATCAACATGTCTCACGGCGGAGAAGGCACAAAGATGTTTTCAACAGCCGGAAGTGAGTTTAAGAAGGTCTGCATGCAGAATAAGTTAACTCTTCTTGATGCAAGCGTGCGCCATTTAGGAACCGATATTAACTATATCGTTCTTGAAAATCTTTATAACGAAATGAAGGATAAGATTGAATTCAGATTCAGAACACCCGTTACAAAGATTGAAGCCGAAAAAGACGGATATAAGGTTTACTACGGCGATGAATTTGTTGAAGCGCAAAAGTGTATCGTTTCTGTAGGAAGAAGCGGAAGCAAATGGATTGAAGAGGTTTGTAAGGAGTTAAATATCGATACCCTTTCAAACCGTGTGGATATAGGTGTAAGAGTGGAAATCCCTGCGGCTATTTTCTCTCACCTTACAGATGCTTTGTATGAAAGTAAAATCGTATATCGTACAGAAAAGTTTGAAGATGCGGTAAGAACCTTCTGTATGAACCCTAACGGTATTGTAGTTAACGAAAACACAAACGGTATCGTTACAGTTAACGGTCACAGCTTTGAAGATCCTTCAAAGAAAACAGAAAATACAAACTTTGCGTTACTTGTATCAAAGCACTTCTCAGAGCCCTTTAAAGACTCAAACGGATATGGTGAATCAATTGCTCGTCTTTCCAACATGCTCGGAGGAGGTGTAATCGTACAGCGTTTCGGCGACCTTGAAAGGGGAAGACGTTCAAATGCAAAGAGAATAGAAGAAGGTACCATTCGTCCTACATTGGATGCAACTCCGGGCGATTTAAGCCTTGTGCTTCCTAAGCGTATTTTGGACGGTATTATCGAAATGATTTATGCTCTTGATAAGATTGCTCCCGGTACCGCAAACGATGATACCTTGTTATATGGTGTTGAAGTTAAGTTTTACAATATGGAAGTTAAACTTGATGAAAACCTTGAAACAAGCTACAAGGGCTTATACATCATAGGAGACGGAAGCGGAGTGACACATTCACTTTCACATGCATCCGCAAGCGGTGTATACGTTGCAGGAAAGATAATTGAATCTTTAGGTTAATTAAAAAGCCTTTCCGATTGATTTCGGAAAGGCTTGTTTTTTATACGCGTCCCACAAGATCTTTTGGAATATAAGCTTTAACAAATATTCCGTCTTCTTTATATTCTTCGCTTAAAAGCTGACCGCTTTTTCTGATTCTTTGAATTATGCCCGCTTCATTAAAGGAATAAAGCTTCTCAAAATAGACTTTTCTGTCTGAAAGAATTTCTTCTATAGCCTTTGAAAAGCTATCAAGAGTAGATATATCTATTGCGGATACATTTAATGATTTTGTGGCATTTATATCCTTAAGGGCAGGTTTATCGGGGCAAAGGTCACACTTATTAAACAAAGTGATTATAGGCTTAGAGTGAATATCAAGACTATCAAGTGTCTTATAAACGACTTCCATTTGATTATATGCTTCGGGATTTGAAGCATCCACCACATGCACTATAATGTCTGCGTATTTTGCTTCTTCCAAAGTACTTTTAAATGCCTCTATCAAGTGATGGGGAAGCTTATTAATAAATCCTACGGTGTCTGTTAAAAGAACAGTTTCTTTGCTTGGCAAAATATATTTCTTTGTGGTTGGATCCAAAGTTGCAAAGAGCTTGTCTTCAGATAATACACCTGCATTTGTTAAGGTATTTAAAAGAGTCGATTTACCTGCGTTTGTGTATCCAACAAGTGACACAACAGGCATATTGTTACGCTTTCTTTGTGACCTTTTAACGTCTCTGTGCTTAATGATTTCGCTTAGTTCTTTTTTTAATTTTGAAATTCGGTTTCTTATTACTCGTCTGTCTGATTCAAGTTTTGATTCACCGGGACCTCTTGTACCGATACCGCCGCCAAGTCTTGACATTGATTTTCCGTATCCTGCAAGCCTTGTAAGAGAGTAGCGAAGCTGAGCAAGCTCAACCTGGATTTTACCTTCTGCGGTATTTGCTCTTGAAGCAAAGATATCAAGAATCAAAACCGTTCTGTCCATAACCTTTGTATCAAGCTCTTTTGATAAGTTATTCATTTGAGAGGGGGTAAGCTCATCGTCAAATATGACGCCTGTTGCGCCAAGATTATCGATGGCTTCTTTTACCTCTAAAATTTTTCCTTTACCGATATAGGTCGTGGGATGAACATTTTCTCTTGCCTGAATTATGGTGGCAAGAGTCTCTGCTCCCGCAGTCTTTGCCAAAAGCTTTAATTCTTCCAAAGAGGCTTCTTCGTCAAAGCCTTCGTTTGAATCAATTCCAACAAGTATTACTTTTTCTGTTATTTGCTCCATGTAGTCAGTCTTTCCTTAAATTGAGTGTAAAAGTCTTCTTCGTAAGAGTAGGGTGTTACAAAGAAAAGACTTAAAAGTTTAGTGTTTACTGCATTTAATAAAGAAGGGTTATCCAAAGCACATTCCGAAATATTTTTTAAAATCCTGTGCCAGCTTAGCACGAATTCTTCATACTTTGAAATGTTTTCAATCCCAAGCCATTGCTTTATCTTTACTTTGGATTTATTTGGATAAGGGCATTCATGCACCTGAATAAAATACTTAAATTCTTCGCCATCATCTTCATATATTCTTCCAAGAGGAAACATCCTGCAAAAGCCCGGGCGATATGCATGTATTTTACAGCGTCCTTCGGTATTTAAAAACACACAGGCTTTCGTATTTTCATCTTTTTTTAAGTAAGGTGTAACGACGGAATCAACCACCGTTAAATCTATGAACTTACCAAGCATTTCTTCAAACTTTAAGTTTAGATTTTTAGAAAGAAAAAAGACATCATATGGGTCAAGGTGAATGGTGTCATCTGTAAAATCGCAGCATTCGTGACACCCTGCACAACCGTTACATGATATTTTGGCTAGGTCGTCATGCGTGTATTTTTTGTTATCGGATATTTCTTCAAAAGTAACGTTTCTTTTCATAAGTAAAATTATAAATGCTTTATTCTTAAAAGAAAAGAAGCAGATAAAGCCCTATTATGATACAATCTTTACATGAAGAAAATCGCTATAGGTATTCTGGCACATGTTGATGCCGGAAAAACAACTTTGTCGGAAGGCCTTTTGTTTAAATCGGGAAGCATCCGAAAGGCCGGAAGAGTGGATAACAAGGACAGTTTCCTTGATTCCGACAAATATGAACGAGAACGTGGAATAACCATCTTTTCAAAAACTGCGCGCCTAAATTACAAAGACACGCAGTTTATTATGGTGGATACTCCAGGGCATATAGATTTTGGCGCAGAAATGGAGAGAACCATTTCTGTTTTGGATGAGGCTATTTTGATAGTTAGTGCCACAGATTTAGTAAGGGCACACACAAAAACTATCTGGAAGCTGTTAAGAAAAGCCGGCATCCCCACTTTCATTTTTGTAAATAAAATTGATCTTGCGGATATATCAAAAGAAAAGATCCTTGAAAACTTAAAGAAAGAACTATCTAAAGACGTAATAGATTTTTCAAATCCGTGTAATGAAGATTTCTATGAAGAAGCGGCAACCGCTAATGAAGCTTTACTTAATGAATTTTTATCTACAGAAGCCATATCAAAGGACAATATTAAAAAAGCTGTTTCTAAGTGCGAGATTTTCCCCGTATGCTTTGGCTCTGCCCTAAAAATGGAAGGTGTGGATGAGTTTTTAGATACTTTAAATGAATTTAGTGAGGCAAAAGAGTATCCGGACACATTCGGCGCCCTTTGCTATAAAATCTCAAAAGATAAAAACGGAAACAGATTAACGCACCTTAAAATAACAGGCGGTTCCATAAAGGTTAAAGACCTTATAAAAGAAGAAAAAGTAAACGAAATAAGAATATATTCAGGCGATAAGTACGATAGCGTAAATGAAGCCTTTGCAGGAGATATATGTGTCGTAACGGGCCTTAAGGAATCAAAGGCAGGAAGCATTTACGGAATTGAAGGTTCTTTACATGAAACTTCATTTACCCCTGTTTTACTTTATGCAATCAATTATCCAAAACATATAGATTCTGTAGAAATGCATAGGATGCTTAAGCTTCTTGAAGAAGAGGAGCCTACATTGGAAGTTTCCTTTGATGAACTAACCAAAGATATCTATGTTCACTTGATGGGTGAAGTTCAAACAGAAATCTTAACTAAGCAAATCAAAGACAGGTATGACATTGACGTCACATTTTCAACCGGAAAGATTTTATATAAAGAAACCATCGAAGATACGGTAGAGGGTGTGGGACATTTTGAACCCTTAAGACACTATGCGGAAGTGCATTTAAAGCTTGAACCTTTAGATAGGGGAGAAGGTCTTATCTTTGATAGCAGTGTAAGCGAAAACGACTTATCCCTTAACTGGCAAAGGCTTATTTTAACTCATCTTCATGAAAAGACCCATAGAGGAGTGCTGACAGGTTCGCCCATTACGGATATGAAAATAACACTTGTTTCCGGAAAGGCTCATCCAAAGCACACAGAGGGTGGTGACTTTAGACAGGCTACTTACAGAGCAGTAAGACAAGGTCTTATGCAAACTGAGTCGGTTTTACTAGAGCCCTTTTATGACTACGAACTTACGGTTCCATCCGATTGTGTGGGAAGAGCCATGCTTGATATAGACAGAATGTGGGGCACGTCGGAAGTTACAAGCCAAAAGCCCGAAGAAGCCGTCATCACAGGAATTGCACCGGTTTCTACCCTTAACGGATATGCCAAGGAAGTAAGAGCTTATTCTAAGGGAAAGGGAAGCCTTAGCGTTTCTTTTCACGGATATGCTCCCTGCCATAACACAGAAGAAGTTTTACGCGATAAAAACTATATTCCTGAAAATGATGTCAGAAATACTCCGGATTCAGTATTTTGTGCGAACGGCTCAAGCTTCATAGTTCCTTGGAGCGAAGTCTTTGATTATATGCACCTTCCTTTATCCTATAAAGGTGAAGATACTTTGGATTTGGATGTTGATGAACCGGTATCGAGGAACAAAGAAAGCAAAGACATTTTTCTTTCTACGGAAGAGGTCGATGCCATTATAAATAAAACTGCCTATGCAAATAAAAAGAAGGACCAAATGAGCCATAAGGGCATAAGCAAAGAGCTTCTTAATAAAAGAAGGGTAGGGGGAAGAAGCATTGAAAAGCCCGTTATCTATAAAGGTACGCCAAAGAAGGAAGAGTACCTTTTGGTGGATGGATACAATGTTGTTTTCTCCTGGGATGAACTGGCAGAAATCGCCAAATCAACTATTAACGGTGCGGCAGGACGCCTTATGGACATTGTAAGTAATTACAGCGCTCTGACCGGCATAAAAGCAATCCTTGTGTTTGATGCTTATAAGGTTAAAGACCATAAGACGGAAGAAATCGATTATTCGAATATAAAGGTGGTTTACACAAAGACAGCTGAAACTGCGGATCACTATATAGAGCGCTATGCTCACGAAAACGGAAAGAAATATGACATCCATGTCGTGACAAGCGACGGTGTTGAGCAGATCATTATAAGAAGCGAAGGCTGCAGGCTTATTTCTTCAAGAGATTTTAAAATCGACTATGAAAGAAGAAGCAAAGAGCTAAAAGAAACGAACTTTGGAGAGGGCATAAGTGTAAGCCATGACGAATGATTTTTAATGTTATTTAATAGAATCATTTATCCAAATGTGATAATATACCTATGGTAAATTTATAGGGAGTCAGATTATGCAGGCAACATTTGAACAATTAAGAGATAAGATGACCAAGGTCTTGATTGAGGATGATTTTTCAAGACACCTTGGAATAGAGATTCTTGAATTTGAAGAAAAGTTTATTAAGGCAAGAATTCCTTTTAAGGCTAATGTAAAAAACAATTACGGTTCGGTACACGGCGGAGTGCTTTATTCTTTTGCGGACATTTTAGGCGGCTGTGTGGCGTGTATGAGCGGTAAGTTTTGCACTACAGTTGAAGGAAATATGAACTATCTTGAGCCCGCTGTAAGTAAAGATTACATTTACTGCGAAGCAAAAAGAGTTCGTGGCGGCAATCACTTGATAGTGGTTAAAGTCAAAATAAGAAACGATTCGGGAAAGCTTCTTGATGACGGAAGTTTTACATTCTATCGTTCCAACGAAGACGTTGTAAGTGAGTAAAGAGGTTAAAATGCTTGAATTAAAAAACATTAGTTATGAAGTCGAAGACGACCATGAAATACTAAAGAATATAAGCTTAAAAATAGATAAAGGCTTTACCGCAATAACCGGTCCTAACGGAAGCGGTAAGTCCACTCTTGCAAAGATAATTGCAGGTATTGTGAAGCCTACATCCGGAACCATAATACTTGACGGAGAAGACATCACAAATCTTTCAATTACAGACAGAGCCAATAAAGGAATAAGCTTTGCCTTTCAGCAGCCCGTCCGTTTTAAGGGATTAACGGTAAAAGACTTAATTACTTTTGCTGCGGGAAAAGACACAAGCGTTTCAGAGGCTTGCAATATTTTATCTGAAGTAGGTCTTTGCGCAAGAGATTATATTGACAGAGAAATAAATGCTTCTTTATCAGGTGGTGAGCTTAAACGTATTGAGATTGCCATAGCTATTGCAAGAGGCACCAAGGTTTCAATCTTTGATGAGCCCGAAGCCGGAATCGATATATGGAGTTTTGGAAGCTTGATAGATGTTTTTGAAAGCATGCACAGAAAGATTAACGGTACCATCGTTGTTATTTCTCATCAGGAAAAGCTTTTAAAAACAGCAGACAGAATTATAGTTTTGGCAGACGGTAAAGTGTCGGATGATGGCCCTAAAGACATTATTTTCGATAAGTGGTTTTGTGAAAACTCCTCTGTTAAGTGTGCTAAGCTTGAAAACGGAGGTGACCGCTAATGGATGAAATTACAAAGAAGATTTTAAAAGAAGTAGCTGACCTTCATGAAATACCTACAGGAGCATATAACATCAGAAAAGACGGGGCTTCAATCGGAAGAGCTTCTTCTGCAAACATTAATATAGTTCCGAAAGAAGATAAGTCAGGTATCGACATTTTCATTGCTCCCGGCACTAAAAACGAAAGCGTACATATTCCTGTAATTATCAGTGAGTCAGGCTTAAAGGATGTAGTCTACAATGATTTCTATGTTGGAGAAAATGCCGATGTGTTAATCGTTGCAGGTTGCGGTATTCACAATTGCGGAGACCAGGAATCTTCCCATGTTGGAATTCATTCCTTCCATTTAGACAAAAACGCAAAGGTTAAGTATGTGGAAAAGCATTATGGAGAGGCCGACGGAAGAGGCACAAACGTTATGGACCCCACCACTAACTTTGATTTAAAGGAAGGCGCCTACCTTGAAATGGAAACCACCCAAATCAAGGGAATCGATTCAACCAATCGAATCACGAACGGCACCCTTTCGGATGATGCCACACTTATTATTCATGAAAAGCTTTTAACTCATGAAGAGCAATATGCAAGAACCGAGTTTAATGTAGACTTAAACGGAAAGAACTCAAGTGCAAATGTGGCTTCAAGGTCTGTTGCAAAGGGTAAATCAAAACAGGAATTTGTTTCCTGTATAAACGGAAATGCAGAATGCAGCGGACATTCTGAGTGCGATGCCATTATTATGGATGAAGCTGTAGTTACGGCCGTTCCTAAGCTTATTGCATCAAACGTGGAAGCTTCTTTAATCCATGAAGCCGCAATCGGTAAAATAGCGGGAGAGCAGATTATAAAGCTTATGACCTTAGGCCTTAGCGAACAGGAAGCAGAAGAGCAAATAGTAAACGGATTTTTAAAATAGTAAAAGCCCTGCAAAAGCAGGGCTTTTTGTTTGGCTTTTTCTTATAAAGAAAGGTTTCTTTCGATTTTAGAATAGTTAATTTCTTTAACGTCGCCTGTGTTTAATTTAATTATCACATTACCGTAGGAGCCTGTTTTAAATTCATCCTCATAGGTAATTTCATCAATTGTAAAGATTTCTGATTCTTTAAAATCTTCATCGGATTCTGAAGTTATTACCTGAGAAATCAATACATAAGGCGCTTTAGCATCATACATATTATCTCTTTTTGCGGTAGCATATACCACAATTGAGTTTTCGCTGTCAGGATTTGAGCCTTTAGAGTGGGTAATGTTTATTTCATCAAAGCCGTCATAAATTGTCATGGCAAGCTGCTTTGTGGTGCCGGTAGCATCTTTTCCTTTTAATACAATTGCTTTTGCTTTGCCTTTTTCCAAAACCTTAACGGTGGTTTCGTTATCGGGAAAACCATATGAACCAAGAGTCACAATAACGGGCTTTCTATAAAGCCTTAATCTGTCAACTCTCATTATTCCCTTTGAAACAGGGAAGTCTGCAAGGTTAATGGCCTGATTCCAATGGTTTTCATTTTCCATTTCAAAATCAAAGAACAATCTTCGATATAAAACTTCATCTTTTTCACCGCACCAGAATGTGGTGTTTCCGTAAAGAAGTCTGTCTGTGGTTATATCTTTAATAACGTAAGCTTCAGATTCCACGTCCCCTGTTTTAAGACCGGTTTCTTTGTCCATTAAAGGAGTTGATTCCCAAGGAAACTTAGTGTTATAGCTAAGCTTTGAATAGTTCCACATTCCGTGAAGATCATTTTTAGCTTTTCTTATTTTACCTGTTCTTAAAATGGTTTCACCATTTGCTGCGTGATTTGTAAAGCAAAGAGCTGGGCCGTCCAAAGTGGTTTCTTTTACAGCACTTTTAGATAGCTTATCCCAGGTTCCGTTATTTTCTTTTTCACTCCAGAAAGGATGGTCCTTTCCAAAATGAAGAAACATGAAGGCTTTTCCAATCCAATAAGGAGATTCCGCACAGGAATATCCTTGTACCAAAGGCTTAAATTCTCCGTAAAAGCCAAGGGTGGGAACTCCTTTATAAAGGAAATCGTCTCTTTCTAAAAACTGAAGCAAGGAGCCTGAAGCAATTCTTCTTGCAAGACCGGGATCCACATGTGAGTTTTCCAAAAGAAGGTTTCCCGCAAAAGCGCTGGTTGATGCAAATCTATAGATATTTGATCTTCCCCACATATTTGTAAAGCCGTCTTTATCAAAGAAGTCACAATATGTTTTCATAAGCGCGTTAGAATGCTTTTCAAACTTCTTTGCAATATATGGAAGATTTTCGTATCCGTACCAGATGTTCCATAAAGGAGCATACATATTAAATGCCCAACAGGAGTAGTAGTCAAAGCACTGACCGTCTCTGTACCAGCCGTCACCAACATAGTAGTTTAAGATTTCGGTGGCATGGTCTGTCATTATGCTTTTATCTATTTCATAGCCGTTCATATGTAAGAAGGCTAAATCAAGCATATTGAAAAGACGCCAGTTTTGAGGAACGGTAGAAGCATTTGCAAAGCCGTTTAAAAAGCTTGCGATTAAATCTTTTTCTTCCTTAGTGTATGTATCCCAGATTTCTTCTTTTGAAAGCCAAAGACCGATTACCAAAGCGCAGGTTTCAACCGTCTGCTGATAAGGTCTTGTAGGGTCGCTTGTGCCTGTAAGTTTTTTTAAAGATTCATAGCTTCCAACAAACAATTCATCCTTAGGGTCAACCACTCTTAAAACGTGCTTCTTGTAATAATCCCTAAGTTTAATGTTGTTTATTGTAAGGTCAGGACGCTCGTGAATGATAACGGAAGCGATAAAGAAGGTACGTGTGAGGCCTTCAAATATTTCCGCAAGTCTTTGCTGAGCCTGCTCGCTTTCAGGGGCATCCAAGTGAGGATAGGTAACCTTTGTATCTTTTCTAGGGAGTACAACGGGATGCTCAAAAGAAGGTATGTTGTTAAAACAGCCCTCAAGTAAATATATTCCTGCCTCTATCCAGGATTCTCTGGTGAGTCCTGTGTAGGGGCTTAAGTTTTTATCAGATGTAAATGTAAATGCCATGATATCTCCTTACCAAATGAAGAGTTCGTTTCCTTTTAATTTAAGCAATGCTTCCAAATAATAATAATCTCCGTAGATTATTGCAAAATGGTGCTTACTGTCATGATAGGAAGCGGTGCAGTAGTTAACGATATTATCGGTATCCAAAGAAAAGTCACAGCGGTTATCCGTTAAAGCCTTTAACATCTTTAAGGCACTTTCTGTATAAAGTTCTTTTTCTTTTCCTTCGGTTATTTTTGCAAGTTCGATTAAACCGCAGGAAGCAATTGCCGCAGCGGTTGAATCTTCATAGGCAGGTTCTTTAGGCTGTCTAAAGTCAACGGGAATAAGCCCGTTTTCGGGAATATTATCACAAAAATACTTGGCAACTTTTTTTGAAGCCTCAAGATATCTTTCTTCTTTTGTATGTAAGTAGCTAAACAAGAAACCGTATAAAGCCCAGGACTGGCCTCTTGTCCAGGAAGAACCATGTCCATAGCCCTGACCGCCGAAACTTTGAACAAATTCTCCGGTATTGGGGTTTAATTCAACAATATGATTAACGGAACCATCTTCTCTTAAAAAGTTTTTAAGTGCCATATCAGCATGCTTCATTGCCACATACTTAAATCTTGGATCCCCTGTTTCTTCAGATGCCCAGTATAAAAGCGGAAGATTCATTAAGCAGTCTATTATGCACCAGCCTACGTTAGAAGTGGGGCCGTTTTCTTTTCCCACACCGTCATTCCATGCTCTTATATAATTTGCAACAGGGTTAAAACGTCCGGCCAAGATGTTTGCCGCATGAAGACCGCGCCTTCTCCCGACTTCAGAGCCTGTTTCTTTATAGTCCGCTACATCTGTAGGGAGCCACAAAAAGCCCATGTCATGGTCAAGATTATAGTATCTATCAAAACATACGCTTATTTTGTCGGCAATTTCTTTTGCCATCTTTTTATATTTTTCATCTTTGGTTTCGTGATACATAAGCCACAAGATACCGCCGTAGAAACCGTTGGTCCACCAGTTGATATCACCGGGGTTATCGGTAGCGGATTTGTCATCAAAGCGTCCGTTAACGGTAGTGTAGGGGACTTTCCCGTAACTTCTGTCAGCGACTTTGCTTATTTTATCCATGGCTTTTTTTAGAGTTTCATTAAGCCAGAGTTCGTTTTCTTTATTCATGTAATCCTCCAATTAAGATATTTCATAATTAACTATATTTTAAATGAAAAAAGCATACAATGAAACATTTGAAGTAATTATGGAATTTTTTGCAAATGTGAGCTTATCTGAGTTTATATTACCTCTTTTTATGCTATAATTCGATAGAGGTTATTATGAATACAAACGAGAATGAAAACACGCTAAAAAATGTATTAAGAATGGCTTGGCCTGCAGTAGTCGAGTCATTTTTCAGAGCCTTCGCAGGCCTTATCGATTCTTATATGGTAAGTTCTTTGGGGCCAAATTCAGTAGCGGCGGTAGGCCTTACCACTCAGCCTAAATTCATGGGGCTTGCAGCTTTCTTTGCCATTAACGTTGCGGTATCCGCCCTTGTTGCAAGAAGAAGAGGAGAAAAGAATAAAAAAGCGGCAAACGCCATTATGCTTACCTCCCTTATTTTAATAATTATTCTTGCGGTAGTTTTAAGTATAGTATTGGTGGCAGGGGCAAGCGGCATAATTAAGTTCTGCGGTTCTAATGCAGACACTCATGCAGACGCCGTTACCTACTTTAGAATAATCATGGGCGGTATGATCTTTGACTGCATTCAGATGGGCGTAAACTCAGCTCAAAGAGGAGCGGGCAACACAAAGATCACAATGCGTACAAACGTAACTTCCGGAACCATAAACATTATCTTTAACTATCTTTTGATAGGCGGACATTTGGGCTTCCCGGCCCTTGGTATTGTGGGCGCCGCTTTGGCAACAGTTTTGGGTACCGTAGTTGCTTGCTTTATGAGCATAGCTTCATTGTTTGAAAAAGATTGCTTTGTAAGCATTCCTTATATTATCAAAGAAAAGATTAAACCAAGCATCGAGTCACTGATTTCAATAATTAAAGTCGGATACTCCGTTTTCTTTGAACAGGTTTTAATGCGTGTCGGATTTATGGCAACTGCCATAATGGCTGCGGACATGGGTACCTATGAAATGGCTGCCCATCAGGTTGGCATGAACATTATGGGTCTTTCCTTTGCCTTTGGTGACGGCTTACAGGTTACGGCTGTTGCATTAATAGGAAAGAGCCTTGGCGAAAAGAATAAAGACCTTGCCAAGGAATACGGAAGAACCTGCAGAGCAGTGGGCGGTGTAATCGCGGCAGCTTTGGCAGTTATCTATTTCTTTGGTGCAAGGCTTATGATGAGCGCTTTCTTTTCTGATGAGTACATCGTTAACATAGGCGTAAACATTATGAGAGTTATTGTGTTTGTTGTGGTGCTTCAGATTTCTCAGGTTATATACATGGGATGTTTAAGGGGCGCAGGCGATACAGCCTATACCGCAGTTGCATCAATAATCAGCGTAACCATAATAAGAACTCTCTTTTCATATCTTGGAGGATATGCACTCGGCTTTGGTATTATCGGAGTCTGGTTGGGAGTTGTGGCAGATCAGCTTTCAAGATTCATCTTTGGATCTATAAGGTTTTCTAAAGGAAAGTGGACGGAAATTAAAATATAAGTAAAGCGGGGTTTTTATGAGAGTAATTCATACCGGGGACATTCATCTTGATTCGAAACTTAGTGCCAATTTACCTAAAGATAAGGCAAAAGAACGCAGAGGCGAAATTCTTAATGCCTTTGTTTCCTTGGTTTCCTATGCTAAAGAAAACGATGTAAGTGCCATTTTGATAGCGGGGGACTTGTTTGATACAAGAAACACCTCCGCCCTTTCAAGAAATACTTTCAGAAGTCTTTTAATAAACAATCCCGACATTTCTTTTTACTATTTAAGGGGCAATCATGACGAAAATACAGCCATAGATATTTTGGATGAGCGCCCCGATAATCTTTATTTGTTTAATGACTCTTGGACAAGCTATTCTCTTGACAAAGAAGATAAGGTAAGGCTTTACGGTGTTGAGTTTAATGAAAACAACAGCGCCAACGTCATTAACATTTTTTCTCCCGACCCATCAAAAGTGAATATTGTGTTGCTTCACGGGCAGGATACGGACACGGTTTGTGTCGAAAAAACAGAGACCATTAATGTAAGAGCATTAAAAAACAAGGGCATAAATTACCTTGCTCTTGGCCATGTGCATGCATATAAATCATGGGAGCTTGATGCTCTCGGAAAGGCCTGCTACTGCGGATGCTTAGAGGGTAGAGGCTTTGATGAAACCGGTGAGCATGGCTTTGTTGTGCTTGATATCGATGAAGAAAAAGGTACTGTTACAGATACCTTTGTTCCCTTTGCAAAAAGGCATTTGTTTGAAGTAAACGTGGATGTAAGTTCCTTTGACGGAACACTTTCCGTAATCGAAAAGGTTAAAAGTGAACTAAAGAAAGAAAACATTTCTTCAAAAGATCTTGTAAAGATTGTTCTTACAGGAAAAGTAGATGTTGATTTTGAAAAAGACACAGAGTTTATTCGTCATACCGTAGAGAGCGACTATTATTTTGTGAAAGTATACGATAAGACCGAAATATACGTAGACCCTAAGGATTATATGCTTGATAAATCTTTGAAGGGTGAGTTTGTGCGACAGGTTTTATCTTCAGATGAAATATCAGAAGAAGAAAAGGGAGAGGTAATCAAAATCGGACTTAATGCATTGATGGGAGGTAAGACCACATTATGAGACTTATTTCGTGTCACATAGAAAACTTTGGTGTGTTAAGTTCTGAGGACATAGACTTTAACAATGACTTAAACATCACCATAAAAGAAAACGGCTGGGGCAAAAGTACACTTGCAACCTTCCTAAGAGCCATGTTTTACGGCCTTAACGGTGAAGGAAAAAAGGACGAATTGTCCAATGAAAGAAAGCGCTTTGCTCCCTGGCAGGGAGGCTCCTTCGGTGGAAGCGTTACCTTTGAAACTGCCGGTAAAAAGTATGTGCTTAGCCGTTTCTTTGGCGCAAAGGCTAATGAAGACTTCTTTGAATTAAGAGATTTAGCCACAAATCTTGTATCAAAAGATTTTAGCGCAAATATCGGTGAAGAACTGTTTTTAATAAATGCCGAATCCTTTATGAAGACTATTTATATAAGCCAAAACGATTCTTCCAACACATCGGTTACAGATGATATTAACGCTAAGCTTGGAAACATTACAGACAGTATCGATTTAAATAAATATGCCAATGCTCAGGAAAATTTAAAGGATGCTTTAAATGCTTATTCAAAGACCAGAAAAACCGGTGAAATATATAAGCTTAAAGAAAAGCAGTCTTTGTTAAAGAGCAAAATCTTAGCTTCCCGCGGTGTGGAAGATGCTTTAAGAGATATTGAAGAAAGAATGTCTCAAAACAAAGAAAAGCTTAATGAAACGAAAGATAAGTTAAACTTCCTATCCACTCAAAAAGCAGCGGTTTCTGAGTATGAAAAATGCTTAAACATAAAGAAAACATACGATAAATTGCTTGAAGAAATAAGCATAAAAGAAAACCAAAGGCAGGAAAGAAGAGCATTCTTTAAGGGAAATGTTCCAAGCATGAGTGAGTGTAAGTCCTGGGAAGAAGCCTGTGACAAGATAAAAGAAGCCGATGCGGTAATTAAAGATACCACTTTGTCTGATGCTGAAACCATGATTTACTCTAACCTCCTTGAAATGTTTAAAGATGAGGTCCCTAGTGAATCTAAAATAGATGAATATCTTTTAAAGGCAAGAGAACTTTCAAATAACAAGGCTCTCTATGCAAAGTATGCTCTTAATGAAGAAGAAAAAGAAACTCTTGATAGCTTTAACGAAGTCTTTAATTCACCTTCAAATGCAGAGAATGAGTTAAACAGATGCATGGAAGACGCTACTTTATTAAATAAGTATGTTAGTGAGAGCGCAGTGCTTGAAAGTAAGCTTGATGAGGGCGCTAAATCAAAAGGCGGCTTTAGTATTTTGGGAAGCGTGTCTCTTTTGCTTTCATTAGTATTTGCATTTGCTTCTTTCTTTATTAAAAGCTTACCGGTTCCGGCTGTGCTTTCATACATCGGTTTCTTTTTGGCATTGGTGCTTTTAATTCTGGGAGTACTTTTATTTGTTAACCAAAAGAACAAAATTAAAAAAGATCCTTCCCTTATTAAAGCAAGTGAAAGGCTTAATGAGCTATACGAAAAGATTGATGAAAACAAAGAGTATGTGTCTAATTTCCTGGCTAAATTTGACATGCCCTTTGACGAAGAAAGAGTTACCTTTGACCTTCAAAATCTATCCCGAAGCATCTATGAATACAAGACTTTATACGATAGAAAGAAGCAGTTTGATAAAGTCAAAGGAAATGAAGATGCAGGATATGCGCTGGATTCAATCAAAGAGTTTCTTTCTGAATATAATGTATACTCAAAAGAAGATGAGCTTACTGAAAAGCTTGCCGATTTAAAGGGAAAGACAAAGCACTATGAATCCTTAAAGCAAAAGAGTGATTCATTTGTAAGAGCAAAGGCAAATAAAGAAAGCATTAAAAATGACCTTGTTACAGCCCTTTTAAGCTATTCAATAGAGCCCGGAATCGACATTTCAAAAACCGTAGCTGACGTTTATGACGTGGTAACGGAATATGACGGTGTATGTGCAATTTTGGAAGATGCAAAGAAAAGATTAAATGAATTTTCCGAAGAAAACGATATTTCAAAAATCAATGAGACTTTAAATAATGAATCCATGATGACCTTTGATGAGATTCATGAAAAAGAAAGAGCTTTAAATGAAACCTTGGAAGAATTAAGAAGCGTTCTTTCTACGGATAGTCGCACATACGATGACTACGAGCAAAAGTTTGAAGAGATGCAGGAAGATTCGGAAGAGTTATCAAACCTTTCAAACGAGATAGAAGAAAAGACAAATAAACTGTCTTTAGTTCAGGTTGCTTCAGACTACTTATCAAAGGCCAAAGAAACTCTTACCCAAAAGTATATGGAGCCTTTGCTTAAGGGATTTATAAAGTATTATTCCTTCTTAACAAAAGAAGATGCAAAAAGCTTTCATATTGATGCAAATATGATTATCACAAAAGAAGAGAAGGGAATGCAAAGAAACACAGGCTTTCTTAGCTTAGGCTACAAAGATTTAATAGGCTTTTGCATGCGTCTTGCAGTGGCTGATGCCATGTATGAAGGAGAGAAGCCGATGCTTGTGTTAGACGATCCATTTGTAAATCTTGATGATAAAAAGGTGGAAGAAGCGAAGCGCTTATTAAAAGAAGTATCTAAGTATTATCAAATAATTTATTTAACCTGTTCAGAGAGCAGATTGTAAAATAAAACCTCGTCCTTTTGGACGGGGTTTTTCTATGCCTAAATGGTAACCTTTAACAAAAAAATAATGATAAAAAACGCTCATTGGATAATTGTATACAATTATCCTAAAATGTATTGACACAATAAAACCGTCACGATAAAATTAAAAAAACTCAGTAAAAATGCATTTTGGAGGAAGACATGTCACTTTCGTTATCTCAAAAGGCTATGGATGTAAAGCCGTCATCAACTCTTGCAATTACAGCAAAAGCAAAGGAATTAAAGAAAAGCGGTGTTGATGTGGTTGGATTTGGCGCAGGAGAGCCTGATTTTAACACACCTAAGAATATTTGCGATGCAGCAATCAAAGCTATCGAAACAGGATTTACAAAATACACACCGGCATCAGGAACAAATGAATTAAAAGCAGCCATCAGCAAAAAGTTCAGAGATTTTAACGGACTTGATTATGCTCCCGAACAGATAGTGGTTTCAAACGGCGGTAAGCACGCCCTTACAAATATATTCAATGCAATCATCAATGAAGGCGATGAAGTTATTATTCCCGCTCCATATTGGTTAAGCTACCCTGAAATGGTTAAGCTTTCAGGCGGTGTTCCTGTATTTGTATTTGGTACAAAAGAAAACGGATATAAGATTACAGCAAAGCAGCTTGAAGAAGCAGTAACAGATAAGACCAAGGCTTTGGTTTTAAATTCACCCAACAACCCCACGGGTATGGTTTATTCAAAGAAAGAACTTCAGGCAATCGCCGATGTTGCAATCAAGCATGACTTTTACGTTATTTCCGATGAAATGTATGAAAACCTTATCTACGGAAATGAAAAGCATGTAAGTATCGCTTCTTTAAACGATGAGATTTATAAAAGAACAATTACATGTTCCGGTCTTTCAAAGTCATACGCAATGACAGGATGGAGAATCGGTTATACAGGTTCAAGCGTTGAAATTGCAAAGCTTATGTCAGCTATGCAGTCTCACCTTACATCCAACCCTAACTCAATCGCTCAGTTTGCTTCCTGCGAAGCTTTAAACGGCCCCCAGGATGACGTTGAAAAGATGAAGAAAGAATTCGACAGAAGAAGAGCCTATATGTATGACAGAGTAAAGGCTATGCCTTATGTTGATGTTTCAAAGCCTCAGGGTGCCTTCTATGTATTTATCGATATGAGTAAGGCTGTAGAGCTTTCTTATAAAGGTGAAAAATTAGGATCTGCATCAAAACTTGCACAGTGCTTGTTAAACGACTACGCTGTTGCGGTTATTCCCTGTGCAGACTTTGGATTCCCGAATCACATCCGTCTTTCATATGCCATCAGCATAGGACAGATTGAAAAGGGTCTTGGCAGAATCGAGGAGTTCTTAAAGGAGCTTCAGTAAAATTTACCAATATAAATTAAGTTGTCATAAAAATATTACGGAAACCTGCGTTATGTAAACTACATGGCGCAGGTTTTTAAATTTTTTAAAAAATTTTTTTTCAAGATTTAGTGCATAGGTTCACATAAGAAATACAGATATAGTGCTTTGAATATAAATGAGAGAAAAACGGCTTAAAATAGGCATTTTTAACATTTGATTTATTAATAGTTGTCCATTATAATATGTCTTACAGACAAAAAAATGGTTAACAGAACTTAGTTTAAAGAGGATAAAATCATTAATGGAAAAAGAAATTAATTCTTTTATTACGTATTTACATAATGTTAAAAAGATGTCCTTAAACACAGAGTTATCTTACCGGCGTGACCTTGCAAAGGTAGAGCGCTATATGAGTGAACAGGGAATTTCGGATCCTTCGAAAATTACTTCCAAGGATTTAAATTCTTACATCACATATTTACAGGATAACAAGTTTTCTGCAGCCACCATTTCAAGAAACATTGCCTGCATTAAAACTTTCTACCATTACCTTTACAAAGAAGGAAAGGTTAAAGTTGATGTTTCCGACGGACTTAAGGCTCCAAAGGTTGAAAAGAGAATTCCTGAGATTATGACTACAAAAGAAGTCGTAAGCCTCTTAGAGCAGCCTAAGGGAAATAATCCTAAGGATATAAGAGATAAGGCAATGCTTGAACTTTTGTATGCAACAGGCATAAGAGTATCCGAACTAATTTCTTTAAATGTTAAAGACGTTAACATGCAGATGGGCTTTATCGTATGCCACGATGCAAACAAAGAAAGAGTTATTCCTTTCGGACACGAAGCTAAGGCCGCAATGCAAAAGTATTTTGACGAATCAAGAGACACAATGCTTGAAGATAAAAATTCCGATATCCTTTTTGTAAATTGTTCGGGACAGCCAATGTCCAGACAGGGATTTTGGAAATTGATAAAGTATTACACAAAGAAAGCCGGCATTGAGGCGGATATAACACCTCACACATTGAGACATTCCTTCGCTGCTCACTTGGTTGAAAACGGAGCTGACTTAAGAAGTGTTCAGGAAATGCTTGGTCATTCAGATATTTCCACCACGCAGGTTTACGCTAATCTCAATCACTCAAGAATAAGAGACGTTTACAACAAAGCACATCCCAGAGGATAAGATAAATAAAGACATTCCCTTGATGAGGGGAATGTCTTTTGTTATTATTTTAGTTATGAAATTAAACGTATATGCCGACAATGCGGCCACAACAAAAATTAACGACGATGTTTTAAAAGTCTATATAGATACCCTTAAAAACAACTATGCAAATGCTCAGGGAGCATATAAAGCGGGAGTTGAGTCTAAGTGTATTATCAATAACGCCCGCCATAAAATTGCAGAGACTCTTGGCTCATATGATAAAGAGATAATCTTTACAGGCTCAGGCTCCGAAGCCGACAATCTTGCTTTAATCGGAATTATGGAAGCAAATAAGGATAAGGGAAGACATTTTGTCACTACAGCCATTGAGCACCATGCAATTTTGGAAAGTGCTAAGTACTTAAAAGAAAACGGATTTATGGTGACGGTTGTTAGACCTGATGAAAACGGGATTGTAAGCTTTGAAAGCATTAAGAATGCAATAAGAGAAGATACGGTTTTAGTTTCTGTTATGAGCGTAAACAATGAAACAGGAGTTTATCAGCCAATCGAAGAAATAGGTAAGTATTGTAAAGAAAGAGACATTTACTTTCACACCGATGCGGTTCAGGCCTACGGAAAGCTTTCTTTTAAGGATAAGCTTAAAAATATTGATTTACTAAGCGCAAGCGCCCATAAGTTTAACGGCCCCAAAGGCGTAGGATTTTTATATGTAAAAAACGGCGTTAGAATTAATCCTTTCGTTCACGGCGGAAGCCAGGAGAGAGGCTTAAGAGCAGGGACTGAAAATAACGCTGCAATCGCAGCAATGGGTGAAGCCGCAAAAATCGCTTATGAACACTTGGAAGAAAACAGAAATAAAGTAGATTTTCTTTATGATTTGCTAAAAAAGAAACTAACGGAAAACATTCCCGATATTAAAGTTAACGGCATTAAAAATGCAAGCGGAATAGGAGTTTTAAACATCTGTTTTAAGGGCGTTGAAGGCTCCACTTTGTTAATACATCTTGATATGGAAGGAATATGCGCTTCATCGGGGGCAGCCTGCGTACAAAGCTTGGATGAGCCATCCCATGTTCTTTTGGCAATGGGAAACAGCGAAGAAGATGTGAGAAGTAGCATAAGACTTTCTTTAAGCCCTTATAATACCGAAGAAGAGATTGAATATTTAGCAAAAGTTTTAAAAGAAAAAGTTGAGTATTTAAGAAGCATGAGAATTTAGTAAAAGCCCAAGGAAAAAACCTTGGGCTTTTTTATTATAACTTTTCGTATGTTGCAACTCTGTCTTTAAAGACGCTTATGTATTTAAATCCGCAGGCTTTTAAGATTTCTTCAGCCACATCAAATCTGCCGGCTATGTTTTCCGGAACATGGGCATCTGAACCTATGGTGATTATTTCTCCGCCTTTTTCCTTATAGCGTTTTACAAGGTCTATACAGGGATTTGGATTTTTAAATCCGTATTTTTTAACTGCCGATGTGTTTATTTCGATTCCCTTTTCATTTTCAAGTAAAATATCGAATACTTCATCGGTATAGTCTGTGTACTTACTAAAGTCGTAAGCACCTTCACCTCCCGGAAGCTTTCTGTTTATGTAATCAAGGTGACCCAAAACATCAAAGTTATTAAACTGTTTGATGTTTTTAATCATGGTTTCATAGTATTCTTTTATAGCCTCGTCAACGGTTCTTCCTTCATAGAATTTAGGATCGTAAGTATCTATGTGATTAACCAAATGGATGGAACCGATTACAAAATCATATTCATGAGCTCTTGCCAAAACCGCGTTCTTTTTAAAACATGATTCCTGTAATCCGATTTCAATTCCGAAACCGATTTGAATTTTGTCTTTGTATTTTTCTCTCAAGCTTAAAAGTTCATAAAGATAGGAGTCTGTATTTAGCTCCCATGCGCCTTCGGGGAATTCTTCGCTTACAGGGTAATCAAAATCGTTGTGGTCTGTAAAGCAAATATGCTTAAGCCCCTTATCAATTGCTGAAAGAACCTGTGCTTCCATAGAAGTTTTTGAATCAAAACTGTGGTTTGTGTGAACGTGCTGGTCTGCTAAAATTGCCATTTGTTATCCTTTCGTTAATCAATTTATGTTATTTACTGAAATGGTGGGTTGATTTGCACTTTTTGGCGCAAATTATTTACAAAAAGAATTATATCATCAACGTCTTTTTGGTAAAAGCGCTCATTTTACAATATTTTTAGAAGTAAAGTATTGAATTTGCACCATAAATACTATAAAATAATGGCGCTGACAAAATTTTGACAATCGTTTATGGAAAAGGGATGTGTCAAAACAAAATAAATTACAATTTCTAGGAGGAAATTAAAATGGCAGTAAGAGTAGCAATTAATGGTTTCGGCCGTATCGGTCGTCTTGCATTCAGACAGATGTTTGGTGCAGAAGGTTACGAAGTTGTAGCAATCAACGACTTAACCTCTCCCAAGATGTTAGCTCATCTTTTAAAGTATGACTCATCACAGGGTAACTACGCTAAGAATCACAAGGTAGAAGCTGGTGAAGACAACATCACAGTTGACGGCAAGACAATCACAATCTATAAAGAAGCTGATGCTAACAACCTTCCTTGGGGAGAATTAAAGGTTGACGTTGTTCTTGAATGTACAGGTTTCTATACATCAAAGGATAAGGCACAGGCTCACATCAATGCAGGTGCAAGAAAGGTAGTTATTTCTGCTCCCGCAGGTAACGATCTTCCTACAATTGTTTACAATGTAAACCACAAGACATTGAAGCCCGAAGATACAATCATTTCTGCAGCTTCATGTACAACAAACTGCTTAGCTCCTATGGCTAAGGCTCTTAACGATCTTGCAGGTATCAAGTCAGGTATCATGAGCACAATTCACGCTTACACAGGTGACCAGATGATCCTTGATGGTCCTCAGAGAAAGGGTGACTTAAGAAGATCTCGTGCAGGTGCTATCAACATCGTTCCCAACTCAACAGGTGCAGCTAAGGCAATCGGCCTTGTTATTCCTGAACTTAACGGAAAGCTTATCGGATCTGCTCAGCGTGTTCCTACACCTACAGGTTCAACAACAATCCTTGTTGCTACAGTTGAAAAGTCTGTAACAAAGGAAGAAATCAACGCAGCAATGAAGGCAGCTGCTACAGAATCATTCGGTTACAACGAAGATGAAATCGTTTCAAGCGATATCGTTGGATCAACATATGGTTCAATCTTCGATGCAACTCAGACAATGGTTGGCGCTGACAATCTTGTACAGGTTGTTTCATGGTACGACAACGAAAACTCATATACTTCACAGATGGTTCGTACAATTAAGTACTTCTCAGAATTAAAGTAATTTGAGTTTAACTTAAAGACCTTGAATTGGGTCCGGTCTTAAAGGGCCGGGCCCATTTTTTTATTATTAAAATAATCCGGAGGATGAAAAAATGGCATTAAATAAGAAATCAGTTGATGATTTTTCTGCTAAGGGAAAGAGAGTGCTTGTTCGTTGCGACTTTAACGTTCCTTTAAAGAATGGTGAAATCACAGACGAAACTCGTATCGTAGCAGCACTTCCCACAATTAAGAAGTTGATTGCCGACGGTGGCAAGGTTATCCTTTGCTCACACCTTGGTAAGGTTAAAGAAGGACCCAACGAAAAAGAATCTCTTGCACCTGTTGCAAAGGCTCTTTCAGCTAAGCTTGGTAAGGAAGTTGTTTTCGTATCTGACTACAACGTAACAGGCGATGCAGCTACAAAGGCTGTAGAAGCTATGAAAGAAGGAGATGTAGTATTACTTCAGAATACTCGTTTCCGTATGGAAGAAGAAACAAAGCCCGAAAAGGCAGGCAAGAAGTTTGCAGAAGAACTTGCTGCACTTTGCGATGACTATGTATGTGATGCATTCGGTTCTTCACACCGTGCACACGCATCAGTATCTGTTGTTACAGATTTTGTAAGAGCTAAGGGCGGTAACTGTGCAGTTGGTTACCTTATGCAGAAAGAAATCGATTTCCTCGGAAATGCGGTTGAAAATCCTGTTCGTCCTTTCGTAGCTATTCTTGGCGGCGCTAAGGTTGCTGATAAGCTTAAGGTTATTGATAACCTTCTTGAAAAGGCTGATACACTTATCATCGGTGGCGGTATGGCATTTACCTTCTTAAAGGCAAAGGGCTATGAAATCGGTAAGTCACTTGTTGATGATGAAAAGATTGATTATTGTAAGGAAATGATGGCTAAGGCTGAAAAGCTTGGTAAGAAGCTTCTTCTTCCCGTTGATACAACCGTAGCTGCAGGTTTCCCTGATCCTATCGACAATCCTTCTATCGAAGTTTCTGTTGTATCTTCAGACGCTATTCCTGCTGACAAGGAAGGTCTTGATATCGGACCTAAGACAGCAGAGCTTTACGCTGACGCTGTTAAGGCAGCAAAGACAGTAGTTTGGAACGGACCTATGGGTGTATTCGAAAACCCTGTTCTTGCTAAAGGTACTTTATCAGTAGCTAAAGCATTGGCTGATTCTTCAGCTACAACAATCATCGGTGGCGGTGACTCAGCAGCTGCTGTTAACCAGATGGGTCTTGGCGACAAGATGAGCCACATTTCAACAGGCGGCGGTGCTTCACTTGAATTCCTTGAAGGTAAGGAATTACCCGGTGTTTACGCTGCAGACAACAAATAATAATCATAAAGGAGATAAAGATATGTCAAGAAGACGTATTATTGCCGGCAACTGGAAGATGAACATGACTCCTTCAGAAGCTAAGGCACTCTGTGCAACATTAAAGGATTTAGTAGTTAATGATGCGGTTGACGTAGTTTACTGCGTACCCGCTATCGATATCACAACTGTTGCAGAAGCAGTTAAGGGCACAAACGTACACGTTGGTGCTGAAAACTTCTACATTGAAGACAAAGGTGCTTTCACAGGTGAAATTTCAGCTCCCATGCTTAAAGAAGCAGGCGTTGAATATATCATCATCGGACACTCTGAAAGAAGAGATATCTTCGGAGAAAACGATATCCTTATCAATGCTAAGGTTAAGAAGGCATTTGCTTCAGGCCTTAAGCCCATTCTTTGCTGCGGTGAGTCACTTGCTCTTCGTAAAGCAGGCACATATGCTGAATGGATTAAGAGACAGATCAAATGGGACCTTACAGACGTTACAGCTGACCAGGTAAAGAACCTTGTTATCGCATACGAACCCATCTGGGCTATCGGAACAGGCGAAACAGCTACAGCCGATCAGGCTGAAGAAGTATGTAAGATGATTCGTGAAACAATCGCTGAAATGTATGATGCTCCTACAGCAGAAGCTGTTCGCATCCAGTATGGCGGTTCTATGAACGCTTCAAATGCAGCTGAACTTCTTTCTAAGCCCAACATTGACGGTGGACTTATCGGCGGCGCTTCACTTAAGCCCGACTTCGGAAAGATTGTAAACGCTTAATATTTTAGAGCATAGTTTCTTAAAAGTGCTAAAATCTTCGGATTTTAGCACTTTTTTGTTGAAATAATTCCCTAAAAATGGTATATATTTATTGGGTTAAAGTACTAAATTGAGATAGGAATGGGGAATTAAATGAAAAAAGTTAAAATATTCTTGCCGCTTATAGCGGTTATTCTTTTGTCCGGATGCGGACAAGTAAAAGAACATGTCCATGAATATGTAGAAACTATAACTAAAGAACCTACTTGCGCTGAAGATGGTATCAGAACTTTTACATGCGCCTGTGGTGCTACGTATGATGTGGCAATTGCTTCAGTAGAGCATTCTTTCGGCCGTTATGAATATAATCATAACGCTACTCACACAACTGATGGAACGGAGACTGCTATTTGTAAGTATTGCGGTAAAGAAGATGAAAGAATAGCCAAGAACAGTCGATTCGTGAATTATTCCACGGATATGGAACCTACAACAATGATTGCCAGAAGAGAGGAACTTATCTATCTAAGATGTAACGAAGATGGGTATGATTGTGTTGGCGGTGTGGAACCCGGCGAAGAATACACTGTCACAGCCTACTTAGAACCGGGATGGTATAAATTACACTTTGACTATGGGGATGCTTACATTTATTCTGATGCAATGATTTCAAGAAACGCGGTGGACTTTAGAAACATAGACGATTTATCTTTGATTGATCGATATCCGGATATTAAAGCATGGAGAGATTTCTGGTATGAAAATGAGAAGTATGAACTTGTTGTCTATACACACAATGATACTAGTGTCCTCCTTTATAACTGTGCTTGGACAGAAGAAGGAAAAGAATATGTCCCGTTCTTCCTTTTTGATGATTTTGACAACTTAAACTATGAATGCGTTGTAGAATTGGACAAGTTGGATTCGGCTATAGAGAATGGTGGATTCTACTATAGATATAGCCCCTATGAACCTACTAAGTATCGTTCTCTCACAGATTTTCAGGTATATTAGGGGGTTAAATGAAAAGAATACTAATAATCGCTTTTTCTTTCCTTTGTTTGGTAGGATGTGGCAATGTAAAAGAGAAAGTTGAGATAAAAGAAGAAACTGAGAAGCATGTTCATAAATATAATAAGGAGATTGTTACAGAACCTTCTTGCGGAGTTGGCGGAGTAGTTAAATTTTCATGCGAGTGCGGAGATTATTTTATTTCAGCGATTTCTGCCAAAACTCATGAACCCAGTGAATATGTTTATGATAATAATGCTACTTTCGATGAAGACGGAACTGAGACTTCAACTTGTGCTTTGTGTGGTGAAAAGACAACAAGAAGGGCAGTAGGTACAAAGCTTGAGCGCGTTTTTAAAGATATTGCTGTAACTATGCGTGCAAAAGACGACTTTACTGTGATAGACGGTTCGGGTTTGCATGAAGTAACAATAACAAAAGGCTGCGATGTAGACGTGGACGGAGAGTCTGAAGACGGAATGTATAGATTTCATTTGAATGGACGTACTTTTTTTGCATCAAAGGATCACTTTGTGACAATAGCCGAATATGGGTATCCTGAGTGGTATCCGAGACATCCATATAGCTATTTGTTGTTTTTTGATACCTATGGCAATAGACAGATTGAATCCATAAGCAGAGAAGCGTCTGACTATAGGAAGATTGATAGTGTATCTGAACTGAGAATAATAGATGGGGATATACCTCCTTATCAGGAATTTATGACTAACCTCTTAACTTCTGAGAAGGTTGCATATGACTGTGGAGGCAAAACAATACTGCTTTATGATTGTTCTTGGTACGATAATGGTTACCAAATGATTGTTACATACGATTTTGGCGATACTGTACTCGCCAATAATATACACTCGGATGCTTCCATAGGCTTGTTTTCCACATACGAGTATTTCACTTGGTATATGTATGATTTTAATGACAATTTTCTTGGTACGAAGAATAAGTACCTTTCAGATTATTATTTAAACTAAAAAAGATTGCGAGAAAAGAAATGAAGAAGAAAATACTAGTATTGTTAGTTGCGATGATTATTACTCTTCCGGGATGTGCTTTACATGAGCATAAGTATGTTGAAAAAGTAATAAAAGAAGCGGAGTGCGAAAAAGAGGGGCAGGCTATATATAAGTGTTGGTGCGGAGACAGTTATGAAGCTCCAATTCCGGCAAAGGAACATGAGTACGGAGAGTACACGTATAAAAATAATGCCACATATGATAAGAATGGCACCGAATATGCAGTTTGCAAGTTGTGCGGAAAGAAACACTTTAGACAAGTAGAGGGCTCAAAGCTGGAAAGAGTTTTCGAAGAAATGGATGCAGAAATGTATCTTAGAAATGATATTAAGGTGAAATCGCTTGATGGTAAACGATTCGAGCTGTCAAAGTTTCAAAAGGTTAATATTACCGGAGTCTCTCAAGATAATATGTATCGCGCTGAAGTATCAGGGAATGAGGTGCTTATATCACCCAAAGCGTTATTTTGTGCGCTTAGCCGCAATTCTTCTGATTATCGAAAGATAAAAGATGTGTCAGAACTGGAAATGTGTGAAGACAGAGCCAATGGGTATCAAAAATTCATAAAGAGAAAAGATGATTTAGAACTGGTAGCTTATGATTGTAATGGAGTTACGCTTGTTTTGTTTAACTTTGCGTGGATGGATTATACAGGAGAAGTAAATGTTTGCATATGTGATTTGACAATTGAAGCAATAGAAGATAACTGGACAATAATGAGCTTTGATTATCTTCCTTTTCTTGTAAGAGAAGGAGGATTCTCGTATTGGTTGGCACCTGATGAAAATGGAAACTATGGTGATGAATTGTTTAAGTCTATAGACGACTATTGTGTATACTAATAAAAAGGCCATCCCATATGGGATGGCCTTTTGTTTTTACACTGCCTGAGCAGTAGATAAGTTGTAGTAAATTCCATGCTTTCTCATAAGCTCTTCGTGGTTTCCTTCTTCCACAATCTTACCGTCATCTATAACAAAGATTCTGTCTGCTTTTCTGATTGTAGATAAGCGGTGAGCAATAACAAATGAAGTTCTGTTTTTAAGAATTTCATTTATGCCTTGCTGCACCATAAGTTCACTCTTTGTATCGATGGAAGAGGTGGCTTCATCAAGAATAAGGATTTGCGGATTACAAAGTATTGTTCTTGCAAAAGCGATAAGCTGCTTTTGACCTTGAGACAATCCGGCACCACGTTCCTGAAGCTCTGTATCATAGCCCTTTTCTAATTTAGTGATAAAGTCGTGAGCATGCACAATCTTTGCAGCTGCTTCAATTTCTTCATCGGTAGCATCAAGTTTGCCGTAGCGGATATTGTCTTTAATAGTGCCACTAAATAAGTAATTATCCTGAGTCATGATTCCAAGCTGGCTTCTTAAGCTTTCGATGGTAACGTCCTTTACATCGTTTCCGTCAATTAAAACTCGACCGCCTGTTGTATCATAGAATCGGCTTATTAAGTTAACGATAGTTGTTTTTCCTGCACCTGTGGGGCCAACCAAAGCGATGGTCTCACCAGGTTTAATGTTAAATGAAACATTGTTTAAAACAGGTATACCGTCTTCATAGGAGAAAGAAACATTATCAAATGTAACATTTCCCTTGATGGAAGGCATCTCTTTAACGTCTTCGCCATCTTCGATAAGAGGCTTATAATCGATAACTTCAAAGATTCTTTCTGCTCCGGCGATATTTGTAATCATCTGATTGTACATATCACCAAGGTTTGAAATAGGCTGCCAGAATACTGCAATGTATGTTCCGAATGCCAAGAGAGTACCGATTGAAAGTTTGTCGATTCCAACAATTTTGGTTCCTACATAGTACATTGCAAAGGTGCTTATTGCCCAGCATATTTCGATACAAGGGTTGTAAAAGTCGTTTATTCTTACGGCTCTTAAAAAGCTCTTTTTGTGTTCACCTATAAGTTCATCAAAACTGTCAAGCACTTCGGATTCGGCAGAGTAGGATTTAACAACTCTGATTCCGGCAATTGTTTCATGTACATATGCGCTTACGTTAGAAGATTTCTTTCTTACGATTGCCCAGTTTCTGTGGCATCTGCTTTCCAAAAAGTTAATGCCAAGAAGTAACAAGGGAAAGCCTGCCATAGCGGGAAGCGCCAGTCTGTAATCCTTTATCATCATTACCACCACGATGGAAATAAGAAGTATTCCGTCGGGGATAAGCGTAAGCACAAAACTTTGCAATACGTTTTTAAGTGAGTTTACATCGGCAATTACTCTGGAGAGAATCTTACCGGTTGGCTTTGAATCAAAAAACTTAAAATCAAGAAGCTGAAGATGATCGTAAATGTCGGATCTTATATTCTTGATTGCGTTATTACAAACCTTAGCCATTATGTGCATTCTTAATTTAACAAGGATGATCCACACAATATTTATTGAAAGACCGACAATTACAAGCTTTATAAGACCTGTATAGTCTTTCTTTGTAATGTATTTATCAACGGCTGCTTCAATAAATAAAGGATTAATTATGCTTACGGCCACACAGTAGGCCATTATTAAAAGCACGATGGCAATTTCTTTTTTAAAGGGCAGAAGATAGGAAAGCATTCTTTTTATGGTAACGCTCTTTTTGACGTCTTTAGATAGTTCATCTTCCTTAAAGGAGTTGACTGCCATAATTACGCCTCCTTTCTTTGTGCAAATTCGGGTTCACCGTATTGAGAAACATAAGTCTCATAGTAAAGACCGAATTTATGCAGTAATTCATCATGTGTACCGCGTTCTTGAATCTTACCGTCTTCCAAAACGATGATTTCATCCGCGTTCTTAACGGCACTGATTCTGTGAGCGATAATAATTTTAGTAACGTTTTTAAAGCCCTCAAGGGTCTTTTGGATTTCTCTTTCTGTTTCCATATCCAAAGCAGAAGTGGAGTCATCCATAATAAGTATGGGCGCTTTCTTTGCAAAGGCTCTGGCAATGCTGATTCGCTGCTTTTGTCCGCCGGATAGTCCCACGCCTCGCTCACCGATGATTGTTTCGTATTCATCATCCATCTTTTCAATAAACTCGCTTGCGCAAGCTTTTTTGGATGCTGATTTTATGGTGGGAGCCGTAATGTTCTTTTTATCACCCATCTTTATGTTTTCTGAAATGGTATCAGAGAAAAGGAAAACATCCTGCATGATTAAAGACATACTGCTTCTTAATTGCTTTAAAGAAAGGTCTTTAATGTTTACACCGTCAAGGAAGATTTCTCCGTCCGTTGAATCGTAAAGCCTTGTAAGCAAGGATACGATAGAAGTCTTTCCCGCACCGGTGGCACCCATAATTCCAAGGGTCTTTCCGCTCTTTAAGTCAAAGCTTATGTCGGATAATATTTCATGCATGTCTTCTTTGTGGAAAGAAACATTCTTAAATTCGATGTTTCCTTTTACTTTATCAAGCATAACGGGAGTTTCGGGCTCCACAATCGATGCTTTCTCATCATAAATCTTTTTAATCTTTTTATATGATGCAATAGCGCTTGCAAAGCTGTTTGTAAGCCATCCAAGCATTTCCATGGGCCAAAGAATGTTTTGTGAGTATGCAACGTAGGCAGATACTTCACCAAGAGTCATTTTTCCTTTAATAAAGAAAATACCTCCGATTAAAAGCACAAGGAACAAAACAACCTTTGAAATAAACTGAAAGTAAGGATAGTACTTAACAAAGGTTTCTGTTTCTTTGATTCCAAGTTCACAGTACTTTTCATTGTGTTCTTTAAACTTCTGTATTTCATGCTTTTCACGTGCAAATGCCTTTACGGTACGAATACCTGCAATGTCTTCTTCGGCGGTGGTGTTTAAAATAGCGTTTTCTTCTGAAATGTCGTCGTAAACCTTATCTAGTTTCTTTTCAAGGACAATTGCCAAAGTAGCGCAGATGGCCATGGCGGTTACGGGAACAATGGCTAAGACGATGTTAAGCCTTGCCATACAATAAACAATAATTATGGTGTGCACGGTTACTTCGATAAGAAGCATTGTGACATAGGAGAGTGCATCCCATATTCTGTCAATGTCGTCCTTTATCCTGGCCATTATTTCGCCGGTGTTGTTTTTGTCAAAGTAGATTGTGTCTAAGTGTGTTACATGAACAAACAGATCTCTTCTTAAAAGGCAGGTTATATTAACAGACACATAGTCAAAAATGTATTCTTTAATATATTGAAGGCTGAACCTTCCGACTCCGATGAGAAGAATTCCGATAAGCATAATGTCAAGCTTAGTAAAATTCCTTCCAAGTATGACATCGTCAACAATATGACGAGTGATTTGGGGCGATATCATATCAATAGAAACCGAAATCAGCAGGGCAAGAACAGCTGCCACAAAGTGAAAACGATATTTTTTTAAATAGTCTTTTAGTTTAAATTTGTTAGTAATTTTAATCCCCTCCTAATCATTTTCCGAACAGATTCTTTAAAAATGCGCAAAAAACGGCGGTTGATATACAACCGCCGTAGATGCCTAGATTATGCTGATTTGTTTATACAGTGATACACCGAATAATCAAACAGTTAATACCTGTCCGGAGGTTGAGCTAATGATATTCTTATTGTTAGTTCTAAATTTTCTCGCCACGATAATCATAGTTTTTACCTCCTTTTTTTCATATTTGATTTCATCGAGCTAAACCCAAGATATCGCGAATAAAATATATTGTCAACCCCCTTTTTTTGTTCTAAAGTTAGATAAGAGGGTAAAGACATGATTACATTGTTGGTTAAACTATTTGTAAAAAATCCCGAAGATGTAAGAAATCCAAAGGTAAGAGAGCATTACGGAATTGTCTGCGGAGTGTTTGGAATTTTTCTAAACATCTTGCTTTTTTCTTTTAAGTATTTGGTGGGAACAATAAGCGGTTCCATAGCAATTACGGCAGATGCCTTTAATAACTTATCGGATGCAGGTTCTTCCATAGTTTCAATTATCGGCTTTAAAATGGCAGGCCAGAAACCTGACATGAAGCATCCCTTCGGACACGGAAGAATAGAGTATTTATCCGGGCTTATAGTGTCAGCCGCTATAGTTGTAATGGGTTATGAAATCTTAAAGGACTCTGTTTTAAAAATCCTTCATCCCGAAGAAATAATCTTTTCGTATTTAACCCCAGTAGTGCTTACAGTTTCTATAGCCGTTAAAATCTATATGGCTTTCTATAACAAAAGAATCGGTAAAAAGATTGATTCATCGGCTCTTTTGGCGACGTCCCAGGATTCATTGTCGGATACTGTTTCAACACTTGCCGTTTTATTATCTACCGTGGTTTTTTATTTCTTTAACGTAAATCTTGACGGATATTGCGGTATCTTTGTAGGTCTTTGGATTATAGTGGCAGGAATAAAATCCGCCAACGAAACCATAAGCCCCCTTTTGGGACAGGCTCCCACAAAGGAATTTGTAAAGTCGGTAGAAGAAATTGTTACGTCATATAAAGAAATAATAGGCATTCATGATTTAATTGTGCATGACTATGGCCCCGGAAGAGTGATGATTTCTTTGCACGCAGAGGTTTCAAACAAAGGCGATATAAACGAGCTTCACGATGTTATAGATCTGGCGGAAGCAAGGTTAAGAAATGAGCTTAATTGCCATGCGGTTATTCATATGGACCCGATTGAAGTAGGTAATCCAATAACGGATGAACTAAAATCAATTGTGAAAGAAACTGCCAAGAAAATTGATTCTAATATTTCAATCCATGATTTTAGGGTGGTTAGAGGCACCACACATACAAACCTTATTTTTGATGCTTTGGTTCCTTTTTCTGTGAAATTATCCGACGAAGAAGTGGTTCAAGAAATCCAAAAAGAAGTATTGAAAGTTCGTCCAAATCATTTTTGCGTAGTTACTGTAGATAGGGACTATATTGGCAATTAGTTTTTGTTGACGTAACTTACTTTTATGGTAAAATTTTATTGTGTGAGTTATTAATTTAAAGTGATATCGGGGGATATTCAAAATGGTTTCAATAGCAGAAATTTTAAAAACCGCAAAAGTAGCGGGAGCAAGCGATGTTCATCTTACGGTAGGTATTCCTCCCAAGATGAGAGTTAACGGTGATTTAATCGATATGAATTATCCGAAGCTTTTACCGCCTGATACGGAAGCAGTCTTGGAAGAAGTAATGAGTGCAAAGCAAAAAGAACTTTTTGCAGAGCGCGGAGAATACGATATGTCTTTTGCCATCAGAGAACTTGGCAGATATCGTGTTAATGTATTCAGACAGAGAGGTTCTGTCGCAATGGCATTTCGTTTGGTGGGAACCCAGGTTCCTTCACCGGAAGAACTTGGCATTCCTGAATCGGTAATCGATTTATCTCAAAGAAAGAGAGGACTTGTACTTGTAACCGGTCCTACAGGTTCAGGTAAATCAACCACACTTGCCGCTATAATTGATAAAATCAACAAGACAAGAGATGCACACGTTATTACGTTGGAAGATCCTATCGAGTATCTTCATCAGCATCAGATGTCAATGGTTAACCAAAGAGAAATCGGAATTGACTCAGGTTCTTATGCTAATGCATTAAGAGCTGCATTAAGAGAAGATCCCGACGTAATACTGGTAGGAGAAATGCGTGACTTTGAAACAATCAGCGTTGCTATTACAGCAGCTGAAACAGGTCACTTGGTTCTTTCCAGTTTGCACACAATCGGTGCTGCATCCACAGTGGACAGAATGATCGACGTATTTCCGCCTCACCAGCAGCAACAGATAAGAATTCAGCTTTCAAACGTTCTTGAAGCTGTTATATCTCAGCAGCTTATTCCTACAGTAGACGGAAGAGGAAGAGTTGCGGCATTTGAAGTTATGCATGCAAATCATGCGGTAAGAAACCTTATAAGAGAAGGAAAGTCACATCAGCTTATGAGCGTTATGCAGACCAGCCGTAAACTTGGCATGGTTACAATGGATGAGGCTATTGCTCAGCTCTATTTTGCCGGAAAGATCAGCAAGAACGAGGCAATCGAATTTGCTCAGGATGTAGAAGGCATGGAGATGAAATTAGGCTAAGCTTTTGGCTCAAAGCTTTGCTTTCATTTATTTGTGATATTTTGCTTGAAAAAGGATGTCGGGTGTGTTAACATTACAAATGCTTGGCATTAGGAGGACAATAAAAGATGGAAGTATTGAGAATAATATTGACAATCATTTTTATAGTGGTTTCTTTAGCACTTTTAATAGTTGTGTTAATGCAGGAAGGTAAGTCAGCAGGTCTTGGAGCTATTTCAGGAGCAGCTGAAACATACTGGGGAAAAGCAAAAGGAAAGAGCATGGAAGGATTCCTTGTTAAGTTTACAAAGGGTCTTGCAATTGCTTTCATTCTTCTTGCAGCTGTACTTAACATCAGTAAGTTTTAAGTTTAGTTTATTAAGAGCCACTCGAGTAATTCGGGTGGCTTTTTGCATTATATAAAAAGGGAATCGGTATGGATAAAAAGGCAAAAGAAAAAAGAAAAAAGTTAATGCTTGAGCTCTTTCACGATGAACTCTATGTTCCCATGAGAAGAAAAGAACTTGCTATTTTTATGCAGGTAAGCGAAGAAAATCGCGCTGACTTTGATTCTATTGTGGATGAACTTTTAAACGAGCATTTAATAGAGCAGACAAAAAGAGGCAAGCTTGTTTTAAAGGGTAGAGGCTCAGGAGATGGGGCTTCTTTTAAAGAAAACAAGCACGAAAAGACAGGAGATAACCCTGGCATTGTCGGTACCTATATTGGAAATGCAAAGGGTTTTGGCTTTGTTGAAGTTGAAGGAATGGATTCTGATTTCTTTATCCCCGAAGGATACAACTTAAATGCCTGCCATAACGATAAAGTGGAAATACAGGTTTTAAATTCTTCAAAGAAGCAGGGAAACCGCACAGAAGCAAAGGTAGTAAGAGTAATTGAAAGAAGCACCGATGCCATTGTAGGTACATATCAGGCTTCAAAGAATTTTGGCTTTGTGGTAACGGATAATGCCAAATTTTCAAATGATATTTTCATAGCTAAAGAAAACTCAAAGGGTGCTGTAGACGGACATAAAGTTTTAGTAGAAATCCTTGATTACGGCGATGAAAGGCATAATCCTGAAGGAAAGATAGTTGAAATTATCGGTCATGAAAACGATCCCGGAGTAGACATTACATCAATTGCCATTGCATTCGGAATTCCCACGGAATTTCCTGAGAAAGTTTTAAATCAGGCAGAGACCATGAATAAGCCTGTATCAGAAGCCGATATGGCCGGAAGATGCGACTTAAGAGACACCGTCATGGTGACTATAGACGGAGAAGATGCTAAAGACTTAGATGATGCCGTAAGTTTAAAGATGGATGGAGATAAGTATGTATTGGGCGTACATATTGCGGATGTTGCAAATTACGTTCAGGAAAACTCGGCTCTTGACAGAGAAGCCCTAAAGCGAGGCACTAGCGTATATTTGGCAGACAGAGTGGTGCCGATGTTACCTCATGCATTGTCTAACGGCATTTGTTCCCTTAATGAGGGAGTGGACCGTCTTGCGATGTCTGTTATTATGACTATCGATGCAACCGGAAAGACAGTTGATTATGATATTTGCGAATCTGTTGTAAATATCAATCACAGAATGTCTTACACTCAGGTTAAAAAGATAATCGAAGATAAAGACGAAGAAATGATAAAGCAGTTTGATGACGTGGCTTCAATGCTTGAAAAGATGCAGGAATTATCTTTGATTTTAAGAGACAGAAGACATAAACGCGGGGCAATTGATTTTGATTTCCCCGAAACAAAGCTTGTTTTAAATAAGGACGGAGAGCCTATTGAAATTAAGCCTTACGAAAGAAATGAAGCCACAAAGCTTATTGAAAGCTTTATGCTTGTGGCCAATGAAACTGTGGCAGAGCACTTTTACTGGAAAGAAGTTCCTTTTCTTTATAGAATTCATGAAAATCCCGATGAAGAAAAGGTCAATAAGCTTCGCACATTTATAAAGAACTTCGGTTATTCCCTTAAAATAAACGGTGAAGACATTCATCCAAAGGAATTCCAGAAGCTTTTAACAAAAATTGAAGGAAGTAACGAAGAGCCCCTAATCAGCAGATTGACCCTTCGTTCAATGCAGCAGGCTAAGTATTCTACAGAATGCGAAGGTCACTTTGGCCTTGCTTGCAAATACTATTCACACTTTACGTCTCCCATAAGACGTTACCCTGATTTACAGATTCACAGAATCATTAAAGACGATCTTAGGAATCGCATGACTGATGCAAAGAAAAAGCATTACGAGGAGATTCTTCCGGGAGTAGCTGTATCCACAAGTAAGAGTGAAAGACGTGCGGATGAAACCGAAAGAGAGACTGTTAAGCTTAAAAAGGCTCAGTATATGATTAAACATATAAATGATATTTTTGAAGGCGTAATAAGCGGTGTCACAAACTGGGGCATATACGTGGAACTTGAAAATACCGTTGAAGGTTTGGTCCATGTTTCTTCTTTAAAAGGCTTTTACAGATTTGATGAAGCAAAGTATGAACTTGTGTCTGAAGATAATGATACCGTATACAAACTTGGCGAAAAAGTTAAGGTTATGGTAAAGGACGTAGACCTTTCGTTAAGAACCGTAGACTTTATTATTGCGGATTTTGATGTTGATGATGCCATTCATAACTTTTATAAAAAGGGCAGAAGATAATTTAGTTTACTTATTTACTTTTAGTGTTTTATAAATTACTATATCTTAAGTGAAAAGAGGTGAGAGAGTTGGCTAAGGATGAGTCTAAAAAGCTCGTTTGTAACAATAAAAAGGCATATCATGATTACTTCATAGAAGAAAAATACGAAGCCGGAATCGAGCTTTTTGGCACCGAAGTCAAGTCTTTACGTCTCGGAAAGTGTTCCGTTAAGGAATCTTTTATAAGGATCGATAAAGGCGAGGTGTACGCATACGGCATGCATATAACACCCTATGAACAGGGTAATATCTTTAATAAAGACCCTATGCGTCCCAAAAAGCTTTTATTGCATAAATATGAGATCACTAAACTTTTAGGAAAAATAACCGAAAAAGGTTATACCTTGGTTCCCTTGGAAGTGTATTTTTCAAACGGAAGAGCTAAGCTTGAATTTGGCTTGGCAAAAGGTAAGAAGCTTTACGATAAGCGTGAAGATATTGCCAAGAAAGATATGCGAAGAGAGACTGAGCGAGAGTTTAAGGTCAAAAATCTCTAAGGGGTAGTAAAGGTTTCGACGGGGATTTTGAAGCTGGAGAAGCGAGTCGCACGGTAATGCGTCAAATGGCCAAATTAAAATTAAACGCTAACGAAAATTTAGCATACGCTGCCTAATTGCAGCAGTCGGCTCTAGGGCACTCACACCTTAGAATCCCGGCTTCGACTATGTGAGAAACGACATTGTCAAAGCTTTGAGACAGTGGGCGTATCATGAAGCTACCAAAATCGCAAGGATGTTTGTTTTCGTGTGACAGAGGGAATTTCAAATAACAAACTACACTCGTAGAAGGACAGGGGATGGGTCTTCGGACACGGGTTCGACTCCCGTCTACTCCATAAAGAAAAAGGGAAGAGTAATTTACTCTTCCCTTTTTCTTTATGGAGTAACTGAATAGAATTCTTTAGCGAAGCGGAGACCGACTCCCTTCTACTTTGATTACGGCTTAATTATTTGATATTTAAGTAGTGGTATAATATCTTTTAAGCGAACAAACGTAAAATTGCGAGAAGGGGTGACAAACATGAATCAAAAAAAGAGAAAGTCTTTAAAGAAATCCTTACTTACAAAGATGATTGTCTACGTAGCCATCATGATTGTTATTATCACGCAGATAAGTATTAAACTTGCCGTAGATAATATCCAATCCTTAATGAACAACGTATTGGCAAGAGAATCCGAAACCTATGCAAGCGAAATTCACAGCTGGTGGGCAGGGGTTGAAGAAAGAGTTAAGCAGACGGCCGATGTGTTAAAGTATCTTCCCGAAAACAGTTATGATGATACGCTTTCCATGCTTTTAAAAATCACAGCGGAAGATCCTGATTCTCAGGACATCTATATTGCTTACGGAGATACCGGCAAATTCCTTGACGGTTCCGGTTGGACTCCTGATTCCAGTTTTGTATTTACAGACAGACCTTGGTATATAGGTGCCATTAATAATGGCGGAAAAATCTTTTCATCTGAACCATACCTTGATGCTTCAACAGGAAAAACCTGCCTTGCCTGCTCTATTATGATTAAAGACAAGGTAGTTCTTTCAAGCGACATAAACTTTGATAAGGTTGCAGAAAAGGTTAATGCCTTTGATTCTTTGGCTCCCGATGCCAAGTTCTACATAATAAATAAAGAAACAAAAGACGTTATTGTAAGTAATGTTTCCGAAGTAATAGGTCAAAATCTTTCAACCACTACGGATCCTATTGTAAAAGGATTATCCGTAATTTTTGATAAGATGAATAAAGCCACGAATGCAGGAAGTTCAAAAGTAATTACACAAAAGACTTCGCAGGGTGGATTCATGTACACTGCAACTGATGTTGAGGGCACATCATGGACAGTTGTAAGTGCAGTTTCATCTACTCTTTTAAGCAGCAGAATAGTAAATGTAATGATTTATACATTTATAAGTGCTATAGTGCTTCTCATTATCCTTTCAATTATTATGTACTTTGCAATTAATAAAGCAATCAATCCTGTCACCACAATTACAGATAGAATTACGGATATCAGTAAGGGTGACTTTACAGTAAATATTGTTCCGGAAGGAAACAATGAAATCACAACCTTAGCTGAAAGTCTTAATGAGTATATAGAAAAGATGAGAGCTACATTAAACAGCCTCTCATCCATATCCGGTGAAATGAACGGAAGAGCCGGTGAGTGCTTTGATATTTCACATTCGCTTTCTGATGCAAACGATAATCAGGGAAGTTCTATCGAAAAGCTTAATAACACCTTAAGCGATATGAACTCATCACTTGATGAAGTGGCAAAATCCGCAACGGAACTTGCTTCCACATCAGGTGTACTTGCAGAAAGCGCCGAAGATGTTAAGAACCTTTGCAATGAGACTATGAGTGCCTCATCAAAGGGTAAAGACGAAATGGATAGCATGACAAAGAATTTCTCAACATTAAATACCACCATAAGTGAGCTTACAAAGCTTATAAGAGAAACTGCAAAATCTGTTGAAGAAATAACAGGAATAACCGATACCATCAATGCAATTTCAAGCCAGACGAACCTTCTTTCTTTAAACGCTTCAATAGAAGCTGCAAGAGCCGGTGAAATGGGTAAAGGATTTGCGGTTGTTGCTACAGAAGTAGGTACTTTGGCAAATCAGTCATCAGAAGCTACCGAAACCATCAGAAGATTGGTTGAAGATGTCACCAACAACATTTCCGATATCAATAAAAAGGCTGAGGATTGTCTTTCTGATATGGAAGTCTGCATGAGCGCGGTTTCAGGCGCCAATGAATCCTTTGAAACTATTTATGATGACGTTGCAAAGGCTACACAGGGAATAAATGATATTGCAAACGGAATTGAAAAGATTAACTCCTTTGCATCAAGCAACGCTACCACCACAAAGGAGCAGGCTACAAATATTGCCGAAGTATTAGATCTAAGTAACACCATTGTATCCGAGAGTACAAAGCTCAAAGCAGAAACAGAAAATATTACCAATATTTCGGAAAGACTTAATCAATACTCAGATCAAATCAATTTGGATCTTTCTCAGTACAATGTATAAACTTAAAACTAAAAGACGCCGTCCTATGGGCGGTGTCTTTTTTTATTGAATAGATGGGAGTATAATTGTCAAAGGAGGGTATTTTTATGGAACATGAGGTTACAAAGAAACAGAAATTACTTAATGAAAACGGACTGATTTCAGAGCCCGGTTGGGCAAGATGTGAAATTTGGGAGTATAACAGAGAAAACATTAAAGCTCCCTGGTTTAGAAGGAAAGAGTGGGATTATTATCTTTTTAATACTGAAGATTTTGCTCTTGCTTTCACTATTTCTGATTTAGGTTATATAAGCTTATTAAGTGCATCTTTTATTAACATAAAAGAAGGCTGGGAAAAGACAGATTCCGAACTTGGTGTTTTCCCCATGGGTAAAAAATACGGCCTTGGCACATCTACAAAAGATGCCGGAGCATCATGCTCCACAAAGCGACTTGATATGGCATTTATGAATGTGGATGGCGGTCGTACCATTTCCATGGAATTTAAGAATTTTGCAAAGCAGGGAATCACCTTTAACGCAGAACTTTTTGTTAAAGAACCCGATATGGAAGCGGTATATATTGCTACGCCTTGGAAAGAAAAGGCCACAGCCTTTTACTATAACTGTAAAAGAAATTGTTTGGAGGCTACAGGCGTTGTTAAGTATGGAGATAAAGTATATGAAATTAAGCCCGGAACCTGCTTTGGCGTATTAGACTGGGGCAGAGGCGTATGGACTTATGACAACACCTGGTTTTGGGGAACAGGAAGCGGGAAAATAAACGGAGAGCTCTTTGGATTTAACTTAGGATACGGCTTTTCCGATAGGTCATCCGCAAGTGAAAACGGATTTTACTACAAAGGAAAAATTCATAAGCTTGAAGAAGTGGTATTTGACATTCCTACGGATTCTTCAGGCAAAAAGGATTACTTAAAGCCCTGGAGTGTTTATTCAAAAGATAAAAGGCTTGAAGCGACTTTGGCTCCTATTTTAGACAGAGCCGCATGCCTTGACTTTAAGGTTATTATAAGTGACCAGCACCAGGTATTTGGAAAGTTAACAGGTAAGGTTACCATGGATGATGGGGAAGTAGTTGAAATGAAAGACTTTGTCTGCGCTATAGAAGAAGTAAGAAATAAGTATTAAGGAGTTTTTATGACAGTAAGGCTTTTCGACGAGGATGCATATTTAAGTGAGTTTGAGAGTAAAGTTGAAAGCGTAAAAGAAGTTAACGGAAGATATGAAGTTATTCTTTCAGAAACCGCGTTCTTTCCTACTCAAGGCGGTCAAAACCATGATGAAGGAACAATTGATGGTATTGAAGTTTTAGACGTTACTATAAAAGATGACATTATCACCCATGTTTTAAAAGAAAAAGTAAGTAAAGGAAGCATTGTTAAGGGAAAAGTGGATTTTAATCATCGCTTCAGAAACATGCAGATGCATAGCGGTGAGCATATTTTTTCGGGGCTTGCCCATAAATTATACAATGCTGAAAATGTGGGCTTTCATCTAAGTGATAACTCCGCCACAATTGATTTAAACCTTAAGCTTTCGGAAAAGGATTTAAAGAAGCTTGAAGGCCTTGTAAACGAAGCAATCATTAAGAATATTGATATTGTTGCAACCATTTATAAAAACGGCGAAGAAAAGGACATCGAATATCGCTCTAAGAAAGAACTTTCCGGAGATATTCGCCTCGTTGAAATTAAAGATATCGATATTTGCGCTTGCTGTGCACCTCACGTAAAGTCCACCGGGGAGATTCAGCTGTTTAAAATTACTTCTTTTGAAAATTATAAAGAAGGTGTAAGAATAAACTATCTTTGCGGATTAAGGGCAATTGAAAACTATGATGCATCTTTGGAAAGCTTAAAGAGCATCTCAAAGGCTTTGTCCGTAAAGCAGGGAGAAGAGTATAAAGGCGTAGAAAAACTCTTATCAGACGACAGACTTTTAAAAGATAGAAATACATTTCTTTTAAAGAAGCTTGTAGAAAATGAAATAGAAAAGGCAGATTTTTCAAAAGAAAACGTCTTTATTTTGCTTCCTGATTTTTTAAAGGATTTCCTTCGTTATGCGATGGATTTGGCCAAGGAAAAATCAACCGGAAGAATAGGTGTATTTTGTGAAGATGAATCCCATATGGCAAGATTCCTGATTGAATCGGATTCTGAAGATCTTAGGGAATTAAACAATGTATTAAAGGAAAAATACGGTGCAAAGGGAGGTGGCAAACCCCACTCAATTCAGGGCACCGTTGAAACTTGTATGCGCCTTAAGGAATTGTTTTGAAAAAGAGGTTCGATTGTTGTAAAATAGAAAAAACGCACTAAATTTTCAGGCTTTAAAGACTAGTGTTTTGGGGGTACTTTTTTAATGGAACATCCGAGAAAAGCCGATGGGGGAACAGATACAGTCAGGGTGTCGTATTTTAGGTCTATAAAGGCAAAGGTAGCTGTTATTGTTTTAATATCAGTAGCGGTTGCCTTCTTTTTGGTTGAAAGCATACTTCTTAATCAATCCGAAAAAGAATTAAAGGAAGTAAACCAAAACTATTTATATGATGTGGCGGTTCAATCAGGTATCAGACTTGATGAGCAGATTGCTACCCATGGATTCAAAGAATCAATAACTTATGATAACTTAAGCGCTATCTTTTCGGGAGTAGGCATAAAAGGGATGAATTCCAGCTACGTTTATGTAGTGGCAGCCGATTCCACCATGCTTTATCATCCGAGAAAAGAAAAAGTAGGGGAGCCCGTTGAAAACGAAGTTGTTAAAGGCGTTTCTTTGGGCCTTTCAACAGGAGCTCATTATGAGCCTGAATTTGTTCAATATGTTTTTGACGATGCTCAAAAATACGCAGCTTTTTATGTAACAAAAGATGAACAAGTAATTGTTGTTGCAACGGTAGATGAAAGCGAAATACTAAGTCCCTTAAAAAGACTTGCAAGAGTGAGCACCATTATCGGATTTGCTATTATTTTAGCTGCCTGCCTTGCAGGATATATTATTTCTTCCTTCTTTTCACGCCCTATAAAAAAGGTGACTAAGGTTATAGGAAAAATCTCTGATTTGGATTTTAGGGAGATGGATGATTTAAGCTTACTTTCTAAGCGGCATGATGAAACAGGAGTCATGGCTAAAGCTGTTAACAGGATGCAAAAGCAAATGTCTGGTGTAATCGGCACATTAAAAGAGCAGGGTAACAGCGTAACCGAAGCTTCCGACCAGCTTAATAAAGTGTCCAAAGAAACCGCTAAAACCATAGGGCAGATTGAAAAGGCAGTTTGTGAAATAGCAGACGGATCTACCTATCAGGCTGAAGAAACTCAGAAAGCGACAGAATCTGTTATTTTAATGGGTAACATGGTGGAAGAAACCATTTCATTAATCAATAAGCTTGCGGTAAGCTCCAATGAATCGGTAAAACTGATTGATAAGCTTATGGAATCACCGGAAAATAACCCTGAAAACCACGGAGTTGAAACTACAGAGATTATTTCTAAAGTAAAGACCGGCATCGAAGGCACCATAAAAGGTATAAACAGAATAGCCGATAAAACAAAGCGTTTGGATGATGCAAGAATTGCAGTGGTTGACGCTGTTCAGAACTTAACAGCCATTGCTGAAGAAAATGCTGCAAGCACCCAGCAGACCAGCGAAGGAGTATCACAAGTCGCAACAATAGTGTATAATATTTCTGAGAATGCAAACCGATTAGATGAGGTTTCAAACGAATTGAAAGAACAAGTATCACTATTTACTGTGTAATCAATTAACCCAATCCTCGGTTAAAAGCCGGGGATTGTTTTGTTAAGGAGAGAATATGGCCAATATTGAAGAATTGACTTTTGACGGTTACGTTTTTGCAAATGCCCAAGATTTAGAGCTTGCCAAAAGCGAAGCAAAGAAAATTGCATATATAGAAGCTCACGCCGATATGTCAAATATAGGCGTTGTTAAAGGTGTATATGAAAAAGCCATAGAAGAAAGATATTTCCAGACACCTATCGGACTTGAGTACTTAAGAGATATGCAAAAAGCTTACAGCGATTCTAAAAACGGAGCTGAAGAATTAAGGCCCATTCCTCTTTATACTACTTTTAAAAGAATAGATTTTAGCGAAAAGAGTAAAGCTCAGACTCGAATGACCAAGGCTCAGAAGAAAGAGCTTTCTTTGAGAATGAAGTATAGAAATGCGGTTTTGATTGCAGGCATTTTCTTTTTCCTTTGCGTAGCCATGCTTGCAATTACAATGCGCGGTTCTACAATTAATGCTCTTAATTATAAGACTGCTGTAACCAATCAATATTCTGAGTGGGAGCAGGAATTAAGGGAGCGTGAAATAAAGGTTAAAGAAAGAGAGAACGCTGTAAGAGACAAGGAAATTGAGCTTGGGATTGACAATTAGAACACAGATTGGTTAATTCTTTTTCACAAAATGAACATACTTTTATTATATATTTAGAATCATAAAATGCTATTTTGGAGGTTTTTTATGGACATGTTAAAGATTTTGGTCGTAGATGATGAAGCCAGAATGAGAAAACTTGTAAAAGATTTCCTTGTAAAGAAAGATTATATTGTTTTGGAAGCTTCGGACGGAAGCGAAGCTTTAAAAGTTTTTTATGATGAGCCGGACATTTCGCTTGTAATACTTGATGTTATGATGCCAAAACTTGACGGATGGCAGGTTTGCAGAGAAATTAGAAGCAATTCAAAGGTTCCCATTATTATGCTTACAGCAAAGAGTGAAGAGCAGGATGAACTTTTAGGCTTTGAACTTGGAATTGATGAATATATCACAAAACCCTTTAGCCCTAAGATTTTAACTGCAAGGGTTGAAGCTATTTTAAGACGCACAAAACCTGCAAGTGTGGATGCTTCGATGGAATATAACGGAGTAGTGGTTGATAAGTCTGCTCACAGAGTTTTGATTGATTCAAAGGAAATAGATTTAAGCTTTAAAGAGTTTGAACTTCTTTCTTTCTTTATGGAAAATAAAGGAAGAGCTTTATCAAGAGAAACAATCCTTAACAGCGTCTGGAATTACGATTATTTCGGAGACGCAAGAACTATAGATACTCACGTAAAGAAACTAAGAAGCAAGATGGGGCAAAAAGGAGAACTTATAAAGACCATTTGGGGAATGGGCTATAAGTTTGAATAGCTATGAAAAATAAGAAGAATTGTAACAAAATTAAAAGATCGCTTTTAAGCCCTTCTTTAAAGAAAGAAATAACCATAATATTTGTGGCTATTATGGCTTTGGCTTTTATAAGTTGCTGGTTTATTAATAATGTGTTTTTGGAAAAGTTTTATATATTAAATAAAGAGAAAACACTGATGAATCTCTACACCAACTTAAAGACAGAGGCTGCGGCGGGAAATCTGTTTTCCGAAAACTTTGATTTAGAGCTTCAAAAATACAGCGGTACTCATAATGTGAGTATCGTTATTGTTGAGAACGAATATGTAAAAGTGTATTCAAGCGAACCCTTGGAATACTTAACTTTTGAATTAAAACAGTGCTTAAGCGGAATAATTTACGCTGACCGTATTGTTTATCAATCAGATGAGTGTGTTTTCTTTCAAAAGAAAGATTTAAGAATGCAGACAGACTTTCTTGAAATAGTAGGTAAACTTCCAAACGGTTCTACCTTCCTTGCAAGAAGTGCCGTAGAGAGTATAAAGCTTAGTGCGGATATCGCAAACCGTTTCTTTTTATATATTGGACTTGGTGCGGTTTTAATAAGTGCTTTTGTTATTTATTTCTTTACCCGTAAAATATCTAAACCTATTTTGGAACTTGCAGATATTTCAGAAAGAATGTCTCACATGGATTTTGATGCTAAATACGACGGTAAAGAAAAGACAGAGATTGCTCTTCTTGGTAACAGCATAAATAAAATGTCCGAAAACCTTGAAAGAACAATTTCGGAACTTCAAAACGCAAACATTAAGCTTAAAAAAGATTACGATGTCATGGCTGAGGCCGATAAAATGAGAAGAGAGTTTATTGCAAACGCTTCTCATGAGTTAAAGACTCCTATTGCGCTGATTCAGGGATATTCGGAAGGCTTAAAGGAAGGCATCAACGAGGAAGACGAAAGGGATTACTATTGTGATGTCATAATTGATGAAGCTTCAAAGATGAATACAATAGTTAAAAACCTTCTTTTGTTAAATCAGATTGAATCAGGTGCGGACATGCTTCAATGCGAGATGTTTGACCTTGTTTCTTTAGTTAAAAACTACATTCAATCCGCAGAGATTCTTACAAAGCAAAACAATATAAAGGTAACTTGTGACTTGCCTGAAAAGTGCAATGTTTTTGCTGATGAATTTAAAATAGAAGAAGTCTTCATGAATTATTTTTCCAATGCCTTAAATCATTGCGAAGATGATAATGAAAAACAGATTGACGTAACTCTAAAAAAAGAAGAAAATGATATTAAAGTAAGTGTGTTTAACACAGGTAAACAAATTCCCGAAGAAAGCATTGAGCATATTTGGGAAAAGTTTTATAAGGTTGATAAAGCAAGAACCAGGGAATACGGCGGAAGCGGAATCGGCCTTTCCATTGTTAAAGCCATTATGGATGCCCATAACGGAAAATATGGGGTTGAAAACAGAGAAAACGGAGTAGTGTTCTGGTTTTCACTTAATGCTAATAACTATCCGGAGGAATAGAATGAAAAGAGTTCTATCATTAATATTGAGCATGGCACTTTGCGCTGTATTTCTTACTTCATGTGCCAAGGCTCAGGAGCTTACCGCAGATCAGGAAACCATGATTTCGCAATATGCGGTTTCTCTTCTTTTAAAATACGATGAGCAGAATCATTCAAGACTTGTGGACACCACAAAGTTTTTAGCTTCATATCAGGCAGCTAAGGATTCTTATGACAGAGCGGAAAAACTCTACTATGAGAATGCAGCCAAAGAGGAAGAAGAAAGAAGAGCGGAAGCTAAGGCTCAGGAAGAACTTAACAATAAATATTCAAATGATACTAAAGAAACGGGAGAATCGGAAGAACCGATTAAAGAAGGCGTAGACAGAAACGGCGGAGCTTCTGTTTATGACGCAAGAAGTATCGAAGATGTATTGGGACTTGATGGCTTCACAATTTCTTACACAGGATGTGATGTTGTTGATACATATGCAGACAGTGATGGATTTGTTTTATCATCCAATAAGGGTATGGATTTGCTTATTGTAGAGTTTAATGTAAGCAACTCATATTCTTCGGATAACAGTTTTAGCACTTCAACAAGTGCTGTATTTAAGCTTTCGGTTAATGAAGATCATTATTACAGCAGAATGATGACAATGCTTGTTGATGAAGATTTGTCTCTTTACCAGGGAACCTTTGCACCCGGTGAATCAAAGAGATTGGTACTTGTTACCCAGGTTAAGGAAGGAACTCAAGTTTCCTCGTTGGGTCTTCGCGTTTCAATGGGAGATGATACTGTAACAAAGAAATTACAGTAAAATGAGGGAAGTGTAAACACAATTCCGACAATTTAGATAAAAAACTTAAATAATTAGAATTCGGGAATGGCTTATTGGGGCAGAAATGGCGTAAATAAGCCATTCTTTGCGTATATGGAAATTTTTTTAAAAAAATAAAAAATTCTTGTTGACATTCTAATTTTGCGGTGATATATTATTCAATGTTCCGAGCGGGACAGGAAATAAAAAGTCCTCACGGAGCGCATGAACATTGACAATCGAACAACAATGCAACCCTGAAAATCTTTGAGAATTTCAGAGGTCTGAGAGAACAGACAAAAAACAAACTACCCAAGAAACAGTAAAC